>OKUL01000002.1_pt1 | contig 391467 bp, 342 predicted proteins | sample 1606631 | NCBI WGS metagenome assembly OKUL01 (sample SAMEA3882518, study PRJEB24775) | human gut metagenome | biome: human-associated habitat; feature: intestine environment; material: feces | place: Netherlands | collected 2009/2010 | reverse complement strand
GCATAGCCTGTCACCACTGTAGTCAGCAGTTTGGACTATGCTAATATCATACCAAAGGAGATCTTTATGAAGGTGATCTATAAATGTGCTGCCATTTTGACGGCGGCGGTATTGTCAGTGCAGTTTCCTTGCGCAGCTTTTGCGGATATGGAGCATGGCGGAGATAATGACAGCCCGAAATTCAAGATGGGCAGGATTATTTTTACTGATAATGGTTATGGCTACGAAAAGGAAGGTCTGGGAAGATCGGGGATCACTGATGAAGATTTGGTCGACACGGACGACGAGGTTTCAGCTTATGCTCAGAAGGCAACGGCTTCGCTGCCTGCGAAATATGACCCCAGATCTAAGAATACGCTGACGACTATCAAAAATCAGTTCCAGACAGGCACTTGCTGGGCGTTTGCGGCACTCTCCTGCACTGAGAGCAATCTTATCCAAAAGGGGCTTGAAAATCAAAACGTGCAGTTTTCTGTGCCGAGTCTTGTCCTCTCTACATATGCTAACGGCGGATTTGACGAGTCAATATGGGATTGCGGCGGAACGTGGATGGATTCGTCCCTTGCAATGGCGGCTCATAGGGGACTTTGCTATGATGAATATGAGCCTTTCGTGTCCGACGGAACGGAAGCCACTATCGTATCTGAGGAGAAAAAGGGTGTTTGCGAATATCAGCTTAATTACGCTTCCACTATCACAGGCGGACGAAACGCCATTAAAAACAAGATAAAAGAGCTTGGCGGAGTAATGGTGAGCTATTATGCAGACGACCTGTATATGACCTTTGATAACAAAAGCTATTACGATCCGGAAACTACAAAATATAGTGGAATAAATCATGCCGTAAGCGTAGTGGGCTGGGACGATAATTATAGCAAGTCAAATTTCCTTGCAGGCTATCAGCCAAAGAAAAACGGGGCATGGCTTGTGAAAGGCTCTTGGGGAGTATCCAGTGGCACAGACGGCTATTACTGGATATCCTATGAAGAGGCAGAAATGACCGATTGGGTGGCATTCGACCTCACTGAAAGCTGTGATAATAATTACCATTATCCTGCTAATAAGGATAATTCTATATTTTATGTTAGCAATGAAAATAAAATGAGCGGTGCTGATGTTTTTACAGCAAAAAAAGACGAGCTTCTTGACAAAGTGGGCTTTATGTATCTTGGCTACACCGGAAAGTCTGACTACACCGTGCAGGTCTACACTTCTGTTTCAGACAGCACTCCTGTGGGGATACTTGAATGTGAGGTCAGCGGAAAGGTGCAGAGCGACGGCTTTTATACTGTGGATATCCCTGATGTTGAGCTTGACGAGGGCGAAAGATATTCTGTCGTGATGACATTCAGCGGTGATGACGGCTCAGGCTATGTGACAGTTTATGGCTATTCAGACGGGGTCATGAAGCCTGGTCAGGCGTATATTTCCAATGACGGCGACAGTTGGACGGACGTTACCGACAGGGACGCTTATACTGGTCAGCCTATAATATTTGCCTATACCGATGATATAGATAAGTCTGATAAAAGCGAGCTTGAAACACTTGTGGCAAAGTATGAAAAGCAGAGCGGTTATGAGCGTGAGGTCAACAACGGCAAGAAAGTTATTGCAGACGAAAACGCATCAAAGAACGATATCACCAATGCCAAGCTTCTTATAAAGGCAAAGGCGAAAGAGATAAAGGAACAAAGCCTTGTTATAAAGACGACGACGGATTGGAAAAACTTCGCAAAGCGTGTATCAGGCGGTGAAAGCTTTGCAGGAAAGCGTGTTGTGCTTGAAAAAGACATCGACTTCGGTGGTGCAAAGATATCGGCAGTAGGAATGGCTTCAAAGCCTTTTTGCGGATATTTTGACGGCAACGGACACGTTCTGAAAAACGCTGTTATCCAAAACAATTCTTATGCAGGTCTGTTCGGCTATGCTGAGGACAGAGCGCAGATAAGAGATCTCAGTGCTGAGAAAATAACTGTCAGCGGTAAGTACGCAGGCGGGATCGTAGGTGAATTTGATGCGGTATCTATCCAACGCTGTACGTTCAGCGGAACTGTCAAGGGTACAAGCCCGGCAGGCGGAATCGTGGGCAAAGCAGGTGGTCTGACCCTGACAGAGTGTGCTTCAGACCTTGCAAAGTCAAGCAGTTCAAATGCTAAAGCTATGGTGGGCAGCATTGATAATGACGCATTTTATTATGGACAGCAATATGCCGATTGCTGGTATAACGGCAACTTTTCTGACAGCAGGGTAAAGAAAACGGCTTTGTCTAACGTTACAAGCTCTGCAGCTTATTCGCTGAATACCATTGGCGGAAAGCAGACAGACAGCGGCAGGTGGACAATGGCAGGCGGCAAAGCTAGGCTAACTCGTCCTGGGGAGCAGTCTTCCCACAAGATAACATTTGAAGCTCCTGACGGCAAGCATTATGCCTGCACTGATAAGGACGGCAAGGTGAAATATCCTGCTGTCAAGGTGCAAAGCGGTTATGCTCTTAAATGGTACAAAAACGGAATTGCTGTCGATGCGAATACAGTTTATACTGCTGACAGCACAGTAAAGGCAAAGCTTGTTGAAGCAAAATTTGTCACTATCGACTATGTTTTAAATGGCGGCACGAACAGCACAGGCAATCCAGAATACCTCAGCAAAGGCGAAAGCGTGACGCTTTCCGAGCCGACAAAAGAGGGTGCAGACTTTGCAGGCTGGTATGATAACGCTGCACTTTCAGGTGAAAGAATAGAAAGCATCTCATATTCAGGCGGTGCAAAGACCCTTTATGCCGCATGGAGGCCTTATACATATAACGTTACGTTTGTGGATAAGGACGGCAAGGTGATAAGTCAGCAGACAGTGGAATATGGTAAGTCTGCAAAAGCTCCGAAAGCCCCTGCTATAAAGGGTCTGCGTTTTACAGGCTGGGATAAGGACTATAAAAACGTCACAGAGGATATTACTGTCACAGCGAAGTATTCTGACAGTAAGCTTATTGCAGACTGCGAGATTTCAGGTTTTAAGAACAGCTTCACATACACAGGAAAGAATATTGAACAGCCTGACGTAACGCTCACCTATGAGGGCAAAGAGCTTAAAGAGGGCGTGGATTACACTGTTTATTATAAGACCAATCTTAACGCAGGACCTGCAAAAATGACCTTTGTTGGAAAAGGCGAATACAGAGGCTCTGTTGCAAAAAGCTTTACTATCCAGCCAAAGGACGCTTCCAAGTTAAAGCTTTATTATGCTACACCACTGTCGTTCACCGGCAAGGAGATAACACCTGATGTGCTTATAAAGGACGGCAATAAGACCCTAGAGCGTTATATTGATTATATGGTGATGTATTTCTCAAACGTGAATGTTGGCACTGGCAAGATAACAGTTGAATTTTACGGCAATTATAAGGGCAAGCAGACCGTTTCCTTTGTTATAAATCCTGCAAAACAGCAGATACAGGTGCTTGAAACAAGATACAAGGGCTTTTTTGTGGATTTTGTGCAGAAAGGATCTGCAACAGGCTATGAGGTCCAGTATGGCACAAGATCTGATTTTTCAAATGCTTCCACATACAGATCCACCACCAACAAGACGGATAAGATGACGGTACTTGGATTAGGGGCTTCAAAAACATATTATGTAAGAGTTCGCTCTTATACTGTCAAGGGCGGAAAGACCTATTACGGCAATTGGTCAGACGCTAAAAGCATTGTGACGGCAAAGACTAATTTTGCAAACGCAAAGGTCAGCGGTATTTCTTCAAAAAGCTTTACCGGCAAGGCGATAACGCAGAAGATCACAGTAAAATACGGCTCAAAGACCCTTAAAAACGGCACAGACTACACTGTGAAATATTCTGCAAACACAAAGGTCGGCACCGCAAAGGTGACTATCACAGGCAAGGGCATTTACGGCGGAGTTATCACCAAAAGCTTTGCTATCTATCCTGCAAAGCAGGTGATACAGAAGCTTTATGGTACATATGCAGGCTTCTTTATAGATTATGCACAGAAAGGCTCTGCCACGGGATATGAAATATCATATTCACAGCGTTCCGACTTCAAGGGAGCAAAAAGTGTAAAGGTAACAAACAACCGCACCGATAAAAAGACAGTTTCCGGGCTTGCAAGATATCAAAAATATTACGTCCGTGTAAGAAGCTACACTGTCAAAGGCGGAAAGACTTATAACGGAGCGTGGTCCGATAAAAAATGGGTCTACACTCAATGATATGACAGACGATAAAAAATGCCCCTGATCATTTTCTGGTCAGGGGTATTTTTTATGCTCAGAAAAGTTCTGCTTTGTACTTGATAGAATCCTCCTCCGTTATCTCACGGATAACTCTGCATGGATTTCCTGCCGCAAGAGAATTTGGCGGTATGTCACGGGTGACAACGCTTCCTGCACCGATAACACAGCCCTCGCCTATGGTTACGCCGCCTGTGATGACAACATTGCTCGCTATCCAGCAGTTGGAGTGTATTGTGATAGGCTTGCCGTATTCATCATCATAAACAGTGCCGTCAGACTTTTTCTTCATGTTACGCTCCTGCCATCTGAATGGGTGAACAGGTGTGGCAATGGTGCAGTTGGGACCGAAAAACACGTTGTCGCCAATCGTCACAGGGCAGGTGTCAAGCACTGTCAGATTGAAGTTTGCATAGCAGCCTGAGCCGAACTTTGTGAAAACGCCATAGTCAAAATACACAGGACCTTGGAGAAAAAATCCCTCGCCATGGTCGGGCAGAAGTTCGTCAAGGATAGCTTTTCTTCTCTCATCATCTTCATACAAACTGCTGTACTGCTGTGAAAGCTTGTGAGCCTTTGTCCTCAATTCTGCAAGCTCCTTGTCGGAGGGGTCATATATCTTGCCCGCAAGCATTTTTTCTTTTTCAGTCATTATAAAACGTCCTTTCTGCGTGTAGTTTCATTTGATTTTGTTGAGAGTATAGCACAAGTTTCGGGCTGTGTCAATAGTTTTTGGGGGTCGAGTGATAGAATAAAAAATGGTATACAAAAAGTGGAGAATGCTTATGGGCAAGGCACTCTCCACTTTATTATACTATTTAAAAAGCTTGGCAAGGTAGAAAAAGTTATAGGTAAAATCCCTGCATATAATTTGTGTACATAAATGTGTCCTCGTCATCAGCGGTATTGTCACCAGCAGGCTTTTTTCTGACGCTGGCACAAGAAGCCAAAATTATCAGACCGCCTAGAACAATTGCAACGCTCACTCCAAGGGCTACCAAAACCGCACAGAAAATTTTTACTATCATAAACACCGCTCCAATCATATTTCCTATACTTCGCCATAATTACTATTATGATTATATGCTGGTTTTGCCTGATAATCAATAAAAGCCGTGTAAAATGCAGATAAAAATCAAGTCAGCTTTTGTCTGCATCAAAAATCTTGTGGTAAAAAAAATTTTTCAAAACGTTTCATGATTTAACAATTTTAAATGAAGAAAATTATAGCTTTCAGCTTAGTATAAAAATGCACAAACTGAGCTTTTTGTAAATGGTTAGCATTGTATATTACACTGAAAATGTACGATTCTTGAAAAAATATACATAAATATGGGGTAAATACTTGACTAGATTAAAATTTTGTGATAAAATTATTAACGTGAATAAGTGTAATTATAGTTACTTATATGAAGTAAATATGGAAGAGGGAAAAAATAATGGAAAAAATAGAACCCTTTAAACAAAAAGTATGGCTTGCGTCACCTACAATGCATGGTGAGGAGCTGGAATATGTTACTGAGGCTTATAATACCAACTGGATGTCTACAGTCGGTAAGAATATAAATGAGGTCGAGAAGATAGCGGCGGAGAAGTCTGAAGTCAAGTATGCTGTTGGCCTTTCATGCTGCACGGCTGCGCTTCACTTGTGCTGTAAGCTTGCTGGCGAGAGGCTTTATGGCAAGCCTGCTATATCTCATGGCGCTCTTGAGGGCAGAAGAGTTTTTTGCAGCGACATGACATTTGACGCTACTCTCAACCCAGTTGTTTACGAGGGCGGTATCCCTGTTTTTATCGACACTGACAGAGATACTTGGAACATGGATCCTGTGGCGCTTGAAAAGGCTTTTGAGATGTATCCTGAAGTCAAGCTGGTAGTAAGCGCTGAGTTATACGGTTTTCCTGGAAGAATGGACGAGATCAAGAGAATATGCGAGAAGCATGGTGCGCTTTTGATCGAGGACGCTGCTGAGGCTATGGGTGCTACCATTGACGGCAGACAGTGCGGAAGTTTTGGCGATTACAGTGCTGTAAGCTACAATGGCAATAAGATAATAACAGGGTCTAGCGGCGGATGTTTGCTGACGAACAGCCTTGAAGATGCAAACAAGGCTCGTAAGTGGTCAACGCAGGCTCGTGAGAATGCGGCATGGTATCAGCATGAAGAGGTCGGGTACAACTATCGTATGTCAAATGTTATTGCAGGAGTCGTTCGTGGTCAGTATCCGCATCTTGAGGAGCATATTGCGCAGAAAAAAGCAATATACGAGAGATACAAAGAGGGTCTTAAAGGGCTTCCCGTTAAAATGAATCCTATCGTTGAGGGAACAGAGCCAAATTATTGGCTGTCTGCACTTATCATAGATAAAGACGCAATGTGCAAGCAGGTTAGAAATGACAGCGAGGCTTTGTACATCAAAGAAGCCGGCAAGACTTGTCCTACTGAAATTTTGGAAGCGATCGCAGGCATAAATGCAGAGGGCAGACCTATATGGAAGCCGATGCATATGCAGCCTATGTACAGAATGCACGAGTGCGTTGGTCGCAACGGCAGTATCAGATGCCGCACAAATGCTTATATTGCAGGCGGTGCAGAAGATGTAGGCGCTGATATCTTTGACAGAGGCGCTTGCCTGCCTAGTGATAATAAGATGACTGAGGAACAGCAGGAGAGAATTATTCGAGTTATTAGGAGTTTTTTTGAGTAAGGAGAGGCAGTTTGAAAAAGAGTAAGAAATTTGCTTTGCTTACGGGTGCTGTTGTAGGTGCTACTGCAATTGCGGCTCATGTTATGAAGAAAAAAGCTGAGAAAACTACATATGAAGCAGATTTGATAGAGCCTATTGAAAAAAGAAAAATGGGCTTCTATGAGAAGTATGGCAAGAGAATACTCGATATAGCCTGCGCTACGGCTGCTATAGTTGTTTTTTCTCCGCTATATTTGGGCGTTGCAGCGCTTGTTAAACTGAAATTGGGAAGTCCAGTTTTATTTACTCAGGATCGTCCTGGTCTGATTGGCAAAGACGGCAAGGAAACGGTATTTAAAATGTACAAGTTTCGTACTATGACTGATGAACGTGATGAAAATGGTGAGCTTCTTCCAGATGATGTGAGACTTACGAAGTTTGGCAAGTGGCTGAGAAATACAAGCCTTGACGAATTACCAGAGGCATTTAATATTCTAAATGGTACAATGTCTGTAATTGGTCCACGTCCACAATTAGTCAGAGATATGACCTTTATGACGAAAGAGCAAAGGGCTAGACATACTGCAAAACCAGGTTTGTCTGGATTGGCTCAGGTAAATGGACGTAACGGCATTTCATGGGAAGAAAAGCTTGAATGGGATAGAAAATACATTCAGAATGTAAGCTTTGCAGGTGATGTCAAGATCATAGTCGATACTGTGAAGAAAGCGTTTATAAAGCAAGAGGGTATAACTCAGGAAGATATGGCTACTGCTGAGGATTTTGGAGATTATTTGCTGAGGATGGGGAAGGTAGGTAAAGAAGAATACGAAGAAAAACAAAAATGTTCGAAAATGGTTTTAAATGAAAAGGAAAATGTAATTAGTGAGAAGTTAACAAGCTATAAATATACAGTTTCTATGTGTGTATATGGTGGTGATAATGCTCAATGGTTTGATGAAGCGGTCAATAGTGTTTTAAAGCAGACTTTACCACCTGATGAGATTGTATTAGTTGTGGACGGCCCAGTGCCAGATAATTTGAATAGGATTATAGAGAAATATGAAGAAGAGCCTATTTTTAATGTAATCCGATTAAAAAATAATCAGGGACATGGTTTTGCAAGAAAAACAGGTTTAAGTGCATGCAAAAATGAACTCGTAGCAATTATGGATGCAGATGATTTGTGCTCAACAAATCGTTTTGAAAAACAGATAGAATCATTTAAAAATCATCCTGAGGTGGATATTGTTGGCGGCATGATTACAGAATTCGTTGGAAATCAAGATGAAATAGTTGGGAAGAGAATTGTGCCTTTACATGATGCAGATGTCAAAACTTATATGAAAAAACGTTGTCCGATGAATTTGGTAACTGTTATGTTCAAAAAAACTTCTGTTGAAGAAGTTGGAGGCTTTATTGATTGGTATTGTGAAGAGGACTATTATCTTTGGATTAGGATGGCATTAGCAAATAAAAGTTTTATGAACATAGATGATGTTCTTGTTAATGTTAGAGTGGGCAAAGAAATGTATCGGCGTCGTGGAGGCATAAAATATTTTCAGAGTGAGGCTAAATTGCAGAAGTTTATGCTTGACAATAACATCATTAACAAGCCAAGATATTTGATAAATATTTCTGAGAGGTTAGTTTTACAGGTGTTAATGCCAAACAAATTAAGAGGGTTTATCTTTCAAAAATTTGCTAGAACGAAGTAAGGGATTTTGATATATGAAAAAATATAAAATTGGGTATACAACTGGAGTATATGATATGTTTCACATAGGGCACCTTAATTTGCTAAGAAGGGCGAAAGAAAGGTGTGATTATTTGATTGTTGGTGTAAGTACCGATAAATTGGTTGAATCATATAAACACAAAAGACCAATAGTTCCATTTGAAGAAAGAATTGCTATTGTTGAGGCAATAAAGTATGTTGATCAAGTAATAGCACAGGAAAATATGGACAAGTATGAGGCCTGGAAAAAGTTACAGTTTGATGCTGTTTTTCATGGTGATGATTGGAAAGGTTCTAATATGTATAATGAAATTGAAAAAAAGCTGGCATCAGTTGGTGTTGATATGGTTTTTTTGCCTCATACGGATGGAACTTCTTCAACGCTGCTTTCTGAAAAGTTAAAAAAAATATAAGAGGGATATTGTGGAAATAGTAGGAACAGATAGATGTTGCGGCTGTAGAGCGTGTGTTCAGGTCTGCCCTAAAGAAGCAGTGACTGTTATTACAGACAAATATGGTTTTGAACAAGTGCAGGTAGATGACAAAAAGTGTGTAAATTGCGGTATTTGTAAAGCAGTTTGTCCGATTATAAATCAGAATAAAAACGACGGTAGATTTTCTTGTGGCTCAGCATATTGTAAAGATGAGTCGATAAGAAAATGGGGATCCAGTGGTGGTTTGTTTGGTTTATTTTCTAGGATGATAGTTAGGCAAGGCGGAGTTGTATATGGTGCGGCTTTTGACGAGAATCTACGTTTGAGGGTGACGCGTGCTGAAACTATAAATGAACTTGAATCTTTGTATAAATCAAAGTATCTGCTTTGTAACACGTTAGGCAGTTTTGAAAAAATTCGAAGAGATTTAGATACTGGTAGATTTGTTTTATACTGTTCATCTCCGTGTCAGATTTCTGCGTTAAAAAATTATCTTCGAAAATGGTATAATAATCTCTTATGTATTGAATTTGTATGTCATGGAGTCGGAGGGCAAAAACAATTTGATGATTCTATTAAGTTTATTGAGCGTAAGAGAGAAATTAAGATATTAAATTTTGTTTTTAGGGATAAATATAAATCAGCATCTTCTCACTATTACAGGTTGGAATATCAAGACTTGTCTACAGGCAAATTTCAAACCAAGCGTGACATCTATATGACTTTTCCGTATTACTATGCTTACCAAGACAGAATAACATGCAGGAAAATATGTTATTCCTGCCCGTATGCCACTGAAAATAGGGTTGGAGATATAACGATAGGTGATTTTCATAGAGTAAATCATTATGAACCTGACATAGATAGATTTTCTGGCGTGTCTATGTTTGTTTGTAATACAAAGAATGGTGAAGATTTTTTTAAATCAATGCAACAACATCTAATTATTAAAGAATATGATTGGGATGTTATTAAAATGAATAATCGTTTTTCTGGGATAGAGACGCCGCCAGCATATAGAATAGATTATTTATCTTTAGTGGCTAATAATCAAATGGAAAAGGCTTACAAAAAATATTTAAATTATAAAATGGATTGGAGATACTATTACTACCACTTGCCTGGGTTTTTAAGGCGAATTGGAAATAAGATACTAAGGAGAGCAAAATGAGTTTAAAGTATATGCGCCAAAATCTTGAAGATAAATATGGTTTGCTTGAAATACAGGACAAAATACTTGAAATAATGGTTTATGTCGACTCTTTTTGCCAGAAAAACAGGATAGAGTATTGTCTCATGGGAGGGTCAGCTCTGGGATCTAAAAGACATGGCGGTTTTATTCCCTGGGATGATGATCTTGATATTTTTATGACACCTGATAATTATGAACGTTTCAGAGCATTGTTTAAAAAAAATGGTGATAAAGATAGATTTTATTTGCAAGAGTGGGGATTAACAGATGAAATGATCACGATAGCTAAAGTAAGAATGAATGGAACAAGCTTTATAGAAGATACTGTTTCAGATTGGGATATTCACCATGGAATTTATATTGACATTTTTATTCTGCATAGTTGTCCTGATAATACTTTTCTTCAATTGAAACAATGTTTTTGGGCGAAATACGTCATTACTAAAGGCTTGGCTTTACGTGAAAAAAATCGACATACTGGAATAAGAGGATTGGTTATAAAAACTGCAAAATTGTTTCCAGAAAGGTTTCTTGTTAAACATGGTTTGAAACAGGTGTATAAGTATAGGCATATGAGTACTGATTATTACTGTAATTTTATGGGGAAAGCCGTTTTTAAGCAAGGCATATATAAACGCAAATGGTTTGATAATCCTGTATATGCACCATTCGAAACTGTTCAACTGAAAGTTCCAGGTAGACTACATGATTTTTTGACTGAACGTTTTGGTGACTACATGAAGCCTCCTTCACCAGATAGGATAAAATATGAACAACACGCAGAAAGTTGGGATTTTAATCATCAAAAAATCATTACTAATGAATACAATGATGAAGATAAATTAATTTGAATGGAGTAGTTTTTTTGAAAGTTTTGATTGTAAGTCATAATGTCTTTTCTAAGACAGAAAGTATGGGAAAAACATTAGAGGGATATTTTAAAGACTTTGATTCAAATGAACTAGCACAATTTTATATTCATTCACAAATACCTACTTCGAAAATTTGCAAAAATTATTACCGCATAACAGATAAAGATGCAATTAAGTCAATTCTTGGCTTTAAAGCGGGCAAAGTTTTCACTGAAAACGACATTAGAACTAGTAGAAATGATTCGAGAACTGATATTGGAGTTACAGCTTCTATATATCAGAGAGCGAGAAAAAGAACTCCATTAGTATATCTTGCAAGAAATTTATGGTGGAAATTGTCACGTTGGAATAATAAAGCCTTGCAAAAATGGCTTGATGAATTTGAGCCAGATTGCGTTTTCTTTGCATCTGGTGATTATGCGTTTATGTATGATATTGCAAGGAAAATTGCTGTTTCAAGAGATATTCCTCTTTATGTGTCTTGCATGGATGATTATTATTTTTATAATAAGAACTCGGATAGTTTGCTTGGTAGATTTCAGCATAAAATTTTTATTAAAACCGTTAATAGGACGATGAGTTATGCAAAAAAAATTTTTTGTATTTGTGATAAGATGAGTGCTGATTATTCACAATTATTTAAAAAAAAATGTATTACAATACATACTCCAACATCGATTAGTGACATAGCACCAGGAAAAGATGATGAGAAAACCAGGAAAATTTGTTATTTAGGAAATTTAGGCTATCAGAGAGACAAGCAATTGATAGAAATAGGTCGTGTTCTGAGAGAACGCAATTTTAATCCTAATCATATAGATGTATATTCTTCAGAATCAAGACAAGAAATTCTGGGTGGCATGATTGAAAATAATGGTATAGTTTTTCATGGATCGGTTGGCTCAAAAGAAGTTCAGGACCTTATGAAAAATAGTTTGGCCGTAATCCATACTGAATCTTTTGATAAAAAGATAAGACAATGTGTAAAATATTCTGTTTCGACTAAAATTGCCGATTCTTTATCTAGTGGAACATGTATTTTTGCATATGGACCAGAAGAAATTGCATCTATTTCTTATTTAAAGCAGTCTAATGCAGCTATTTGTTGTGTTAAATCAGATGATTTAGAGACAAAACTTTGCGAGTTGATTAATGATTATGGGGTGCGCAAAAAGGTTATTGGAAATGCTTTGGGCTTGGCAAGAAAAAACCATTTACCAGAGCGTACACCAAAGATAATTCGTAAAGAAATTTTTTATCAGGAGCAGTAAAATATGAAAGTTCTGCAAGTAAATAATGTTTACAAAAAAGGCAGCACTGGAAAAATTACATTTGATATACATAAAGGACTATTAAACAAGGGTGTTGAATCAATTGTTTGTTATGGCCGAGGTAAGGTTGTTAACGAAAAAGGAATTTATAAAACATGTCCTGAGTGGTATGCAAAGTTGAATAATCTTATTACAAGATTTACAGGAGTCATGTATGGCGGTTGCTTTTTTTCTACAAATAAGCTAATTCGTGTTATAAAAAAAGAAAAACCAGATATAGTCCATATTCAATGCATCAATGGTTATTTTGTAAATATATATAGATTGATAGGTTGGCTTAAGGAATCCAAAATAAAGACCGTAATCACTCTTCATGCGGAATTTATGTATACAGCAAATTGTGGCCATTCTTTAGACTGCGAAAAATGGAAAACTGGATGTGGTGATTGTCCTCGAGCAAAAATAGAAACGAAGTCAATTTTTTTTGATAATACATCTAAATCATGGGTTAAGATGAAAAAAGCTTTTGATGGATTTAATGATTTGATAGTTGTGTCGGTTTCTCCATGGTTAATGAATAGAGCTAGGCAGTCACCAATTTTAAAAGATAAAAACCATTTAGTTATTTTTAATGGCTTAGATACAAATATTTTTCATCCATATAATGTAGACTATCTCCGTAATAAGTTAGGGTTAAAAGGCGAAAAAATAATTTTCCATGCAACCCCTTCATTTTCTTTAGATTCAGGTAATATAAAGGGGGGATACTACGTTGCTGAGTTAGCTAAAATGTTGAAAAATGATAATGTTAAAATAGTTGTTGCGGGTCCTTACCAAACTAATATTGAATTGCCGAATGATATGATAATGCTTGGTATAATTACAGATCAAGAGCTTTTAGCAAAGTATTATTCAATGGCTGATGTGACATTACTTACGAGCAAAAAAGAAACATTTTCAATGGTTACTGCGGAAAGTTTATGTTGTGGAACGCCAGTGGTTGGTTTTAAAGCAGGCGCTCCTGAACAGATTGCAATAAAGGAATTTAGCGAATTTGTGGAGTATGGAGATTTAAATTCCTTATATAACAAGATGCTTGTTATATTGGATACTAAAAAAAAGACATCAAGGATTCACAAATATTCTGCAAATCTCTATGATAAGAACATAATGATAAATTCATACATAGATTTGTATAAAAAATTCGTAGAAGGTGAATAATTGGTACCATATATACTTATAATAGGTTTTGATATTTATATTTATATAATAATGAACAAAGTCTTAGGAAAGAAAACGTTAAATAAGATAATGGCTGTTATTCTGGGATTATCCATAATTGTTGTAATTGGATTAAGACATCCTTCAATGGGAATAGATTTGGGCTATGGTGGAGAGTATGGTTATTTGTCATCATATGAAAATCTATCTGAACTGGGTTGGCTTTATGTCCTTAGAAACCCATATTTAAATTATGAAATTGGATATAGAGTGTTTAATAAGATTTTGGGGATGTTAGGTTTAGACATACAATCTTTTTTAATTGTTTGTGCCGTTTTGTCTGTTGTTCCGATTTCTTGCCTTATTTTCAATTATAGCAAATCTTCAATAACTTCATATATGATATATATGGGTTTGCCAGTTTTTCAATTACTTTATTCGGGCTTACGACAGGATATTGCAATAGGATTGTGTGTTTTTTCATTAATATTTGTAATCAACAGAAAGATTATTCCTTTTATAGCTGTTGTTTTAGTAGCGTGTACATTTCACTCGTCTGCGATAATATTTTTTATTTCGTATCCCTTGTATTATTTGAAATTTTCTAAATTTCAGAGAATGCTATCTTGTGTATTTTTAATTTTTGTTTATATTTTGAAAAGACCTTTATTTGCAGTTTTGAGCAGATTGTTTAAAGATAATGTTGCTATTGACGATAATGGTGCCATAGTACTTTTTGTTGTTTTTGTGGTGATATATATTTTTTGCACAATATATAATGATCAGTCGGAGTTGCAGGGTGGTTTTTTAAATCTGTTCTATCTTGCTTGTTTATGTCAGGCATTTGGAGATCTATATAGTATAGCCTTAAGAGTTGGATATTATTTTATGATAACACTTGTTGTTCTATTACCAAACTTGCTAAAAACCATGCCGAAATCAAAAGAAAAATTATATTCCAATATTTTTGTTCCGATTGCTTTCTTTTCTTTTGGATTGTATAGTATTTACAGTAGTTCATGGTCCATGGCGTATCCTTATCATTGGTTTTGGGAGTCAGTATAATGATTAAATATATAGCTTTTTATGATGTGAATTCAAATGAAGAAGAAAACAGAAATGTGCCACCAGCTGCCAAGACGAAACTAGATTATATTATTTCTACATTGTGCAGTTTTGAGAAAAAAATAGAAATTATTTCTCCAGCGGTAACTACGTCTAAGAATACTTTTAAGGGAAAAAAAATTAACTTATCAGAAAAATGTGATTTAAAACTGTTTTTGACATTTGGAAAAAATAAATTAGTTTTTCCAAAAGTGGGGACATTAATAACAAAGATACTGTTTATGTTTTACCTTTTCATTAATGTAAAAAAAGATGATGATGTGATAGTTTATCATTCATTATACTACATGAGATTTATAAAAATACTTCGTAAATTAAAACGTTTTAATTTAATATTGGAAATTGAAGAGATATACTCTGATGTGTTAAATGATGAGGTACGCAAGAAAAAAGAACAAGCTTTTTTTAAGTGCGCAAATTCTTACATTTTTCCAACAATTTTGTTAAATAATGAGGTTAATGTAAATAATAAACCTTATGTGATTATTCATGGTACATATCGTGTAGAGCCTGACTATAATTGTAGGTTTAATGATGGAAAGACTCATATTGTTTATGCAGGCACATTTGACCCAAGAAAAGGTGGAGCAGTAGCGGCTGTAGGTGCTGCTGAATTTCTTGATGAGAATTATCATATTCATGTTATAGGATTTGGTTCTGATATTGAAATAAAGTATCTTAAAGGGGAAATTGTTCGAGTATCTAATAAGACTAAATGTGTGGTTTCATATGATGGCTTAAAACATGGTGATGAATATATACGATTTATTCAAAGCTGTGATATAGGTTTGAGCACGCAAAATCCTGATGCGGCATTTAATGCTACATCATTTCCAAGTAAGATTCTTTCGTATTTATCTAATGGATTACGAGTTGTAAGTATCAGAATTCCTGCTATAGAGGGCTCAGATGTAGGAGACAAGCTTTTTTACTATGATGAGCAAACACCTAAACAAATTGCAGATGCCATTCTATCGGTAGATATGGCTCAAGCTTATGATAGTAGGTCAGATATTGTTGATTTGTCAAATAAATTTCAAAATGAATTGATGTTGATGATGAAGGACTATTAGTCATAAGAGTATTGCTTTTTTTCTTTTAAATAAAAGAAGGGGTGAATTTTCCTGAAAATATTTAAACGAATTTTATATTTATACAGAAGCAATGTAGAGTGCATAAAATACAGACATAAGTAGGAGAAGTGTTTAATGAGCAGAAAAATCGGTGTCATATTGTCTTATGCTTTAATGATTTTTGAAGTTCTATCAACTTTATTGTTGACACCATTTATTATAAGTATATTAGGACAAGCTGAGTATGGTGTATACAAGCTAGTTGTTGCTATTAATGCATACCTTCTTTTACTGGATCTTGGCGTTGGTAATGCTATTATCAGATATATAGCCAAGTATAGGGTAGAAAATGATAGAAATAAAGAACGAAATTTTTTAGCTGTTGCTATAATTTTCTATTTAATAATTGCGGTTATTGCAATTATCATAGGGTGTGTTTTGGTTGTTATTTTTCCTAAGGTGTTTTCCAAGGGTTTGTCTGATTCAGAGATTAGATTGGGGCAAATTTTGCTTGGCGTTACGATGTTTAATTCTGCTGTAACTCTTGGTACAACGGTTTACAATAATATTTTAATTGCATATGAAAAATTCGCAGTTTCGCGAATAGCATCTATAGTACAAATTATAGTTAGAATGATTCTTACCTACGTTGTATTAGTAGCTGGCTGGGGAAGTATTGGAATTGTAGCTGTTAACTTATTAATGACAGTTTTATGTCGTTTGTACTTTATTGTATATGTAAATTTGATAATAAAACTGAAGCCTTTATTTAGGGGAATTGACTTTTCGTTTGTAAAAGAAATAGTAGCATATTCCTCATTGATATTGCTCCAAATGGTTGCGACACAATTAAATTCTACGGTAGATCAAATATTGATTGGCTCGCTTGTGAAAGCTTCTGCTGGAATTTTAGCGGTTTATGGTGTTGGTACACAGATTGTACAATATTTCCAATCCATTGGTTCAGCGTTTACCGGTGTATTGATGCCAGGCGTTGTAAAGGTAGTTGAGGAAAGAGCGTCATCGTCTGAGTTAACTAAAGAAATGGTTAAGGTCGGTAGAATTATTTTCATGATGCTTTCTTTAATTCTATGCGTGTTTATAGTAAATGGAAAGGAATTTATCATTTTGTGGGCTGGAAATGATAATTCTCAGGCTTATGTTGTTGCAACTATTTTAATGGCAGCGTATATCTTTATATTAACTGAATCAATTGGAACACAGATTTTGTGGGCTATGAATCAGCACAAAGAGCAGTCTATACTAAAAATTGTTATTGTCATATTGAATATTGCTCTTACTGCATTATTGATTAGTTGGAACCCTTTGATAGGTGCTACGATTGGAACATTTATTTCCCTTATACTTGGAGATGTAGTGGTTATGAATGTTATATTTAAGAAAAAGCTTGATATAAATCTTAAATTTTATTATTATGGTATTTTTAAAGGCATAGTACCTTGTTTGGTAATCGCATTTATAGTTGGCATTATCTTTAAAATATTTATGCCTGTTGGTTGGGTATGGCTCTGTGTAAAGATATCTATAATGATGTTAGTTTATGGAGTCTTACTTATAAAATTTGGAATGAATACATACGAAAAAAACATAGTATGTTCTGTACTAAAAAAAATTAAAGCAGTTGGAGGAAAATAACATGTCATTATTCACAAACAAAACCCTAATGATAACCGGAGGCACGGGATCATTTGGAAACGCAGTATTAAACAGATTTCTGGAAACAGATATCGGAGAGATCAGAATATTTTCGAGAGACGAAAAAAAGCAGGACGATATGCGTCATGAGTATCAGGCAAAAATGCCTGAGGTAGCGGATAAGATCAAGTTCTACATAGGCGACGTAAGAAATTTGCAGTCCTGTAAGGACGCTATGCATGGCGTAGATTACATATTCCATGCGGCTGCACTCAAGCAGGTACCATCTTGTGAGTTTTTCCCAATGGAAGCCGTAAAAACTAATATTATCGGTACGGATAACGTCCTGACAGCCGCTATCGAGGAGGGCGTTGAAGCAGTAATATGCCTTTCAACTGATAAGGCAGCCTACCCTATCAATGCCATGGGTAAGTCAAAATCTCTTGAAGAAAGCGTCGCTATCGCTAAAAGCAGATATAGCGGTAAAACTAAAATATGCTGTACTCGTTATGGTAACGTAATGTGCTCCCGTGGATCTGTTATCCCTCTGTGGATCGATCAGATCAAAGCAGGCAACCCTATTACTGTAACAGAGCCTAATATGACTCGTTTCATTATGTCACTTGAAGAAGCTGTCGACCTTGTACTCTATGCTTTCGAGAACGGAGAGAACGGCGACCTGCTTATCATGAAAGCCCCCGCTTGCTCTATCGGTCTTCAGGCTGAAGCCGTTACTGAAATGTTCGGCGGCAAAAAAGAGGATATCAAGGTCATTGGTATCCGCCATGGCGAGAAAATGTACGAAACACTTCTTACCAATGAGGAGTGTGCAAAGGCAATAGACCTTGGCGGCTTCTATCGTGTCCCTGCCGATAACAGAGGCCTGAACTATGATAAGTTCTTTAGAGACGGCGACGCAGACAGAAATACTCTCACTGAGTTCAATAGTAATAATACAAAGCTCCTTAATAAGGAAGAAATAAAGGAAAAAATGCTTAAGCTTGCATATATCCAGGAGAGATTGGCTGAGGATTGATATGTCAAAGAAGTTGGTTATCCTCGGTGCAGGCGGATATGCAAATACTGTTAAGGACGTTTCTGAACAGCTGGGCTATGATGTGATAGCTATGCTGGACGATAGATTTGCCGACTGCACGCTTGATTCTTTTACTAAATATATTGCTAACGATACGGAATTTATTCCTGCCTTTGGAAATAACGAGTTTCGCTTGTCTTGGTGCGATAAAATAACTAGAGCAGACGGCATACTTGCCACTGTTGTGCATCCTACCGCTTATGTAAGTCCTACCGCATCTATCGAAAAGGGCGTTGTGGTGCTTCCGAAAGCTGTTATCAATACAGATGTGATAGTGAAACGTGGCTGTATCATCAATCTGGGCGCTATCGTGGACCATGGCTGTGTGATCGAACAAGGTTGTCATATCTGCCTTGGAGCAATAGTAAAAGGCGAAAATAGGATCGCAGCGCTGAGTAAGATAGAAGCCGGAGAAGTTGTGCAGCTTAGACAGTATCCTGTGAATAAATGATTTTACCAAAGGTCGTGTCTGACCTCGGGAGGAAAGTATATGGAACATAATTTTAAATGGAAAAATGACGGCAGAACAAAGGTAATGATCGGCTGCGGCACCCGCCCTGAGATCATTCGCCTGGCGGCTGTAATAAGAAGATGCCGTGAGTATTTTGATACCTGCGTTGTGTATTACAATCAGAACTGGGACCGTAACCTCAGTACAGTTTTCTGGGAGGATTTCGAGCTGAAAAACACTTTCGGCGAGTTCGGTCCTGATATTCTTGTTCCTGTAGTAGGGGATAATCTGGGCGTTACCTGCGGAAATATTCTCGGCAGAAGCTATGAACTGCTTTCAGAATTGCAGCCTGACGCCTATCTTGTCCTTGGAGATACAAACAGCTGTCTGTCAGCTATCTCCGCTAAAAGACTTCATATCCCGCTTTTCCATATGGAAGCAGGAAACAGATGTAAGGACGAGTGCCTCCCAGAGGAAACAAACAGAAGAATAGTCGACGTTATCTCTGACGTAAACCTTTGCTATTCCGAGTTTGCAAGAAAGTATCTTGCTGATACCGGACTTCCAAAGGAAAGAACATATATGACAGGCTCGCCTATGGCGGAAGTCCTTCGTGGTAATCTGGATAAAATTCAGGCTTCTGACGTTCTTGAACGTATGGGCCTTGAAAAGGATAAGTATATTCTTCTTTCTGCACACAGAGAGGAGAATATCGACACCGAAAAGAACTTTACAAGTCTGTTTACTGCAATAAACGCACTGGCTGAGAAGTACGATATGCCAATATTGTATTCCTGCCACCCGCGTTCAAAGCATAGACTTGAAAAGAGCGGCTTTAAGCTCGACCCTAGAGTGAGAGTAAACGAGCCGCTGGGATTCAATGACTATAACTGTTTGCAGATGAATGCCCTTGCTATCGTTTCTGACTCAGGCACGCTTCCTGAGGAGAGCAGCTTCTATCTTTCAATAGGTCACCCTATCGCAGCTGTTTGTATCCGTACTTCTACCGAGCGCCCTGAAGCACTTGAAGCAGGGGACTTTATCCTTGCAGGAATTACAACAAAAGAGCTGCTCAATGCTACAGATATGGCTATCGAAATGAAGCAGAAAGGCGTTCTCGGCAAGCCGTGTCCTGACTATGTGGACGAAACAGTATCAATGAAAGTCGTAAGGATCATTCAGGGATATGTTAATGTAGTCAACAAAATGGTCTGGAGAAAAGATCAGTAAGGAACGTGAAAATATGAAGATATTGGTTACAGGCGCAAAGGGCATGGTGGGAACAGCCCTTGTGAATAATCTGAAAAATATCAGAGATAACAAAAATCGAACAAGACCGAATATTTCTGTTGAAGAAATATATGAGTATGATATAGATTCTACCAAGGAACAGCTTGACGAGTATTGCAAGGAAGCAGATTTTGTTTTCAACCTTGCAGGGGTAAACCGTTCTGAGAATACTGAGGACTTCATGAAAGGCAACTTTGGTTTTGCGTCACAGCTTCTTGATACTTTGAAAAAGTATGATAACAAGGCAACTATCATGCTCTCGTCTTCCATACAGGCAACGCTCATAGGGCGTTATGACGGAGAATATGGCAGAAGCAAGCTCGCAGGTGAAGAGCTTTTCCGGAAATATGCCGCAGAAACAGGTGCAAAGGTAGCAATATATAGGTTTCCTAACCTTATGGGTCATTCAAGACCAAAGTACAATTCTTTTGTATCAACACTTTGCTACTGCGTGGCTAATGACGAGCCGTATTCCATAAATGACAGAGCAAGTGAGCTGGAGCTTCTTTACATTGATGACCTTGTTGAGGGTATGTTTGATCTCCTTGAGGGAAAGGAAAAGCATTGCGAGTTTGACGGCGTAACGCCTGTCGCAAATGATAAGGGCAGATATTGTTATGTGCCTGTTACTCATAAGGTAACTTTGGGCGAGGTGGTAGATCTTCTTGAAGAATTTAAGCAGCAGCCTAAGACCCTGCTTATGCCTAAAATGCCAAAGGGCTCTTTTGCCAAGAAACTGTATAGTTTGTATCTGACTTATCTTCCTGCAGATAAATTCAAGTATGCGCTGAAAATGAATGTAGATAACAGAGGCAGTTTTACTGAGCTTGTTCATACAGAGGATTGCGGACAGGTAAGTATAAATATAAGCAAGGCGGGCATTACAAAGGGTCAGCATTGGCACAACTCAAAATGGGAGCTTTTCATAGTTGTCCACGGTCATGGTCTGATACAGGAGCGTAACATAAACACAGGAGAGAAAGTTGAGTTTGAGGTCAGTGGTGATAAGATCGAGGCTATCCACATGATACCTGGCTGGACCCATAACATTATCAATCTCAGTGATACGGAGGATCTTGTTACTGTTATGACCTGCAATGAGATATTTGATCCAAGTCACCCTGATACTTTTGGGGAGCCTGTGTAATGTCAGAATATATAAAATTCCTCCGCCAGCACCTAGGCCACACCCCTCTGCTGCAGGTGGGAGCAAGCGTAATAGTAATAAACGAAGCAGGTCAAATGCTCATGCAGCAGAGAACAGACTGCGGAAGCTGGGGATATGCAGGCGGCTCGGTGGAGCTTGGTGAGTCTGTTGAGCAAACAGCCGAAAGAGAGCTTTTTGAGGAAACAGGTCTTAAAGCAAAAAAGCTCGAACTGCTTGGCGTCTATTCAGGAGAAAGAATGCAGTATACTTACCCAAACGGCGATAAGGTGTCAAACGTTGATATCGTCTACACCTGCCATGAGTATACAGGCGAGCTTAAAATGCAGGCTTCTGAGGTGTCGCAGCTTAGATTTATTGATATCTGCGACCTGCCAGAGGATATTTTTCCTCCAAATAGACCTGCTATAGAAGATTACATCAACAAAAATAAAACTTAAAGGAGACACTGCTATGTGCGGAATTGTTGGATTTACTGGAAATAACGAGGCAGCCCCGATCCTCTTGGACGGCCTGTCAAAGCTTGAGTATAGAGGCTATGACTCTGCCGGTATCGCTGTAAGAAACGGTGACGCAGAGCCTGAGATCGTAAAGGCTAAAGGTAAGCTGAAAGTCCTAAAGGAAATGACTAACGACGGAAAAGCTGTAAAAGGTGCTTGCGGTATAGGCCATACCCGTTGGGCTACCCATGGCGAGCCGTCAACTGTAAACGCCCACCCTCATTGCAGCGACGATGAAAATGTTATCGCCGTACATAACGGTATTATCGAAAACTATCAGGAGCTTCGTGAAAAGCTTATCAAAAAAGGATATACCTTTAAGTCTGAAACTGATACAGAGGTTGCCGTAAAGCTTATCGACTATTATTACAAAAAGTACCTGGGTACTCCTGTTGACGCTCTTAATCACGCCCTCGTCCGTATCCGTGGTTCTTATGCCCTCGCTGTTATGTTCAAGGACTATCCCGGAGAAATATATGCCGCAAGAAAAGACAGCCCTATGATAATAGGCGTTACAGGCGGCGAAAGCTACCTCGCCTCTGACGTCCCTGCAATACTTAAGTATACAAGAAATGTCTACTATATAGGCAATATGGAGCTTGCAAAACTTACAAAGGGCGCAGTTTCTTTCTACAACCTCGATGGCGAAGAAATACAGAAAGAAATGAAAACTATCGAGTGGGACGCAGAAGCTGCAGAAAAAAGCGGATATGAGCATTTTATGCTCAAAGAGATACACGAACAGCCAAAGGTGATAAAGGATACTATCAATTCTGTACTTACAGATGGAAATATTAGCTTTGAAAGCGTCGGACTCTCTGACGAGGATATGAAAAATATCCAGCAGGTGTATATAGTTGCCTGCGGCTCTGCTTACCATGTGGGTATGGTGGCTCAGTATGTTATCGAAGAGCTGACTTCACTATCTGTCCGTGTGGAGCTTGCTTCTGAGTTCAGATATAGACAAATGAAGCTTGCAAAAAATAGCCTCGCTATCATCATCAGCCAGTCGGGCGAAACTGCCGACAGCCTCGCAGCATTAAGACTTTGTAAGGATAAAGGAGTAAAAACTCTCGGTATCGTAAACGTTGTTGGCTCATCTATCGCAAGAGAAGCCGATAATGTCTTCTATACCCTCGCAGGCCCTGAAATATCAGTCGCAACAACAAAAGCCTATAGCTGTCAGCTCGTTGCCGCATATCTCCTTGCAATGCAGTTTGCAAAAGCAAGAGGGGAGATATCCGACGAAAGATTTGCTCAGCTCGTTGAGGAGATCAATACTATCCCTGAGAAGATAGAGAAAATTCTCGAGGATAAGGAACGCTTGCAGTGGTTCGCTTCAAAGGTAGTGAATATAAAGGACGCATTCTTTATCGGCAGAGGTATCGACTATGCAGTAGGCATGGAGGGAAGCCTTAAACTCAAAGAAATAAGCTATATCCATTCCGAAGCATATGCGGCAGGCGAGCTTAAGCATGGCCCTATCAGCCTTATCGAGGACGGAACTGTCGTGTTCAGTGTGGTAACTCAGTCTGCACTTTATGAAAAGACCATAAGCAATATGGTCGAGGTAAAGAGCCGTGGAGCAAAGCTTTTCGGACTTACTACCTATGGAAACTATGCTATGGAGGACGTTGCTGACTTCACAGTTTACACTCCAAGGGTAGATAACCTTTTTGCGGCAAGCCTTTCAGTAGTACCGCTTCAGCTTTTGTCATATTATGTATCAGTAGGAAAGGGCTATGACGTTGATAAGCCGAGAAATCTTGCAAAGAGCGTTACGGTGGAGTAAAAAGAGAAAAATACTTACATCGCTGTTTGCAGTGTACATCTTTGCCGTCCTCTGGCTCACACTTTTAGACAGACAGTGGGGCAAGCGTCAGGCGGAACTTGTGCCCTTCTGGGAGGTGCGAAACCTTTTGGAGAACATAAGCATCAAGTATCTGCGGGATTTTTGGCTGGTACAGATATTCGGAAACATTGCAATGTTTATCCCCTTGGGTGTTTTGCTGCCGTATCTTTGCGGTATCACAAAGTTCAAAAAAGTTTTCCTTATGTCCCTTGCCTTTTCAGCAGGTATCGAGATAACACAGTATATCACAGGCAGAGGGCTTTGTGAATTTGATGATGTTTTCAACAACACTCTTGGGGCTTGCGTGGGGTTCACATCTTGGCGTTTAAAGATGAGATACAATAAAAAATACAAGAATGAGCAAAGTCCGTGGTAACAGGCTTTGCTTATTGCAAGCATAGTACAATGGTCAGTATACAAGCTTCCCAAGCTTGGGATGCGGGTTCGATTCCCGTTGCTTGCTCCAAATGATGTGTTTTAGTAGGAGGGAATAACGTGGCATTAGAGCTGTTCAGACATAATGAAGAAGCCTATAAAGCTGTGGTGTCAATGCTTGCTGAACGAAATAAAGCTGCCGTAGTTCACCCTACCGGAACAGGAAAAAGTTTCATCGGTTTTAAACTCTGCTATGATAACTCCGATAAGATAATATGTTGGCTTTCTCCGTCAAGGTATATCTATCAGACGCAGCTTGAGAATTTAAAAGAGGCAAGCGGTGGATATGAGCCACAAAATGTGAAATTTTATACTTACGCCAAGCTTATGCTTTTATCTGACGAGAATTTTTCGGAGATAAAACCTGATTACATAATACTCGATGAATTTCACAGATGCGGTGCGGAATATTGGGGCATGGGAGTTCAGAAATTGCTTGAAATGTATCCAGATACACCGCTGTTAGGTCTGTCTGCCACAGCAATACGTTATCTTGATAACCAGCGTGATATGACAGACGAGCTTTTTGACGGAAATATCGCAAGTGAAATGACTTTGGGAGACGCTATCGTTCGTGGTATCCTTGATCCGCCTAAATATATTCTCTCGATATTTTCATATCAGAAGGATCTTGACGAATATGAAAAAAGAGTAAAAAATGCAAGATATAAGTCTATGCGTGACAAGGCTGAGGAATATCTTGAAGCACTCCGCAGGGCGTTAGATAAAGCAGAAAAGCTTGATGATATTTTTGATAAGCATATGGAAAACAGAGCAGGAAAATATATCGTTTTCTGTGCAAATCGTGAGCATATGGACGATATGATAGACAAGGCTGACGAGTGGTTTCATAAGGTGGATAAAAGGCCTCATATTTATGAAGCATATTCCAATGATCCTGAAACAAGCAAGGCTTTTTATGAATTTAAGGAGGATAATTCTGACCACCTTAAATTGCTCTACTGCATAGATATGCTTAACGAGGGCGTTCACGTTGATGATGTTTCAGGTGTTATTCTTCTGCGTCCGACTATCTCTCCAATTATCTATAAACAGCAGATCGGACGTGCGCTAAGTGCAGGGAAGTCACAAAGGCCTGTTATTTTCGATATTGTCAATAACATTGAAAATCTTTACAGCATAGATTCTATCAAAGAAGAAATGAAAGTTGCTGTTCGTTATTATCGTTCTCATGATAGCGAGGGCATGGTAGTAAATGATAACTTTGAGCTTATTGACAAAGTTGAAGACTGCAAAAAGCTTTTCGATAAGCTTGAGGAGTCCCTTTCAGCTTCATGGGATATCATGTATGAAAAGGCAAAAGCTTATTATGAAAAAAACGGTGACCTTGAAATACCTGCGACATATTTTACAGAGGACGGCTACAGCCTTGGCTTGTGGATAAATACACAAAGAGGACTTTACAGAGGAACTCATAATGGAAAACCTCTTACACAGATGCAGATAGACGCACTTAACGCTATCGGTATGCGCTGGCAGTCAATAGGCGAATTGTCATGGGAAAGATATTATGAAGCCGCTAAAAAGTATTATGAGGAGAACGGCAATCTTTTAGCACCATATTCATATGTAAATGAAAATGGAATAAACATTGGCCAGTGGTTAGTCACCCAGCGAATGGCAAAGAAAAATGGTATCAGAAAATGGGGCTTTAGTGAGGAAAGATCCGCAAGGCTTGATGAGATAGGAATGGTATGGGACGTGCCTGATTATCTCTGGGAAGAAAACTATGAGGCTGCCGTTAGATATCATCGTGAAAATGGTGACCTGGACGTTCCTGCAAAGTATGTAGACAGCGAGGGAATATGTCTTGGAGTTTGGCTCGACAGTATGCGAAAATCAAGACGGACAGGTTCACGTTCTCTGACAGCCGAGCAAATATCTCGCCTTGATAAACTCGGAATGAGTTGGGACGATAGAAACAACAGAAAATGGAATGATATGTTTCGTGAACTTACGGAATACTATAAGGATAACAACAATTTCAACATTCCTGTTTCATATAAAACCAAAAATGGTGCTTGTCTAGACACATGGGTGGAAAGACAGCGTATTTTGTATAGAGATGGCAAACTTTCAGACGCTCGCATTGAAAAGCTGAAAAGTATAAACTTTGTTTTTGATGTAACTTCTTCACGTTGGGAAGAAAAGTATTTACTGCTGAAAAAATATTATGATGAACACGGAAACACAGACATTTCTAATGACTTAACTGTTAGCAGTGCAAGTATAAAAACATGGATATGCAGACAAAAAAAGTATGCCAAAGAGGGAAGATTGTCAGAGAAACAGATAGAAAAGCTTAAGGCAATAGGACTCCTTTCAGATATCTCATATCATGAACATATATGGAATGAAAGATATTCGCTTGCAAAGCAATATTACGAAGAATATGGAAATATAAGCGTGCCTCAGAACGCTGTATATCATGAATTTCAGCTTGGCATATGGATATACAAACAGCGTGTGCAGAAAAGAGAAGGCGTTCTTTCACAGGATAGGATAGAATTATTGGATAAGCTCGGGATAGAGTGGAACAATTTGTCTGAGATAGAGAATGCTAGTCTTTATGAAAAGGGTTTTCAGCATCTTGAGAAATTTATATCTGAAAAAGGGATATATAAAATAAGGGCAATAACTGTGTGTGACGACGGATATCGCCTAGGAAACTGGATATCCAATTGCAGAGTACGATACAGACGTGGCGAGCTTGCAAAAAAATATGTGGAGAGATTCAGAAGGCTGAGATTTCCTCTTGACGCTGAGGACGAATGGCAATATCATTATGAGGATCTAAAGGCTTATTTTGAAAAAAACGATACAAAACGGCTTCCAGAAAAATATACAGCCTATGACGGCACAGATCTATCCTTGTGGTTTGCTAGACAAAAAAGAGCATATAAAAAAGGCGAGCTTACCAAAGAACAAATGAAAAAATTTGACGATATCGGTTATCCCTTTAAAGCCGAAAAGTCAGGGATATATAAGGCAAATATGACAAAATGGCTTGCTAAATACGAGATAGTAAAGGAATATCTTGAACTGCATAAAGGCGAAAAGCTCGACCCTAAGGCAGAATACAAAGGGATAAAAATCATTGATTGGATACGTCAGCAGAGAAATTTTATCCAAAACGGAGTATTCAGTGATGAAAGAGTAGAAATGTTCAATGAACTTGACCCTAAAACTGTTCTTGACAGTTTGATATCACATTGGGATATAATGTATGAAGAAGCAGTGAGATATTTTGATGAGCATGGTGTTGGTGCAAGCGTCAAAAAGGGTATCATTGTTGACGGCAGTGAGCTGTGTAATTGGGTCAATGGCGAACAGAAGATAGTAAATGGAAAAGATAGCACATCAAGAACGCCTGAACAAATAGAAAAGCTCAAAAAGATAGGCATAGAGCCTCAAGTAAATGACAGATTTGAAAAACAGTGGCTGACAAGATACGAAGAATTGAGATCTTTCATTGCGGAAAACGGGAGAATGCCTCTCACAAGAAAAATAAAAGGATCAGAAAACAGCATTGCAGTATGGCTCAATTCTCAGAAGAAAAAATACAAGAATGGACAGATGTCAGACAAGCATATTGAAATGCTCAAAGCACTCAAAGTTGATCTTGATTCCGAAAAAAATTGTAGATAAGTAACCTAAAAAAGCTCTTAGATCGCAAGAAGACCTAAGAGCTTTTATTCTGGTGCCGCTAACCGGACTTGAACCGGTACGGGTTTTACCCCGAGGGATTTTAAGTCCCTTGTGTCTGCCTATTCCACCACAGCGGCATGCAAGATATATTATAACACTTTTTTTGCAAAATGTCAACGCTTTTTTGCAAATTACAAGTTGTTAAATGGAAATAAGTGGTAATAGTGGAATGGCAACGATGTTTATTTTAAATCTTTTTGCCTTGAAACTGAAAATCTGTAGATAAATACAGATATCAAAGCGGTGACGATTTCTGTTATCCAGAATGCGTTCCATACGCCTGTTGGTCCCGTGAGCTTGCAGAGGAAGAACGCAAGTGGCAGTATTATCGCAATAAATCTGCACAGAGATATCATAAGCGACGGAATGCCCATGCCAAGCCCCTCCAGCGCACCTGATGAGGTGACGGATACTGCGGAGATAACAAAGCCGATACAAATTAGGCGAAGTGCAGTTTTACCTATGGCGATAGTGTCGGCGTTTTCAGTGAAAATCCCTATGAGCTTGGCTGGGAAAAGTGCGCATATGATAGTTCCTGCCGCCAATATCACACCTGTCATGTAAAGAACAATGCGGTAAATTTTCTTCACACGCTCCTTCTCGCCTGCTCCGTAGTTAAAACTGATAACTGGTCGCATACCCTGAATAACACCATTTGCGGGTAGATAAAGAAAGGTCTGGAGCTTGTAGTAAATTCCAAGAACAAGCACATAGCTTTGTGAATATGCTGCAAGTATGCCGTTGAGGGCGGATATGAGAAGTGACGGCAGTGCAAGATTAAGTGTTGCAGGAATGCCTATGGAATACATCTTTGCGATTATCATGCCGTCAGGACGCTTGTGTTTTGCGGAAAGCTTAACAGGAAGCTCACAGCGAAGATATGCTATTATGTATATGACAAGGGTCAGCACCTGTCCGATACCGGTGGCGAGTGCCGCACCCTTTATACCCATCTCAGGAAAAAATCCAACGCCAAAAATAAGCAGAGGGTCAAGGATTATGTTTGCGATACAGCCGCAGAGCATACTGAACATTGATATCTTCATTCTGCCGACAGATTGGAATATCTTCTCAAATGCAATGGCAAGCATTAATGCAGGAGAGAATGTAAATACAATGTTGCAATACTGCACGCCAAGATCTACAACGTTTTTGTTACTTGTGAACATAGATAGAAATGCAGGCATTATAAGTATACATATTATCATTAGCACAATACCATGCAAAGCCGAAAGGGCAAGCCCCTGAGTTGCGGCAATGTCAGCCTTTTCCTTTCTGCCTGCACCAAGATATATGGCAATGACCGCATTGATGCCGATACCAAAGCCGATAGCAGTGGCACTTATAAAATTCTGCACAGGGAACACCAGTGAAAGCGATGTCATTGCGTCCTCGCTTATCTTTGCCACGAAAAAGCTGTCAATGATGTTGTAAAGAGAGTTTACAAGCATTGATATCACCATTGGCAGGGACATTGAAAGCAGAAGAGGGAAGATCGGTCTTGTTTTCATGAAATCACTATTCATTTATTTTTTTACACTCCTTTTGTCTGTGGGCAGAAAAAAAGCCGCACAGCCTGTTTGCTGTGTGGCGAAAAGTGACATACTGTCAGGAAAAATCCACGCAAGTTTTACAAAGTATATTTTAACATAGCGGTATGATTTTGTCAATGAATTTTCTTTAATATTATGTTTCAAAAAAGTATACAAACACGCTAATTGTAGATTGACAAGATTTTTCTGCTATGGTAAAATGTTATTATGATAATTTATGTTAGGGGAGAAAGCGTAATGACTTTTATAGAGTGGCTCAAAGACTGTAATGAAGCAGACCCTTTGACTAAAAAGGTTTACATATGTAATGATTATCTCAACGCCGAGAGAATGTTGGAGAACGCAAGCGGTGAAAATATTGTTATAAGGCTTGAAAGATACACAGTCGCAGATCATGCAAAGCATATTATCGAAACCAGTGCCGAGTATATGGACAGCAGGATAATAACACTGTCAAATGCTGAGGGCTGTGAGATAGTAAGACGTATTATTGATGAAAGCGGTATAAGCTATTTCAAAAGCGACGACCATAATGCCTGCATGGAGATATTCAAGACAATATCAGAGCTTAGAATGAACTGTATACGCCCTGATTCACTGTCCTTGGACAGCAGACGTATCAACACGCTGAGTGCGATCTTTCAAGCGTATGAAAATAAGCTTTCAGACAGCAAACTATATGACAGTGCAAAGCTCATAAGCATTGCCAGCGGTCTTATAAAGGCTGGTAAGGCAGACGTGAACAGCGTTCATTTTGCATATGACAAAGAAATAGAAGCTGACAAGCTGACAGCGGAGTATATAGGGCTTTTGCCTGATCCTGCGGTTATAGATAACATGGCTGATATGAGCGATGAGCAGTATCAGAATGGTCTGAGAGAGTTAGCACAAAAGGGGGAGCTTTGGAGAAATTATGGCGTAACAAACGAGGTGGAGAGAACTGTTCTACATATCGTGAACAGTGGTTACGAGCTTTGCGATACCGCTGTGCTGTGTCCAGATGATGAGTATATGGACTTGCTCATGAATATGTGCGATCAATACAAAGTCCCCGTGGAATTTCCTGAGGGCATTTCATGCAGACACAGTGACGTTGTTGCATTTTTCAGGGCAATGCTCAAATGGTGCAAAAATGACTATAGATTTGACCTTTTCAAAGATGTGATGCTCTCTCCTGTTTTTCATTATGAGAAAGAAACAGAGGACGGCAAGACCAAAAGCAAGGGCAGGATATTCCTTGAAGCACAGAACTCAGGAAACGGCTGGGGCATTGAATGGTATAGCACAAGGGATAGTAAGATGTTCAAGGATTTTAATGATGTCTTTAAAAAAGAAAATGTCAGCGCAAAAGAGTTTTACGGTGGCGTGCTGAAATTGGTAAAAAAATATGTGAATGGAGCAAATGCTGAGCAGAGAAGTTCTATATCAAGCGTTAAGGACGCTTTGATAGGCAGATACAGATTTTATGCAGACTATGACAAGAAACTTAGCTTGCAGGAAGCAATGACTGAGATCACCGACATTGCAGAGAACGCAAGGTATTCTTTGCCTGCATCAAAAGGCGCTGTTACCTGCTGTCTTATGGGGCGGTATTCTGCGCTTTTCATGAAAAACATATATGTTCTTGGTCTGACAACAGGAAGATTTCCTGTCATGCAGGACGAGTCACCTGTGCTTAACGATAAGGAGAGAGAACAGCTTTTTGGCAACCGTGACCATTGTTCTGACGCTATCGAGCGCAGAAAGCTCACTGACCTTGTGAGAACTGTTCTCATGACTGAGAGAGCAAACCTTGTTGTAAGCTGTAGTGTTTATGATACCGTAGAAATAAGAGCGCAAAGCCCGTCGGCAGTGTATACTGTTATTGCGGCTGAAAAGGGCATTGATGTAAACAAAATAGAAGTATATGATTATCTTTCTGACAGACGCAAGGTTAGCGTGCGTTCTGAGATATCATTAAACAGTGATTTTCTAAACAAGGCAGAAAAAATCGGGCTTCATGATGACGGTGTAAAGCAAAGCGAAAGCCTTACGGAGTATCTTGATAAGCAAAGAAAAAGCCGTATAGATATATTGCGTGAAATGTGCGAAAATAAACATTTTATCATTTCTGCCACAAGCCTTTCGACTATGCTTCAGTGTCCGCTGAGGTTTTTCTATGAGCGTATCGCCCATGTTGAAAAGCCGCAGGAGGTGGATATAGACCGCAGTGCATGGCTCAAAGGCAATGTCAAGGGAATGTATATACATGAGATAATGGAGAATTATGCCAAGACTGTGCTTAAAGGCAAAAGTGCGGCTGAGGTGTCTGAAACTGTTGACAAGGCGATGCTTGATGAGATATTCGAGAGCGTTTCTAAAAACTATCTCCGTAACTATCCCCCTGTGGATATGGCTGTGGCACATAGTGAGAGAAATGAATATTACACCTGTGTCAAGGCTTATCTTGACGAACTGCATGACGATATACACTCAGGCAAACGTGAGGTCGTTGAGGTCGAATATCCATTTGTCGGTGATGTGGAGATAGGCAAATATAATGTCACCATAAGGGGTAGGATAGACCGCCTTGACAGGATAATAGACGGCACAAATGTATCATATCAGATAGTTGACTACAAGACGGAGGATATCAAAAAATTCAGGGAAAAGCTTCCAGAAGACCCACAGGATCATATTTATGCACTTGCGCTTGAAAAAGGTCTTACGCCCGTGGGAGAAGTGAACGAAAGTGATATCGTTTCCGCAGATTATGTTTTCATTCTTGAAAAAGGGAATTGCCATGTAGTTAACAATAAGGATAATTCTGGAATCGAAAACATGATAACAACAGCATTTGATAAAATATTAGAAGAGGGCTTTAAAAAGTGTATTGTGAATAAGAATGATAAAATTACTCCATGCACGTTTTGTCCTGCTTATGAAGAAGTTTGCTCAGGGGGTGCAACAGAATGAGTGAAGAACAGATAAGAAGCTATATAATAGACAAAGACAGTTACGATAAGAATATCCTTGTTGAAGCAGGCGCAGGTGCAGGTAAGACAAGGCTTATAATACAGCGTGTTATAGGTCAGATAGGCGCAGGTATACCTGTTGAAAAGATAGTGCTTATAACTTTCACCAACGCTGCTGCAAACGAGCTTTATGAGAGGATACAGGCAGGGATTACGGAGATTATCGCAAAATGCAGCGGTGAGGAAAAGAAGCTGTATGAGAACGCTGTTATGAATTTACAGCGCATGAAGATAAGCACTATACACAGCTTTTGTTTGAGTATGCTGTCAGAACAGCCTTTTGAAGCTGACCTGCATTTGGGATTGAAACTTGCCGAGGACGGTGAAACAAAGCAGGCACAGGCTGACTTTTTCGAGAGATATTACCGCACAAATGGTGCGAACATAGAAGATTTCGGCTTTCTGAACAGCAATCAATATAAGCTCAGAGACAGCCGTGTGAAAAACTTTCTTATGGAAACATTTCTTGAGTGTGCTGAATACAGAGATGTTGAGTTTGTTAGGGATAAAAGCTATGACAGTGTGACATTTGACACCATAAATAAGCTTGCCTATAAAGAAATGTGTAACTATAGGGATAGTCTTGTGCGTGCATTCTATAATGGTGCTTTGAGTGGAAAATACGAAGATATAGCAGGTTTTCTTGTTGATGATGTGACGAAGAAATTACCTGATGATATGAAGACCTATGACCCAAAGTATAATTATGTGAAAGTTTGCGCTAATCTTAAAACTTGCAAAAAGTTCCTTGAGCCTTTTAATAAGACTAAAATTAAGAAAGATCATCCAAAGAGCAATGAGAACATGGCTATTTTCAGCCCAAGTGGGTTTGATAATGTAAAGAAAGAAAATGCACTGTATGCACTCAACAAGACGGCAACGTATATAGAGCAGGCTGTAAAGGCTTATCAGGAGAGTGAAGACGGGGAGAGCGTTTCAAATGACGGGCTTTTGTATCACACTCACGAGCTTCTCAAAAACAGCAGTGAGGCAAGAGCGTTTTTCAAAGACAAGTATTCCTGCATTTATATAGACGAGTTTCAGGATACTGATGTTATGCAGACTGAACTTCTGCTGTATCTTTGTGCAGACGACAGCAAGCTTATAGCAGGCGGTGATATATGGCAATGCCCGCTCCGTGACGGTGCGCTGTTTGCGGTGGGCGACCCTAAACAGTCTATCTACGGCTTCCGTGACGCTGATATCAGGCTTTATAACAAAATGAAAGCCAAATTCCAGAACAATAACGAGAAAAACTGCGAGTTTTTCTCACTTGATTACAACTTCCGCTCTGATGAGCAGCTTATAGCTTGGGTAAATGAAAAGTTCCAGCCTGAAATAAACGGCAAATATGGTATGACATACAGCGATATGATATCAAAGGCTGATAAGCCTGCGGCTGTTTCCGATGATGTTATCAGAGGGGCGTATTTTGTCAAAGAGCCTGGTGCTGAAAGCGTGGCTAAGATAATATCAGACCTTGTGAAGGTCGGAAAGATATTCGACAAGGGTGTGGAAAGACCTATAAAATACAGTGATTTTCTTCTGCTTCTTTGGAACACAACTCAAATGGAGTTTTATTCGATGGTCTTGACAGATCGTGGCATACCATACACAATGTGGGGCAAACGTCCTCAGAAAAACAGTCTGGTGCTGAAAAGATTTATTGCTCTTGCAGAGTTCGTTTTTGAAAGCTACAGTCCTACCGCAAAGGAAAAGGCTTATTCTATCCTTTGGAGATGTAGGCCTGACAGCATCAATTTTGAAGACGCTGAAATTGACGTAGACGATTATGAACAAAACTGTGAAAGCAATGACGCCACGCTTGTTGCAGTAAAGGCGTCTGCCGATACTGTCAATGAGCCTATAGCGAAGCTATATAAGATACTTGATTTTCCTGAGCTTCTTTTTGATAATACCAGCAACAGAGAATATGAGCTTTCAAATCTTATCTATCTTATTGAAAAGTGGGAAAAGCAGGATTTTGCAGGAAGCGATGAGCTTATGGACATGATGAAAAACGAGCTTTCTGTGCTGAAAGAAAAAGAGCTTATCCTTGACAGCAGTGAGCAGAACTGCGTTAGGCTCATGAATCTTCACAAGGCAAAGGGTCTTGAGGGGAATATCGTTATTATGGCGGAGGCTAAAAATCATAAATTCAGCGGTGGAAAGTACACCGACCTTGTGGCTAAAAGACAGGTCTATGTACCTTTGAAAACAAGCGATTATTCATATATGGACTATCTGACATTCTACCCTAATGAGAGGAAGCAGGCAGAGGATAAATATTTTGGCGAACAGCTCAGGCTTGAATATGTTGCGGCCACAAGAGCAAAGCAGGCTTTTATATTTGTGTATACTTTTGAACGGAAAAAACCTGTGATCGACAAACTTACAATGAGCAAAATAGGCAGAGAACTGCCGCAGATAAACAATGCCACAGCGCAAAGTACTGTGCAGGCTGCACAGATAAACGTCAAGGATATATTCGACGAGGTGAACAACAGCCGAAATGCCTTTGATGAAAACGTTAAAAAGCTCAGTGAGAAATATGTTAGCAAAATCACTCCTAGCCACCTTGAGGACGGCAAAAAAGTCACTATACCAAGTGGAGTGGAGAAACTGTCTTACAAACGTCCAAAGGGCAGAGATATCGGTCATATGGTACATCGTGCCTTTGAGCTTGCAGTGAATATGCGTGTAAAGCTGTTTCCGTATAACGAAACGCCACAGCAGAATGAGCTTATTCAGAAGATTGTCAGCAGAGCGTATCTCGACTTTGAGGACGAGTGTAGCTCGCAGGCTTCTGAGAGCTTTTATAAGGACTATATCAACTATCAGCTTCACAGCTTTTTGAAAGATAAGGATATCGAAAAATTGCTCAAAACTGCGCAGGCAGTGTATACAGAGCTTCCATTCTACAGTATGGACGGCAATGAATACAGCAACGGAGTTATGGATCTTGTGCTTAAAATGTCAGACAAAAGCTTTATCATAATCGACTATAAGACCAACATACAGGAAGAAGCCGACAGAAAGCTTTTTGAGGAGAGAATTTTAAAGACATATCGTTCACAGCTTGATTTCTACGAAAAGATACTCAGAAAAATGCTTTCGCTCAGTGAGAAAACTGAGGTGGAATGCCGTATTTACTTTATGAATGACGATAAATATATGAAAAACTAGAGCAAAGTCGCTTAAAATATGAATGTGTTAATATTATGAATAATATTATAATTTGTATCGTTCGGTTGACAATGTGATTGAGGTGTGGTATAATAAATCAGTTAATAATGTCGAAAAAAGTAAAAAAAGCAACAATAAGTCTACACTAAGCGTAAGGAGAACGTGAATATGGACGTGTACAAATTATGGACCTGCGATGATAACAGCGAAAGCCAACTGAGTTCTACCTCTTCGGAGATAGAAAAGGAAATTGACGTTCTCAGGAAAACTTTTGATTTTGTCAGGCTTCTGAAAGCGGACGGTCCTCATGGCGTGAGCGGCTGCGTTGAAAATCCATGTCAGTGTTTTTCTTTTTGGAAAGTGGACGAGCCTTGTGAAAACTGTATATCCTTAAAAACTTTTATTGATAAAAAGCCGAGAACTAAGCTTGAATTTATGGGAACTGACATCTATCAGGTCTTTTCAAAGTATGTTCAGGTTGACGGAGAGCCGTATGTTATGGAGCTTATCAAAAAGCTTGATGAGGACTCTCTGCTGGGTGTTCAGGACAGAGAAAAGATAATGAATAAGCTGTCAAAATATCATAAGGCAATGTATACTGATTCATTGACAGGTGCGAGCAACAGGAGATATTTTGAAGATAAGCTTAAAAAGTCCCATGTGCCTGCGGGTGTTGCGATGATAGATCTTGACGACTTCAAGGTTTATAACGATACATGCGGTCATGACGCAGGAGATATGGTGCTTGTGACAGTGGTTGATGTTATAAGGCGCTGTATTAGAAAATCTGATGTGCTTGTGCGTTATGGTGGCGACGAGTTTTTGCTTGTCATGCCTGATATTCAGGAGGACGATTTTGCCCATAAGCTCAGGAAGATAAAACGAAATATCCATGCGGCAACTGTGCCAGGGTATTCAAATATACGTTTGTCAGCAAGCGTCGGCGGCGTTTTCTCTGATGGCGATAGCCTTGACGAAGCTGTCAGCAAGGCTGATAAGCTTATGTATCAGGCAAAGACAAAGAAAGATACAGTTGTCACAGATGGTCACGAAAGTGTTGCCGGTGAGCCTCAAAAGCAGGAGATACTTATTGTTGACGATTCAAATATAAACAGAGAGATACTCTCTGAAATGCTTGGCAATGAATATATCATACATGAGGCGGCAAGCGGCGAGGAGTGTATTGACCTGCTTAATCAGTATGGCACTGGAATTTCACTTGTGCTTTTAGATATAATCATGCCCGAAATGGACGGATTTGAAGTTCTGGACTATATGGCGCAACACCATTGGATAGAGGATATCCCTGTTATAATGATATCAAGCGAGGATTCTGTATCCTCTATAAGAAAAGCATATGAGTTTGGCGTTTCTGATTATATCAGCAGACCCTTTGATTCACGCGTTGTGTATCAGCGTGTGTTCAATACCATTAAGCTTTATGCAAAACAGCGCAGACTTATTTCCCTTGTCAGCGACCAGATGTACGAAAAAGATAAAAACAACCGTATGATGATAAGCATACTCAGCCAGATAGTAGAGTTCAGAAACGGCGAGAGTGGAAGCCATGTGGTGAACATAAAGCGCATAACGGAGCTGCTTTTAGATAGGCTTCCTATGCGTACAAACAAGTATACTGTCAGCGGCACTGAGCAGCTTCTCATACCAATGGCTGCGGCACTCCATGATATCGGCAAGATAGGCATTGACGATAAGATACTCAATAAGCCCGGCAGGCTAACAAAAGAGGAGTTTGAGATAATGAAAACTCACTCCGCTATCGGAGCGCATATGCTTGAAAGTCTTGAGCAGTTCCGTGACGAGCCACTCTTGAAGATAGCCCATGACATATGCAGGTGGCACCATGAGCGTTATGACGGCAGTGGCTATCCTGACGGACTAAAAGGCGACGAGATACCCATATCGGCTCAGATAGTTTCTGTCGCCGACGTTTATGACGCACTTGTCAGCGAGCGAGTTTACAAAAAGGCGTATTCTCATGAAAAGGCTATGGCATTGATACTTAACGGAGAGTGCGGCACATTCAACCCTGTGCTTGTCGAATGTCTTAAAGATATTCAGAACGAGCTTTCAAAGGGCGTAGAATAAGAGATGATATGATTTGTAAGGAGTGTCCTGATGACTACTAGAGAATTTTATGAAAGCATTGGCGCAAGTTATGACAACGTTCTGGTACGTTTCGGCAGTGAGAAAATGATAACAAAGTTTGCAAAAAGATTTGCTGATGATACAACTTTTCAGGATATGTGCAAGGCTTTAGAGGAGAAAAACGCCAAGGAAGCTTTCCGTATGGCTCACACTCTCAAAGGCATTTGCAGCAATCTTGGCTTTGACGAGCTTTACAAGGCGAGCTATGACCTTACAGAGGATCTTAGGGACGGTGAGCTGTCAGGCTATGAGCAGGATTATGAAAAGGTCTGCGAAAAATATAAGATAGTTTATGACAATGTGACAAAAATAGATAGCTGAGTTTTGACCGATAGTCTGTCAGACTGTCGGTTTTATGGTGAGGAGGAGCTTCCACCACATGAGCTTAGAATGATGTCTGCGTTCAATGCGAAGATAGCAAACTTCAATCGCAAAACTATCAAGGGCAGACAGCGTTTCAGAATGAAATATTTAATTCGCCCCAGAAAATAGCAAAACACCCGTATCATGTGCGATACGGGTGCTTTTTTATCAGAAGCCTTGTTCTTTAAGCTCTTTTACTATATCTACATAAAATTCTCTCACGTCAAAATCCTTGATGTTCTCCCTGAAAAGGTCGATAACATCGCCATGAGAAATGCCACGCTTGCCCTTGTGTTCTATCATCTTGGAGTTTTCACCATAAAGTCCCGACTCAACTGTTACTAGCCCGTCATTGCCCTTGCCGTATGGCTTGTTGAGCAGATAGCCGATATTTAACGGAAAACCTGCGGAACGTATGCTGTTCATTTTGCTCATCACGGAGCGGTAGGAAACAAACTGGCTGTCAGGGGTGCTTGCGTTAAGCTCAGAGCAGTTTTTGTAAGTCAGGTCATAAACGCCATCTAAAAAGCTTGGGTCTTTGTCACCCAGAGCAGTGAAAAGCTTGTTGTATTTTCTATCAACAAAGCCCTGTATGCTCTCAGGAATCTTCCCAAGAAGCATATCAACGAATTTACAACCATAGTGTGGCGTGTTTATGGTGGTAAGAGTTGCCACATATTTGTCCATACCGAGGTGAGAGATAGCGTATCTCGAGTCAAGCCCACCCTTTGAGTGTGCAATTATGTTGACCTTTTCTGCGCCAGTTTCTGCAATAACTTCTTTTATCCTTTCAGCTACCTCAGTGGCACTGACGGATACTTTGTTGGCGGACTGTTGCTTGCCGTAATAGACCTCTGCGCCATTTCTAATAAGTTCATTAGGTATCCTGCCCCAATAGTTTATTACCTGCCAATCACGGAAGAATATGCCATGTACCATAAGTATAGGATACTTTGTCTTGCATACCTCGTTCTCTTTTCGTGCAGCGTCAAGGTCAAGCTTTGCCTGCTCGAAGTAGTATTCACTTCTCGCTGCCTTGTAGAATTTTCTGAACACGATGCAGTTCACAAGTGGTATGTACCATGTAAACAGCAAAAGAATATACCACAGTATTTTCACCTGACGTGCCGAAGCCGCTATCCGCACAATGCCACTCAGACACAAAAGCGTTGTTATAGCATAAGCGCAAAGTGCATTTGCAAGAAGCCGCCAACCGTTTAGCTTTGTAAAGCAAAGCACTATCACTATTATAAGCTGTATAACGCTTTGCAAAACACCGCAGCCAAGTACAAACGCTCCGGAATCAAGCCGTCGGATTTTTCCATGAGAACCTTTGCGTCCATGTGATTTGAACATGAAAACCAAGGTGTATAGTGTCAAAAGTATGATGATAAGCGTTTTGAGCAGAGAATTTATGTCAATAAGTTTCCACAGCGCAGGTGCGTTTGCAAGCAGAAGCACCGGTATAGAAAGAAAAGTCCCCCTAATTTTTTTCATTTTTTTTACCCCTTAAAGATTATTTTTCAGTTTTACGTGTCTAATATCGTTTCCCACAAACATAATAGGCATGAAACAGCCTGTGAGCCTCGAAACTATACGCTCATTATATTTTGCATTGTATTCTTCATTGGTGAGATTGGTAGAGATTATCGTTGGCCTGCCAAGGTTGATACGCTCGTTGATTATTTCATATATCACGGAATCGGTAAAGCTCGTTTGAAATTCTGAGCCGAGGTCGTCAAGGATAACAAGGTCGGCATTCTCTATGATGTCAAGTGTCTGACCTGTAGCTCTGCCGAAATGCTCGTCCTCTATCTGTCTGAGAAGCTTCAGCAGAGAGGCGAAAATAACGCTGTAGCCCTTTTGTATAAGTTCATTTGCAATGCAGGCTGAAAGAAAAGTCTTGCCAAGACCTGTTTTGCCAATGAAAAACAATGATGGAGAGTTTTCATGAAATTTGTCAGCATATGCACGGCAGTTTGAATACACCGTTCTCATTTTCTCTCTTGGTGACATTCCGTTACCGTCGCTTTCAGGATAAAATTCTATTCTGAACTCAGAGAAATCGTGGAGCTGGATACTGCAATTCTCGTTAAGCTCCTCAGTGGTGTATTTTTTCAGCAAGTCAGTGAAGCACTTGCACTTCACTCCGTCACGATAGCCATAATCACAGCATTTAGGACAGTAATAGTGATAATCAAGGTAGTCTTCAGGATAACCTCCCATTTTAAGCAGCCCTTTAATGGCACGTTTAGTATTGGCATTGTTTTGACGCATTTTTTGTATATATTCTCTTCCATGAGCATTTTTGCCTACTATGCCCTTCATGAGTTCACAGTTATTTGCTTTTAGTGATCTTGTAAGAACCTCTATTTCAGGAAGTCGCTGTGCTATCTCCTGAGCGTGGACCTCATGCTCGTTCATGACAGCTTCACGCCGTCTTTTAAGTTCATTTTCAGCCTTGTCATATGCGGTTATTGAATATTTCATTTTTTTACTCCTTATCATAGCTTTCCTGATTTTTCTAGATCAAAATTCATTGCGAATTTTTCAAAATCATCAAGATTATAGGAAGTTTGCTTATTAGTATTCTTATTTTTCTTGGAGGTGTGGTACTTTTCGTCCTCGTGTGTGACCTGTTCAGGGGTAGTGATGCTCTTGCCAGCCCAGTTTGACAGTATAGTGTCTATATATTTGTAATTCAGTTTGTTGGTATTGTCAACGCACTTGTTATAGGCTATCTCCAGCATTTCAACAGTGAAGCCCATTGTGCGCCACTTTTCTATAAACTCAAGCTGCTGCTTTGACGGCTTTGCTGTCTGTCCGAAAATTTTCAGTACCTTGAATTCATACTTTTTTATGTTGGAAAGCCTAATTATTTCTTGCTCAATTTGTTGATAAGTACAGATGTCTTGTTCAAACCACCCACGCATTACTGTCACAAGGTAAGACACGTTGTGCTTTTCAAGTGACACACAGTATTCCGCTGCTAATAGAATAGATGCAGCATCAAATCGGTAATATTCATAAAGAGCAAGAAGTTCCCCTTGCTCAGTTCCATTGATAGTGCGTTGTAAAACGGTTTGTATCTCGTCAAAGAGATGTGCAAGGTTAGGATCCTTCTGCTGTTTTTCCAATATCTCGGAATTTTTGTATCTTATGCACAGCTTGTTTGAAACGCTCTGACGTTTCGAGGCAACTGCCTCAACTTTTGAAACAGGCTCGGCCTTTGTTTCAGGCTCTGAAACAGGTGTAGAAACGGCTTTGACCTGTGCAGGCTTTGCCATATCACTGTGTTCTGTGGTGATGACTCCTAGAGATACCCAATGTGTCACAGCGTCAATGACAGTGTTCTCAGAAAGCCCGGACTTTTCCGCAAGCTTTGCACTGTCACATTCACGTTCCGTTGAACAGAGTATGCAGAGAAGTACCTTTACAAAGTCGCCATCACTTAATTTTATGTATTTATCGACCACTTTAGACGGCACTGAAAAACTGCTTCCCCAGCGGTCGCAATCAAAAGTATATTTCATTATGTATCCTCGCAAATATGATTAAAATTATCCAAGATAATTATATCACATAATCTGAGCATTTGCAACAGGATTTGTGCATTTGACTTATGACAATTAAAATGCTATAATAGGCTAATACCAAAGAAACGGAGAGATAAAAATGATAAGAAAATTTGTGCCTGAGGACAGGGAAGATTACATCAGATTTTCCACTGAGTTCTATAATTCTTCTGCGGTTGACAAACCTGTTCCAAGAGAGCATTTTGAGCAGGGCTTCGATGAAATGATGAGATCTGACGTGTATGTGCAGGGTTATATGCTCGTTTGTGACGGTAATAATGTTGGCTACTGTGTTACAATGAAAACATATTCAGTTGAAGCAGGCGGTATTACTATATGGATAGACGAGCTTTTTGTGCTGGAGGAATACCGCTCAAAAGGTCTAGGCAGGGAGCTTTTTAAGTATATCGAGGAAAATGGCGACAAAAAGCTCCGCCGTATCCGACTTGAAGTCGAGCTTGAAAACGGCAGAGCTATATCGCTTTATAAGAAAATGGGCTTTGAGCCTGCGCCTTACGACGGAATGTGGAAAACTATTTTATAGTCCTTTCGTGAATTTCCCTTGAAATGCTGTCGCAAACCTTATTAAGTGCGGCGTGGTCCATTGCGGCGATATAATACTTTTCTATCTCGTCATGGACTTTCTTGGCTTTCTTGATGCCTGAATACACTTCCTCTGCAAGGTCGGAGGCGGTGACTTTATCTAATCTCAGTCTTGTTTTCAGGGCTGAGATTTTTTTCTTGTCATAAAATCTGCCCATGTTGATAGCTTTTTCAAAGCCGTCAAGCTTGCTTATAGGGGAATTTATCACAAATGCGATGCCAGCCTCCGGGATAAGCAAATGCTCGTAAAGGGTGTTGCCAAATAGGATAGCAGGGCAGAGTATAACATCGTAACCTCGCTTTACAGCCTGCTGTGCCATGAGGGTGACGAACTTGTGGGAAGCGGCATAATAATCATCGTTCATGGCGAACACGTCAAGGTAGCTGTCAAGAGTGGCAAGCTGCGTCATACAGCCGTATTCCGTCAAAGCGGTCAACTGTCTAAGATCAGTTTTGCCGCTGCCGGAGCTTTTTTTGTTTAGAAGACGTTTTGCTGATCGTTCTGTGAAGCTTTTCAGCTTTTCCTCCAGCAGACAGCTTTCACCGCAATTGTAGGTATCGAAGCAAACGTTAGACAGGGCAGTGGTAAACCTTTTGCTTCTTGCCAAAAGCGACTTGTTTTTGTCTGTGACCTCGATTATTTCAGATTTGAAGGCTTTCAGCTTTTCTTCGTCCCAATACTCTCCTAAGTTGATTATTTTCTGACAAACTCCCGGATATGAACATTCCATAACGTGGGGCGCAGTGCCGTCGCAGATTATGGCCTTTGATGTATGCAGAACGATTGCATCAAGGGAAGCAGGGTCAGAGGAGCAATAAAACCTAGTGACGTCCTCTGTCGGTTCAAACTCGGCGGCTATCTTTTTCATAAGTGAAGATTTTCCCGTGCCTGCACCTCCTTTGAGTATGAATGTGAAATACTCCTTATCAGCCATTATCTTGCCAAATTCCGTGGAAAACCCATTCTGCGTCATTGCGCCCAAAAAATACTTTTCTGACATAAATTACCCTCCATATCTCAAACGCATTAGATCAGTGTGACTGCGTTTGCATTTTCATTTTTATAATATGTCAGAAAAAGCATGATTGTTCAAAAAAATTAGGTGGACAAAAAAAGCTTGAATAAAGTAAAAAAACCTTCATTGCATGACGTTGCAACTTGATATTGTAATAACGACTTTATCTTTCCTGCCGACAGTCGGGTACAAAACACCGTCTGCTTTATGCAGTGCCTTTTTTACTATTGCAGAACTTTTCATTATGTTCCGCCTTTCTTATCTATCTTAATTCTGCGGTATCATATAGCTAGTTATGACTAACTTGTGAACTTTTATGATAGCACAACAAGGTGGAAATGTCAATAGAATTGGGGCGATGGAAGGCGGTAAGGACAGAAAAATACCGATACAGATGGGGCTGTATCGGTGGAATATATGGGTAAAGCTTAGTCTGGAAATTCAAGAGATCTTGTACATATCATTTTTGTAGAACATTATTGAATCGTTTTTTTCAGAGTGCCTTAGAACGGTAAGGACATTATAAACATCTGGAAATGGCGAAATCATACCCATACACGCCATACCAAAATTCAATCCATTAAATACTCTAAATTCGGCAGGACTAATTAAAAATAATATAAAAGGAACCACCCCAAGAACAAAAGGCAGCAGACACATTAATATAAACCTATCTCGTTTTAATGGATATGATGCTAATGCCACAAATGTTGTCTTCCCTTTAATTCTTCCTATTGTTACATCTGCGTCCTTAGGATAAACGATTCCGTGTAACCACTCGTGAATTATCAACAATAAAAAGCCTAAAGCAAATCCCACCAGAATAAATATTGGAGTGATCACGACCACCTTGCACACAATGGTTTTACCAAGCATAGCGGCAAAAAGTAAAACACATAGAATTACAGCTATCGGCAACGCTTTTTTCATCAGTTCATCGACGCTCTTAGGCGTTTCTATCTTTATTGCATTATCGGGTAAGTTTCCTGTTTGATATTTATTTATATCTTTTATTGACCACACAATTTTTATCATATTACATACCTTTGTTTATCTAATCTCGATTTATCGTCTAATTATATCGTATTGTTCATTATACCACACCATATGCCCCAAAGTCAAGCAAACTATTCGATCCGATATAGTTTGAAACTATATCTATCCCACAGAAATAAATATTTTACTATCGCCTTTTTTCGTGCTATACTAAATACCAGCAAACCAGTAGGAAATAAACTGTAGTAAAATGAAAGAGGTAATAAAAATGAGCAATAATATCAAAGTACCATGCCGCCACGATTTTGTGGGCAGCTTTCTCAGACCTGACTATCTGAAAAAGGCAAGAGCAGATTTTGAAAACGGCACTATCACAGCCGAGCAGCTTAAAGAGGTAGAGGATAAGGCTATCCTTGACCTCGTTGCAAAGCAGAAAAAGGCTGGTTATCATATCATCACAGACGGAGAGTTCCGCAGAGCCACATGGCATCTTGACTTTATGTGGGGCTTCAACGGCGTTGGTCACAGCAAAACACAGACTGGTCTGCCATTCCATGGTGAAGCCGCAATGATAGACGATACATACCTCACAGGCAAGGTATCAGTTGGCGACCACCCATTTGTTGGGCATTTTAAATTCGTTAAGGCTCTCGAGGACGAGAACACAGTCGCAAAGCAGACTATCCCAGCACCTGCACAGTTTCTTGAACAGATGATAATGCCTTTCGCACTGGAGAACACAAAGAAGTATTATAATGATACAGAAGAGCTTGTTCAGGATATCGCAAAGGGCTACAGAAAAGTCATCGCTGACCTTTATGCAGCAGGCTGCCGCAACATTCAGTTTGATGATTGTTCATGGGGCATGATAGTTGATCCTAATGCAAATGCTATTTTTGGAGTTGACGACGCAGGTCTTGAGGATATAAAAAGACTTCTGTTGAGAATAAACAACCTTGCTATCGAGGGAAAGCCTGAGGATCTTGTTATCACAACTCACGTTTGCCGTGGTAACTTCCACTCAACATATGCAAGCAGCGGCGCCTATGACAGCGTTGCAGAAACACTTTTTGCAGGCGAGAACGTAAGCGCATATTATCTTGAATTTGATGATGAGCGTTCAGGTGGCTTTGAACCTTTGAAGGCAGTAAGCGGTGACAAGAAGGTAGTTCTCGGACTTATCACATCAAAGAAGCCTGAGCTTGAGGACAAGCAGGCTGTTATCGACCGTATCCACGATGCTGCAAAGTACATCTCACTTGACAGACTTTGCCTTAGCCCACAGTGTGGTTTTGCGTCCTGCGAGATAGGCAACAAGCTCACAGAGGAGGAGCAGTGGGCAAAGCTTGCTCTTGTTAAGGAGATCGCCGAAGAAGTTTGGGGATAACCAACAGATTTAACATATATCCCGAGGGATACTCAATATTCTTGATAAAAAATGACTCGCGTCAAAACATATCCAACTTCTTAACAGATCATACGAGTGCGGAGAAAAGGACAAATAAAAAAGTAGGGAGCGTTGCCAAATCGGTAGCGCTCCCTATAATATTACTTGAGACTCTTAGGTTTCTGTTTTAAAATCTCTTGGATCTCTGCAAGATGTTTGGCTGTAAAGGTAATTAATCCTGTATAATGAAACTTGACACATACAAATAAAATGTGTCAAGTGATATTGACAAAACCATGGTGAGGGAAGTGATGTGATTTTTCTCAAATATGTTGATCCGATTTTCTTTTTCTATTTTCCATTGTCAATTCTGAAAAAATGTGCTATAATCATACTGATGATCAGCTGCATTGGCGGAGAATGGAGGAAAATATCTTGTGTTTTACAGTAATATTGGCGGATGATGAGCCACAGATTTTAGAAGGAATTCGGGATTCTGTGGAGTGGGAAACACTGGGGTTTCGTGTCATTGCAACAGCACTGAACGGAAATGAGCTTCTGGAACAGACGGAAACGCTTCGTCCTGATTTGGTAATCAGCGACATTAAAATGCCGTTTCTGGACGGATTGGAAGTGGCGAGAATCCTGCATGAGAACATGATGCATATCAAAATTGTCCTTTTTTCCGGCTGGGACGATTTTGAATATGCACAGCTTGCCATTCGGTATGGGGTATCGGAATATGTGCTGAAACCCATCGACTTTCAGGAGATGCAAAACCTGCTGAAAAAAATCCACAGAGAATTAGAAACGGAGTTGGAAGAGCGTCAAAATCAGGAGCGTTTTGCGGAAATTTATCAAAAGAGCCTGCCATTGTTGCAGGAGCAGTTTCTAATACAGCTGGTCAGAGGCTCACTTACCCCAGAACAGATGCAGCGGCAGCAAAAAAATCTGTCGGTTTCGCTGGATGCCAATCATTTTTGTGTGGTCATTATGAAGATCACGGAGGAAAGCGATGATTATCTGTCGCAGTTTTCCGTGGCAGAATCCGTCAATGAGATGCTGCAGCAGGTCTGTCCCTTTCGGACGTTTCGTTATCTGGACAAGATCATTTATCTGTTGCTGCTCTCTGCACCGTCGGAAATGACACGGATTCAGAAAGCACTGAACGAAGCCTCTCATATTTCCAAGCACTATAACCAAGTGGCATTTTCCTGCGGTATCGGCAGCATCTGTGAAAAGCTGGAAGAGTTGCCGGCTTCGTTTTCACAGGCAATGGAGGCGTTGGAATACAGCGTGGTGTCCACAGAAGAGTCTGTGACCTCTTATCAGGATGTGGAATTGTACGAAAACCACGTGTACACCTCTATATCCACAGAGGAACTGGAAATGGCGATCAAGCTGGAAGATCAGGAAAAAGTGCAGAAAGAAGTGGAAAAGCTGGTGACACAACTGGAAGAGAGCCACTATAATTTCAATGCTTACCAGTCAGCAATTCTGGAGATCATCTTTTCCATCTCCGGCATTTTTCGCCAGTATCACATGATGGACGACGAAATATTCGCCGATGCCAAGCGTATGACCATGAAGGTCCTGTCCCTGGAAACGGGAGAGCAGCTGAACGCATGGCTGCTGAATTACTGCGACTATATCATTTATGCGATTCACCAGAGGAAGGTGGATCGGAACAGCATCCTTGCACAAAAGGCCATGGAATATGTCCAGCAGCATTACGGCAATGCGGAGTTGTCCGTGGACGAGGTGTGTGCCTATCTGCATGTCAGTACATCTCACTTTTCCAACATCTTCCGCAAAGAAACTGGCATGAGTTTTCTGGCGTTCCTGACGAAGAAGCGAGTGGACGAGGCAGTTCGCCTGCTGAAGACAACGGACGAAAAAAGCAGAGTGATCGGAGAAATGGTCGGCTATCCGGAACCCAATTATTTCAGCTATGTCTTTAAGAAAAACATGGGCATGTCGCCGGCAAAATTCCGAAAAGAACTGGCAACGGGGAACTAGCATGAAAAAGATATTGCAATTGTTGCACCGGAAGATTGACGGAAAGAGCATTCGTCTGATTTTTACTGCTCTGTTTTTCCTGACCGTCAGTCTGTTCACTGCACTGATCATCTCCCTTTATTCAGAGTATACCAAGGCACAGATCACCGCTTTTTTGCAGGAGAAAAATACCCAGCAGCTGCGGCGTATGAGTTTCAGTATTGAGGAAGATGTGGACGACACCATTGAGCTTGCCAATACCGCCTATTATCAGATCATCAAGAGCGCTGACCTGCAGGCACTTTTGACGGAACAGACTTTGTCGGATTTCTGCCAGCTTCATGAAAACAAGATTTTGTATGCCGCCATTTATGATATTGACGGGGCACTGCTCTGGCAGAATGCAGAGAATTATGATACAGAATCGGTGGACGATGCTGCATGGTTTCAGGCAGCAGAAACTAAAATTGACACCGTCGCATTTGATGTGCCTCATTATATCCAGACAGCAGCAGGATTTCAAAAAGCCATGACCGTTTCCCGCTATGTGGAGCTTCGGGACGGTGGAAAGAGCCGTTCTGGAATTTTGCGGTTTGATGTCTGCATGGACAACATGGAGGCAGAGCTGAACATCTATCCGGCATCACAGACGGATTATTTTTATCTGATGGACAACGAAGAGCATCTGATCTGCTATCCCTTTGAGAAACGACTGGAGAGCGGTGTGCGAACCGAATGGACGCTGCATGCACCGAAAAATCAGGTGGTTTTGCAGGACAAAAAGGAGTGGCTGCTCCAGCAGCAAACCATAGGATATACCGGCTGGAAACTGATCTCTGCTGCTTCTTTGACGGAAGAACTGCAAAACAACACGCAGCTCAGAACCGGAATCGCAGTCATTGTTCTGCTGATGGCGGTGGTTTCTGTGATATTGGACTTTTTGATTCAGCGTCTGATGATCGCACCGGTTTTGCGGCTCTCCGAAACCATGAAACGGTTTGGACATGGGGAATTGCAGGTTCGTGCAAAAGCAGAGAGCTGCGGAGAAATCAGAGGACTTTCCGACGGCTTTAATGACATGGCGGAAAAGACGAATCAGCTGATGGAACGAGTGCGGAAAGAGGAACGGGAAAAACAGATTACCGAGCGAAAGCTTCTGCAATCTCAGATCAATCCCCACTTTTTGTATAACACGCTGGATTCCATTATCTGGATGATACAGAGCAAAAAGTATGAGGGTGCCGGAAAAATGGTGTCCATGCTGGCAAAGTTTTTCCGCATCTCTTTGAGTCAGGGAAAGGACATTATCACGCTGAAAAAGGAACTGGAACACGCCGTCAGCTATCTTTCCATTCAAAATGTGCGGTTTCAGGATAAGTTTACATTTACGGTGGATTGGGACGAAAAACTGGCGGACTGCCTGTGTCCCAAGCTGGTGATCCAGCCACTGTTGGAAAATGCAGTCTATCACGGCATGGAGGGCATGTATGAAGACGGGGAGATCCAACTGAAGATCTATGCGGTAAACGAACTGGTGCACATCGATGTGATCGACAACGGCGAGGGTATGACCGAAGCACAGGTGCAGAAGATGATACAGGGCGATGTGGTGTCCAGCAAGCGTGGCTCCGGAATTGGTGTGAAAAATGTCAATGACCGAATCAAGCTGTATTTCGGTGAGGCATATGGCGTACAGATAATCAGTGCACCGGATGAGGGAACTACGGCACGCATCTATTTTCCCATGAGGAGGCAGGAAGATGAAATTGAAAAATAAGGTGCTCTGGGTCTTTGCCGGAGGGATTCTGCTGGTACTGCTGTTGTTTCTTGAACAGCAGTTCTTTCAAACAAGAAAAAAACAGATCGCCGTGATTTTGTCGGAAGATGCAGTGTCCGATTTCTGTGCGTTTCAGGAGGGCATCTATGACGGTGCAGAGGATTGTGCGGTGTCACTTCGTATCATACACACTCCGGAGCTCTCGGAAAACGCATGGGCGGAATTGCTGTCTGCACAAAAAAAGCAGGGCTGTGACGGTGTTCTGCTGTTCTGTCCGGAACAATACTACACCGGAAGCGAAAAGTTCTATGCCGAAACACTGGAGCAATGCAAGATCCCTGTTTTCTCTGTCACCTATGCACCTGCATTTTTCCACGGTGCTTATAGCGATGGCATGGAACAGCTCTCCGAGATCCTATCCCCGCAAATCCAAGAGGCAGCACAGGGTGCGTTCGAAATTTCCGCAGATACCACGCAGGCAAAGAGTGTGCGAATTGCGGAGTCTGTGGAGCAGTGTCTGAAACAAAATGATGCGGTATATGATCGGGATACCAGTTTTGAAAACGGCTCTAAAACACTGCTGGTCTGCGGAGAAACAGACGACACCAAAGCTTTTTCCCATGCGGCGGCAGTCATTCAGATCTGCCCCGAACAGCCGGATTATACATTACTGACAAGCGGTGCGGTGGACATGATCGTGACAGAGAATGATTATGGGTTTGGGTATCAGGCAATCGCCTATCTGACAAAGCGTATGCAGCGGAAAAATGTGCCGTTTTCTCCGCCAGAACTGCGTGAGGTCACAAAGGAAAATCTGTTCGATGCCCAACAGGACGCACTGCTGTTTGAATAGGAGAAGTGCCATGAAAAAGAAGAACCTTATTTTCTCTGCGGTAGGCGTTGGACTTCTGGCTGCTGCTATGGTGGGCGGATTTGTCCACTTTCAAAAGCAGCACACTGACCGTTTTTTGAAAGTGGGAATTGCGGTATATGATCTGGAAGACCCCTATATTCAGACATTGACAGATGCTATTCGCAGTCAGCTGAAAGATAAGACCATCGACGGAAGGGAGATCATCTACGATGTTTTTGATGCCTCCGGCAGTGCGGTAACACAGAACACACAGCTTTACGAAATTTTGCAGCAGGAGTATGACGTGATCCTCTGGAATCCGGTTTCGCCCACTAATGTCGTGGGGATACTGGAGGATGCACAGGAACAGGATGTGCCGGTGATTCTGTTCAACCGTGAACCGGCGAAAGCGGATCTGGAGGAGCAGGACAATGTATGGTACGTCGGCACAGAGGCGAAAGAAGCCGGAAATATGCAGGGAGAAATGCTGATTCAGGCTTGGAATACCTGTGAGATGGACAAGAACCGGAACGGCATGCTGGACTATATTCTGGTAGAGGGAGAACAGGCACATACCGATGTCATCAACCGTACCGATGCGTTTCTGCAAACGGCTTCTGCTGCACTTCCTCTGAATCAGCTCCATGTGATCTCCGCGGACTGGGCGAGAACCTCTGCACTGCGGGAGATGCAGAACCTCTCCGCAGAGGAGACAACTGAAGTCGAGGCGGTGATTTGCAGCAATGACAGCATGGCATTGGGTGTCGCAGATTTTTATGCAAAGCAGAAGCTGCCGCTGCCAGTCATCATTGGTATCAATGGGATTCAGGACATGCAGGATGCCATTGATGCCGGGGTGATTTACGGGACGGTAGATCTGAATGTTCCGGAACAGGCAAAAACTATTTTTGCAATCATTCAGGGATATTTCGATGCCGGAGCAGAAATGCCGAAAGAAAAAGTCTGCTATCTTCCGCAATCCCCTTATACGAAATAAAATAAAGCAAACCTTCTTGAATCGTGTTGGAATTTGTATCTTTTGCACAGAATAATGTATTCCTTTTGGAAATGTCCTGTGCTATGATATAGATGTCAACAAAACAGGGACCCGAACGAAAATAGGTTCCGATTCAAGGAGGTTTTTCTTATGTTAAAAAACAGCACACAACCCGCCGGCGGCGGAAACGTCATGTATCCCGGGAAAGTTCCGGGGAAAGTCAAGTATACATTTGCATTTGGTGCATTGGGCAAGGATATGATCTATGGCATGATCGCAACGTTCTCCATGATCTATTTTACCGACATCATTAAGGTCGCACCGGCATTTATCGGCATCATGTTTTTTTCCGCAAAAATCTGGGACGCCTTCAACGACCTGTTTATGGGAATGCTGGTGGACAACACCAGAAGCCGTTTCGGAAAGTTTATCCCGTGGCTGACGGTCGGAACACTGATCAACGCATTTGTTTTTATCATTTTGTTCACCGACTTCCATCTGAGCGGCATCGGACTTTGCGTATTTGCTGCCGTTGCCTATGTCCTCTGGGGCATGACCTATACTATTATGGATATTCCATATTGGTCTATCGTTCCGAATCTGACTTCAGACCCTCACGAGAGAGAAAAGGTTTCTGTACTGCCCCGTATTTTTGCCAGCATCGGTCAGTCCCTGATCATCGCCGGATTTGGCGTACAGATCATCAAGGGTCTGGGAGGCGGTTATACAGGATATCATCGTTTTGCATTGATCATTGCCGCAACCTTTATCTTTACCATTGCAGTTACCGTCATCAATCTGCCGAAAAAGCAGGTGGGCAAAAAGGCAGAAAAGGTTTCTTTCAAGGACATCTTTTCCATCATCAAGAGAAATGACCAGCTTCGCTGGGCAGTGGCTCTGATTCTCCTGTACAACGTGGGAATCCAGCTCATTATGGGTGTTGCAACTTATTATTTTGCTTATGTCTGCAACAACAGCAGCATGCTCTCTGCATTTATGATCAGTGCCTCCATCGCAGAAGTGGTTGGTCTGATTATTTTCCCGAAAGTCACCAAGATGCTCTCCAGAAAGAAAGCATTCCTGATGGCATGTATTCTTCCGGCAATCGGGCTGCTGATCCTACTGCTCACCGGTATTTTTGCACCGCAGAACATTGTGCTCACTGTCATTGCAGGCGTGATCGTCAAGACTGGTACTGGTCTGGAACTGGGCTGTGCGACAGTCTTTCTGGCAGACGTGGTGGACTACGGCGAATATAAGCTGGGCATAAGGAATGAGGGTGTCGTATTCTCACTCCAGACACTGATCGTGAAGCTGACCGCTGCATTTACTTCTCTGTCCATTGGCTTTGCACTGGACCTGACTGGATATGTACCGAATCAGATCCAGTCCCTCGCAACTCAGAACTCCATTCGTGTGCTGATGTGTGTAATTCCGGCTGTGGGAATGCTGCTGGCATATGTGGTATACCGCAGGAAGTATAAGCTGAACGATGCGTATATGAAAAAGGTGGTTTCCGCCATTTCCAGTCCAAAGACTGAATTGACATCCGAAAAGACGACAGAGGAGGAATCATGACCATGAAACTGAAACAATTTCAGGCAGACCTGACCGCAGGAAAATATGATGAAAAGCTTTGCAAACTCTACGGCAGCTCCGATGCCGTACTTGCTGCACAGCGAGCACGCTATTTGCAGGCGGCAGAGAACTTTTCTTGCCTGTATCCGGAGTGGGAGGAGATCGCCGTATTTTCTGCACCCGGCAGAACCGAGATCGGCGGAAACCATACCGATCACCAGCATGGCTGTGTTTTGGCTGCCTCTGTTGATCTGGACGTCATTGCCATTGTGGCATTTCACGACGAGCATGTGATTCGGCTGCAATCTGCCGGGTATCCGCAGGATTATGTGGATTTGTGTGACCTCACGGTACATCCGGAGGAAAAGGGAAAGTCCGCTGCACTGATTCGCGGTGTGGTTTCCAGATTTCAGGAAATGGGCGTTGCTGTAGGCGGCTTTGATGCTTACACCACTTCCAATGTCCTGAGCGGCAGCGGACTCTCGTCTTCGGCAGCCTTTGAGGTACTCATCGGCACTATCATCGACCAGCACTATCATGCAGGTGCTGCCGGAGCAGTAGAGATTGCCAAAATCGGACAGTATGCTGAAAATCGGTACTTCGGAAAAAAGAGCGGGCTGATGGATCAGATGGTAAGCTCTGTAGGTGGATTTGTGTTCATTGATTTTGAGGACACGGACAACCCGAAAATCGAAAAGCTGTCCTGTCAGTTTGAAGATGCCGGCTATATGCTTTGTATCACAGATACCAAGGGCAGCCATGCAGATTTAACAGATGATTACGTTTCTATTCCGGCGGAGATGAATCTGGTGGCTGCACAATTCGGAAAAAATCATCTGCGGGAAGTGGATGAGAAATCATTCCTGCAGGCACTTCCGAAATTGCGAACTGCTTGTTCCGACCGTGCTATTTTGCGTGCTGCCCATTTCTACGGGGATAACCGGCGTGCAGCCGAGGAGGCAAAGGCACTGTCCAGCAATGATTTTCCACGGTTTCTGAAACTGGTGAAAGAATCCGGAGATTCCTCTGCGAAATGGCTCCAGAATCTCTACTCCTGCAGCAAACCGGCAGAGCAGGGTATTACGCTGGGGCTCTGGGCGAGCAAGCAGATTCTCGGAGATGCAGGCGTTTCCAGAGTGCACGGCGGAGGATTTGCCGGAACTATTCAGGCATTTGTGCCGGTACATATGGCGAAAGATTACTGCAAAAAAATGGATCAATTGTTCGGGGCGGGCAGCTGCCAGATCCTACAGATCCGGAACATTGGCGGAATGCAGTTTGCCTGAGGATTTGCTGAGAAATGGGGGTGTGTATCGCATGAAACAAGTACAGATTTCAGAATTTGAACCAACTTCCAGTGGGCAGATGGCACATTTCTACCGCATTGAGAATGCCTCCGGTGCAAGCGTTACACTTTGTGATTATGGTGCGTCGATCGTTTCTCTGCTGGTGCAGGATCGGCAGAAGCTGCTGCGGGATGTGGTGCTGGGTTATGCCCATGTGAAAGGCTATGAAACCGGCGGAGAATATTTTGGCGAAACTGTTGGAAGGTGCTGCAACCGTATCTGTCACGGACGGTTCGTCCTGAATGGTCAGGAGATACAGCTAAATTGCAACAATGGAAAACACCATTTGCACGGCGGTTACCGCAGCTTAAGCCGGCGTATCTGGCAGGCAGAATGCGGCGGGAATAGCGTTGCTTTCACCACAGAGAGTCCGGACGGTGAGGAACATTATCCGGGAAATTTGCAGGTGACTGTTACCTATACTTTTGACAATACCAATACTCTGATCATTGCTTATGACGCAGTTTGTGATAAAGATACGATCTGCAACCTGACCAATCACAGCTATTTCAATTTGGACGGACACCAAAGTGGAACACTGGCGCATCATATGCTGAAACTTTTTGCGGATTCCTACATTCCAATTGACCAGACTTCTATTCCGTCAGGAGAAATCGCACCAGTTGCAGGAACGCCTTTTGACTTTCAGGCATACAAGCCGATTCCGGCAGCATTTCAGGATGATTGTGTGCAGATTCAGAACGCAGCCGGATTAGATCATAGTTTTGCCGTTCGTTCCGATTCACCGATTCAGGCGGAGGCATACAGCACAGAGAGCGGAATCCGGCTTACCTGCAAAACAACGCAGCCCGCCATTCATGTGTATACTGCCAATTTCGTAGAAACTCCGGCGGATTTGGGAAAAGACGGTTGTGCTTACGGAAAACAAGGTGCCTTTTGCCTGGAAACGCAGAATTTTCCGGATGCCATCAATCATCCTAATTTTCCCTCGCCAATTTTGCGTGCAAATACCCCATACCGGCAGGAAACACAGTTCCATTTTTCACTGAAAGGAGAAGCATAATATGCGTTTTTTAGTTTTGGGAGGAGCCGGATACATCGGTTCGCATACCGCACTGGAGTTGGTAAGAGCCGGTCATGAGGTCATTGTCGCAGACAATCTGTTGACAGGGCACCGCAACGCTGTTCCCAAGCAGGTGAAATTTTATGAGGGCGACATCCGGGATGCTGCCTTTTTGGATAAGCTGTTCGATGCGGAAAAAATTGATGCTGTGATTCACTTTGAAGCATTTTCGCTGGTGGCGTCCAGTGAAAATGCAAAGCGTGTGCTGGGCTGGAAACCGGAGCACAATAGCCTGGAGGAGATCATTGCCAGTGCGTGGAATTGGCATACGCACCACCCAAATGGATACGAGGAGTGAGACAGATGATTTGCGATGAAATTCAAAAGCTGATGGATTACGGATTACAAAACGATTTGATCCAACCGGAAGATCGTTATGTGGTACAGAATCAGTACATGGAGATTTTTCAACTGAACGATTGGCAGACCAGCGGAGATGCATCTTCGAAAACAGAGATTGATGAGATTTTGCAGCCATTGATCGACTATGCCTGTGCACAGCATCTCATTCCGGATACCAGTGCCTCACGGGATTTGTTCGATACCAGACTTATGGGCGTGTTGACACCTATGCCCAGAGAGGTGATGGCATCTTTTCGGAAGCACTACGCTGTATCGCCGGAAGCAGCAACGAGCTGGTACTATGCGTTTAGCCAGAACCTGAATTATGTGCGTCGGGGCAGAATTGCAAAGGATTTGAAGTGGACATATGCTTCCGAATACGGCACGCTGGACATTACGATCAACCGTTCCAAGCCGGAGAAAGATCCCAGGGACATTGCCGCAGCAAAATCTGCCAAGGCATCTGCATATCCCAAGTGCCAGCTGTGTCCGGAAAATGCAGGGTTTGCCGGCAACTTGAAACAACCGGCAAGGCAGAATCTGCGTCCGGTTTCGCTGCAAATTCAGGGAGAACCGTGGCAACTGCAATACTCACCCTATGGGTATTACCACGAACACTGCATTGTGTTCAACGAAAAACATACAGCAATGAAGATCGATGCGGCAGTGTTTGAGAAACTGTTTGATGTGCTGGATATTTTGCCCCACTATTTCATTGGCTCGAATGCAGATCTGCCCATTGTGGGCGGTTCGATTCTCAGTCATGAGCATTTTCAGGGCGGCAACTATTCCTTTGCCATGGCAAAAGCACCGATTGAAAAATACTATGTGCTTCCTCAGTTTCCGAATGTGCAGGTGGGCATTGTAAAATGGCCCATGTCTGTGATACGGCTGCAGTCATCAAACCGGAGCATGCTCGCTGCGGCTTGCAGTAAGATTCTGGAAAAGTGGCGTACCTACAGCGATGCAAGTGTGCAGATATTGGCATCCACTGATGGTGTGCCGCACAATACCATTACACCGATTGCCAGAATGCATGGCAGTACCTATGAGTGTGATCTGGTTCTGCGAAACAATCGCACTACGGAAGAACGTCCGCTGGGACTATTTCACCCCAATCCGTCATTGTACCACATCAAAAAGGAAAACATCGGCCTGATCGAGGTCATGGGGCTTGCAGTGCTGCCCTCACGTCTTGCAGTGGAACTGGATGCTGTGAGAACGGCAATGCTTTCTGGTGCAGATTTGACGGCGAATCCGCTGACCGCATCACATGCTGACTGGGCTGTTTCCATTTTGAAACAGCATCCGGAATTTTCAGTGGAAAATGCATGGTATATCTTACACGCAGAAGTGGGGAAGGTGTTCGAGCAGGTTTTGTTAGATGCTGGTGTATTCCGTAGAAATGAGACAGGCAAAGCAGCCTTCGTGCGATTTATGGAATCGTTGTTGGAAGAATAATCGAAAACGTATCAAAATGGAAGATGGTTGTGAAAACTACATCACTTTCCTCACCACCCCACCAAGTGAAAAAGTGATACCCTTCTTCAAAACCTCTATAAAATCTTCTTCCATTTCCGAAAAAAATACCTGGAATCCCGTTGTTGGGATTCCAGGTATTTTTTATGCCGGGTTTTGCTCAAACAGAGCAGTATCCATTTTGTCGGCGGCTTCCTGTTCGACTTTTTTCAGCACCTTCTTTCCACAATTTCCTATGTTTCTGTGAAAAATGGGATGTAGATATCCTCGCTGTATCCGTCCGAAGATGCCCAGACAGTGTGGATCCAGTCAGCATGGGAATAGGATTTATATAAATTTATCTTATTATCCATAATTATGATAATAAAAACAGGTAGATACCTCAATTGAGTTATCTACCTGTTCTGTTCATAGTTCACTATATAGGCCATTCATATTAGTCCTTTGAAAATGTCTATATGAGTATATATCAAATTGATGTGAGTCATTTTTTAGCTTAATTATGTTGCCACACGCAACATATTTTTATAGCCTATGTACCCAATCAATAGCCGCCTCTGCCCAATGAGCTGCCACCGGCTGATAGTGACCTTCCCATGTGGCAGTGGTTTCGTCGCACAATGCAAGTCCATGTCCACCGTATTCATAAATGTGGCTCTCGAATGGAATGTGATACTTTGAAAGACTGCACATATACCAAAGTGTGTTCTCAACCCTTACACAGCCATCATCAGCACAGTGCCAGATGAATGTAGGAGGAGTGTTCTCCGATACTCTCTTCTCCATTGAAACAAGTTCTCTGAGCTCAGATGATTTTTCCTCGCCAATAATATTGAGTATTGAGCCTTCATGAGTGTATTCAGGGTCGGATGTGATAACAGGATAGCCCAAGATAGAGCCGTTTACCTTGATGTCCTCAGGATCGCAGCCAAGAGGCTTTGTGAGCAGCTCGCTGTTCCAGAAGTTTGCCATTGTTGCCGCAAGGTGTCCGCCTGCTGAAAAACCGCATACTATTATCTTGTCAGGGTCAATGTCAAATTTCTCCGCATTATCTCTAACATACTTGACAGCCGCTGCACATTCCAAAGCGTCAGTAGGAAATTTTTTCTTGACGCATGAGTATCTTAGCACAAATGCGCATATGCCTGCACCCAAAAATCTGAATGCAACAGGTTCAGCTTCACGCTCAGAACACCAATCATATCCTCCGCCCGGGCAGATTATAATTGCCTTGTGCTTCTTTCTGCCTATTTCCTCAGTGAGTGTGTTGTAATAGCAGTCAAGCACAGGTGCGCAGCCTTCACTTGAAACGCCAGCCTTTTCATAATCCACTTTTATTTCTACTGTTTCTTTAAGCATTTTATTTCCTCCGAAAAAATTTATTCTGTAGCCGCCTGCTGGTCTGTCTGAGAGGACGAGTCAGCAGGTGCTGCATTTTCTGTCATATTCACGCAGACGATATAGCCGTCAACGTTGTTGCCTGAGATAGTGTTAGGACGCTCATTGTTGCTGTCGTCAAGTGGTACAGGCACGTTCGTGGTGCTGCCCTTGTCTGCGGCAACGTAGTAAACTGAATACTCAGTGTCATCAAAAGCCGTGAATGTAAGCGGCTTTTCAAATGTATAATCCTTGACAAAATCTATGTATTCTTCAAGGCAAAGCTTGTTTGCTGTCATTATCTCAGCGTGTGGTATACCTACATATCTGAAATGATAAGCCATAGGGCTTACACCTGTGATGTCAGCTTTGTCCTCTGGGTATCTTAGGATAAGTCCGTATTTCCAGCAGTTTTCAGATATCCAACTATAATCTCCCTCGCCTGTAAACTCAGGATATGCGCCTGTGTTTGCGTCATAAAGATGCAGGTCAAAGGCAAGTCCAGTGTCATGCTCGTAGCAGGCAGAACTGCTGTCTTCATCATCTTCCGCAGGCATAGCTGTGTTTATCATAAGTGTTGATATCTTCTTGTCAGCATAAAAATCATTGCCCATTTTGCCAAAGGCTTCAAAGGTCTCTTTTTTAGCCGTAAGTTGAGTGCTGCTGGTGGACATTATTTGACTTCCGTTCTTGTCAAACAAATAGGAATAAACTGTGTCTGTGTTATTCACTGTACCGGTGAAGGAGTGGTCGCCATTAACGAGAATAAGATCTCCATTTACCATATCGGTTTTGTTTTTTGCGGTAACATACATATAATTGCCCGTAAGCTTTTTTACAGCTTTTTTACTGCTGCTGTCAGCCTTGACCGCAGAGGAGTTTGACGAGCTGTCGGAAATTTTCTTAGGGCTGTCAGCCTTTGAACTGCACGATGTAGATATTCCCAGAATGATCAAAAGCAGTATGGCAAGAGCCGCTGCAATATTCTTGTATTTATAACGTTTTACTTTTGGCACTTAACATCACCTTCCTGTATAACATACATCTAAATTATAACACATTTTTCGTAATAAGTGAACCATATGCCACTGTAGTGTCGGCACTTTTGTTATATCAGACAAATGTTTTGCGGGCGTTTTATGCAACAAGCACAAACAAAATAAGGGCTGTACTGTTTTGCGGTACAGCCCTTAGCAATAAATATTCTGTTAGTTTCTTACATAGTCAACAACAGACTTTATGAACGCACGTCCCTCAGGTGACTTGGAAAGCTTATCAAAATCGCATGAGCAAACTACCACCTTGCCGCCGTCCTTTTCATACTCGTAGAGGAGTGAAAGATCGTGGTTGCGGTCAAAGTTGTCGATAGTTCTCACGATAACATTTTTCTCGCCCTTAAAGTCGTCAAGAATAACCGAGCGTGAGTTCTGAACTATCTCCCACCACTGAGGCGTTGAGTATTTTTCCCCTGCAAAGCCTGCAAGAGCAGGGTGTTCGGTGTCGATAAGAAGTCCCATTGTGCCAACAGGGTCAGGCTTCTTCATCATCTGTGAGATGATACAGAACATATGATAGCACCAGAAGTCCTGACAGTAGAAGCCCTCAATAGAATTTTCAAGCCTTGAAAGGTCAGGGACGATAAGCACTGTCTTGCCCTGTTTCAGCAGACTTTCAGCTTCGTCATTTACCTCGTTAAAAATATATGTGCCACTTATATCTGTCTTTTCAACTGTCGGTATCACCCAAAGGTCATAGTGATTGCGTATATCAGTACTCTCAATTTCAAGTGCAAGCACAGCCTTTGTGTTCTTTGTTACCTGTGGGAGAGTAAACTCTACATCGCAAATGTCAGTGTAGTTGCCTTCTGCAACAAAATTCTTTTCGACCTTGCCAATGACATCACCGTTTTCAAGAGTGAGAGTGCAAACAAGCTTACCGTCTTTAAGGTCAGGTCTGTAATTGCAAAGCTCCGTGTGAGCCTTGAAACTGCTGACAGCTTCAAGAACATAGCTGTCAAAACGTGCCATTACAACAGCATCATTGCAGAACTCTCTCCACTCGCTGTCTGTGATAAGTCCCTTGCTGTCCATGAATGCGTCAAGTACACCCACAAGGGCAGTACCCTGACCGCTGAAATCCTGAATATCGAGTATCTGGAAACCGCCAAGAAGTCTTGAGCGGAAAACAGCCTCCATTTCTTCCTTATAGCACTGCACAGCAAGCTTGCCGGAGCATTTGAAATAATCCTCAGCCAGCGGAAGCAGACCCTTTTCTTCAAGTCTTTCTCTGAATACCTCAAAGTTTCTGGCTTTAAGGGATCCTGTGTATTTCTCTATCTCCTTGAAGTTGGGATAAGTTTCATACTGACCTATTTCGTGAGTAACGATAGGCACTTCAGGGATAAAATCTGCGTCAGCTTCGCTTGCCTTGACAGTTTTCATGGTCGTGCCGTACTGTATCTGAACAGTGCCGTCCTCTGAAATTTCCGTGGAGCTTGCCTGCTTCTTAGGTCTTATAATGCTGTCATAATCATGATTAGCCGCAGGCTTGTCAGTCTGAATATGACCAAGCGGAGCGTCACACATAGCGTATGAGCCTCTTATAAGCCTGTCGTTTGCAAGTCTTACGCCAACAAAGAAATCGTCATTTTCTATAACGTTAGGAAACCACTGGAAATTGTTTGAACCTTGTGTGTAAAGGTGTCTGTTGTCAAATTTCTTATAGCCGCCTATGATATCGTTGAGTATCTTCTTTGAGCCCCAAAGCTCGTTGCCCATTGACATCATGCAGTAGGAAGGGTGATTGCCGAAGAATTTCAGCATATTGAAGCCCTCTTCAACGAGGAAATCCTGCTCCTCCTGATTGTGGTTTTCCTCGCCCTCTTCTGTGATAGTTCCCCAGAAAGGAAGCTGTGGCTCCATATAAATTCCAAGCATATCCGCGGCGATAAAAGCAGACTCAGGGGGACAGCAGGTGTGATAACGATAGTGGTTCATGCCGTAGGACTTTGATATCTTCATTACCCTCAGCCATTCTTCAAGGTCGGTAGGTGCAAAGGCGGTCTTAGGGAATATCATGCCGTCATGCTTTCCTCTGAGAAAGGTTTTTTCTCCGTTTATGGTGAACTTTCCACCCTCAGTCTTGAACTCACGCATACCGATGATATGCTCGCTCACGTCGCCGTCGATATCTATTCTCAGCTTGTAGAGATTAGGCTCATGTTCGCTCCAAAGCAGGCAATCGTCGCCCATTTTGTATAAAGCGTCAAGCTTGCCGTTTGTGTATTCAAAGCTCTGCACAGCAGGTGTATGGTTCTTTTCGCTGTTGAAACTCTCAGCGCTTATGACAGCTTTTCCACTCTTACCAACGGTTATGTCAGCAGTCACCCTTACTGTCTTGTTGTGGATATCGCACCAAAGCATAACATTTTCAGCGTGGGCGTTTTTGTAGCCTATAAGCTCGATGCGTCCTGTGATACCATTCCAGTTGGTTTGAGTGTCAGGTGAAGTAAGGTGTCCGCCCTTGGTCTTGTAGCCAACATTTGAAACGCAGATAGTCATTTCATGTACGCCGGTGCCGATATACTCGTTCAGGTCATAGATGTGCGGAGTGCAAAGGCTCTCCTGCCTGCCTATCTTTTTGCTGTCTATATAAAGTTCAGTTATTCTTGTTCTTTCAAGATAAAGTTTAAGATTTTCACATTGCAAAGCAGAGAAGTCAACGTTTTTTCTGAACCATGCAAAGCCCTCAAATTTATATGTGTCTGTAAGAAAGCCTGTTTCTCTCTTAGTATTGTATTCGCCTTTTTTAGCGTTGGAAGTGGTGTTTGGGAGGTTTATTGTATCATCAAAAACAAGGTCAGTACCCTTACATTCCTTGTCAAGGCACAGCAGCCACTCGCCGCTGAGGTCAAGCTTGTTTATCATTAAGCAACGATCCTTTCAAGTTCAAATTTTCAATATTATCATTATAGCATATGCCCTTACCCTTTTCAACCGTAATCCTTTGATTTAACCAAAATGCTATAAAATTTTGTTGTTTTTAACAATAAAATATGATACAATAAGATTAAAAGAAATCTGCCAACTGGAGGTGCAGGAAAAATGCTTGAAAATACAGACAGAAAGCTGTTGTGGCTGTGGCTCGATGTTGCGTTCGGACCTGCGGACAAGCGTTTGTGGGACGTTATGTCATATTATGACAGTGTTGAAGAAATGTGCGATGATCTATTGTCACTGCGCTGTGGATATGTTACTCAGCAGGAGGCTGAAAAGATAGCCTGCTGTACGTTCTTTCAGGCGAAACAGGTGGCTGAATACTGCGAGAAAAAGGGTATATATATCCTCACCCCTGACGATCCTCTTTATCCTGAGCGGTTGAAACATATAGAATGTCCGCCTGCTGTGCTTTTCTGCCGTGGTGATGTAAGCTGTCTGTCTATTGAAAAGAGCGTTGCCATTATCGGCACTAGAGAACCAAGCGATTATTCTGTAGCCGTGGCGGAGGAGTTTTCAAGTTTTCTTGCAGAGCGAGGGGTAAACATCATAAGCGGATTTGCTATGGGTATCGACACTGCCGCACACCGCAGTGCGATGCGTGCAGGTGGAAGCACTGTAGCTGTTATGGGCTGTGGGTTAGAATATGATTATCCTCGTGGCATGACGGGCTTCAAGCGTGAGATAGCAACACATGGGGCAGCCATATCGGAATTTTTCCCGCAGGCAAGACCTGTTCCTGAAAATTTTCGTATAAGAAACCGCATTGTTTCGGCACTTTCACATTGCGTTCTTGTGGTTGAAGCAGGAATACGCAGCGGCACGCTGAATACTGTAAATCATGCTTTATCCCAGAATAAAGACGTTTTTGTTATACCGCCTCATGACATTTTCAGCGAGAAATACGCAGGACAGTGTGCGCTTCTCCGTGACGGAGCGGTAGAAGCTTATTCTCCAAAAGATATCCTCTATTTTCTCAATAAAGCAAGAATATAGAAAAAGGCTGCGACTTTTTGCCGCAGCCTTTTGTGATATTTGAAATTACTTTGAAAGTGGGCTTTCTCTGTAGATGATGTCCTCTCTCTTTGGTCCGTTTGAAACCATTGTGATTGGGAAGCCGATATGCTTTTCAACGAAGTCGATATACTTCTTGCAGTTTTCAGGAAGATCTTCATACTTCTTGATGCCTCTGATGTCTGACTTCCAACCGTCGAGAACTTCGATAACAGGCTTTGCCTTTTCGAGCTTTCTTGTTGTAGGGAAGTCTGTTGTTACCTCGCCGTCTATCTCATAGCCTACGCATACAGGTATCTTGTCAAGATAGCCAAGAACGTCAACTACTGTGAAAGCAACGTCTGTTGTGCCCTGGATACGGCAGCCGTACTTAGTTGCAACGCAGTCGAACCAACCCATTCTTCTAGGTCTGCCTGTTGTTGCACCGAACTCTCCGCCGTCGCCGCCTCTCTTTCTCAGCTCGTCAGCCTCGTCGCCGAATATCTCAGAAACGAATGCGCCTGCGCCTACTGCGGAAGAATAAGCCTTAACAACAGTTACGATAGTCTTTATCTCATAAGGAGGTATACCTGCACCGATAGCACCATAAGCTGCCAGTGTAGATGAAGATGTTACCATTGGATAGATACCGTGGTCAGGATCCTTCAGTGAGCCAAGCTGACCCTCAAGAAGAACGTTCTTGCCCTCTTTGATAGCGTTCCAAAGGAATGCAGATACGTCGCAAACATATGGAGCGACCATTTCCTTGTACTCCATAAGAGTATTGAAAAGCTCATCAGCGTCGATAGGAGGCTTATGATAAAGGTGTTCAAGAAGAATGTTCTTCGTTTCAAGAACTCTCTTGATCTTTGTCTTGAGAGCTTCCTCGTCAAACAGCTCCTGTACCTGGAAACCTATCTTTGCATATTTATCAGAATAGAAAGGTGCGATACCCGATTTTGTTGAGCCGAAGCTTGCCTTTCCGAGTCTTTCTTCTTCGTACTGATCAAACAAAACGTGATATGGCATTACCATCTGCGCTCTGTCGGAAATAAGTATCTTAGGCATTGGAACGCCTTCGGAAGTTACCTTTTTAAGCTCATTGAAAAATACAGGGATATTAAGTGCAACACCGTTGCCGATAATATTTGTTGTGTGATCATAGAATACGCCGGAAGGCAAAGTGTGCAAAGCGAACTTTCCGTAGTGATTTACAATAGTATGTCCTGCGTTAGCACCGCCCTGAAATCTTACTACTATATCAGATTTTTCAGCAAGCATATCGGTAAGCTTGCCCTTACCCTCGTCGCCCCAGTTTGCGCCGACAATCGCTCTAACCATTTAATTTTATCCTCCTTGCCATAAAACAGCAAAATTAGTAGCAGATATTTATCAAAATCAACACTGCCACTAGGATATTATAGCACAAAACATTCTATATGTAAAGACACTTTTAAACATTTAACACTTTTATAACATTTAGCGTGCTACCATACTGCTGTGATAAAGAATAAAAAGTTTTAATATATCTTGCAAAAATCAGATTTGTGTATTATAATATAGTGTAACGGCTCGTGCTGTGAGATAACAAAATAAAATACGAGGGGATAACGATGACAAAAAGAAAACAATGTGCGGCTCTTGCGCTTGCATTGACGCTGACAATTTCTATGTTCGGCTGTGAAAAAGACAAAGAAACAACACAGTCGTCTGCGGTGTCGCAGATAAAGACAAGCGACTCAGCTCAACCAAGCAATGTGAAGGTCAAGGAATACAAATTTCCGGAGTTTCTGAATAAAATAAAAAGCCTTGACGAGCTTTCACGAAAGCTTTATACAAGCTTTGACAGCACTCAGTATGTTGCCGAGGTTGAGGAGCAGCCTTTTGAGGAATATAAATGTGAAAAGCTTCTTGCAGATCTTTTCTTCACTTATCGTGACGGCAGAGCAGTGGGACTTCTTGACAAGTCCGGAAACGTTGTGCTTGAAGCTGATGAGTACACTGAAATAACTGTGGTTAGCAATGGTATTCTACAACTTTCCTATGATAAAGAGCGCAACGCTCCTATGCAGTATATGAAATATGACAGCGACGGAAATTTAAGTGACTATAAGCATAAGAAATTCTCCGCTGACAGCCTTTATACATATGAGTCGCAGGCTGATGACAGCGGCACGGACACTGTTTATTCACTTATGATTCCTGACGGTAAAAATGTTGTGTCATCAGACGGCTCGGATAAGTGGGATTCTGTGGAGAAGATATCAGCCGACAGCATAGATACAAATAAGGCGTACAAAGGCTTTTACAAGCTCACAAAGAATGGCGGCATATACTATGCTTGCTTTGATGACTTTTATAATTATGATATCTACGAGGGCGCATATGCAAAGGTTTGTGTGAAAGTAGGCGGAGAATACGGAGAATGTTATCTTGCCGATCATGATGATTACACCGAGCTTGTGAAAATGATAGACAGCTTCGGCAACGCTTCATACGGGACGGCTCCGTCTAAAGATCCGGGACTTGATTTTATACAGATAACTCTAGGACTTAAAGAGAGCACCAAAACAGAGATAACTATTTCTTCTGACGGCTATTGCCTGACGGACACCATAGAAGCTGCTGAGGGTGAGGCTGTGAACAAGTATTTCTCCTATCTTGACAAGGAAGATTTCGCAGATCTTATACTTTGGTGTGATCAGGTGCTTGCTGAGGAGTATCAAAAATAGATTTAAACTTTTTATAAATAATTTGCAGGATAGCGTAAATTTCCTGCAAAATTGTTTTTTTTAGCTCTTGCAAGTTGTTGACATTAGGTAGAACTTGTGCTATTATATTAAAGGTGTGGCGGTTTTCCTGCATATTTTCAATGAACACTGCAAATACTTCTCTTGTGACGAAAGTTACTAATGAAGAACGGGAGGTATCTGAGTGTCTGAACAAGAAGAAAATGTAGAGAGCGAAAAGCTTGCTGAGGATATAAGGCAGATAAAGGAAATGGGTTCTGTCACATTGCCGGATGCAAAGCACGTTATACACTGCCTGAACATTATCGGTCAGGTGGAGGGGCATTATATTTTGCCTGCACAAAACAAGACCACCAAGTATGAGCATATCATACCTGCCCTTGTTGCTATCGAGCAGGATAGGAGCATAGAGGGGCTTGTGATAATCCTCAACACTGTGGGCGGAGATGTGGAAGCAGGACTTGCCATTGCAGAGCTTATTGCAAGTATGAAAACGCCTACTGTGTCAATGGTTGTGGGCGGAGGTCACTCCATAGGCGTGCCGCTGGCGGTGTGTGCCAAAAAGTCATTTATAGTGCCAAGCGCCACAATGACCATACACCCTGTCAGAATGAACGGACTTGTGCTGGGAGTACCTCAGACGCTTTCTTATTTTGATAAAATGCAGGAAAGGATAGTTCGCTTTGTGTGCGATAATTCAGCCATAAAGCCTGAGCGTTTCCGTGAACTTATGATGTCAACGGGCGAGCTTGTAATGGACGTTGGCTCTGTTATCGACGGTGAGCAGGCTGTAAAAGAGGGGCTTATCGACAGGCTCGGAGGGCTTTCCGAGGCGATAGACTGCCTTTATGATATGATAGAAAACAGTTCTGAAAAGGAGAAAGCTGAAAATGTTTCAGACAATAATCGACCTTTATGACGTGTTCAGGACTGACGTAGATATCGGAGAAGAGTTTGAGGATGATGATACTGCTGTGGACACAGACCCGGCACATTATCTCAGTCGTGACGGCTTTTATCTCTGACAAATAACAAAATTTCGGAGGACAGCAATGGGTATCATCAATGCGATTTTTCAGGCTATAATTCAGGGCTTGACGGAGTTTCTTCCAGTTTCAAGTTCAGGACATCTTTCACTGTATCAGCATTTTACAGGAAACAGCGGAGAGGGAGCTTTGTTTTTCTCGGCGATACTTCACCTTGGCACACTGGTAGCAGTATTTGTGGCTTTCAGGAAGACAATATGGGATATGATAAAAGAGCTTGGCGTTATGATAAAGGATATTTTTACAGGCAAGTTCACTCTTAAAAATATGAATCCTCCAAGGCGTATGATAGTTATGATAATAGTTTCCTGCTTCTGCCTTGTACCGTTTCTGCCATTTAAGGGCTGGTTTGAGGGCATTGCAGAGGATTCAAGCATTTTCGCAGAGGGTCTTTGTTTCCTTTATACATCGGCAATACTTTTTATGTCAGACCGCTGTGTAAAGGGTAAAAAGACTCAGGGCAATATAGCCTATAAGGACGCAATAACGGTCGGACTTTTTCAGGGAGTTGCACTGTTGCCTGGCGTTTCAAGATCAGGTTCGACTATCTCAGCAGGACTTTTCTCAGGCATGAACAGAGAAACATCGGTAAAGTATTCTTTTATTCTGGGCATACCTGTTATACTTATGAGCTGTCTGCTTGAAGTCAAGGACGCAGTTTCAACACATACTGATATAGATTGGGTTAGCTGTGCAGTTGGATTTGTAGTTGCCGCATTTGTGGGACTTTGTGCTATCAAGCTTGTAAACTGGCTCGTTAAAACGGATAAATTCAAGGTGTTTGCTTATTATACCCTTGTGCTTGGCGTCATAGTCCTTGTTATCTCATTTATCGAGATGTGCATGGGTCACCCTATATCCTTTGCAAAGTAATGACATAAGATAATACAGTTTCTGTGAAAAAGCTTGAAATTCTGTTTTCAGGCTTTTTTGTGGGTTATAAAGGCAAATAACATTTTGCCTTTGTTTGCTTAAATAAGACAAATACCGAAAGGAATGGTAAAATAAATGGCAGCTCAAAAGAAAGGCTCAAAGCCTGCGCCTAAGCAGACAGCGGCAAAGAAAAAGCCCGCACAAAAGCCTGCGCAAGCTGCAAAAAAGAATACAAAACAGCAAAAGCCTCAGAGCAAGCCGCCACAGTCAAATTCCATGACAGCAGTGAGAGAAAGAGAGAACAGACGCTTCTGGTCTTACATACTTTTCTTTTTCGGCATACTTGAACTGCTTATCACGTTCGTGGAGGGGGACGGCTTGTGGAAATGGCTCCATGAGCTGAACCGAGGACTTTTCGGCGTGACAGTATTTCTGTTTGCACCTATGATAATCTATGTTGCACTTATGATAGCTTCAGATGTGACACACAATAAGGTCATAGCGAAGGTGGTGGAGGGAAGCGTTCTTATGCTTCTTATAAGCGGCATGGCTCAGATAATCCAAGTGGGCTCTGTGGACGGAAGTTCGTTCTGGCTTAAACTTGTGGGGCTTTTCAATGATGGAAAACAGCTCCGTGGCGGCGGACTTGCAAGCGCATTGCTTGGCTGGCCTTTGCTTTCGCTTTTCAAAAGAGTTGGCGCAGGTATCGTTATCGTGCTTGTGGCGTTCACTTTTATAATGCTGCTTACAAATGTTACGCTTCCACAGCTTCTAAAGGCAGTTTCAAAGCCTTTTGTAAAGAGCTATGAAGCGGTGAACGAGGAGCGTATCGAGCGTGCGGCTCAGCCTCCGAAGCCTCCAAGAGAGAAGAAAGAGCCAAGGCGTAATGGTAGGGTTGATATTGCAAAGTTCTATCCTGATGATGGCCCTGACACTGCGGCGGAAGCCTTTGTGCCTGTTGCAGAGGCGGAAGAAGCTACCGACAAGGTGGACGCTTCAAAGATAGATATGCCGGTCCACCCTGTGAAAGCTCCAGTGATAACACATGAAAAGCTTGAAGAAACGGCTAAGACTACCGATAATGAAGAGCTTAAAAAGATAATAGAAAACGCCATAGGCGACAGCAGAGAAGAAAAGAAGTCCAAGGACGAGCCTGTTAAGCCACCAGTAGTGAATGTTGATAAGAACGGTCAGACAACGTTCTTTGAGAAAGATAATAAAATATCTGCTTACGTTTATCCGCCTGTGGATATACTCAAATATGCTAAAAATCCTGTGGCTTCCGAGATAGTCCAGCAGGAGATACAAGAGAAATCTGCGAAGCTTGTGGAAACGCTTGAAACATATGGCGCTAAAACAAGGATCGTGGGCATACACAGAGGTCCGTCCGTTACAAGATATGAGCTTCAGCCTGCAGCAGGCGTAAGAGTGTCGAAGATAACGGGTCTTGCAGACGATATCGCACTTAACCTCGCGGCAATGAGCGTTCGTATCGAAGCTCCTGTGCCGGGCAAGGCGTGCATAGGCATAGAAGTGCCGAACGATCATAGAGATACGGTTTCTCTCCGTGAGCTTATTGACAGTGAGGAATACAGAAAGGCAAAGGGCAAGCTTACATTTGCAGTGGGCAAGGATATCGAGGGTAATATTATTATCGGCGATATCGCCAAAATGCCGCATATGCTCGTTGCAGGTACAACAGGTTCAGGTAAGTCTGTTTTTACAAACTCTATCATACTTTCTATACTTTACCATGCATCCCCTGACGAAGTAAAGCTTATTCTTATCGACCCTAAGAAAGTCGAGTTTCCTATTTATAATAAGATACCTCATTTGCTTATCCCTGTTGTTACCGAGCCTTTAAAGGCTGCCGGTGCGCTTGGCTGGGCGGTAAATGAAATGAACAAGCGTTATCTTATGTTCGAGGCGAACAATGTAAAGAACTTGCAGGAATTCAACGACATGGTTCTTGAAGAACGCAATAAGCCTGCCGAGGAGCAGGACGAAGTCCGTGCAAAGATCGACCTGCTGCCGCAGATTGTTATTGTGGTCGATGAGTTCGCCGATCTTATGATGGCTGCGAGAAGCGAGGTAGAGGACTCGGTTTTAAGACTTGCACAGCTCGCTCGTGCGGCAGGAATACACATGATAATCGCAACACAGTCCCCTAGGGCGGACGTGCTCACAGGACTTATCAAGTCAAATATCCCATCGAGAGTTTCTCTTAGTGTATCCAGCAACGTTGACTCACGAGTTATACTTGATGAAAGCGGTGCAGAGAAGCTTCTTGGAAACGGTGACCTGCTTTATAAGCCTGTTGGCGTTAAAAAGCCTATAAGAATGCAGAGCGGTTATGCAGCGACTTCTGAGATAAGAGAGGTTGTAAACTTCCTCAAGAACGAGCATACCGCAGAATACAGCGACGAAGTTATCGCAGAGGTGGAGGAGAATACTCCACAGCCAAAGGACAGCGGTTCGGCAGGCAGCGATAATGTTTCCGTAAATCCTGATGATGACCTTGTAAATCAGGCAATATCCATAATAGTGCAGACAAACAACGCTTCCACTGCGTTCTTGCAAAGAAAGCTAAAGCTCGGTTTCCCTAGAGCCGCCCGTATCATGGACGAGATAGAGGAAATGGGCATAATAGGACCACAGGAAGGTTCTAAGGCACGAAAGATAAACATAACAAAAGAAGAATGGGCTGAAATGCAGGCAAGAAGATAGCTCAGGCGGAAAGGGATAACATGGCAGGCAGATCTGCGAAAAAGAAAAATTCTACAGCACCGCTTAAAAAGGCGGTAACGCTCATAGCGGTTTTTGTGGTGCTGCTTTTTACAGTGCTTGACCTGACAGGGTTAGTTTCTTTCGACAGCTTGCTTATCAAGGCAGGCGTTGAGGACAAGCCGGCGGAACACGCTCAGACAGAGGTGCATTTTATCGACGTTGGTCAGGGGGACAGCACCCTTGTGATATCACAAGGGGAGGCTATGCTCATTGACAGCGGCGATAAAGATGACAGTAATAAAATAGAAAAATATCTTGAAAAGCAGGGAGTGACAGAGTTAAAATATCTCATTGCCACCCACCCTCACGCTGACCATATTGGCGAAATGAGCGAGATAATAGACCAGTTTCAGGTGGATAAATTCATTATGCCGAAAGTCAAGGCTGATATGACGCCCACCACAACGATATATGAGAAAATGCTCAAAAGCATAAAGGCAAAGGGATTGAAGATAACACAGGCAAAGCCTATGGAATTTGAGCTTGGAAGCTGTAAGGTGGAGCTTTTCACACCAAAAAAGGATTATGATAATCTTAATAACTATTCCACCCTTGTGAAGATAACAGACTGTGAGAACAGCTTTCTTATCACGGGGGATTGCGAGACCACTGAGGAGAAAGATATACTTTCTCAGGGTTATGACGTTTCCGCAAAGGTGCTTAAAGCAGGTCATCACGGCAGTTCCACTTCTTCGGGGGTCGATTTTCTTAACAAGGTCATGCCGAGATATGCTGTTATATCCTGCGGCAAGGGCAACAAGTATGGCCACCCACACGAGGAAACTGTCACAAGGCTGAAAAAATATGCTTCCCATTTGTATGTCACTGCAGATGTGGGAACGATAGTTTTCAGCTCAGATGGCGAGGGGCTGAGCGTTTCTGCTGAAAAGGGAGAAAAGTGATATGGAAGAGATTCTTATAGTTGACAGGATAGAAAACGGCTATGCCGTGTGCGAAACTGAGCAGGGAGAAAAAAAGGATATTCCGCTTTCTGAAACAAAAGACGTTCACGAGGGTGACGTGCTTATCTTTAAAGACAGCGTTTATATCCCAGATAAAGGCAAAACGGAAGCAAGAAGAAAAAGGATACTCGCCCTACAGGAAGACCTGTGGGCTTGATTATATGCTGAGAGGTATAGATAGAAATGGAAAAAGATTTATTTACGCTTATCAATGAAAAGCTTTCAGGCTTATCAAAGGGACACAAGCTTATTGCGAACTACATTCTTTCCCACTATGACAAAGCGGCTTTCATGACGGCTCAGAAGCTTGGAAAAACTGTGGGCGTCAGCGAATCAACGGTGGTAAGATTTGCCTCGGAGCTTGGCTATGACGGCTATCCTGCCCTTCAAAAAGGCTTGCAGGAGCTTATGAGAAACAAGCTTACAACTGTTCAGAGAATAGAGGTCACTTCCGACCTTATGAGCAGTGACAACGTGCTTGAAAGGGTACTCAACCTCGACATCGACAAGATAAGGCGTACTTTGGAGGAAACCTCAAAGGAGGACTTTAACAATGCCGTTGACACTATCGTATCCTGCAATACCCTTTACATAATGGGTACGAGAAGTGCGGCTTCTATCGCTTCATTCCTTGCTTATTATCTGGGACTTATTTTCCCCCATGTAAAGCTCGTTCAGAGTACGACTACTTCCGAGCTTTTTGAAAAGATAATGAGAATAGACGAAAAGGACGCCATGATAGGCATTTCTTTCCCGAGGTATTCAAAGCAGACCGTCAAGGCACTTAAATATGCAAAGAGCAACGGTGCGAACGTTATCGCTATAACAGACTCAAAGGCTTCGCCTATCGCAAAGTATGCAGACAGTCTGCTTCTAGCGAGAAGTGATATGGCATCGTTCGTTGACTCTCTCGTTGCACCGCTGAGCCTTATAAATGCACTTATCGTTGCGGTATCAATAAGAAATATCGACAGAGTGTCCCAGACCTTTGAACGTCTTGAAAAGGTTTGGGCTGAGTATGACGTTTACGCAAAAAGCGAGGAAGATACACAGTGAGAAGATTTGACGCAGTTATAGCAGGCGCAGGTGCGGCAGGAATGTTCTGCGCTGTTCAGCTTGGCTGGCGTGGAAAGAGCGTTGCTGTTATCGAGCATAGCGGCTGTCAGGGCAGAAAACTCATGATAACAGGCAAGGGCAGGTGTAACGTCACAAACAACTGTACCGCTGACACTGTTATGAAAAATATCCCACGAAACAGCAAGTTCATGTATTCAGCACTGAGCAGATTTGCACCTGAGGACGTTATGAGCTTCTTTGAGTGCCTTGGGGTGGAGCTTAAAACAGAGCGTGGCAACAGGGTTTTCCCTGTGAGCGACAACGCAAAGGATATCGTAAAAGCACTTGTGAAAGCCTGCGAGGACAGTGGTGTGCAGTTTATCGACGATGAGGTAAAAGAGCTTATCATAAAGGACGGCAGAGCAGAGGGTTTTAAATGCGAGCATGGGGATTATTACGCAGACAGCGTTATCGTTGCAACTGGCGGAAAGTCCTATCCACGGACAGGCTCAACAGGCGACGGCTATAGGCTTGCTAAATCTGTGGGGCATAAGGTCACGGCAATAACTCCGTCACTTTGCCCTGTAGTCACTTATGAGCGTGAGGAATGTGCTTCTGCAATGGGGCTTTCCCTTAGAAACTGCACCTTGACGCTTCGTGAAGAGGACAGAGATAAACCACTTTTCCACGAGCTTGGGGAAATGCTTTTCACACACTTTGGTCTGAGCGGACCCCTTGTACTTTCGGCTTCGGCTCACCTTGGTGATATGAATAAGTCAAGGTATTATATGGATATCGACCTTAAACCTGCACTGAGCCATGAACAGCTTGACAGCAGGATACTTCGTGATTTCGGAGATTTTCCAAACAGAGATTTTCAGAACTCACTAGGCAAGCTGCTGCCTTCAAAGATAATACCCCTTATAATAAAAAGGTGTGGCATCGATCCTGAAAAAAAGGTCAATCAGATAACCCGTGAGGAGCGTGAAAGGCTTGTTTCCACAGTGAAAAAGCTAACGTTCACAGTGAAGTGTATGCGCCCTGTAGAGGAAGCTATCATCACCCGTGGCGGAGTTGATGTTTCGCAGATAGACCCACGGTCAATGGAGTCAAAGCTGTGTAAAGGACTTTACTTTATCGGTGAGGTGCTTGACGTTGACGCTTATACAGGGGGCTTTAATTTGCAGATAGCGTTTTCCACGGCGTATAGCTGTGCGGATAAAATAGGATAAGGAGATTTTGATATGGGAATAAACGTGGCTCTCGACGGACCTTCCGGAGCAGGAAAGTCCACTATCGCAAAGGCGGTAGCGAAAAAGCTTGAATATGTATATGTAGACACAGGTGCGATGTACCGCTCTATAGCTTATTATGTTATAAGCAAGGGTGCAGATCTTTCTGACCCTGAGCAGATAAAACCCCTTCTTGGTGAGATATCCATAAAGCTTTGCTACACAGAAGCAGGGCAGAGAGTAATGCTCAATGACGAGGACGTTTCAGATAAAATAAGAACGCCTGAGATATCCATGGGTGCGTCAAAGGTGTCTGCAATACCCGAGGTAAGAGAGTTTCTGCTTGAACTTCAGAAGAATATCGCAAAAGAAAACAACATCATCATGGACGGCAGAGATATCGGCACTGTGGTTTTGCCAAACGCTGACGTGAAGATATTCCTCACAGCTGCTCCAGAGGCAAGAGCGGAAAGACGTTTTAAGGAGCTTCAGGAAAAGGGCGACAAGTCTACATATGACGAGGTATTGCAGGATATAATCCAGCGTGACTATAACGATACACACAGAGAGATAGCACCGCTGAAAAAGGCTGATGACGCTGTTGAGGTGGACTCTACTGAGTTGACTCTTGAAGAGTCTGTTGAGGCTATTTACAAGGTAATAACCGACAAGACTAAAAAAAAAGAGCGTAAGATAAAAGAGATAATGCCTGTCAGACCTGTGAAAAAAGAACACAGGCTTGGTCATTTCCATATGTTTTGGTACACAGTGCTGAGATATATCGTTATCGGACTTTATCATCTGTATTTTAACATCACATTCGAGGGTACGGAAAATATCCCAAAGGACGGCGGGAATATATTCGCTTCAAACCACAGAAGCTATCAGGACCCTGTTTTTATCGCACTGCCAACAAGAGTGCCGCTTTCTTATATGGCTAAGGAGGAGCTTTTTCATCAGAATGTGTTCTTCACTTTGCTTATAAAAGCGTTCGGAGCATTTCCTGTTACAAGAGGAAAGGGCGACACTCAGGTAATAGACACATCTATAGAAAAGCTTGAAAAGGGCAGAAACCTTGTTATATTCCCTGAGGGAACACGTTCAAAGGACGGCAAGGTAGGAAAGGGCAAAACAGGCGTTGCATTGGTGGCGGCTGTGGCTCAGGTTCCTGTGGTCCCTGTTGGTATCAATTTCGAGGGCAAGCTCAAATTCAGAAAGCGTGTAGTTGTAAGATTTGGCAAGCCTATAGTGCCTGGCGAGATAGGCGTTACAGCCACAGACCCTCATTCTCTTAGGACTATCAAGAACGAGATCATGAAAAATATCACGGAGTTGGTACATTAAATGTTAACAAAGTGTAAAATTTGCGTTGCAAAGACCGCAGGTTTCTGTTTTGGTGTAGACAGAGCCGTAAAAATAGTGTATAATGAATTAGATAACCGAAATAATGTTGTAACGTTAGGCCCAATCATTCACAATCCAAACGTAGTTTCTGACCTTGAAGCAAAAGGAGTTTACTCCACCGATGTGGATAAGGTCACGAAAGACCAGACAGTTGTTATCAGATCCCACGGTGTTGGACTGGACGTGTATGAAAAGCTTGCAAAGGTAGGTGCGGAAGTAATTGACGCTACCTGTCCCTTTGTGGCAAGGATACACAAGATAGCAGCCGAAAAATCGGGCGAGGGATACGTTATTCTTATCGCAGGTGATGAGGCTCACCCGGAAATAATGGGTATAAGAGGTCATTGCAGCGGAGAGAGTTATGTGTTCAGTTCATGTGACGATTTTGAAAATTTGGTGAAAGAGAAAGATTTTTCGTCAAAAAAGGTTGCAATTCTGGCTCAGACAACGTATAATAAGAATATGTGGAGAAAGTGCGAAGAGCTTTTTGAGAGGTATCTGCCTGAGGCTGTGGTGTATAACACCATATGCAGTGCCACTTCTGAAAGACAGAAGGAGGCGGCGGAGCTTGCGAAGGCTGCCGACATAATGATAATAGTCGGAGGGCTGCACAGCTCCAATACTCACAAGCTTAAAGCCATATGCGATGAATATTGCAAATGCTGGCTTGTAGAGGACGCCGAAGGACTGAGGGCATGTGATATTGACTTATCAGGTGCAAAATTTATCGGGATTTCTGCTGGTGCATCGACACCGGCTTATATAATCAAGGAGGTACAACAGACCATGAGTGAAATGTTGAACAATGTTGACGAAGAATTTAATTTTGAGGAGGAACTGGAAAAGACTCTGAAAAAAATACATACGGGAATGAAGGTTGAGGGCATTGTCACCGATATCAATAACGGTGAAGTAGCCGTAGATATCGGAACAAAGCACACAGGCTATATTCCTGCATCTGAGCTTACAGATGATCCTACTAAGAAGCCAGAGGATATCGTAAAGGTAGGCGACAAGATCGATCTGATCGTTCTTAAGACAAATGACCAGGAGGGTATCGTTACACTTTCTAAGAAGAAGGTTGACGCAGTTCTTGGTTTCCAGAAGATAGTTGAGGCTAAGGAGGCTGACGCTACACTTACAGGTACAGTTACAAACGTTGTTAAGGGCGGTGTACTCGTATCAGCTAACGGTGTTAAGGTATTTATCCCTGCTTCACAGGCAGCTCCAAGAAGAGATTTCGATCTTAACGATCTGCTCAAGCAGTCAGTAAGCTTCAAGATCCTTGAGGTAAACGAGGCTAAGCAGAGAGCAGTTGGTTCTATCCGTGCAGTAGCAAGAGAGGAAAGAGCAGCAGCTCAGGCTAAGTTCTTTGAGACAGCTCAGATCGGTTCTGAGGTAGAGGGTACAGTTAAGTCTATCACAGATTACGGCGTATTCGTAGATCTCGGTGGCGTTGACGGCCTTATCAGAAGAATGGATCTTTCTTGGAACAGGATCAAGCACCCTTCAGACGTTGTTTCTGTTGGCGATAAGATCACTGTTACTATCAAGGATATCGACAGCGAAACAAAGAAGGTTTCATTGACATATAAGAAGGCTTCTGAGAATCCGTGGGAGATCTTCAAGGCTAACTATGAGGTAGGTCAGGTAGTTAAGGCTACTGTTGTTTCTATCACAAGCTTTGGTGCTTTTGCACAGATCATTGACGGTATCGACGGCCTTATCCATATCTCTCAGATCGCTAACCAGAGAGTAAACAATGTTGCAGATATCCTTTCTGTAGGTCAGGTAGTTGACTGCCAGATCACAGAGATAGATCTCGACAAGAAGAGGATCAGCCTGTCTATGAGAGCTTTGCTTCCTGCTGATGACGAGGCTTCTGAGGACGCTGAATAAGCAATAAAATTCATGGGGGCGAGTGATCGCCCTCGTTTTTTATTTTCAATGAAATAACGGCAGCTTTGTTCTGTCAAAAAATCCTTAGAAAAAACTAAAGATTTACCGAAAAGACTTAACTTTTTGATTCGTATGTGGTATAATAATATCAGATCAAATAAAGACGAAAGGTTAAATTTATGGATGAAATAAAAAACACGGCAGTGAAAAAACGCAAAAAGAAAAGATCCACTAATCCTGCTGTCAGAGTTCTCAAAATATTAGGCACAGCTTTGCTGTCGATATTCCTGATACTCATTATCACCTGTTCTATATTTGCAACAGTTCTGACTATTTACGTCCTTAACTTTGCAGATACTACAACAACTATCAGCCTTGACAAGACGGAAACAAGCAACATTTCGAGATTTTTGTCTGTCAACCCTGACTATGATGAAGATGATGAGGATTCACAGGAGTATGACCTTTATTATGCTCTGAAAAACAGCAATAAGCACGTTGTATGGGCTGATCTTGAGGATATTCCTCAGTATGTTCAGGACGCTTTTGTGTACACCGAGGACGAGAGATTTTATTCTCATGACGGCGTTGACTTCAAGAGAACGTTCGCTTCATTTGTCAATGTATTCATTCCGATATACGGCGGCAGACAGATAGGTGGTTCGACTATCACTCAGCAGACTATCAAGAACATCACGGGTGATGACTCCAGAGATTCTATCCATGGTATTGAGCGTAAGATACGAGAGATCTTCCGTTCTATCAACGTGGAAAAGACCTACACAAAGGAAGATATCCTCCAAAGCTATCTTAACCTTGTGCCACTGACAACTCAGGAGTATGATATCATCGGAGTTCAGGCTGCTGCAAACTTCTATTTTGGCAAGGACGTAAAGGATCTTAACCTTGCTGAGGCAGCTTCACTTGCAGGTATGACAAGCTGGCCTGCTGCAAACAACCCATATGATAATATGAAAAACAACAAGCTCAGACAGAAGTATACGCTGGATCATATGCTCGATAACGGTGCAATTTCTGAGCAGGAATATAACGAAGCCCTCAACTATGATCTTAAAATAACAGGCGATATAACCTACACAAGCTCAACTATCTATGAGGACGAAACAAAAGATCAGGGTCCGACATCTTATTTCATGGATGCTGCTATCAATCAGACTATACAGATAATCGCTGACTATTATGGCATTTCATGGGAGGACGCTTCCGCAAGACTTTATGACGGTGGATTTACTGCATATACCACTGTTGACAGAAGTATGCAGAAGAAGGTGGAAAAGGAAATGCAGAAGCAAAGTAATTTCACCACCTATGAAATGAACAAAAAGGACGATACTCTGTGGTCAGGCTTTATTGCTATGGACTACCAGGGCAATGTTAAGGCTATCGTTGGCGGACGTGATAAGAAAAAGGAGTCGAGAGTTTATAATATTGCTACTGATGCCAAACGTTCACCAGGTTCTTGTATCAAGCCTATTGCGTCATACGCTCCTGCATTGGATCAGGATCTTATGACATGGTCAACCCTGTTTAGTGATGAGCCTATCACTATTAAGGTAAAGGGCAAGGACAAAAAGTGGCCTGTAAACTATTCTGAAACAGGCGACAGTGCAAACTGGTCTTATCAGCAGCTTACAACTGTAGAAATGCTCACAAGGTCGCTGAACACTCTTCCTGCACAGCTTATCAAAAAAATGACACCTGCTTATTCCTATAACTTCCTTAAGGAAAAGCTTGACATCACTACGCTTGCAGACTCCGACGCTGACTATTCACCAGTAACTGTCGGCGGTCTTACAAATGGTACTAAGCTTGAGGAGCTTGTAGGTGCTTATATGATATTCGGCAATGGCGGTAAGAAGTATGACGTTACCTACGTTTCAAAGGTAGAGGACGCAGACGGCAACGCTATCTATGAAAAGAGCGACGGATACAAGCAGGCTATCAGCGAGTCTACTGCTTACGTTATGAACAGAATGATGCAGAATGTTATAACTCAGCAGGACGGTACCGGTAGATATGCTAAGCTAAACAATACTGACCTTGTCGGTAAGACAGGTACTTCATCTGACTGGTTTGACCTCTCATTTGTAGGCTGTACTCCTGACTACGTTTCAGGTATCTGGATAGGTTATGAAAACCCTGCCACTATCCCTACGAACGAGTATCAGAATATCGGTGCGATTTGGAAGAACGTTTTTGGCGATATCGCTGAGAATGAGAAGCATAAGTCATTTGACAAGACTTTCAAAATGCCTGATACAGTTGAAAAGCTTACCTACTGCACAAAGACAGGTAAGCTAGCGTCAAATTCATGCTACAGCACGGCGACCGGATATTACAAGAAATCCAACGAGCCTGAGTATTGTAGCGGAAATCATTAAAATTAAAGCCTCCATAACTCTATGGAGGCTTTTTTGAAAGGAAATCATTATGGAAAATAAACTGCGAATGTGCGTTCCATGCCATTTCGGGCTTGAAAGCGTGCTTGCATATGAGATAAAAAAGATAGGCGGTGAAAATCTTACCACAACTGACGGCAAGATAAGCTTTGAAGGTGGCTTTGACGTGCTTGCAAAGGCAAATCTTTGGATTGCCACAGGAGAGCGTGTACTTATCGAGCTTGGCAGCTTTAGAGCAGAAAGCTTTGAACAGCTTTTTGACGGTGTTATGAATCTTCCGCTAGAGAACTTTATCGGCAGGGATGACGCTTTCCCTGTTAAGGGTCATGCCCTTAATTCAAAGCTTCATTCTATCCCTGATTGTCAGAAGATAATCAAAAAAGCCTGCGTTAAAAGACTTGAAAAAGCCTATGGCATAAGCTATTTTGAGGAAACTGCGGCGAAACATCAGATACAGTTTGCTATCCATAAGGACATTGCGACTATCTATCTTGATACATCAGGTGTAGGACTTCACAAGCGTGGCTACAGAAGAAATTCCAACGACGCACCTATCAAGGAAACACTTGCCGCAGGTATAGTTGACCTTGCAAGAGTTCGTGCGGATTCAGTTGTGGTGGATCCTATGTGCGGTTCAGGTACATTTCTTATTGAGTCGGCATACAAGGCACTGAAAGTTGCACCTGGTCTTAGAAGAAATTTTGCGGCAGAGCAGTGGTCACAGATACCTGAAACAGCGTGGCGCAATGCAAGAGCCGAGGCTATGGACGCTATCGACAGGCAGGGTGCATTCAAGGCGTTTGGCTTTGATGTTGATGATATAGCGGTTGAGCTTACAAGAAACAACGCTAAAAAGGCAGGAGTAGGCTCAAAGCTTACAGTAAAACAGCAGGATATCTCAAAATACAGCCAGATAGAGGGTTCGATAACAATTGTCAATCCCCCATATGGCGAGCGTATGCTTGAAATAAAGGAAGCCGAGGAGCTTTATAAGAAAATGGGTCAAAGACTTTGCCCGTCAAAGGAGAACCCATGCTATATAATCTCCCCACATGAGGAGTTTGAGGTGTTTTTCGGCAAAAAGGCTGACAAAAAGCGCAAGCTTTACAACGGCATGATAAAATGTAATCTGTATATGTATTTCAAGTGAGGTGCGTTGTGGGTTTGAAATTATCAGAACTTGACGGGATCGTATTCGATATGGACGGCGTTATTTTCGACAGCGAAGTAATAGGTCTTGAAAGCTGGGAGCGCCTTGGAAAGAAATATGGTCTGACCAACGTTCACGAAAATGCTATGAAGTGCATTGGCAGAAGCACTGTTGATACAATGGCTATCCTAGAAGCCGCATATGGTGACAAAGTGTCAATACCCGAACTTTATGACGAAGCAAAAGCCATTTGTGCAGATATTATCGCTGAGCGTGGTTTGCCTCTGAAAAGCGGAGCAAGGGAGTTGCTTTCTTATCTTAAAGAGCATGATATAAAGGTAGGACTTGCTTCATCAACGTCTTACAAAGGGGTTATCAAAAATCTAAAGGGAGCAGGTCTGCTTGATTTTTTCCATGTGGTTATTGGCGGAGATATGATAAAACATTCAAAGCCACAGCCTGAGATATATTTACTTGCCTGTGACAAGCTTGGAGTAAGACCTGAGAAGACTGTTGCTGTAGAGGACTCTTACAATGGCATAAAGGCGGCTTACAATGCGAAGATGATACCAATAATGGTGCCAGATCTTATTGCACCGACAGATGAGATATTGTCAATGGTGTACAAGAAAATGGACAGTTTGGACGCTGTCCTTGAATATTTTAAAGCATAAAAAATCCCTCGGCTAACCACCGAGGGACTTTGTTTTGAGTATGATGAAATAAATGCAATGTACTCGTCAAATCCTCCGCACCCTACTCTAAAAAACAGACCATGCAAGGAATTTCCATCCCAGCAGGAGCGAATAGACTTTTCTTTGGCAAACCCTTACGAAAAGAAACACCGCCCTACTCTGCCAAAGTAACGGTGTTTCTTTTCACTAAATCTTTGGGAGAAACCGCTTAGCCAATAGGCTTATGCAGTACCCTTTTGTCATTTTCATTATATCACAATGCTAATAAAAAGTCAAGAGCTATAAGTAATCGGCTATTTCAACTTTCGTGTTGATGTTAACAAAAATTTCACAATCAACAAGATTTTAATTCAACAGACAATCCCCCTTGAAATTACATATAAATAATGCTATACTAAGCTTATTACAAAATTAGACAGAGGTGATCAAGTGCTCGCTGTTTGTATGACGCTGATCGACGATGATGATAAATCAGAGTTCAGAAAAATATACGACTCTCTTGAAAGAAAATTGTTCGTATTCTCAATGTCAAAGTTACATAATAATGCCTTGGCGGAGGAAGCTGTTTCTGAAACTTTTTTGGCGTTAGCAGAAAATTTCAAAAAAATTCATAGTTTAGAACCAGCCGAAATAGTCGCTTATACAGTTATTATTAATAGAAACGTGTGTATCGATATTCTTGAAAAAGAAAATAAACACAGTATCAATGTTCAGATAGATGAAAAAATCAAGGAGATATCTGAAGACTATGACCACTTTGAACAGCTTATTGTTGCTGATATGGTCGAAAAGCTACCTGATATTTATCGTGACGTTATTATGATGAAATATTTCTATGGCTTTAAGGTCAAGGAAATATCAAAGCAGTTGCATTTATCTGTTGGCGGAGTAAAATCAAGACTTGAAAAAGCCCGAAAAATACTCAGAAAGGATATAAACGACGATGAGTGATACACGATCAGAGTTAAAAAAGCTTGTACCTTTGTATTGTGACGAACTAAATAGCCTAGATCTGTCATTGTACGAAAATTATGAGTTTTCTAAGGACTATCTGAACAAAAAAGAAAAGCTCATAAAGAACCAAAGCCGCATCTATTATCCGCTTATCAAAACCACAGGACGAAGGATCGCTTCTGCCATAATTGCGGCAGCCATTATGGGTACAACGACTGTTGCCGCCTATGCACCTGCAAGAAATGCAGTAAGGAATTTCTTTCTGCGAATTTTCAATGATCACACCGTTGTATCTGTTCAACATGATAGCAAAGATATAGGCGATCACAAAAGCAAGATAGAAAAGCAATATAGTATTACTGTTCCGGAAGGTTTTGTTTTAGATGAAAGCGAAAGTGTTTCAACTGACAACTACATCGAATTATGCTATTATTCAGATGATAAGAAAAAGAGTATATATTTCGACCAATATACAGCAGATTCTTATTCTTCATATTATGATAATGAACGTGGTCATTTCAAAACTTCATCGGATAAATTTGGAAATGAGTTTATGATATACAAAAATGATGATTTCATAAATATCTTGTGGGATAATGGCGAATATATATTTAGTTTAAGTGGTGAAATATCTGAATCAGAAATAATGGATATCTACTATTCTGTAGAATAAGAATTAATAGTGCATGGTGTGATACTGTGCACTATTTTTATGCAATAACAATAAAAACAAGTACGTGCAATTGTGGAAACATACAAACTTATGTATTTCAATCAGCCATTTTCACTGCTTTTTCGGTTTATATAATTGAAAGTTGCTGAATCCAATGAAGATGTGAATATTTATTATGCACAATTCTCCGTTGCAATAATTGTGTGATATGATGAAGTTAAATTAATCTGCAACAAAACTTGAAGAAAATCACACTTGTATTGAGAAAGGACGTTTAATATGAAAAAGATCGTTAAGAGAATCGCAGCTATGGGTGCTGCTGTTATGATGATGAGCTCTATGGCTATTGGGGCTAGTGCGTATGAAGCCATAAAATACGGCAGAGCAGTTGGTGGTTCTGGCTCAAATGCTTATATTTCATGTTTTGTAACAGGAATAAGAACAAATTCAACTGTAGCTGGTCAAGCTTGGACTAGGACATCAAGTAACAATAACAATGTTTACAATCCAAATTGTAAATACAGCGGTTATGTTTATGCAAGTGCCTCTGTTGGTGGTACTGGTTGTGGATCATCTCACTCTGACACAGGTAAAATTGAGCATTCGTTTGGGTTAAAAGGTTGTACATCTTCAAAGTTAGTAAAAACTGTACATATTTATAATGATAAGGTACATGGCAATTACAGCACAACGCTTTCCGTTGATAGTCAATAATAGAACTTGAGTGTGAATTATGAAAACTAAAATTATTATCGCAACAGCCGCAGTTATAATTGCCGCAGTTGCAGTTACACTTTTCATTTCTCTTGGCACAAAATCCGATAAGGCGGTTTCTTCTGAAAAGGGTCAACAAGAACTTTCTGCTTCTCCCACAAACCTTTTGTGTCCTGAAGCTTCTTCTACTGCATTTGCAAACAATTTTGTGTATTACAAAACCTATGACGGCATTGCAGAATATGATATCGAATCCGACAGCCTTGCAATGATAAAGGTCAAGCTTCAAGAGTATTCAAACTTGTCCTGCTATACCATATATGACGGCGTTATATACGCTGTAAGGTCAGTGTATAATTCTGCTACGCAAAAAGAAGATTACAGCATTGTCACAGTGGATTACAACAGCGGTGAAGTCACGGAAGTGTATTCTGCACCAAAGGACAGCATATTAGGCTGTATGTCTATGGACAAAGACGGAGATATCTATTTTGTTGAGGGCAAATACAAAAAGAGCGAGACCGACGAGAACGGATTCAGCACAGGCTATTCGCTATATAAATACGCTCTCAAAAACTCTGACAAAAGCGAGATAACAAAAGCCAATACCTATTACATAAGCGACGGCAAGCTTTATTTTACAAGGCTTTGCCCAAAGACGGATACAGTCCGCCTATTTATAGCTCCGCTTTCAGACCCTCAGAACGTCAAGGATACAGGCATTGATGTTGGCTCTCAGATAAGCGAAAATACGCCGTATATGTATTATCCGGCCGACGGAGATGTGTATTACTCTAATGGCAAAAACAAGCTGTATAGGTATAATGAGGATAATGAAAAAAGTGACACAGTTTGCACTTTTAAAGACAAATCTTTTGTAAGATATTTTCAGTATTTCAATAACACTATGATAGTGCTTGTTCGTGAGCCAAATGATAATGGCAAAATGTATCAGTATGTGCTTTATTATCTTGATAACGATAATAAACCGCAGAAGATAATTGATGATGCTAAGCTCAATGAAAAGTATTTTTACGGCTATGAGTATATCGACTATATGACGATATTCAATAACTGTGAGGATTATTTCCTGCTTTCGACCTATGATCCCGACGCTGATACAGCCGCTTATCTTGTGGATAAAGATTTTAAACTGCACAAGTTTATTTCAAACGGCGAATGGGATTATGATACATATGCGGAGATACAGGCAGGAATGTAGGAACTTGATATTTGAGGTGTGACGATATGAAACTTCTCAGATTTATGATAAGAAAAGATATGGCGAAGTCAGCTTTGATAAGCTTATTGCTGGCTTTGCTTTCCTGTGCCTTTTTGATATCTGTACTCAGACCTTCTTATGCTTATGGCGAAAAATACATGACCTATCTTAAAAGCGGCTCGGAAACTGTAAGCCAAGACGCTCAAAAGCTTGCTGATGAGCAAAACGCTCTTAACAACGAGATAAACGACTATCAGAATAACCACAACACGGGCGGTGTAAAACAGGCTGAATTGCCTGTGGAGCTTGAGGAAAAGATAATAGATTTTTCTCAGAAAAATTCTCAAGCTGGTGTGGGTCTTGACAGTATGTTTTCTCTTATTGAGGGGCAGCTTTACGCTCAGCAAAACTCTTTGAAGCTCATATCCGAGCGTGTGAGAGGTTACAGCCGAAATGCAAGGCGTGGCGTTACTGATGAGTATTCTTTAAAGCTGTCAAACAAACTTATAGAAGACTATGATTCCGTTATAACAGCGCTTGAAAAATCTGATAAGATCATTGACACCAGAGCCGCTGACGGCTTTGAAAACTATATGTCATCTGAAATACTCATACCATTCGGTGTTTATCTGCTTCTTTTCAGCATTTTTTCATCAGAGATACAAAGCGGCAGGATAAAAAGCTTTGGAATAACCAAAACGGGCGTGAGGAAATTCTCACTTTTCAAGCTTTGTACCGGCTTTGTTGCTGTAATAATTCTTGTTTTGATAATTTACACTGTGGATATTATAACTCTTTTTATTTACGATACAAACGGCTTTAAACTTGATATGCCATTGCAATATCTGAGCGGTTTTGAACTAAGTTCGGCGAATATGAGCTTTGGCGGATATCTAGTTGCAGTATTTGCCGCAAAACTTGTTTATGCGCTTTTCACCGCAAGCATTGTGATGTTTCTTTCAATGCTTAGCAGAAAGACCATACTTGCAGGAGCTGTCTGCCTTGTGCCAATATTTGTACCATTATATCTGAAAACCACAAGCTTTTCCAACCCTGCCGTTGACATTTTAACAGGCAATTACACCAATATGCTCAATGACACAGGTTATATGAATTTTTGGGGAATACCTGCACGAGAATACGTTGTTTATTTTGCTATTATGTTCATCATGACCGCAGTTTTTGCTGCAGGGACATATCTTCTTGCTGAAAGGCAGGTGGGATAATGAAAAGTATGTATAGTTATCAGACTTCACGGCTTTTAAAGAAATTTTGGATGCTTTTTGTCATAGTGATAATTTTTTCAGCTTCCGCAAAATTCACAGTGTATCGGAGCTTTGATTCTTCAAATAATCTTACCTATATGAACAAAGAAACGGCGGAGATATACAATGAACTTATAGAAAATTCCGCAGATAAGACCCTTGAACAGTGTGACGAATACATAACGGAATATGAGATGAGAAGTTACGCAAGCGGTTATAATAATAACATTACAGCCGCCGTGAACAAATATAAAACAGAGCTTCGCAGTTGTTTTATGGTCGAAAGCATCAGAAGCTATGCTCGCACAGGCAGGGGTCTTACAGACGCTAATATTCCCTCTGACCTTGTGAAAAACAGCCGACTTTACGCTGCCTTTTCAACACCGCAGGTGATAAATGACGAGCCGTTTTTGAAATTTCTCGAATTGCGGGCGGTAGATATTATGCCGATATTTGTGCTGTTGCTTGTGGGTGTTTTTGTTGCGGACAGTTACGAAAAACGAATGGATCAGCAGATAAGGATATCTAAAAATTCGTCAGCGTTTTTTAAGTCACGGGAGATAATTTTATCAGTGGCGATATTTATAATGTTCACACTGAGCTTTTTTGCAGACCTTATTTTAAGCGGAACTTTACAGCAGAGCGAATACAGCACCTCATCTTTACAAAGCGTGTGGCAATTTGACCTTGCGCCTTTAATGCTAACTGTTAGAGGCACAATAATATGGCTATATGTCACAAGGCTTATGTCGCTTTTTATAACCTACGGCATTTTCGTGCTTGTGGCAAAGCAAGTGCGCTCTGTGAAAAAATATGTTATGCTGACCTCTGGGCTAATTGCGATAATGTCCGCCGCCGCACATTATCTAGGAACGTTTTCGCCTTATATGTTTGCGGCTGTCACAAGCGTAAATGGGCAGCTTAACAACCTTGACTATATGAGGGCTTTTGATTGTTCGGAAGCGGTAGCTGTATTCATATATCTTGCAGCGATTTTGAGCGGACTGACTGCATGGAGATACAGCGGATATTATGAAAAAAGCTTTGACCGATAAGGAGTGGTGATGATATGAGCGTTTTAAGAGTAGAAAACTTATCCAAAAGATACGGCAAAAAGCAGGTGCTCAAGGGCATAACCTGCGAATTTCATACGGGCATAAACGCTTTGCTTGGACCAAATGGCGCAGGCAAGACCACCATAATGAACTGCATATCGGGCGTGATAAAAAAGTCGGGTGGCTGTGTGACCCTTGACGAGCAGGATGTTTTTGAAATGGGCGAAAAATATCGTGAAAAGCTGAGCTTTCAGTTTCAATATCAGCCATTTTATCCAAGCTACACCGCCCATGAATTTCTCAGATTTTCGGCTCTGTTAAAAGGAATGCCTGAGCCGCTTATTGAGGACGAGATAAGACGTGTGCTGGGGCTTGTGAATCTGTCTGAAAATCTTGATGACAAGATAAAGTCATTTTCTGGCGGAATGAAACAGCGCCTTGCCATTGCACAGACTATCCTTAACTCCCCCGAGATACTGATTTTTGACGAGCCTTCTGCTGGTCTTGACCCATTTGAGCGTGAGCAGTTCAAGCGGATAATCGTGAAGCTCAAAGAAACAAGCATTATAATAATCTCAACACACATCGTTTCCGACATCGACACTATAACAGACGATCTTATCATCTTGAATAAAGGCTCAGTTATTGCAAATGACAGCCCCGATGTGCTTTTTGAGCACATAAGGGGTATGGTTTGGGATATTCCCAAAGAGGATATTGGTTTGCTGCCTATCGAGAACATTTATTATGAGGATACAAAGTCGAAGACTATCTCAAAGACAAAGCCCACCCCTAACGCTGTTATGAGCGAGCCGACTATGAATGATCTTTATTTCTGCGGACAGCTTGACGGGGGAGTGTTTGAGTGAGGAGATAATTCAGATAATGATGTCAACTCTGAACGATAGTTGCCTCTTTTCTTCAGTAATTAGACTTTGTCCTCTGCAAAAAAATTTGTAATGAAAGGATATAATATGCTAATAAACCACAACCAAAATATGCTTTGTCTTGATGAATTTGATATACTTGAACTGCGTGAAAATGCAGATGAGTGTGATTATCTTTTTGTTGTTTCGCCTAAAATCAAAGCCATTTTTTCGTATAATAAATTTTCGCCGACAATACACTATGCAACTGGTCCTTCGACCCGCTCGTCATTAAATATGATTCAAAATCTTATGGATTCGTACAAACAGATATCAGGAGCTGATATTGATAGGTTAAAATTAGGACTATTCTAAATAGAATAAGCTGCCACAGATTTTTCTGTAGCAGCTTATTTTTGTTTAAGCTATTCATTCTTGCGAAGATATCCGTCATCATCATATTTCTTAGCTATATGCTGTGCAGCTTGCCAATCGCCCCATTTGTCTACAGTCTTATTCCAAAGTTTATCTATTTGCTTTGGCGGAACGTATTCCAAATTGCCATATATTATTTCCATTTCTTTTTTGGTATAATGTTGCGATCTGACTATATACCAAAAATCATCAAGATCGATCAAGTTTTACACCCTCTTTTTTTTATTTAATTCTATACTATATTATATCATATTTTCTAAAAAAGTTTACATTTATCAACACGGAAGTTGAAATAGCCAAGTTCAGAGGATGCCGCTTCTTATCTTATTTCTCATTCCAGTACTTATCCACATACTTTTCTGCATCTTCCTGTGCCAGCTCATACTGTTTCAGCACAAGTGAGATAGTCTGTTCTTTTGTTTGGCCTAGTTCTCGAGCAATTAAAACAGCCCCTCTAACGCCTTCTTCAAAACCTTCGTCATGGATACACTTTTCATCACGTTCACTAAAACTTGTAATACACAAAAGTTCCACCTCCGATTTGTTTTTTCTGAGAAATCTCTTTATTGCAAAGCTTTCAGGCATTTCAGTGATAGCTATATTCACAGCTTCTTTTATACCCATTTCTTTGCTTAGAGTTCTAACTTTTTCTACAAACCACGAATAGTTCATCAATGGTTTGCACGCATTAAACAGTTCTTCGTTGTTGCCAATATTAATATTAAGCATTAAAACCGAAAGTTCTATATCCGACTCTTTTTCAAAGCTGTCAGATAGTTTGAGAACTTTTCTTTCTTACTGATAATCTGTTCCATTGTAGAAACAAATACATTTTGGCGTAGGCAGTTTAAATCTTTTTCTTGAATATAGGCTCAGCCCATTGTTTTCAATATACGCTGAAAAAAGCATTCCAGCATATATAAGAGCCCTGACCGGCATATTAGGATTGTACGTAGATTGTTGTTCGTACAAATTAATATATCCGCTGATCAAGAACGATACATCGTTTTTTCCTCTTCACATATATTACATCATCGATAGTAGTATATGTTATCTCATTTGGGTCTGTATAATCAGACCCGTTTACTGCATTGAACAGTTCCAACGTCCATTGCTTGTTTTCTTCGTTGCCAAATATATAGCAGAACAGCTTATCTTTAACCTCTCGGTTCACGCTTGCAGTGTCCATTTAGGGAGCACTCCTTTCTGTTATTATACCTCTTCGCAGAGGCTTATGTCAAGTCTATTTTTCCTCTGTTGCTGACCTCAACAAAAGAAAAAGGTCAACAAAAAAGAGAGCATCTTATATTTAACCATATATAGCAAGAAGTCCCCCACCTCTTAGGTGGTGGATGAATTGCCTCTCTACGATACTTGACCAAACTTGAGAAAAATGCTATACTGAAATCAGTCGAATGAAAGAGAAAGGCTGAAAAACTATGGAATTAGACAACAACGCACATTCAATATTTTTGTTGCACTATTATTTAGTGCTTGTAGTAAAATATCGTAGACAGGTTTTTTATGATGAGATATCAAAACGATCAAAAGAGATATTTGAGTATATATCACCAAAATACAATATTACTTTGCAGGAATGAAACCATGATAAGGACCATGTACATATATTATTCAAAGCACATCCCAACTCGGAAATCAGCAAATTCATAAACGCATATAAAAGTGCAAGCAGTAGACTTCTGAAAAAAGAATTTCCGCAAATACGCCAAAAACTTTGGAAAGAATATTTCTAGAGTCAGAGCTTTTGTTTGCTAACAACAGGTGGAGCATCGATTGAAGTGATAAAGAAATATATCGAAAGCCAAGGACAAAAAAACCGAAAAAGGAAGTGAAATCATGGCGAACAAGGCATACAAATTCAGAATATATCCAAACACAGAACAGCGGGTCTTGTTTGCTAAGACTTTTGGCTGCGTTCGATTTGTATACAATCGCATGTTGGCGGATAAAATTAAGTATTATGAAAAAACCAGAAAAAAGTTGAATAATACACCCGCTCAATACAAAAAAGAATTTGAATGGCTGAAAGAAGTAGACAGCCTTTCACTAGCAAATGCTCAAATGAATTTGCAGACAGCGTACAACAATTTTTTTAGAAGTCCTAAAATTGGTTTTCCGAAATTCAAATCCAAGAAATCTAACCGCAAGAGTTATACAACAAATTGCATAAACGGAAATATTTTGATTGAGAATGGTTATCTGAAACTTCCGAAAATCGGCTTTGTTAAGCTGAAACAGCATAGGCAAATTCCATCTGATTACAAGCTGAAATCTGTTACAGTTAGCCAAACTCCAAGCGGAAAGTATTATGCAAGCGTTCTTTTTGAGTACGAAAGTCAAGTACAAGAAAAAGAGCCTCATAATTTCTTGGGTTTAGATTTTTCCATGCACGAGTTGTACAAGGATTGCAATGGAAATGAACCATCATATCCAAGATACTACAGACAGGCGGAGAAGAAACTAAAACATGAACAACGCAAGTTGTCCCTTATGCAAAAAGGCTCTAAGAATCGAGGTAAACAACGTGTCAGAGTTGCAAGACTACATGAAAAAGTAGCCAATCAGCGTAAGGATTTTTTGCACAAACAATCAAGGCAGATAGCCAATGCTTATGATTGCGTATGCATAGAAAACCTGGATATGAAAGCAATGTCACAGGCTCTTCATTTCGGCAAATCTGTTTCGGACAACGGTTGGGGAATGTTCACAACGTTCTTACAATACAAACTTGAAGAACAAGGCAAAAAGCTTGTTAAGATAGACAAATTTTTTGCAAGCAGTCAGATTTGCTCGTGCTGTGGTTACAAAAATCCAGAAACAAAAAATCTTGCGGTTAGAGTATGGGATTGTCCAGAATGTGGCACACATCACGATCGAGATGTGAACGCTGCAATCAATATCAGAAAAGAGGGCATGCAAATCGTTTTCGCATAATGATAGATCAAAAACCGTGGGACACACGGGGTTAGCTCGCTTATGCTTAGTACATTAGTACTATCGAACGAGAACCTACTGCTTGCTTTTGCAAGAGAAAGCCCCCACCTCTTCTGGTGGGGGAGGATGTCACAGTCAAACTTTACCTCTATTTTCCTTATATTTTCACCGATTTTTATATCAGTAAAATCTCAAAATGGAAAAATGAAATCAATGAAAACACTTATAGCCTCTGATAGGTATGAAGATATAAGTTTTGGTATAAAATTAAACAATGGAAATATAGGGCATGATAGCGATGTATATACCTTTCCATATTTCTGTTCTTTTCTCGTTAAGTCTTTTCTTAAACAAACATTTTGATTTATCACAAACAAAGTATAGACATTTTATGCGAAATGTGATATTCTTATATTATTTCCATTGTTAATATTGCACTTTGACAAATATTGTCGAAACGAGCGGACATTCTGATTATCCCCAAAGAATGCCTGCTTTGTTTTTTTGCAATGAGATTGATTTTTCTGTATAATGGGCATACTATAGATAATAAATGTTAAAGTTACACGAATGTAAAAACAAAATATTTGTTTTTACGCTTGACTTTTTTTAATCGATTGTATTATAATAATATTGAAAGGAGCTGATAATCGGTGATTAAGGTTTTAAAAATATCTGCCGAAGGTCTTCCAATATACGATGGAAAATGTGAAATCAACTTTATCAACACACAAAGAACAACCTCGAATGATACCGAAGGAATGTATAAGCTTTCTTCCTCAAACGCCAACAGGCTGTATACAAATAATACAGAAAGTTTTTTTGGAATCAATGCTTCCGGAAAGACCACAATTTTAAGGCTTATTTCTTTCGTTTTTTCTGTTTTAAATAACGAGCAAATAAATAATATAAAATACTGTGGAATACTTGGGGAAGGCAACGAGCAGAATGAGATTGTTTTTGATATTGTATTTGCGAACTGCGATACTGTAAATCTGCTGCACACAGTTATTAAATATGCAGATGAACACTATATAATAACTGAGGAATATATTAAGTCTAGGAAGTTGCTTGCATCTGACAACAAAACAAGCATCTTTGACTTTTCTTCGGCAACAACGATAATGAAAAGGAAAGATGATGAACAATACCTAGTAGACGATATGAGCATTATCGTGGGATACAAAAAAGCAGAAAAAACAACGATCGTATTCTCCGATATGTTTGAAATCACAAATATAAACAGGTTCAAACTCTTAAAAGAATATCCTCTAAGCGTTCTATCTTATTTTGATTCCAAGATAGAATATATTAATACTAGTGAAATCAACGGAAAAACGGTTATATATCTTAAGTTCCGAGGAGAAAAAGAGAAAATGCTATATGATCTTGCAGAGCTCAATACCTATTTATCTTCAGGAACGATAAAAGGAATAAATGTCTTTGGAAGAGCCATATCTCTTTTTGAAAATGGTGGATATCTTATAATCGATGACCTAGAGAATCACTTCAATCATGAGATCGTATCAACGCTGATAAGATTTTTCACGGACAAAAGATTAAATCCGCATGGGGCAACCCTTATTTTCTCTACACATTACTCTGAACTCCTTGAACACATAGAAAGAAATGACTGCATTTATATTGTGGAAAACAAAGATAAAATCACAATAACTCCATTAAATGAACGAATACATAGAAATGATGAAAATAAAGTGCAATCGTTTAAAAGTGGGCTCATAGGCAATACTGCTCCTTCATATGAAGCATATATCCAGCTCAAAAAAAGTATCATAAATAAGGTGGAGACAAAACCATGACAGAAGAAGTATATATAGCCTGCATCTGTGAAGGAGCTGCAGAAGAAACTATAATTGATATTTTACTTGATAATGATAAACTTATATTTTTAGGAAAAGCTTACATCTGCGATATATGATGTTCCGTCAACGTCTATTACGTTGTTAACGTGGTTCTGAGCATCAAAGCTATAGCTGTTAGCACTTCTTCTAACGTGGCATCTTATTCCTGCTGCTTCACATAAGTTGTATACGTTGAGTGCTGCTGTAACGCAGTTCTCGGTTGTGCCGTCCATTTTGGAAGCATAACTCAGAATGCTTTTTGTCTTGGTCAGCGTATCCTGATCTTTTATCTGTTCAATATATGCATTAGCTGCGTCGTCCAGATATTCGCTGTTTGATGCAAACATGGCAAACGTATTATTTGAAGTTATAATAAGAGAGGCAATAATGCCTGATACTATCTTTTTAACAGATTGGCAAACTCAAAACAGAATACAAATATATTGAGCCCCAACAATATTTTTTCATATATAAACTAACCCTTCTGATGTTGTTCACACAGAAGGGCTTTTTCTTATAACCGTATCTATAGGTACGGTTATAACTCGGATACCTATTTGCTGATATACTTAGAGAAAAGCGACACCCTCTTTTCAGAGGATGCCGCTTCTTATCTTATTTTTCGTTCCAATACATTTTTAGATAGTTTTTCAGTTTCGCTACTAAAAAAGCTACACTACACAATATATTTTTTAGTGTGTTCTGTCTGCTCAAAAACAAGCTTGCCATTCTTTTCACGGCGTATCAGCAAAACCAACGGACACGGGGTATCATCAAGAAGTCCATTTGAACCTTTGCTTGGATCACGGTAAGACAACGCCACCGTATTCTTATTCCAGGATTGTGACAACTTTTCAGCCGTATCAAAGTTAAGACCCTGCTGCCTACAATAATCTTTAATTTCGTTTTGACGCAGTATAATAAAATTTGACAAGTTACAATCAAAAGCCCATAAAAAAAGTCCCTCGGCTCACCACCGAGGGGCTTTCATTTATGTCAGAAAGATTACTTTGTCATTGCTGCAACTTCGTCAGCGAAGTTCTCTTCCTTCTTCTCTACGCCTTCGCCTCTCTCGAAACGAACGTACTCAACAACGTCGATCTTGCCACCAAGCTTCTTAGCTACAGACTCAACGTACTTGCCAACAGATACCTTATCATCCTTAACGAATGCCTGCTCAAGGAGGCAGTTCTCAGAATAGTATTTGCCGATCTTACCGTCGATGATCTTGTGCTTAACCTGCTCAGGCTTGTTAGCCATCTTAGGATCCTCAGCCATCTGAGCCAGCATGATCTCTCTCTCCTTGTCAAGAGCGTCAGCAGGAACAGACTCTCTGTTCAGGTATGCAGGATTCATAGCTGCAACCTGAAGTGCACAGTCCTTACCAGCAGCAAGGAGCTCAGCATTGTCAGCTGCAATGTCAGAATCAAGCTTTACCATAACGCCAATGCTGCCTGCACCGTGAACGTAAGGAACAAGAATGCCTTCCATTCTCTTGAATCTTCTGATTACCATGTTCTCTCTGATCTTGATGAACAGATCCTGAAGTGTCTCTTCAACTGTCTTGTCACCGCCGCTGATCTTTGTTGCCTTAAGTGCGTCAACGTCAGCAGGGTTTGTCTCGATTACTGTATCAGCAACTGCTGCAACGAAAGCCTTGAACTCATCATTGTTAGCAGCAAAGTCTGTTTCGATGTTTACTTCAAGAACGCAGCCTACGTTGCCCTTAACTACAGCTGTGCAGATACCCTCTGCTGCAACTCTGCCGCTCTTCTTAGCCTGTGTAGCAAGTCCCTTTTCACGGAGAAGTGTTACTGCCTTTTCCATATCGCCGTCAGCTTCTACAAGAGCCTTCTTGCAGTCCATCATGCCAACGCCTGTTGCTGTCATAAGTTCTTTGATCTCTGCTACGGATACCTTACCCATTATTATTCCTCCTAGTGTTTTATATCGAAATAGGCAGACAAATATACTATAAATGCCTGCCTGAAATTTCAGCTCTTATTCAGCAGCCTCGTCAGCTTCTTCCACCTTATCTGCCTCTTCAGCGGACTCAGCGTCCTCACCCTGTCTGCCTTCGATTATAGCGTTAGCCATGCAACCAGCGATAAGCTTAACTGCTCTGATAGCGTCATCGTTACCTGGGATAACATAATCAACATCGTCAGGATCGCAGTTTGTGTCAACGATAGCTACTACAGGTATGCCAAGCTTCTTAGCCTCTGCTACAGCGATCTTTTCCTTTCTTGGGTCAACAACGAAAAGTGCGCCCGGAAGCTTCTTCATGTTCTTGATACCGCCCATGAACTTTTCAAGCTTTTCTATCTCAAGCTTCAGCTTAACAACTTCCTTCTTAGGGAGAAGGTCGAATGTGCCGTCTTCTTCCATTGTGTGGAGCTGCTCAAGTCTCTTGATTCTCTGCTGGATCGTCTTGTAGTTTGTCATCATACCGCCGAGCCATCTTGCATTTACATAATGTGCATTAGCTCTCAGTGCCTCTTCCTTGATAGAATCTCCAGCCTGCTTCTTTGTACCTACGAAAAGTACCTCTTCGCCATTAGCTGAGATGTCACGGATAAACATATAAGCTTCTTCAAGCTTCTTAACGGTCTTCTGAAGATCGATGATGTAAATTCCGTTTCTTTCTGTGAAAATGTATGGAGCCATTTTAGGGTTCCATCTTCTTGTCTGGTGACCAAAGTGTACACCAGCTTCAAGAAGCTGCTTCATTGATACTACTCCCATTGTAGTAACCTCCTGTTTGGTTTTAGATTTCTGCTTATGCAGATGTTTTTATCCTCCGGACGGCTTTACTTGCTTTCACCTGTCTTACGGCAGGACCAACGGCAAAAACCTGTCCGTGCGAATTGCTTTAATATTATATCATATTTTCTATTTCATTTCAAGAGTTTACGACAATTTATTTTAACAAATTTTCAACTTTTACAGTTCTGCTCTTTGTGCATACTGCACTATCGTTGAACTTTACAAGTATGGTATCTTCGCCGATAAGCTCGATATCCGAGCATTTTATGATAATATCCTCATCTCTGCCCATGATACCGAAAGCCCTTGGTTTGCCATAGACGATCAGTGAAACTATATTCGCTCCCTGAGTATCCATTTCTATATCATCAACATAGCCTATTTTTAGCCCTGTTCGCATATTGACGACCTCTTTATTTCGCAAGCTTGAAAAACTACATATCATGAAACATTCCCCTTTCAAAAAAAGTGCATACCCTTTGTAATAGGTATGCACTTTGGGGTTCGTCCTATGTATGATCGTTTTTGTTTTTGTAATACATCTCCAACTGATCGTTATACAAATGCTTTATATATAAAGCTATTGTGTTTATGTACATTGCATTTGTAGGCTTTGTTCCGTTAGCAAGGCAGCTTTCAAAAAGCATTTGCTTATCCACAGGCTTCATTTTTTCCCAGCCTGAAACTATAGCACTTCTTGTTGAGCGTTCAATAGCCGCAGCGTTTTTTCCATATTGTTTTTCAATGTCCTTATAAAGTTCACCTATTTGTACTTTATTACCGCTATATTTGAATATAATAAGGAATATCATGTAGTAGATATGGTCATATCCTGAATGCTTGTGGTTTATGCCCGTTGATGTTATGATCCTATGTATCTCCTTTGAAATATTTTGTTTAAGGATATCAGGATCGACAGGTATCCTTTTTAGCTTGTCAAGCATATAGTGGCATACGTTCTTAGCGTTGTATGGCATAAGTATGTGAAGAATATCATCATAATCGAGAAGAATACGGATCGTTTCTGTATCATCATAAGTGTAGATGTTATATATTATGGGATGAATGTCATCTTCGTGAAGTATCTCACGAAAATGCAGAAGCTTTTTATATCCCAGCTTACAGCAGTCAATAACGATTACGTCAGGAGTATATTTTATAGCACCTATCTCAAGCTCTATTTCAGTATCACCGCATATATGGACCTTTGTACCCTTGCGTTTCAGTTCCTCGGTCAACAGTTTATGCTGGCCGTCATATGACTCGGAAATAAGGACCGAATATTCAGTCAGCATACACTTCAACTCCCTTATGACGATTTAACATAATAATACCTACATATATTATATCAAATTTTTTGACTGCAAGCAACTTTAGCGGCACATTATTAATTAAATTGTTTCAAAAAAGTGACCTTAATGTAATTGTATATATCAAAAATATTCATAAACGTCGTTTTGATGTATTGCGACAGATGTTAGATACTTTTCTTGATGTGTTCCAATGCACCCTTTTCAAGCCGTGATACCTGTGCCTGAGAGATGCCAATATTTTTTGCTACCTCCACCTGAGTTTGTCCTTTGAAAAAGCGCAGGAAGAGTATATTACGTTCACGAGGCTGAAGTTCGCTCATGGCTTGCTTCAATGAAAGCTCTTCAAGCCAGCTTTTATCGTCACAGGAGTCGCTCACCTGATCCAATACATAAAGAGCGTCGCCGTTGTCAGAATACACAGGCTCATAGAGTGAGACCGGGTCGGTTATGGCTTCAAGGGCAATGACCACCTGACTAGGCTTTTCGGTGATAGTGTCTGCTATCTGCTCAACAGTAGGCTCTTTCTGGTTTTCGCATATGAGCTGTTCTTTTGCCTGCATTGCTTTATAAGCAAGGTCACGGAGAGAACGGCTCACCCTCATGGGTTGAAAATCACGAAGAAATCTTCTAAGCTCACCTGCTATCATAGGCACAGCGTAGGTAGAAAACTTCACATCAAGAGAGGTATCGAAATTATCTATCGCCTTGATAAGCCCCACAACACCAACCTGAAAAAGGTCGTCAGGGGAGTCGCTTCGGCTCACAAACTTCTGCAAAACGCTCAGCACGAGCCTGAGATTGCCGTTTATAAGCTCCTCACGGGCTTTCTTGTCACCTGAATGGGCTTTTTTCAAAAGCTCCAGCTTTTCCGACTCTTTCAGCGTTTTAAGCTCATTGGTGTTCACTCCGCTTATCTCAACTTTATTGTACTGCATCGCACGCTCCTGTTAAAAAGCAGCATTTTATGCCGCCGTGATAATATAATTATTACCTTTCGATCAGGAACTATACAGATATTTTTCAGGAAAATCCGACCATAAAAAAATGCAGAGCCGTGTGACTCTGCATTAGTTCTATTCTTTTCTGTCGTTCTTTCGCTGGTAGTAGACCGCTAGTATCGCTGTTATTATGGCTGATATGCAAAATGCCAGCAGAAGCTTGTTGGATATTTTTCTGTTTATGAAATTCATTGTAGGGTTGAGTATATCCAATATCCAGAATACAATGAACATTCCCGCAAGTATTATCGTTATATGTGGGAGAATTTTGCTTAGTCTTTTCATTTTTATCCTCCTATATAGATAATGTCGCTGAGGTCACGTCCACCGCCGTCAGGAGCGTTCACAATGCTGTTGTTGAAGTACATCATAGCGGACTTTCCACCGTCAAGATTGAACGCAGACATACAGCCCTCATCGCTCATGATAGCCGCAAGCTCGCTGAGAGTTGCGCCCTTTGAGTAGCCTTCGTTTCTGCCGTCAACTGTCACGAAAATATAGTGGCCTGCCGACACACAGCCGATAGCTGAACGTGGATTTGCACTGTTGAGATATTTTGTTGTGTTGAACGTTTCAAGAACGTTGCCACTTCCGTCAAGAAGTGCAGGGCCAAAGTTCCAAGCCTGCCATGCACCTTTTGCTATAACAGCGTCGCTGTCATATTCAGACGGGGAGTAGGTCTGCATTGTGCCGTCTGTGAACAGCACGCACACGTCTGCGTCGTTGACATCATCACGGTATTTTATACCGTTTCTTATAACGATACTGCGTTCTGAATTACCATAGAAATCACCGTTTATGGCGAAAAGAGCGTTGTTTTCCACTGCCATACTGAATACTGAGTCCTTGATGTTCTTACCGAATTCTCCGTCTGCAAAGGCGGCTTTTATCTCGCTTGCGCTTGTGACATAAACATCAGCCACAAAATAGGTTATCTTGTTGCTGCCCTCGCCGATAGATTTTTTGTATACTGTCACCTGAGCATTGTCAGTTGAAGCCGAGCCAAGCTCCTCAGAGGTTATGGCACCGTTTGTTATACTGCTTATAGCGTTCTGGTCTGAACGATAGTCGGCAGTGTCCTGATTGCCCCAGTTTCTGTGGTTCGTCTGCTCAGTACGCAGTGTGGTTGTAGCCTTTTCTGCCTGCGGAGCTGTTGTGGTAACTGCAGGCTCGCTATCGTCCTGTGCTGTGCCTTCTTTCTGCGAGTTGTCAGCCGCATTTGGCAGGGTGAAGCTACCTTCTGCGGAGCTGTCAACTGTTGCGATCACTTCTCCCTTTACTCCTGAACTTTGCGGCATAACGTAGTCAAAAAGCATGAACACGCCTATCGCTGCCGCTGTAAGCACAACGTCCGTTATGATCATTGCCCAGACAGGCATTGGCTTTTTTGTCTTATTCGTCAATTTTTCTTTCCCTCTTTCTGAAAACGAAACTTTTTTGCGCCGCCCAGCTTATAAAGAAAAGCAGCACTTCTATAAGTATTTTGCTGATATATTTGTTGTGTATGAGATATTTCACACATAGCTCCAGCATTATTGTGTTTGCAGCTAGTATGAATGCGGCAAGCAGAAAGTATTTTGCGGCTGTCTTTGCAATGCCTTCCTTATTTTTAAAGACGAATTTTTTGTTCATCGAAAAGTTGAAAATGGAGCTTATCACTCTTGCACATATGTTAGAAAACGCTACGCTCCCGCTTATCATTGCGAAAATGCTGTAGAAAATATAGTCCACGCAGAAGCTAAGAAGTGATGAGCAGGAGAATTTCAGTATATCCTTGTATATCCTCCATGAGTCTTTGATAGGATTAAAATGTGATGACTCGTTTTTGCCAAGGTAAACTGTTTCGATAGGCACTTCATAGAATCTTATGCCTTCTCTTGCACATTCAAGTAGCATATTCATCTCAAACTCATATCTGTCACCGTTTACCGACAGCATAAAAGGTATGAGCTTTGAGGAAAAGCCACGCAAGCCCGTCTGCGTGTCGCTTACCTTTACTCCTGCGGCAAATGAGAAAACGAATTTTGTGATGTTGTTGCCGAATTTGCTTCGCAGTGGTATCTTTCCTGAAAATCTGCGACAACCCATAATAAGCTTGTCAGGGGAGCTTTTCAGGGCTTCCGACACCCTTATTATATCCTCTACCTTGTGCTGTCCGTCTGCGTCTGCAATGACGATGCCCACAGTGTCGGCTTCATGTTCTTTTATGTATTCAAGTGCGGTTTTTATGCCACGCCCCTTGCCTTTGTTTACCTCATGGGTGAGAACTATGGCTTTTTTTGCGGCTTCGGCAAAAATCGGCAGCTTATCCTTGCCGCTGCCGTCATTAATGACAATTATATGAAAATCGGTCAATGAAGATATATCGTCAATAACAGCCAGCATTTTTTCATCAGGCTCATAAGCGGGTATTACCGCATAAAATCTATCTATCGCCAAGATATCTTCTCCTTTCATTTATCGTATGGTCTAAGTATATCACATATGCTTTAAAAATACAATAAAACTTCTGAAGAATTTATACATAGTTTATCTGTCGAAATTTTGCGAAAATGAAATTGTGTCAGTATTATTGACAAAATAATAAAAATGTCGTATAATAAAAGATACAATAAAAAATGTACAAATTAATTCAGCAAACGGAGGATTTGATTTCATGGAATATAGAGTTCTTGAAACACGTTCAGCCGATATTCTCACTAAGTACTACAGTAACGAGATAGACAGCTTTCTTAATGCCTGCCATGAAGACATTCTGTGGATAGGTCCTGCTGAGAAGCATATGATACGCACCAGAAAGGCGCTTGTTGATGCTTTTTCGCAAGAAGAACACAAGCTTGAATTTGTGCTCAGCGACCTAAAGGTGTTTTCCATAGGTCTTACTGAAAGATCCTGCGAGGTCATAATGTTTTTCATTTTGGATACGATTTGGCCTGACAGCAGTGTTGGGAGAGCAGATCAAAGGATACAGTTTTCATGGGTGAGTGAGAACGGCGAGGAAAAAATAAAGCTTTGTCACATTTCCAATGCCATTAAATATGATGAACGTGACAGGATATATCCTGTACATTATGAAGAAATATACAAGAAAAATGTCTGTTCAGGTGAAAGGCGTACAAAGAGAGTGATAGTAAATGGCGTAGACAGGGCGCTTGTTTTTCTGGATAGGTCATGGATAGCTTATGTGGAAAGCAGTGGCAGTCACTGTGTCATATATACCATTGACGGCTCTTTTGAATCAGTGCAGAGCCTTAAGGTGTTTGAAAGACGATATAGGGATATGTTTGTGCGCTGTCATGAAAATTATCTTGTAAATCCTGAATATGTAAGCCGCATAAGCCGTTACAGAATAGAACTTACATATGGCAAGGTGATCCCTATTTCTGAGAAGAATTATACTGCTGTGAAAACAAAATTATCCCATATAACATAAAAACTGGTGAACATTTTGCGTGTTCGCCAGTCTTTTAATCAGCATATTTTTTCTAAATTTCGCCGTATGGATTTTATTATCCGCTTTTCAAGTCTTGATATGTAGGATTGGGATATACCAACTTCATCAGCGACCTGCTTCTGGGTCATTTCTTTTTTGCCTGAGAGCCCGAATCGCATTTTCATTATCTGCTTTTCACGAGGGCAGAGCTTTTCGATCTCCTCCAGAAGAAGCTGTTTCTCAACTTCGCTTTCTATGCCCTTGTTCACGGTGTCGTCATCGGTGCCTAGAATATCGGATAAAAGCAGTTCGTTGCCGTCCCAGTCAACATTCAGCGGTTCGTCTATGGATATTTCATTTTTATACTGATTTGATTTTCTAAGAAACATAAGTATCTCGTTTTCTATGCACCGTGAAGCATAGGTCGCGAGCTTGATGTTTTTATCAGGACAGAAGGTGTTCACCGCCTTGATAAGCCCTATAGAGCCTATTGAGATAAGATCCTCTATGCCTGTGCCTGTTGACTCAAACTTCTTTGCTATATATACCACAAGCCTGAGATTATGCACGATAAGCAGTTCTCGGGCTTTTTTCGGGTCTGTTTCAAGAAGTTCAAAGGCTTTTTTCTCTTCCTCTTTGTTTAGGGGCGGCGGTAACGAATCTGCACCGTTTAGGTAATCTATAGTTTCGGGGTCGTCTGAAAACAAACGGCTCAAAAATCTGTTCAGCCCTAGAGCGAGTGTTTTAAGTGTGGTCATTTGTATTCCTCCTGTATTATCCCAGCAATGCGGGGTTGAATATAGCCCGTGACTTTCCGTTCAGCGAGGGCTTTATGCCCACATAGCACCTGACGTTGTGTACACGGTCTTTATCGTCGATTATCTTTACGCTCCCTGCGGCGGTTATGTGGATAATTCCCTCACCGCTGACAGTAGAGCAGGGGATAAGCCTGAAACCGCTTAGAGGGTCAGGCTCGTCACGGTCAAGGTCATAGTGATAGAAAAGCCTGTCACAGCAGAAAACCACCACTGGCGTGCCTGTGAAGCTGTCACAAAGCCTATTCCCACTGTCGCAAATGGCAGGGACTTTAACTATACAGCCACCATTTTCGTATATGGCTTCGTATTTTGCGACCCTGTTGAAACACCTGCGTGTGATGTTCTCATAAAGACAGAGCAGACCATATGCTATACCGCAGGCAAGGGCAAGCTTAAATAGAGAGATGTCAAAATACACAGTGAGGTTTCTGAAAAAAATCACCTTGCTCCCTGATATCTGCCAAAGGGTCACCACTATACCTGTGAAAACTGCGTCCACTGCACTGTATATGATAAAGTATCGAAGTAGTTGCCAAGGGTCTTTACACCCAAAGGCTATAAGCACTGTGAATACCGCACTGACAAGCTTTATCACCACAATAAGAACTGCAGTGAAATATCCTCTGCTGTCTATAGCCATAACAAGCGACGAAAGTCCTCCCACCGAGCAAGCTGTCAACAGCCGCAGCGGACTTATGACCTTGTGACATATCCTGCCTGCCGCTTCCAGCATGATAAGAGTCATAATGGCGTTTGTCACAAGGAGTATATCTATGTAAATTTTCATGGCGTTCCTCCCTTTGATATTATGATAGCACTGCTTGGATGGAAAAATTGTCGCAATGGGGACAAAAAAAAGATCCGCCTTCCCCAAATGGGAAAGCGGATATGCTTATTTGATATCAAATTAGTCAGCAAAGAAAACTGAGAAAGCCTTATATGCCATATAAGTGTCTATCTTCGAGGTTATCTCAAATGGTGCGTGCATTGAAAGCACTGGTACGCCAACGTCGATAACGTTCATGTCAAGGTTTGCGATATACTGTGCGACAGTTCCTCCACCGCCGCCGTCTACCTTGCCAAGCTCGCCTGTCTGCCAAACGATGTTGTGTTCGTCAAAGAGCTTTCTTACTCTGCCCACAAACTCTGCGGAAGCATCGGAAGTGCCAGACTTGCCCCTTGCGCCTGTGAACTTTGTGGCAACAACGCCGTAGTTTATCTGTGATGAGTTTCTTATCTCAAACGGCTCTGAGAATGTTGGGTCATATGCCGCATTTACGTCTGCTGAAAGGCACTCAGAAGCAGAGATAACGTTTCTGCCCTCAAGTCCGTATACCTTTGCAAGGTCAGCAATGAAGTATGGCAGATATGAGCTGTTAAGTCCTGTGTTGCCGTCACTTCCTGTTTCTTCCTTGTCTGTGAGTATGGTCATGCAGGTCTTTTTAGGGTCTTTGCATTTGAGGATAGCCTGCAAAGCTGTGTATGCACAAACTCTGTCGTCCTGACCATAAGAGCCTACCATGCTTCTGTCAAAGCCAACGTCCTGTGCCTTGAATGCAGGAACAGCTTCAAGTTCTGCGGAAACGAAATCGTCCTCTACGATGCCGTATTTCTCGTTAAGGATAGCCATTATGTTGAGTTTTACCTTGTTTGAAACAGCGTCATCTCTGAATGGTCTGGAGCCTATGAGCAGATTAAGCTCCTCGCCCTTGATGAGCTGTGGAGCAGGTCTTTTCATCTGAGCGTCTGCAAGGTGCGGCAGGATATCAGTTACGCAGAAAACAGGGTCGTCCTTGTCCTCACCGATATTTACTGTAACGCTTTCGCCGTCAGCCTTTATAACAACGCCATGAAGCGACATTGGAACAGTTGTCCACTGATATTTTTTTATGCCGCCGTAATAGTGTGTTTTGAACAGGCAAAGCTCCTTGTCCTCGTAAAGTGGGTTCTGCTTAAGGTCAAGACGTGGTGAGTCGATATGAGCGGCAGCAAGTCTGATACCTTTTTCAAGACCGTCCTTGCCCATAACTGTAAGTATGATAGCCTTTCCTCTGTTTACAAAATAGAACTTGTCGCCGGCGTCATACTTCTTGCCCTTTTCATAAGGCTTGAAGCCTGCTTTTTCAGCCTGAGCCACTGCCTCGATAACAGCCTCACGCTCTGTCTTTGCAGTGTTCAGAAAGCTTTTATAGCCCTCGCAGAACTTGTCTGCCTTTTTGAGCTTTTCTTCGCTAAGGCGAAGTCCACCGTTTTTCTTATCCGAAAGAAGCTTTTCTGCAAGCTTTTCGCCCTCGGACTTTTCTTTCTTCTTGTTATCCATTGTAAAGTCCTCCTTTTAATGTATTCTTATTGAAACTGCGTTACAACGGGCGGACACTGTTCGCCCCTGCGCATGGTTTTTCTTAACTGTTTTCTGTAATATCCCCATGACTGTTGAGTATATCCTTATAATTGTCATAGGCTTTGCGTATCTTGCGCACATAGTTTGAAGTCTGGTCATTTTCGTCAGGTATGTCGCTGACTTTGAAATTGTCAGGGTCAACAGTGCCGTTTTCTATCCAACTGTCAACAAGGTTCATTCCGCAGTGATATGCCGCCGCTGTCAGCTCTACTGAACCGTCATACTTTTCCATAAGATAGCTGAGATAGTATGTGCCATATTGGATATTAAGTTCAGGGTCGAACATATCGTCATAGGTGTTGTCACGCTGATCGTCAAGGCGATATTTTATCCAATCGTATGCGTCCTCCATAAGCTGCATAAGACCTCTGGCACCCACTGATGAAACAGCGTCCTTATTAAAGCCGCTTTCCACTTTTATTACAGAGAACACAAGCACAGGGTCGCACTTGTACTTGGTGCTGTATCTTATTACATACTCCTCATAATCTGTAGGATATGAAAAAGAGTTCGGAATATCCTTTGCCTTGTTGATTATCTGCTCGTGATAAAGATATGTGAGCCAGCCTATACCGCACAGCAGAAGTATGACTGCTATGAGTACGGGACCTTTTTTTATGTGCCTTTTCTTTTTACGCCTGCTGTTTTTTCCATTAGCCGCCATTATATCTTTCCTTTATTGTTTCTATGACCTCACAGGTCTTTTGGAATGTGTCATTCACAGAGCCGTTGTTCTCAATGACGAAATCGCTGTGAGCCTTGAAAAATTCCATAGTATGCTGAGAAGAAAAACGCTTTTCTGCAAGCTCCGCCGAAATGCCGTCCCTTTTGGTTATCCTTTCAAGCCTTATGCCAAAGTCTGCCACAACGCTTACGATAACACTGCAAAGCTTATCCGCACCTGCTTCAAAAAGGGTCGGTGCGTCAAGAAGAACAAACTCGCTCTCTGTGGCGTTTATCTTTTCGTCAATAAGCTTGTTTATAAAAGGGTATATGGTATCATTGAGCATTTGAAGCTTATTCTTATCTGAAAAAACTATCTCCCCGAGCTTCTGTCTGTCAAGAGAATAGTTCTCGTCAAAGCAGCTTGGGAAAAGCTTTGCAAGCTCTTTACAGCATTCGCTATCAGCGTTTGTGACTTCTCTTGCGACTATATCGCAGTTTATTATCTCAAAGCCATTTTCTCTGAAAGCGTCCGATATAGTTGTCTTGCCTGCACCGCTTTGACCTGTAAGCCCTACTACTGTTTTTTTCACAGTTTCACCACCTGAAAGCCTGCGGCTCTTAAAAGTCGGTTATACACTGCAAGCCCCACGCCGTCTTTGTTAGGACAGCGTGCAAAAACTTTCTTTGCACCAATATCGTCAAGCTCTCTGAGAACGTCAAAAAGCTCTTTTGCCTGCTCTTCGTCATTTGCGCCATAGCAGATATGGGGTATATCAAGCCCCTCGCAATCGTTGTCAGTGAACACCATAAGAGTGGTGTCATTGTCAGCGTGAGTTTTCACATATTCTCTGAAAGCTTCAAGACTGCTGTCAATGATAGTCACATCAGCCTTTGGGGCATAGTGCTTATATTTCATACCAGGGGAGCGGACTTTTACGTTCTCACCCAGCTTTTCCAAAACGCCCTTGTCGATAAGAACGTTCGGGGTGATCTCCATAAGATCCTCGGCTGAGATAAATCCCGGTCTGAGAAGTCTTATTCCGTCATCGCCCTCAAAGCTTATAACAGTTGATTCAACACCCACTCCGCAAGCTCCGCCGTCTATTATGGCAGGTATCCTGCCGTGCATATCATTAAGGACGTGCTGTGCTGTTGTAGGCGACGGGCTTCCTGAAAGGTTTGCCGACGGTGCGGCGATAGGGAATCCGCAGGCTGAGATAAGCGCTCTTGCCACCTTATGTGACGGCATTCTTATGCCCACTGTGTCAAGTCCTCCGCTCGTTACCATTGGTATTTTTTCAGACTTTGGCATTATCATGGTAAGAGGTCCTGCCCAAAATTTTTCTGCGCACTTTACAGCAAGGGGTGGTATCTTATCCACAAGTCCCTCAAGCTGAGAAATGTCAGATATATGCACTATTAGAGGATTGTCGGCAGGTCTGCCCTTTGCGGCGAATATTTTTCTTACAGCCCCTTCATCAAAAGCGTTCGCCGCAAGACCATATACAGTTTCCGTCGGCATACCAACGACTTCACCCTGTGAGAGCAGCTTTGCGGCATATGCTATGCTGTCCTCGTCAGTGCCAAGTATTTTTGTGTCAAACATTTTTATTCTTCTTCCTGACTTGCAAGCTTGGCAGCCTGATCGGCTGTTGCAAGTGCGTCGATTATTTCGTCAAGTGCGCCGTTAAGCACCTGTTCAAGTCTGTAGATAGTAAGACCTATTCTGTGGTCGGAAATTCTTCCCTCAGGATAGTTGTAAGTTCTTATTCTTTCAGAACGGTCGCCTGTTCCCACCTGTGAACGTCTGTTATCCGCTATCTCCTTGTTCTGTGCCTGAACTTTCTGATCGAGAAGTCTTGAACGGAGAACTTTCAGAGCCTTTTCCTTGTTCTTGAACTGTGAACGCTCGTCCTGACACTCAACTACCATGCCTGTAGGCAGGTGAGTTATTCTGATAGCGGAAGATGTCTTGTTGATGTGCTGTCCTCCTGCGCCTGAAGAACGGAAAACGTCTATTTTCAGATCTTTTTCTTCGTTAAGGTCAAGCTCCACTTCGTCAGCCTCAGGGAGGACTGCAACTGTAACAGTAGATGTGTGAACTCTGCCCTGTGACTCAGTTTCAGGTACACGCTGAACTCTGTGTACTCCGCTTTCGTATTTAAGTCTTGAATATGCTCCCTCGCCTGACACGCTGAAAGTTATTTCCTTATAGCCGCCAAGCTCTGTTTCATTGGCGTTCATGACTTCTATGGTCCAGCCCTTTGAAGCGGCATACATTGAATACATTCTATAAAGAGAGCCTGCGAACAGTGCAGCTTCCTCACCGCCTGCTCCGCCTCTTATCTCTATGATAACGTTACGCTCATCGTTAGGGTCTTTCGGCAGCAGGAGAAGCTTAAGCTCTTCTTCAAGCTTAGCCATATCTTCCTTGGATTCCTCAAGCTGCATCTGCACCATTTCCTTGAAGTCCTTATCCATTCCGCCTGCGTCAAGAAGCTCGAGAGCCTCGTCATTGGCAGCCTTTGCTTTTTTGTATTCGCCGAACTTTTCAACTATCGGCGTAAGTGTCTTGTATTCTTTCATAAGGCTCGTATACAGTGAAGTGTTGTTTACAGTTTCAGGCTGCATGAGCTTTTCGTTTATTTCATTGAATTTATCTTCGAGTGCTTTGAGTTTTTCAAACATAGTTATATTCTCCTGTCATTTTTATTTCATATCATACATTTGTTATATATCATAAATTGCGAGAATAGCTATGACTCAGCCTCTCTGATAATAGTTTTTACGTTCTTTTCGGCTTTGCTGCGTACTATCATGAACTCTCGTCCGCAGCCCTCGCAGCGCAGCTTGAAATCCATGCCTGAGCGCAGAACTATCATTCTGTTACTGCCGCAGGGGTGACTTTTCTTCATTACAAGAATATCGCCTTTTACAATATCCATTTTGCACCACTTTCCTTTCTTAAAAGGTGAAGCAGAGCGAATACTCTGCCCATACATCGTTATTATAACACATTTCTCCCTTTATTGCAATAGCGGAGAGGGCGGTTTTATGGCTGTACAAATATAATAGCCCATATATTTGATTTTTGTTGCATTGTTACAAAAATGACATTATAAGAAGCTGAATTTACAAAATGTTCATTGAACGCCCTGCTGAAAAGTGTTAATATTAGATTGTTCAAATTTGAAATATCTAATATTGGAGGTTTGACAATGAACGATAACATGACAACAGCAACGCATATGTTTGATCATTCAAAGAAGCTTGCAGAAGCATATGAAAAAGTCATGCAGCCCCTTTGTAAAAAGCTCGATATGCCAAAGACTGCCCTTGACGTGCTCATGTTTCTTGCGAACAATCCTGAGTTCAACACAGCGGGTGATGTGTGCAGATATAGGAATATCAAGGCGGCGCTTGTGTCTTTCCATGTAGAAAAGCTTGTGGAAGCAGGCTTTGTTGAAAGGCAGGCGGTAAAGGGCGACAGAAGAAAATGCCGTCTGGTCTGCACAGAAAAAGCCCAGCCTGTTATAAAAGAGGGCAGAGAGCTGCAGAAAAAGTTTGCACAAAAGCTTATCGCTGGCTTTTCGGACGATGACATGGCACATTTCAGAAAATGCCTGCATATCGTTAGCGACAATATAGACAGCATTCTTAAAGAATGTTTGTAGAAGGAGGCAACAACTATGATAAAACTGCTTAAAAAGATGGGCAAGCGTGAGGTGCTTATGGCTGTTCTCTGTACACTTCTGGTGCTGGGACAGGTGTATTTTGACCTGACGCTGCCTGACTATATGACTGACCTGACCATGATGCTAAACACGGCAGGCAGTGAAACTTCCGATATTCTGAACGTCGGACTTAAAATGCTGGGTTGCACCCTTGCAAGTGCCGCTCTTGCTATCGGCTGCGGCTATCTTTCCGCAAAGACTGCCTCAGGATTCAGCTACACTGTAAGAGAAAAGCTTTTTAACCACGTTATGGATATGGGCAGCGAGGAAATGCAGGACTTTTCCATACCGAGCCTTATAACAAGGACAACAAACGACATCACACAGATACAGATGATAGTGTCAATGGGACTTCAGATGATAATAAAGTCGCCTATCATGGCGGTTTGGGCTGTTATAAAGATACTTGGCAAGAGCTGGGAGCTTTCAGCGGTGACTGCGGCGTTCGTTGTGGTGATATGCGTATTCGTTCTTGCAGTAATGGCGACCTGCATACCGAGATTCCGTATCGTTCAGAAGCTAACTGATAAGATAAACCGTGTGGCAAGAGAAAATCTCACGGGAATAAACGTTGTTCACGCTTTCAATGCTGAGAAATATCAGAACGACAAGTTCGATGTTCCAAGCAAGGAGATGATGAACACACAGCTTAAAAACCAAAGAATGTTCGCACTTATGATGCCGGTTATGAATATCGGAATGAATGGTCTGACCCTTGCTATCTACTGGCTTGGTGCAGTGCTTATCCAGCAGATAGCCCTGACGGCAGTTCAGGACAGGATAACGCTTTTCAGCAACGTTGTTGTTTTCAGCACATATGCCACATACGTTGTAATGTCATTTATGATGCTCGTTATGATATTCATGATGCTCCCTGCGGCTCAGGTCTCAGCAGAGCGTATCAACGAAGTGCTTGAGCGTGACGTGAACATAAAAGAGGGAAGCGTCAGCGAGGGAAGAGAGCAGGGCACTGTGGAATTTAAAAACGTTTCTTTCAGATATCCTCATGCCTCTGAGGACGAGCTGAGCAACATAAGCTTCAAGATAAACAAGGGTCAGACCCTTGCTATAATCGGTGCAACAGGAAGCGGCAAGACAACGCTTATAAGCCTTATACCAAGATTTTATGACGCAACAGAGGGCGAAGTCCTCGTTGACGGAGTAAACGTAAAAAACTATAAGTTTGACACCCTTTATGACAAGCTTGGCTATGTCACACAGAAGGCTGTGCTTTTTGCAGGAAGCATAAGAGAAAATGTTTTCTTTGGCGAAAGTGCCGCTCCTAGAAATGACGAGGAGCTTAAAAACGCTATCGGGCTTTCTCAGGCGGAGGAGTTTGTGGATAAGCTTCCTGATGGCACAGAGCATATGATATCTCAAATGGGCAGAAACGTTTCAGGCGGACAGAAACAGCGTTTGTCTATTGCAAGAGCGCTTTCAAGAAAGCCTGAGATACTTGTGTTTGATGATTCTTTCTCAGCCCTTGATTACAAGACAGACGCAAAGCTCAGAGAGGGTCTTAACGAGAAACTTAAAGACACGACAAAGATAATCGTTGCGCAGAGAATAAGCACTATCCGTCATGCAGACAAGATAATAGTCCTTGACCGTGGCGAAGCCGTGGGCATGGGTACTCATGAGGAGCTTATGAAAAACTGCGACGTATACAAAGAGATAGCGCTTTCACAGCTTAGTGCGGCAGAGCTTGCATAGAAAGGGGGACTGCACAATGAGAAAATACGAAAAGGCCAGTAAGGGCGAAATGACGTCCGCTATGAAAAAAATAATAGAGTATATGAAAGGCAGCGTAGGTATCGTTGCCGTGGCATTGGTTCTTGCGGCGCTTGGTGCGGTGCTGACTATTATAGGGCCTGACAAGGTGGGCGAGATAACCGACCTTATGGCAGACGGACTTATGACAGGCATTGACCTTAAAGCGGTGGCAAGGGTAGGAATTTTCCTTGGAGCGATATATATTTCAAGCTCGCTTTTTACCTTCATTCAGCAGTATATAATGGCGACAGTCACCCTGAAAATGTCATACAGAATGAGAAGCGACCTTTCAAGAAAGATAAACTGCGTTCCACAGAAATATTTCAATTCTCATTCGCAAGGCGATATCCTCAGCCGTATCACAAATGATGTATCAACTTTACAACAGGGTCTTACAAACAGTCTTCCGACCATAATCAGTGCGGCGGCACAGTTTGTGGGCTGTCTTATAATGATGTTCGTTACAGAATGGCGACTTGCACTCATCTCACTGTTCATCACATTCTTCGGACTTTTCCTGATAGTTTTCATAATGTCAAAATCACAGAAGTTCTTCCTCGACAGACAGGAAAGCCTTGGTAAGCTCAACGGCTATGTTGAGGAGATGTATTCGGGTCACGAGGTAGTAAGGATATCCCGTGGAGCAGATAATGTAAAGAAACATTTTGGTGGACTTAACGAAGCTGTATACAACGCAAACTGGAAGTCACAGTTTCTGTCAGGCATCATGCAGCCGCTTATGAACGTTATCGGAAACCTTGCATACGTTGCGGTATGTGTTTTCGGCTCGATGCTCGCTCTTAACGGCACTATCACATTCGGTGTTATAATCTCGTTCATTCTTTATGTAAGACTTTTCACATCGCCTCTTGGTCAGATAGCTCAGGGCATGACAAATATGCAGACAGCTTCCGCCTCGGCTCAGAGAATATTTGACTTTATCGAAAGCGAGGAACTTTCAGACGAGAGCGACAAGAGCAGTGAAATGCCTGAGGTAAAGGGCAACGTAAGTTTTGAAAATGTTCGTTTCAGCTATCCTGATACTCCTGACAAGGTGATAATAAAGAACTTCTCCGCAGAGGTAAAGGCAGGTCAGAAGGTGGCTATCGTTGGACCTACCGGAGCAGGCAAGACCACAATGGTAAATCTGCTTATGAGATTTTTTGAGATAAACAGTGGAAGTATCTCCATAGACGGCACGCCTATCTCACAGCTGAGCCGTGAAACTGTCCACAATATGTTCAGCATGGTTTTGCAGGACACATGGCTTTTTGAGGGTACTGTGAGAGAAAACCTTGTTTACAACATGGAGGGCATAAGCGACGAGTCCCTTGAAAGAGTGTGCAAAGCCTGCGGTCTGGATAAGTTCGTTCATACGCTCCCTGAGGGCTTTGATACGGTGCTTTCTGAAAGCGTGGCAATATCCGCAGGACAAAAACAGCTTCTCACTATCGCAAGGGCAATGCTTCAGAATGCGCCTATGCTCATACTTGATGAAGCAACATCTTCTGTCGATACGAGAACGGAGCTTCTTATCCAAAGGGCAATGGATAAGCTTACAAAGGGCAGAACGAGCTTTGTTATCGCACACAGACTTTCGACTATCAAAAACGCAGACCTGATACTTGTTATGCGTGACGGCGACGTTATCGAAAGCGGAAACCATGAAACTCTTATGGCAAAGGGTGGATTTTATGCCGAGCTTTATAACAGCCAGTTTGATCAGGCTTCATAAAGCAGGCTTTTATATGCAAAGCACACGGCTTTTACGGCTGTGTGCTTTGTGCTTTTTTTACTAAAATGGGTGTGACAGTGGTGTGGCTGTATTGAAAAATGACAATAAAGTGTATTTTATTTCTTAAAATCAGATATTTCACTTGACTAATCCGTATTAAAATGGTATGATAAATATGTATTTTTATTAATGTATGTAAAATATATTTTAGCAGAAGGATTGATATATAATGAAAACACCATTTATAACTAAGGAAAAGGCTGAGGAGATAATCAAGCAGTATCCTACACCTTTTCATATCTACGACGAAAAGGGTATCAGACAGAGAGCCAGAGATCTTTACAAGGCATTTAGCTGGAACAAAGGCTTCAAAGAGTATTTTGCTGTAAAGGCTACCCCTAACCCATTCATTTTGAAAATACTCAAGGAAGAGGGCTGCGGCGTTGACTGTTCTTCTCTTACTGAGCTTATGATGAGCGACTGCTGCGGATTCAGCGGAAGCGACATCATGTTTTCTTCAAACGTAACTCCAAAAGCGGATTTTCTCAAGGCAAGAGAGCTTGGCGCTTATATCAACCTTGATGATTTCACACACATAGATTATCTTGACGACCTTTGCGGTATTCCTGAAACTATCTGCTGCCGTTTCAATCCGGGCGGACATTTCGAGATAGAAACTCAGATAATGGACAACCCTGGCGAGGCTAAGTACGGCTTCACAAGAGAGCAGCTTTTTGAGGGCTTCAAGATACTTCAGCAGAAGGGTGCAAAGCATTTCGGACTTCACGCTTTCCTTGCTTCAAACACTGTTTCAAACGCTTATTATCCAAAGCTTGCAAGAATACTTTTTGAGCTTGCTGTTGAGCTTCATGAAAAGACGGGTGCAGACATCAAGTTCGTAAACCTTTCAGGCGGTGTTGGCATAGCATATGAGCCTGACAAGCCACAGAACGATATCTTCGCTATCGGCGAGGGCGTTCGCAAGGCATTTGAGGATATAATGGTTCCTGCCGGTCTTGGGGACGTTGCTATCTTCACAGAGCTTGGCAGATATATGCTTGCTCCGTTCGGTCATCTCGTTGCTACCTGCACACATCACAAGCATACTTATAAGGAGTATGTTGGACTTGATGCTTGTGCCTGCAACCTTATGCGTCCTGCTATGTACGGTTCATATCATCACATTACAGTTCTTGGCAAGGAGAACGCTCCGTGCGACCACAAGTATGACGTAACCGGCGGTCTTTGCGAGAACAACGATAAGTTTGCGATCGACAGAATGCTGCCTGAGATAGACACAGGCGACATCATCGTTATCCACGACACAGGCGCACACGGCTTCTCAATGGGCTACAACTACAACGGAAAGCTCCGCTCAGCAGAGATACTTCTCCATGAGGACGGCTCTTTCGACATGATAAGACGTGCCGAAACTCCTGCTGACTATTTCGCAACATTTGATTTCACTGATATTTTCGATAAATATACAAAGAATAATAAGTAATGACGCTTAGATCCACAGGGAATTTCTCTGTGGGTCTTGCTGTTTTTGGGGCGTTTGGTGAGCAAATATTAAAAAAATCGGAATTTATGTGATTTTTGCTTGCAAAATAGTATGAGATGTAGTATAATATTAAATTGAATTGGTGTATTTTTGCACCTAAGGCGTTGCCTTAATATTAAGAAAGGTCAGGGATTATATATGGATTTGAACATGGTCAAGTATCTGGCAGAGCTTAGCAAGCTGGAATATTCCGATAAAGAGCTTGCAGCCACAGCCGAGCAGATGACTGATATTATTGATCTTATGGATACCGTAAAGGAAATCGACATTACCTATGACGATCTCAAGGACAATCATGATGTTTACCTCAACGATCTGAGAAAAGACGAGGTCATCGAATCTATGCCTACTTCAAAGGTCCTTTCAAATGCAGTGAATACAAACAACTGCTTTGTAGTGCCTAAGGTCGTAGAGTAAATTTAACAGGAAGGTAGTGTGAAATTTGGACGTTTCTTCAATGAAAATCCGTGATATGCGTAAGGCTCTTGACAGTAAGGAAATTTCCGCTAAAGAGCTTGCACAGACATATTTTGAGAGAATAAAGAAATATGACGATAAGGTAAAGAGCTTTATCACTGTTACAGAGGAAAAGGCTCTGGAGCAGGCTGAAAAGGCTCAGGGCGTTATCGATAAGGGTGAAGCAAAGGCTCTCACAGGAATACCTGTGGCAGTAAAGGACAATATTTGTACAGAGGGCGTAAAGACCACCTGTGCATCAAAAATGCTTGAAAACTTTGTTCCGCCTTATAATGCGACCGTTATGGAAAAGCTCGACGCTGAGAATATCGTAATGCTCGGCAAGACTTCCATGGACGAGTTCGCAATGGGAGGCTCTACACAGACCTCCGCTTTTGCAAAGACAAAGAATCCTTATGATCTTGACCGTGTACCTGGCGGCTCATCAGGCGGATCTGCTGCGGCAGTTGCTGCGGGACTTGCACCTGTTGCTCTTGGTACTGATACAGGCGGATCTATCAGACAGCCTGCTGCTTTCTGCGGCGTGACAGGTATCAAGCCAACATACAGCAGAGTTTCAAGATTTGGTCTTGTGGCTTTCGCTTCATCTCTTGACCAGATAGGCTCTATCGGTCTTGACGCTCATGACTGTGCTATACTCCTTAACGAGATATGCGGTTATGACTTCCATGACGGCACAAGCTCAAAGCTTGAAGTGCCTGACTTCACCGCAAAGATAGGCGAGTCAATGAAGGGCATGAAGATAGCACTCCCTAAGGAATTCTATGCAGAGGGCATCAATGATGAGGTAAAGGCTGCCGTTTTAAAGGCTGCCGAGGAATATAAGGCAATGGGTGCTGAACTTATCGAGTGTTCTATGCCGTCGCTTAAGTATGCTGTTCCTTGTTATTATCTTCTTGCCTGCGCTGAGGCGGCTTCAAACCTGTCAAGATATGACGGTATCAAGTATGGTCACAGAACGCTCACAGCCGACAGCTATGAGGAGCTTATAATCAAGTCACGTTCAGAGGGCTTCGGCGAGGAAGTAAAGAGAAGAATACTTCTTGGTAACTACTGCCTGTCAAGCGGATATTATGACGCTTATTACAGAAAGGCAATGGCTCTCAGACAGCTTATCAGAAAAGAATACAATGATATATTCGAGAAGTGTGACGTTATTCTTACGCCGACAACTCCTGCTGTTGCATACAGCCCTGAGATGACTTCCGACCCTGTTCAGATGTATCAGGCTGATATATGCACAGTTACAGTAAATATCGCAGGTCTGCCTGCAATATCAACTCCTTGCGGCTATGACAGCAAGGGTATGCCTATCGGTATGTCTGTTATAGGCAGAAAGTTCGACGAGGCAACTATCATCAAGACTGCCGACGCATACGAAAAGGGCTTCAAGCCTGTTGCGCCAAAGCTTTAAGGGAGGTAAGACAAATGGAAAAATGGAGAACGGTCATCGGCCTTGAGATCCACGCCGAGCTGCTTACCAAAACTAAGATCTTTTGTAACTGCTCCGCTGAGTTCGGCGGTGCGCCAAATACAAGATGCTGCCCTGTATGTACAGGTATGCCTGGTACTCTGCCTATCATCAATCAGCAGGCTGTAGAGTATGCTGTAAAGGCAGGATATGCGCTCAACTGCGGTATCAACAAGTTTTCAGTATTCGACAGAAAGAACTACTTCTATCCTGACCTGCCAAAGGCATATCAGATATCACAGCTTTACAGACCTATCGTAGGTCCTGGATATGTACCTATCGAGGTGAACGGTCAGAAAAAGAATATCAGAATAAACCATATCCACCTTGAGGAAGACGCCGGTAAGCTCGTTCATGACGCTTTCAACGGAATCTCAATGGCTGACTATAACAGATGCGGTATCCCGCTCATCGAGATAGTTACTGAGCCTGATATAGCGTCAGCAGAAGAAGCTATGGCTTTCGTTGAGCAGATATCTCTGCTTTTACAGTATGCAGGCGTTTGCGACTGTAAAATGGAGCAAGGCTCACTGAGATGTGACGTTAATATCTCTCTTATGCGTCCTGACGCTACTGAGTTCGGTACTCGTGCGGAGATAAAGAACATCAACTCTATCAAGTCTGTTGGCAGAGCTATCAAGTATGAGGAAAAAAGACAGGCGCTTCTTCTTGAAGCAGGCAAAAAGGTCGTTCAGGAAACAAGACGTTACAACGCAAACAGAGATAAGACAACTTCAATGCGTACAAAGGAAAACGCTAACGACTATCGTTATTTCCCAGAGCCTGATATTCTTCAGGTAAACCTTACGGACGCTCAGCTTGATGAGATAAAGGCTAAGCTCCCTGAAATGCCAAGCAGCAGATTTAAGAGATACACTGAGGAATACGGTATTTCTGAGATAGACGCAAAAACGCTTATCCAAACAAAGATAATCTCAGATTTCTTTGAGAATGCACTTAAGAGATATAACAATCCTAAGAGCGTGGCTGTGTTCATTCTCGGCGAGTTTATGAGAAGAGTTAATCTTGGCGAGATAGATATAAACAATATCAGCTTCACACCTGAGGAGTTTGCAGAGCTTGTTGAAATGGCTGATACTGAAAAGGTATCAAAGAACGACGCTAAGACCGTGTTCAGAGCAATGGTAGAAGAGGGCGGCAAGCCTATGGACATTGCAAAGAGCAAGGGCATGATAATCACTGTGGATACTGCAAAGGTTGAGGCAGGCGTTGACGAGATACTTGCCGCAAATGCCGCACAGGTAGAGCAGTATAAGAACGGTGAAACAAAGGTATTCGGCTTTATCATGGGTCAGTGTACAAAGGCTCTCAAGGGCGTTGCAACACCTAAGATAATCAAGGAAATTCTTGAAAGCAAGCTGAAAGCTGCCGCTGCAAGCGCTGCTTCTGATGCAGAGAAGAAAGAGGACGTAAAGGACAACGTTATCGACACTTCAAAGCTCACAAAGTATGAGAACGCTGATAAGTATGTACCTGAAAATGACGGCAAAATGCTTATGATAGATACGGCTGACGTCAAGAAAGAGTTTATGCTTGCTGACGCTAAGGCTAACATGGGCAAGGAAGTTGAGTTCTCTGGCTGTGTTCACAGAATAAAGAACATGGGAAGCATTGCATTTATCGTTGTAAGAACCTCAAGAGATGTTATACAGACAGTTTACTCTGCCGACAACTGCAAGGATTCTATCGAGGGTCTGAGAGAGGGCTTCTTTGTAAATGTAAAGGGTATCGTTAAGGAAAACCCTAAGGATTTCAACGGCCTTGAAATAGAGCTTAATTCTATCAAGCTTATCTCAACGAACGCCGCTGAGCTTCCTTTAAAAATATCACAGGGCAGACTTAACTGCACAATAGAAGTAAATCTTGACAACCGTGCGGCTTCACTGAGAAACCCTTATGAGAGAGCTATATTCAAGCTCCAGGAGGGTCTTGTTCAGGGTATGCACAAGTTCATGCAGGCAAACAACTTCACTGAGATACACTCGCCAAAGATAGTTGCTCAGGGTGCTGAGGGCGGCGCTAACATCTTCCGCCTTGACTATTTCGGCAAGTCTGCGTTCCTTAACCAGTCACCGCAGTTCTATAAGCAAATGGCTGTGGCATTCTTTGACAGAGTTTACGAGATAGCACCTGTATACAGAGCTGAAAAGCACGCTACTTCACGTCATATCAACGAGTATATCGGTCTTGACTTTGAAATGGGCTATATCGACAGTATGTATGACGTTATGAAAATGGAGATCGCAATGCTCAAGTCCATTTTCGAGTATATCAAGGAAAACTATCAGAATGAGTTGAAGATACTTGACGCTGATGTTCCTGAGATAAAGGAAGTTCCGTCTATCAAGTTCGCTGACGCTATCGAACTGCTGAGAGGCGGCGAGGGAAGCGGCAAGAAGTTCGACCTTGACCCTGAGGACGAGGTAAACCTCGGCAAGTATGCAAAGGAGAAGTACGATTCAGACTTTATCTTCGTTACACACTTCCCATCATCAAAGCCTCCGTTCTATGCAATGAACTCTAGGGAAGACCCAAGAGAGGCATACAAGTTCGACCTGCTGTTCAGAGGACTTGAAATTACTTCGGGCGGTCAGAGAATACACGATTATAACGAGCAGGTAGAGAAGATGAAGGCTCAGGGACTTGACCCTGATGATTTCAAGAACTATCTTGAGGCTCACAAGTATGGTCTGCCACCTCACGGCGGACTTGGTATCGGTCTTGAAAGACTTCTCATGAAGCTTCTTAACAAGAACAACATCAGGGAAACATCACTGTTCCCAAGAGATATCAACAGACTTCTTCCATAGTCTGCAAATATGTTTACCAAGAACGGACGGGTTTTCTGTCCGTTCTTTTTTTGTAGGGACGACCTGAGGTCGTCCGCATATCACCATGCCATTTTTATGTTTTTTGCTTGGCGATAAGACGAAAACGGGACGTCGGGGGCGCCGTCCCCTACAGTATTTGAATATAAGCTGAATATTTGTCCAATAAGAATAGTATAATTCAATGATACTGATTCGGAGGACTGATATTCTTGAAAAAAATTCTTACTTTACTTATTTGTTTTTTGACCCTTTGCTCCTGCGGAGGTGAGGTAAATTCCCAGAGGGACAGGCTTGTGACTATGGAAAAAGCATCGGTGATACCTGTGTGCGGAGAGAAAAACTACACTGATGTGGAAACGTCACACAAGCTTAATTATACTGTGCAGAAAGCTATATGGATATCCTATATTGACCTTGCTGATATGCTCACCGGGAAAAGTGCCGAGGAATTTCGTGAGAACTTTTCTCAGGCGTGCGAAAATGCTTTGAACATAGGTTGTAATACGCTGTATGTTCACGTCAGACCTTTCGGGGACGCTATATACGACTCGGAACTTTATCCTGCATCAAGATATATAACAGGCGTGGCAGGGGAGCAGGGCGGCTTTGACCCGCTTGATATAATGATACAGACTGCACATGATAAGGGGCTTTCTTTTCACGCATGGATAAACCCTCTCAGGTGTGAGAATGAGGAATGTTTTCAGACTTATGACAGCAGCTTTTTGCTGAAAAAATGGTATGATGAGGACAATGGCTATCTTGAAAGCGTTGAGGGCGACAGCCATTTGTGGCTCGATCCTGCTTATGATGAGGTAAGACAGCTTATAGCAGAAGGTGCAGCGGAGCTTGCAGAAAATTATGATATTGACGGTATACATTTTGACGATTATTTTTATCCCACAACGGCTGAGGACTTTGACGCACAGTGCTTTGCGGCTCAGACGGAGTTTGACGATCTTGCGAAATGGCGGCTGAACAATATCTCCCTTATGGTGGGGGAGATATACAGTGCGGTAAAAGCAGTGGATAAGGATATCCTCGTGGGAGTTTCACCTCAGGGAAATATGGAAAATAACTATGAGTATATGTACGCTGATGTGAAAAAGTGGTGTAGTGAGGAGGGGTATATAGACTACATTTGTCCGCAGATATACTTCGGTTATGAAAATTCTGTCAAGCCTTATGAGGATACCCTACAGCAGTGGGCTGATATCTGCACAACTGATGTTACGCTGGTGGCAGGGCTGGGAGTATATAAGATAGACGACGAGAGTGAATTTTCTGAAAATATCGGCATTATCGGCAGGCAGATAAATGACGCTGTAGTTAGTTATAACTACGCAGGAGCGGCGGTATACGGCTATGGAAGTCTGTTCGGCGGCAGTGAAAGAGGCTGTCAGGAGCAGGAGTTTATCGAAATTGCTTTTGATAAACTTGATACATCTGTAAAATGATATGTGATATATAAATTATGGTATGTTAAATGTAAACAAATTGTGATATATTATTATAAAATTTATGGAAGTAAACAAAAAACTATTGAAATTTCTTTTTAAATATAGTATAATGTTATATGCTGTAAGGCGATAATAGAAAATGTTTTTGTATTATTTGCCTAAAACAATATTATTTTGCTAATTATTCAGGGAGGGATTTTAGTGTACAAAATCGTAACAAGAAGACAGCTCAACGACGCTGTTGTTCTTATGGAGATCGACGCACCTTACATTGCCGCTAAGGCTGAGGCTGGTCAGTTCATCATCTACAGAGTTGATGAGAAGGGCGAGCGTGTTCCGCTCACTATCGCTGACTATGACAGAGAAAAGGGCACGATCACAATTATTTTCCAGGTAGTAGGTGCATCTACAACTGAGCTTGCAAGACTTAATGAGGGTGACTATATCCATGACGTTGTTGGTCCTCTCGGCGTTGCCACAGAGTATGACGAGGGTATCAAGAGAGTTGCAGTAGTAGGCGGAGGCGTTGGTTGTGCTATCGCTTATCCACAGGCTAAGAAACTCCACAGCATGGGCGTTGAAGTTGATCTTATCGCAGGCTTCAGAAGCAAGGATATCGTTATCCTCGAGGACGAAATGGGCAAGGCATCTTCACATCTTCACATCTGTACAGACGACGGTTCATACGGCTATCACGGATTTGTTACAAACAAGCTTCAGGAGCTTATTGACGGTGGTGCTAAGTTTGACGAAGTTATCGCTATCGGCCCTGTTCCAATGATGAAGTTCGTTTGCAAGGTAACAAAGCCTTATGATATCAAGACTCTCGTTTCACTCAACCCTATCATGATCGACGGCACAGGAATGTGCGGCGGATGTCGTGTAACTGTTGACGGCAAGATCAAGTATGCTTGCGTTGACGGCCCTGACTTTGACGGTCAGAAGGTAGATTTCGACGAGCTTATGAGAAGAAACTCAACTTATAAGGAGCAGGAAAAGGCTCACTTGTGCAGACTTACTGGAGGTGTAAGATAATGGCTAATATGAGTTTGACAAAGACTCCTATCGCAGAGCAGGAGCCGAAGGTAAGAGCTAGAAACTTCAAGGAAGTTACTTTGGGTTACACCCCTGAGCAGGCTATAGAAGAAGCTCAGAGATGTCTTAACTGCAAGCACAAGCCTTGTATGACAGGATGTCCTGTAAGCGTTAGGATCCCTGAGTTTATCGCAAAGGTAGCAGAGGGCAAGTTTGAAGAGGCTTATGCTATCATCAAAACAACAAACGCTCTGCCGGCTGTTTGCGGACGTGTATGTCCACAGGAGCATCAGTGTGAGGGCAAGTGTGTAAGAGGTATCAAGGGCGAGCCTGTTGGTATAGGCAGACTTGAGAGATTCTGTGCAGACTATATGATGGACAAGGCAGTTGCAGTTGAAAAGGCTGAGCCAAACGGTCATAAGGTAGCTGTTGTCGGCGGCGGTCCTTCAAGCCTTACAGTTGCAGGCGACCTTGCTAAGCTTGGTTATGATGTAACTATCTACGAGGCATTCCATACAGCAGGCGGCGTTCTTATGTATGGTATCCCTGAGTTCAGACTTCCAAAGGCTATCGTTCAGCACGAGATAGACAATCTGACAAACATGGGCGTACATATCATGACAAACATGGTTATCGGCAGAGTTCTTTCTATCGACGAGCTTATGGGCATGGGCTATGAAGCTGTATTCGTAGGTTCAGGCGCAGGTCTTCCAAGATTCATGGGTATCGAGGGTGAAGGTCTTGTAGGCGTTTACTCTGCTAACGAGTACCTTACAAGAATCAACCTTATGAAGGCATACAAGGACGATTATGATACCCCTATCATGAAGTCAAAGAACGTAGCTGTTGTCGGCGGCGGTAACGTTGCTATGGACGCTGCTCGTTCTGCAATGAGACTTGGCGCTGAGCACGTTTATATCGTATACAGACGTTCAATGGACGAGCTTCCTGCAAGAAAGGAAGAGGTTCATCACGCTCAGGAAGAGGGCATCGAGTTCCTCGTTCTTAACAACCCTGTTAAGATAGTTGGCGACGAGAACGGTCATGTAAACGGCATGGAGTGCATCAAAATGGAGCTTGGCGAGCCTGACGCAAGCGGCAGAAGACGTCCTATCCCTATCGAGGGTTCAAACTTCATTCTTGACGTTGATACAGCTATCATGTCTATCGGTACATCACCTAACCCACTTATCAGAAGCACAACTCCCGGTCTTGAAACAAATGACCACGGCTGCCTTATCGTTGACGAGAACGAGTCAACAACTAAGGAAGGCGTTTACGCAGGCGGTGACGCTGTTACAGGCGCTGCTACTGTTATCCTCGCTATGGGTGCAGGCAAAAAGGCTGCCGCTGCTATCGACGAGTATATCAAGAACAAGAAATAATTTCTTGTAAATGAAAATTATTTGTTAAAAGGCTTGAAGTTTGTGCAAATATCTGATATACTAATATAGTATTATTAGATTTGGAGGTCTTTTGATGAATTTGTCAGCAATTATTTCAGTTTTGGCAGCTGAGCAGAGTTCACCTGCATCACTTGCCATGACTTTTATCCCACTGGTACTCGTAATCGTGTTCTTCTATTTCTTTATTATCCGTCCGCAGAAAAAGCAGGATAAGAAAGACGCTGAGATGAGAGATAACCTTGAGATAGGTGACGAGGTCGTTACAAACGGCGGAATCGTTGGTATCGTGTTCTCTATCAAGGACGACACTGTTGTTATCGAAACAGGCGGCGACAGAAGCAAGATCCGTGTTAAAAAGTGGGCTATCGCTAAGAACGAAACAATTCATGACGGTGACGTAAAGTAAATATTGCTTACAAAGGACGGATAGTTTTTTATCCGTCCTTTTTGTTTTGTGTTCTTATTATTCGTGGCTGTGAATATAATTTTCCTAGGGAATTTTGTATGCGGGGGTGCGGATATGAAAAATAACAGGCTTTTTGGGGGCAGAAAGTTGTCGGTGCTGTCGTCAACGGCGTTGTCTGCCTGCGTGGGGTGCGGTGCGATATTTGTTGCTGTGCTTGCTTTTGCGTATGTTATCACTAAGATAGATGCCACCGATCTTATGCTGTCGGTGATGTCAACAGCGGCACTTGGAATCGGGGCGTATGCAGGGGGATATGTTTGCGGAAAAAGGCAACGTAGAAACGGTCTGCTGTCAGGCGTGCTGTGCGGAGTGTTCATTTTTCTTATCATTGTCATTCTCAGCGCACTGTTTTCAAAGGCAGCCGAAAGCTTTTCCGTGTCTGCAAAGCTTGTGCTTACCCTTGTGTGTGCAGGCGTAGGCGGAGTTGTAGGGGTAAATTCTAAAAGCAGCCGTTTTTGATAAGGATAAATATTTATACTGCATTAACTATTCGTTCATAAAACATAGTGGGATATGTGGTATAATTAGTGTAAATCAATTATTGGAGGTAAAATCCTATGAAACATATCAAGACGATCAATAAGGCTAATCTCAAGAAGACTGCTGCTAAGGGTGGCTGCGGCAAGTGTCAGGCATCATGTCAGTCAGCTTGCAAGACCTCCTGCACAGTTGCTAACCAGAAGTGCGAGAGAGAAGCTTAATATTCCGATCTTTCTGAGGCGTGCGAGCGTACACACGCCTTGCTAAAGGGACATTTTTATGTCCCTTTATTTTTGTATAAATTTGTATATGAATATAAATGCGAAAGGTGATTTTTAAATGATACACAAGTTTAAGCTTGGCGGCTTTAATGCACTGCTTGACGTGAACAGTGGCGGAGTACATATTATAGACGATCTGACATATGATTTGTTAGACAATGTTGAGCCGCCTTTTGAGGAGAAATGTCCTGAGGACGTTGTAAAAAAGCTGTCAAAGATGTATGACAGCAAGGATATCGAGGATTGCTATGAGGAGATAGTTTCTCTTTATAATGACAAGATATTGTTCAGCGAGGACGATTACGAGAAGTATGCCCTGTCTGCTGTGGCTTCGCCTATCAAGGCAATGTGTCTGCATATCGCTCACGACTGTAACCTGAGATGTAAATATTGCTTTGCTTCAACAGGCGATTTCGGTCAGGGCAGAATGCTCATGGACTATGAAACAGGCAAGCGTGCTATAGATTTTCTTATCGAGCGTTCAGGGGACAGAAAGTTCCTTGAGGTGGACTTTTTCGGCGGCGAGCCTTCACTGAATTTTGGTACGGTAGAAAAGCTTGTTGAGTATGCACGTTCACAGGAGGAGCCTCACAATAAAAAGTTCAGATTTACTGTTACCACAAACGGTGTACACCTCACTGACGAGATGATAGACTTCATCAACAAGGAAATGTACAACGTTGTTCTGTCTATCGACGGAAGAAAAGAAGTCAATGACAGAATGAGAGTGCGTGTTGACGGTTCAGGAAGCTATGACAGGATTATCCCTAACTTCAAGAAGCTTGTTGAGAAACGTCCTAAGAACAAGGATTGGTATGTAAGAGGCACTTACACAAAGTATAATCTTGACTTCTCAAACGATGTAATGCACCTTTATGACCTTGGATTCGATCAGATATCTGTTGAGCCTGTTATGGCAGACCCTAGCGAGCCTTATGCTATCACTGAGGCTGACCTGCCGAGGATTTTCAAGGAGTATGAGATACTTTCTGAGAAGATACAGAAGATAAGGGACGAGGGCAAATTCATAAACTTCTTCCACTTTATGATAGACCTCGATCAGGGTCCTTGTGCGATAAAGAGACTTAGGGGCTGTGGAAGCGGAAACGAGTATGTTTCTGTTACTCCTGACGGCGATATTTACCCATGTCATCAGTTCGTTGGTATCACCGAGTTCAAAATGGGCAATCTCTATGACGGCACATTTAACGAGGAAATGAAAGATATGTTTGCTCACGCACACGTTTACAACAAGCCAGAGTGCAAAAAGTGCTGGGCAAAGTTCTATTGCAGTGGCGGTTGCAATGCAAACAACTACATTTACGCAGGTGATATCCACAATGCGCACAAACTGTCATGTCAGATACAGAAGAAGCGTCTTGAATGTGCTATCATGATGAAGGCTGTTAAAATGCTCGACAGCGCAGAATGAATATAAATATTTTGTAAATTTCACGCATGGTAACTTTTGTGTACATATATAAACTTAGTATGTACAAAAACGTTTGAAGTTTAACAAAAAAATTTATTGAATAATCGTTTTAAAAAGCACGGAATAACAAATGACGTTATTCCGTGCTTTCTGCTTTTATTACATCGTATTATCATGTCGGAAAATGATGAAATGTGTCTGAATGGTTAATAAGTATTAAGATAAATATAATGTATACTAAGCTGGTAGCTTATTGACAAAGCGGGTCGAATTTAGTATAATATTGACATAAACAAAAGGCGCTTGGCGGTCATGTTACCGCAATCGGCTATAACGAGCGCCCTCTGTATCGGACAGTATAAAACGACAAATTATTATGAAAAGGACGAAGAGATATGAAAACTAATGAAAAGAAGAATACTTCTGCTAAGAAGAAGCTTATACCTGCAGTTGCAATGCTCACAACTTCCGCTGTAATGCTTTCTACTGCTACTTATGCTTGGTTTACTATGAATAAGACGGCTGAGGTAAATGGTCTTGAAATGGCAGCTACCGCAGGTGGTGGACTTGAAATTTCACTTGGTAATATTGGAAATGGAGAGCTTGGAACAATAAGCACTCCAACTATGGACGATATTTCTTGGAAGAGTGTTGTAAATGTTGGTGAGTATTATGATAAGATAAGCAAAATAAAGCCTGCATCTACAGTTGACGGAAATAATATTTATTATGCTGATGATGGTAATATCACGGCCGGTGGTAAGGTTGTTCAAGACTCTGCAGAGGTAGTGAAAGCAGCATATGCTACTGATAAGGTTGCTATGACAGTTAGAAATAATTATACTTCAGATGGTGAATTGAGTGTCAATACAGGTGCTGGTGCAACCGCTGGTAGATTTGTAGATATACCTATGTGGGTAAGAACGACAAATAAACAGGAAACAAAGATTAATTGTGAAGTAACGATTAATGACGGAAAGACAAACACTGATGACGGAACAGACCTTCAGAATGCAGTTAGAGTTTCTGTTATACCATTGAAAAATGAGAATGTAAAGTCTACTGGTGGTAGTGTTACAGCTCTTGGAATTACTGGTGCTGACAATTATACTACAGATGGTGCTCACATTTACGGACTTACATTTGACAGCTATCGTGGTGCTAGTGCTGAAGCGCCAAAGGGTATTAAAGCCACAAAGGCTGCAGATGCAAAATATGATTCAGATGATGTTTTGGGTATAGTAACTGCCAATAAGACAAAGATAAACACTGGAGATAATACTGACGCTGCTAATGTATTTACACTTGCAGCTGCTAGCACAGATAGCTATTCTGTTGAATCTTTCGTTGTAAGAGTATGGCTTGAGGGTGAAAGCATTTACTGCAACGACGCTAATGCGGCACAGGATTGGAATATTCAGCTGAATTTCACAACTGATGATACAACAGGCAACTAATCAACAAACAATAAAACAAAAAAGACGCCGAAGAAATTCGGCGTTTTTTGGTAAATGGGCATAAAAAATAATTTTCCATATTTGGGGAAATCCCCCAACTTTTCTTTACTTTTTGTCGAAAATATGCTATAATGAAACATTGGAACAGGAAAGGAAGTGACTTGCTTTGAACGGTAATTCAACAGTTGACGGCGTTCGTGCTGTGGAGCTTTTCTATAGACCTATAAAAAATACCGACAGCGGCAGGGTCACTTTTTTGCAGTCGCAAACAAGGCTCAATTCTCCTGTTATGGGAACGCTAATGCCTGCGGATTATCTCCCTGTGGCTCAGCTTTCCGACCGATGTGTTAGCATTTTCAAGCTTGCTTTCGTTCAGCTTTTGCAGGCTTTGGGCAAGTTTCACGAAAGGGAAGTGGACGTTGATTGGGCAAGCGTGTTCATGCCTGCAAGGTTTTTAAGGCAGACGGAAGCTCCGAGAATTGTGGCAGATTATTGCGATAAGTTTGGCGTGAAGTATGAGCGTGTCTGCTTCGAGTTGTCGCCTGATGTGCTTGATGAAACTGACAGCACAGCGGCAGATAACGTGGCTCTTATGAGAAGACAGGGCTTTCATTTTCTGCTCACGGGCTTCGGCACTGAGGGCTTTAAAATGCTTAAGACCGCTGAGTTCAAGGTGGATAATATCATGCTTGATGGCTCAGTGGTTCAGGTTCTTGGTAAGAGCGATAGGTATGATACCTGCGTGAACTCTCTGCTGAATTTCGTTTTTGACCTTAATGCTGAGGTCATAGCTGACGGAATTACTGATGATAAGCAGGTGAAACAGCTCAGCGGTATGCAGTGTCTTTACTATTCGGGAGAAAATGCAGGAAAATATATTGCGGAAAGATACGTTCGCAATAGAAATGAGTAATAAACGGGTGATACGGTTTTGGACGGTAAAAATACAGATAAAAATACAAGAGTAGTCGATACCCTTGCACTTCGCAGGACCGCCAAGGAAGCTAAACGCTATGTGGTATTGATGAGATTGCTTAAAATACTTGCCATTATACTTATCGCTATCGTGGCGGCGGCTTATGCGGTGTCTTATTTTTACGACAAGTACGGTAGCTTTACAGTTAAGATAAGCAAGTATGATATGATAGATCAGGGGCTTACGCTTTCGGAAACTCCTGACTATACCACGAGCAATTCAAGGCTCAATGCGGATATCCTCTATGATATGACAAATATCAGCGGCGAAGATCTCCCTGATAATATCGACAAGATAAACGGCAGCCATAATGGCGAGGGGTATATAGCTTATACTTTCTATCTCATAAATTCCGGTAAAGACACACTTAGCTATGACAGCGAAATGACTATCGAGAACGTCACGAATGGTGTTGATGAAGCTATCAGAGTGGAGCTTTTCGTGAATGGAGAGAAAACTGTTTATGGTAAAACAAAGTCTGACGGCAGCGGTAAGGAAAGCGATTGCGACAAGGAGTTCGCCTCCTCTACTGAGGTCATGAAGGATCGACGTGAAAAGCTTGGTCCTGGTGAGAAAGACAAGTATACAGTGGTCATATGGCTTGAGGGAAATGACCCTGATTGTGTTGACAAAATAATCGGTGGCACAATGAAGCTTGGTATGAATTTCAAGATCGTTGAAACAACTTAAAGAATTAGAAGGGAGGAAGCCTCGGGTTTCCGAGGTTTTGAATTATGAAAAAAGCTTTGAAGATCGTTTTTAATGTTATCGCATGGGTGGTGCTTATCTTTGCACTGCTTATAACAATTCTAGTGTTCTCGTCTGATAAGAATAATGGTACGGCAAGTCTGCTGGGATATATCCCGCTCACAGTTGAATCTGACTCAATGAAGCCAACTTTCAAAAAAGGCGACCTTATTATCTCAAAGGAAATAGACGATATCAATTCTCTGAAAAAGGGCGACGTTATCACTTTCTGGACTCTTATAGATGGCAAAAAGGTGAAGAATACCCACCGTATCGCAGAGGTGCTCAACGATAACGGTTCTGTAGGTTTTATCACACGAGGCGACGCTAATAACGCAGATGATACATACACTGTTTATGCAGGTGATATAATCGGTCAGTGGGAAGGTGCAAAAATAGGCGGTTTCGGCAAGGTAATGGATTTTCTAAGAACAAAAACGGGATTTTTCATTTGCATACTTTTGCCCATAGCACTGTTTTTCCTCTTTGAGCTTTATAAGCTTATCGCAACCATAATCGAGATAAAGCGTCCTGCTATCACAGAGAGCGATGAGGAAGAAATAAAAAGACGTGCAGTTGAGGAATACCTTGCACAGCAGAAGAAAAAGGAAGAGGAAAATGCACAGCAGGAGAAAAATGACAAATAACTGCTGCTTGGGTGATACATTATGAATGGATTTCTGAAATGGTTTTTTGTTTTCATGTCGTCAATGCTTGCAGGCTTTGGGCAGATCTTCAAGGGTCTGTGGAACGGCATAAAACAGATCTTCAATATAAAAAACTACATAAGGATATTCAAGACCTACTCGGCAGACTTTGGTGCGCTGGGCTGGATACTTTCTGTGCTTGCAATTATCGTTGTTGTGGCTATCTTTGTGCTTATTATTTTTATGATAGTGCTTGCTGTGAGAAAGTACATAAGATTCAGACACTCTATCGTCAGCAACGAGGATCTTATCGAAGAAATATCTGACCTGCAGCGTCAGGTGGTCAAAATGACCAAGGAAAAAGATGAGATCATGGCAATGAAGGTGGCTCAGCTTGGGGTTTATGATAACACCGCTCTTGCAGAGGGTGAAACAAAGCTTGCAGAGGGCGAGCAGATGCCTGCACAGGGCGAAGTTCAAACCACTGTGGACGGCGTTGTTCAGACAGCAGATTGCCGTTTTTCAAAGCTTATCGAGGTGGACAATTTCTACAAGACATACGAACCGCCTGCTTACAATAATGACATCACCCTTAGCGGTATCTGCGAAGCATACAGAAACTTTGCCTGCTCAAGAATGCACCTTTATTATGACATAAAAACTATCCGACTTTTCATTGCAGGCATGGCTTCAACAAAGCTCATTATCCTGCAAGGTATCTCTGGTACAGGTAAAACATCATTGCCATATTCATTCGGTAAGTTCTTGCAGAAAGATACCACTATTGCTTCTGTTCAGCCGTCATGGCGTGACAGAACTGAGCTTTTCGGCTACTTCAACGAGTTCACGAAGAACTTTAATGAAACAGAAGTCCTCAAAAGAATTTATTCTTCTGACTATAATGACGATGTAAACTTCATACTCCTCGACGAGATGAACATTGCGAGAGTAGAATATTACTTTGCGGAAATGCTCTCGATTCTTGAAATGCCTGATCCTGCCGAGTGGGAGCTTGATCTTGTTCCTAATGTGTGGAGTACCGACCCTGTTCGCCTTGATAAAGGCAAGCTGCGTATTCCGCAGAACATTTGGTATATCGGTACTGCCAACAACGACGATTCCACGTTCACTATCTCAGATAAGGTATACGACCGTGCACAGCCTATCAATCTTGACGCAAAGGGAGTTGCCTTTGACGCACCTGACACGCCGCCTATGAATTTAAGCTTTGAACATCTTGATACACTTTTCAAGGAAGCTTTTCAGATGTATCCTGTTTCACAGGACAGTCTGAAAAAGATCCAGCAGCTTGACCTGTGGGTAATTGAAAAGCTGAGAGTGGCTTTCGGTAACCGTATACTTAAACAGATGAACTTGTTTGTTCCTGTATATGTTGCCTGCGGTGGCGAGGAGCTTGACGGCATTGACTATGTGCTTGCCACAAAGATATTCAGAAAATTTGAGTCGCTTAACTTGGCAATGCTCAGGGACGAGCTGAAAGAGCTTTGCACCTATATGCAGAAGCTTTTTGGCAGAAACACCATGAAAGAGTCTATAGCATATCTTGAAAGATTGCAAAAGCTGTACTAAAATTTGTACTCATAAACTTTGAGAGGAGGGACGGGCATGAGCGAATACAACGAACAGCGTGCAGCTTTTGACAAAGCTGTAAAGACGTTTGACGGCAATAACAGCTTTGCGGCAGCCCGTGCCTTGCTTCTTTCGGGCGAAAAAACTGTATCTTTTAATCGTAAGATAATCGAGAAGAATATAGATTCGTCCTGGCTCACAGAGATAGAAAAAGCTCTGCCACATCTTGATACGGTAATAAGAAATCCCAGAAACACCATTAAAGAAGTGGAAGAGATCGTGCCTATCGCTATGTCAAGGAAGATAACGGTAGAGTCCATAAAACATCTGGGACAGCATACCGATCTTATTCAGGATATCGACAAAAAGACCGGAAAGATAACTCCGTCAAAGATACTGAACATTCATAAAGAGGAAACTCTCGATACATATGAAAATAGATTTGTAAATACCCTTATTGACAGGCTATACATTTTTATAAATATAAGATACAATAAGCTTGTCCAGACCGCAGAGGCGCAGGAGGCTTATTCTTTTAATTACGATACCGTGGCTGACAGCGGCGACGGCAGAAAAGTCAACATAAGTTTTAAGATAGAAACTGTTGACAGTCTTGCAGGCGGCAGCAAGGATACTGACGTTTGGGCAAGGCTTGAAAGGGTCAAAAAGGCTATCGAGGGCTATAAAGGCTCAGTGCTTTGTACCACTCTTGGCAACGCTTTTATCAGACCGCCTGTTATGAGAACAAACGCTATCACTAAAAATGTGGACCTTATGGCGTGTCTTACCCTTTGGCAGTTTATCGAAAGCTACGATAAGGCAGGCTACGAAGTCAACGTTTCTGATACTGCACAAAGACCTGATGATTCTTATATCGAGGATATATATGGTCTGACCGCAATGAACTATATGCTTTTCCGCTCCTATACTCATGGGGCAGATAAGTCGGAGGAGCTTAAAACTATAAAGAGCAAGACCCTTGCACCAAAGGTTGTCAGGCGTTTTGATAAGCAGACGTCTGATAAATATGATGTCATAGTTGGCGAGGGTGAACAAGGTAGTGCAAGTAAGACAGATATTGCCATGTCTGCCGAAGAGGCAGGAAACCTTATGGCAGAGCTTGACCGTATAGTTGAGATAGAAAAGCAGTTTCTCAAAGACGAGGAAGACCGTAAGAGGGCTGAGGAGCTTGCGGCTGCCGAAGCTGAAAGAAAGCGTGCAGAGCAGGAGAAACTTGAGCGTCAGCGGCGTGAGGAAGAAGAGCGCATAAGGCTGGAGCATGAGGAAGAAGAACGCAGAAGATTGGAGCTTATCCAAAAACAGCAGGCGGAGCAGGCTGCAAGAGAAAAGGCGGAGCGTGAGGAACGTGAACGCCGTGAAAAAGAGGAAGAGATCAAGCAGATCGCAAGACGCAAAAGGCAAATGGAAGAGCGTCAGCGACGTGAAGAGGAGCAGCGTGTCCGTGAGGAAAGAGCTAGGATCCGAGAGGAGAAAAAGCTCGTCCGCAGCAGCCTTGGATCTGCTATGGATCAGCAGATCAGCACGAATGAAGAAGCCGTGTCTTCAAGCTTTGTGTCAGAGTATGAGTCCCCTGAGATCGCTGCAAAAAAGGCGAAAGAAGCACAACAGCAGCGTGAGCAGGAACGTCGTGAGCGTGAACGTGCTGAGCGTCTTAAAGCTGAACGTGAAAGCTTTGAAAATAAAAATATCAATGAGATATTTAAAGAATATTCCAAAAATCCATATTACATGGCAAAACGTGGCATAACATATGTTCTGGCTCACGCATTTGGGATCATACCTGTTGTGACAGATAATCCGGACTATATCAGAATGTTCAAAGTCAAGAAGGAAAAAGAACAGGCTGAGGCAGAGAGAAAACGTGCAGAGCGTGAAATTGAGATTATCTATGAAAAATATGCTCCGTATCTGAAATATGATGTAAAGAGGCGTATCAAAAACAGGCAGTTTAAAAAGAGAAAACGTCTTGAGCGAAAGAACAGACCGCCAAGACCATATATTCCGCCGCAGCGCACTGCTGAAGAGCAGAAAGCTATCGACACTGAGATGAAGAGGCTTTACAAGGAGTATCACGTTTCGGCTGTGGGCAGACTGGTAAGACATTTGAAAGAAAAGTACAGAAAGAAACCTTAGTGCAGGAGGGAGCGTCGGTATCATCGGCAAGGCGTTGAGGATAGTAAAAATAGCTTTGACAATACTTGGCTCTGCTGTGTTTGCGGCACTGCTGAGTGTGACGGTGTACATAATGGTCTGCGGCTGTATCGGCAAAACAGCAAGCATTTTTGGTTACAGCGTACTGAAAGTCGTGAGCGGAAGTATGGAGCCGTCTATACATGAGGGTGACTATATTTACATTAAAAGGACGGATACTGACAGCTTAAAGGCAGGGGATATCATTTCGTTCTACTCTCAAGATGATAGTATTAAAGGCGAGATAAATACTCACAGGATATCTGAGGTTTTGAGCGACGGCACTTTTGTTACTAAAGGCGATGCTAACAAAATAGAGGACAGCGTGACGGTGCAAAAAGTCAGCATTATTGGAAAATACTATGGAAAGCTCAGATTTTTCAAGTGGCTTGGGTCATTTGCATCAACAAAGAAGCTCCTCATACTGTTGGTGATAATCCCAACAGTTTGCATGGCGGTGTATGAGGTAAAAACTATCGCTGAGATAAAAATATATTCAAACCGTGAGGAAGCCTTGAAAGCGGCTGAGGAAGAAAAAGAAAAGCTTATGCGTGAGGCTGTTGAAAAGGAAGTTCAGCGGCTGAAAATGCAGGAAAATGAGAAAAAGGAGGCGAACAGCTTTGAATCAGGAAAAGATAATGAAGGCTAAAATGATAACGGCTATCATTATTTGTATTGCGGCACTTGCAGGGCTGTTCGTTTTTATCGGGCTTTATATGGACAAGTCCGAGGAAGTCAGAAAGACTTACATTGCTAAGTATATGGAAAATCTGTCTGCCGCTTCTGAGGAGATAGACACTTATCTTGAAAGCGGCAAGGATCTTCCAACAAGATATAACATGATACTTTCGGATATGGGTGCTGCCAGAACGCTGGTATTTCTTATCGACGATTACACGGAGGAGCAGAAGGCTATAAACGAGCTTCATTATTGCTTTGTGAAGTACCCCGAACAAATGCAGGGCAAGCTTGAGGACGTAAAAAAAGCACTTGACCATATCACCGAAAATCTTGACAAAGGCTATAGGGAAGTCAACGAGATAGTTGATTCGGTTGATAAAATGGGAAATTAATGCAAGGAGGACAATAACGTGAGCAGTAAAGGGCAGCTTAAAAGAGAAATAAAGAAATGCAGACTTACTATTGAGGAGATCGAGCGTAAGAGATCACGTTCACAATCAGCACTTGTTCAGGCAATTCTTTTGCAGGAAGAGCCTAACGAAATGGACGTTGAGTGGTTCAACAAATACACAGGCGAGATAACCGCTTGCAGAAACCACATGATAGAATTGCAGAAAGAGCTTGACTCGATGAAATAATGGAGGTCGCCAAAGTGGCTGAGCATAAAGTGATAGAGAAAGCAGACAGCGAGGAAGAAACGAAGAAACGCAAACTGCTTATTATAAAAATAATACCGGTTGCAGTGCTGGCATTTATACTTATTGCGGTCAGCTTGGCTTGGTTTACCATTGATAAAGCCCTTGATCTTGATTCATTTGGAATGAAAAGCGTAGATTCGCCATTTGAACTGAAAACAGTAGGCAGTGCCAATGTGCTTAAAGCTGAGATACTTGACAGCAATGACTACTCTAAGGTGTCTGATGGGAGCAACATCACTTCTGACGAGAACAACAAGATCTACTGGCTTCTTGATGAAGAAAGCGGTATGACGAATGGTATTAATCCTGGTAGTCATGGAAAGCTTACTTTTTATGTTGTCCCGAACCAGTCGGGGGATCTGGAGATACAGTTCAAGTTGAGTATCACGGGATATGCAGAGAATAAAAACGGCGACAGCGTTTCATATGAAAAGGTAACTGATGAAAATGTTACAAACTTTTTGAATGGACACATCATGTTTTTTGAGAAATATGATGAAAGCACTCACACATATTCTGATTTTCTTAGTGATGAAACATTTACAAGGACGTTTAAAGATTGTAAGGCTGACGTTCCGCAGGAAGTGAACGTATATTGGGTGTGGCCGAACACTCTTGGTCAGATACTAATGAAAAGCACAGATGAAAATCTGACAGAGAAAAACGTGCTGTTTGGTGATAACAGTGAAGAGCGTTTGAATTTTGCAAAATATATAAATGGTAATATAAATTTGTTCTTGTCAGGTGATGCTGATAAAGAACAAAATAAAACAGTTATTGAGAAAATACTTAAAGGTGAAAAATACAGCACAGCTCAGTTATCATCACTAAGCTCCATGTATAATGACGCTGACGAAAAGATAGGTACAAAGGTGCAATATATCCTTGTTGAACTAAACGTATAGATAAGAATATTGACTTTGCACGGAGGCAGTTGAAAGTGAAAGCTAATAGAAATCAGAAAATCAATAGAATATGCCACAAGCTTTACAGCAAGTATCGCAAGAATGTTATTTCTTTAGTTACCGCTGCCGTGTTGCTTGTCACGAGTATGCCTCTTGCAGACATTTCAGGTGTTGTGTCTAAAATGGTATCAACTGTCACCAATGCGATCTCAGCTATGGCGGAAGATACATATACTGACATTTCTAATGATATCAAAAGCGGCGTTTATACTATACAGAATGCAGAAGATTTTAAAAAGCTTCTTAATGCAGACCCTTCTGATTATCAGAATATCACTGTATTGTTTTCAAACAACCAATCTCAGTTTAAGGCTTCTGATTTTACAGGAATAGAAAAAGGACTTGGCAATGAAAATTATCCTTTCATGGGAACAGTCAAAGCAAATGAGGGTTCAGCTATTAATCTTCCTATTAATTTTGCTCTGTTTGAATATCTTAGTGACAGTGCAAATTTAGATACTATTATTTTTGCTAGACCGGAAGAAAAAAATTCAGCTTTGCTTGCTGAGAATGTTATACACGGTGATGTGGCTTCAGCTAATAAGTGGAAAATAAAAGCTGATCCTGTAGATGATTCAGGTGCTACAATTTATAAATTCTTCACGTCTGTTATAGGCAATATGAAAAATGGAGCAAAGGTCGATCTGGATATCACTCTAAGTAATGGTGTCAAGGCGGAAGTATCAGGCGGGGATAATGCTGGTCTTGCCTGCGGCACTATGGACGAGAATGCAAGCCTTGCTGTAAGCCTGTCAAGCGGTTTGCTTGACATTTCAGGCGAGTCGAACGCAGGTGCATTTGTTGGAAAAATGAGTGCTGGTGCGACACTGAACATTGACAAGTGCAACACCTTGACAGATGTAAATGTATCCGCAAACAACGCAGGCGGACTTGTGGGTAGTGCAGAGAATGCAGAAATAAATGTTGGCGGAAATGTCAACATTAACATGACCGGAAGCGTTACAGGCTCTGTAACTGCGGGCGGTCTTTTCGGCTCTTATACATACAGTAAAGCCGACGAAAAGACATTTGATATTTCAAAATTCAGCGGCATGAATATGACCCTTGATTGTCCAAGCGGAAGCACCGCAGGCAGTGCGGCTGTCGGTTCTGTTTTTGGACTGCTTACAAATGGGACGGAGAGTGCAAAAATTAGTATCACAGGCACCGCTAATGATACTATTACTTCAAACTTCAATGGCACTGTCAGGGCAGGCTTTTATGGCGGTATTGTCGGAAGATATTCTGCCAATTCTCTTAAATCTGAACTTGAAATCAGTGATGTTACTGTAGATGTGACCGGTTCATGCAATTCTATTGATTTTGGCGGGCTTATCGGTAAGATAGGTGATAACAGCAAGGCTTATGTAAGCGTCAGGAATACCACTATAAGTATCAAAAATTCCACATCATCACAAAATAATTATGGCGGACTTGTGGGCTATGCAGATCAGGCTTTTATTGATGTTGGAGGCAATGTCACAGTTACGGCAAATAATGTTTCTGCAAACCAGAGCGTAGGTGGCATTGTTGGCAAATTTAATAAAAATGGCGTTGTAAGGCTTGGCGGTGAAACAAACCTTTCAGAATTTTATCCTAAAGACCCTAACAAAAACGGATGTCAGATAGTAGGAAATAGAGGCAATGCTTTGATATATAGCTTAAGCGGTTGGTCATTTACAAGGACATCTTCAAAAGTCATAGACGATATGGATTGGGGCGGAGTGCTTCGGCTTAACAATTCCGATCTGCTTGAGAGTGCTGACGGTGTTCTGTCTTTTGATGGATCAGGACATACTGTTACAATAAATGGATTTCCTAATAATAATATAACCATAAGCAATAGGGCAGATTTTGCCCGTGCAGCTTTGATAATGCAGCATGATAGCAATGATTTTGTTAAGTATAGCGGTGCTAGCAGGGCAGATATGCTTGCGGCAAATATCAGCCTTAGTGCAGATGTTGATATAAGCGGCACAGGTCTAACCGGCTTTATGCGTGACAATGGTGAGGATACTTTCACAGGCACGCTTACTGGCAATAGTCATAAACTTACCATGACAGTGGGAACAGATAATGATAAGATAGTTTTCCATACTCATAATGGACTTTTTGCAAAGACAAGCGGTGCAAAAATAAGCAATATAAAGCTTGTTTCAATTTTCAATATTGTTGGCGATAATGCTTCGGACGGTGACGCTTGTTATATTGGTTCTGTATCTGCATACAACAGCGGAGCTTTGACTATTGACAAAGTGACCGCCAATGTGACCGCAGCCCCAAGTGGAGCGTATACGAATTTTGTCGGAGGTCTGGTTGGGTATGTTGCTGACGCCACAACTGAAGTTTCATTCACTAATTCTGCTGTAACAGCAAATCTTACATACGATAATAGCACAACAACGAAAGACTGCACTTGTCTTGGCGGAGTTATCGGAATGGTAGGTGCTGTTACATCAAAGCCTACAACCGGTATTAAATTTGATAATGTCACTGTTGGCGGAAATATAACTGACAAACACACAGGTCCTAAATCAGGCAGTGCTAATGCTAGGGTTGGTGGACTTATTGCTGAGATAGGTTCGACAACATCATCATCTCCTAATATTGTGAAAATACAAAGTGTTAGTGTAAATACTCTTGATATAAAAACTTCCACTAACATCAGCGGAAGCACAAGCGGTGGGTTTATTGGTCACAACTGGTATAATGTTGAAGTAACGCTGGATAAAATAATTGTATCTAATTCTACTATAACATCTGATAGTAATGAGATAGGCGGTCTTGTACTTTCCACAACAGGTTATTGGAGCATAAATAAGGTTAGCTTTGACAGTGTGACAGTAACAGCAAACAACTGTAAAAATTTCGGCATGCTCGCCTCGACATTATTGGGAAGAAATTATGATCCATATACATTTAATTATTCTGATGGATCAGGTTCATATTATGGTACATGTGCCCTTAATGCAACTTATTTTGAACTCACTGATCCTAATGGATATGAGATCTCATCAAATACTAAGATAAATATAAGTAAAAAATATTTGTATTTTGATGAGATAGCTCGTTGTAGTATTTATGCTTCAAATAGTCCTGTTTGCAATCGTCAAGCCATAATTTCAATTCCTGCTGTTAATGATATAAATGAACGTTTGCTCTATATGGACGGCAAACACTGCAACACCTATCAAAATCAAACAAAAAATAATGGTGAGAAATGGAAAGATAATCCTTGTGCAAGATATTATTACAACCTTGATGTATATAAAAATGGTAAAGCCTCCACAGGCGGAGCTAAGGCTACTGTATGGAGTGCAAGACTTTTTGCGGCGTCAAACATAAAAAAATATATTTGTGATAAAGACCCTGGTTTCCCTAAAGATGAAACAATAGATCTGCGTGGATATTCTTACTATCCTGTTGATATGGATTCAAAAGATACTACTATCAGTTCAAACTCAACCATTACTTTTTATAATAAGGAATTTAATGAGTCTGAAAACGTATCAAGCAGTAATAGTGACAATTATGCCCGTACAACAGAAGGCATGGATGGAACAAACTTAAATAATGTACATAATCAACATTACATGATGCAATCTGGACTTTTCAGAAATGAAAATGGAGCTGTTACCATAAGTGGTAAACTGACCTTTAAGGGAAATATCGGTAAAGTGAATGGTGGTTCAGGTGCATTGGTTTGCGGCTCGGTTGCTGACGACACCAATACTACAAAGAAATCTGTCAAAATTACCGGCAGTATCGTTCTTGATGATCTGTATGTGAATGATACTTCTTTAAGTTTAAATGGCGAAAATTCTTATGCCCCTTTGCTTATAAATAAGATAGGCAACATGACAGAGATCACTATACAGAATGTGTCACAGAAAAAACACAGTACGACCGCTGAACAATATTACAAAGGCGGTCAGAAATACGCCGCAACAAGCCTTATAGGCAATGTAGGAAGCGAAAAGGGGCAAAATATATCTCTGACTTTCTCAAATATCAAGCTTGACGCAAGTAATGAAAATTCAATTTTCAAAAATGCTACTTTGCTTGAAAGCTTTCAGCATTCTGACGGTGCAGGCTCTTCTGCAATATACAACTATAAATGGGATGACGATTGGGGTACAGACTCAGCTGGCAATATTAAGCATAATGTAACCTACGGAAAAGAAGTGTCTGACACCATAAAGAATCGTGTAGATAATGTGAGCAGGCAGAATAAGTATCATGGCGATTGGAGTAAAGATGACAGGTATACTTCCCCTGTCAAAAATAACGCAACAGAGGAATATAGCTTTGCTGAATACAAGCCATATGTTGCTAAATCGTATAATACCGCCCAAAACTATGATGAGATAGACGTAAACCTTGAGCGACCATATCTTGACGAGGGTTGCGGAACATACTCTGATCCATATATCCTTGACGCTTCTACACTTGCAGAGGTCGCACGAGTTATCAGTACAGCCGCACCTACAAATGGCTGGGAAGTAAACTATAATGCAAATGTTTCTGCCGATAAATCGACTGTTAATGCTAATAGTGCTTTTTGCAAAGGCAATAATCATAAAACTTATACTTATGATGGAGCAGGCAATTTCGTAAGCGGAAATGAAACAGTTTTAAAAGATAACATTATCAAATATCTTTGCGAGGCTTATTACAAGATAAATGATGATATAGTTCTCGGCAGTTCTTTTGCAGGTCTTGGCGGAACATCAAACAGTTACGTTTTCAGGGGCGTTATTGTTGGACAGAAGAAATCCGACGGAACATATCCAACTATCACCAATAATTCTTCAAGCCCTCTCATCAGGTTCAGCAACGGAAGTGTTGTAAAAGATATCAATATAGAATATACCAAAGAAGTAACGCTTTCAAAAAACAATAATAATAAATTAAACTATAGTACCGGAAAGACGGAGTATTATGGTGGTGTTATGGGCGTTGTGTTCGGTGGAGATAATATCATTGATAATGTTAAGGTAACAAATCCTAAGATAACATTTGCAAATAACGATAACAGCAAACAACATCTCATTACTGCAGGTGGATATGTTGGTGCCATAGTTTACGGCGGCGTTATTTTCAGAAATATGAACAACGTTGCAAAAGATAGTGCGCTTACAATCAGCAATACTGAGGCAGTGGGTGAAGACGTATATACCAATCTTTTTATCAATCCATATATAGGCAGAGTTGTAAACGGCTTTGCTATCGAAGAGGGAACAACGTTTGGTAAGTCAACTAACCTTAACAATGGCAGGAAAAATTATCTCATCACGCAGTTTAAGAGTGAGCTAAGTGATGATGAGAAATTAAATGTTATTGCCGGCACGACCAATACCATTGAAGTGCCTAATGCACAGGCGTTGTTTATGCTGTCTATCATATCACAGTCCGGTATGGGATATACAGACCGTAATAAAAATACTTGCGGCTATGGTCATTATACTTTTACTCGAAATGCAGACTATTCAAAAGTTGGCACAGCTACATTGACTTCTGATGATAAAGATTACAAAACTGCGATCTCAGATTATCAAAGACTTGAAAAGGCTACAAGCAGGGAATATGAGAAGAAAAATTCTGTAATGCTAAAAAAATATACAAAGCCAAGTGGAAATGATCTTTATGAAGCAAAGTGGGCACACGAATTAAATAAGAACTTTACTGTTAAACTCACAGGAAATGGAACCTATGACCTCACCGGAACCGGTTTTCGTGGTATAAATCAGTTGTTTGATGCAACAAATAGTAACTTGGGCGACATTAAATGTGGTTATACTTTGTCTTTGACAGCTATCCAGGGAAATGATCAGACTATAAAGCTCGATACAGATATAAAAGCCTATGCTGTGAAAATAACAGACAACAAGAGCGGTAGCGCTATTGAAATCCAAGATATGGATAACTATAAATATCGTACCGCATTTGCCTCCGTAAAAGGAGTTGGGTTGATAAACTGTTCAACGTATGCTTTAACTGTAAAAAACCTTAAGCTTTCCGGCAAGATCAGCGTTAAGACGTATAACTACGATGGACAATCGTATGTTAATGAAGATCTTTCTACAGGTGGTATTGTTGGCGGAGTACAGAGTTCTTGCACGTTTATCGGAATAACATTGACCGATCTTGAAATATATGGCGCATATACTGTGGGAGGACTTATAGGAAAGTCAACAAATGATATCAATATAAGTAACGTTAAGTCTGAAAACAGTGGCGTTTATGTGTATGGCGGATTTGAAACAGGCGGTCTTGTGGGAAATTCTCAGAAAGGCAACGAATTCGCTGTTAAGGATTCTAAGATAAAAATTAATAAAGTTGAATTTGCTAATCTTGATAAAGGCACAAAAACTTGGTTTGGCGTAGGTGGAATCGCAGGTTCTGCAAATATCAAAACGACAATAAGCAATGTTCAGCTTACAGCCTATAATGAAGATAGCTTTATTGGTTCAAAAAAAGACAATAAACCCCTTGCAACCCAGACCATGAACGAGGGCGGTCTTATAGGACTGTCTAACGGAGCCTGCACAATAACAAACACAAGCGTCAGCGTCGATGTTTATGGTAGTAATGTCGGTGGATTCGTTGGAATAAACAAAAACCAGTTGTCTATCAATGACTGTTACTATGGAGGAACATCTGAAACATCAGATTGCGGTGTTTATGGCTATACAAGTTCAGGCGGAATGGTCGGCACACAAAATGCGGCTGTGACTATATCAAAGTCTGCTGTAAAAAATGCAACCATAGGTATACCAACCGCTAAAACTGGTGATGCAGGTATCGGAGGTTATGTTGGTATAAAAGCTAATGGTAATCTGAAGATATCTGATTGTGAAGTCAACAATGTTACTTTGTCAGCAGAAGATAAGTCCAATGGTGCAGGTGCAGGCGGCGTGATCGGTCATAATGACCGTGGAAGCACATATGCTTATGATATTCTCATAAATAAATTAGGCTATGTAAGAGGCAACAACAGCGTGTCTGTTTCTAACTTGATAGGTTGGAACAAGGATGAAAATCTATCATCTAAATTTATTGGAGTATCGGTAAATAACACGGATTGTTTACCTGATATACAGTATAATGCTTCACAGATACCTGCCAGCTTCACCGCAGTTCACTCTGACTACAACGGTACTCAGGACAATACCAAAAATATCGGCGAGGGAAGCGGCACGCACGTTGATATCTATTCACCCTATGTCAATATAAACCCAAGCAAAACCATTGGAGATAAAATTTTCACAGGCGATCTTGTTGGCGGAAATATGCAGACTATCATTAGTGACGCTGCTTCCTATACGAATGGCACAGCCAAAAAATCCTATGGCATAAACAGTAATATAAAGACATATGCAGAGAATTTGGATAAATCAAAGCTTACAACATTTCGTCAGGCCTCTGAGCTTGATGTTCAGGAGCTGAATGATCTTCCAGTTTTGCTTATAGATGATAACTCATCGTTGAATATCACACAAATGCTCGCAAAGTATATCTCAGTTCTGACAAATTGTGATGTTTGCGACAGCAGTTCAAATAAGCTGAAAACAACAGATCTTATGAATGTAAGCACAGCGACTTATGTGTATGATAACGATGTTTTGAAAAAGTCAGACAAAAGCACTCTTACGTTTAACAGCAAGACAGGATATTTCAAGGTCACAGACGGTCAGTATGACAATGACGGCACAAACAGATTTACTGTCATTACTCTTGATTATATCGACCCAACGGGAAGTGGCAAAACTGCTCTTAGACTTCATGTTCCTGTTTTTGTAAGAAAGGTGCTTGATTTCAGCTTCCAATCTTACGTTATCTCAGGCACAGACTATAACCATTCTCACTATACGGATAAAACAAAGCTTGCTTTTGAGAGCTTTGATGCACCTGTTACTACTTATTTTAAGTATTCCTATTACAAATCCGCTAACGAATGGGAAAAAATGCTCAATAACGGTGATAGTCTGCTTTGGAGCTTTGATAAAAAGCTTTATCTTATTGGTGATAATGCCACTGACAGTGGTGTGCTTACCGATGATACAAAGCTAACTCTTGTTGATGCAAATAACAATGACAAGACTTATCATTCTACCGCAAGTGATGCTAAGTTTAATAAAACAACCGGTGAGCTTGACTTGACAAATATAAGTGGCTTTAAACCGGTTACAATGAATGATGTACTGTTAAGATATGCGTCGGTAACAGCTAAAGAATCATCTGACGGAACACTTGTTGAGACAGCTGATGAAGCTACAGCTACTGTAAAAACAAGCGACGGCAAGTATTATAGACCTGCTGGGGAGAATGAAACAGACACTTATAAGATCGATGTTACAGCGAATAGTGATACAACAAAAAATGATAATGACGAAATGATAATAAGCGAAAGCTATTATCTCACTATCACCATTCCGGAAAGCGGAAGCTCGAAAAAAGTCATCAAGAACTTTGTGAATTACTATAGTGGTAATACGTCAAGAAAGCTCAATGGCAATCTGCCTACACATCTTGTTGACAGCAATACCGGTACATATGTTATTGCAAATTTCTTTAAGCAGGAAGTAAGCGTTGATGCTCATGATCCGGAGGAGATAACAGCGTCAAATAATTTTGTCCGTGCGACAATGACGTCAAAGATAAGCATTGATAAGAGTCTTAGAGATACATTTAATGGCTATAAGAGTGACGATTTCAATATGTATCAGGCTTTTAAATTCTCTATGAAGAGCTTTGATGAAAACGATGCGGTAGCTAATGCAAAGATCATTGCAGGAACTTTGGTGAATGTTGATTACAGCATTTTAAACAGTTCAGACACAGAGTTATCAAATGCAAAAATAAGCAAGACTGAGACACTTTCAGAAGCTAAAGACAGCTATATGCTGATGTATCCCGGTTCGGTCTACGATTATATCAATAGTGACACAAATGGTTCTATAACTGTCAAGGCTGATATCAGCTTAACTTATGGTACTGCAGGGATCATAGATCAGTTTCCTGAGCGTAAGGACGGGGATACAAAAACCGGTATAGGAGTAAATGCGGCGTCTTATGTTGCATATAGCCAGAACAATATTGAGAACAGCTCTATCTCTGCAAGTGGAGTTATGCCTGCCAGACGCTATTATAGAAAGGCAATGACGGTGGCACAGCTAAACTATAACGTTGCAGAGTCAACGGTTCTTGAGTCGAAGGATTCACCATTTTCGCAGCTTGGTATCAATGCCAAAGATATGACTACAGAAGAAATGGCAATAACAGCAAATGCTATCTATGATCTGTCTGCTTTGAGCCGATCAACAAATGACAGTGGCCAAAAAATACAGTATACAATGAGGTTGTATGTTAAGGACAATAGTGGCGATTATAAGCAGACAAACGATATTAGCAAATATCTCAGTAGCTTTACTTTGGAAAACGCCGCATCAAGCAGTGGTCTGAATGGCAAGGAGTGCGTTTTTACCACTGACTATAATGGCGAAGAACAAAACACAGCCGTTACGAAATTTACAGTAAAAACAGGCAAGGCTTTTGAGGAGCAGGGACTTACCTATGCGAACTATAGAGTTGAGCTTACCGCAGTATTGCTTAATGACAACAACTCAGTTGTTAATGGAACTACCTCAAGCGACTATGTTGTTTACACAAACGCAAAAATAGAAACAGGCTTTATAAATTCATAATAAGCAGGCATTTTCAGGAGAAAATTATGACAAAAAGCATTTTTGGAAAATTCAGAAAATTAGAAAAAAAGAAGAAGCTCCAGCTAGTCATTGCAGTATCCATCTCGGTGGTACTGCTTGTGGCACTGCCTGTTTATGCGTGGTTTACTCACAAACGTTCTATTGCTCTTACAACAAAAATAAATGCCCCTACTCAGCTTTATATCACCGCAGGAAACAAAGAATCTGTGGCAAATCTTGAAATGGCAGATATAGACGTTGAGAACGGCAGTTATAAAGACTTTGTTTTCGGCATAGGCGGGGCAGACGTGCAACAATATCAAATACAGCTTGCACATACAACGAATATCCCTTTTGAGTATGAGATATACCGTGCGAAAAGCGTCAGTGAAACTGAAAAATCAGAAGCTGTCGTTTATGTTTCTGATGAAGAGAATAAAACGTTTTATTACAAAATAGACGGCAATAAGATATCAGGACATTATCTCAATCAGCAAGGCTCGGAGATACTTGCTGACAGCACACTTCACGAAAAGTCTTATGACACCTATAGCAATGTTCAGAAAAATGCCGAGGCGCTTTATTGGCAGTCGGATACACTGACGGTAATTGACAATAAAGATCCGTTTTGCGATTATTTTATAATAAGAGTAAAATGGAATAAAAACGTCCAAAACAATAAAGAAACTGATATGGTCTACCTGACAGTTCAGAGAAAGTAATAATTCACAAAATAGAGAGGAGGGTGGCTGTTATGAAAGACCAATTTATAAAAAAGCTTAAAAGATCGTGGCTTGCATTATGGATAGCTTTTGCGGCAGCCGCACTCAGCACTGTTGGCGTTTTGGCGGCTTATACCAGCGTTTCAAGTGTAAAGCGAGTTGTGTCCACACAAAAGGGAGCTGGTATGCTGTTTTCATCAAATTATCTTACAACAGATGAAAATGATCTTCCAAGGACGATAACTTTTAGCAGTATGGAAAACTCGCCTTGTGTGACAGTCAATGTATGCAACTATCCGCAAACAATGATAAAGCACAATGATAAGGATATCACATACACCATTACAGTTGAACTTGTGGACAGCGACGGAAATGCCGTTACCGGAGAAGAAGCTGCTAAATACTCGGTTGAATATGGCGGTGAAAATAAGACTTTTGAAGGTAATTCAAAAATTGTATTTTCTTCACTTGTGCTTAGATCAGATGATTTCAATAAGCATGAATTTGTGCTGACTTTTGATAAGTCGCAGCTCACAAAGTCTAATATATACATGAAGGTGACAGCCGCACCTACAGATCAGGCAGAGTTGAAAACGCTCTCCGCAAAGCTTGGCGTTATCTATATAAATGATAACACATCAGCAACATGGACAGGCACATTCATTGACAACGCCGCCTCGCCAAAAGATCTTGACGGCTTCAACTACCGTCTGTCAGGCAGCGGCGAGGGTACTGTCACACTGACATGGAACACGAAATATGTTGATATCAGCCCATGGTTTAAGAATACTTATGATCTGATTATTTCAAAGGACAGTTCTGGCATAGCCACTGCAACTATGAAAGTCGATTCTGCCGAGAAAAATCAATATGATATTCAGTTCTATCGAACGAACGGCATTAACAGTGCAGAGCAGTGGTCTGACGGTAATCATACCGATATTACGGTGAATGGAACGGGATTTGTATCAATGAGTTTCACTCAAGGCGCAGCGTCAGGGAATTAGAATATGTACAAAAAAACGGACTGCAAGCAAATTGCAGCCCGTTTTCTTTTGTAGGGGCGAACAGTGTTCGCCCGTTATTATATCCGTGTAATGTTCAGTACGAAAGCTTAGAGTGAAGACTTCAAAGCTTCCGCAAGCTGAGCAGGACATGATGTGCCGCGTCCGTTGCAGTCGATACCCTCAAGTCTGTCAATAACGTCTTGAACCTTCATGCCCTCAACAAGCTTTGATACACCCTGTGTGTTGCCGTTACAGCCGCCTGTGAAATGCACTTTCTTTACGATACCGTCCTCTACTTCGATATCTATTTTTCTTGAACATACTCCCTTTGGAGTGTAGCTGATAGTTGCCATTTGAAAAACCTCCTAAATTCTTGCTACGCCTGTTTCTCTTGCAGCCTTTGCCACAGCCTCAGCCACAGCGACCGGTACAGATCTGTCAAAAGAGTTAGGCAGTATAAATTCCGCATTGAGCTTGTCCTCAGGCACACAGCCTGCGATAGCCTTTGCCGCAGCCATTTTCATTTCCTCGTTGATGTCAGAAGCCCTTACTGCAAGCGCACCCTTGAAAATTCCTGGGAAAGCGATAACGTTGTTTATCTGGTTAGGGAAGTCTGAACGTCCTGTGCCCACGATAAACGCACCTGCCGCCTTTGCTTCGTCAGGCATTATCTCAGGAGTCGGGTTAGCCATTGCGAAAAGTATAGGCTTATCGTTCATGGATTTAACCATTTCAGCGGTCACAAGCTTTGGCTTGGAAACACCTACGAAAGCGTCTGCGCCCTTGAGTGCGTCGGCAAGAGAGCCGTGAAGCTTGTTCTTGTTTGTGACCTTTGCCATTTCAGCGTGAGCCTCGTTAAGATAATTGTCGCCCTCGCAGATTATGCCCTCACGGTCTACCATGATAAGGTTGCCGATACCGAGAGAAAGCAAAAGCTTTCCTATAGCACAGCCGGCCGCACCTGCACCGTTTATAACAAGTGTAATATCCTCTATCTTCTTGTTTGCTACCTTGCAGGCGTTCATAAGTGCCGCACCGACAACGATAGCAGTTCCGTGCTGATCGTCATGGAAAACAGGAATATCCACTTTTTCTTTAAGCTTAGCCTCTATCTCAAAGCACCTTGGAGCGGCAATATCTTCAAGATTAATACCACCGAAGCTGTCTGATATCATAGCGATAGTATTTACAATTTCGTCAACGTCATTGGACTTTATGCAAAGCGGAAAAGCGTCAACGTCTGCGAATTCCTTGAAAAGCGCACACTTGCCCTCCATAACAGGCATACCTGCCAGACCGCCAATATTGCCAAGACCAAGCACAGCAGAGCCGTCTGTGATAACAGCCACAAGATTTGCACGTCTTGTAAGCTCATATGAAAGGTCGGGATCTTTCTGTATCTCAAGGCAAGGCTGAGCAACGCCCGGAGTATATGCGAGAGTAAGGTCTTTGGCATTGTTTACCTTTGCTCTCGAGCAGACCTCTATCTTGCCTTTCCATTCTCTGTGTTTCTGTAGTGATTCTTCCATTACGTTCATTTTATACAGTCCTCTCTATTACAGCCAAACTAGGCTTTGTTACGCATTAAAGGAACATTACCGCATGATAATGTCCCTTTATTATACCATATTATTTCTCCGTTTTCACAGCCGCTTTGTTAGCTTTTTGTGAATTTATATGAATGAGCTTGAAAAGCTTATCAAGATTTTCCTTATCAGTGGTCATGCTTCCGATATGCGTCATTGTTTCGTTATACAGACCGTGGAAGTCAGAGCCACCAGTCACTATCAGGTCATGTTCCTTTGCGATGTCTGCAAGCTTCTGCTGTTGAGTTGGAGTAGCAGAGTGATGATATGCTTCAATTCCGTCAAGCTTGCCTGCCTCAATAAGTTCAAGAAGCAGCTCGGTGTTGTTGAACATAACAGGGTGTGCCATAACAGCAATGCCCTTTGCGGAGTGTATAAGATCAAGCACAAAGTTTACGTCAGGATATTCACGGGTCACAAGACATTCGCCGTTTGGATATGCAAAAAGCTTGTCGTTCACAGAGCCGTAAAGCTCAGTGGCATAGCCGTAATTTACCAATGCTCTCATGATATGCTGTTTAAAAATGCTCTTTGAGCTTTTTGTGTAGCGCAGCACGGCGTCGGCAGGGATAGGATATCTAGCCGTCACCTTCTCTATCATTTCCTTTGCACAGTCTTTTCTTATCTGGCATGACTTCAGGCAAAGACCCTCCAGCCTGTCCGGCTTTTGCGGCGCATAGCACAGAATGTGTACTTTTGAATTGCGCTTCTTGTCCCATGCTGAAAGCTCTACCGCAGGAATGACCTTGACCCCATAACGTTCACCAAGTATTTGCGCTCTGCTTGATGATGAAAGAGTGTCATGGTCTGTTATCGCAAGAAAGTCAAGTCCCATTCTTTTTGCCTGAACAATGACCTCTTCTATACCAAGCGAGCCGTCAGACAGCGTTGTGTGACAATGCAGATCTCCTGTCATACCTTTGTTCCTCCAAATCTATAAAATATATCTGTCATTTTCTGTATATATAGTACAGCCGTTAAATTTGACTAAATAATTATAACATATTTTATATACATTTGCAAGCACTTTTGAACAATTTACACAAAATTTGCACAAAAATTATATTATTTTGTCGTATATGACAAATCAACAGTGTCGAAATAGTGCGATTTAACGAAATATCAGAGCTTATATCCGAAGAATTTTTCGCAAAACCATACGTCTTTAACCTGAAAGCTTTTGCCGTTTAGATATTCAAGTATACCTGCGTCAGTGGTGAATTTAAAGGTAAGCTTGTACGAATAAAGTGCCTGCGTTTTCACATTGTATGCACGGTTGACTTTATTTATTCCGTATTTGCCGTCACCGAGAAGTGGATAGCCAATGTGAGCAAGGTGCGCCCTTATCTGATGCGTCCTGCCTGTGATAAGGTCAACTTCAAGAAGAGCAAGGTCATCAGTCTTGTTTTCCGCAAGCACACGATAAGAGGTTATCATGGTGCGGCTGCCCTCAAATTTCTTGTCAGATACCTTGACAGTTTTTGTGCCTTCATCTTTCTGATGATAAGCCGTGAGCCGAGCAGACTTTTCCTTTGGTATGCCAACGGTCACGCAAAGATAAAGCTTTTCAAGTTCTCTGTCTTTAACTTTCTGATTAAGCACACGCAAACTTTCAGCATTTTTCGCACATATTACGATACCGCCTGTGTTGCGGTCGATCCTGTTGCAAAGGGCAGGAGCAAAAGACAGCTCCTCCTCAGGACGATATTCACCCTTTTCATAAAGATAGTGCTGTATCCTGTTTATGAGCGTGTCCACCGAACCGCTTTCGTCTTCATGTACCACAAGTCCGCACTTTTTGTCGCAAAGGATAATATTCTCGTCCTCGTAAATAATATTCAAAGACGTTGGCGCACTGAGAAAAGCAGGTCTGTCAGCAACTTCGCCTTCGAAAAATTCGTCATTGATGTAAAGCTGCATAACGTCACCGCAAGCAAGCCGTGTGGATATCTCACAGCGTTTGCCGTTGACCTTGATACGCTTTAGGCGCAGATATTTGTACAGCAGATTTTTAGGCAGTTTCGGCACAGCCTTTGTGAGAAACTTGTCAACACGCTGACCTGCGTCATTCTGATTTATTATAAATTCTCTCATGCCATACCTCAGAGCTTCACACGAGCGGAGAATCCCCCGTCAATAAGCTCGTCAAGACCCGTGCTGTCAGCGCCGCTTTCACGGAGAAGCAGAAGAATTTCTGACATATCGCAGGCTTTGCCTTTACGGCGGGATATCTCCTCTTCACATTTGATAGCATATTGTAAAGGCTTTTTGTCAGCAGGGAAGTTCACATCTGAGCCTTGAGCGATGAGCCATTTGATGAAATCAACACTTCGCTTGTCAGGCTTGAGAACACCATCATGCTCCACGAGGTCTGCACTTTCGATTGCAGTGAGCAGGAAAGTAAGCCCGTTGCTGTCAGTGTCGTTGTAGTCCACATCATCAGAGATGAATAAGAATTTAAGCTCTTCCAGTTCACGCTTTGAGAGGGTGTAGTTGTATTCGTCATATGATCTGTTCATGTTACGTCCTCCTGAAATTATTACTATAGTGATATTATAACCTAAAGTGTGGGAGAATGCAAGAGGGGAGCGGTATTAAGTGAGGAGTGAGGAGTGAGGAACGAGGAGTGGAAAAAGCTGAACAGAGATGTGTACAAGCACCGAGCGCAGCGATTTTGCGGCAGTAGAACCTATCCCGAACCACTGTAGGAGCGAACACCGTTCGCCAGTGCTCAGGATTTGCTGTAAATTCAGAATTGTCGGGGAGAATTTTTTGCTGCCGAACCTTGTTGTTACCGTGGGCTTGTTACTTCGACGAGCGAACACCGTTCGCCCCTACACATACATCGAGCTGATACCGCAGGTTGAGTAACAATACCAGTCCGAAAAATCGTACATATACGCAAATTCAAAAAATATTGATAAAAAAGCCTTTACAATTAAAAATAATTGTAATATAATAATTAAAACAACTGTTCGATTGAGGAGGCATTTATGGATAAGTTTCAGCTTGTTTCAGATTATAAGCTTTCAGGCGATCAGCCCGAAGCGGTGGACGCTTTAGTAAAGGGTATCGAAAGCGGCATGAGAGAACAGACCCTTATGGGCGTTACAGGTTCAGGCAAGACCTTTACTATGGCAAACGTTATCGCAAGGATAAACCGTCCGACGCTTGTGCTTGCCCATAATAAGATACTTGCCGCTCAGCTTTGCTCTGAGTTCAAGGAGTTTTTTCCGAACAATGCCGTGGAATATTTCGTGTCCTACTATGACTATTATCAGCCTGAAGCCTATGTGCCTAGCAAGGACGTCTATATCGAAAAGGACAGCTCCGTTAATGACGAGATAGATAAGCTCAGACATTCCGCTACCTCCGCTATCGCTGAACGCCGCGACGTTATCATCGTTGCCAGCGTTTCATGTATCTACTCCCTTGGTGACCCTGAGGAGTATAAGTCCATGGTCGTGTCTATACGTCGTGGTATGGAGAAATCCCGTGACAGACTTATCGCTGACCTTGTGGGTATCCAGTATGAGCGAAACGATATAAATTTTGTGAGAAACAAGTTTCGTGTCAGGGGAGATGTGGTGGAGATATTTCCTGCAAATTCTACTGATACAGCTATCAGAGTGGAGTTCTTCGGCGACGAGATAGACCGTATCACAGAGATAAATGTTGTCACAGGCGAGGTGCTTTGCTCCCTTGCCCACGCCGCAATTTTCCCTGCTTCTCATTATATCGTCAGCCGTGATAAAATGCACGACGCTATCGAAGAGATAAAGCAGGAGCTTGACGAGCGTATCAAATATTTCAAAGACAACGATATGCTTATCGAAGCTCAGCGTATCGCACAGCGCACCAACTATGATATTGAGATGTTGGAGGAGATAGGCTTTTGCAGCGGTATCGAGAACTATTCCCGAGTGCTTGCAAGACGTCCCGCAGGCTCTACGCCATTCACTTTGCTTGACTTTCTGCCTGAGGATTTTGTGCTTTTCGTGGACGAGTCACACGTTTCTCTGCCGCAGGTGAGAGGTATGTATGCAGGCGACAGAGCGAGAAAGCAGACACTTGTTGACTATGGTTTCAGACTGCCGTCAGCAATGGATAACAGACCGCTGACCTTTGATGAATTCTATTCTCATATTAATCAGGCGGTGTTCGTGTCCGCTACCCCTGGACCTATCGAGCAGGAAAAGTCACAGCAGATAGTGGAGCAGGTCATAAGACCGACAGGTCTGCTTGACCCTGAGATAATCGTAAAGCCGACTGAGGGTCAGATAGAGGACTTGCTCAGCGAGATAAATATGCGTACAGCTAAAAACCAGCGTGTGCTTGTTACTACTCTTACAAAGAAAATGGCTGAGGATCTCACAAATTATCTCAAGAGCTTTGATGTCAAGGTGAGATATATGCACCACGATATAGACACTATCGAGCGTATGGAAATAATCCGTGACCTGCGACTGGGCGAGTTTGACGTGCTCGTTGGTATCAACCTTTTGCGTGAGGGTCTTGACCTGCCTGAGGTAACTCTTGTGGCGATACTTGACGCTGATAAGGAGGGCTTCCTGCGTTCTGAAAGCGCACTTATACAGACCATAGGCAGAGCTGCACGAAACGCTGAGGGCAAGGTAATAATGTATGCCGACACCGTGACACGTTCAATGGAAAAGGCTATTACCGAAACGGAGCGCCGTCGTGCAATACAGATGAAGTTCAATGAAGAACACGGCATAGTTCCGAAAACTATCGTCAAGGATATAAGAGATGTAATAGAAATATCCACCAAGGAAGAGGTGGAATACGAGGCAAGGCAGAAAACAAAGCTTTCAAAGCAGGAAACTGCAAAGCTCATAGAAAAGCTCACCAAGGAAATGAAAGAGGCGGCAAAGCTGCTTGAATTTGAGCACGCCGCATTCCTGCGTGATAAAATTGCGGAGTTAAAGGGTGAGAAGAAGTAGCTGAATGAGGAATGAGAAATGAGGAATTTGCGAATAAAAAAAGAAAAAGGAGAGTAAAGAATACCAATGCCAATTAACGAGATAGTTATAAAAGGTGCAAGAGAGCATAATCTCAAAAATGTTGATGTTACCATACCGAGAGATAAGCTTGTTGTTATGACAGGTCTTTCGGGTTCGGGCAAATCTTCTCTTGCATTCGATACCATATACGCCGACGGACAAAGACGTTATGTTGAGTCGCTGTCCTCTTATGCGAGAATGTTTTTGGGTCAAATGGATAAGCCTGATGTTGACAGCATAGAGGGACTTTCCCCTGCTATATCCATAGATCAAAAAACTACTTCCAAAAACCCACGCTCTACTGTTGGAACAGTCACCGAGATATACGACTATCTCAGACTACTCTATGCCCGTATAGGCGTGCCACACTGTCCTGTCTGCGGAAGAGAGATACGTCAGCAGACAGTTGACCAGATCGTGGATAAGATAATGGAGCTTGACGAAGGTACAAAGATTCAGCTTTTAGCTCCTATCGTCAGAGGACGTAAGGGTGAGCATACAAAAGAGCTTGAACGTGCCAGAAAGTCGGGCTATGTGAGAGTGCGTATAGACGGCATAACCTATGACCTTTCGGAAGAGATAAAAATAGAGAAAAATAAAAAGCACACGATCGAGATAGTGGTGGACAGACTTGTTATCAAGGATGGCATAAAGTCCCGTCTTACCGACAGTATCGAAACTGTTTCTTCGCTTACAGGGGGACTTGTGGGAGTTGACGTTATCGGCGGAGAGGAAATGCTTTTTTCTCAGAATTACGCCTGCCCTGAGCATGGCGTATCTATCGACGAGCTGACTCCGAGAATGTTCTCTTTCAACAATCCTTTCGGTGCTTGCGAAAAGTGTACAGGTCTGGGCGTGTTCAAAAAGATAGACCCTGAGCTTATTATCCCTAACAAAGACCTTTCTATAAGACAAGGCGCAATCAAAGCCAGTGGCTGGAACAGCCTTGAAGAAGGCTCTATCGCCATGATGTATTTCAACGCAATTTCTGAGACCTACGGCATATCCCTTGACGAGCCTGTTAAAAACCTCGACAAAGACGCTATAGACGTTTTTCTGTACGGCACGCAGGGTCAGAAGCTTCACCTAAAGCGTGGCAACAAGTTCTATAAGGCTGACTATCAGGCTGAATTTGAGGGCGTTATACCAAACCTTGAAAGACGTTACAAGGAATCCAACAGCGATTGGGCGAAGGCTGATATAGAAGCGTATATGAGCGATGAAAAGTGTCCTGCCTGCCATGGTGAAAGGCTTAAAAAAGAAAGCCTGAGCGTTACAGTTGGCGGAATAAATATCGCAGAGCTTTGTCACAAATCGGTGGCAAAGGCACTGGAGTTTTTTGAAAACCTTGAGATAAGCGACCGTGACAAGCTTATCGGTGAGCAGATAATAAAAGAGATAAAGTCACGCCTTGGCTTTCTCAAAAGCGTTGGACTGGAATATCTCACCCTGTCACGTTCTGCAGGTACTCTCTCAGGCGGCGAGAGCCAGCGTATAAGGCTTGCAACGCAGATAGGCTCATCACTTGTGGGCGTGCTGTATATCCTTGACGAGCCGTCTATCGGTCTGCATCAGCGTGACAATGACAAGCTTATCGCCACACTGAAAAGGCTTCGTGACCTTGGCAACACTCTCATAGTGGTGGAACATGACGAGGACACCATGCGTGCGGCAGATTTCGTGGTTGACGTTGGACCGGGAGCAGGCATTCACGGCGGCGAGATAGTCTGCGCAGGAACTGTTGACGATATAATGAAGTGCAAGCGTTCTATCACAGGACAGTATCTCAGCGGTGCAAAGAAAATACCAGTTCCTGAAACACGCAGACAGGGCAACGGCAAGTTCCTGAAAGTCATCGGTGCAACACAGAACAATCTGAAAAACATAGATGTTGAGATACCTCTCGGCACTTTCACCTGCGTAACAGGTGTGTCAGGCTCAGGCAAATCATCACTTGTGAACGAGATAATCTATAAGGAGCTTGCAGGCAGATTAAATCGTGCGAAAATACGCTCCGGAGCGTTCAAGGAAATGCAGGGGATAGAGCATCTTGACAAGGTCATTGATATCGACCAGTCGCCAATAGGCAGAACGCCAAGGTCTAATCCTGCCACCTATACAGGGGTGTTCACCGACATAAGAGAACTTTTCGCTCAGACCGCTGATGCAAAGATGAAAGGCTACGGTGCAGGACGTTTCTCATTCAACGTCAAAGGCGGAAGATGTGAAGCCTGTGAGGGCGACGGTATAATCAAAATAGAAATGCACTTTTTGCCTGACGTGTATGTGCCGTGCGAGGTATGCGGCGGTATGAGATACAACCGTGAAACGCTGGAAGTCAGATATAAGGGCAAGAACATCTATGACGTGCTTGAAATGACAGTGGAAGAGGGCGTTGAGTTTTTCAGTGCTATCCCTAAAATAAGCCGTAAGCTTGAAACACTGTATGAAGTTGGTCTTGGCTATGTGAAGATAGGGCAGGCGGCCACAACCCTCTCAGGCGGTGAAGCGCAAAGAGTCAAGCTTGCAACAGAGCTTTCAAAGAGAGCCACAGGCAGAACTATATATATCCTAGACGAGCCGACTACAGGACTTCATACTGCTGACGTGCATAAGCTTATAGAGGTATTGCAGAAGCTTGCAGACGGAGGAAATACAGTGCTTGTTATCGAGCATAATCTTGATGTAATAAAGACCGCAGACCATATCATAGACTTAGGCCCTGAGGGCGGTGACGGCGGCGGAACTATCGTTTGCACAGGAACTCCTGAGGAAATTGCGGCTTGCGACAGGTCTTATACGGGACAGTATTTGAGGAAGATGCTGTAGCTGTAACAAGTGAGGAGTGAGGAGTGAGGAATGAGGAATTGGCATAGCTGACCCTTGTGGCTATTCAGTACGAGGTAAATGTATGCACCGAGTTTATTCTGCTATGTAGTGCAGAGGGGTGCGGAAATGAAACTACAAACAAAAAATAATCAAAGCGGTGTCGGGAAAAAACTCACACCGCTTTTTTTCTATTATCATAAAAGCACCAGCAAAGAGCGCAGCGATTTTGCGGCAGTAGAACCTTTCCCGAATAATCTGTAGGGGCGAACAGCGTTCGCCCGTGCTCAGAACTTGTACAAATTCAGAACTGTAGGGGAGTTTTTTACGTTTGCCAAACAGCGTAATAATCAGGGTTTATTTCTTCGACGGGCGAACAGTGTTCGCCCCTACACATTATTTTAGCAAATACCGAATATAAATATCTCGGTGATGAACTTGTTTAAGCTAAAAATCAAAAATACGACTTATGGAATTTCATTCAGCTTTTTCTTTGTTATAGCCCTCGTGACGATATGCTCTGCGACCCAAACGGAAAAATTGCTCATGACCCTTGTGAGCTGCGCACTCCACGAACTGGGTCATCTCGTACTCATGACCGCTTTCGGAAGCTCACCGCAGGAAATTGTTGTCTACGGCGGTGGTATCCGCATTACTCCTGATAATAAACAGCTTTCTAAAAATCACGAGCTTGCTGTGCTTTTCGGTGGCGCAGCAGTAAATTTTGCCCTCTGCCTGCTGTCATATATGGCGAATGGTGGTGGCTTTTTCTGTCAGATAAACTTTCTGCTTGGTGCGCTAAACCTACTGCCATTTCGCTATTTTGACGGTGGCAGGATACTTGCCTTGCTTGCCAATGGCAAGGTCTGCGAACTTTTCAGGGCTCTGTTTATCTTACTCTCAGCTGCGGCAATGGTTTATATGATTCTCCACGGCACTGTGAGCGTTTCTTTTGCCGCAACTTTCTGCTTTATCGTCCTCTCAGAAGTCATATATTAACACTTTGCTTATTGCTTTTGTAATAAATTTTTGGTATAATAATATGAAATGCTTATGTATCTGTAGGGGCGAACAGTGTTCGCCCGTTTCACCTCACTTTGTGTATTGCTCTCGCTTTACTGGGTGCGGTGAGATAGTACAGACATTCAATATCGGAGGATAAAACGTTGGAAGAACTGAAAAAGAAAATAGAAAAGCTGCTGCTTAAAGTGCAGCGTCCGTCAAGGTATATCGGCGGCGAGGTGGGCAGCGTTGTAAAGGATAAGGATAAGGTGGACGTGCGGTTCGCTTTCTGTTTTCCTGATACTTATGAGGTGGGTATGTCACACCTTGGCATGAAGATACTTTATGGTCTGAAAAACGCCCGTGAAAATTGGTGGTGCGAGCGTGTTTTCATGCCTGAGGAGGACTATAACAAGCTCATGCGTGAGAATGATATCCCTCTTTACGCACTGGAGAGCCTTGACCCTATAAAGGATTTTGATTTCATCGGCTTTACGCTCATGTATGAGCTTTCTTATAATAATGTGCTTGAAATGCTCGACCTTGCAGGCGTGCCAGTGCTTGCAAAGGACAGAACTGAGCTTACACCACTTGTTATCGCAGGCGGTCCGTGTGCCTGCAATCCTGAGCCTATGGCTGACTTTTTCGACCTGTTCATTCTTGGCGAGGGTGAGGAAGTCAACGTTGAGCTTCTTGAACTTTATGAGAGAATGAAACCATTAAAGCCTACTAAGCAGGAGTTTCTAAGAGAAGCCGCAAAGCTGGAGGGTGTTTATGTTCCGTCATTCTATGACGTGGATTACAATGAGGACGGTACTGTGAAGTCTATCACGCCAAACGTCCCTGAGGCACCTGCTAGGGTCAAAAAGCGTGTTATAAAGGATTTTGATAAGGTATATTACCCTGAGGGCTTTGTTGTGCCATTCACTCAGATAGTCCATGACAGAGCGGTGGTTGAGGTACTGAGAGGGTGCATAAGAGGCTGTCGATTCTGTCAGGCAGGCTTTATCTACCGCCCGTTCAGAGAGAAAAGCATCGACACCATAAAGAACGAAACAAAGTCCCTTTGCGAGCAGACAGGCTATGAGGAAGTGTCCTTGTCGTCTTTGTCTACCAGCGATTATACAGAGATAAACAAGCTTTTGGAAAATCTTGTGGAATACACCGACGGAGAGCAGATAAACCTTTCACTGCCCTCGCTGCGAATAGACAATTTCAGTGAAGAACTTTTGGAGAAAATAAAGTCCGTAAGAAAAAGCGGTCTGACCTTTGCTCCGGAAGCCGGCACACAAAGGCTTCGTGACGTAATAAACAAGAACATCACCGAGGACGAGATAATGCGTACCTGCCGCACTGCCTTTGAGGGCGGATACAGCACTGTAAAGCTTTATTTCATGCTTGGTCTGCCTGAGGAAACCCTTGAGGACGTTGAGGGTATCGCAAAGCTTGCTCAGAAAGTCCTTGACCTTTATTACGAAACGCCAAAAGAAAAGCGCGGCAAGAGCGTGCAAATATCAGTTTCTACTGCAACATTCGTGCCAAAGCCTTTTACTCCGTTTGAGTTCGAGCCACAGGCAACTCCCGAGGAGATAAAAGAGAAACAGGAACACCTTTTCAAGAGCCTTACAAGCCGCAAGATACGCCTTAGCACTCACCAATCTTATACATCTATATTGGAAGCAGTTCTTGCAAGGGGCGACAGACGTCTTGGTAAGGCGATATACACCGCATGGAAAAAGGGTTGCTATCTTGACGGCTGGGACGAGCATTTCAAGGCTGACAAGTGGCAGGAAGCATTTGAGGAGTGCGGGCTTGATACAAGCTTCTACGCTCACCGCAGACGTTCTTATGACGAGATAGCGCCGTGGTCGCACCTTGATTATCTTGTGAGCCACGAGTTTTTCGTTCGTGAGAACAAGAAAGCACATCAGGCAGTGACTACACGAAACTGCAAAGAGGGCTGTTCAGGCTGTGGCATAAAATGCGAATACGGAGGTGTTTACTGTGGCAAACGCTGAGCCGAAGAATGTAAATCTCCGCTTGGAGAGATTTGAATACAGAGCGGTATTTTCCAAAACGGGCAGGGCGAAATACATTTCTCATCTTGACCTTATGAGAGCCTTTCAGCGAGTGTTCAAAAGGGCGCACCTGCCAATATGGCACACTCAGGGTTTCAATCCCCATGTGTATATAATGTTCCCACTGGCGTTGCCCCTCGGCACTGACAGCAGGGTAGAGATAATGGACTTTGCTCTCACTGAGGATATTCCATACAACGAGGTCTTGGAGCGAATGAACGCACAAACGCCTGTTGGTCTGGAGATAGTGAGCGTTTCAAAGCCTGAGCATAAGCATACCGATATTACAGCGGCGGAGTATGTGGCAAGGCTTAAAACAGATAAGAGCGTACATGAAGTGGCGGAGCTTTTCGGCAAGTTCATAGCACTTGACAAGATAGAGATAGAAAAGCGAACCAAGAAAAAGACTATCAATCTTGTGGATATAAAGCCACATATCACAGTGCTTGACAGCAAAGAGCTAGAGGACAGCTTTGAGGTGACATTAAAGCTGCCCTGCGGAAGCTCCTTCAATCTTAATGTGAACGTAGTCATAGACACGTTCTGTGAGCGTTATGGTATAGAAATATCGGAAATTTATACAGAACGTACAAAAATACTCATGGCAAATGGCGAAAATTTTATATAAATATCCTTGCAAAAGGTTTTGAGATATGGTATAATATTAAAGCATTTGAATTACCGTCGGTTCTTCCGACGAGAGTTAATGCCACGCCTTTGAACGAAAGGCACGACATTAAAGCGGGCAGTCCTCTGGCTTTGCAGCGATAGCTGCCATAAAGCGAATGAATGTCTGAAAATATTAAGGAGGAATTTAAAGTGGACGCTTTAAAGCAGATTTCTAATTCAAGCCTTAAATCCGAGGCACCTGTTATCAACGTTGGTGATACAGTAAAGGTACACGTAAGAATTACAGAGGGTGACAAGTCCAGAATCCAGGTATTCGAGGGCACAGTTATCGCTAAGAAGCACGGTGGAATCCACGAGACATTCACAGTTCGTAGAGTAGCTCACGGCTGTGGAATCGAGAGAGTTTTCCCTGTTCATTCACCTGTAGTTGAAAAGGTAGAGGTTGTACGCAGCGGTAAGGTTCGCCGTGCTAAGCTCTATTATCTCCGTGACAGAGTTGGTAAGGCAGCTAAGGTCAAGGAAGCTATCAGATAATTCTTTCTATAAAAACGAGTCGGCTTTGGTCGGCTCTTTTTTTTATATCCACGACTGAGTTGTTCGCACGATATACGGTAGGGGCGAACAGCGTTCACCTGCATATATCGCCCGACAATTTTATGATATTCGTACATTCGTTATATTTTCACAAACCATGTAGGGCGTCGTCCCCTACAGTTCTGAATTTGTACAAGTTCTGAGCATGGGCGAACACTGTTCGCCCCTACAGATTATTTGGGATAGTTTGTCTTGCCGCAAAATCACATGACATTTCACCGTCACATTGCACAAAATATCAGCACATGATTTGTGCAAACAAATGATTTATATTTTAATTTGGCAACATTTCTGCAATTGTTGCATTTTTTATGCAACAAAACGCCCTTTTTTCTGGATAAGTAGAGGGGGATAATTTCCTCTGCTTCACAGAGAAAGGACGATAAAAATGGCAAAGAATTTTCACACAGACAACAAAGCGTTCATGCTTTACAAAGACTGGGAGGACATTTTTCAAGCGCTTGACAGCAGCGAAGAGATAGGGGAGCTTGTCATGGCGCTGTTTGCCTATGCAAAGAGGGGAGAAACTCCAAAACTGTCAGGCGGAACAAAGATAGCGTTTCTTATGATGAGGGCTGCTATCGAGCGTGACGGCATTGCATGGGAAGAGACGTGTGCTCAAAGGAGCAAGTGCGGTAAAAAGGGCGGCAGACCTAAAAAGTCTGATGAGTCAGGGAATACTGATGAAAAAGCTGAGCAGACAGCTGCATCAGCAGATAATGCAGAAGAAAAACCTCAGGGTATAAATGATACCGCAGAAAAACCAAAAGCTTTTTCACAAACCAAAAGGTTTTCAGAAAAAGCAAAAAAAGCTGATAAAGATATAGATATAGATAAAGACAAAGATACAGATATAGATATAGATACAGATAAAGATAAAGATAAAGCTATAGATAAAGAGAAAAAGAAAGACGCAGGGACAGCGGAGTCTGTCGTCAGGTCTTTCGGCACACACAAAAATATAATGCTCACATCAGAGCAGTATAACGAGCTTGAAAGCAGGTGTCGGTCTGTCGGTCTGTCTTTAGAGAGCTATATATCTAAATTATCTCAATGGCTGTTTTCCAAGGGAAAGCACTGTACAGACCCATACCGCATAATCTCAGGCTGGCTTGACGATGATTCAAAGAGAAAGGCTGCGGCAAAGCCCAAGAACAAACAAGGCTGCGATCTGTCGTGGTATGATGACTTTGCCATGAATGTTGATCTGTCAAAGTTCCTGTAGGGGGTGTTTTGCTGTACTTGCCATATCTGCACGATGTATGTGTAGGGGCGAACGCTGTTCGCCAGTTGAAGTAGCAAACCCTGATTATTACATTGTTCGGTAGATGTAATAACTATCCCACCGCATCTACAATTCAGAATTATGGCAAATTCTGAGCAGGGGCGAACACTGTTTGCCCCTACAGATTATTCGGGAGAGTTTGTCATGCCGCAAAATCGCTGCGCTCGGTGCTTGTGCACAACTCTGTTCAGCTATGCTCATTCCTCACTCCTCATTCCTCACTTAAACCCTCCGCTCCCCCTATCTCAAAGAAATTTTCCTTACCCCCTTGTAATTTGTTTTGAAATTTGATATAATAAATCTATATGAGTATTTGACGGCTTTTGCCGCCTTTGGATAAAGGATCGAGGCTTTTATGGACGATAATAAAAAATTCGGCGACGTTTCTCAGGAGGATATTGACAAGGCTAAAAAAGCCGCCCCTGACGACCTAAAGGAAAAACAGCCCGTGAATGTTATGGACGAGGTCTTTGAATGGGCTGAATCTTTCGTGTTCGCTATGTTTATGGTGATCCTGATATTTACTTTTTTCTTCAGGATAGTTCTTGTTCAGGGCCCTTCTATGCGTGAAACTTTGCAGGATCAGGACAGACTTATAATCACTCACATAAATTATACACCCCAAAAGGGCGATATAGTTGTTATCAACAGCGAAAAGCTCGGCAAAACTATCATCAAGCGTGTTATCGGCACAAGCGGAGATAAGGTTGTCGTTGATTATAATAACAACACCGTTACAGTAAACGGTAAGGTCATTTCAAATGACAATATCAGGGAAGCTATGTATAACACTAATCTCTTTGATGAGAAATATGAAGTGGAAGAAAATGTTTTTGAGTATGACGTGCCTGAGGGCAAGCTGTTCGTTATGGGTGATAACAGAAATAATTCCACAGACAGCAGAAGGATAGGCTTTATCGACCCCTCCGACGTGCTTGGCAAGGCAGTTTTAAGGCTTTATCCATTTGACAGCTTTGGTAAGGTAAGTTGAAAAAGCAGGGCAAAAGAGCTGCCGATAATCTGTTCGACTTTCTTGAGATCATAGTCATGGCAATGTTCGTGGTCGTGCTTGTTTTTACTTTTGTGTTTAGAACAGTCAACGTACAAGGACAGTCGATGCAGGACACTCTTTTTGAAAATGATTCTCTTGTTATATCAAAACTGCTTTATACGCCAAAGCAGGGGGATATAGTTGTGGTCAACTCGTCTGTTCTTGACAATAGGATAATCAAACGTATCATTGCCGTAGAAGGACAAAAGGTCGAGATAGACAACAAGTCGGCTATAGTCAAGGTCAACGGAGCAGTGCTTGACGAGAGCTATATTAAGTGCGACGGCAGCTTTGATGACGAGTATTTTGATGAAAGATACTATAATAAAGAAAGTGAAGTTTATGAATATGAAGTGCCTGCGGGATGTTGCTTTGTAATGGGCGACAACCGAAATCATTCCACAGACAGCCGTGTAATAGGATATGTGCCTTATGACGAGATAGTCGGCAGAGTGCTGTTTCGATTTGCGGCAGGCAATGACGAGGGCATTGGTAAGGTAGATTGAGTTAGAGTAAGGAGGAAGATATGAGCGAAGTATCTCACGTTCAGTGGTTTCCTGGACATATGGCAAAAACACGCCGCATAATGGCGTCAAATCTAAAGCTTGTGGACGCAGTTGTGGAAATAACTGACGCTCGTATCCCGTTTTCAAGCAGAAACCCTGAAATGAAGCGTATCGTAGGCTCAAAGCCAAGGCTTGTGCTTCTCAACAAGGCTGATTCAGCCGACCCTGAGGTAACGGCAATGTGGCTGGACTATTATGCAAAACAGGGTATCACAGCACTTGCTACAGATTGTCGGAGCGGCAAAAACGTAAGCAAGTTTTATGGAAAGCTCAAAGAGCTTTTAAAGGACGATATTGAGAAATGGAATGCCAAGGGTATGTCCGGCAGACCTGTAAGAATAATGATAGTCGGTATACCAAACGTTGGCAAGTCGTCATTTATAAACAGACTTGCAGGGTCAAGGCTTGCAAAAGTTGAGGACAGACCCGGTGTTACAAGAGGTAAACAGTGGGTGAAGCTTGACGAGGGCTTTGAGCTTTTGGATATGCCCGGTGTGCTGTGGCCTAAGTTTGAGGATAAGCTTGTTGGCGAAAGGCTCGCATTTACAGGTGCAGTCAAGGACGATATCATGGACATGGAATATCTTGCCTGCCGTCTGCTGGAGTTTTTGAAAGAGAATTATCCTGAGCTTATCGAGAAACGTTATGGCGTCAGAACAGATGATATAGAGCCTGCTGACGAGGAAACTATCGGCTGTGTGGTAGGCTTTGAGCTTCTTGAAAGGATAGGCAGAAAGCGTGGCTTTTTAGTTTCTGGCGGAGAGATAAATACCGAAAGGGCAGCCATTACAGTTATGGACGAGTTCAGAAACGGTACTCTCGGCAGACTTACTCTTGAAAAGCCAAAGGGGTATTGATATGACGCTCAGTGAGTTTGACAACGAGATAAGAAAAGATCATAACGTGGTGTGCGGCTGCGATGAAGCCGGCAGAGGTCCTCTTGCAGGAGATGTGTTTGCAGCGGCTGTGATATTTGATAAGGACACAGTCATAGAGGGGATAAACGACAGCAAAAAGCTGACAGCGAAAAAGCGTGAGGAGCTTTTTGATGAGATAATGGAAAAAGCAGTTGACTTTTCTATACAGACCGCAACAGTGGAAGAGATAGAGGATATAAATATACTTAACGCCGCAATGCTCGCAATGAAAAGAGCGGTGGAGGATATGGATACAAAGCCTGACGTTTGCCTTATCGACGGGAACAAGACCCCTGAGGGGCTTGAATGTCCAGCCATAGCGGTGGTAAAAGGAGATGCCAAAAGTCAGGCAGTGGCGGCGGCTTCAATTCTTGCAAAGGTCGCAAGGGACAGGTATATGGAGCAAATGGCTGAACAATATCCTGAGTATCGGTTTGAGAAGCATAAGGGCTATGGCACAAAGCTCCACTATCAGATGATAGACCAGTATGGACCATGCGGTATACATAGAATGAGTTTTCTCAAAAAGTATTATGCAAAGAAAAATGGGCATTGACCATACCCAGCGCCGAAAGGCTGGCAATATCGGGGAGGACGCAGTTTGCGGCTTTCTTGTAAGACACGGGTATGAGATAATAAAGAGGAATTTTACCGTCAGAGGCGGTGAAATAGATATAATCGCAGAGAAAGCGGATATCATAGCCTTCGTGGAGGTCAAAACTAGGGAGCATGGCTCTCTTACCTCTGCTGAAGAGGCTGTCGATCCGGTCAAGCAGCGGCATATCGTTCAGACAGCACAGGCTTTTTGTAAGGGGATTTTAGAGCCTGTGTGCTGTCGGTTCGATGTTGCGGCGGTGGAGCTGGAGAACGGCAGAGTCAAAAAGCTGAGATATTATGTGAACGCTTTTGATGCAAGTATGAAATAAAGACCATGGGTCGGATATGCCGAACGAACTGTGTCTGTAGGGGCGAACACTGTTCGCCCGTGACGTGGAATGTTAGACGTTATCTGAACAAATGGTCTGTAAATAGCCGACACCTGTCGGACATCTAAAACAAGAAGGGTTGTTGTTTATGTTTTACAAAAGTACAAGAAACAGCGAAGTAAAGGTTTCGTCTGCACAGGCGATAGCACAGGGCATTTCTGAGGACGGCGGTCTTTTCGTTCCGTCTGAGATACCTGCCATAACACTTGATGATATCAAGGCTCTTGGCGAAAAAAGCTACGCTGAGAGAGCATTTTTCGTTTTCTCAAAGTACCTCACAGATTTCACAGAGGCTGAGATACGCTACTGTGTAGGGGGTGCTTACAACACAAAGAATTTCGACACAGACAATATTGCAGAGCTTGCTCACCTTTTTGACGGCACTTATATGCTTGAACTGTGGCATGGTCCAACTTGTGCGTTCAAGGATATGGCTCTTCAGATTCTGCCGTACCTGCTCACAACTTCTATCAAGAAGCTTGGCGTTGACAAGAAGGTAGTTATCCTCGTTGCTACATCAGGCGACACTGGTAAGGCTGCTCTCGAGGGCTTCAAGGACGTTGAGGGTACAGAGATACTCGTGTTCTATCCTGAGGACGGCGTTTCAGCTATGCAGAAAAAGCAGATGACAACTCAGGAGGGCGGCAACGTTGGCGTTTGCGCAATCAAGGGCAACTTTGACGACGCTCAGACAGGTGTTAAGACTATCTTCACAAGCAAGGAAACTGCCGACAAGCTTGCTGAGAACGGCATGATGTTCTCCTCTGCAAACTCTATCAACTGGGGCAGACTTGCACCACAGATAATCTACTATGTATCTACATACGCTCAGCTTGTTGCTGACGGTGAGATCGAGCTTGGCGACAAGATAAACATCGTTGTTCCAACAGGCAACTTCGGTAATATCCTCGCAGGCTACTATGCAAAGCATATGGGCGTTCCTGTTAATAAGCTTATCTGCGCTTCAAACGCAAATAACGTCCTCACAGACTTTATAAAGACAGGTATTTATGACAGAAATCGTCCGTTCCATACAACTATCTCTCCTTCTATGGATATCCTTATTTCCTCTAACCTTGAAAGACTTCTCTATCACCTCAGCGGCTCTGATGACGCTCAGATAAGAGAGTGGTTCGGCAGCCTTTCCAAGACTGGCAGATATGAGGTAACAGACGAAGTGAAGAAGGCTATCGCTGACGAGTTCTATGCAGGCTGCTGCGACGATGAGCAGACAAAGGCTTGCATTAAGGAGATCTATGACGAGTATTCCTACACCTGCGACACTCACACAGCCGTTGCAGTGAAGGTATACAAGGACTATGCGGCTGCTACAGGCGACAAGACAAAGACTGTTATCGCTTCAACAGCAAGCCCATATAAGTTCTCAGGTTCAGTTCTTGCAGCTATCGGTAAGGATACAAACGCTGACGAGTTCGGTCTTGTTGACGAGCTTGCCGAGGTTTCAAAGATACCTGTTCCTGCTTCGCTTGCTGCACTTAAGGATAAGGAAGTAAGATTCACAAAGGTGATCGACAAGGCTGATATGAAGGACTACATCTACTCAGCTCTGGGTATTTGATATGTACCCGTCCGACTATTGTCGGGCGGAGGTCAGCGCACAGCGTATGTCCACTGACCATGGCGAGGGGAATTAGCCTCTTGCCTTGAATGTCTTGCACTCTGTTTCGTCACAGCAGTTAGGGTCGGTGCAGGTACAGCCTACGTTGATCTTGCCTGCGGTACATTCGCAGTTGTTGCTGTTGTAAACGCATTTGTCTACGTTGCAGTGGATACCGTAAATTCTATCCTTCTCCATTTGTACATCGCTCCTTCCGCAGCTTTTTGCTGCAAAAGTAGTATGTGCATGAGTGGTCGGGATAATACATGAAGTTTCTGGAATGGAGGAAAAACCGTGAGCCTATTTGCCATTGCCGACTTGCATTTGTCGCTGGGTACAGATAAACCAATGGATATATTCGGCGGCTGGTCTGACTATGTGACAAAGCTTGAAACAAACTGGCAGAACAAAGTTCGTCCTGAGGACACTGTGGTGATACCCGGCGATATCTCGTGGGGAATGAATTTTGAGCAGTCGAAAAAAGACTTCGAGTTCATAAATAAGCTCAACGGCAGAAAAATAATATCCAAGGGCAATCACGATTATTGGTGGAACACCAAGAACAAAATGGATAAATTTTTCGCAGAAAACGGTTTTGATACCATAAATATACTGCATAATAATCATTACAGCTATGAGGGCTACGGCATATGCGGAACGAGAGGCTGGATAAGCGATAACGGCGAGCCTGCGGATCAGAAGGTTCTGGCAAGGGAAGCAGGCAGACTTGCACTCTCTATCGAGTCTGCACAAAAGGCAGGCTTAGAGCCTGTGGTGTTTTTGCATTATCCGCCGCTTTTCGGCAATAGCTGCAATTATGATATGCTTGAAGTGCTTCATAAATACGGCATAAAAAAGTGTTTTTACGGACACCTTCACGGAAGAGCCCACGCTTATGCAATAAACGGCACTCGTGACGGAGTGGAATATCGGCTTATAGCTAGTGATTTCTTGCGTTTTGACCCATTGGACATAACGAAAATTGTGCAAAGTGACAATTTATAAAAAAATGCTGGAAATGACAATATATTTGTGCTATAATGTATAAGATACATTTATATAATGGAGGAATAATAAATGAGTTTAAAAGCTACAAACAATGTTGAAACCAATAAGTACGAGCTTGAGATCGAGATCTCTGCTGAGGATTTTGAGGCTGCAATAGAGAAAGCTTATCTTAAAGCAAGAAAGAATATCGCTATGCCAGGCTTCCGTAAGGGTAAGGCTCCTAGAAAGCTTATCGAAAAGGAATACGGCGAGCAGGTATTTTTTGAGGACGCTGTAAATCTTCTGTACGCCCCTGTTGTAAACGGCGCAGTTGAAGAGTCCGGTCTGGAACTTGTTACTCGCCCAGAGGTAGAGGTAACTGAGATCAGCAAGGAAAACGGTGTAAAGCTCAAGGCAACTTGCATCACAAAGCCTGAGGTTGAAGTTAAGGACTATAAGGGTATAGAAGTTGAAAAAGTTGTCAATCCTGTAACTGATGAGGATATCAACAAGCAGCTTGACGCTCTCAGAGAGAAGAACGTAACAGTTGAAACTGTTGACGACAGAGCAGCTGAGAACGGTGACGACGTTGTTATCGACTTCGAGGGCTTCAAGGACGATGTTGCTTTCGAGGGTGGTAAGGCAGAAGATTTCACACTGTCACTTGGAAGCGGTCAGTTCATTCCTGGCTTTGAGGATCAGATCGTTGGTCACAACGCCGGTGAGGATTTCGACATCAACGTAACATTCCCTGAGGAGTATCAGGTAAAGGAACTTGCAGGCGCACCTGCTGTATTCAAGATCAAGCTCAAGAGCATATCAAAGAAGGTTATGCCTGAGCTGGACGACGATATGGTAAAGGATTCAACAGAGTTCGATACAGTTGACGAATACAAGGCTGACGTTAAGAAGAAGCTTGAGGAAGCTAACGAGAAGCACGCTGATTCTGAGGTAGAGGCTAAGATATTCGATAAGGTCATCGAGAACATGACAGCTGAGATCCCACAGGTCATGTTTGACAACAGAGTAAACGAGATGATCGGCGAGCTGGAGCAGAGACTTGCACCACAGGGCATCTCACTTGATCTCTATATGCAGTATACAGGTCAGACTATGGACACTGTAAAGAAGGCATATGCTGAGCAGGCTGAGAAGCAGGTCAAGCTCAGACTTGCACTTGAAAAGATCGCAAAGCTTGAGAATATCGAGGTAACTGAGGACGAGCTTAAGGCTGAGTTCGATAAGCTTGCTGAGGCTTACAAGCTTGACGTTGACCAGATCAAGCAGTTTATCCATGATGACGACCTTAAGAAGGATATTGCAGTTGGCAAGGCTGTTGACCTTATCAAGGACGCAGCAGTTATAAAGTAAGATAATTTATGCTTTCGCCCGCATGACCTTATGCGGGCGAAAATAGATTAAGGAGGCAATTTTATGGCATTGGTACCTTATGTAGTGGAACAGACAAGCAGAGGCGAGAGAAGCTATGACATTTATTCCCGCCTGCTCAATGACAGAATAATCATGCTCTGCGACCAGATAGACGACGCAGTGGCAAGCGTAGTAGTGGCACAGTTGCTTTATCTTGAGGGACAGGATCCTGAAAAGGATATCGACCTTTATATAAACAGCCCCGGAGGAGTTATCACAGCCGGCATGGCTATCTATGATACTATCCAGTATATCAAGTGTGACGTGTCAACTATATGCATGGGTATGGCTGCTTCAATGGGTTCATTCCTGCTTTCAAGCGGCACAAAGGGTAAGAGATTTGCTCTGCCAAACAGTGAGATACTCATTCATCAGCCTCTTATCGCAGGCGGCGGAATTTCTGGTCAGTGTACAGATATCAAGATACATTCTGACCACATGGTAAAGACCAGAGAGAAGCTCAACAGGATACTTGCCCAGAACACAGGCAAGCCTATCGAGCAGATCAACATCGACACTGAGCGTGACAATTATATGACAGCTCAGGAGGCTCTTGAATACGGTCTTATCGACAAGGTAATAACTAACAGATAGGTTCGGTGAAATAAATGGCTAATGATACAATAAGAAAATGCTCGTTCTGCGGCAAGCCTGAGGACAAGGTTAGAACACTTTTTTCAGCAGGCACGAGCCACATTTGTGACGAGTGTGTACTTTATTGCTATAATGTTCTGGCTGAGCAGGAGGGACTTCCTGCAACAAAGCAGCGTGGCAGGGGCAAGAATGCAGCTGACAGCGGTATAACCCTTAAGAAGCCTGCGGAGATAAAGGCAGTTCTTGACGAGTATGTTATCGGTCAGGAGGACGCAAAGATAGCGCTTTCTGTTGCGGTGTATAATCACTATAAGAGAATTTTGTCACTGGGTGACGATGATGACGTAGAGATACAGAAAAGCAACGTTTTGCTTCTTGGACCAACAGGAACAGGAAAAACTTTGCTTGCACAGACTTTGGCAAGGCTTCTGAACGTGCCTTTTGCTATTGCTGACGCTACTACGCTCACAGAGGCAGGCTATGTAGGCGACGATGTTGAAAACGTGCTTACAAGGCTTATTCAGGCGGCAGATTATAATGTTGAAGCGGCTCAGAATGGTATTATTTATATCGACGAGATAGATAAGATATCAAGAAAGTCGGAGAACGTTTCTATCACAAGAGATGTAAGCGGTGAGGGCGTACAGCAGGCACTTCTTAAGATAGTAGAGGGCTGTGTGTCCAATGTGCCTCCACAGGGTGGCAGAAAGCACCCACATCAGGAGTTCATACAGATAGATACCAAAAACATTCTGTTTATCTGTGGCGGAGCTTTTGAGGGACTTGACAGTGTTATCAAGAAGCGTACAGAATCATCATCACTTGGTTTTGGCGGAAAGGTCAAGAGCAAAGAGGACGATAACAATGTGATGAAGAGGGTAGTACCACACGACCTTGTGAAGTTCGGTATCGTACCGGAGCTTGTGGGCAGACTTCCTGTTATCACTGTACTTGACGAGCTTGACGAGGACGCACTTTGCAGGATCTTGACAGAGCCAAAGAACTCGCTTATCAAGCAGTATACAAAGCTTTTCAAGCTTGACAACATCGATTTTGAGATCACAGAGGACGCAAAGCGAGAGATAGCCAAGAGGACTATTGAAGAAAAGACAGGAGCAAGAGGACTTAGAGCGATAGTTGAGAAGATACTCACAAAGCTCATGTTTGAAGCACCGTCTGATGATGAGATAGTTGGCATAAAGATAACGGCTGAATGTGTTCGTGGCGAAGCAGAGCCTGAGATAACTCGTGCGGTAAGCTCGGCCAGAAAGAAAAAATAGTACAAATCTTTGTACAGATAAATGAGAGGCGGAGTATTCTGCCTCTTTTTTTGTTGCATATCTGCGTTATCCGCACATTATTTATTTGTTTAACAAACCATGTAGGGGCTGGCGCCCTCGACAGCCCGCTTTTTGGACGTTACATCTTGTAATTTATTGCACAAACTTTGAGAAAACGCACAATTTGTGGTAGGGACGAGCATTGTTCGCTCGTTTCGGTCGCTTGTATAAATTTGTCACAATCAAAAAAATTCGACACTTCGATATCGGGACGTCTGCATTTTGTTGTTTACGATACGAGGTCATGAAGCTAATGGGCGACGCTCCCCACTTTGACCGCATTTTCCCTTGAATTATGCGGAAATATGTGCTATACTAAAGAAAATACACTATAGGGGGTATCCATATGAATGAACTTATCCAACAGTTTATTACTGATGAAGTCACTGCTCTCACTTACTCCGACCTTTGGAACTTCGTCAACTCCAACTCCATTTGCCGTGGTACTTTCGAGGGCAATAATCACATGATAATGAAAATCTCCTCTAATCAATTCATTATTTATCGCATTTGCCTTGGTATGGAAAACACCAAATATCAGGAAGCTGTTCTCGTTGCAAAAACCTACCTGCTTAAAAAGATAAACAGCATGGCTTATCAGCTTCATTTAGAGGATATTCAGAACATTTTAGACTAATTGCTTTTAAGGAGATCATAAAATGAGCGTGCCTTTGGCTGAACGAATTAGACCCAAAACCCTTGATGATATTGTGGGACAGACCCACCTGTTAGGCGAAAATAAACCTCTCAGGCGTATTATCGAAAGCGGTAAAATACCGAATATGATTTTTTATGGTCCGTCAGGTGTAGGCAAAACTACGGTCGCAAGAATGATAGCAAATAATGCTAATATGACTATGCATAAGCTTAACGGCACAAGTGCTTCTATTGCGGACATCAAACAGATAGTTGCTGAAACTGAAACACTCAGCGGCATTAATGGTATCTTGCTTTATCTTGACGAGATACAGTATCTTAACAAAAAACAACAGCAATCGCTTCTTGAATACATTGAAAACGGCAAGATAACTCTTATCGCTTCTACCACTGAAAATCCGTATTTTTATGTGTACAATGCTATAATCAGCCGTTCAACTGTGTTTGAGTTCAAGCCGCTGACTTCGGAGGAGATCTTGCCTGCAATAAAGCGTGCTTTTCAGCTTATGGCTGATGAGTTGGGGCTGAAACTGCGTCTTGAAAATGGTGTGTTGGAGCATATCGCAAGGGGATGCGGCGGCGATGTGAGAAAGTCAATAAATACAGTTGAGCTTTGCATACTTTCGGCAGATAATGACGGTGAAAAGCTCACCGTGAACCTTGATAATGTGAAGCTTCTTACTCAGCGCAGCAATATGCGTTATGACCGTGCAGGAGACGAGCATTATGATATCCTGTCGGCTTTGCAGAAGTCCATAAGAGGTTCTGACGAGAACGCCGCACTTCATTATGCCGCACGGCTTATGGAAGCTGGGGATATCATTTCTCTGTGCAGACGGCTGCTTGTTATCGCAAGCGAGGATATAGGACTTGCGTATCCTATGGCGGCGGTAGTGACGAAATCCTGCGTTGATTCGGCATTGCAGTTGGGACTGCCTGAAGCAAGGATACCATTGGCGGAAGCTGTGGTTCTTCTTGCCACTGCTCCAAAATCAAATTCTGCTGAATCAGCAATAGACGCAGCTTTAGCAGATGTGAGAAATGGTGATTTTGGAGATTATCCACGGCATTTGCAGAATAAGCATTTTGACGGCGAGGGCGCAAAAGTGAAAGGACAGCACTATCTTTATCCCCATGACTTTCCGAACCATTGGGTAAAACAGCAGTATCTGCCTGATAAGCTTGTGGGGAGGACTTATTATCAGTATGGTGAGAATAAGACGGAGCAAATGGCGAAAGCCTATTGGGAGAAGATAAAGAAGTGAGAAATGGAAAAAACGAAAAGAGCGCAGCGTTCTTGCGGCAGTAAAACCTATTCTCCACAAAAATTAATCGCCGCAGGCGATACCTTAATTCCTCACTCCTCATTCCTCATTCCTCACTATAAAAAAATTTTCGTTGACATGAAAAGAAAAATACGTTATAATAAAAGAGAACGGAATGTCCGTAAAATTTTATGATTGGAGTAATTTCGATGAAAATAATGGATACTATCGGCTTTGTTGAAAATGTCGATAAAGAAGTCGGCGAAGCAATGGAAGCCGAGCTGGCAAGACAAAGAAGAAATCTTGAGCTTATCGCAAGCGAAAATATCGTTTCACCTGCCGTTATGGCTGCAATGGGTTCTGTGCTTACTAATAAGTATGCTGAGGGATATTCTGGCAAGAGATATTATGGCGGCTGTCAGTGCGTTGACGTTGTTGAGGATATAGCTGTTGAAAGAGCCTGCAAGCTTTTCGGTGCTAAGTATGCTAACGTTCAGCCACATTCCGGCGCTCAGGCTAACACTGCTGTTTATTTTGCTCTTCTTAAGCCGGGCGACACTGTTATGGGCATGAGCCTTGACGCTGGCGGACACCTTACACACGGCTCACCTGTAAATCTTTCAGGTAAGTATTTCAACTTCGTTCCTTACGGCGTAAATGACGAGGGTTATATCGACTACGAGGCTCTTTACAAGCAGGCTAACAAGTGCAGACCTAGACTTATTGTTGCCGGTGCAAGCGCTTATCCAAGAGCTATCGATTTTGAGAAGCTTTCTGAGATAGCAAAGGCTGTCGGTGCATATCTTATGGTAGATATGGCGCATATTGCAGGACTTGTTGCTGCAGGCTGTCATCAGTCGCCAGTACCATATGCTGACATTGTTACAACAACAACACATAAGACTCTGAGAGGCCCAAGAGGAGGACTTATACTCACAAACAACGAGTATATAGCTAAGAAGATAAATTCTGCTATTTTCCCGGGCACACAGGGCGGCCCTCTTATGCACGTTATCGCTGCAAAGGCAGTTTGCTTTGGCGAGGCTCTCAAGCCTGAGTTCAAGGCATACGGTGAGCAGATCGTAAAGAATGCACAGGCTCTTGCAAAGGGACTTCTTGACAGAGGATTCAATCTCGTATCAGGCGGTACAGACAATCATCTTATGCTTGTTGACCTCAGACCTTTCCACATCACAGGTAAAGAGTTTGAGAAGAAACTTGACGAGGTTTATATCACTGTAAACAAGAACGCTATCCCTAACGACCCTGAGAAGCCATTTGTAACCAGCGGTGTAAGAGTTGGTACAGCGGCAGTTACCACAAGGGGACTTGTTGAGGAGGACATGGACGTTATTGCAGAGTGTATGTATCTCACAGCAACAGACTTTGACAATAAGGCTGATGAGATCAGAGAAAAGGTAAATGCTATCTGCAAGAAATATCCACTTTACGAATAATTGTACGGATCTGAATACTGTTGATACACAAAGGGAGCGGCTTAGGTCGCTCCCTTTTTCTCAATAATATATGAATAAATCTCTCTTTTGGTTGATTTTTAGCAGAGATCGTGTTATAATAATCTTTTAGAGTATAATTAAAAGGTGGGATATACTTTGCCAATTAAAATACCAAATGACCTTCCTGCGTTCCAAACGTTGGAAAAGGAGAATATATTCGTTATTCCCGATGACAGAGCCGCTCATCAGGACATTCGTGCCTTGAAGATCGCTATTGTCAATCTCATGCCTGACAAAATTGCGACAGAAACGCAGCTTCTGCGTCTTTTGAGCAACACACCTCTTCATGTTGACATCGACCTTATTCAAATGAGCAGTCATATGTCAAAAAACACCTCTTTGGAGCATATGCTTGCTTTCTACAAGAACTTTGACGAGGTGTGCGATAATCGTTATGACGGTCTTATAATCACCGGTGCGCCTGTTGAGCAAATGGAGTATGAAGACGTTGATTACTGGGACGAGCTTTGCAGAGTTTTTGAATGGTCAAAGACCAATGTTTTCTCTACTATCCACATATGTTGGGGCGCTCAGGCTGGACTCTATTACCATTATGGCGTTCCGAAATATCCTTTGAAAGAGAAGATGTTTGGCAATTTCAAGCACCATATCGACTATCCCGAAAGCATTATTCTTAAAGGCTTTGGAGATGTTTTCCATTGTCCGCACTCACGTCATACCGAGGTGCGTCGTGCAGATATTGAAAAGGTGGATGATCTTATAGTGGTGGCAGTGTCAAACGAGGCGGGAGTGCATCTTGTTTCAGATAAGACGCAAAGACAGTTTTTCCTGTTCGGTCACTGGGAATATGATCGTGAGACCCTTGCAAAAGAGTATTTCAGAGATAAGGAAAAGGGGTTGCCTATACAGATACCATATAGCTATTTTCCTGACGATGATCCGAAAAACAAGCCTATTTTCAATTGGAGCTGTTCGGCTAATCTGCTTTATTCAAACTGGCTCAACTACTGCATTTATCAGAAAACGCCATATGATCTTAATGAGCTTGAGCCACTGGGGACTGCACAATGAAGAATGGCAGACATATAGCTGAGTTTTACGGTGTTGGAGTAATGCTCGCAATAGTGGGCGGTTATCTTGACGCTTATACCTACATCAGCCGTGACCACGTTTTTGCAAATGCTCAGACGGGTAACATGGTGTTGTTGGCTATCAATATCAAAGAGGGAAGCTGGCTGAAGGTCTTTCTTTATCTCATGCCTATACTGTCCTTTATGCTTGGCGTGCTGATAGTGGAAGCTGTGAAGCTGAAATTCAATGAACACCCGAGGATACATTGGCATAGGATCATAATCGGTGTGGAGCTTGTGGTGCTGATTATTGTGGGATTTATCCCTGCCGGTACGCTTAACACATTGGCGAATATCCTAGTTTCTTTTACCTGTGCAATGCAGGTGGAGGGTTTTAGGAAAATGGACGGAAAGCCTTTCGCTACCACGATGTGTACTGGCAATCTTAGAAGCGGTACGGATAACCTGTTTCAGTATTTGAAAACTAAGGATAAGCTAAAGCTTAGTAATGCAATGCAGTATTATGGCATAATCCTTTGCTTTATAGGCGGAGCGGCAGTGGGTGCATTTGTAACAGAATTGCTTGAAACTAAAGCGGTGTTTGTTGCTTTGACAGGTCTTGTTGTTGCTCTCTGCATTTTAAGAAGCGACGACGATAAATTAGCAGATGGTAAGTGACGATCACCCACAAGCTTCAGGACAAGAAATATCTCACAAAAGCAAATATCAAGGAGGTAATGTAAAATGGTATATACTGTAACATTCAACCCTGCTATCGACTATGTTGTTCATACAGGGGAAATGAAGCTTGGGTCTACCAACCGCTCAGATAGGGAAGAGATGTATTTCGGTGGCAAGGGTATAAATGTGTCTGTAGTTCTTAGAGAGCTGGACATTCAGTCAAAGGCACTTGGCTTCACTGCAGGCTTCACAGGTGAAGCTATCGAGAACGGACTGGCGGAAATGGGAATTGATACAGATTTTGTTCATCTCAAAAACGGTAATTCCCGTATAAATGTGAAAATAAAATCTGCTGAGGAAACAGAGCTGAATGGTCAGGGTCCTGATATAGATGATGAGGCTGTGAATAAGCTTTTTGCAAAGCTTGATAAGCTTCAGGACGGAGATACGCTTATACTCGCAGGAAGCATACCTGCCTCGCTGCCTTCAGATATCTATGAGAAGATACTCGAAAGGCTCGCGCACAAGAATATCAGAACAGTAGTGGACGCAACAAAAGACCTGCTTCTCAATGTGCTTAAATATAAACCTTTCCTTATCAAGCCTAACAACCACGAGCTTGGCGAGATGTTCGGAGTGACCCTCACTGCTGATGATGAAATAGAAAAATACGCACGTAAGCTTAAAGAAATGGGCGCTGTGAACGTGCTTATCTCAATGGCAGGGGACGGTGCAATGCTTATTGACGAAAACGGTGAAATACATCGCTGTGGAGTATGTAATGGTAAGGTGAAAAATTCCGTTGGTGCAGGCGATTCAATGGTGGCAGGCTTTACCGCCGGTATATTGCATGGCGATTATGAATATGCTCTTAAACTTGGCACAGCCGCCGGCGGTGCGACTGCTTTTTCTGATGGGCTTGCTCAAAAAGAAAAGATCGCAGAGCTTCTTGAAACTCTCTGAAAAAATATAGGGACAGGGAGGAAATATTATGAGAATAGTTGATCTATTGAAAAAAGGGTATTCCTCCTAATGATTTTAACAAGTCAAAAGGCACTGGCTTCAATTGGAAGCCAATGCCTTTTTTATATCTTGTTTTGCTGTGAAAACAAGTACAAATTATAGTACAAATAAATTACAAGTACAAAAATATGTACGTTTATCACACGAATTCAGAGCATATATTTTTGTAACATTCATTGGTGGAATAGACCCATTTTGTGAGCCTGCCGCTGGTGATGAAATAGTTTATCTTTGAGGGAAAAACGCTGTTTTCAAATACATCTACAATAATGAGCTTGACTTTCATTTTTTCGGGGATAAGGGCTTTTATGTAAACACTTGCTGCCTGCCCCACACGCACATTTTCTCTTGGTTCTGCAAGCCCTGCAAGGTTCGGAGCAAGCTCTATAAAAATACCGTATGGTTCAATGGAGCGTACTATCCCGCCTACAGTTTCTCCTGTGGAGAACAATGCTGCATTTTCTTCCCATGTGCCTAAAAGTTCCTTGTGAGAAAGGCATATCCTGTCCTCGTCACAGCTTTTTACCACAGCATATATGTCCTGACCGTTGAAAAATCTGTCGTTGGGGTGGGTGATGCGTGAGACGGATATGGCGTCTATTGGTATAAGTGATGGAAGACCACAGCCTATGTCAACAAAGCACCCGAAAGGTTCAAGGTGTGTTACCTTTGCCGGTATAACGTCCCCTGATGTGAGTGTACTTATATATCGTTCAATGCACTCTTCTTGTGCAAGACGCCTTGACAACCTGCATATGACCTCGCCCTTTTCGTGAACAATATCTGTCACCTTGAAGCATACCGTTTTGTTTACCCTAGAAAGTAATGCTATGTCTTTTGTTTTGCCTTCTTGTATTCCGATTGCTCCCTCTGATCTTGGGATTATTCCTTTGCCAAAGGGAAGCTCTACTATTATGTTGTGTTCGCTGTCACAAAGCACAGCATGACCCTCCAGTATCAATCCCTGAGCCATTGCCTCAGCCATTGTTCGTTCGCTTTGAAGATAATATCGGTTTTCAGGGCTATTGAAGATCTTGCCCTCAGGTAAATATTTTTTCATTATTTTGCCTCTTTCCCCACAGATTTTTTTAAAACAGCAGGATCTCTGTGGTTGATCCATTGATTTTGTTCATATTCTGCACATATTTTCTTTGTGATAATTGTGCGTGAACTCTTGCTGATACAGTAAATTAATATTCAATGTGCTGAAATATTAGTACAATTTTTATATTCTTTGCTTCAAATTATAAACAAAAATCAAAAAAACTATAAAAAAGCTTGACAAATGCAAATGGACGTGTTACAATAGTGTAGTAATTTGTAATCACTTTGTAACTTTCTTAACCGTTATCGTTACAGATTGATACATAATTTTAATCAACCGTAATAAAATTAAATAGCGGCACTGACATGACCGCCGCTAATTAAAAGAAAGGGTGTGAATTGGCAATGCAGCGTGTATGCGTTGTAAAGCCGTATTATTAATGGATCATTCAGCAAGTTTTATTTCAGCAAAGAATAAGTCACTGAAAGTTATAGTGATGTTTATTGCAGCACTTATGACATTTTTGGTAATGACAGAGGGCTTTAGTGCCGATGCTGCTGCAGCAAAGCTTTCAACTCCTAAGATGATCGCTCAGATCAACTATGGAAGTGACTTCACTCATCCGTATAACAAGCAGACAAACACTATCAAGGTGCATTGGAGCAAGGTAAAAGGTGCTTCAAGCTATGAGCTGTACATCAAGGGCGGCAAATATAAGAGCTGGAAGAAATACAAGACAGTCAAGAATACGAACTGCACTGTTACAGGTCTTCAGAGAACGACTTCATATCAGTTCAGAGTTAAGGCTGTGAATGGCTCTGCCGCTTCTGCTTACTCAAAGACACAGACAATAAAGACGGCAAGAATGGACTTCAACAAGGCAGGCTGGGAAGCAATGTGCCGTATAGTTTATCATGAGGTTGGTAAGATGTCAGGTTCAGAGTGGGATAAGCCTATCGTTTATGTTGCAGATTGTGTTGCAAACCAGTATGTTGCCGCAAAGTACACAAAGAATGCAATGTGGAGATCCTACTATGCAAGATATAACAATGTTCAGGATATCATTTATAAAAGCGGTGGATTTATGTCATCTGCACAGCTTTCAAGGGACGGAGCAAATTATTCAAACGTTTCCAGAAGAGTGAAGCGGGCAGTTTTTGGCGCAGTATACGGCAAAACTCACCTTAATGGTATTGCTAATGACTATAATGTTTACTTCTGGTGCAACAGAAGCTACAAGACAAACAGCAGCAAGATAGCTTACTCGTTTAAAATTCCTTGGGGTTATTTCAATGTCTGGAGAACCTATTGGGGATAATTGTAATACTATTATAGAATTATGTGAAAGAAGAGCAGAACAAAGCGTCTGCTCTTTTTTCGTTGACAAGAATGTAGCGGTGTGGTAAAATGAAGTTGATAAAAGCAGGGAGGAATCAGAATGCTTGTGGGTGCGGTCGGCTATAATTATCGCCATAGAAAAGATTTTATTATGGATTGTCCTCAAGGGGTGGGCTGTCCTCTTATATTGCTCATAAAAGAACCGTCGGTGTTCGTTATAAATGGTATCGAGCATAGGGCAGAGAAAAATTCTTTTATCCTGCTTTCACCGGATACCCCCGTGAAATACCATGCCGCAGAAGAGTTTTATACTGATGATTGGCTGTATTTCAATTATGAGCAGGGCGATAATGAAAAATTTGAAAGGCTTGATATTCCAAAAGATACACCGGTTTATCTTGGAAATATTGATGAGCTTAGTCAGATTATACGCTCGGTAGCATATGAGTATCAGCTCATGAAAGAGGGGCATGAGGAAGTAACACGGTGCTATATGGAGATCTTTTTGTTAAAGCTTGCAAGACAGCTAAAGTGTACAGACAAGAAGTCCTGTATCATTACTGACAGGAACAGCCGCTTTATGCAGCTCAGAGCGTACATATACGCAATGCCTGAGGACATCGCAGACGTAGGCAGCATGGCATGGGATATGGGTATAAGCAGGTCAAGTTTTCAGCATATGTATAAGAAAATGTTTGGAGTGAGCGTCATGACAGACGTTATAAGCGCACGAATGGAAAGAGCCAGTCAGCTTCTTGCAACGACAAATCTCAGCGTAAGGGAAGTGGCTGAGAGGTGCGGTTATACTAATGAATATGGTTTTATGAAGCGGTTTAAAATGCACTTTGGAAAAACGCCGACAGAGTTTCGGAGTATGCTTTAGACGGCATAAGAAAAGAGGTCAAGGAATGTGTCCCTGACCTCTTTTATGTTATTTTATTCTTCAACAAATACAGCGGCCGAGCCTTTAATAACATCGTTAGTGTTATAACGCGGAGCGACAGTGTAATAGTCCTCAACGTCATAGCCTGCGTCGCCAAAGGGTGATTTGAAGCATGGGTTTATCCAAATAGCGTTACACCCCGGCTTGCAGATTATGTCATGATAATTACTCTTGAATATATTTATTAGTCTTCCATGCCCTTCATGTACTCCACGAATTGCTTTGCAACTCTCGGTGAACGTCCTGCTCTTGAAAGCGCATAAGCCTCAGCCTTTTGAAGCACCTCATCAATAGGAGTTTTAAGCTCGTATTGCTTTGCAAGTTTCTCAACTACATCAAGGTAGATCTTCTTGTCAGGCTTCTGATATGTGACAGTAAGTCCAAAACGGTCTGACAGTGAAAGAAGCTCCTGCATAGTGTCTTTGAAGTGTATCTCGTCACCCTCTCGTGAGGAGAACGTCTCGTGTACAAGATGTCTTCTGTTTGAGGTAGCATAAATGCAGAGATTGTCCGCAGTTGATGAAACGCTTCCTTCGAGGATAGCTTTCAGTGCCGCAAAATCATCATCGTCCTCTGTGAATGAAAGGTCGTCTATGAAGATAATGAACTTCAATGGATTTTTGCTCACCGTCTCTACAATGGCTGGTATCTCATGGAGCTGTTTCTTTTTAAGCTCGATAAGTCTGAGACCCTTGCAGGCATATTCGTTTGCTATGGCCTTGACAGTTGAGGACTTGCCTGTACCGCAGTCACCATAAAGCAGAACGTTGTTGGCAGGCTTGCCTTTCAAAAGCGCAAGAGTGTTGTTGATGACTTCCTGACGCTCACGTTCATAATTGTGCAGGTCGGAAAGCTTTATGTCATCAGGATACTCCACCGGAACTATCTTTCCGTCTTTTATGACAAATACATGATACTGAGAATAGATGCCGTAACCGTACTGACCGATAGCGTGTATACGGTCGGCATATATCTGCGAGAAGTCAAGCTTTTGTGTAGCATATCTCGGCAGGAAGCCGTCATAGTCTATCTTTGAGATTATCTCGTCGCATGGTATCTGTGAAAGCTCCTCGATAACGGCAAGCTCGTTTGCAAGACATTCCTCCAAAAGCGCACCTGTCTCCTTGCCTTCTCCCTTTTTAAGCATAAAAAGGTTTTCATTTTCAAGAACCAGCTTGAGCATATATTCTGTAAGATTATCAGAATATGCAAAAAGCTCAGCCACAAAATCTGAGTATTTTTCTATAGCCATGTCGCTGTCAGATTCGCATACAGCAAGTGTGTCAAGTAGCTTTTCAAAGACAGGGACTTCATGTAAGCTCTTGAATATTACTAATGTGTGTGCCTGACGGCAGAGTGCCTTAAAATCGTGCATTATGAACACTTCTTTCTTCATATTGTATATTTATTCTTTATTATACAACATATCATTACTTTTCGTCAACATCTACATTGCACGATTTTAACAAAAAACATTACCGCTTTTTGTAGCTTAAAGCAAAATAATTTTGCCCGTTATGATTTACTTTTGTTTTGAAAAATGCTATAATATTATAATAAACCATTATAGAAATAAAAGGAGAAATGGATATGACAGACAAAAACGTATCTATCATGAATATCGGCAGTATGGGTTATCTTCCACAGGTATTCAAAAAGATAGAGAATGAAAAAAAGCTTAACATTGTTTATTTGGGCGGCTCCATAACAATGGGCTGTAATGCTACAAAAACTGAGTTAAGATATGTTGACCGCAGTGCAAAATGGTGGCAGACGAATTTTCCTGACGCTGAGATAAGCTACTTCAATGCCGGAATTGGTGCAACTACCTCGCAGTTTGGGGTGGCAAGAGTGCAGGAACACGTCCTTGACAAACAGCCAGACCTTGTTTTCGTTGAGTTTTCGGTAAACGACAGCAGTTCGCCCCTATTTATGGAAACATACGAGAGCCTTGTAAGACGTCTGCTGAAAGCTGAGAGCGTCAAGGCGGTTGTGCTTATAAACAATCTTTTTTACGATACAGGCACAAATGCACAGGGTATACATAACGCTATCGGTCTGCATTATGACCTGCCTATCGTCAGTGTAAGAAACTACATTTTCCCTGAGATACAGCTTGGCAACGTTTGTCTTGCAGACTACACAGCGGATATGCTCCACCCTACAGACCTGGGTCACAAGATGATAGCTGATCTTATCTGCAATCTGCTTGATACAGAATATTCATACTATAAGAAGCTCGGCGCAGAGAAGAAGCCTGCACTTCCTGAGCCATTTACAGCAAGCAGATATGAGGACGCACAGCGATTTCAGAACTATAGCTGTTCGCCTGTTATGGAGGGCTTTGAGCCTGATACTCATGCGGCAGAGCAGTGGAGCGATCCATTCAAGGGTGGCTGGATAGCTCACAAGCAGGGAAGCTGTATTAAATTCAACGTGAGCGGCGGTATTATAATGGTGCAGTACAGAAAGACTATCAATAAGCCTGCGCCTGTTGCATATGCTGTCATAGACGGTGACAGGCAGAACAAAGTTCTTCTTGACGCAAATTTTGACGAGGATTGGGGCGACCTTTGTTGCCTTGAGGAGATATACAGCGGAGCAAAGGGAGAACACACTGTTGAGATAATTATTGACACAGAGGGTGGGGAAAACAGCGATTTTATGCTTATTTCTGTCATTACAGCAAACAAATAGAAACACAAAACAAGTGAAAAATTTTACTCGAATCTATTGACTTTATGACATAACGATTGTATAATAAATATATATTATTAAATTAGGAGGCATTCACTAATGAACGATTTTTTCAAAATTGCTGACAAGTACCTCAAGCCGGTAACTATCGGTGCAGGTGTTGTTCTGGGTCTTGCAGTTACATATGCAGGCGGTAGCTATCTTTCAGGCATGAGCAAGCTTGCAGGCGGTTTCTACACATTCATGTATGTGCTGTTCTGGATAGCATTTGTTCTTCTTGTTATCTGCGGTATCTACACACTTTTCAAGAAGTATGCAGGTTCTGTTCCACAGCAGAACGCTCAGCAGACATATGCACAGCCACAGGCTCAGGCCGCACCACAGGGTGAAAAGTTCTGCCCTACTTGCGGAGGTAAAGTTCCGGCTGGAAATCAGTTCTGCCCTAACTGCGGCAACAAGATAAACTAATTTTAAAGTTTTGCAGATAAAACGCCCTTGATTTTCAGGGGCGTTTTTTTTGTTAGAAAACGCATAAAAGTATGCCAAATAGGGAATAAATATGTGCAGTTTGGAAAAAGTGAAAAAATTCTCGAAAACCCCTTGACAAATGGGTGGAAAATTGGTATAATAATTAAGTCGTTGCAGGACGATATGAGTTATTAGCTCAGTTGGCAGAGCATTTGACTTTTAATCAAAGGGTCCGGGGTTCGAATCCCCGATAGCTCACCACTAGGGAAATATCCTTAGTTAAGATCACGCCTTACTTTGTTAGGGCGTGATTTTTTTATGTCTGTTATATGTGTGATGATAAAATGGACAAGCAAGTGGTGATGAGCGAGCGACATCAGGACGCCACTACAACGCATTTATCCAACAAAAAAAGCAGCCCCAACGGACTGCTTTTTCTGAGCTTTCGCTTGATTCTATGACAAAAAACTATCTGGTTACGTTAAATGCACCCATTTGTGGATAAACTGCGCTTTCGCCAAGTTCTTCCTCAATTCTGAGAAGCTGATTGTACTTTGCAACACGTTCACTTCTGCTTGGTGCGCCTGTCTTTATCTGGCAAGTGTTAAGAGCAACTGCAAGGTCAGCGATAGTTGTGTCTGCTGTTTCACCTGAACGGTGTGAAGAAATCGCAGTGTAGCCTGCCTTATGAGCCATTTTGATAGCCTCAAGTGTTTCGGAAACTGAGCCTATCTGGTTGAGCTTGATAAGGATAGAGTTGCCGCAGCCGAGGCTGATGCCCTTTGCAAGTCTTTCTGTATTTGTTACGAACAGGTCGTCGCCAACGAGTTGCACCTTGCCGCCAAGCTCCTTAGTAAGAAGCTGCCAGCCCTCCCAGTCCTCTTCGTCGAGAGCGTCCTCGATAGAGATGATAGGGTATTTTTCAACGAGTTTCTTCCAGTGTTCGATAAGCTCGGTGGAAGTAAACTTTGTGCCGGCCTTTGGAAGAACGTACTCGCCCTTCTTTGAGCCTTTCCACTCGCTTGACGCAGCGTCCATTGCTATCATGAAGTCCTTACCAGGCTCATAACCTGCATTCTTAACAGCTTCGAGTATATACTGGATAGCTTCCTCGTCGCTTGCAAGGTCAGGAGCAAAGCCGCCCTCGTCGCCTACAGAAGTAGCAAGTCCCTTTGATTTAAGCAGTGCAGCCAGAGCGTGGAAAACCTCAGCGCACCAGCGGAGAGCTTCCTTAAAGCTTGGAGCGCCCACAGGCATTATCATAAACTCCTGAACGTCAACAGTATTTGCGGCATGAGCGCCACCGTTAAGAATGTTCATCATAGGAACAGGAAGTCTGTTTCCTGAAATGCCGCCGAGAAATCTGTAGAGAGGGATATCAAGAGAGATAGAAGCCGCTCTTGCAGCAGCGATAGAAACAGCGAGGATAGCGTTAGCACCAAGCTTTGACTTATCCTTAGTGCCGTCAGCCTTTATCATAGCCTTATCAACGGCATAGATGTCAGAAGCGTCAAGTCCGCAGACTGCGTCATTGATAGCAGTGTTGATGTTCTCAACTGCCTTTGTTACGCCCTTTCCGCCATATCTGCCCTTATCGCCGTCACGAAGCTCAAGGGCCTCAAACTCGCCTGTTGACGCACCGCTTGGTGCAGTGCCTCTGCCCACCGTTCCGTCTGCGAGATATACCTCAGCTTCAACAGTTGGGTTTCCTCTGGAATCCAGAATTTCACGTCCGATTACTTTTACGATCTCAAGATAGTTCATAATATAAGCTCCTTTTTAATATTATGCAGACTACCCGAACGCACCACCATTCGGGCTGATGACATTTCGCTCTTGTCATCATAGAGAAGTCTGCATGATCTATTCTCACGAGGTTAGTAACTACTAACCACATTTATTTTACCATGCGCGAAGCCGTATGTCAATCTTAGTTAGGCGTATCTAATATATTTTATAGGTATGCACAAAAGGTGTACTGCCTGCAGGCATGGCTATTGACTTTTTGAACAACAGATAAGCTTTGCGAAACTTTTCGTTTGTTATTATTGACAAGCTTTGTGAGAATATTCGTTTTGGGCGTGATCTTATTTATGCTGAAAACCGCACAAAGCATGGTAGGGTATAAAAAAAGCGGTGCAGAGATCGTTCTCCCACACCGCCTTGATTTATTTTTCATTTCTTACTTAACTCTGCAAGTGCATTCGCCATTCTTAGATCGCTATCTGTGGTTATCTTGAAATTCAATGCGTCCCCGACGACAAGGTATATATCCTCATTACAAGCTGTAAACACAGAACAAGTATCCGTCAGCTTTTTATTTTGCTCCTCACTAAGCGAATAATAATTCCTCCTCAGATCCCCAAGTCTGAAAGTTTGCGGAGTTTGCGCCTGATAAAGCTCGCTTCTGTTAAGCGTTTCCCTGACCTTTTCACCGTCAGATCTTATTATGGTATCAGCCGCAGGCATATAAGTTCCGCAGGCGGAATGTTCCCTCATCGCCTCGATATTGTCCTTTATTATCTTCTCCGTCACGAACGGTCTTACAGCGTCATGGGTGAGTATTATGTCCCTCTCATTCTCACCATGTTCAGCGACTATTGCCTCAGCTATGTTCATTACAGTGCCGTTTCTGTCAGCTCCGCCGTCTATAACTCTTACACGCTCTTTGTCTATCCCGAAGCGTTCAAAAAGCTCGTTAGTGTATTCGTGCCAGTCAGGTTTTATGCCCACATAAGCCATATCTATCTCCTCCACTGCAAGAAACGCTCTCACTGTTCTAACGATAACAGGCACTCCGCCTATCTCTATAAACTGCTTTGGTATAACCGCACTTTTTACCCTAGAGCCACAGCCCCCTGCAACTATCCCTGCAAATATCATTTTATCTTCTCCTTATATAAAAAAAGTTCGGGACAGCCGTCCGCCCCGAACTTTATCGTTGTGTATTGAATTTACTTTATGCCGTATTTTTTCAGCAGAGCTTCGATCTTTGTGTGTGGGTCGATGACCTGTGAAATTGACTTGTCATGATTGAGTGATGCAATGAAGTAAGCGATATACTTAGAGCAGTCTACCTCGTAGAACCATGGGCTTGAAAGCAGCTCAGGAGTTCTGTATGTGAGGTTTGTGCCGAATACACCGTCGATGATGCCGTCAGCATAAGCCTTGTTGAATGCTTCAAGACCATTTGTGAAAATTGGATAAGTAGCATAGCAGTAGATCTTGTTAGCTTTACGCTTTTTAAGCTCTACAGCGATATCCAGCATTGACTCGCCTGATGAGATGATATCGTCAGCAATGAAAACGTCCTTGCCGGCAACGTCATTACCCATGTATTCGTGAGCGACGATAGGGTTTCTGCCGTCGATGATAGTTGAATAATCTCTTCTCTTATAGAACATACCAAGGTTTACGCCCAGAACGGAAGCATAGTACATATTTCTGTTGATAGCGCCCTCGTCAGGGGAGATTATCATGAAGTGATCCTTGTCAGGTCTGAAATCTGAAAGGTTTTTAAACATTGCCTTGAGAACCTGATAGGAAGGGATTATGTTGTCAAGACCCATGAGTGGAACAGCGTTCTGTACTCTTGGGTCGTGAGCGTCAAAAGTAAGGATATTTGAAACACCCATAGCCTGAAGCTCCTGAAGAGCAACTGCACAGTCAAGAGATTCTCTGTAGTTTCTTCTGTGCTGTCTGCCGCCGTAAAGGGAAGGCATGATGATGTTTATTCTGTGAGCCTTACCGCCTGCAGCCTGGATTATTCTTTTAAGATCCTGATAATGATCGTCAGGTGACATACTGTTTTCCCTGCCGAAATAGTTGTATGTGCAGCTATAGTTTCCTACGTCGCAGAGAATGAAAAGATCGTCGCCTCTGATAGATGACTTGATAAGACCCTTGCCGTCGCCGGAAGAAAATCTAGGACAAACAGCCTCAACAAGGAAAGTATCCTTAACAAATTCGTTTTCGTTAGCCCATTTTGTAAGATAACCGTCTACCTTCTTGCCAAGCTCGGAAGCGCCTGCCATAGCAATAAGACCAAGCGGTGCAACTCTTGAGTCATTGTCGAACAATACATTGTCAGCATTACCCATTATTATCATATCCTCCAATACTAATTGTTGTCTGACCTCAGGTCAGTACGAAACATACCAATATACATATATTATACTTTATAAATCCCGATTTTACAATAGTTTTTTCGCAAATAATAAATTTTTCTCACTTTTCACAAAAAACACACTGTTACTGCGGCACATTTAGACACAAAAATCAAGTAAACGTTTCCTAACCGCACGACAGGTAAACTTTTTTTGCATATATAAAAAAGTCCTTGCGTTTTTGGATAAAATGATATATAATAAAATAGAATAGGTATGTGTGCAGTATATTGCACACAACTGACAGAATTATTAAAGGAGTTAATGATATGACAAAAGCACAAAGATATTTCATGGAAATAAAGGATAAGAGAGTAGCGTTCATAGGAACGGGCGTAAGTCACCTTGAGCTTATAAAGCTTTTTCTCTCAAAGGGCATAAGATGCGTTGTCTGCGACAAAAAGACAGAGGACGAATTTGATGAGCTTATCTATGAGGAGCTTTCCGCAAAGGGCTGTGAGTTCTCATTGGGCGAGCATTATCTTGATATCATCTTTAACTGCGATATAGTTTTCAGAACACCAGGTATGTACTATAATGATGAAACTATCACAAAGGCAAGAAAAGCAGGAGTTGCCATTACATCAGAAATGGAAACTTTCTTTGACCTCTGCCCATGCAAGATATACGGCGTAACAGGTTCAGACGGAAAGACTACCACGACTACCCTTATTAGCGAAATGCTCAAAGCCGAGGGCAAGCGTGTCCATATCGGTGGAAATATCGGCAAGGCTCTTCTGCCTATCGTTGAAACAATGTCAGACAGCGATGTTGCAGTAGTTGAGCTTTCAAGCTTCCAGCTTATCTCAATGAGACAGTCGCCAAACGTTGCCGCAATCACAAACATCACTCCAAACCACCTGAACGTTCACGGAACAATGGAGGAGTATATCGGTGCAAAGGCCAACCTTATCGCTCATCAGAACGGATACTCAAGAACTGTACTCAACGAAGATAACGAGGAAACTATAAAGCTTGCAGACCTCGTAAGAGGAAAGCTTGTCACATTCTCTCTAAAGCACCCTGTTCAGACAGGCGCATATCTTAATGACGACGGTATGCTTTGCTACACGGAAAAGGGCAGAACTACAGAGATAGTGCACAAGGACGATATAAGGATACCCGGTATCCACAACGTTGCGAACTATCTCACAGCTATCGCCGCAGTATGGGGCGAGGTATCTATCCAGAGCATAGTTCAGGTAGCAAAGAACTTCGGCGGCGTTGAGCATAGGATTGAATTTGTAAGAGAGATAGACGGTGTTAAGTGGTATAACGATTCTATCGCAACAAGCCCTACAAGAGTTATCGCAGGACTTAATTCATTCAATCAGAAGCTTATTGTTATCGCAGGCGGCTATGACAAGAAGATACCTTTTGAACCTCTTGCCGAGCCTGTGAACAAGAACGTGAAAATACTCATTCTTCTTGGCGCAACAGCAGACAAGATAGAAAAGGCTGTTACAGAAAGCCCGCTCTATCCTGAAAGCGGTCTGAAAATAGTGAGAGTAAAGACCCTTGAAGAGGCAGTCCTTACAGCACAGAAAATGGCTGAAAAGGGCGATGTTGTCACACTTTCACCAGCCTGTGCAAGCTTTGACCTCTATCCTAACTTTGAGGCAAGAGGCAGACATTTCAAGCGACTTGTGAACGAACTCTAATTTTATAAAAAGCAGGGATATGTATTATGGATACATTTGAGATACTGTCACAGCTTTGCTCTGCGGCAGGTGTATCGGGAGCGGAAGGCTCAGCGGCAAAAACAGCGGCAAAGCTCCTTGGAGAGTATGGCGAAGTCACCTTGGATAACGCTCTTGGCAGTGTTATCTGCAAGGTTGGAAGCTGGGAGGACGGCAAGCCTGTTATGCTTCTTGACGCCCATATAGACGAGATAGGCATGATAGTCACATACATCACAGAGGACGGATTTTTGAAAATATCAGGCTGCGGCGGTCTTGACACAAGACTTCTTTTGGCTCAGCAGGTGACAGTTTACGGCAAAGAAAAGCTCACGGGCATCGTGACTTCAACTCCGCCTCACCTTGAAAAAGACAGCTCTGTCGCACCTGACCTTGACAGCGTTTTCATAGATATAGGTTTCACGAGCCGTGAAAATGCAGCAAAGTATGTTTCCCTTGGTGACAGAGTGCTTATAGAAAACAAAGCCGAAAGGCTCGCAGGAAGCCGTGTGACATCTAAAGCAATTGACGACAGGTCAGGCTGTACGGCTATCCTAAAGACTTTGGAGCTTCTCAATGGTCAGCAGACAGCTTATAATATCGCAGTGTGCTTTTCAACTCAGGAAGAAGTTGGCGAGCGTGGTGCAAAAACAGCCGCTTTTGATATCAATGCAGACTATGCGATAGTGGTGGACGTTTCCTTTGCAAAGACCCACTATGAGAGCGAGGAAGAGTGCGGCATAATGGGCAAGGGAGCGATGATAGGCATTGCTCCGTCCCTTTCACGAGAGATGTCAGATAGCTTTATTAGCCTTGCAGAGGAAAAGGGCATACCATATCAGCTTGAAGTCATGAGCGGAAAAACAGGTACGAACGCTGACGCTATCGGTGTGAGCGGAAGCGGAACAAAAGCCGTTACCATATCCATTCCGGAAAAGCATATGCACACGCCTGTGGAGATAGTTGATATAAACGATATTGATAATACGGCTCTGCTTATTGCAGAATATCTGAAAAGAGTGTAGATATTTATGTTGGATAAACTGAAAGACCTCTGCCTCCTTGACGGCATTTCAGGCGACGAGGGAGCGGTAAGAGAATATATAATAGATAAAATAGGCGATAAAGCTGAAATAAGGGTGGATAACCTTGGCAATGTCATAGCTTTCTGTAAGGGCAAAAAGACGCCTAAAAACAAGATAATGGTGTCGGCTCATATGGACGAGGTTGGCATGATAGTCACCTATGTGAATTCTGACGGCACACTGAAAGTGTCATCAGTTGGCGGTGTTGACCCAAGAGTTGTTTTCGGCAGACGTGTCAAAATCGGCAGGAATAACGTCCTCGGCGTTGTGGGCGGAAAGGCTATCCATAATCTCACAGCCGAGGAGAGAAAAAAGTCTGTGCCTTTTGATAAGCTTACCATAGATATAGGTGTTGACAGCCGTGAGGAAGCCTTAAAGCTTGTGCGCCTTGGGGACAGTGTGAGATTTGTTTCTGACTTTGTAGAGTTCGGCGAGGGCTTCGTGAAGTGCAAGGCTATAGACGACAGAGCAGGCTGTGCAATAATGCTCAGAATGATAGAAGAGGGCGTGGAGTATGACACATATTTCACCTTCGTGGTGCAGGAAGAGATAGGTCTGCGTGGCTCGACCTGTGCGGCGTTTACTGTTGCGCCTGATTATGCAGTGGTGCTTGAATCCACAACTGCGGCGGATATTCCATCGGCTTCCGGAGAGAAAAGGGTATGTGAGCTTGGAAAAGGTCCTGTTGTTTCATATATGGACAGACACACTATGTATGACCGTGAGCTTTATGAGCTTGCATTTTCTGTTGCAGAAGAGAACGGAATATCATGCCAGACCAAAACAATGGTGGCAGGAGGAAATGACGCAGGTGCGATACACGTTTCCCGTGGTGGTGTAAAGACTGCTGCAGTGTCGCTCCCTTGCAGATATCTTCATTCTCCAAGCTGCGTGATAAATAAGGCGGACTTTGAGAACGCTTATGTTCTTACAAAATTGATCTTGGATAGGACTTATAACAAATGATCTATGAAACCAAAGAGATCAGCTCAGAACTGCTGAGCGGTCTTAAACCTAACAATTATACAAGGCGTATAAAGTCGCACTTTGCGGCATACGGCACAGGGTATGATTTTCTGCATTTCTATGCCGTTGAGGAAAGCGGAGAAAAGCTTGGTATCATATCAGTATTCAACGCCTCTATGATGATATCGACTTTCAAGGATAAGAGATTTGATGATAAGGTATTGGGCGAGCTTGCAGGGTTTATCCTTATGAATAAGCCTGCCGCCGTGGAGTTTGAGGCGGAGTATTCAGACAAGCTTGCAGAACTCACTAAGGCAGAGTATAAGGGCGACAAGCGGACGGAGTTCAGCTTTGTTGCGAAAAACGATATCCCGCCACTTGATGTGAATGAGCTTCCAAAACTCGATGATGTTTTCAGAATACTCGCACCGTGTTTCCCTGCAATAAAAAATTCCTATGAGCTGTGGCTTACGGATACTTCCCACAGAGTAAGAAGAGGACTTTCGCAGTCGTTCCTGCTGGGTGATTACACCACCGCCACTATACAGTATATCATAGACGGCGTGGCACTTGTGGGACACGTTGGAACGATACCCGAGGAGCGTGGAAAGTTCCATGCAAGACAGCTTTTGTATTGGATAGGTGAAAAGCTCACACAGGACGGCTTTCAGGTCAGATTGTTTGCAAGACCCCATAGAGTGAGCTATTATGAGGAGATAGGCTTTAAAGCCTGCGGAATAGATCTTGTATTGGAGAGAATTGAAAATGAATGAATGTATATTTGATATAGACCCAAAGCTTTTATCTCTTGCATCCGAGGCAGAGAATGAGTGCAGGGAGATGTTTGAAAAAATAGACAGCAATGCCGAGTATAACGGACAGAAAGTCCTGAAAGCTTTTATCGACAATCGTGTGAGCGAGGGCTGTCTTAAAGGCACAACAGGTTACGGATACGGCGACATGGGCAGAGATACTATAGACAAGGTGTTCGCTCAGGCGCTGGGCGGCGAAGATGCTTTGGTAAGACACACTTTTGTGAACGGCACTCATGCACTGTCAACAGCGCTTTTCGGCGTGCTTAGAAGCGGAGACACAATGCTTGCCTGCACTGGAAAGCCATATGATACTCTTGAGGAGATAATCGGTATCAGAGGTGAAAAGGGCAACGGCTCACTTATTGATTTCGGTGTAAAGTATGAGCAGGTAGACCTTGTGGACGAGATGTACCCTGATTATGACGAGATAGCAAAGAAAGCCGTTGGCGCAAAAATAGCTTATATCCAGCGTTCAAGAGGCTATTCTCTCAGACCGTCACTGACAGTTGAGATAATCGGAAAGATAGCAGAAACAGCAAAGAAAGCAAACCCTGATATAATCGTCATGGTGGATAACTGCTACGGTGAGTTTGTTGAAAGAAAAGAGCCACTGAGCGTTGGTGCAGATATCATAATAGGCTCGCTTATCAAAAATCCAGGCGGTGGAATTGCTTCTACAGGCGGATATATCTGCGGCAGAGCAGACCTTGTGGAAAAGTGTGCCGACAGGCTCACCTGCGTTGGCATGGGCAAGGAAGTTGGTTGTTCACTTAATCAGAACAGAGAAATGCTCCTTGGCTTTTTCTTAGCACCGCAGGTGGTCGCATCAGCACTGAAAACTTCCGTTTTCGCCTGCCGTTTCTTTGAAAAACTTGGCTATAAGACCCTCCCTGAAAGTGGCGAAACAAGAACTGATATAATCGCATCTATTCTTCTTGAAAACGAGGAAAACCTTGTGGCTTTCTGTCAGGGAATACAGAAAGGCTCACCGGTTGACAGCTATGTTACCCCTGAGGCATGGGATATGCCGGGTTATGACAGCAAGGTTATAATGGCGGCAGGAGCATTCACAATGGGTGCTTCCATAGAGCTTTCCGCAGACGCTCCTATAAGACCGCCGTTTGCCGCATGGCTTCAGGGCGGTATCACATACCCAACAGGCAAAGCAGGCGTTATGCTTGCCGCACAGGAGATGTATAACAAAGGTTTACTTAGAATATAAGATTTGACTGGAAAGGAATGATATTCAATGGCAGAGATATTCAGCGTTACTGTCGAGGAGATAATCAAACAGCTTAATATGGAGATAATCTATGCTCCTGAGAACATCAGCAGCCTTGTTGTTACTGAGAACGATTGTAACAGACCGGGACTTCAGCTTATGGGATTTTATGAGTATTTCAATGCAGAGCGTGTTCAGATATGCGGAAACATGGAGTTTGCTTATCTTGCTTCACTTGACGAGAAAACAAGATATGAGAGGATAGACGCTCTTTTTGCTACAAAGATACCGCTTTTTATCGTGGCAAGAGGTCATGAGCTTTACCCTGAAATGGTTGAGATAGCTAAGAAATACGGCGTGCCTATCGCAAGAACTCAGGACAGCACAACAGCATTTATCGCCGCACTTATCGGCTATTTGAACGTTGAACTTGCTCCGAGAATAACACGCCACGGCGTTCTTATCGAAGTATACGGCGAGGGTATCCTTATTGTGGGTGAGAGCGGCGTTGGTAAGAGCGAGACCGCTATCGAGCTTGTAAAGAGAGGTCACAGACTTGTGGCTGACGATGCCGTTGAGATCAGAAAGACATCAAACAGAACGCTTGTAGGCTCATCGCCTGATAATATCCGTCACTTCCTCGAACTGAGAGGTATCGGTATCATCAACACAAGACGTCTGTTCGGTATGGGTGCTGTAAAGGTCAGTGAGAAGATAGACCTTATCGTAGAGCTTGAGCCTTGGGACAGCACAAAGATATACGACAGAATGGGCGTAGACAACGAGTATACTACTATCCTCGGCATCAAGATACCTAGCCTTACCATTCCTATAAAGCCTGGCAGAAACCTTGCTGTTATCCTTGAAGTTGCGGCTATGAACAACCGTCAGAAGAAAATGGGTTATAACGCTGCCGCTGAACTTTTGCAGAATCTTGGTCTGCAAATGGACAAGAAAGACAAGGTCAAGAACTGGGATAATTTCTAAAAACACGCATATACTTTTTTTTAATAGGAGATAGATCATAATGCACTTACAGGGAGATATGCACACGCACACTATAGCTTCAACTCATGCTTACTCCACCATAACAGAGAACTGCCAGTGGGCTGAAAAATACGGAATGAAAGGCATAGCAATGACAGACCATGCCATGAAAATGCCTGATTCGCCACATATCTGGCACTTTGTGAACCTTGGCATACTGCCGAGAAAGATAAACGGGATAACCATCCTCAGAGGCATAGAGGCTAACGTTGTGAGCGATGACGGAGAGCTTGATACTGACGAAAAGCTGCTTTCAGGACTTGAATGGGTGGTGGCGTCTATGCACAGTGCCTGCTATACTCCCTCGATACCTGAGAACCACACTAAAAGCTGGCTGAACGTCGCACAGAACCCTCAGGTGGATGTCATAGGTCACTGCACCACCGCACCTTTTATGTTCGATTATGAAAAGGGCGTAAAGGCGTTCAAGGAGTATGGCAAGCTTGTGGAGATAAATGAAAGCTCATTTGCGTGCAAAAGGTCGCCCAGAAGAAACGTAGTGGAGCTTTTGAAGCTTTGCAAAAAGTATGAAGTGCCTGTGGTCTTTGATTCTGATTGTCATTTCTGTCAGCTTATCGGTCAAACACCGAAAGTGGCAATGATAGCGGAGGAGCTTGATTTTCCTGAGAAGCTTATCATGAACAGTGATTGGGAAAAGATAAGGGAATATGTCCTTGCGAAAAGACCAAACCTCGATATTTAAAACGATGAAAGGAGAAGCCCTCACAAGGGCGTTTTATAGATATATATGAATACACAAAAGCTGCTTGATCTTGCTTCAGAGCTTGAATGTAATGTTGTCTACAACGAGCCGCTTTCAAAGCATACCACATTCCGCACCGGCGGAACGTGCACTGCAATGGTGGATATAAGCTCAGAGGAAAGCCTTGCAAAACTTGTTAGAGCCGCACACGAATGGAACGTAAGATATATTGTTGTTGGAAACGGCTCAAATCTTCTCTTTGATGACAGAGGCTATGAGGGCGTGGTGTTCCTCATGGGTCAGTCAGTGGACGAGATAAAAATGATGAACGAAAACACCATATACGCCGAGGCTGGGTGCAGCCTTATAAAGCTGTGCAGATTTGCTCTTGAGCATAACCTCACAGGACTTGAGTTTGCCTATGGCATACCGGGAACTGTGGGCGGTGCTATATATATGAACGCAGGAGCTTATGACGGGGAGATAAAAAACGTTATAACCTCTGCGAACTCTGTAAGAGCAGACGGTACTGTACATACTACAGAGGCAAATAAAATGGCTCTCAGCTATCGCAGCAGTTGTTATCAGAAAAACGGCGAAGTCATAACCTCAGGAGTGTTCAGACTTGAGGCAGGAGCGTATGACGATATTCAGGACAAAATGGTGGAGCTTATGGGCAGACGCCGTTCAAAACAGCCACTTGAATATCCAAGTGCAGGGTCTACATTCAAAAGACCTGAGGGACAGTTTGCAGGAAAGCTCATTCAGGACTGTGGTCTGAGGGGATACACAGTTGGAGGAGCACAGGTGTCTGAAAAGCACTGCGGTTTTGTGGTGAACAAGGGTGGTGCAACAACTGAAGATATTATGTCGGTGATAAGACACGTTCAGCACATTGTCAAAGAGCAGACAGGCTATCTTCTTGAATGTGAGGTAAAGATAATACCTTACAAGGAATAATTTAAATAGGGATCAATAAGTGATGATTTTTTCAGCTTTGTAAGAAAGGAATGAACGTTATGCAGTTTGTGATAATTACCGGTATGTCAGGATCGGGAAAATCAAGTGCCGTGAATGTGCTTGAAGATATGGGATATTACTGCGTTGATAATATGCCGCCTGAACTTATCCCAAAGTTTGCAAACATATGCAGTCAGTCTGACGGAAAAATAGACAAGGTAGCGTTTGTTGTTGATATAAGAGGCGGCGATCTTTTTCTGAAGCTTCAAGACACAGTAAAGCAGCTTCAGGGCGAGGGCGTGAGTCTTAAAATACTTTTCCTTGACAGCTCAGATGACGTTATCGTGAGAAGATACAAGGAAACAAGAAGAAAGCACCCTCTTGACGAGGTGTCATATGGAAACATAAGAAAAGCTATTGAAACTGAGCGTGAGATATTAAGACCTATAAAAGCACAGGCTGATTTTTATATAGACACGTCCAGAAGCTCAACAGCTCAATTTAAGGAAAGGCTTTATTCCATATTCCTTGGAAATAACGAGTTTATGCATATTGACGTTCAGTCGTTCGGGTTCAAGTTCGGTGCAATGAGCGAGGGCGACCTTGTATTTGACGTAAGGTGTCTGCCTAATCCGTTTTATGTACCTGAGCTTAAGAACAAAACAGGTCTTGACAAGGACGTTTATGATTATGTTTTGAGCTTTGACGAAGCCAAAGTGCTTCTAGGCAAGCTAACAGATCTTATCGACTATCTCATACCTCTTTACGAAAAAGAGGGCAAGTCACAGCTTGTTATAGCGTTCGGCTGTACGGGCGGAAAGCATAGGAGCGTTACCTTTGCAGAAGCAGTTGCGGAGCATCTGAGAAAGCAAGGTCACAGGATAAGAATAACACACAGAGATATAAATAATCAGTAAGGCGGTTTGAAAGTTGGAGGACGTATCCTTTTCATACAGAGCAAAAGAAGAAATAATCAGCAAGATAAATTCAAAGCCAAAGGCTGACGTGTGCATGATGGGTATGCTCACGTACTGTAACTGCCTGTCAGATGATGAGATATCTTTTCTCACTGAAAACAAAGCGGTAGCAGACTTTTTCGTGTTGAACACTGGCAGGATAACCGGTAATGAAAACGCAGTGTTAGTCACAGAGCAGAAAAAGCGAAACGGCGTTGTGCTTTATGCTTTGGATATTCCTGAGCGTGAGGACAGGCTCACACTTCTTGACTATTTCAGAATGGATAAGAGCAGGCGTTTGGAAGAAGCTGACCTGCCTAAAGAGAAGTTTTATCCACAGCTCGTGGCTGGTATATTTCTTGCCTGCGGTTCGGTGAACAATCCTGAGAAAAAATATCATATGGAGTTCGTTATGCCAACGATAGAGCTTTGCAATGATTTTGGTATGCTGCTTATAGATAATTACGATATCACTCCAAAGCACGTTGAACGTAAGAACGCACAGATAGTTTACATAAAAGAGTCTGAGAATATCATAGATATGCTTACTCTTATGGGTGCGCCTATGTGTTCGCTTGAACTTATGAACGTAAAAATGATGAAAGATATGCGCAACAAGATAAACCGTGCGGTGAATTGCGATAACGCCAATATAGAGAAGTCGCTGAAAGCAGCGGAAAAGCAGATAAGCGATATCGAGCTTATAGACGAAACAGTGGGGCTTTATTCTCTTCCTGATAATTTGCAGGAGATAGCTGAGCTTAGATATAATAATCCTGACTTCAACCTTAAAGATCTTGGTGCAGCCATAGATCCTCCTATCTCACGTTCTGGGGCAAACCACAGATTGCAGAAGATAGCAGAGATAGCTGACAGGATAAGAGTTGAAAAAGGTCTTGCACTGAAAGAGGAATGAAAATGCCTGAGTTTGTACATCTACATCTTCATAGTGAATATTCGCTCCTTGACGGCGCCTGCCGTATCAAGGAGCTTGTTTTGCGTATAAAGGAGCTTGGTCAGAAAGCAGTTGCGGTCACAGACCATGGAAATATGTTTGCGGCAGTGGAGTTTTACAACGAATGTCTTGCTCAGGGCATAAAGCCTATAATAGGCTGTGAGGTGTATGTTGCACCAAGAACACGATTTGACAAGCTAGCGAAAATAGATAGTTCGCCTTACCACCTTGTGCTTCTGTGCGAAAACAACGAGGGTTATCAAAATCTTATAAAGCTTGTTTCGGCGGCATATACAGAGGGCTTTTACAGCAAACCGAGAGTAGATGTTGAACTGCTTGAAAAATATCATAATGGGCTTATCTGTCTGTCGGCTTGTCTTGCGGGTGAGATACCCAGAAAGCTTACCAATGGCGATTATGAGGCTGCAAAGCAGACTGCTCTTAAATATCGTGATATATTCGGCAGGGATAATTACTTTATAGAGCTTCAAAATCATAAGTTTGCAGACCAGCAGAGAATATTGCCTATGCTTATAAAGCTTTCACGAGAAACAGGAATACCGATGGTCTGCACCAATGACGCACACTATCTCAGACGTTCAGACGCTAATGCGCAACGTGTGCTAATGTGTATCTCAACAGGCACGACACTAGACGACCCAAGCAGGCTTGAATTTCCGACAAACGAGTTTTATGTAAAGTCAGCAGAAGAAATGGCGGAGCTTTTTCCCTCTCAGCCTGAGTCGCTGGAGAATACAGTAAAGATAGCTGACAGATGTAATGTAAGCTTTGAGTTTGGCAAAACAAAGCTTCCGTATTTCCATATAGACGGTGTTTCAGATAACGAAAAGTTTCTCCGTGATATGTGCATGAAAGGGCTTTATAAACGTTATGAAAAGCCAACAAAAGAGGCTTTGAAACGTGTTGACTATGAGCTTGACGTTATAACGAGAATGGGATATACTGACTATTATCTTATAGTATGGGATTTCGTGCATTATGCAAAGACCCACGGTATACCTGTTGGCTGCGGACGTGGTTCAGGTGCAGGAAGTCTGTGTGCTTATTGTATTGGTATAACAGGCATTGACCCGCTAAAATATGATCTGCTTTTTGAACGTTTTCTTAATCCAGAAAGAGTTTCCATGCCTGACTTTGATATAGATTTCTGCATGGAAGGCAGACAGCGTGTTATTGATTACGTTGTGGAGAAATACGGCTCTGACCATGTGGCGCAGATTGCGACCTTTGGCACGCTTGCAGCAAAGCAGGCAGTGAGAGATGTGGCAAGAGCAATGGGTCTGCCTTATCAGACAGGAGATATGCTTGCAAAGAAGATTCCGAGAGGACAGCCGCTGAAATATTCCATAGAGAATATACCTGAGCTTAGTTCCCTTTATAAGACTGATATGAAGATACGACAACTTCTTGATATTGCCATGAGCGTCGAGGGTATGCCACGAAACGTGTCCACCCACGCAGCAGGCGTTGTTATCACAAAAGAACCTGTGGATTTTTATGTGCCGCTCTATGCCCGTGACGGACAAGTTTCCACACAGTATACAATGACAGTGCTTGAACGATTGGGACTTCTTAAAATTGATTTTCTCGGACTCCGCAACCTTACCATTATAGACCACTGCCGAAAGCAGGTGATAGAAACTCACCCTGATTTTGACTTGGAGAAGATACCTCTTGATGACAAGAAGGTATATGAAATGCTGTCACAGGGCAAAACGGAGGGCGTTTTCCAGTTTGAAAGTGCAGGAATGACGGCGACTGTCATGAAGCTTCGCCCTGAAAGATTAGAGGACCTCATCGCTGTTATCTCTCTTTATCGTCCAGGACCTATGGACTCGATCCCAACATATATCAGAAACCGCCATGAACCTGACAGGATAGTGTATAAGCACCCATTGCTCAAAGGCATACTTGAAGTGACATACGGCTGTATAGTTTATCAGGAGCAGGTAATGCAGATATTCCGCACACTCGCAGGATATTCATACGGCAGAGCGGATATCGTAAGGCGAGCAATGGCTAAAAAGAAAGCGGCTGTTTTGGAAAACGAGCGAAAAGCGTTTATCTACGGTGAGAAAGGGCAGTGCTGCGGTGCAGTGGCAAACGGTGTGCCCGCTAATGTTGCCAATGAGATATTTGACGAAATGACCTCTTTTGCAAGCTATGCCTTTAACAAATCCCATGCGGCGGCTTATGCAACCATCGCATATCAGACAGCGTATTTAAAATGTCATTTCTATAAAGAATACATGGCGGCACTTATGACTATCACGCTTCTTGACAGCACCGATAAGCTTTACGGCTATATCGCAGATGTTGGCAAAAGCGGCGTTAAAATTTTACCGCTGGATATAAATAAGAGCGAAAGCGGTTTTGTGGCAGAGCCTGAGGGAATACGCTTTGCACTTCTTGCGGTTAAGTCGCTTGGTGAGGGGGCTATCGACAGGATAGTTTCTGAGCGTAAATCAGGTGGAGAGTTTCGTTCGCTTCAAGACTTTTGTACACGAGTTTCGGGCAGAGATATCCACCTGAGAACAGTGGAAGCACTTATAAAGAGCGGAGCTTTTGACGGTTTTGGATACACCAGACGTGAACATCTCAATGCTTGCGAGGACATAATGAAAAGCGTAACTCGGTCAGACGGAAGTGTGATTGAGGGTCAACTTGACTTGTTTGGCATGGGTTCTGCTTTGCCAATGGAAAAGAAGATAGAACGCTGCGGCGAGTTTGACGAGCAGCAGCTTCTTGAATTTGAGCATGAAGCTCTTGGTATGTATATATCAGCCCACCCTATAGACCGTTTTGAGTGTGTGATTTCAGCCACAAGGTGCGTCACCTCTGCACAGCTCATAAAAGCCTGTACAGACGAGGGCGGAATGGCTGATAAACGTTTCGCTGATGGGGCGGAAGTAGACTATGCAGGAATGGTCAGGGGCAGAAAAATGCTAAAGACCAAAAAAGGCGATATGATGTGTTTTGTGGAGCTTGAAGACAAGTTCGGAACATTAGAGATAGTGGTTTTTCCGTCAGTTTTTCAAACTATGGGAGGCCTTATAAAAGACAGAGCGCTTCTACACGTCAAAGGCAAGATATCATGCAAAGAGGAAGAAGAACCTAAGATACTTGCGGATATGCTCGAGCCTGTCGATAGATTTTGCTCATTACAGCTTCAAAGGGATATTTGCGTAAGGCTTGTTTCAAGAGATGCAGAGGGCATAAAGGCTGTTAGAACTATAGCCGAGAAATACAGAGCACAGACTGGTTCAAAGTTTGCGGTATTTTTCAGCGATATACGCAAAATGACAGGCATAAAGTCTGTTCATGCTGTGAAAATGTGTCCTGAACTGCTCGTCGAACTTGAAAACAGACTGGGTGCTGAAAACGTGGTATTTATGGACAGAAAAGGAGAATAAAAATGGAGCCAAGAACATATAAGGTAACAAAAATTGACGGCGATTATGCACATCTTCTCAATGTGGACACAGGCGAAGATCTTCTTATGGCAAGAGCGCTTTTGCCTGACGAAACAGACGAAGGAACAATGCTTCACTGGGAAAATTTCATTTATACGGTAATAGAATAAGTGTATTTATGAAATTCTTGTGAAAAGTATGGAAATCTGCACAGGAATGTGATATACTATATTATTATCGTGTTATCACGAAAAATTTTAGCGTGAAAACGCTTGAAGGAGTAATCAAATGGCTGTATCTTATAGTAGGGAAGAACTCGGCAGAGGGATATCTCTTACAAGAATATATGACAAGAAATTCAAGTCAAACTGCGTGAAGATAGCATTTATATCACCGCTGAACGAAAAAACAGCCTGCGTAAATGCAATGCTTCAAACAGTGCTTGTGACATCAAATGCGGAGATACCTTCACGAACAAAGCTTACATCTACACTAACAGGACTTTACGGCTCAAGTATCGGCACCAACTGTGGTACCATAGGCGACTATCAGTCTGTCGGTCTGTCTGCAAGCTTTATCGGCGACGATTATACTATAGACGGCGAAGTAATATCCGTTCAGGTTGTAAGACAGCTTTTGAACTGTCTGCTCAGACCGCACCTTGTTGACGGAAAGTTCTGTGAGAAGTATTTTACTTTGAGAAAGCAGGAGCTTATCGACGCTATTGTTGCCACTGTCAATGACAAGCGTGGCTATGCACTTTTGCAGGCTAAAAAGCTTATCTTTGAGGGCGAACCTGCGGCTGTGTCTGCAATCGGAACTGTGGAGCTTGCTGAGAACATAACTCAGGAGGATTTGTTAAGACAACACAAAAAGCTTCTTGAAAGTGCAAAGATAGAGATAACCATATCAGGCGGCGGAAACACGTCTGCTGCGGAAAAGCTTATAAGAGATGAAATGGCTGCTCTTATAAGAGTTTCACCTGTGGAGAAGATAGACTACAGACACAATTCACCTGCAAAGGCAGAGCCTGTTTATAGAGAGCTTAAAATGCAGGTAAGCCAAAGCAAAATGGTCATGGCATTTAAGTCGGATTATGAGGATATCTACACCGCAAAGCTTTTCTGTATGCTTCTCGGAGCAACGCCTTTTTCAAAGCTTTTTGCGAATGTGAGAGAAAAGCTCAGCCTTTGCTATTATTGTTCCTCTGCATATGTCGACAGAAAGGGCACGCTTTTTATCGATAGTGGCGTTGAAAGCTGTAACATAGAAAAGGCAAGAAAAGCCATTGAAGAGCAGCTTGAGGCGATATGCGACGGTGACTTTACAGATGAGGAGCTTGAAAACACAAAGAAATCTCTTTGCGGCGGCTTCAAGTCGAACTATGACAGCATATATGATATCATGGGCTGGTATGCGGCACAGAATACACGAAACACGGCTTTCACCCCTGAGGAGATAAACGAGCGGATAGCAAAGCTTACCCGTGAGGACATAATAAGCTGTGCAAAGACTTTTAAGTCTGATACTGTTTTCGTTATCAGGGGAGAGGAAAAGGAGGACTGTGATGAATAAGGAGATCGTAAAGAGCGAACGACTGGGCGAGAGCTACAGCGTTTTTCATCACCCGTCAGGACTTGACGTGCTTGTGTGGAAAATGGAGGGCTTCACAACTACAGAAGCCATATTTGCCACAAAGTACGGCTCAATTTACAACTGTTTCAAGACCAAGGACAGCAAAGATTTCATCACCGTGCCTGAGGGCATAGCCCATTTTCTTGAGCATAAGCTTTTTGAAAACGAGGACACAGATGTTTTTGACTTATATGCAAAAACTGGTGCCAACGCAAACGCTTTCACGTCTTTTGATGAAACTGCATATACGTTCAGTTGCTCGGAAAACTGGGAGGATTCTCTTGAAATACTTCTTGACTTTGTTCAGAAGCCATATTTTACAGAGCAATCTGTGGCTAAGGAGCAGGGAATAATCGGTCAGGAAATAAAAATGTGTGCAGATTCTCCTGAAAGACAGTGCTTTTATAATCTGCTGAAAGCTCTGTATGTAAACCACCCTATAAAGATAGATATTGCAGGAACTGTTGATACTATTGCTGAGATAACTCCTGATCTTCTTTATAAGTGTTACTACACTTTCTATAATCTTCATAACATGGTCCTTGCCATTGCAGGAAATGTTGACGAGGATAAGGTCATGGAAATATGCGATAAAATGTTGAAACCATGCGAGAATATGGAGCTTGAAACAAAGCTCCCTGATGAACCTGAGAATGTAGCGCAGAAAAAGATATTTCAGAGCTTCCCTGTGGGTCTGCCACTTTTCAATATCGGCTTCAAGTGCAAGCCTTATGAGGGCAGAGAACTTTTCAAAAAGGCTGGAACAGCGTCAGTTGCGCTTCATCTGCTCATAGGCTCGTCTTCGCCACTTTATAAGCAGCTTTTTGACGACGGACTGATAAATTCGCAGTTCGGCGTGGAAGTTTTCACAAGCGGTGGCGTGTTCTCGCCAATAATTTCAGGCGAATCCCATGACCCCGAAGAGCTTTATCGCCGTTATCTAGCTGAGATAGAGCGTGTAAAGACAGAGGGCTTTGACAAGTCGCAGTTTGATATGATAAAGCGTTCTATGTACGGCGAAATAGTAAGAGGAATGAATAATCCTGAAAGAGCAGCAGATTATCTTGCAGAAAGCTATTTTGAAAACTCTGACGCTTTCTATGAAGCACAGGTTCTTGCAGAAATGACTGTGGAGGATTGCGAAAACGCCGTAAGAGAAATGTTCGACCCTGAAAAGTCGTCTATCTCCGTGGTAGATAATAAGTAGGTATTTTGAGCCACAGACTCAGTGAAAGGAATGATAAATTTATGACAGCATTGCAGTTTCTTGCCGACTCTTCGGCAAATGACGCAATAAGGGAAAAACTCAGAGAGTTTCCGAACAGAGTTTATTTCCCCAATTTCGGAAAGGGTGACAATATCTTTAAAGAGGGTATTGATATCGACAGGGTGCTTTTTACAGTGCCAGGCACGAATTTCAAGATATATTGGTATGGTTTTTTAATAACCATCGGTATTCTTCTTGCGATGATATACGGCTTCAGAAGAATGAAGACCGTAGGCATCGACCCTGACAGAGCGACAGATTCCGTTATCGGCGGACTTATTGGAGCTATCTTTGGCGCAAGATTTTATTATATCATCTTTAATACAGAGGGCATGAAATTCTCAGAGTTTTTCGATATTCGTGACGGAGGTCTTGCTATCTACGGCGGACTTATCGGTGCGATACTTGTAGGTGGAATAATCGCAAAAATAAGAAAGCTGAAGCTTACTGCGCTTCTTGATGTGGTCGCACCATGCTTTCTTATCGGTCAGTGTATCGGACGCTGGGGCAACTTCTTCAATCAGGAGGCCTTCGGTGCAAATACAAAGCTTCCTTGGGGCATGATAAGCAACACCACAATGGAATATATCTCAAATCATTATGACGAGCTTGGCGGCAAAGTATCGGCTCTTGACCCTATCCACCCATGCTTCCTTTATGAATCTATTTGGTGTCTTATTGGATTTATAATCCTGCATTTCTATCTTAAACACCGCAAGTTTGACGGCGAAGTATTCCTTATGTACACAGGCTTGTACGGTCTTGGAAGATTTTTCATCGAGGGTCTGAGAACAGATTCGCTCTATCTTGGAAACATAAGAGTATCACAGCTTGTTGCAGGCACTTGTGTTCTTGCTTCACTTGTACTTATAATCGTGTTCAGAGGTATCACAAAGAGGAACAGCGACTATAAACTGTTCGTTGACACTGAGCTTTCAAAGGCACAGCTTGAGCAGTATAACAGCTATAATGATATGCAGAAGGAAAAGAAAGAGCTTAAACATAAGATAAAAGAGGCTAAGGATAAGGGCGAAAGCTTTATTGAGCTTCAAAAAGAATATGACGAAAAATTTGGCAAGCAGGCTCAAAAAGACAAGCTTAAAGAAGCCGAGGAAAAGGACAAGGAGTCACACACCAAAGCCGAGACAGAGTATAAGTCTATCCTTGGTGACGATAACGATGAGGACAGCGAAGTAAAAGATACAGATGAAAAGGATACGGAGGAAGAATAAATGGGACAGATAATTGACGGCAAGGCAGTATCAGCCAAGGCCAAGGAAGAAATAAGACTTGAAACAGAGAAGCTTAAAGAGCAGGGCATAGAGGTAGGTCTTGCAGTGGTCATCGTAGGTGATGATCCTGCTTCACAGGTCTATGTAAGAAACAAGGAAAAGGCTTGCGAAACTGTGGGCTTTAATTCATTCAAGTATGCTCTCCCTGCGGAAACAACAGAAGAAGAGCTTCTCGACCTTGTTAAAAAGCTCAATGATGACGACAGAGTGGACGGAATACTCGTTCAGCTCCCACTGCCAAAGCACCTTGACGATAAGGTGATAATAAATAACATCAGACCTGACAAGGACGTTGACGCTTTCCACCCTGTAAATGTGGGCAAGATAATGATAGGCGATTACAGTTTTCTGCCATGCACACCTGCCGGCGTTATGGAGCTTATCAAGTCAACAGGCACTGACATTGCAGGCAAGGAGTGTGTAGTGGTTGGCAGAAGCAATATCGTTGGTAAGCCACAGGCTATGTTGTTGCTGCACAATAACGGCACTGTAACTATATGCCACTCAAAGACAAAAGATCTTAAAGAAGTTTGCCAGAGAGCAGATATACTGGTGGCGGCTGTTGGCAGACCAAAGATGATAACCGCTGATTATATCAAGGAGGGCGCAGTAGTTATCGACGTTGGTATGGATCGTGATGAAAACGGCAAGCTTTGCGGTGACGTTGATTTTGAAGACTGCAAGGATAAGGCTTCATTTATCACACCTGTTCCGGGCGGAGTTGGCCCTATGACCATTGCAATGCTTATGAGAAACACACTCACAGCAGGCAAGGCTCACCATGGCATAGAATAGTTGTAAAATTTCTGTTAAGTCTATTTACAATTTGTCTGAAATAATGTATAATATATGAGTTGCTTACTGCAACATATCCATGCAACAGAATATGGGTCACGCCCGTAAGTGGGAAAGTTACCTGCCATATTCTTTTACATCGGAAATATTTTATCGAAAGAGGTACAAAAAATGCTTAGAAAAGACGAAAAGACAGCTGTTATCGAAGCTAACAGAACTCACGAAACAGACACAGGTTCACCTGAGGTACAGATCGCTATCCTTACAAAGAGAATCAGCGACCTTACAGAACATCTTAAGACACACAAGAAGGACAACCACTCAAGAAGCGGTCTGTTCAAAATGATCGGTAAGAGAAGAAATCTCCTCAACTACCTCAAGAAGAAGGATATCGAAAGATATAGAGCTACTATCGAAAAGCTGGGTATCCGTAAGTAATCATGTAACTGACATCAAGGCAGAGGCATTTATTGCCACTGCCTTTTGGTGTTTATTTGAACTGTAGGTGAAAGGTAACTTAGCATTAAACAGAATGTATGAAGCTCGTATGTCCTGTTTATTGCTAATGCTTTCACCATACAGAAAAAACTAAATTTCTAAAATGGAGGAAAGACAATGTTTGAGAATTTCAAAACTTTTGAAACGACATATGCAGGCAGACCTGTAGTAGTTGAAACAGGTAAGACCTGCGGACTTGCTAACGGTTCTTGCTGGGTAAGATACGGTGAAACGGTTGTAATGGCTAACGTTACAGCTTCCGCAAAGCCAAGAGAGGGTGTTGACTTTTTCCCACTTTCAGTTGACTTTGAGGAGAAAATGTATGCAGTAGGCAGAATACCAGGTTCTTTCACAAAGAGAGAAGGCAAGGCTTCTGACAAGGCTATCCTTGCTTCAAGATGTGTAGACAGACCTATTAGACCTCTTTTCCCAAAGGATATGAGAAATGACGTTTCAGTTGTTATGACAGTTCTTTCTGTTGACCCTGACAACTCACCTGAGATCACAGGTATGATAGCTACATCTATCGCACTTTCTATCTCTGATATCCCTTGGAACGGACCTGTTGCTTCTATCAACGTAGGTTACGTTGACGGCGAACTCGTTCTTAACCCAACTCTTGAGCAGAGAGCTAAGAACAGACTTAACCTTACTGTTGCAGGCTCTGCTGAAAAGATCGTTATGATCGAAGCAGGTGCAGACCAGATTCCTGACGATCTTATGCTCAAGGCTATCATGACAGGTCATGAAGAGATAAAGAAAATGGTAGCTTTCATCAACGATATCAAGGCTCAGATCGGTAAGCCTAAGTTCGAGTTCGAGTCAATGGAAGTTGACCACGATCTGTTCGACGCTGTTGAAGCAATGGTAGGCGAGCAGGTAAAGGTCGCTCTTGATACAGATGATAAGAATGTAAGAGACGCAAGACTCCAGCCTATAATCGACGCTGTTCATGAGAAGTTCGATGAGCAGTGCGAGGATAACACAGCTGTTCTTGACGAAGTTATGTATAAGCTCCAGAAGAAGATAGTTAGAAACTGGCTCTATGAGGGCAAGCGTGTTGACGGCAGAGGTATCGACGAGATAAGACCACTTGCTGCTGAAGTAGGCGTTCTCCCAAGAGTACACGGTTCAGGTATCTTCACAAGAGGTCAGACACAGGTAATGACTATCGCAACACTTGGCCCTGTTTCAGACGCTCAGAAACTTGATGGCATTGATGAGGAAACTTCCAAGAGATATATGCACCAGTACAATTTCCCTTCATATTCTGTTGGTGAAACAAGACCTTCAAGAGGCCCTGGAAGAAGAGAGATAGGTCACGGCGCACTTGCTGAGAGAGCACTCGTTCCGGTTATCCCTTCTGTTGAAGAATTCCCATATGCTATCAGATGCGTATCTGAGGTACTTTCTTCAAACGGTTCTACATCACAGGGTTCTATCTGTGGTTCTACACTTGCACTTATGGACGCAGGCGTTCCTATCAAAGAGCCTGTTGCAGGTATTTCATGCGGTCTTATCACTAAGGAGGACGGCAGCTGGATGACTATGGTAGACATTCAGGGTCTTGAGGACTTCTACGGCGATATGGACTTTAAGGTAGGCGGTACAAAGAACGGTATCACAGCTATTCAGGTGGATATCAAGGTCGACGGTCTGACACCTGAGATAATCGCAAGTGCTTTTGAAAAGACAAGAAAAGCAAGAATGTACATTCTTGATGAGATAATGCTCAAGGCTATCCCTGCTCCTCGTGCTGAGGTAAGCAAGTGGGCACCTAAGATGCTGGCAACAAAGGTACCGGTTGACAAGATCAGAGAAGTTATCGGCTCAGGCGGAAAGGTAATTCAGAAGATCTCTGCTGAGTGCGACGTTAAGATAGACATATCTGAGGACGGTAGCGTATTCGTTTCAGGTATCGACAAGGAAAAGGCTGAACAGGCAATCAATATCATCAATACTATCGCTAATGACCCTGAGATAGGTGCTATCTACAGAGGTAAGGTAGTAAAGATAATGAACTTCGGTGCTTTCGTTGAGATAGCTCCTGGTAAGGATGGTTTGGTACACATTTCTAAGCTTGACAAATCAAGAGTAGAAAAGGTGGAGGACGTTGTTTCTGTTGGCGACGAGATCGTTGTTAAGGTAATGGAGATCGACGATCAGGGCAGGATCAATCTTTCAAGAAAAGATGCTCTTGCTGATATCGAAGCTAAGAAGAACGCTAAGTAATAAGTTTTTAAGAGCGGGCGGCTATGTGTTGTCCGCTTTTTTTTGTTGACAAAATAGAAGAAGTATGTTAATATAAAAGTAATAAATTTTTATAGGGGGTATCTTTATGAGATGTACAGTATGCGGGTGCGATATTCTGCCTAACAGCATTTGCTGTCAGAATTGTGGCACAAGAGTTATTGAAATGACAGGGGTAAATTCGGCACAGCCGAGGTATGGCAATAGTTTCAATAATAGATTCAACAATGGCTTTGACAATGGTCTTAACAGCAATGTGAGGGCAGTGGGAAAGAATATGTCTATAGGCAAAAAGGTGCTTATCCTTTTGCTGGCATTGTTTGTGGGTGCTGCTATCGGTTTTGGATATTGGTACTATCACAATGTTTCAACCCATACCATTAGAGAGGAGAACTTTAGCATTGAACTGCCAAGGTCACTTGAAAAGGAAACCACAATAGATTATGCGGCACAGAGCAGTGATGGAACTGTAAAAGCCAACGGAAAGTACGCCGATGTTGATAGCGATTTTCAGTATATGATCCTTGATTACTCTTCACTTGCCGGCGAAACAACGGATATTCTTACTGAGAAACTGTTTGTCACCTACATGAAAGGCAATTTGAAAAGTCAGTTTGGAAGCAGCTATAAAGAAGTGTATGCTAGTGGTAACAAGCTTAAAATGACCTATCGTGCAAAAACGGGCGACGAAGTTTATAACTATGCTTTATGCAAAAAGTCAGGTTATAAATATTATTGGTTTGTTTTTGGATGTAAGGCTGATGAAAAGGATTTCTATGACCCGAAATTTGAAAAGTGGGCAAGCACTATCCATATCAATTAATACAAAATTTATAAAACCGATTTGTTAAATTATTGACATAATAAACAGCATATGTTAGAATAAGAACATAAATTATATGAGGGAGAAAAGAATATGAAATGTCCTATTTGTTCGGCAAAGATCAGTGAAATTGACGCTTTTTGTCCTAATTGTGGTTCGGCTGTGAAGTCTGAAACAAGCGGTTATATGGATTCTATCGACACATCAAACCTTGGTGAGAATGTTGGCTTTGGCAAGCGCAACACTACAGGTGCACAGCCTGTGAATGCAGTACCTCAGCAGAATTATGCTCAGGGTCAGCAGTCTTATGGTCAGCCACAGAACGGCTACGCTCAGCAGAGTTATCCGCCTCCGCAGAATGGCAATGCTCAGACGCCTTACGGCAGTGCATATGAGCCTTACAAGATAGCGCCTGTTACATCTGCTAAAAAGGGTATACCAAAGCCTTTGATGACAGTTCTTGTGTTTATCCTTGCGTTCTTGGTTGCTTTCGGCGTGAGATATTTTTACAAAAATACAGCTACGAAAACATTGCAGGGTACGGGATATACAATGACCGCTCCTGCGGATATTGAGAAATCCAGCAGTACAAATCTGTATGCCCTTGATAACTTCTCCAACAACGAGGTGGGCATAAACGCTGTTAAGCTCTCATATTCTGATTTGGCACTTTACGGCTATGGTAAGGGTGAATCTGCTTCTGATATCTTTGATTTTTTTCTTGAAAACGGCACAACTACTTTAAAAATAACAGGCAGGGATTCAAAATATATTTATTATACCCAGAGCATAGGAGATAAACATTATTACGGCATGAGTTCTATAACAGAAGGCAACGGTGGCTACTACATTTTTGATTTTCTCTGCGAGCAGAAAAATAAGTCAAAGTATGAAGATAAGTTCAAGGATTGGGCTGCTTCAGTTGAGATAAAGTAAATAATTCAAGCTGTCCTTCGGGGCAGCTTTTTTTGTTTTGCATAAAAATCTTGCTTTTTTCGTCAAAAAGGTGTAAAATGAATCATATGACACAAAATCTGCTTTCCGCATAAAATGTACTAATAATATGTGGAGGTGATCTTGTGTTGAATCTTATACTTCTTCTGGCTCTTGTGCTGGCGGTCGTTATTTGGTTTTGGGTGAAATGGTATAAGGTGCGAAATGTTGGCAAGCGTGGAGGATATTTGCTTATCCCATGCAAAAAGAATACACATGAGCTTGAACATATGGTAAAAAGCTGTTATTGGGAGGAGTTTTTTCAGCCTGAATATTATGGAAGAGAAATAATCCTCGTTCAGCTTGACAAAAGTGAGATAAATTATGTTTCAAAGCGTTTGGAACAGGATTATAGCATCGTTCACTGTGTTGATATAACTGAACTTGCAGATTTTATCAAGCGCAGAGAGCTGAAATGCCATGAAAAATAGATCATTCGGAGAATAATATGGAAGATTTAAAGACCCTCAAGGGTGAGGTTGACAGCATAATATTTAAAAGTGAGGACACAGGCTTCTGTGTGCTTATGCTTAACTGTGACAATGACCTTATCACAGTTGTTGGCGAAATGGGTGACGTTGAGGAGGGCGAAGATCTCGTTGTAACAGGGGAGTTCACTTCACATCAGAAGTTCGGCGAGCAGTTCAAGGTGCATATCTTTGAGCGTTCTTTGCCTACTACCTCTGCGGCGATTCAGCGTTATCTTGCAAGCGGTGCTATATCAGGTGTAGGACCTGTACTTGCAAAAAAGCTTGTGAACAAGTTCGGAAACGATACCCTTGACATAATAGAAAATACTCCCGACAGGCTTACGGAGATAGACGGGATAACAGTGAAAAAAGCGGAAAAAATATCTCAGGAGTTCAAAACCACTTTTGCCGCAAGGTCTCTTATGTCATATCTTAACAAATTCGAGATAGAAACTTCTTATGGCATAAAGGCGTGGAAGCGTTGGGGCAACACTGCCGAGCAGATTATAAAATCAAACCCTTATGTGCTTTGTATTCAGGGTGTCGATCTGTCATTTTCCCGTGCGGACGCAGTTGCGGCAAAGTCTGATATCCCTGCTGACAGCGAGTGCAGGATAAAGGCAGGCATTACATATATCCTAAGACAAAACGCTGACCAAGGTCATACCTGCCTGCCTTTAGACAGTCTTGTGAAAACAGCGGTGAGTTATCTTGATGTTGATGATAAGCTTATAAAAAAAGTAATCGAGGATGAAACTGAGGAGGAAAACCTCTACTATTACGATAAGCAAGGCAGACGTTTTGTTATGCTTGCAGATTTTTACAAAGCTGAGGACTACATAGCAAGGCGACTTGCCATAATGAGGCAGATCTCTTATGACAATAAGATAGACTTTTCCGAAGTGATTGATCTTGAAGAGGAAAATAATGGCATGCAATATGAAAAAATACAGCGTGAAGCCATAAATCTTGCACTGTCAAAGGGTTTTCTTGTGCTGACGGGAGGGCCGGGTACAGGAAAGACCACAACGCTCAATGCTATAATTTCTCTTTATCAGCAGCAAGGACTTAACGTTATGATATGCGCACCAACAGGCAGAGCCGCCAAAAGGCTTTCTGACCTTACGGGATTTGACGCAAAAACTATCCACAGGCTTCTTGAAGTGAAGCATACAAGCGGTGACACACTTGCGTTTATACATGATGAAAACAATCTTCTCGATTGTGACGCTTTGATAATCGACGAGATGTCCATGGTGGATTCCTGCCTTTTTGAAGCCGTTTTGAGAGCCATAAGCGTTACCTGCAAGCTTGTTCTGGTGGGGGACAGCGATCAGCTTCCGTCAGTAGGTGCAGGAAATGTGTTAAAGGATATTATTGACAGCGGAGTAATGTCTGTTGTAACACTAAAAGAGATCTTCAGACAAGCACAGGAGTCTGAGATTGTTATGAACGCTCATAAGATAGTAAACGGCGAGCATATCGACCTGGCCAGCAAGGACAAGGATTTCTTTTTTATGCAACGGCTTGAATACGGAGAACTTCAGGATCTTGTGGTGGAGCTTTGCAAAACAAGGCTTCCAAAAGCCTACGATTACTCGCCCATAGACGACATTCAGGTGCTTTCGCCTACACGAAAAGGTCCTGCGGGTACTGTGGAGCTAAACAAGCGTCTACAGCAGGAGCTTAATCCTCCTGCCGCAGGAAAATCAGAGGTCAAGACCCCTGTTTATACTTTCAGAAAAGGTGACAAGGTCATGCAGACCAAGAATGATTATGAAATTCTTTGGAAAAAGTATATAACCGAGGACAAGACCGAAAGTGGCGCAGGCATTTTTAACGGCGATATAGGCATAATAATTGCAGTGAACAAGATACTTAAAACTGTGACTATAGATTTTGAGGGCAGAATAGCTGTCTATGACAAACAAATGCTGGATAATCTGGAGCTTGCCTATGCCATAACAGTGCATAAAAGCCAAGGTTCTGAGTTTGATGTTGTCATTCTCACTGTATTCGGTGGATTTGACAAGCTTTATTACAGAAATCTGCTTTATACGGCTGTGACAAGAGCCAAAAGAATGCTTATAATAGTTGGCTCGAAAAAGCGTGTTGATTTTATGATAGATAATAATAAACGCACTTTGAGGTATACTGCGCTTAAAAATATGCTAATGGAGCTTGTAGAGGGTGATGACAGTGGTCAGCAGACGCTTGACATATAAATTTCTGCTTGATTTTGTTTATCCTAATCGTTGTCCTATATGTGGAAGTTTTATAAAATGGGACGAGCTTTTGTGCAAAAATTGTGAATGTAAGCTGCCTTTTCATAAAGAAATATTGTGCGAAAAGTGCGGCAAGGATAAGTGCCTGGATCATGATTCACTACATTTTGATAGCATTCATACTCTTATGAGATATGAGGATATCTGCGTGAAAGCAATACATCAGCTTAAAGACGACAGACAGCTTAATTTTGCGGAATATTCTGCTAAGCTTCTGGGTAATGTGCTCAGAGATAATGGTATCGCACAGCAGACGGATATCATCACATCAGTGCCAATGCACAGATCAAAACGCCGTAAAAGGGGATATGATCAGGCACAAAAGCTTGCACACTTTACGGCTATGGAGCTTGGGATAAGAGAAGATCATCGTCTGCTTGGACGGACAAGGGATACCGCAGAACAGCATACTTTGACTGCCGCTCAACGAAAAACTCATGCGGAGGATATTTATTATTCTCTAGCGACACACGCTGCCATAGAAGGTAAAAATGTCCTGCTATTTGATGATGTTTACACAACAGGTGCAACGCTTAACGTGTGCAGCGGACTGCTAAAGAAAATGGGTGCAAAAAACGTCTTTTGTGCAGCTATCGCCACCACTTTGCTCAATGAAAAACACAAAGAATAAAACAGGCCGCCTTCGGTATAATAATATCGGGAGGCGGTCTTTATGATAACTGAGGAACAGTTTGCGGCGATAAAAAGACTTATCGTGTCTGAAAACTGCATGATAGACAGGTTTGAGCATTATGTGAGTGAGATAAAAGAGCCGCAGCTAAAGGAAGATATGCAAAAGCTTACAGCGGCTTTGAAAAATCAGCGTTCAGGGTTGCTCACAAGTCTGGAGGATAACAATGGTAACTGACGGAAATATAATAAAAGAAGCAAGATTTTTTGTCAAGGCGTATTCAAAGGAGTTTTGTCAGACCTACAGTGATCTATGCGGAAGTCCTTTTGCGGAGTGTATAAAAAGTGCGCTTGACGGTCAGCTTAGAATAGCAGAGAAGCTTGAAAGTCTTGAAAAAACATACTGTGACAAAACCAAGCTGCCAATTGCAGACAGTATTGATGTGAACAGATTTTTATATAAGAACAGGGAAGATATGAGGTAAAAAGTCCGCAGATGTTCGTCTGCGGACTTTTGTTATTTTGATATATGTACGTCAAGTTGATCGAATGGTATGGAAATGCCGTTTGCGTCAAAGCGTTCCTTTGCCTCTTTGAGAAATTTGTATCGTATCTCCCAGTAAGCATCGGTCGGTATCCATACACGCATGATAAGGATTATAGCGCTTGCGCCATGCTCGCAGACAGCCACAAGCGGCTTGTCAGGCTCGTTTATTACCCTTGGCTCATCATTGAGCATTTCTCTAAGAATAGCCATTGCCTTGTTGTGGTCGTCATTGTAGCTGATAGAGAATTTCAGTTCAAGGCGACGTTTGTCGTCGGCAGTTATATTCGTAATAGTCGATTGTGATACAACTCCGTTTGGTATAAATATCATCTTATTCTCAAGGGTCTTTAGGGTGGTGTAAAGTATAGAGATAGCGTCAACAGTTCCCTCTGAGTCGCCTATTTTTACATAATCACCGCATTTAAAAGGCTTTGAAAAAAGTATGATAAAGCCGCCTGCGACGTTTGAAAGACTGTTTTGAAGAGCAAGACCGATAGCAAGACCTGCTGCACCGATAGTTGCGACTATTGAGGACATAGGTACTTGAAGTGCAGAAAGTGCCATTACTATTATTATAATAAGCAATACAGTGTGTACCACAGATGTGAGAAATTTATGTATAGTCACGTCTGTTCGACGCATGCTCAAACCTTTGTGCATGACCTTCAAAACAAGCTTGTCAAGAAGTATTCCTAAGAGAAAAATAACAGCCGCCGCTATAAGATGTGGTGTAAATTCCTCAAGCCAATTCAAAAATTTGTCAGACAAAAAAATCATCTCCGTAACATTATTATGTAATGATATTATAACATCTTAACATGATATTTGCAAGTGTGCCCAATACATAAGTTTTTTTGCGTATTTATGCACTTTTATCAGAAATCATAACAAAAATAGGTGTTGACTTGGAGATAATTTTGTGAAAAAAATGTGGGAAAAAGTCTTGCTATTTGTGTGGCTTTGGTGTATAATAATATTAAGTTTTATTATACTTACAGTAAGGAGAATTTTTATGATCAATTTTCTTAACACTGCAGCTCAGATGGTTGCGGCAAAGAGTACGATCAGTCCTGATCAAAAAGATCTGGGTGCTGGAACTGTTGCCTCTGTCGTTATCACGGGTATAGTTGTGGTATTTATCGGACTTGTTCTGCTTATTCTGCTTGTGTCGATATACGGCAAGATATTTGACGTTATCAACAGCAGAGCTGCAAGAAAGGCTGAAGAGGCAAAAAAAGCTGCTGAAGCTGCAAAGGCTGTTGCTAAGCCAGAGCCAATAAAGGCTGCTGCTCCTGTTGTAGAAGACGGCATTGAAGAAGAAACAGTTGCTGTTATCATGGCTGCAATTTCGGCTATGAGCAGTGCAGAGGGCAAGAAGCTCGTTCTTAAGAGCGTTAAAACTGCCAAGCCTCAAAGACCTGCATGGTCTACCGCAGGCATAATAGACAATACAAGACCATTTTAGTGCAGTTGACGTGAAAGGAACGTGATAATAGATGTCAATAATTAATTCATTTCTTGATACCATGGCGTCTTTGGCGTCACAGTCGGGTTTTGCGGGTTTCCTCGTAGACGGCGGCTGGAAAAATATCGTAATGATACTTATTTCATTCGTATTTATGTATCTGGCTATTGCAAAGGGCTTTGAGCCACTTCTGCTTTTGCCTATCTCATTCGGTATGCTGCTTACAAACCTACCATACGCTGAGATGTATCATCCTGATTTCTGGAACTATAAAACGGTTGCAGGCAATGACCACTATATAGATTATGGTCAGATACTTCAAAAGGGTGGTCTGTTGGATATTCTTTACATGGGCGTTAAGCTTCAGATCTATCCACCACTCATATTCCTTGGAATCGGTGCTATGACGGACTTTGGTCCGCTGATCGCAAGCCCTAAGAGCTTTCTTATGGGTGCTGCTGCACAGGGCGGTATCTTCTTCACATTCATCGGTGCGGCTCTCTTCGGCATGAGTGCTGCTGAGTGTGGTTCTATCGCTATCATCGGCGGTGCTGATGGCCCTACATCTATCTATGTATCTTCAAGACTTCTTACCTCAAACAGTAATATCGGCGTTGGTACTATTGCACTTGCAGCCTATACATACATGGCTCTTGTTCCTATTATCCAGCCGCCTATCATGAAGGCTCTTACAACAAAGAAAGAGCGTTCAGTAGTAATGGGTCAGCTAAGACCTGTTTCTAAGGTAGAAAAGCTTATTTTCCCTATCCTTGTAACTATTGTTATCTCACTCATGGTTCCTTCAGCAGCTCCACTGGTTGGTATGCTCATGTTTGGTAACCTTCTTAAAGAGAGTGGCGTCTGCGACAGACTTGTTAAGACTGCTCAGAATGAGCTTATGAACATCATCACAATCTTCCTTGGTGTAACAGTTGGTGCAACGACTCAGGCAGATAAGATCATGAACATTCAGTTTGCAGAAGTTATGGCACTTGGCGTTGTAGCGTTCTCGCTTGGTACAGCCTGCGGCGTACTTCTTGGTAAGCTTATGTATGTTCTTTCAGGTCACAAGATCAATCCTCTTATCGGTTCAGCAGGTGTATCTGCCGTTCCAATGGCAGCTCGTATCTCTCAGAAGGTCGGTCAACAGGAAGTTCCTACAAACTATCTGTTGATGCACGCTATGGGTCCTAATGTTGCCGGCGTTATCGGTTCAGCCGTTGCTGCTGGTGTTCTTCTTACAATTGTAAGATAAGATCAGAAATTTTTCGGGACGATGAAAAGCATCGTCCCGATTTTTGTGTATAGTTTAGGAGTGTTGATATGTCAGAAAGTAAATTTTTTGCAGTGATATCCCGTATGAAATATATAAATCGTTGGGCACTTATGAGAAACACGATCAATGAGAATATTAGCGAGCATTCCCTTGAAGTTGCTTTTATTGCACATGTGCTTGCACTTATCAGAAATAAGCGATTTGGCGGTAATGTTTCTCCTGAGAGATGTGCGCTGCTTGCTATGTATCATGATGTCACCGAGATAATCACAGGTGACTTGCCTACGCCTATAAAATATTACAGCCATGAGATAAAGGGCGCATATGATGAGATCGAGCAGAAAGCCAAAAATACTCTGGTGTCTTATCTTCCTGATGATCTGAAAGAGGACTTTGAGCCGCTTTTCTGTAAAACTTCACAGGAAGAAGAAGCATGGACTCTTGTTAAAGCGGCTGATAAGCTTTCTGCACTTATAAAGTGCCTTGAAGAAAGACAAATGGGAAATACTGATTTTGCATCAGCTGAAAAATCTACATTTGAATCTATTGTCGCAATGAATATTCCAGAAGCAAATGTTTTTCTTGATGAATTTATTCCAGCTTATACATTAACTCTTGACGAACAAGCTTGACAATGCCTCGGTGGTGTTGTATAATAGAAATTGAAATTATAGGACAATATTAAGTGGGAAAATATTGAATTAACGGAGGTTTTCAATTGGATATTATCGTTTCTGCGTCGCTGCTTGCCTGCGACTTTTCAAACCTTGCGTTCGAGATAAAGCGTGCTGAGGACGCTGGTGTTGACTGGATTCATTATGATGTCATGGACGGAATGTTTGTGAGAAATATAAGTTTTGGCGAACCGCTCTTGAAAAGTGTGGGCAAAAGCATAACTGTTCCAGTAGACGTGCATCTCATGATTTGCGATCCTATCAGATATATTGATAACTACGCAGATCTTGGAGCTGACCTTATAACTTTTCATTATGAGGCGGCTGATGATCCGCAAGCTGTTATTGACAAAATACATTCGAGGGGGATCAAGGCAGGAATCTCCATTAAGCCTGCAACACCTGTAAGTGCGATCCAGCCATTTCTTAAATCTGTTGATATGGTACTCGTTATGACAGTAAACCCAGGTTTTGGCGGTCAAAAGTTTATTCCTGACACTCTTGAAAAAATAAGTGAAGTGAGATATCTAATTGACCAGACGGAAAGGGATATCAGACTTCAGGTTGACGGTGGCGTAAATCTCGAAACTGCCGGTTTGCTTAAAGAATCGGGTGCAGACACTTTAGTAACGGGAACATATGCGTTTAAGGCAAACGATATGCCAGAGGCTGTTAAGCTTCTAAGAGAAATAGTTTAGTTTTTCAAAAGGAGTACTGCTCAATAATGGGCTGTACTCCTTTATTTTGTTTATAATCACGTTGTCAGTAGCACAGGTTTTCAGTAAAGCTTTTTTTGCAACTGTTGAGCGTGCGTATCCTATGGTGAAGATTAGAGCATAACCACTAGGAAGCTGATACAGACTGCTTTTTATAATCTTTTCGGAGTATTTTTTGTGTATTTCAGTAGCTTTTGATATTAGGTCGTTTGGATCGTAGCTGATTATGGCAAGTTCGGTGGTGTGATGATTGTCGTTTTTAGGTAGTATAAAATATATGTTTATTGTTTCTTCACTTGTCAAAGCAACATCAACTTCAATATTTCCTTCGGATATTTTTATAAGTCCTGTCTCCTTGAGTATAAAAATGAGTTCAGATAAAAAATCTTTGCTTCTTTTGTTGTTTTTCTCAAAATCTTCAAAGGATATATTCATTATCCGCATATCCTTTTCGTTGAGAATAGCTTTTATTTCATACTCTGACAGCCTTTTTATCTCCAAAACAAACACCCCTTATGTATAACGTCAGTCTGTGCTGTATCATTATACTCATAAGGGGTGGTTTCTGTGAAAATTTGTTTATGAAAGCTGGTCGGAAAGCTCAGCCCACTCGTCCATTTTCTGGTCAAGGGCGGTTTTGGCTTCTTCAAGCTCTTTGCATTTCTCACTCATTTTGCTGTAGTCAGAAGCTATCTCAGGGTCAGATATGGCATTTTCAAGTTCAAATATCAGAACTTCTGTGTCTTCGATCTCCTTTTCAAGTTCTCTTATGCGGTTGCGTTTTTGAGCGTCAGCGGCACGCTGTTCCTTACTGCGATATTGTCTTGCTTTGTTTTCTTTGTACGCTTTTTCCTCTTCAGCCCGTTTTATCTCTGCTTCGCTCTGCATCTTGAGCTGACGGGCAGCGTTCACCGCTTCGCTGTATGCGTCAAAGTTGCCCTCGTATGAGTTCACCTCGTCATGCTTTATCTCTATTATCCTGCTTGCTACCTTGTTAAGTAGATATCTGTCATGAGATACAAGGATTATCGTTCCACCAAACTCTGCCAAAGCGTCCTCCAGCACTTCTTTTGTGCTTAGGTCAAGGTGGTTTGTAGGCTCGTCAAGCACAAGTACATTTCCACGATTGAGAGCCATTATGGCAAAGCAAAGCTTAGCCCTTTCGCCACCGCTGAGAACAGAAATAGGCTTGAACACATTCTCACCTGTAAGCAGAACTGCACCTAGCACGCTTCTTGCCTGTTGTTCTGATAATCTTGGATAGCGATCCATTATTTCTTCAAGCACTGTCTTATGGGGATCAAGTATAGCGTGTTCCTGTTCAAAGTAGGATATTTTCACATTTCCGCCCCAGCTTATATTGCCGCCCTCATGTGGGATAATGCCTTGGATAAGTTTCAGTATGGAAGTTTTTCCGATACCGTTCGCACCGATTATAGCAACGTGCTCTCCACGACGAACGTTCATGGTAAGTGACTTTATAAGCTCCTTTTTGTCAGCACCCTCGCCAACGACCAGCGGACAGTCAACAACTCGCACAATATCCTTTGTTGGCTCAATATCATATTCAAGCTTTATCTTCGGCGGCTTTGAGTACATAAGCGGTTTGTCGATTCGCTCGATACGGTCAAGCATATGCTGTCTTGACTTCGCCATTTTTGAGGTTGACGCCCTGACAAGATTTTTCGCCACATAGTCCTCAAGCTTTGCTATCTCTTTTTGCTGTGCCTCATATTCTTTGAGCTGACGCTCTGAGTTCATTTTCTTTTGCACAAGATAGGAGGAATAGTCCCCTCGATATGATGTGAGCCTGCCTTGTTCTATCTCGCATATTCTCGTACAGACCTTGTTTAGAAAATATCTGTCGTGTGAAACAATGATTATTGCACCCTTGTAGCCTTTGAGATAGTCCTCTAACCACATGAGCGTTTCAAAATCAAGGTGGTTGGTAGGCTCGTCAAGTATAAGCAGATTAGGCTCTTCAAGAAGAAGCTTAGCCAGTGCAAGACGTGTTTTTTCACCGCCTGAAAGGGTAGAGATGACTCTGTCTGTAGGTGTTGAGCCAAAGCCCATGCCGTTAAGCACCTGCTTTATTTTTACATCTATCCTATATCCGTCCCGAGCCTCAAAGTATGAAGAAAGCTCGGCATATTCGTGGCTTATACTGTCAATATCTCCGCCATCTGCCATTTTCTTTTCAAGGACTTTCATTTTGTCCAGTGTTTCAAGGAGGGGAGCGAAAGCGTTCTTCATTTCCTCACCTATGGTAAGTTCAGAATTAAGTCCGCTGTTCTGCCTTAAAAAGCCAATGGAAGCCTTGCCTGCGATATTAACAGAGCCTAGTCCTTCGGGGGTCTTGTCGTAGCCCTCACTGCCTGTAATGATATTAAGCAGGGTAGACTTTCCGCATCCGTTTATGCCGATAAGTCCAACGGCTTCTCTGTCCTCAACTGTGAAATTTATATCCTTGAGCAGTGCCTGCCCATTAAAATATTTGTAAAGATGTTCAACATTCAATAACATTGTATATTTCTCCTGTAACAATTATCAGAACTTATTATACACTATTTTCTTCTTGATTTCAACCTTTTTTATTTTATTGCCACACTTATGCCATGCTTAATAAAAAAATATGAAAAAAGTGCGTAAAACTATGTACTTTTTGATCGAGATGTGGTATAATGAAAACAAGTCTATAATTTTAGTCTTGATAGGCTGATTATTTTATCCGAAAGGACGGGTGATGTTAGGGTTGGAGCAGAAGCTTTCTTTGTATGGTTTTAATAATCTAACCAAGACCCTTAGCTTTAACATATATGATGTATGTTATGCCAAAACTGAAAGAGAACAAAAGGAATATATTGCTTATATCGACGAGCAGTATAATTCAGAAAGACTTACGAAAATTCTTTGCGACGTTACTGAGATGATAGGCGCAAGGATACTTAATATATCAAAACAGGATTATGAGCCGCAGGGTGCGTCTGTGAACGTGCTTATTGCGGAGAAAGCTCTTGAGGAGGACAGTATCGACCCTTCGTGCAATCAAGGAAAAATAGGCGGCGATGTGCCTGAAATGATACACGCTCACCTTGACAAAAGCCATGTAACTGTTCACACATTTCCTGAGTATCACCCGGACAACTCTATTTCCACATTCAGAGTGGATATAGATGTTTCTACTTGCGGAACTATTTCTCCGCTAAACGCACTGAATTATCTTATCAGCAGCTTTGACTCTGATATCATCACTATTGACTACCGTGTAAGAGGATTTACCCGAGATGTTTTGGGAAAGAAGTTTTTTATCGATCACAAGATAACTTCGATTCAGGATTATATAGATAAAAATACGCTGACTAAATATGACGCAATAGATGTCAACGTTTACCAGTCGAACATTTTCCATACCAAGCTTCTCATTAAGGATATCGACTTGCAGAATTATCTTTTCAAGCAGGACGTATATGAGCTTACGCCGAAGCAAAGGCTTGATATAACAGATAGTCTGCGCCGTGAGATGATCGAGATATACAGCGGTATGAACATATACTGATAAGGTAGTGATAGATTTGAACTTAACACAGAATAACGCACCTGTGTATGAGGCTTTAAAAAAACATATGAGAAACAGAGTGGTGCGTCTTGACGTACCTGGTCACAAGGGCGGAAGAATGAATAAAGAGCTTCGTGACTTTTTGGGCGTGGATTGTCTGAAGTGCGATGTGAATTCCATGAAGCCGCTTGACAACCTTTGTCACCCTGTTTCTGTGATAAAGGATGCTGAAATGCTTGCCGCTGAGGCATTCGGTGCTAAGCACGCATTCTTTATCGTAAATGGTACTACTGCTGCAGTACAGACGATGATATTTACAAGCTGTAAGGCAGGAGATAAGATAATAATGCCGAGAAACGTTCACAGAAGTGCTATCAATGCACTTGTTGTGTGCGGTGCTATACCTGTTTATGTAAACCCAGGCACAAACAAACAACTTGGAATTCCTCTTGGAATGTCCGTTAAGGACGTTGAAAAAGCTATCAAGGAAAATCCTGATGCAAAGGCTGTTTTGGTGAATAACCCGACTTATTACGGAATTTGCTCTGATATAAAAAGCATCGTCAAGCTTGCCCATGAGCATGGTATGTTGGTGCTTGCGGACGAAGCACATGGCACTCACCTTTATTTTGGTGAGGGTCTGCCTTGCTCTGCAATGGCGGCAGGAGCAGATATGGCGGCAGTATCAATACACAAAACAGGCGGAAGCCTGACTCAGTCATCACTCCTTCTTTGTGCAGACACTGTTTCAGAGGGTTATGTAAGACAGATAATTAACCTCACTCAGACCACGAGCGGCTCTTATCTGCTTATGGTATCCCTTGACCTTGCAAGAAAAAATCTTGCACTCAACGGCAAGGAGCTTTTTAAAAAGGCAGTCGACTATGCCGATTATGCAAGGGAAGAGATAAACAAGATAGGCGGCTATTACGCATTCGGTCGGGAGCTTGAAAACGGTGACGATATCTTCGCATTTGACAGCACAAAGCTTTCTGTTCACACAAGAGCCATGGGATTGGCAGGTGTTGAGGTCTATGATATTCTCCGTGACGATTACGACATTCAGATAGAGTTCGGTGATATCGGAAATATACTTGCTATAGTTTCCGCAGGAGACAGAGAGCTTGAGATAGAGCGTTTTATATCCGCACTTTCCGAAATTAAAAGGCTTTATTCAAAAGACCCGTCAGGAATGTTTGACCACGAATATATCAATCCTATCGTTGAGATACCGCCGCAGCAAGCTTTCTACAGCGAGAAAAAATCAGTGCCTATAGAAGAAAGCAACGGTATGATATGCGGAGAGTTTGTTATGTGCTATCCGCCGGGAATACCTATTCTTGCCCCTGGTGAGAAGATAACTTCCGACATACTTAATTATATCGCATACTGTAAAGAAAAGGGCTGTTTCCTTACAGGTACGGAGGATCTTGAGATAAACAACATAAACGTAGTGGTAAATTCATAGAGAGGAGATACATTTTATGGATCTTTGGTTTACTGAGAAACATACGGACGATGTTAATTTCACCATTCGTGTAAAAAAACAGCTTTATTCTAAAAAAAGCTATTATCAGGAAATAGACGTTTTTGACACATATGAGTTCGGCAGGGTATTAGTGCTTGACGGCTTTATAATGCTTACCGAAAAGGACGAGTTTATCTATCATGAAATGGTAACTGCAGTTCCTATGGCGGTCAATCCTGAGATAAAAAAGGTGCTTGTTATTGGTGCGGGCGACGGTGGAACTATCCGTGAGCTTTGCAGATATAACACTATTGAAAAGATAGATATGGTGGAGATAGATGAGCAGGTAGTAAATGTGTGCAAAGAGTATCTTCCACAGACAGCCTGTGCATTTGACGACCCTAGACTTACCCTTTATATTGAGGACGGTCTGAAATTCGTTCGCCGCAAGGAAAATGAATATGACCTTATTATAGTTGATTCAACCGACCCGTTTGGACCGGGAGAGGGACTTTTTACAAAAGAATTTTACGGCAACTGCTCAAAGGCGCTCACAGATCAAGGAATATTGATAAACCAACATGAAAGCACTTATTATGATTCCTATGTTGATATGGTAAAGCGCACACACAGAAGAATAGGCAGTGCGTTCCCAGTTTCAATGGTCTATCAGACACATATACCTACCTATCCGTCTGGTCATTGGCTTTTCGGCTTTGCTTCGAAAAATCTTCACCCTATATATGACCTTAAGGCTGATGAGTGGAAAAAATTCGGCATAAAGACAAGATATTATAACACAGAGCTTCACAAGGGCTGTTTCGCACTGCCGAATTACGTCCTTGATGTACTTGAGGACTGTGACTAAAGGAGAGAAGTATGGAAAAGAATGTTCATACGTTTATAGGCTGTGACTGTGAATATGATGACGCAAAGATAGTCCTTTTCGGCGCACCATATGACAGCACGACTTCATTCAGACCTGGTACAAGGTTTGCAAGCTCTGCAATGCGCAATGAGAGCTTCGGCATTGAGACTTATTCACCATATCAGGACAAGGACCTTCTTGATGTGAATGTGTTCGACAGCGGCGACCTTGAACTGCCATTTGGCAATCCTGAGGGCGCACTGAGGGATATCCAAAGCCGTACATCAGAAATACTTGATGACGGCAAAGTGCCTTGCATGATAGGTGGCGAACACCTTGTCACTCTCGGTGCGGTTAGAGCTGTGGCAGAGAAATATCCAGATCTGCATATCGTTCACTTTGACGCTCATGCCGATCTGAGGGACGATTACCTTGGCGTGAAAGAATCTCATGCCTGCGTGCTCCACAGATGTTGGGATATTGTGGGCGACGGAAAGATATATCAATTTGGCATCAGAAGCGGTGACAGGGACGAGTTCAAGTTTGCGAAAGAGCATACTTTAATGGAAAAGTTCGGCTTCTTCAGACTTGACAGCATAGTAAAAAAACTTCAGGGAAAGCCTGTTTACTTTACACTTGACCTTGATGTGCTTGATCCTTCAGAGTTTCCCGGCACAGGTACTCCAGAGGCAGGCGGAGTTACTTTTAAGGAGCTTATGTTCGCAGTGGAGGAAGTTGCAAAGCTCAATATCGTGGGCTTTGATGTGAACGAGCTTTCACCTGTGTACGATCAGACAGGACGCTCAACAGCACTTGCCTGCAAGCTGCTGAGAGAGATACTTTTGTATTTTTATAAATAAAAGGGGGAAAACATGGGGTTATTTGATATTTTTAAGAAAAAGAATACTGACGCCAATGTGCAAAATGAATCAGCGGAGAAAACTTTAGACCACGAAACAGAACTTAAAGTTGCCGAGCAGGCACTTAAAGCTGTTGAGAAAAAGACGTTAACACCTTGCGTGAGGCTAGAACTTGCAGGTGATAAGCCCTCTATTTTTGAGAGCAAGGTCGGCGGAATTGGTTATGTCCCACATGACGGCACTATCCCAGAGGACAAAAAGGGCAGGCAGTTAAGGCTGCTGGCTCAGTTAGATTGTTCGCAGGTGGTTGGTATCGAAGATTTTCCTAAAAGTGGACTTTTGCAGTTTTGGATATTAAATGATGATGTTTACGGAATGTCTTTTGATGATATTACTTGTCAAGATACGTTCAGAATAGTTTATCACAAGGATATCGACAATACCGTTACTGAGGAAGAAGTCAAAGCTAAGTTCAAGGAAAACGGACTTGACGGAGAGTACAGTATGCCTGTAAATGGCGAGTTTGGCTTGAAATTCACTTCAAGTGCTGACGTTATGAGCGAATCTGACGTTAGGTTTGAGAAGATGTTTTGTGAGTACTATAATGCTGCTCAACCGAAAAAGAAAATAAATTCTCTTATGGACATGGATATCGCTCCTGCTGATGAGATAGAGGCTTATGAGCAGAACTTTCAGAACGCTTATGGTCATAAGATAGGTGGCTATCCTGCTTTTACGCAGTGGGACCCTCGTAATGAAGATACCAAGTATGACTTTTTGCTTTTGCAGCTTGACAGCGATTTCGGCAATGGCGATGAGAAGATAATGTGGGGAGATGCAGGTATCTGCGGATTTTTTATAAACAGACAAAAGCTTAAAGATCTCGATTTTGATGATGTTATTTATAATTGGGATTGCGGTTGATAATAATTAATTCAGAAAGGAATGATCTAATATGTCAAGAGCATTGATAATCGGTGCAGGCGGAGTTGCAGGTGTAGTTATACACAAGTGCTGTCAGAACAGCGAGGTATTTACTGATATCTGTATCGCCAGCAGAACAAAGTCAAAGTGCGATAAATTCAAGGAGGAACTTCAGGATAAGACAAAGACAAATATCACAACTGCACAGGTGAACGCAGACAACGTGCCTGAGCTTGTGGCTCTTATGAAAGAATATAAGCCTGATATTTGTATCAACGTGGCTCTGCCTTATCAGGATCTTCACATCATGGACGCTTGCCTTGAATGTAAAGTAGATTATGTTGACACAGCAAACTATGAGCCAGAGGACACTGCAAAGTTTGAATATAAGTGGCAGTGGGCTTACAGAGAGAGATTTGAAAAGGCTGGTATCACAGCGCTTCTCGGATCTGGCTTTGACCCAGGTGTAACAGGCGTTTTCTGTGCATATGCTCAGAAGCATTATTTTGATGAAATAAACTATATAGATATCCTCGACTGCAACGGAGGCGATCATGGCTATCCATTCGCAACGAACTTCAATCCTGAGATAAACATAAGAGAAGTTTCCGCAAAGGGTTCTTATATTCAGGACGGCAAGTGGGTAGAAACTGAGCCAATGGAGATAAAGAGAGTTTATAATTTCGATCAGGTGGGCGAAAAGGATATGTATCTTCTTCACCATGAAGAGCTTGAATCACTCGCTCTCAACATCAAGGGTATCAAGAGGATTCGTTTCTTCATGACATTTGGTCAAAGCTATCTTACACATCTTAAGTGCCTTGAGGACGTGGGCATGACATCTATCGAGCCTATCGACTTTGAGGGCAAGAAGATAGTACCACTACAGTTCCTTAAAGCAGTTCTTCCTGATCCAGCTTCACTCGGTCCAAGAACAAAGGGTAAGACAAATATCGGTTGTATCTTCCAGGGCAAAAAGGACGGCAAGGACAAGACATATTACGTTTACAACGTATGCGATCATCAGGAGTGCTATAAGGAAGTCGGTTCACAGGCTATCTCCTACACAACAGGCGTGCCTGCAATGATAGGCGCAATGATGATACTCACAGGCAAGTGGAAAAAGCCGGGTGTACACAATATAGAGGAGTTTGATCCGGATCCATTCATGGACGCACTTAACAAGTGGGGTCTACCTTGGACAGAGAACTTTGATCCTGTTCTTGTTGACTAATAGGAGAACAAAAAATGAAGATCGAAGAAGCTTTTGCGAGATACCTCGGACAAGAGGTGCTTGTTTATACAGTTTCGCAGGGAGGCTCTCTTTCATCAGTTATAGACTGCACACTTGAAGAGATAGGCGATGGCTGGGTAAGAGTTACTCAGGGTGATGACAGAAACGAAAGTATCGTGAATACAGCCAATATCATCAGGATAAGAGAGTATCCACGAAACAAAAACGGCAAAAAGAAAATGGTTTTTGATTAAAGGTGACGAAAAGTGAAAACCAAAACAAAAAAAATGATAGCACCAGTTGTGATAGTTGCTTTGATATCTATTTATTATATAGCTATTGGCGTTATTTTTGCATATATGAATGGTGTTCCTATGCTTGCAAAGATAATTGCTCTGGTAGTTCCTGCCTTGCTGTCAGGCGTTGCGATAACGGTGCTTATTCAGCGTATAAAAGAAATAAAGAAAGGCGAAGATGATGATCTTAGTAAATACTGATTATATTTCCGGCAAAAAGCTTGAAATGCTTGGGCTTGTCAAAGGCTCAACTATCCAGACCAAAAATGTTGGAAAGGATATCATGCAGAGCTTTAAAAATCTTGTTGGCGGAGAACTTACTGCCTATAATGAGATGATGAATGATGCAAGAGCTCTTGCCACGAAGAGAATGGTGGTTGAAGCTGAACAAATGGGTGCTGATGCAGTAGTTAATATAAGATATGCTTCATCTGCTATTGCGGCAGGCGCGGCTGAGGTCATTGCATACGGAACAGCAGTAAAATTTATGGGGGACGAGTAAATGATATTGATGATAGACGATGTTAAAATGGTAAATGCTGATATGTTTTACCCATATGTCAGCAAGGCGCTTGCTCATGATATGGATTCTATAGCTAACGGCGACAAGCTTTATGAGAAGCTTTGTGAAGTCGAAGAACCGCTGGAAGTAATGATACATGACTTTGACGATATTCCTGAGGAGAGTCTTGAATTTGCCAAGGGTGTTCTTAGTGTTTTTATGGACGCAAGAATGAAAAACAAAAATATTACAGTAAACTTTATCAACGATGGTTCATATAGATGAGCCGTGGAGGAAAAGAATGTTTGATATTTCTAAGGTGAAAACACCTTGTTATGTTGTTGACGAAGCAAAGCTTCTAAAAAATCTGACTATCTTGGATAATGTCATGGAGAAAACGGGTTGTAAAATACTTTTGGCACAGAAAGCTTTTTCCATGTATAGCACATATCCTATGATATCACAGCACTTGAAAGGCACTACCGCAAGCGGTCTTTATGAGGCAAAGCTTGGCAGGGAAGAGTTTGACGGAGAAGTTCATGTTTATTCTCCTGCATACACAGAAAAGGACATGAATGAGCTTGTTCAGATATGCGACCATATCGTGTTCAACTCACCAAAACAGTGGCAGAAATTCAAGGGCATTGTTGAAAAAAGCGACAGGAAGATATCCTGTGGAATAAGGTGCAATCCTGAGTATTCGGAGATCGAAACGGATATCTACAATCCATGCTTCAAAAATTCAAGGCTTGGAACAACTTTAGATAATTTTGATGACAGTCTTATCGATGGCATAGATGGTCTGCATTTTCATACTATGTGTGAGCAAGGCTCTGATGTGCTAAAAAGAACGATACCACATATTGAGGAGAAGTTCGGCAAGTATCTTTACAATATGAAATGGATAAATCTTGGTGGTGGACATCACATAACCCGTGATGACTATGACCTAGATACCCTTATCGAGTGTGTGAATTATCTTCATGACAAATATGGTGTTCAGGTCTATCTCGAACCGGGCGAGGCTGTTGCACTTAATGCAGGATATCTTGTTTCAGAGGTGATAGACACGGCTAAAAACGGCATGGACCTTGCTATCCTTGACGCATCAGCAGCCTGTCATATGCCTGACGTTCTGGAAATGCCTTACCGACCGAATATCATCGGTTCAGGGCAGGCAGACGAAAAGGCTTACACATATCGCCTTGGCGGTCCGACCTGTCTTGCAGGTGATATAATCGGGGATTATTCCTTTGACGAGCCTATTAAAGAGGGTGACAGGCTTGTTTTCTGCGATATGGCTATATATTCCATGTGTAAAAACAACACTTTCAACGGAATGCCTTTGCCGTCAATATATCTTCAAAAGCTTGACGGCGAGTTGGAGCTTATAAAAGAGTTCGGCTATGATGATTTTAAAATGAGATTATAAGAAAAAGCGGTCTGATTTTTGGTCAGATCGCTTTGTTTATGTTTTATTTATGTAAGGCAGTGTTTTTCGATTTCTTTCATAACGCTGTTGTCATTGTTTGAGCCTGTCATGAAATTTGCTACCTTTTTAATAGACTCATGAGCATTTGACATTGCAAAGCTGTAGTAAGAATTGTTGAGCATATCAACATCGTTAAGATAATCACCGAAAGCCATGGTTTCTTCATATCGTACTCCAATGCGGTTTTCTATGGTTCGCAGTGCAGTGCCTTTTGTTACGCCCTTATTCATTATATCCGTCCAGTATTTACCTGAAAGCTGCACGTTGAAATTTTCGCCGAAGCGTTCTTCAAGCTTGCAGTAGCCGTCATTTTCAATGCCGCTTTCTTCAAAAACGGCTATCTTGAAAACATCATCGTCAACAAGGGTGAGATCCTCCATCTTTACTTGATTTACATAGTATGAAGCTATTTCTTGGTGCTGGCTATCATTTCTTGAGTTATGCCATGTGCCATTTTTTCCGCAAAGAAGGACTGTAAGTCCTAATTTGTCGCAAAATCTAACAGCTTCTTTAACGGTATCCTTTGGCAACACTGAAACCGAAAGAAGTTTTCCTTTATCAACAACATATGCACCATTGTCGCAAATAAATGTCATGTCGTCAAGATATTCAGAAAACTGTTTTTTTAGCGTGCAGTAGCTTCTGCCACTTGAAATAACAAATCTGATATTTTTATTAAACAGCCGTTTTACTATGTTGTCAAAATTTTTGGGAAGCTGCTTGTTATCGTCAAGCAAAGTGCCGTCCATGTCAGTTGCAATAAGTTTTATCATTGTTTTCCTCCGTGATCATTGTTATGCTCAGACATTCATATTATAATGTATTTCTATACTATTTTCAATTATTTTTGATTTTTGACAAAAAACTTTGTCGATTTTAATATATTTATTCCATATAAACAAAAGCACATTGAGATTATTGTACAGTTAAATTATTTTAATATACATAAAGTGTAAATTGTTTTACACGATTATTACAAAAGTGAAAAATAGCTGAAATTTCAGCTCAATTTGTTGACATTAAGGTCCAATGGGAGTAAAATATACTTTGTTCAAGGAATATTGCCTTTAAATTAGTTGGCTAGTTTGAGGAAAGTTTTGTGTATTTCACTGAAAAGGTTTTAATGTGCTTGACTTTTATCAGAAAAAATTATACAATATTCTTTGCGACTGAATAAAGTAAATTGAAAAGGAGATATAAATGAATAAGGTCATAACAAAGATCCGCAGCGGAATAGGCGGATATCTGAAGGATAACATCTTGTTTCTAACATTTGTATTTGCATCTGTTCTGAATGGATTTCTTCTTAGAGCATTTACTGTTAAGTTTAATTACAGCCAGATAAAACCGCTTATGGCTGACTTTGCGGTAATACTGCTGCTAGCTCTCATATCATATGTGTTCAAAAAACCGAGAAAGCAGTTTGTCTACCTTTTGATACTGACAATAATTTTCTCTATACTTTGTACGGCGAACTCAATTTATTATACAAACTATAAATCATTCATCTCAGTGTCGCTTATTTCAACGGCTTCACAGCTCGGCGGAGTAATGGACGCTGTTACTGAGAACATCATGGAACCAAAGGATCTTATTTTCCTGTGGGATATCCCTGCGATCATAGTTGTGTACATACTTCTTAAAAGACGTACAAGAGATTATATCACCGAGGTCAAGGAAAAGAGAAAGCGCCGTGGATATGCTCTTGGAACGTTTTGTGTTTCCATAGGTCTTGCAGGAATTTTCTGCTCAACACTTACCGGCACTGATTATTCAAGACTTGCTAAGCAGTGGAACAGAGAATATGTTCTTGGCACTTTTGGTCTTTACACATATCAGTTCAGCGATGTTATTTCCTGCACTCATGCGAAAATAAATATGATGTTTGGCTATGAGGAGAGCGAGGAGGTTTTCAATAAGTTTTATGATGATAAGTCGAAAACTGAGGAAACTTCAGAAAAGAGTAACAAGTATACAAATATTTTCAAGGGTAAGAACGTTATAGTTATCCACGCTGAAAGTTTTCAGCAATTTTGTATGGATACATATATAAACGGAGAAGAGCTTACACCTAATATGAACAAGCTTGCGAGAGAGGGTCTTTATTTCTCAAATTTCTACGCTCAAGAGAGCGTGGGAACAAGCTCGGATAGCGAGTTTACCTTTGCTTCTTCACTTATGCCAGCTTCAAGCGGTACAGTTGCTATCAACTATTGGGACAGAGATTACACAACTACCCAGAAAATGCTTAAGAAGAAGGGCTATTATACTTTCAGTATGCACGGCAACAACGGCTCTTACTGGAACAGACTTAATCTACATCATTCCCTTGGTTATGATGATTTCTTTAACTATAACAAAGATTTTAACATTGATGAAACTATTGGTCTTGGTCTGTCAGATAAATCGTTCTTTAGACAGGCAGTGCCAAAGATCGAGAAGATAAACAAGGAGCATGATAAGTGGTATGGTGCGTTCCTTATGCTCACAAACCATACGCCGTTTACTGACATTGAGCGTGTGAGCGACTATGAGGTAGATTTCAAGTATAAGATGTACAACGAAGAGGACGGAATGTATGAGGAAAAATCTGCACCGTTTCTTGAGGGTACAAAGCTTGGATCTTATTTTAAGTCTGTTCACTATGCAGATCAGGCTATCGGTCAGTTCATGACAGAACTTGACAATGCAGGACTTCTTGATAACACTGTAGTTGTTATTTATGGTGACCATGACGCAAAGATAAAGGCAGAGGAGTATGACCGATATTTCAACTATAATCCTTTCACCGATTCTGTGCTTACAGAAGATGATGAGGGCTATGTTCCTGTTGACGATTTCTACTACAATCTTAACAGAAAAGTGCCTTTTATAATCTGGTCAAAGGACGGCGGATATAAGCCTACAGAGGTCAAGCAGATAATGGGTATGTATGACGTTCAGCCAACACTTGGAAATATGTTTGGCTTCTCAAATGTCTATGCACTTGGTCATGATATCTTTTCTGTTGCTGATAACGAGGAAAATGTTGTTATCTTCCCAAACGGCAATTTTGTAACAGATACTGTTTACTATGATAGCCAGAAAAACACATATTTTGATCTTACGGATTACAAAAATGTGGCAACGTCGGTGTCATGCAATCAAGTATATAAAGATGATCCTAACCCAGTGTATATGGACAACGATCAGGGTCTGTTCAAGACCACTGTGAATGAAACGTACTGTCAGGATTCTTGTAACGCACGAATAAACGATGGTGTTGTGGACGAGGATTATATCAGTAACTATTCAAATTATGCCGAGGAGCGAATTAACATCTCCAATGCTATAATCTACTATGATATGATATATAAGACCGACCACGGTTTCAGCAACAACAATATGAACAGTGACAATTCATCGTCAGGTGCTAATTCTGTTTTTGCACCACCTGAGAATAAGAGAACATTTGGCAGACACGCTGCATAATAAAAATCGGAGCAGAGTATGACACTCGGCTCCGGTTTTTTTGTATCTTAAAAAGCATAAAAAAAAGACTAGCGAAGCTAGTCGATTTTTTGGAATATTCAAGCATTAAGCTCTTTCTACCTTACCTGAACGCAGGCATCTTGAGCAAGCGTAAATGTGACAAGGAGTGCCGTTTACAACAGCTTTAACTCTCTTTACATTTGGCTTCCAAGTTCTGTTTGTTCTTCTGTGTGAGTGTGATACCTTGATTCCGAAAGTAACGCCCTTACCGCAGATCTCGCATTTTGCCATTACGCTGCACCTCCTTTACCCTTAAAAATGCAATACTATTATTCACAATATTAAATATTATAGCATAACTGAAAAGAAATTGCAAGAGCTTTTTGAGATTTTTTTTGAAATTTCCGTAAAATCGCATATATTTATCGTTTTCGATTAAAAATAAAGACAAAATGCCTTGAAATTTCATTGAAAATAGTGTATAATTACACTTGTGATTTGTGTAATTTTGTTTTGAAATGACAGGAGGTCATGAAAATATGGATCCGCAGAAAATTCTTGATTACGGTGCAAAGCTCATCGTAATTTTCATGTGTATACCGATACATGAGTACGCTCACGCATGGGCGGCAACAAAGCTTGGGGATGATACTCCACGTTATCAGGGTAGACTTTCCCTTAACCCTCTTGCACATCTTGACCCTATTGGTGCATTGTGCATATTCTTCATAGGTTTTGGTTGGGGTAAACCTGTTCAGGTAAACCCTATCAGGTTTAAGAATTACAGGAAGGGCATGGCACTCACGGCAGCCGCAGGTCCTATCTCAAATATTATAATGGGACTTATCGGAATAGTTCTTTATAAGCTTTTCTATGTTCTTTATATAGTGCATTATTCTATAGCTCTTTACTATGTGTCGCTTATATTATATTACTTTACAGCTATAAATGTGGGACTTGCAGTGTTCAACCTTATACCTATCCCACCGCTTGACGGTCAGAAGATACTTTCTTACTTTACAAGCAGCAAGGTAGATCGCTTTATGGCACAGTATCAGAACTATATCGCTATTGCATTTATGATACTTGTTGTAACAGGCGTTCTTGATACGCCTATAGGCTGGTTGCAAAATGGTATGTTCTGGATAATGGATAAGCTTACGTTCTGGGTTGACCCTATACTAAAAGCGATATTTTTGAAATAAAACTGTTCATGAAAGGAAAAACGTAAATGAGTGCTGCTCAGTTCAAGCTGGATATGTTTGAAGGACCGCTTGACTTGCTTCTTCATCTTATCAGCAAGCACAAACTGAATATTTACGATATTGAGATATCTTTGCTCCTTGAACAGTATATGGACTATATCAATGATCTTGACCACGAGGATTATGAGGATGCCGCTGATTTTCTTGAAATGGCGGCACGCCTTATATACATAAAGACCTGTTCGCTTTTGCCTCATGACGAGGAGTCAAAAGAGCTTAAAAAAGAGCTTGAAGGCAGGATCATCGAGTATTCTCTGTGCAAACAGGCGGCACAGACTCTCCGTGAAGTTTACGTTGGTGACCTTGTTTTTATAAGGACGGCGATAAAGCTTCCTGTAAACAAGACCTATACCCGTGAGCATGACCCTCAGTGCCTTTATGACGCTTATATGGGCATATCAAAGAAAGCCCGTGAGAGCGTTCCGCTGAAAGCGAAGATGTTCGAGCCGATAGTTTCACATAAGATAGTATCGGTCACATCAAAGATAATCCATGTCCTTAAAAGACTATATAAGCATGGTGAATGCGATATGGGCGACCTTTATGACGGCATGACGGAGAAAAGCGAGAAAGTCGCTACTTTTCTCGCTATATTGGAGCTTACAAAGTCTGGCAGGATCTTTCTCAATGACGATAATTCAAAGATATTTTTCAATAAGGCTTCAAAGAATAAAAAAGTCGAGTCCGACTTTGATAAGCCCGTTGTTATCGAAAGTGAAGCGGCAGATGCTGTCCCCGAGCCTGAGCCTATAGAAAATATACTTGACGATGAGCCTGCAGATGAGATAGAAGAAGTTGCTGATGTTGACGCAGAGCGTGAAGAAGCGTCTCAGTCAAAGCGGTATATATCTGCAAAATCCGAGCGCATATCAGGTGAAGTCATTGCGGCGTATGCTCCTGTGAAGTCAGCTGAGGAGGTCATGGCTGAAATGGAGAAGATATCTGAAAAGATAGACAGTGTTGATGTATATACCGAGCCTGCTATGGCAAAGCCTGAGCCTGAACAGCCTGATGAAGCCGCTATGGAGGAAATTAAGCTCTTGGAACAGCTTGCGGATATCACCCCTGACACAGTGTTCAAGCCTAATTACTGGGCAAAAAGAAGATATTATTGGGGATATTCACCTGTTGGCGATGACGGAGGCAATAATTACTGGTGCTACGGATAAAATAAGAAAAGGGATAATCTATGGAACATTCAAATATACAGGCAGCCGTCGAGGCTGTGCTTTTTGCAAGCGGAGAGCCTGTGGAGAGCGAGAAGCTATGCGAGGCAGTTGGTATCGTCAAGGATCAGCTTGATGAAGCTCTTGGCTCTTTGGCGGATAAATACAGCAAGGCTGAAAGTGGAATTACGCTTTTGAGCCTTAATGGGTCATATCAGCTTGCCACAAAAGAAGAGCTTGCGCCATTCGTAAAGGCGGCTTTGGAGATAAAGAAAAACTCTGTTCTTAGCCCTGCGGCAATGGAGGCGCTGACAATAGTCGCATACAATCAGCCTGTAACAAAGGGCTTTGTGGAGCACGTCAGGGGAGTTGACTCCTCGGGAGTTGTAAATTCTCTTGTGGATAAGGGTTTGCTTGCAGAAGCTGGCAGACTTGACCTGCCTGGCAGACCTATTGCATACAAGACGACGGACAATTTTCTCCGTTGTTTCAGGCTGTCAAGCCTGGACGATCTGCCGCCTATCCCTGATAAGCAGGAGCAGATAACCATTGACGAGATAACAAAAGAGAATGATACGGAAGAATAAAGTATGACCGTGAGGGGAGATGATAACGATAATTGTTTTATGGATACTGCTTGGTATTATAGCGGTTATTGTTATCCTGCTTCATTTTTCCATTACGGCACAGATAGATCTGAATAAAAAAGGCTTTGATCTTAAAGTACGGTATATGTTTTTTGACATATATCCACGAAAGCCTAAGAAGAAAAAACAGAAAAGATCAAAAAAAGCTGAACTGCCTGAGGATAGTTTTGATGATTATGAGGAGTTTGAGGACAATATTGAAGAAAGCTTACCTGTCCCACAGACTGATGATACGCCTGATAAAACAGGAGAAGTGTCCGAGCAAATTGTTGAAGCTAAGCCTGAAAAAATAGAAAAGAATGAAGCAGATGAAAATGTCAGCGTGTCTGAGGTAGAGGATAAGCAGGAAGATATCTCTGATATTGATACTGATACCAATGTTGAAGCTGGTGCAGAGGACAAACCCGAGGAAATAACTGTGAAGCAGGAGAAAAAGGGCTTTGTCGGAAAGCTTTTTCATAAAAAGGATAAGGGTGAAAAGAAGCCGGTTTCCAAATCTAAAGAAAAGAAAAAAGGCAAGTTCTATGAGCTGAAAGCACAGTATAAAAAGGTGAAGCCTTATATTCCAATGGGCTGGAAATATTTTAAAAAGCTTCTGAAAGCTATACGCTTTACAGACACAAGGATAGTTCTTGACGTTGGAAAAGAGGACGCTTACGAAGCGGCTATGCTATACGGCAAGGTGCAGGCAGGGCTTTTCAATACAATTGCAATACTTGCGGGTGTTTTTACAGTAAAGCTTAAAAAAGCTGATGTGAACTGCATTTTTGATGAAAAAAAGTTCGGATATGACGTTCATACTTTAGTCAGGGTAAGACCAAGCACTTTGATAGCAATAGGGTTTTGCACGGGCGTTAATTTTCTTAAAATATATCTTTCAGGCAGACGTAAGAAAAAGCGTGCTGCCAAGCGTCGCAGTAAAGAGCTTGCGGCTAAGAAGAATGAAGTTAAAGCAACAAATTGAAATACGAAAGGTTGAGAAAAATGAGCGAAAGTACAAAGATCGAGGGTCTTGTTAAAACTGCAATGGACAAGGTCCGTGAAATGGCAGACTGCGAAACTGTTGTGGGCAAGCCTATCGTTACCGCAGATGGTACTACTATAATCCCAGTTTCAAAGATATCAGTGGGCTTTGCGTCGGGTGGCTCCGACTTGCCAACAAAAAGCACAAAGGAAACGTTCGGCGGTGGCTCAGGCGGAGGAGTAACTATCCAGCCTATCGCTTTTATCGCTGTTTACAAGGGCGAAGCAAAGCTTTTACAGCTTTCAATGAATGCGACAAAGGAAAACGCTATCATAAATATGGTACCTGAGGTAATAGATAAGATAACAGATTTTCTTGGCAAAAAGTCTGACGACGAGGACGAAGACGAGGAATAATTTTACTGAATTTTAAAAGTGTAAGTGAGCAAACTAATCCTTGAAATTGATTTTAAGGGTGTGGTTTGTTTGAAATGCGTGGCGGTATTTATTTGTACGGTCATGATGATGTGCTTTTGCTGTATGAATGTCAGCGCTGACGATCTCAGTGAGATATCCGCGAAGAGTGCTATAGTTATAGACGGTGAAACAGGAGATGTGCTGTTCGAGAAAAACGCCTATGAAAGACGTCCGATGGCAAGCACTACCAAAATAATGTCTGTGCTTCTTGTGCTTGAAAGTGGTGAAGATCTTGACAAGCAGTTCGTGGTAGACAGCGAAGCTATAAAGGTCGAAGGCTCGTCCATGGGTCTTCAAGATGGTGACAAAGTCACTCTACGCGATCTATGCTGTGGCATGCTTCTTCCAAGCGGAAATGACGCTGCAAATGCTGCTGCGGTAAGAGTGGCAGGAAGTATCGGCAAGTTCGTTCAGCTTATGAACAAAAAGGCTGAACAATTGGGGCTTAATGATACTCATTTTGTAACGCCGTCAGGGCTTGATGATGATACAGATGAGCATTATTCCACTGCAGCGGATATGGCAAAGCTTGCAGCGGAAGCAATGAAAAATGAAGATTTCAGGGCTATATGCCACCTTGAAAAGGTTGAGTTGTGCTATGGAAACCCACCGTATGACCGCTGGCTAATCAACTCAAACAAGCTATTAAAAAGCTGTGAGGGTATTGTGGGCGTAAAAACCGGGTTTACGGACAAGGCGAGGAGATGTCTTGTTTCAGCCTGTGACAGAAAGAATAAAGAGCTTATATGCGTTACCTTGAATGCTCCTGATGATTGGAATGATCACTCAAAGCTCTATGATTATTGCTTTGATTTTGTATCTAAACAGAAGCTTCCACTTGATAAAAGTAGTTTTGATGTTGCAGTTGTTGGCGGAGTGAGCGACAGTGTGAAATGTAAGGTAGGGCATGCAAGTGCTGTGCTTTTGAACGGCAGGGCTTACAAAGTCAAGACAAAGATATATCTGCCAAGGTTTGTTTATGCGCCTGTGAAAAGTGGAGATAAAATAGGGCTGGCATTGTTTTACTACAATGATGTGGAAATAGCCCGAACGGATATCACGGCGGTGGAAGATGCGATGCTTGCAGAGCCTGAAAAGCCAGATATATTCCACTATTATCTAGATAAGCTGAAAAAATTGTTTGCATAACGGCTCAATGTGAGCCGTACATAAATAAGGAGAAAATATGGAAAAGATTCGTATACAGAAAATAATGTCTGACAGTGGTGTTTGTTCAAGAAGAAAGGCAGAGGAGTATATCTCAGAGGGAAGGGTAAAGGTCAATGGCAGACCTTGCAAGCTTGGCGACAAGGCTTTGGCAGGCAAGGATATAATCACCCTTGACGGGGAAAAAATATATGTTGCCAAGAAAAGACAGCTTTATTATATCATGCTCCACAAGCCAAGAGGATATGTTACCACAATGAGCGATGAGCTTGATAGAAAGTGCGTAACCGAGCTTCTAACAAAAGTGCCTGAAAGAGTTTATCCTATTGGCAGACTTGACAAAAACTCAGAGGGACTGTTACTTTTCACAAATGACGGAAATTTTGCCAATGATATCATGCACCCTTCAAGGCATGTCGCTAAGACTTATCGTGTTACGGTAAGACCTGACATAAATGATGAGCAGCTCATAAAGCTTGCTTCAGGAGTTGAAATAGACGGCAAAATGACGCAGGAGTGTTCAGTTGTCGTGCTCGACAAACAGCCTGGCAGGGTTGTGCTTCAAATGACTATCCATGAGGGCAGGAACCGTCAGATTAGAAAAATGTGCGAAGCTGTGGGACTTGAAGTCGCAAGACTAAAGCGCACTGCCATCGGTCCGATTAAACTTGGTATGCTAAAACCAGGTGAGTATAGAGAGCTTAAACCTGACGAGCTAAGGGCTTTAAGAAATGCTATCACCAAAAAATAACGCTTATAGAGGGTCTCTTTTTGTCAGGAGGCCCTTTGCTATTGTGCAAAATGCTTAATAATATGCGTGTATCGATATTGATTATGCTACTAAACGTAAAATATGCGGAAATAGGTCAATTTACTCTTGTAAATTTGGCGAAAAAATAGTATAATATTAAGTGTATAAATATGATAAAATCCAGTAGTTTTGCGTTATTTTATCACAAAAATTATTTGAATGGAGGAAACTGTATGTCTGATTCAATTTCTACTCTTGCTGAGCTTAAAGCTGCGTCACAGACCCCTACTGCTGCAAGAAACAGGCTGACATATTTGTTTGACGAAGGAAAATTTACAGAGCTTGACGCTTATGCTGCTGCGGGTGACTCCCTTGCTGGAGTTATTACTGCTTTTGGCTATGTTGAGGGTAATCCTGTATATGCTTTTTCTCAGGACGTGACTGTTAAGGACGGTGCTTTGACAGAGGCACAGGCAAAGAAGATAGCAAAGGTTTATGACCTTGCTGCTAAGACAGGCGTTCCTGTTGTCGGAATATTTGATTCTTACGGTGCTGACGTAAGCGACGGTTCAAAGGCTCTCAATGCTTATGGTGAACTGCTTATGTGGACTTCTAACCTTTCAGGTGTTGTTCCTCAGATAGCTGTTGTCGCTGGCACTTGTGCAGGCTGTGCAGCAATGCTCGCTGAGTCTGCTGACTTTACTGTTATCGCTAAGGACGCTGAGCTTTATGTTGCACCAAACGCAAACATAAAGAACTCTGCTGAAAATGCTGCTGAAAACGGCACTGCTGCTGTTGTTTGTGAGGACGATAAGGCTGCTGTTGAGGCTGCAAAGAATATACTTACAAAACTTCCACAGAACAACCTTTCACCAGTACCGATGTATGAATTTGCTGATCCAACTGAGGCTGTTGGAGATGACGCTGATGGCATTGCAAAGGCTGTTTGCGATGGCGACAGTGTAACTGAGCTTAATGCTGAGTATGGCAAGGCTTCTTATACAGCACTTGCAACACTTGGCGGTGCTACAGTCGGCGTTGTTGCTACTAACAAGACAGGCGACAAACTTACGTCTGCTGATTGCTCAAAGATCGCAAGATTTGTAAGAACTTGTGACGCTTACGCTATCCCTGTTGTAACTTTTGTTGATACTGAGGGCTTCAAAGCTGATGATGAAACTGAAGCTTACGGCGCTGTTAAGGATATGGCAAAGCTGTGCCACGCTTACGCTGAGGCTACTACTATTAAACTTGCTGTTGTTACAGGTAAGGCTTATGGACCTGCATTTATTGCACTTGCCGGTAAGGGTTCAAATGCTGACCTTTCATTTGCACTTGATACAGCTGTTATCTCTGCACTTGCTCCTGTTACTGCTGTTGAGTTCCTCCAGCATGATGAGCTGAAGGGTGCTGCTGATCTTACTGCTGCAAGAAACACTCTTGCTGATAAGTTTGCTAAGGAAAATGCATCTTCCGCTGTTGCTGCAAAGAACGGCTGTGTTGACGGCATAATCGCTAAGAACGAGATCAGACAGACACTTATGGATTCTATCGAGGTAATGGCTGGAAAGAGAATTTCCAGACTGCCTAAGAAACACAGCAATATTCAGTTGTGATAAACATATCAAATTAAAAAGATTGGTGGTTTTTTAAGATGAAAAGATATAATATTACAGTAAACGGAAAAGCTTATGACGTTGCAGTTGAAGAAGTTGGCGGAAGCAACGCTGCTGCTCCTGTAGCCGCTGCCCCTGTTGCAGCCGCTCCTGCTGCTCCAGCTCCAGCCGCTGCACCTGTTGCAGATGGCACAAAGGTAACAGCTCCAATGCCTGGTACTATCCTTGACATCAAGGTAGCTGTAGGCGACACTGTTAAGTCAGGTCAGGCTATTTGCGTACTGGAAGCTATGAAAATGGAAAATGACGTAAACGCTCCTTGCGACGGTAAGGTGCTTAGCATCAATACAACTAAAGGCTCTGCTGTTGAGACCGGTGCAGTTCTTGCTGTTATCGGCTAATAACATTCCTGAAAAATAACGAAAGGATCGATTTAAAATGGCAAAGCTTAAAATAACTGAAACTGTCCTCCGTGACGCTCATCAGTCACTTCTTGCTACAAGAATGTCAATGGACGATATGCGTCCTATACTTCCAGAGATCGACAAGATCGGTTTTTATTCTGCTGAGTGTTGGGGCGGTGCTACATTTGACTCATGTATCAGATTCTTAAATGAAGATCCATGGGAAAGACTTCGTATACTTAGAAAAGAAATGCCTAACACAAAGCTCCAGATGCTTTTCAGAGGTCAGAATATGCTTGGCTACCGTCACTATGCTGATGACCTTGTTGAGTATTTTGTACAGAAGTCTATTGCAAATGGTATTGATATCATCAGAATTTTTGACGCACTGAACGATATCAGAAACCTTGAAACAGCTATCAAGGCTGCTAAGAAGGAAAATGGTCACGCTCAGGTTGCTATCTCGTACACACTTGGCGAGGTATTTACTCATGAGTATTACATGAACTATGCAAAGCAGATCGAGAATGCAGGTGCAGATTCTATCTGTATTAAGGATATGGCGGCTCTTCTGACTCCATATGAGGCTGAAACACTTGTTAAGGATCTCAAGTCAGCAGTTAAGATCCCGATCCAGTTGCATACTCACTACACATCAGGTCTTGCTTCCATGTGTATCCTTAAGGCTGTTGAGGCTGGTGTTGACGGCGTTGATACTGCAATGTCACCACTTGCTCTTGGTACATCTCATGCGCCAACTGAGTCTATCGTTGCCACATTCAAGGGCACTGAGTATGACACAGGTCTTGACCTTGTTAAACTCAACGTGATAAGAGATTACTTCATGAAACTCAGAAAGAAGTACATCGACAACGGTTTGCTTGACCCTTCAATGCTCGCTACAAATACAAACGCACTTCTGTATCAGGTTCCTGGCGGAATGCTTTCAAACCTCCTTTCACAGTTGAAACAGGCTGGCAAGGCAGATCAGCTTGACGACGTTCTCAAGGAAGTTCCAAAGGTTCGTAAGGACGCAGGTTACCCACCACTGGTTACACCTACATCACAGATCGTTGGTACACAGGCTGTGTTCAACGTAATCATGGGCGAGAGATACAAGACAGTTACTAAGGAGTTCAAGGGACTTGTTAAGGGCGAGTATGGTAAGACACCAGTTGCTATCGACCCAGAGTTCCAGAAGAAGATTCTTGGCGACGAAGAGCCTATCACTTGCCGTCCTGCTGACCTTCTCCAGCCAGAGTTTGAAACAATGAAGAAAGAGGCTGCTGAGTGGACAGAGCAGGAGGAAGATATCCTCACATATGCAATGTTCCCTAAGGTTGCACCTAAGTTCTTCAAGGACAGACGTGATAGAAAGTACGGCGTTGATGGTAAGCACTCAGACGCTGAAAATAAGGTTCACCCAGTTTAATAACAATTATCCCACAGTTTCGGCTGTGGGATTTTTTTGTCTGTGGCTCTTGAAAAATCTGTACATTTGTGCTATAATTAATATACATTTTTTCGGGAGGACGCCAAGATGAACAAAAAGGAAATAAATGAAATCAAGAAGAATTTCAGCGACGATTGCGGCTTTTTTACCGTAAACCACGTTGTTACGGCATTTGTGGACGCTGAAAAGAACATAAAGTGCAAGACCAATCAGCTTTACAACACCATTCCGCAGGACGAGGCGGAGCTTATAATGATAAACCTGAAAAAGGTGCTCAGCGGCTCTATAGGCAAAAATCTGCTGGAATATTCGTTTCCAAAGGACGCATATCTTGAGGGTGGCGCACAGCCTTTCATGTATGAAACATTGCAAAGCAAGCTGCTTGATGAGGAAAAGGTTGATAATTTTCTGAATGCCATTGTGGAAAAGGTGGAGTATGTGTCTACATATACCATTTTCATGGCACATTGTACATATTCTGTGCTGAAAAAGAACAAAATGGACGAGTTTGAGGACGAAGCTGACACAGATTACAATTTTATAGTGACAGCTCTTTGCCCTGTAAATCTGCGTATTGACGGGCTTGTGTATGATGAGCAGGACAACTCTATCGCTAAGAAAGAGTCATGCGACAGAATTGTTGAACTGCCAAGTGACGGCTTCCTGTTCCCTCTTTTCAATGATCGTGCACCAGATATCAACGGAGTGCTTTACTACACGAAAAATGCAAAAAAGCCGAACACTTCCGTTGTGGAAGAGCTTCTGGGTTGTGAGTTCTCAATGACCTGTCAGAACGAAAAGGAAACTTTCAAGGATATTCTCACAAGTGTTGTGGGTGATGAGCTTGACTATGACCTTATCACTACTGTGAATGACAAGATTTCCACATTTGTTGACCAAAATGCTCATGAAACTGAGATACCGACAATTGACGAACATAAACTTTCGTCAATTCTGTGGGAAGCTGGAGTTAGTCAGGATAAGCTTGATAATCTTCCTAAAGTTTTTGACGCTGCGGCTGGCGGAAAGCCACTCACAGCGGTAAACCTTGTGGAGAAAAGGACCGTAGTTTCTGCTCCAAGCATAACCGTAAATATTGGCAAGGACGCTGTTGACAAGGTAAAAACTCAGATAGTCGATGGCAGAAAATGCCTTATAATTAATCTGGATGACCCTGAGATAGAGGTCAACGGACTTGAAACTACAATAAAATAGGCACAAAAAAGGCAGCTCAACGCTGCCTTTTATTTATATAAGCTCGCCAAACGAGAACTTGCCGTCTTCCAGTATCAGATAGCTGTGTGCTGAATTTTCTTTAGGTATGGAAACCGAACCGGGGTTTATATAGGTGTAATCGCCGCAGTCTTTAATAACAGGTACATGGGTGTGACCGTGGAGCAGAATATCGCCCTTAGACAGCGGTGGCAGATTGTCGCAGTTGAATTTGTGACCATGTGTGGCGAATATCCTCAGTCCGTCACAGCATATATAAGCATATTCCGCCATAACAGGGAAGTCAAGCACAATTTGATCGACTTCTGTGTCACAATTACCACGCACGCACAGAAGCTTATCCTTTAGCGGATTGAGCATGGCTATCACCTGCTTTGGTGCATATTCCTTTGGAAGGTCGTTTCTTGGTCCGTGATAGAGGATATCACCCAAAAGAATTAGTTTTTCCGCGCCGTTTTGCTCAAAGGCTTCAAGCATTTTTTTACACCAGTAAGCCGAACCATGAATGTCTGACGCTATCATAAGTTTCATATTTTACACTCCTTTATTTAATGATCTCAGATGCAAGTTTGTGCAAAGACACATACTCTGGCTTTATTTTGTTATATATATCGCAGCCTTTTTCCTTTTTGAACTCTTTTACCATTCTGATATAAAGCTGCTGTTTTGTTGTGGCGTCAATGACTGCTTCTCTTATAAGCGCCAGTTCGTCTTTGTTGCATTTGCCGTCGAGTAGCTCATCAAGTTTTACGGATAGTACATCATGGTAAACAACCTTTTCAGTTTTCTGATCCGTCATCGTTTTATCTTCATCAGCGGTGCATGTATTTTCGGATTCCTGTAGTCCTTTAAGTCGCAGATATCTTGGCCTGAGAAGCTTGTAAAAATCTGTAGCCTGCTTTTTATATACCTTTGCAAGAGAGTTGTGAAGCTCCTCTTTTGTGTTAGACTCAGCTATAAGTTTGCTGATCTCTTCTATTTGCTCTTCGCTGCAAATGTTTGCAAGTATGCTTTGGAGATCGTTGTTTTTTTGTGTGGTACATTTTTTTCTACCCTTTTTCACTTTGACGATAGTTTCAACAACAGGATCACTTTCTGCTTCGACAATATCAGGTGCACAGGCTTCTGGCTCTTCTTCGACCTCTTCTGTATTACCATTCATATTTTCGTTTAGTGTAACAGAATAATCTATAGCCGCAGGCTCAGGGTTTGGCTCATCAGCTTCGTCAAGAGTTATCTCTGACTCTGTCTGAATTTCTGCTGTTTCTTGTATTTCCTCTGCTTTTTCGACTATATGTTTAGTCGATTCCTCATCTTCATTGTTTTCGGTCGGATTAACCTTATGATTAGCGAAATTAATAGCGGTTTGTATTGTCCTGGTTCTGTAGACCATAGCATTTGGGCTGTCAACATACTTACCGTGCCAGAAATCATGAAGAAAGTCAAAACCTCTGTCATTGCTGATAACAAAAATATTCGTATAAGTATCCTTGGCTACCAGATAACCCAGAAGTGTTGAAAGCTGAAAATCCAGGGCATTTTTGCCACCAACGTTTACCTTGAAGTATTCAATATCAGCCTTTGATGTAAGAACTTTCTGGTGCATTTCGAAGTTAATGGTATCGGAATTTTCACTGTAAAAAATTATGACGGTATCAGTTTCAGTTAAATTGTCTATGCCTTGAAGTCCTTTGGATTTGACATTTTCAAAGTCTACCAAATAAATTTTCATGTTGATCTATCCTTTCTTTTTGTGTCGTATAAGTGTCGTGGCAGCAATAATCACAATTAGTCCCCCTGCCGCAGTTGCTGTCATAAGTATGGCATTTTTGCCTTTTTCATCGTTCTTGCTGCTGTCAGGAACGACCTCCTCATAGGTATAAGTTTTTGTCCTTAACACCTTGTCTATACAAGAAGCAATAAGTGCATGACCTTTTTTATTAGGGTGTATATCAAAGTCATTTATGTTGGTCAGTTCCTTTCCGTGACCGCTGAATTCACTAAAAACATCTGCCACTATGTATCTCTCATTTTCATTTTCGTCAGTGGAGTGTTCTTTGATAATGTTGTTAAGTTTTGAAATTTTATCATTTGATATACTCTGGAAAACAGCAGCCGCAGTGAAGTTATCAAGCGGGTCATATAGTGTCTGAACGATTATTTCACCCCTACTTTTAGCTTCAACAGCGTTAATTATATCATCTAGAGTGCTCGTAAAATTTTTCAGCGCCTTATCCATATCATCAGACATATCCTTCATATCCATTGCAATGCCAATAATATCCTTGGTTTTATCCATCAAATCAGACATTGTGCTTTTAGAAGTAATGCCAAGATCGTTCATCAAAAAATCTATGAAAAGACCAAGAATGTCATTGCCACCTATGGATATAATAACAGCGTCGCTGTCTGCAAGGTCGGCGTCAAATTCGCCTGAATTAATGCGGTCAAGAAGCTGTTGTGAAGTGTCGCCCACAACAGCAGAGTTCACAAGCTTACAGCCGCCAGCGTCTTTAAGCTCAGCGTCATACTGGTCGTGAAGAAGATTTGCATAAGACGCACAAGAATATCTGTTTTCACTGTAGCCTTCCAGACCATAGCCAGCGGCGATTGAATCCCCAAGCACAAGTATATTAGGCGGAACATTTACTTCATGCTTTATAACTTCAGCGTTACAGGCAAGAGGTGTGGCACATGCCATAACGGTTGCCGTGAAAAAAGCCGTTAATTGTTTTAACATCTTATCATCTCCTATATGAGTATATTAACCTTATTATATAATATATTGTACCACATTCAGGACAATTGTACAACATATTTTTTGAAATTTCTTGACTTTTTTAGCGTGTTGTGATAATATATAATAAAAGAATATGAAATCAGTTTGGAAAGCGAGATTTATTATGACTGACTATTATTACCCTGTCCTCAGCGATGAAACGAGCCTGCCTTTGTATGTGCTTGGAATCGGTGCGAGAGATAGAGAATTTCATTTTGTAAGAGAAGATGGCTATCCTAATCATCAGATAATATACTGCACTCGTGGTCAGGGTCACATTATATTTGATGGTCATGAGTATGATATAAAGCCGGGGGACGCATTTTATCTGCCGCCTTCTGTGCCACATGAGTATTATCCTGTTGGTGATATATGGGAAACCCACTGGATAACCTTTGAGGGCAGGGAAGCGATTGAAATGCTCAAGCATATCAAGCTTGAGAAGGCTAAAGTGTTTCACATAAATGATATCAATGCTGTTGATGCCATATTTAAGAAGATACTTTATCTTATGAAGACTAATTACTACTACTGTGGTCACCAGTGTTCGGCATATCTATATCAGTTTCTTATTGAGCTACACAGAGTCGTAAACCTACAAAATGGCAGTCAGGACGGACAAAAACTCAATCAGCTGCAGCCTGTAATTGATTATATTGATAAGAATTTCAGAAAAGAACTTACACTTGTGGAGCTTGCTGATCTTATTGACCTTTCACCGCAGTATCTTTGCAGACTTTTCAAGGAGTGTCTTAGTCTAAGACCTTTTGAGTATCTAGCAAGAAAGCGTATACAGCAGGCAAAGCTGCTTTTATTGGAGGATAAGCTTAACATCAATGAAATCGCTGCGGAGGTAGGTTATAACGATTGCAGTTATTTTTGTGCGGTGTTCAAAAAGCATGAAATGCTTTCCCCTGCAGAATTTCGTTCTCTTCATAAAAAAGCAGGTAATTAAAAATATGATGCCCCACGGAAATGGATTCCGTGGGGCTTTTTTTATAATATAGTTCCGCCTCCGATAACGTATTCACCGTCATAGAAAACCACTGCCTGTCCCTTTGAGATAGCTTTATGAGGTTCTTTAAAAGTCACGAGTACCTTGCCATCATTCATTGGTGAAACTGTACATTCAGCGTCCTTTTGATGATAACGTGTCTGAGCAGTGCAGGTTATAGGCTCTGTGATGGCGTCAAACGGAATAAAGTTCACATCTCCTGCCACAAGGCTGTCACTGTATACTTCATCAGCCTTGCCCATAATAAGCCTGTTATGCTCCATATCTTTTGTAACAACGAAAAGCGGTTCGCTATATGAAATGCCTACGCCCTTTCGCTGTCCAATAGTATAGTGTATCAGACCTTTGTGTTTACCAAGCTTTGTGCCGTCAGAAAGAACGATATCTCCCGACTGCTGTTCACCGCAGCGTTTTGTGATAAAGCCTGCGTAATCACCGTCAGGGATAAAGCAAATGTCCTGAGAGTCAGGCTTGTTTGCATTTATAAGCTTGTTTTCTTCTGCGATATCACGGATCTTGTCCTTGTGCATCTCGCCAACGGGGAAGAGAGTATGAGCAAGCTGTTCCTGCGTCATGCTGTAAAGCACATAACTTTGATCCTTTGACCTGTCAGGTGAGCGTTTCAGAAGCCACCTGCCTGAATTTCCGTCATATTCTCTGGCAGCGTAATGCCCTGTAGCTATATAATCAAAGCCCAGCAGCTTTGCACGCTCATAGAATTTTGCGAATTTCAGATGTTTGTTGCATTCAATACACGGATTAGGCGTGCCGCCTGCCAGATATGTATCAACAAAATTGTCGATAACACAGTGCTTAAAATCATCAGAAAAATTGAATACATGGAAATCAATGCCTAGTTTAAAAGCAACAAAACGTGCGTCCTCTATATCATTGAGAGAACAGCACGTTCTTGTTTTATCCAGACCGATGTCCTCATTGCTGTAGAGCCGCATGGTAGCCCCTGCCACGTCATAACCCTCATCAAGAAGGAGCTTGACCGAAACAGAGCTGTCAACGCCGCCGCTCATTGCCACAAGAACTTTATCAGCCATTGCAGTTCTCACAATCAGGAGCAGACTGCTTACCTACGAACGGAGTTGGATCGATACCCTGTCTTTTATAGTAGTCAGAAACAGCGGCTTTCATTGCTTCCTCCGCAAGAACAGAGCAGTGAAGCTTTGCTGGTGGAAGACCGTCAAGAGCTTCAACAACTGCCTTGTTTGTAAGTTTCAAAGCGTCTTCAAGTTTTTTACCCTTTATCATTTCTGTAGCGATAGAAGATGTAGCAACAGCCGCACCGCAACCAAAAGTCTTGAACTTAACGTCAGTTATAATGCCGTCATTGACCTTGATGTACATTTTCATAATATCTCCGCACTTAGCGTTTCCTACCTCGCCGACACCGTCAGCATCTTCAATCTCGCCGACATTTCTCGGATGCGCGAAATGATCCATTACCTTTTCGCTGTATATCATTTTTTATTCCTCCTAATCAAGTGTATAGTCGTGAATATTCTCAGTTCTGCAAATTCTTTCCCAAAGTGGTGACATACTTCTCAGGTGCTTTACGATAGGTGGAAGAACCTCAAGAATATAATCAACATCTTCCTCTGTGTTCTCGTCATTGATAGAAAGTCTGAGTGAGCCATGTGCTACTTCGTGTGGCAGACCAAGTGAAAGCAGAACGTGTGACGGGTCAAGTGATCCGCTTGTGCAAGCTGAGCCTGATGAAGCTGCAACGCCTTGAAGGTCAAGTGAAAGCAGCAGGCTCTCGCCCTCTACTCCACGAACAGATATGTTTACATTTCCTGCAAGTCTGTGTTCTGTGTCACCATTAAGCCTTGACTCAGGTATCTTGAGCAGACCCTCGATAAGTCTATCTCTCATTTTTCTTACACGCTCATTCTTTGCAGGGATATCCTTTACAGCATCAGTGATAGCAACGCCGAGAGCCACGATAGAAGGTACGTTCTCGGTACCTGCACGCTTATTTCTCTCCTGCGCTCCACCGTAGATAAGGTTAGGAAGGTTAATGCCTGTTTTTACATAAAGCGCGCCAACGCCCTTTGGAGCGTGGAGCTTATGTCCTGAAAGTGAGAGCATATCAATGTTCATATCTTTAACATTGATGTCAATATTTCCTACAGCCTGAACAGCGTCAGTATGGAACCATACGCCATGCTTGTGGCAAACTTCGCCGATCTCAGCGATAGGCTGTATAGTACCGATCTCGTTGTTAGCTGTCATTATTGTAACGAGGCAGGTATCATCACGGATAGCGTCCTCGACCTGTTGTGCAGTAACAAGACCCTTGTCACCTACAGGAAGATATGTTACCTCAAAGCCAAGCTTTTCGAGATACTGACAAGTGTGAAGAACCGCATGATGTTCAAAAGCAGTTGTGATGATATGCTTCTTGCCCTTTTTTTCTCCAAGCTGTGCACAGCCTCTTATAGCCCAGTTGTCAGACTCAGAGCCACCAGCAGTGAAATAGATCTCGTTGACCTTCGCACCAAGAGCGTTTGCGACCTGTTCTCTTGCTTTAAGAACGGCTTTTGCACATTCCATTCCCAAAGAATATATACTTGACGGATTTCCGTATAGCTCAGTGAAATAAGGCAGAGCGGCGTCAAGAGCTTTCTGAGATACTCTAGTCGTAGCTGAGTTATCTGCATAGACAAATCTCTTTTCCAATTAAATCATACCTTTCATATATAGATTTCTATTTTATTATATACTAAATTACTACAAAATGCAATAGTTTTCCCTAACTTAATAAAAAATTAATATTTATTTAATTCTATTTATACTGTTTAGAGCCCATTACTGCAAGTTCGTCACAACGTTCGTTTTCCGGATGTCCTGCATGGCCTTTTACCCAGTTGAAATTGACCTTATGCACCTCCAGCAGATCAAGAAGCTTTTCCCACAGATCACTGTTTAGAGCCTTTTTCTTGTCCGATTTCACCCAGTTGTTTGCACGCCATTTTTTTGCCCAGCCTTTTGTAACAGCGTCGATTATATACTTTGAGTCGCTGTAAAGCTCTACCTCACATGGCTCTTTCAGTGCTGAAAGAGCAGTGATAACAGCGGTTAGTTCCATGCGGTTATTGGTAGTTGAAGGGTCGCCGCCCCAAAGCTCTTTTGATGTGCCTTTGTATCTTAGTATCGCACCATATCCTCCAGGACCGGGATTTCCAGAGCAAGCACCGTCAGTGAAAATTTCTATTTTCTTCATTTATTTATCTCCATTTTTGTGATGATTATTATGCAAAACATATTATACTACATTTCTCTCTTTTTTTCAAGTACCTCTCAAGGTTTAATATTTTAATATTTATTACTTTTGAAATGTTCAAATTATACAAATGACTTGAATGTCTTTGTATAATTTGAGAATTGACTTAAAAGACATTAAGCTTTATAATTGTAGTGTAACATTGGTTGTTAAGACAGAAAATCATTTGATTTGGAGGTCAATTATTTTATGAAGATCAAGAAGATTCTTGCATTGGCAGTAGCGCTTACATCTGTTTTTGCAGTTGCAGGTTGCGGCTCCACAGGCGACAGCAGTTCAAAGGTATCAACAGTAAAGAAAGTTAAGGTCGAGGACACACAGGAAATAGAGGCTATCCCTGACGATGCTCAGAAAACTATCCGTTGGATGGGTACATATGACCTTAATCCTAACGAGAAAAAGGGCGAGGATAAGTCCGTTGAGATGACCCTTTTCAACAACAAGGGTGGCAAAGTAGAGTACACAAGAGTAACTGACAGCGAAAAATTTGATCAGCTCGCTAGTGCTATCATGGCTCAGCAGAATGTGCCTGATATTTTCAAGTATGAGTGGATGGCTTTCCCTGCACAGGTGCTTAAGGATATGTATCAGCCTGTTGACGATATTGTGAACTTTGACGATCCGCTGTGGGCTGATGTGAAAACAACTGCTGACAAGTTCGTTATGGGCGGCAAGCATTATGTTGCTCCTATAAGCTTCACAGTCGGCACACTTATGATGTATGATCAGGACGTTATCGACGCTGAGGGTCTTGACGATCCATATGAGCTTTATCAGAATGGTGAGTGGAATTGGGATAACTGGTATGACATGATGTCGGAGTTTGTTTCAAACGCTCCTGCTGATGTTGAGAGATTTGGTATCAATGGTTGGTTCCAGACACAGGTCATTCAGCAGACCGGTAAAACAATGGTAAACTATGACGGAGAGAAGTTCACAAACAATATAAATGACCCTGATATCGAAAGAGCAGAAGATCTGCTTTATCAGGTAGGTAAGAACAACCTTGTAAACGGCAACTGGCTTGGCAATGCTAAGCAGGCGCTTAAAGACGGCAATCTGCTGTTCTATTGCATGGGTACATGGGCCATGACAGGAAATAACGGACCTTCTGACGCTGACACCTGGAGAGTGGTCCCTGTTCCGTCTGATCCTAACACTGATGAAAAGTACATGACATCTGATATGACGGCATATATGTGGGTAAGAGGTTCAACAGCTAAGGAGGCTGTTAAGTGCTGGTATGAGTGTTGCAGAATGGCTAACACAGATGAAACATATAAGGAAAACGGCAAGGAGAAATTCCTCAACGCTAATCCTAACTGGACAGAGGATATGTATCAGGTGATCGTTGACTGCTCATCTTCTGAATACAATCAGGTGTTTGACTACGGCTACGGAATTTCTTCCACAATGTCTGACGACAACGCAAATGAGGACGGCAACTGCGTAACAAGAAAGCTTTATGAATACACAAACAAGGCTGACGAAAATGGCAAACAGTTCTCATGGACAGAGCTGAGAGAATCATACTCCGCAACTGTTGACGCCGAGCTTAAGACTATCAACGACGCTGTTGTTGCATTCAATAAGAAAAATTCATAAGAATACTTTACAAGACTTCGATTTTATCGGGGTCTTGTTTTTGCATAAAAATATGGCTCTGAGAGATACATTTCTCAGAGCCATATTTTTTATGTTTAGTTGTCCATGCCCTCACGAACGGATTTGATAAACTTGCCCACATATTCAGGAGCGTCTTTGCCGTGTTCCTCAACTATCTTGACAACAGCACTTCCCATTATAACGCCGTCAGCATATTGGGACATTTTCTTTGCCTGCTCAGGATTTGAAATTCCGAAACCAATACAGCAAGGACAGTGGTTTTCATTTCTGATAGGCGCAAGAAGCTCGTTAAAGTCTGTTGTTATCTCTGAACGCATACCAGTAACGCCCAGGGAGGATACAACATACAAAAAGCCCTTTGATTTTTCAGCTATCATTTTTACACGCTCGTGTGAAGTCGGTGCAACGAGGAAGATAGTGTAGATATCATTTTTCTCAGCTTCGCTCTGAAGCTCTTCACGCTCCTCAAAAGGCATATCTGGAACAATAACTCCGTCTATCTGTACCTCTTTGCAAAGCTCAAAGAATTTCGCTGTTCCGTACTTGAAGATAGTGTTTATATACATCATCAGAAGCATAGGCTTGTCAGTCTGTGTGCGGAGTTTTCTCACAAGGTCAAATATCTTGTCAAGATTTGTTCCACCGCTCAGTGAACGCAGGGAAGCTTTCTGAATAGTCGCACCTTCTGCAATAGGGTCTGAGAATGGCACGCCTATCTCGATAATGTCAGAGCCGTTCTTGTACATTTCAAGAACGCACTTTTCTGTTGTATCCATATCAGGGTCGCCTGCGGTGATAAATGTCACAAGTGCCTTTTTGTTTTCTGCTTTAAGCTTTTCAAAACAAGCATCTATCCTATTCTTCATTAAGGTCTACCTCCCTGTATCTTGCTATTGAGTAAACGTCCTTGTCGCCTCTGCCTGAAAGGTTGATGACAAGTATTGAGTCCTTATCCATTGTAGGAGCGATCTTAAGCGCAGCGGCAACTGCGTGTGATGACTCGATAGCAGGGATTATACCCTCTGTTCTTGAAAGGTACTCAAAAGCACAAACTGCTTCTTCATCGGTTATGTCAACATACTGCGCTCTGCCTATAGAGTTAAGATATGCGTGCTCAGGTCCGATACCTGGGTAGTCAAGACCTGCGGAAATTGAGTAAACAGGGTCGATCTGACCATATTCGTTCTGCAAGAAAAGCGATTTCATGCCGTGGAATATACCAAGTGAGCCTTTTGCAACTGTAGCTGCATGGTCTGGTGTGTCAATGCCCCTGCCTGCTGCTTCTGCACCAACAAGCTTAACTGATTTGTCTTCAATAAAGTTGTAGAATGCACCCATAGCATTTGAGCCGCCGCCTACGCAGGCAACAACACAGTCAGGCAGTCTGCCTTCCTTTTCCATAAGCTGTGCCTTTATCTCAGCACTGATAACTTTCTGAAAATCTCTTACCATTGTAGGATAAGGGTGAGGTCCCATTACAGAGCCTATGCAGTAGAAAGTTGTGTCGATATTTGATACCCAATCTCTGAAAGCTTCATTGATAGCGTCTTTCAGTGTAGCAGTACCGCTTGCAACGCCTGTTACCTTTGCGCCAAGGAGGTTCATTCTGTATACGTTAAGGGACTGTCTTTTCATATCGGTCTCGCCCATGTAGACCTCACATTCCAAACCCATAAGAGCGCAAACTGTAGCGGTAGCAACACCGTGCTGACCTGCACCAGTCTCAGCGATTATGCGCTTCTTACCCATTTTCTTTGCCAGAAGTATCTGACCCAAAACGTTGTTTATCTTGTGTGAGCCTGTGTGGTTAAGATCCTCACGTTTGATGTATATTTTAGCTCCGCCAAGATCTTTGGTCATCTTTTCTGCATAATAAAGCATTGACGGTCTGCCTGCATAATTGTGGTAAAGCTCCTGAAGCTCTTTGTTGAACTCAGGATCGTCCTTGTATTTATCGTAAGCTTTTTCAAGCTCGTGAACAGCAGTCATGACAGTTTCAGGGATATACTGTCCGCCAAATTCGCCAAATCGTCCAATTTTACTCATTTATATCCTTCTTTCGGTATTATTTCTGATAGTTTCAACTATCCTTTTTATCTTGTTTTCGTCCTTGAAGCCATCGGTTTCCACTGAACTTGAAAAGTCAACGCCATAAGGCTGTACCTTTTCCATAGCATAGCAGATATTATCCTCGTTCAGTCCACCTGCAAGTAAGAAAGGCTTTGAAATACTCACATTGGAGAACACATCAAGGTCAACACGCTTGCCTGTTCCGCCGTAGCTGCCTGCTGAAAAGCTGTCTATAAGCAGTTTGTGGACGGGAAGTGCGTCAGCTTTTGCAATATCATCAGCATATTTCACACGAACGGCTTTCCATATCTCACAGTCGCAGTTTTTACGGAGTTTGCTGATATACTCTGCGTTTTCTTCACCGTGAAGCTGGATAACATCAAGCTTCTGTGCAAAGCTTTCCAGAATATTCTCTATAGGCTCGTTTACAAAAACGCCCACTCGTTTGATTTCCTTATTAAGAAGAAGTTCAAGATCGTAGAATGTGTCAATGTCTACCGTGCGTTTAAAACCCTCCGACAGTATAAAGCCTGCATAATCAGGGTGGTATGTGTTCACATAAAGAATATCGTCCACACGGCGCATACCACATATCTTGATTTTTGTCATTTATACGCCCTCTCTCAGTTCATGGAGAGTTGTACCGATATTGCCGCTTCTCATAAGCGTTTCACCTATAAGCACAGCGTCTGCACCAAGGCTGCGTACCTTTTTCATATCGGCATTTGTTTTTATACCGCTCTCTGAAACAAGCACTGCATGGTCGCCTACTATATTGCTGAGCCTGCCCGTGGTTTCAAGGTCAACGTCAAAAGTGTAAAGATTTCTGTTGTTTATGCCAAGCATATCAGGCTTAAAACCAAGCGTCTTTTTATACTCTTCCTCGTTGTGCACCTCCACAAGACATTCAAGTCCAAGCTCGTGAGCGATATCAGAATATTCTTTCATCTGACCCTCGCTGAGTATAGCCGAGATAAGCAGCACTGCATCAGCACCTAAGGCTCTTGCCTCGTAAAGCTGATATTCGTCGATAACGAAGTCCTTGCGTAGTATCGGCAGATTCACAGCCGCTCTAATTGCTTTGAGATATTCCCCGGAGCCTTGAAAATAATGTTCCTCAGTAAGACAGGATATTGCATTCGCACCGTTTTTCTCATACTCGCAGGCGGTTTTCACAGGGTCAAAATCAGGGCAGATAAGTCCCTTTGACGGAGAAGCTTTCTTGACCTCGCTTATGACTGAAAGGGTATCACGCTTGATAGATTTTGAAAAGGAAACTGTCTGATACTCTTTTTCAGCCGCCATGTATTTGATATCTTGTCTTGATATTATTGATATATCTCTTTCAAGCTGTTCTTTTCTTTTGTCGCAGATATTGTCTAGTATCATTATTTATCCTCTGTTAGTAAGTTCAACAAGTTCTTCAAGCTTTTTAAGAGCCTTTCCGCTGTCTATCATTTCAGCTGCAGTCTTTACGCCCTCTTCGATGTTGTCGCATTTGCCGCAGATATAAAGTGCACAGCCTGAGTTGAGAAGAACAATATCTCTCTTTGCACCCTTTATAGTGCCCTCGAGTATACCTCTAGTGATAGCTGCGTTGCCCTTTCCGTCCTCGCCAACGATGTCAGCAAGCTTGCCTCTTTTAAGACCGAAGTCCTCAGGCTTTATCTCATACTTGATAAGCTTTCCGCCGTTTATCTCGCAGATAGTTGTTGGAGCTGAGATAGAAACTTCGTCAAGTCTGTCGTTGCCGTAAACGAGCATTGCTCTCGTTATGCCAAGATTCATAAGCACCTTAGCCATTGGTTCGAGTAGATCAGGGTCATATGTGCCAAGTATCATGAAGTCTGCTTTTGCAGGATTTGCGAGAGGTCCGAGAATGTTGAAAACAGTTCTTACACCTATCTGCGCTCTTGTTGGTCCTACAAATCTCATTGCTGAGTGATATGACTGTGCAAACAGGAATGAAAGACCTATCTCATCAAGTGATTTTTCAGCCTGTTCATGTGTTGACTGAATTTTAACACCAAGAGCCTCGAAAACATCAGCTGCACCGCTCTTTGAAGAAACGCTTCTGTTGCCGTGTTTTGCGACTTTCTGTCCTGCTGCCGCAATTACGAATGAAGAGGTTGTGGAAATGTTGAAGCTGTTTGAAAGATCTCCGCCTGTGCCAACTATATCAAGAGTACCCTTGACATTGACCTTGGACATTTTCTCTCTCATTACCTTTGCAAAGCCTGTTATCTCGTCGATAGTTTCGCCCTTCATTCTCAGGGCTGTGAGCAGGCAGGCAATCTGAGCATTAGAAGCTCTGTCGCTCATGATGATATCCATTGCTTTATAAGCTTCGTCCTCAGTTAGTGACTTTCCATCACATACTATTTTGAGATACTTTTTAAGCTCAACTCTTTCGCTGTCAGGAAGAGCTGCAGATTTTGTTTTTGTGGTCTTTATGCCAGCGATATCGTTCAGGAAGTTTTCGATTATCATGTTTCCAACTTCGCCAGTGAGAACTGACTCAGGGTGGAACTGAACGCCGTAGGTCGGGTGTTCTCTGTGTCTTATTGCCATTATCTGAGCTTTATCGTCAGTTGCAATAACAGACAGGCAAGTAGGAAGTGAAATGCTGTCAACAACAAGTGAGTGATATCTTGCGGCTTTTATTGTGCTTTTCAGACCGCTGAAAAGTGGGTTTGCAGTGTTAAGATTGATATCTGTCTGCTTGCCGTGAAGCAGCTGCTTTGCGTGAACTATCTTTCCACCGAATGCTTCGGCTATCGCTTGGTGTCCTAAACAAACGCCAAGTATAGGGATCCTGCCGCTGAATGTCTTTATGACCTCTTCGGAAATTCCTGCGTCCTTTGGATAACCAGGACCAGGGGAGATGATGATAGCCGCAGGTGACATTTTTTCGATATCTTCTATGGTTATCTCATCATTTCTTGCTACTGTAATGTCTTTTGTGAGTACGCCTACAGCCTGATAAAGATTGTAGGTAAAGCTGTCATAGTTGTCAATAAGTAAAATCATAGTAATATTCCTTTACAGTACAAATTTATCAATGAAAGTTTTGTCGTTGAAGTAGTTTATGCCGATAGCATTCCTTATTTCTGAAACAGTTTCGTTTGATACCTCTATTGCACGTTGTGTGCCTTTTTTAAGTATCTCTATGAGCTGCTCTTTGTCTTTCTCATATTCCTCACGTCTTGCTCTGATAGGTGCGAGAAATTCCTGCATAACGTTGTTAAGGAACTTCTTACATTTCATATCGCCAAGGCCGCCACGCTCATAATGTTCTTTCATCTCTGCGAGGTTCTTATAGTCAGGGAAGTATTTAGCAAAATCTTCGTCCTTGCTGAATGCGTCAAGATAGATAAATACCGGATTGCCCTCTGTGTGACCAGGATCGCTTACATTGATGTGTTTAGGGTCAGTGTACATTGACATTATCTTGTTTTTCAGCGTCTTTTCATCATCTTTAAGATAAATGCAGTTGCCAAGAGATTTGCTCATCTTTGTGTTGCCGTCTGTACCAACAAGTCTGTTGCAGCTTGCGTTGTCTGGGAGAACAGCCTCAGGCTCAACAAGTATATCGCACTTATAAATTCTGTTGAAGCTGTTTACTATCTCTCTTGCCTGTTCAAGCATTGGAAGCTGATCTTCTCCAACAGGAACATACTTAGCCTTGAATGCTGTGATGTCTGCTGCCTGGCTGATAGGATATGTCATAAAGCCAACAGGAAGGTTTCTTTCAAAGTTTCTCATTTTTATCTCAGACTTGATAGTAGGGTTTCTTTCAAGTCTTGACATTGTAACGAGGTTTGAATAGTACATTGGAAGCTCATAAAGAGCTGGGATATGTGACTGAACGAAGAATGTTGTCTTGTCAGGTTCAAGCCCTACCGCAAGATAGTCAAGCATTACCTCAAGAATGTTTTGTCTTATCTTCTCAGGATTGTCAGCGTTATCTGTAAGTGCCTGAAGATCGGCTATCATAACGAACTGATCAAATTTTCCTGTGTTTTGAAGTTCAACTCTTTTTCTGAGAGAACCTACATAATGACCTAGGTGAAGCGATCCGGTTGGTCTATCGCCTGTAAGAATAATATTATTGTTCATGTTATTAACTCCTTCTATATTATAATTTGCTTGCTTCTTTTATTGCATTTATAACAGCCATTGCCTTGTTGCATGACTCTTGATATTCGTTCTCAGGAACAGAGTCTGCGACAACTCCGCCTCCTGCTTGGATATAAGCCTTGTTATTTTTGAAAAGCACTGTTCTTATAGCGATACAAGTATCCAGCGAACCGTCAAATGCAAGATAACCAACTGTTCCGCCATAAAGGCCTCTTTTTGTTGTTTCAAGCTCGTCGATTATCTCCATTGCTCTTACCTTCGGTGCGCCTGAAAGAGTGCCAGCAGGAAGAACTGCCATAAGTGCGTCAAGAGGTTTCTTATCTTCTCTCAGTGTACCCTTTACATTCGATACAAGGTGCATCACCTTTGAATATCTTTCAACTATCATCATATCTGTAACAGTTACGGAGCCGAACTCAGAAACCTTTCCTATGTCGTTTCTTCCAAGGTCAACGAGCATTGTGTGTTCAGCTCTTTCCTTTGGATCGTTGAGAAGCTGTTGTTCATTGCGGATATCTTCGTCGTAGGTCGCTCCACGCTTGATAGTGCCTGCAATTGGTCTTGTTACTACTGTTCTGTTTTCTACTGATACAAGCATTTCAGGTGAAGCACCTGCAACAGCATAATCATTGTGCTTAAAGTAGTAAAGGTAAGGCGACGGATTAGTGGAGCGGAGCATTCTGTAAACGTCAAAGCTGTCTGGCGGATTGTCTATCTCAAATCTCTGTGACGGAACTATCTGGAAGATGTCGCCCTCTTTGATGTATTCCTTAGCCTTTTCAACGTTTGCGAGATAATGTTCCTTTGTGATGTTGGATTTTACTGAGATGTTGTCCTCCATTGTCTTTGGAGTTTTCATAACAGGCTTGTAATTTCTAAGAGTTTCAACTACCTCGTTGCATATCTTTTCACATTCTTTGTATTTAGATTCAAGATCATCGCTCTTATTGATGTTGAGGATTATTACAGCCTTGTTTGAAAGGTGATCGTAAGCAACGATCTTTTCAAAAAGGTGCAGGTCAGCGTCAGGAAGCTTAAGATCGTCCTCAGGTGGGTTGCACAGTGTTTTCTCAAAGTATCTTATCATATCATAAGCGAAAAATCCTATTAGACCACCTGTGAGCTTTGGATAATTATTAAATCTCGGTGACTTGTGGCCTTCGATTATCTCAGAAAAGAAAGCGATAGGATCATCGACTTTTACGCTTTCATCAGCCTTGCCTTTCTCCTTGACAGTAACAACGTGCTTGTCAAGAATATACTCACATTTAGGATCAATGCCCACATATGAATATCTGCCCCACTGGTCTTTATTATCTACAGATTCAAGAATGAAACAATCATCATACGCCTCGTGCAGACAGTTAAAAAGTTGTATTGGCGTACATGAATCCATGAGAAGCTCATAGAATACAGGCACAGTCTTGTAGTTTTCAAAAAGTTCCTTTACTTGTTCAATAGCAGGGTACAGCATAAATATTCCTCCTAAATGCTTTTTTGTCGTAAAATTGACAATAAAAAAAGTCCTGTCATCACACATAACATCTAGTTATGGGACGATAGAACCGTGGTGCCACCCAATTTCCCGATAATAAATTATCGGCTCACAGATACGCATTCTGACTGGCAGAAATCAATATCCTGTCCTTTAACGCAGGAATCACGGCGAGTGATACTCGAATAAACTTTCACACCGCTCCTCACAAATCCATTCATCTGAAGAAAATGTATCAGCTCACACCTACCGCTGACTCTCTGTGACCTTTTGCATCAAACTACTTACTTTTGCTCATAGGATTTATTGTATTAACTTTAGTCTTATTATATTCCTCTGTTTCTAAAATGTCAATATCAGAAAATGTAAATATTATTGCTATTATGTAAATATTCTTTTGCGATTTGGATTTATACCAAAATAAATAATTTTAAATTTTCAATATTCCTTGCATTTATAAATAATGTAGTGTATAATAAAGTAATAGTTAAGGTAATTGAGAAAGGAAAATATATGAAAGTACAAACTAATAAGAAATACACCACAATTGCATTTTATGCAGTTATTGTTATTGCTATAAATGTGCTTTTGGTAGTGGCTGTATTTAAATTTAATACGATCTTAAAGCTTATTTCCACACTTGTTTCTGCACTTACGCCTGTTATAGTTGGTCTTGTGATCGCATTTCTTATAAATCCTATAATGGTGAATTTTGAAAAGCTGTTCAGAAATAAAGTGGTAAAAAATCCAGCTAAAAAAAAGCTTACCAGAGCCTGCTCAGTAACTGTAGCGTCACTTGTTTTTCTGGGGATAGTTGTTGGACTTACTTATGTTGTTGTTCCAGAACTTATAAATTCCATAATTGATATTTTTAACAATGCATCTAACATCGTTGTTAAAGTGCAGGGTTGGATAAATAAGCTGTTTAAAAACTATCCTGATATCGAAACAATGGCTACGGAGAAGCTCAAAGCTTTTTCAACTGATTTGGGAACCGTTATCGAGAAGATACAGCCGATGTTTGAAAATATTCTTTCGGGTGCATGGGGTGTTATCAATGTCCTTAAAAACTTTGTATTTGGATTTATCGTTTCTATCTATATGCTTTGCAGCAAGGAAAAGCTTCTTGCTCAGGCTAAGAAGATAATCATTGCAAACACAAAAAAGTCTACATGTGAGAAGATCATGAGAGTTTGCACTGAAACAAATAAAGTTTTTGCAGGCTTTTTGAGCGGAAAGATCATTGACTCGGCAATAATCGGAGTTCTTTGCTTTATAGGTCTGACTATCATGAATATGCCTTACAACATCATGATAAGTGTTCTTGTGGGTGTAACTAATATTATCCCATTTTTTGGACCGATAATCGGTGCGATACCATCAACTGCACTTATGCTTTTTATTGATCCTAAAAAAGCCATTATACTTCTCATTTTCATAGTTATTCTACAGCAGTTTGACGGCAATATCCTTGGTCCTAAGATACTTGGTGATTCTACTGGACTTCCGGGTTTTTGGGTGCTGGTATCACTGTTCTTCTTTGGAAATTTGTTCGGGTTCATAGGTATGGTCATTGCAGTTCCGACTTTTGCATTGCTTTATACTTTTACACGAGAGAGCGTTGTTCAGCGGTTAAGAAAGAAGAAGCTCCCTGTAGATACCGACTATTATATGGAGGATGTTGAGCATTTGTATAAGAAAAATGAAAAGCGTATTCCGCTTACGCCTGAACAGCTTGACGCCATGGTCATTCCAAGTGCTGATGAGGTAAATGAGGTCAACAGAGAGGATGATCCAGAAATAGTTGACGATCACAACGAAAATAAAGATCAGTAAACGCAAAAGAGCGGCCTGTTCACAATTCATAGTGAGCAGACCGCTTATTTTATTTCATGTATTTTTTCTGTATTTTTGCAATATGTATCACAGAGTATATTACTATAAGTGCAATAAGTATTGTTAACGTGACCTTGAAAACAGACGACTCAAAGTATGACTTAGCTATTTTAACCTTCGCTTTGACTTGAGAACGTTCTACTTTAGTTGTGGAAACGAGATCTATAGTTGCAAGCACCTCACCTTTGTAGACAAGTTCCATTTTACCAAGCACATCGCCAACTTCAACAGGTGCAACAACGTTGTCATAAACGGTTATTTTCTTTTCCACATCATTTACTGATATATCTACAGGCCACAGCCTTGTAAAACCATTTGCAGGTTTTAGATTTGCATAATCTATGCCGTCACCGTAGCTTACCTTTACATCACGGACTTCGCTGTTTTTGTCCACAAAATCCGTTGCTACAAGACTTGAAAATGCCCATTTGTAAAGACTGATGTGATCAAGGAGGTTGTAGTAAACATTATCTCCACCATATATGGAATCAGGATCTTCCTCGCCCTTCTTCACATCTTCTTCAAGCTTATCCATTGGTGCACCCATTGTCACAATAAGATATGTGGTGCCTTCATATTCCGCATATGAAGCTAAACATCTTCCAGCGGAGTCAAGGGTGCCTGTTTTTATGCCTTTAGCATAGGAGTAGTAATAATCGGTCATTGAGTCAAGCATAAGGTTTGTATTATAAATATCTGTACCATCTGAGTGATAAGAGGTGGATGCCATATGATAGCTTGGCAGACAGACAATATCACGAAATACCTGATATTTGCTTATGGCATATTCACAAAGAGTTGCCATATCCTTGCAAGACGAATAATTCTGTTGCGCCCACAGGCCATGTGCATTTGAAAAGTGTGTATTTTCCATGCCGAGTTTTTCAGCTTTTTCATTCATAAGGTCTGTAAATTCTGTTATGGAATCGGACACATTCAAAGCGATTATATTCGCTGCTTCACATGAGGATGGGATAAGCAGTGCCGCCAGGAGATCATAACAGCTTACTTCTTCGCCTGGTTGTATATCAGCTGTTGAAGCACCAGTATCATATAGTTCATCAAATGCTTCCGAGCCTGCTGAATAGTATGTATCTTTCAGTTTTTGTTCATCACCTTTGAATTTGTCCAGAAGCACCACAGCAGTCATTATCTTTGTTAGGGAAGCAGGCACACGCTCGTCCTCACCGTTTATGTCAACGATAGCTTCACCGCTGTCAAGATTGACCATATAGACCGCTTCAGAGTAAAGCTCCAACGGTATCGCTTTTCCGTCATCGTCATAGCCTGATGTAGGTGTAAAATTGAATGCGTCTGCACACATCGCAGGCACAAGCAGCATTATTGCCAGCGTCATGGATAATATCCTGCTGATTTTTCGTTTTAGTTTCATTGACAGCTTCCTTTCGCACTGTATGTAAAGAGTCTTGCTCATTCAGTTTTCTCATAAAGTATATTAGCACCCTGTTTGCCCACACGTTTCACTCTTTCAAGATATGTGAGTATATTAAGCGTTACCTGTGCATATTCACGAGATATCTTTGCATTAAGGGCAAAGTCTTTAGAAGTGAACTTTTTTGGCAATTCCTCCGGGAGGAACATATCAAAGTCGGCAGGGCAGTCGATATGTATTTCGTCAATAAGTCCCTTTGGTATCCTGTCATGACGTGAAGATCCACGCTTTTTGTTATTTGACCAGCCGTTAAGCAATCTTATCTCCTCGGTTTCAAGCATACAAAGGCACAAATGAAATCGGGGGTTATCAAGGGTGTATTTTATTTTGTACAGTTCGGGCATGACTTCATAGATAGTGTATTTTCTCGGCGATTTGTGCTTTTCTGACAACTCTCCTGTTTCAGTATCTATCCAACGGACATATTTGACCGCAGGAATAGGGTAGACCACTGTCACGTCGCAGTAGTCAAGAAAGGCTTCAAGTTTTTTCAGCAGTTTGTTGAACTGTCTTGTTTGTATCTCGATAACACCGTTCTCGCCTACGATATCAGCCACATATCCGCCAATGCGTATCTCTTGATTTTCACCATATGGCTCAAAATAGTTTTTCAAAACAGCATGAAGCGTTTTCTCGCCTAGAGTTCCGATGCCGTTGCGTTCACGGCTTTTGCCTATGATTTTATCGCAAGCATCTTGAAATTTCAGCCTGTTCGTAAGATCACCTCAGTTTTTATTATATCAGATATTCACTCTCACGTCAATCACAAAAACGCATAAAAAGAGCCTGAGATCTGCTCAGGCTCTTTAATCATACCATGACCCATCAGGTTATGCTGTCCGCAGTTATCTTGTCCCACTGGTCGCAATACTTGACTTCCATTTTGCCCATTTTTTCGTTGTAAAGCTTTGAGATAGCGGGTGTATCATATGAATAAATCATATCGTCTATGTTCTGCTCTACATAATCCATATCAACCGGCAAACGCTTGATTATGAAATATCCATATGTGTCATTCTCTGTAAGTTCAGTGGAAATGCCGTTTTCTTTCAGTTTGAAAGCGTCTTTTACAAGCTCCTCAGGATATCCAGTCGTATCTTTATTGAAATAATATCCTGTTGAAGGATCTTCAAGACCGAGATCCCAGCCGTACTCCTCAATAAGCTTGTCAAAGTCTTCTCCGTCCTGAGCTTTTTTCAGAACTTCTTCTGCAAGCTTCTTAGCCTTTTCCTTAGCTTTCTTTACACCGTCATCATCAAGCTTCGCATAAGCTGACTGCTTTGCGCTCGCTTTGTCTGAAAGTGACATACTGTCATAACTGTCAGCGGTACTGTCGTCCAGATCTACCTGTGCATAGAAAGGTATCATAACGTGAATCTCACGGCAATACTCGCTTGTATCCTTGACTATTTTTCTAAAGTCTTCTTTTTTTGTTGCATATTTGCCGTCATTCTTAAAAAGAGTATCGTTTACTTTAGTATAGATAGTAGCTGTTTCAAGCATTTTTCTGTAAAGATCCTCTGTGAGGTAAGCCGACTTAATGTCATTAAGATAAGCTTCATCAGAATCATATTTCGCTTTTGCATTAGCTATCTGCTCATCAATTGTCTTGTTGTCATCGTCTGTAAGTTTAATTCCGTTTTCTTCTGCAAGCTCAGGTGCAACAAGTTCCTGCTTAAGTGCAGTGATAACGTCCTCCATAAGAAGCTCAAAACCACCGTCAGTTGATTTGATAGTGTCAAGGGTAGCTCCGTAAGTGGAAGTGTACTTGCTTATAGTATAATAATAGTAGTATCTGAAAGTATCAAAATCAATATCCTTGCCGTCAATGGTGCAAACGATAAAGTCCTTAGTATCAATGGACTTGCCGTCAATTGTAAGGGACGGCTCAGGTGTCTGTTTTTCAGTTGTGCTGTCAACATCTGAAACAGAAGAATCCACTGTGGAAGATACGGTTGATGAGCTGTCGTTATTTTTGCTGCATGAAGTAAAGCTGCAAATAGCTATTGTGAGAGCTGCTGTAACAGCGGCTAATTTCTTTATCATAATAATTTTCCTTTCCTTTGAGAGAAAATCCTCTGCATAACATAAATTTAATTATATCTTATTATTGTGATGATACTGTGTGATAATTCTTAAACTTTCTGTGAATGAAATATATATTATCCAGCGTGATACAGTTGACAATCTAAGCCTGGGAGAGTATAATATAAATGACTTTAATACGAAAAGAGGTATCCCATATGGATTTTGGCAAATATATTGCTCACAGAGGTCTTCACTCAGAATTTGTTCCTGAAAATTCTCTTACCGCATTCAGGCTTGCGGTTGAAAAATGTCTTTCTATCGAGCTTGATGTACGTCTAACAAAGGATTGCCGCATTGTGGTTTTCCATGACAATGACCTTATGAGAATGTGCGGCATTGAGGGCAAGGTGTTTGATTACACATATGAACAGCTTTCTGCCTTTAAACTTAAAAACAGTGATGAAAAGATACCACTGCTGTCAGAGGTGCTGAAAACTGTTGACGGCAAAGTGCCACTTCTTATTGAGCTTAAAGGCGGTGCGCCATTTGGAGAGCTTGAAAGCCGAGTTGACCATATGATGAAGAAATATAAAGGCGAATTTGCAGTACAGAGCTTTAACCCGTTCTCAGTGATGTGGTTTAGGTTTCATTCACCAAAAGTCACAAGGGGTCAGCTTATCTCAAAATACAGAAAGAATATAGACCTTGAATATATCGAAAGGTTCATTTGTGCTCAGCCATTTATCTGGAGAATTATTTCAAAGCCTCAGTTCATTGCTGCCGACCTCAGATCTATAAGCCTTGAAACTGCCTTTCAGGCCGTTGATATAGACGCAGACCTGCTCACATGGACAGGAAGAGGCAAAGATCTTATAGAAACTGCTTCACAGTTTTCAAAGACAGTTATAGCAGAGCAGTTTCCAGATGATTTTGACTTTTCTGACAATTGGGAGGAAAGCTGTGAATAAGATGCAAGACCTTCCATTGTGCGACCTTAACGAAGTCAAACGTACTGCAAAACGCACTGACAGCGATATTTCAGGCTGTAAATTTAGCGGAGAATATCTTGAAAGCGAAGATCTCTCCTGCCTGTCATTTATAAACTGTATGTTTGAAAACTGCACCTTTACAGATTGCGATTTTGAGCGTTCCTCATTCGTTGATGTGACGTTCATATCCTGCGATCTGTCAAATTCATCACTGGACTCATCCTACCTCAGCAGATGTGAGTTCCGCTCCTGCAAGCTCGTTGGCGCAGAGTTCAAGGATTGCTCCATTCAAGGTGTAGCCTTTGAATCCTCAAACTGCGGATATTCTATTTTTGATAAATGCAAGCTGTCTGAAACCCAGGTGAAAAACAGTGATATGTCCTCGGCTGAGCTTGTTTCCTGCAATCTCAAAGCATTCAAGACCAGCGGCAGCAAATACCTTGGCACATCATTTTTCAGAACGGCTCTCGGCGGCGTTGATTTTTCTACCTGTCTTGTAAGTGGACTGCGCGTTTCTGATACATTCAGAGAACTCCGAAACGCTGTTTTTTCAGCCAATCAAGCTGTGGAGCTTTCAATGCTCCTTGGAATAAGAATAAAATAATTTTAGCCGCTATGACAATAAACGTCACAGCGGCTTTTTTTATCACTTTTTATCCTGTTCTATCAGTATTTTCACAGCGTTCACCGCACAGTGGATACCTCTTGTGGTGTCGTCGCTCACATTGTCTTCAAGGTCTGCCTTTGAACGCTCCACGTTCCATATAGCTGTTATAACAGCTCCACAGCGGACGTGTCTTATGATACCTACTGAGAAAACTGCGGCACATTCCATTTCGGAAGTCATACAGCCGCACCTTAAATATGCGTCCCAGCGGTAATTTATATCGCCGCTCACAGGCATTGAGTCAGGCTCTACTTCTCCATAAAAGCTGTCCTTGCTGTGGACAACGCCCACATGATAACGCTTGCCAAGCTTATCTTCTGAAAGTTCAGCCGCAGCTTTTGCAAGGGCAGTTGTTACAGTGAAATCTGCTACAGCAGGGTAGCCCTCGGGGAGATATTCTTTTGACGTACCTTCGCCACGAACAGCCGCCGAAGCTATAACAAGGTCGCCACCGCTAACGGAAAGATCCATTCCTCCGCTTGTACCGATACGAATAAATGTGTCTGCACCGCATTTTACCAGTTCCTCCACTGCAATTGCCGCAGATGGTCCACCGATACCGGTCGAGCACACAGTTACTTTTTCGCCGTCAAGATAGCCTGTATAAACATTGTATTCTCTGTTTTGAGCCACCTGCTTTGCGTCATCAAGAAGTGCCGCTATTTTTGGCACTCTTCCAGGGTCGCCCGGCATAATAACATATCTGCCCACTTCATCAGGGATAGTTCTTATGTGAAATCGTCTTTCACCGTCCATAATGCTTGCCATAAAAATTCCTCCTCTCAGAATTATTCGTCGTATGGATAATTATTTTCTTCGTATAATTCGTTTTCTGCAAAATTATTTTCGGATTTCTGCTTTTTCTTTATATGTATAAGCACTATGATAAGCACTATTGCTATAATCGCAAACAGCCCGCCTAATCCACAGAAAACAACTGTTAATATGGTATTGGTTGTATCATTTGGTGCATAAAATGTTTCAGGGTCGTCAGGGTCACAGAATATCTGAATCGTTTGTCCTCTTCTGTATCTGATGTTGCTGGAATAAGTATTGCTGTGAGTGGTGTAGAGCTGTCCGTCAACGTTATATGAATACACTGGTGTGTAAACTGTGCTATATGATACGTGTCCGTCATCGTTCTCATGTCGTTCATCTTTGCTGAGAATGTCTGATATTATAGCATTGACTTCAAGAGTACATCTGTTTTTGAGTTGAGTTTGGTGTATTGCAAAACCTATTCCAACTGCAAGAAATGTCACGCCAACCAACATGAAAACTAACGCTATTATTTTCATTGCTGATTTGCTGTAATGCACATGAGATCTTTTGTAATAACGCATATTTTTCCCCCATTTAAGCATAAAAGCCAACACCTTAATATGGTGTCGGCTTTTGTTTTATCTTACTTTTCCATTTTCATTGAAATGTCAAATGCCTTGACTGAGTGTGTGATAGCACCGATAGAAATGATATCAACGCCCGTTTCAGCTATTGCACGGATTGTTTCAGAGGTCACGTTTCCTGAAGCTTCTAAAAGTGCTTTGCCATTTGTCATTTCAACAGCCTTTGCCATATCTTCATTTGTCATATTGTCAAGCATGATTATCTCAACGCCAAGTGTAAGAGCTTCTTTGAGTTCTTCAAGGTTTCCGACTTCAACTTCTATCTTGACAGTATGCCCCATTTTTTCTCTGAGAGCGTTTACTGCGCCTGTCATGCTGCCATATGCGTCAAGGTGAGTGTCTTTTAGCATTGCGCAATCTGAAAGATTGTATCTGTGGTTTTTTCCACCGCCTACTGTAACTGCATATTTCTGCAAAACTCTAAGACCTGGGAGCGTTTTTCTCGTATCCGCAACAGACGCCTTTGTACCCTTTACAAGCTCAACGCATCTGTTTGTTGCAGTTGCAACGCCTGACATATGCTGAACGATATTCAGTGCCGTTCTTTCGCCTTTGAGCAAGGCTCTTGTTGAGCCTGTTATTTTTGCGATAATGTCGCCTTTCTTGACTTTTTCACCGTCATGGATAAATATCTCACATTTAACATTGCTGTCAAGAAGCTGAAAAACTCTCATTGCCACATCAATTCCACAAAGAACGCCTTCGTCCTTTGAAACATACTTTGCTGTTGAAACTGAATTTTCGTCAACAAGATAATCCGTTGTAACGTCTATATAGTTGATATCCTCCAGCAGAGCTGTTTTAATGATATCGTCGATCTGAAACTGCATTAATCTCATTTGTTTTCCTCCATTTTTTCTTTGGATTTGAGCTTTTCGATAGCGTCCTTTAATACGATATAAGCGACAGTTGTAAGAGACCTTGCTTCAACATAATCTCTATCTATTTTGAAATTACCGTCACAAAGGAAATTTTTTAGCTTTGTTACTTCTTCAAGATCAGGCGGCAAAGCCTCCTTATCAGGGATAACGAAATATGCACGCTGCATTATATCTCTTATCTCTGTTCTTATGCCCTGAGGAATGTGCGGGGCTTCATTGTCTATCTTGAAATCGTATGTTTCAAGGTCACCACTGTCAGATTTTATCTTCTCATTGATGTCAGCCGCAGCACGTCTTGAAAATACCAAAGCTTCAAGTAGGGAATTGCTTGCAAGTCTGTTATTGCCATGAACACCTGTATGTGAACATTCGCCGCAGGCATAAAGCCTGTCAATGTTAGTTCTTGCATATGTATCAACATTTATGCCGCCCATAAGGTAATGATGACAAGGGAAAATAGGTATCATATCCTTGGTCATGTCATAACCTGCTTCGAGAAGCTTTTCATTTATCATAGGAAATCTGTTTCTGACAAACTCATGGTCTTTGTGAGTGATATCAAGATAGAATTTGTCAGAGCCTGTTTTCTTGGCTTCAGCCATGATCGCATGAGAAACAACATCTCTAGGTGCAAGCTCAAGGCGGTCGTCATAATTTTGCATGAATCTTTCGCCGTTGCAGTTTTTAAGATAAGCTCCCTCGCCTCTGACAGATTCAGAGATAAGGAAAGTTTCACGAGTGTGCTTGTTGTTAAAGCCTGTTGGGTGGAACTGGATATAGCTGAGATTTTTTATCTCTGCTCCAAGCTCATGAGCAATAGTTATGCCGTCGCCTGTTGCGATAGCGGAGTTTGTAGTGTATTCGTAAACTCTGCCTATTCCACCAGTTGCAAAAATGGCGTATCTGCAATTATATGTCGTATATTCGTTGTCATTAGTCAGCACAAGAATGGAAAAACCTGTTTCGGTTTTCTTTGCGTTGCACATAACGGCATTTTCGAGTATCTCAACATTATCTAGCTGTTGAACATTTCTTAGTAGAGTTGTTTCGATCTCCAGACCTGTGGTATCGGCATGATGAAAAATCCTGTTCATACCGTGTCCACCTTCGAGAGTGCGGTGATAAGATCCATCAGGACACTTATCAAAGTCAGCGCCAAGCTCTATGAGTTTTCCAATGTCAATATAGGCTTCGTCAACAAGGACCTGAGTGGACTCAGGATCATTTTCAAATCCGCCTGCTACAAATGTATCATGTTTGTGATATTCAGGCGAGTCCTTTGGATTGTCATAAACGCCTGCAATTCCACCCTGTGCAAGGGAAGAGTTACACAAGGTCAGCTCTCTTTTGGAAAGCACAAGTACTTTTAAATCACGGGAAAGGTTAAGTGCTGCATATAGACCTGCCGCACCGCAGCCAGCGATAATAACGTCATAATTTTTGTTGTTCATATTTATAACCTCTTTATATGGCGGAGTGTCGCCAAGTGTTATGTAAAAATCACATCAGATATTGCTCTGAAATAATTTATACTTATTCCATTATACCATATATTTTTCCCTTTTTCAACTGTTATTTGCATATATAATACACATACCTTAAATTATTTTAAGTGCAACTTAACAAAAAAATGACTGCCTGCTCCCAAAAGGGAACAAGCAGTCGGAGGTTTATTATAGATCAACTAATAATCAAATATTAGTCACTCTGCAAATTGCTTTGTCAGCAAATATTATTTGCCGTAGTAAGCCTTGAGGTACATTTCCTTAAGCTCGCTCATAAGTGGATATCTTGGGTTAGCACCTGTGCACTGGTCATCAAATGCGTCCTCAACCATGTTGTCGAGAGTGTCAAGGAAGTACTTCTCGTCTACGCCGTAATCAGCGATAGTCTTCTTGATACCAACTCTTTCCTTAAGAGCCTCAATAGCGTCGATGAACTTGTTGAGTGTATCCTCATCGTTCTTACCAACGATACCAAGTGAATGTGCACACTCGCAGTATCTCTCAAGAGTATGTGGATACTGATACTGTGAGAAAGTACCCATCTTTCTAGGTGTTGGGTCAGCGTTGTATCTCATTACCATTGTGATAAGGAGAGCATTAGCAATGCCGTGTGGCAGGTGATGATAAGCACCGAGCTTATGAGCCATTGAGTGGCAAACACCGAGGAATGCGTTAGCGAATGCCATACCAGCCATTGTAGATGCTGTAGCCATTTCCTCACGAGCCTTAACGTCTGTCTGACCGTTGTCATATGCATCTGGCAGATACTTAAAGATAAGTTTCATAGCTCTCAGTGCAAGACCGTCAGTGTAATCTGTAGCCATTACAGATGCATAAGCCTCAAGAGCGTGTGTCAGAGCGTCGATACCTGATGCAGAAGTCAGACCTCTTGGAGCAGACATCATCATATCTGTATCAACGATAGCCATGTTAGGCATGAGCTGGTAGTCAGCCAGAGGATACTTAGTACCTGTCTTTTCATCAGTGATAACTGCGAAAGGTGTTACCTCAGAACCTGTACCAGAAGATGTTGGGATAGCAATGAAGTATGCCTTCTCACCCATCTTAGGGAATGTGTAAACTCTCTTACGGATATCGATATATCTCATAGCCATATCGAAGAAGTCAGCGTCTGGATGCTCGTAAAGAACCCACATGATCTTACCAGCGTCCATTGCAGAACCACCGCCGATAGCGATAATTGTGTCAGGCTCGAAAGCTCTCAACTGAGCAACACCCTCAAGTGCGCAAGCAAGTGTTGGGTCTGGAGCAACATCGAAGAATGTTTCGTGGAGAATACCCATTTCATCGAGTTTATCTGTGATAGCCTTTGTATAACCATTCTTATAAAGGAACTGGTCTGTTACGATGAATGCCTTTTTCTTGCCCATAACAGTCTTCAACTCGTCAAGAGCAACAGGGAGACAACCCTTCTTGAAGTATACCTTTTCAGGTGCTCTGAACCAAAGCATATTCTCTCTCCTCTCAACGACTGTCTTAATGTTCAGCAGGTGCTTAACGCCAACGTTCTCAGAAACTGAGTTGCCGCCCCATGAACCGCAGCCGAGTGTGAGGGAAGGAGCAAAGTCAAAGTTGTAGAGGTCACCGATACCACCGAGTGAAGAAGGTGTGTTTACGATAAGACGGCAAGTCTTCATTCTTGCAGCGAACTTATTGAGCTTTTCTCTCTCGTTTATGTTATCTACCCAAAGAACTGAAGTATGACCAAGACCGCCGTTGTTTACGAGAAGTGCCTCTGCGATGTCAAGAGCGTCGTCAAAGTTCTTTGACTTGTACATACCAAGGATAGTTGTGAGCTTTTCGTGACCGAAAGCCTCTTCAGGAGCTGTGCTTGTAGCCTCGCCGATGAGTACCTTTGTATCCTCTGGAACTTCAAAGCCAGCCATTTTAGCGATAGTTACAGGACGCTGACCAACGATCTTAGCATTAAGAGCACCGTTGATAAGCATTGTCTTTCTTATCTTGTCAGCCTCTTCATCATTAAGGAAGTAGCAACCTCTCTTGATGAATTCCTTCTTAACATCGTTGTAAACTGTCTTATCAGCAATAACTGTCTGCTCTGTAGCACAGATCATACCATTATCAAATGTCTTAGAATGAATGATAGAGTTTACAGCGTTTACGATATCAGCAGAAGAATCGATGATAGCTGATGCGTTACCAGCACCAACACCGAGAGCTGGTGTACCAGATGAGTAAGCAGCCTTTACCATTCCAGGACCGCCTGTAGCGAGGATTGTGTCAGACTCTCTCATGATCATGTTTGTGAGTTCAAGAGAAGGAACATCGATCCAACCGATGATACCCTTTGGAGCACCTGCTGCAACAGCTGCATCATAAACGATCTTAGCAGCAGCGATAGTTGACTTCTTTGCTCTTGGGTGTGGTGAGATTATGATACCATTTCTTGTCTTAAGACAGATAAGTGTCTTGAATATAGCAGTAGAAGTTGGGTTTGTTGTTGGGATAACAGCAGCGATAAGACCGATAGGCTCGTAAATTCTCATTGTGCCGTAAGCCTTGTTCTCCTCAAAAACACCACAAGTCTGAACATTCTTGTACTTATTGTAGATGTGCTCAGCAGCATAGTTGTTCTTGATAACCTTGTCTTCAACGATACCCATGCCTGTTTCCTCAACAGCCATCTTTGCAAGTGGGATTCTTGCCTTGTTAGCAGCGATAGCGGCAGCCTTGAAGATCTTGTCTACCTGCTCCTGTGTGTAGGTAGCGAAGATTGCCTGCGCAGCTCTTACTTCAGCGATCTTAGCAGTCAGAGCTTCCTCTGTATCGACGATGCCGACTGTTTTAGCTTCACTCTTTGCCATAAAATAAACCTCCAATAAATTAATTATTGTTTTTACTCTTGATAACCCCCGCTCGGGTTTATCTTAGTTATATTATATACGATTGTTATTTTTTTGTCAATCTTATAAAGTTACAGCTTTTTTGATATTTTACGTCGCTTTATTATGCAATATACATAAATATTGAACATTGTTTTATGATAGATTAACAATTCATGACCGTCAAACTGCACAATAGAAATCAGATTGATAAAAATTTATCATATATGCTGCCTGAAAAAAGATTAATAAATATAAGATAAAAACTAAACAAAAATAAAACAGTTGTGAAAATAACGAAAAAGTGCTTGACATTTAGAAAATCTGTAGTATAATATAGACATAACAGAGATACGTAGAAAGCACGGAGATGTAAAGGTAATTTTACACAATAAGGCTGTTGAAAAATCGATGTATACTCTGAAGCTAGACTTAATACCATATTTTAAAATAAAAGGAGATATGACTTATGAAACTTGATAACTTTGTAGCATCCAGCGACATCTATGATGTTTATGAATCTGATGGAATGGCAGTCAGGATCTATAAGAAGCCTGAATACAAGGAAAAGTGTCTGTATGCAGCTCTTACACACGCAAGAGTTGAAACAACACTTGGCAATTCCTTTATAAAGATGCCTGTTCTTCACGAGGTTTCCGTTATCGATGGCAAATGGGCTATTACAATGGACTTTATAAAGGGTAAGACTCTTCAGCAGCTTATGGACGAAAATCCAGACAAGAAAGACACATATCTTAACCAGTTTATCGACATTCAGTGCGAGATACACGCTCAGTATATGCCACTTCTTTCAAAGCTGAAAGATAAGATGGCAAGACAGATCAAGACTCTTGGTCAGATCGACGAGATAAAGAAGTATGAGCTTCTCACAAGACTTGATTCAATGCCAAAGCACATCAAGCTTTGCCATGGTAACTTTGAGCCAAAGAACGTTATCATCAATGACGAAGGTACTTATGTTATCAATTGGGGTTCTGCTAGACAAGGTAATGCGTCTGCTGACGTTGCAAGAACATACCTGCTGTTCTGCCTTAACAATCCTGATCTTGCTGAGGCTTATCTTGATAAGTATTGCGTAAAGAGCGGAACATCTAAGCAGTATGTACAGGCTTGGTTGCCGATTGTTGCAGCAGCACAGCTCATTAAGGGCAAGCCGGAAGAGAAGGATCTGCTCATGAAGTGGATCGACGTTGTAGATTACGATTAGTCTTTTTGTCAGGTTGTAACAAATTTGTAACCTCTTATTGTGCAAATAGCTAAAAAATGATTTATCCCGATTATGAGTTTCGTCATAATCGGGATATTTTGTTACAATTCTTTATAATCTCTTTACAGAGTAATTTTCATGTGATATAATGTGAAACTGTTGAAATATGACATAATGATTTAGGACTACAGAGGTTATTCGGAGGATCAATATGAAAAAGCTAATGATAGCTGTTGCTATAGTTTGCACTATGTTTGCTTTCCCGGCTTGTGGAAAAAATGCCGATAATAAAACAGAAAATAATGTTAATCTTACAAATAATGACGTAACGACAGCTCAGACAGAGGTTACTGATGAAGTGCCAGACGAAACTACTTCACTCCCTGACAGAAGCACTCTTGAAAAGATACCAGATGAGGCTGTTGATTCGTTTAATCAGGTCGTAGATGTCTGCAAGGAGATATATCCTTTGGCTGAAAAAACAAAAAGGCTTTATGGCTATACAGGCACTAAGACTGTGAACAAAAAGAATTGTTACATTTTTGTTATATATGATAAAAATGACGATGTGTTGACAAAGGTGGCAACTGTCGCTGCCGAGGTCGCATCAGATAAGCTTTACGTTCTTGATGATGAAACAGGAAGTGCTGAAAAAATCAATACCGAGGATGTTAAAACTCAATCTACAGAGTCATGGGCAGATCAAGTAACTGAGTCTTTTGCTGAATACTATCAGAGCAAAGAGGTTAACGACCATCTTGCTGCAGTTGTTGAAACAGCCGCGATTAAAACAGTTCGCTAATACTTTATATAAAAAAATCACACCAGAGAATTTTCTGGTGTGATTTTTTTATTCGATCTCTTCATTGTTGTCCGTATCAGTGCTTGTGATGATATTTGTTGCATATGTAAGTGTAAGCAGGCTGTCACCTAAATGGACATTTTCCACAACTATGTTTTCATAGTCGATGCTAAGATCATAATGTGAAAAATTCCAGAACGCTTTCAGACCAAGATTTACAAGCTGGTCTGCAATAGCCTGAGTGTTTGCCTTCGGTATACAAAGCACAGCTACAACAGGGGAGTTTGCTTCGCAAAAGCTTTCTATTTCATTAGTGTGACGAATCGGTATGTTTCCTACCACTTCACCAGTGAGCTTAGGGTTTATATCAAATATGCCTATGAGATTGCAACCCCTTGTTTCAAAGTTAATATGTGTGGCGATAGCTTTACCAAGGTTTCCTGCACCGATAAGTATGGTCTTGAAATGCTTGTCTACTCCGAGTATCTTGCCTATTTCCATTCTAAGCTCGTCAACGTGATAGCCATATCCCTGCTGACCAAATCCGCCAAAGCAGTTAAGATCTTGCCTTATTTGTGAAGCCGTGAGCTTCATTCTCTCAGAAAGCTCCCTTGAAGATATTCTTTCAAGTCCCTCTTTTTGAAGCTCACCTAAAAATCTATAATAACGTGGCAGTCGTTTTATTACTGATGCGGATATCGAACCGTCTTTAGACATATATTTACACTTTCCTTTACTAATAAACATGATTGATAAATAAATAACAATATCACATAATATAATAGCACTAATCTTTTCTTTTGTCAAGGACTTGTAAACTCTCTGCGGTCTAAAAAAGCAGCCTCGTTTTACAGAAGCTGCCTTATGTACATTAATTTTATTCTAGATCTTTTTTCTTTACAGAAGCAACACAGAAGTCGATGCGTTCTTCATCATCTTCTTCATTTCCTGAACCTGTGAGAGGAACTCCTTTTGTTGGATCGATCCCGTCAACGGATGTAACAAGTCCTGTACCCTCGCCAATAGAAGCACCTGGTACTCTGAACTTTGTAATGTCGATAGGCTCGATAGAGGTCTCAACAGGCTTTTCAAGCTGTGGTATCCACTCGTATGGTACACGATAAGCCCTGTAGATCATGTTGCTTTTGAATGTTTCAGCAAAATTCTTGAAATAAGGGTTTACAAATTCCCAAACTATTTCATGGTCAGGTGTGACCTCAAGAAGATGTCCATCTGAACCTTCCGTAATAAGAGTGTTTCCGTTCGGAAGTCGCTGTGCAGAGCTGATGTATGAGCTATAGAACTTAGAAGCGTCAGTAAAAAGCAGATTTCCTGCTTCAAGGGGAGTGTACTGCCATGTTATTTCAAGTGTAACAGGATTGAATTGAAGTACTCTTGAGTAATCTCTGTGTGCATTGTTCACGCCTGTGAGGGAAGCAGGGTTAGGTGTGCCGTAGCCACCCTCGCCACCGTTATCGAATACCAACAGGTCGCCCTCTCCAGGAAGTCCCTTTGGTATCATGTGCAGGTGGTGCTGACCAATTATCCAGCCAAGCTTCTTTGTGGCTTCGCTTTCGTTGAAGTTAGGACCTACACGCCATACTATCTTACCTGTTGATTTCTCGATAATTCCGAGTATGTTTGAGTTTCTTGCATCAAATATGATATTGTCCGGGTGGAAGCGTTTGTCGCCTGCGTCATACCACTTATTTTCGCCAAGGGTAGAGAAGTTGTTTATGTGCATCCAATCTCCACCTGCCTCACCGTGAAGACCGGGGTTTCTGAACAATGCGTTCTTTGCGGCCTCATCAAAGCCAAGCTCATCAAAGTGGTCGCTTGCACGCCAGCTCCAAATTATATTGCCTTCCCAATCCACTTCGATGATCTTATCATCGATAAGTCTTTTGTCTGAAATATCGTGGTTGTAAAGGTTCTCGTGAGTAAGGATAAGTGTATTGCCACTGTCTGTCTTTGGCTCACCATTTGGATAATAGTAACCCACAGTGCTGCCCTCACGCTGAAAATCATGGTGCTGTCTAGCCATATAGACCGGTTCTTTACCCGGGTCGGCAACAAGTTCAGTTTTGTCGAATTTCCATACGATATGACCGTCCCAGTCTACCTGAACAAGATCAAGTTGATCCTGATATGCATATTTACCTCCTCTTGCTCCTGTTGTGCCCATTACATATCCGCCTGGGAGTATTTTGTTAGGAAATCCTCCCAGTCCAGCCCAAAGCTTTACTTCATTGCCATTCATATCTATGAGCAGAGCACCTTTAGCGGACGGGAAGATCGTATAGCCGCTGTAGGCTTTTTCTTTGTTGTATATTGTAACTCCTGTTGGATAAATGCTTGGATAACCCATGTCTGATTCCTCCTTGTTTATTTGTCTGCTTTTGTCAGGTCTGCCGTAACGTTATCTGGAAATGCTTTTTTTGCTGCATCTGGATAATAAAATTCCCTTATGTTGTAACTGTTTGAATATTTACCATTCTCATACGCCCACTTATTTATTTCATCAAGATGAGATGCAGCTTCCTCAGAAAGTCCCAGTTTAATACTGTACTGTTCCCAGTTTGTTTTGAAGTCATCTGGTTCGATTCCATATTTCTTTGATATTTTTTCAGCCGACTCATCTAAGTTGTCATTTATGTATTTAACGCTTTCATCAAGTGCTTTAAGATAGTTCGTAAGAGTTTCAGTATTGTTCTTTGCAAAGTCGCTTGATGTTATAAGATAAGCAGATACGTTTATCCCTATATCTTTTGCAGATGCGACCTGAGTCCAGCCCTCTGCTTCATATTTTTTTATAGCTGAGCCTGTAACGATAGCGGCTGATGCCTCACCGTTATGTGCAACTGCTATCTGAGTTGATATGGAATCTGTGTTTACGTTTTTCTGCTTTGACGGGTCAAGTCCTAAATAAGTCTGAGCCTGCCAGTTGAAGTATTCTGAAACTGTCCCAATAGAAGTTATCCATCCTTCACTTTCATCTAAAGCATCAAGATCATCTTTGTATTTTGGTGCAACAAAAAGACCGCCGTTATATGAAACGCTAGAACTTAGATCTGAAAAAATCACAAGATTAGTGTTATCGAGAGTATTTCCAATTCTGTTTACAGCAGCAAAATCTGCAAGCAGTCCTGTATCTGATGTGCCTGTTGCAATAGCGTCAACTGTGTTAATGCCGGCAGCGTATTCTGATGTTTCGAGAGATATACCGTATTTCTCAAATATTCCTTGCTCCATACCGATATAGTCGGCGTACTGATCTGGCTGACCTGTCATGTTCGCAACTCTCAAAACGCTAAGCTCTTTACCGTCTTTGGTAACCTTCTTTGCGGTTTTTCTGCTTGATGAACTACCGCATGATGCAAGAAGAGTTGCTGTCAATGCTGTCGATGCTAATATTGCGATTATCTTTTTTATGTTCATTTTTAAATCTCTCCTGTTAAATTAATTATTTTACGTCAAAGTGTTTAAGTTTTTTCTTGCCAATAAACTGAAGGATCCTGTCAGCAGCAAAGCCAATCACAGCAAGTGTGACGATTCCTGCAAAAGCCCAGCTTGTTTTGTAATAAAGCTTCGAGCTGTTTATAAGATAACCAAGGCCATCACTGCCGACCAGCATTTCAGCTGCCACAACACAGATGATAGCTGAGCTAAGTCCTAGTCTTATTCCAGTGTAGATATTAGATACCGCTGATGGTACAACTACCGTGAAAAAAACTCTTGCTTTTTTTGCCCCCATGCAGGAAGCTGCTTCCACGAGCTGCTTATCAGTTGAAGCCACACCCGCTATAGTGTTTACGAACATGGGAAAGAATGATGCGTAGAAAATAAGTGCTACTTTTGATTCTTCGCCCACTCCGAACCACATTAGAAAGAGTGTCGTCAATGCAATAGCAGGCACAAATCTGAAAAAGCTAAGTATAGGTTCAACGAGCCAGCGTACAGGTCTGAAATTTCCTACAATAAGACCCATAGGAACAGCAAAAATTATTGAAAGTAGCCAGCCTTTTATTACTCTTCCGACGCTTGCAACAATGTCACTCCAAAGAGTTCCGTCTTTGATAAGTTCCTTCATGCTGTCGATCGTTTCCTTTGGGCTTGGAAGAAAATATTCATCATATTTCAAAGATCCTATTCCCCAAAGGACAATTATTGCTACCCATGATATGATGCCACATTTTAGTATCTTCTTTATAGCAGAGGACTTTGTTTTATTATTTTCCATCTTTAATGTCCTCCTTATTAAATATAGTACAGCTCTGAGTCATCAAGAGCTTTGTTTACGAGAATATTTGTAGTGTTTTCATCAATAGTGTAAAGCTTCTTGATAAGTACTTTTACCTTATCACCTTTTTTCAAGCGGGAAGCGTTCAGCGGATATCTGCCTGTTACTGAGATACCGTCTATGGAAGCTTTAACCTCAAAGGCGTTTCCTCTGAATGAAACTTCTTCCACAACGGCATCCTCCATTGAGCTTTCAAACTGGTGATACTCGCTGTCTTCAAATTTGTTTATCTCGATAAACTCAGGTCTGATTATAGCTGAAGTCTTGCCCTCTGTTGTTTCAAAGCCTTTGAGCTTGCTGTAGTCCTCGATAACTGCGGACTGACCGATAAACTGAGCAACAAAAGGAGTTTTAGGTTCAAGGTATATCTCAACTGGATTGCCTATCTGCTCGACTCTGCCTTTGTTTGTGATAACAATTTCGTCTGCGACCTCTATTGCTTCGTCCTGATCGTGTGTAACGAAAATGCTTGTTATGCCTATTTTATCAATAGTATCACGAAGCCATGTTCTCAGTTCTTTTCTTACCTTTGCATCGATAGCTGCAAAAGGTTCGTCAAGTAGAAGTAGTTCAGGCTGAGGTGCTAGTGCTCTTGCAAGAGCGATACGCTGCCTTTGACCTCCGCTAAGCTGGTCAGGATAACGCTTGCCAACGTCAGGCAAGCCAACAAGTTCAAGAAGCTCAGCCACACGTTGTTTGATAAACTTCTTATCTTTTTTCTGAACCTTCAGACCATAAGCTATATTATCGTAAACTGTCATAAAAGGGAAGAGCGCATAGCTTTGAAAAACAAATCCGATACCTCTTTCATTTGATGGAAGTTTGTTGACATTTTTACCATCTATAATAATATCGCCGCTATCCTGTTTTTCCAAACCTGCAAGCATACGCAGGATAGTTGTTTTACCGCTGCCGCTCGGTCCAAGCAGACCGATAAGCTTTCCCTTTTCAATACCAAAACTTACGTTATCCGAAGCTTTAAAATCGCCAAAGCTTTTATTAATGTTTTTTAATTCTATATACATAGCTGACAACTCCAATTAAGATATACTGCTGTAATAGTTCCAGTGTCAACATCGCTGCATTCGCTTATTGATCTTTGACAATTTAAGCTCCTCACTTTCAATTCATATCAAGTCGATATGATTAGTATGTTTTTATTATACATGATTTTATGGAAATGTCAATAGTTATGAATGATTTTCGTGAAATCATACATATATGATAGGAATACTTTATTATTGTTGTACATTTTATTCATAACTAACATATATGAGAAATATGATATACAGAAATGTTTGATAATACTCTTGACAAAGTGCGTAAATAGTGATATAATCACTATATTCATAGTAAGGCTATATGAATAATATAATATATATTGGAGGAAATAAAAAAATGCTTACAGAACTGACAAACCAGAATTACAACGAGATGATATCAGCAGACAAACCGCTTGTTATAGAATTTTACTCACCTACCTGTGTTCACTGTAAAAGAACAGAGGCAGGGCTTAACGAAGCTGCAGAAGAGCTTGGAAAAACCGCTATCATAGCTAAGTGTGATATCACCTCTCAGCCAGATCTTGCGAAGAGATATGACGTTACAGCACTGCCAACACTCCTTTTTATAAAGAACGGTGATATCAAAAACAAGCTTGAGGGTTTTACACACAAGCTGATAATTCTTGACAATATTAAGAGATTATAAAAAAACCAGTCCGATGTTTTGAGCATCGGGCATTTTTTTTGAGCAAAAAGTCTTGACAAAGTAGGGAGTTTATGATAAAATAATAATGTTGTTTTGTATGCGGGTGTGGCGGAATTGGCAGACGCGATAGATTTAGGTTCTATTGGCAACACCGTGCAGGTTCAAGTCCTGTCACCCGCACCATACTTGTGCAATAAAATAGATGCACACCTCGAAAAGCTCGTATTTACGAGCTTTTTTTGCGTTTTGAGGGTAAAAATTTCAGGTGTAAAACCGTGGATGCTTTTCGCCAGTTTTCACAAAAAAAGGGAGTCGAACCCTACACAACAAAAAATATCGAACATATGGATGATATCGGCACTGTGCATTGCGTCTTTGATAACGGCAGAACGCTCGGAGTTATCCCTGGTGTGGACGATTTCCATATCGTAAGAGAAGATAGTGAGCCAACAGAAGATGAAGAAATGAATATATCAATGTGACGGTCAAGTTTTGAAAAAAGCTTGACCGTTTTTGTGTTTGAAAAATCGGAAAGGAGATGATCGCTCAGAAGAATATATCAAAAATTCCCTTGAAATTGCCGTATATTTGTGGTACAATTAAAGAACAAGTTAAAAATATTTATGATACCAAGGAAATTCTTGTAGGTTCCGTAAACTGTATATCTACTGATAATCAAAATATTTCTGCACAGTCACTTCTGACAGCGTATGAAAAAATGCCGCTTACCGACGAGGAGCAGGCAAAGGTAAACAAAAGCAACGTCTACAACGATAAGTATATAGGTAACTTCCTCAGCCTTATCGGAACGACGTATTTCAGGAGCAGTATGGGAGTTAAATAATAAGGTTATTGCGTCAAGCGAACTTTATCAGAGATATCTCTTAAAGCAATACGCTAAAGAAGAGGTTGCAAAGGTATGCGGATATGAGGTTTCCAAAAAGATATCTCCTGAGTTGCTTGACTCAATATTCAAATCCGGTCAAGCTTCTGATATTGTTGCTATTCTTTCTAAGTATGATGATGAAGCAATTGTTGCGATAAATAAGATTTTGGATAAAGACGCTGTTGCAACTTTGATAAGAGACTATGGTGATGATGGCGTTAAAGTTGCTGTTAAGGGCGGCGATTATCTTGTCAAGGCAATTAATAACCTTGATGACGACGCAGCGGAATTGTTTGTAAAAACTGTTTCAAAGCAAAGTGATGAATTCTTTGATATTGTAAAAAATTGTGATGATTGCATTGATGATGTAATAAAACATACTATTGCAGATGGCGATAAATTTCCAGACGTTCTTTTGAATGCTAACCAAAAAGGTGGTATATTACGAGTAAATGATGTTGTTAAAGGAGCTAATTCTGCGGAAGATATTCTTTCAACAGGAAGAAAAATTACTGAAGGAACTGATGAGTGGAAGAAAGTTAGCATGTATTATGAAGAACAAGTTGATATAATAAGGAATAAAAATAAGGGAGTACACGCTCTTGGTCAAAATGTTTCTTATACTGAATTAAATATAAATGGGTCAAAAAATAGTATTCAAGCAACTAGCGGTTCAAAACAAATTGATGGATTTGCAGATTTAGTAGGAAACAAAGATAATACAATAGATCCACAACGCTTTTTTGAAACAAAATATATTGATAGAGCTGGAAATATCGGTGAGGGCTGGAACAGAGCTATTGATACCGAAGCTAAAACTTTGGAACAAATCGTCAGAGATTTAGGCTCTGTAAAAGATGCTGATGGAACGATTCTTTGGTCTAAAGTTTCTTCAACCGGAGCTATCAATATATTTACTGAACTTGCACCTTGCTCAAGCTGCCGAAGCGTTATTGAACAATTCAATAGAGCATACCCCGGAATAGTTGTTAATGTGTATTGGAAATAATAGAAAGGATAACACTTATGAATGATTACTTGGAGCCATATGAAGATATGTCTGCTTATTCTTTTGCAGTTGCGGAGGAATTTGTTGAACCGATAACAAATGCACTTTGTAAAACTATGGGTTTTGTTTTTGACAGAAAAGAAAATCTAAAAGTTTTTCCTAACAGTAGTTTTAAGGGCAACGAGGTGTTTTGCTTTTACAAAAGCAAAAATGATGAACGTGCTTTTATGATTGCTGTCCAAGGAAACAGTGTATACTGGGGAATTTCAATAAAATGCAAAGCAGAAGATAAGTTATTATTTTACAATACAATAAAAAAATATCTTGAAGATAACAGCGACTATACCGGCATACCGTTTTTGCAGATTGATGAATTTGAAGATCAACTCAGAAAGAACTACTCAAAAATACAGCAAAATCTTTTTGAGAATGATTTAAGGGACGCCGGACTAATATGATCATTTTGTAGATCAGGACATACATAACAAAACAAACCATACCGGCGGTCGCAAGATTTGGGGCGGCGATTATCTTGTCAAGGCAATTAATAACCTTGATGACGACGCAGCGGAATTGTTTGTAAAAACTGCTTCTAAACAAGGAGATAGTTTTTATGATTATTTAAAATCTTTAGATGAAAGCTATTTAAACGAGCTTGTTTCAAGTTCTAAGGCTGACATAGATAAAATCAGCAAATGGGATTATCAGCCTGATTACGAATTGTATGTAAGACATAAATCTGTTTATGATAATCCGAAATATTTTGAACAAGAAAAAGGTATTACTATTTATCCGGGAACAAACGGAGATACAAATATTAATGGCTTTGTTGATGGAATATTTGAAACGAAAACATTAGAGCCTGGTATGATTATAGACAGATATGGCAGCAATGGAACTGGTAAATACTTTTCACCGTTGGGAACACCATATAGTGAAAGAGCATTGCCTCCATATATGAAAAATGAACCATATACAAAGTATAAGGTTTTAGTATCTTTTGAAGTGAAATCTGGAGAAATAGTGCCATGGTTTGACGAAGTTGGTGGAGGAACACAATATCTATCAACTTATTCAGTTGATGAATTTAAAAAGTTTGGCTATATCGTTGAAGTTGAATAGAGAATAGGATTAAATGATGAATATTAATGAAGTTAGAAAGCTTATTTATAAACACGGAGAGAAGATTGGTTTGCCATATGATTCCAAATTGTATCCGATTTTCTCTTCGACGGGGAATGTTTTTAGCGATGGGGGGACAATATATATTTCAAATAATGAATATCATTATGTTATAATGGAGAGGGGCAAAGAAAATAAACATTATCGAAGCTTGGATATTAATGATATATTATATCCATTATTTGAAGGTATAACATTTTCATTAGCGTCGAAATATGAATTAAAGAACAGAAACGAAAAGGAAGATCCTAGAAAATTGCTGTGGAGTAAGCAGCTTGAGTTATTAGGAAAAATTGATCCGTTTTTTAAAGAAAGGTGTCAAAAAGAAATCGACAGCATTTTGAAAATTGCACCTTATAAAAAGTGTAATTGACAAAAAATAGATGTATACGGGGGTTCAAGCGGGTAAAACAATTCGTTTTTCTCATGACCCAACCGATATAAATTTCAAAGGAAAATCATTGTGGAATGAATGGGAATATTTAAAAAATAAATATGGGTATAAAAAATTATTCTCAGAAGGAGATTTTTGGTATGCAACCTACTAACTATGAATTCCTAGATAAAATTGCAGATGTATTTTTATCCCAAAGAGCATGTGGCAATAACAATGAATTAATAGATACAGTTTCTTTTTATGACAATAAAATGTCTTCAATTGTTTATGATTATTATCCATTTGAGGTTGAAATTAGAGATAACAACTTATATTTTTTTATCATAACAAATCGCAGTGAAAAGAAAAAGCTATTTTCGTCATCGCTTAATACCGACTTTGATAAGCTTTGTGACAGTTTGATAAAATGTATAACGACAGATGTAAAAAAGCAAATTCCCAAGAAATTTTTAAAAGCAAAGGGGTTTTTATAATGAATGAAAATCAAGCAGAAATAAAAGCCCAAGCTGTTGAAACTGAAATGAAAAAATATTTTGGTAGTTTAGTTTCGGATTTTAATTTGATAGACGCTTTTTACGGCAATGGACATGAAGAATTTAGTCTGGGATTCAAGTATTGTGACTATTTTGATATGCGCTTTAATTATGGTCAAGGTGCTTGCGGATGCTGCATATGTTATGATTGGGGTGATAATAATGAGGCTATACTTATTAAAACCTCAATTGATGGTTGGTGGGAAAAAATTTCAATTCAATGGAAAAAATATTTTCATGAACTTAAAAAAGAACTGGATTTGCGTATTCCCGATGATTATTTAAAAGAATTTTATATAAATCCTAATACCGAAACAAATGTAGTGTGAACTAATGCGAATGCTACGGAACATATGGGGAAGTATGTTGGTCGATTTGGTGAAACAAGTTTTTCAATTGATTTAAGAAGTCAATTGATGTTAGAAAGTTATGTATCTGCTTTAGATCAAGCAATGGGAGAACTTGCAAGCAAACCTTTAGGCAGATATGAAGATCTTAACTTTGGCGGTTGGGTGTTCGGAATTGACACTAAAGAAGGAGTAGTTTTCCATGCATTTTATGAAGGATAGGTAATCATATGAAAATTAAATATATTTCAGATGATTATGAATTATATCTTATACAACAACGATATAGTTTTCAATATGATTTGATTATTGACTGTATAAGTAAAAAAGATAATTTCACAATGTATAAAGTTCAGAAAACATGTCGAAGTGATCCTAGTGATATTATTTATCATGCCTTTTACTATGATCATCAAAGAAAGCATACACCATTAGATATAGCAGTAAACAGTAGAACTAATATTATTGAATATATATCATTTTTTGTTTCTGATTCAATGAAGATAAACAGTAATCAGTTTGATTCATTATTTATTGATAAAAATGAATACTGCTTATTTAGTATGATTGAATGCAATGATACTCATAGGTATTTTAAAATTGAAAATGAAAAGGATAATTTTGTTTATTTTTATGAAAATAATTCTATTTTCTACCTAAACAATAGACATCCTTGTAGCCTGAATATGTATTGCATTTGTGATTTTTGTTGGCTGTTGATCGGTGAAGATGATGAAATTTATGGAGTTAAAGTGAAACTGTAAATTTTTGCTCTCACAACTTCGATAATTTATCATGCTGTTGATTTTTGGCTGGATAGTTTAAAGTTATACAGATTAGTGATGGACGGCAACACTGCTGCGGCAGAACAACTTGCTGCACGAACTAAAATGGACTGCATAACGCATACAATTTTTCTTGCTGGCGGAGCATTTTTAGAGCCGATAGCTAACGTATTCATGCGAATGTATCATAGTTATTTTATTTCTTGATTTTTTTAGCTTAATGATATTGGGAGGGCATTGAGTTTATCTTAGTGTCCTGCTCGCTTTTCAATGCAAAAAAATATCCCCTCCAAAGCATTTGCCTTGAAGGGGATTAACTATATGCGTTTTACTGTGGCTTCTTAACGTCTGTCATGACTTCTTTAAGTCCTGTTGCAAGACCTGCAATGCCCTGTATCTCACTTGGTATAATGATCTTTGTAGCCTTGCCATCTGCTGCCTTAGCAAATGCTTCAAGGCTCTTGAGCTGGATTACCTGCTCGTTAGGGTTAGCAGCATTCAGCTTGACGATACTCTCGGCAATCGCCTTCTGTACCATGTCGATAGCCTGCGCTTCACCTTCTGCCTCAAGTATCTTCTGCTCCTTGACAGCGTCTGCACGAAGTATCATAGACTGCTTCTCAGCTTCGGCTGCAAGTATCTGTGACTCCTTGTCTGCCTGTGCTCTGAGTATCTTAGATTCTTTCTCACCCTCTGCAACAAGCACCTGAGATTTCTTCTCAGCCTCTGCCTGAATGACTTTTTCACGTCTTTCACGGTCAGCTTTCATCTGCTTTTCCATTGCGTCCTGAATTTCTCTTGGCGGAAGAATATTCTTAAGCTCAACTCTCTGCACCTTGATGCCCCACCTATCTGTGGCTTCATCAAGAATTGCTGTGATCCTTGTGTTGATAATGTCACGGGAAGTGAGTGTAGCCTCAAGATCAAGATCACCAACAATGTTTCTGAGTGTTGTTGCCGTCAGATTTTCAATAGCTGAGATAGGTCTCTCAACGCCGTATGTGAACTGCATTGCGTTTGTTATCTGGAAGAACACAACAGTGTCTATCTGCATTGTTACGTTATCCTTTGTGATAACTGACTGTGGCTTGAAGTCAACTACCTGCTCTTTGATAGATACTCTCTTTGCAACTCGGTCGATAAAAGGTACTTTTACGTGAAGTCCCGTTCCCCATGCCGCATGAAAAGCTCCAAGTCTTTCAACTACAAATACATATGCCTGCGGTACTATCTTGATGTTGCTGATAACAATGATTATAAGCAATACGATGATAGCAAGTACGATATAAATTCCAGGTTCCATTATATGCCTCCTAAAAATAAGTTTATGTAAGCTGTTACTTTTCTTCTGAAACTATCAGCTTTGCACCGTCAATACGCACTACCTTCACTGGTGTGCCTTCTGAGATCTTTGAGCCATCCTCAGTTCTTGCTGCCCAATCTGTGCCCTCAAGAGTGACCCTGCCTTTGTTCACAGAGTTATCTATAGGCTCAATAACTATTGCAGTTTTACCCACATCAAGCTCGTAATTTGTTGCAACTGTCTTGTTCTGGAGCTTCTTGACCACAGGTCTTGTAAGCAAAAGAAGTATGATCGAGCTTACGACGAATACGATGCACTGTGTAAGGAAAGAAAGCTTAGCTATGGCACAAAACATCGCAATAAGCGCTGCTATAGCAAGCCATATAGACACAAGTGCCGTTCCTGTTGCGACCTCGCATACAACAAAGAACACGAAAGCTAAAGCCCAGAAAACTATTTTGAGTGTAGCCATTGTCATATGATCCCCCCTGTTCCTCTCATTTATTTAAGATTTATTATAACATATTATTTTAAAATTTACAATAGCTAAGACACAATATTTTTGCTTTTTTAACTTTAATCTTCAATGATTTTACATTGACCGTACCATATTTTATTAGCTGTACTCTAATATATACATGTTGACGCTGCTACATAAAGAAAAAAAGTACTTCTAAAAGATAGTTATATAAAAAATTTACAGTAAAAGCGGTAACCCGCTGGAGGAAACCGCTTTTACTATTTGTGTAATTATACGTTGTCGCTGAAATAAACATCATACCAAACAAGGAATGAGAACACTGTCCAAATCTTTCTTGAATAGTCATATTTGCCTGCACGGTGATCGTCAAGAAGCTGTACAAGCTTATCTGTGTGGAAGAACTGTGCCGACTGAGGAGAAGTAAACTTATCCTTTACTATATTATAATACTTATCTTCTTTCAGCCATACCCTGATAGGAACAGGGAAGCCGAGCTTCTTTTTCTTAGCTGTCTGTGGAGGGCAAGCCTGAAGTGCAGCAAGACGCATTGCATACTTCGTTTCAGTTTCAGTAACTCTGTCTTTTACAGGTATCTGCTCTGCAAGCTCCATTACCTTTCTGTCAAGGAACGGTACACGAAGCTCAAGAGAGTGAGCCATGCTCATTTTGTCAGCTTTAAGAAGAATATCACCTGTCATCCAAAGGTGCAGGTCAATGTACTGCATCTGTGTTACCTGATCCTGATCTCTTACCTTATCGTAGAACGGCTTTGTGATAGCCATAGCGTCAGGAGCGTTTGTTTTTATGCTCAGAATGTCCTTGCGCTCTTTCTCAGAGAAGATGTATGCGTTACCAATAAATCTCTCGTCAAGGTCCTTAGAGCCTCTTATAAGATAGTTTATGCCGTGCTTGTGAGGCAGTTTCTCAGCAACTGCACCAACAACCTTTCTGATAGGTCTTGGTATCTTGAAGTAGCTTGCCATATCAGCAGGGTTGTGATAGATGTTGTATCCGCCGAATATCTCGTCTGCACCCTCGCCTGAAAGCACTGCCTTGACCTTTTCAGAAGCTATTTGACATACGAAGAACAGAGCCACAGCCGCAGGGTCTGCGAGAGGTTCGTCCATGTGATACTGTATCTTTGAAAGGCTGTTCCAGTATTCCTCAGGAGAAATGACCTTGGAGAAGTTCTCCTTATTGATATACTTTGAAAATTCCTTAGCATAACCTATCTCGTTGTACTTTTCGTCCTCGCCAAAGCCTACAGTAAAGGTCTTGTCAACGTTGGCAACAGCGGCAACATAGCTTGAGTCAACACCACTTGAAAGGAAAGAACCTACCTCAACATCAGCGAATTTGTGTACCTCAACAGAGTTCTTGAAAGTGTCGGATATCCTATTCACCCAATCTTCAAGAGCAGGGCCATTGTCAGCGTGGAATTTAACTTCCCAATATCTTCTTACGTTCATCTCGCCGTTCTTGTATGTAAAGCAGTGAGCGGCAGGGAGCTTGTAAACATTTTTGAAGAAAGTTTCTGTTGTAGGAGAATACTGGAATGTGAGATAAGTTTCAAGAACGTCTGTGTTAAGCTCCTTCTTAAAATGAGGGTGGTCAAGAAAACTCTTTATCTCAGAACCCCACATAAGAGTTTCGCCCATTTTTGCGTAGTAAAGAGGCTTGATACCGAAGAAATCTCTTGCACCGAAAACCTCGTTTGTGTTCTTGTTGAAGATAACGAATGCAAACATACCTCTCAGCTTGTCGAGCATATCCTCGCCCCACTGCTCATAGCCATGGATAAGCACCTCAGAGTCGGTCTGTGTATAGAACTTGTGACCAGACGCTACAAGCTCCTCACGGAGATCCTTGTAGTTGTATATCTCACCGTTGAATGTAAGTACCAACGACTTATCTTCATTGAAGATAGGCTGGCTACCTTGATCTGAAAGGTCGATGATCGAAAGTCGGCGGAAACCCATTGCGATCTGCTCGTCAACATATTTTCCGTCAGAGTCAGGACCTCTATGTTTTATTCTATCCATCATTTTTCCAAGAACTATGGAAGCGTCATTGATTTTATTTGTAAATCCAACAAAACCGCACATATAAAAGCCTCATTTCTGTTAAATCAAATTGCCTGTATCTTAGTTAATACGGCCGCTTGTCGTCTAGTGAACGTCAAGCAATATAATATTTATTATACACTATATGCGGCTTTTTTGCAAGGGGTAAAAACAAAAATTAAACAATAAAAGAAATTGTCTTTTGTGCATTTATCACATGGCAGTGTGTATGGTATAAAAATATCTGCGATTTTGTCATTTTGGCTTGAAAAAGGCAGAGGGATATAGTATAATGGTATTAAAATCATATTTTGGAGAAGATCTTATGAACGATAACAAAAAGAAGAAAAATGGTTATAGATTGGATATTGTGTTGATAGTGAGTTTTTTTGTAATGCTGATATCTTTCTGTGCCTACATGATGAACACTACTCTCGAAGAGGTACTTGAAAATGAAACAGGCAGCTCTGTAGTCACACATGATTACACTTACGAGAGTGCTGAGAGTAGTTCAGCAGCATAGTGCAAAATTTAAAAGCCGACAAGTTAAAGTGCTTTATGTGCTTGCTGAATTTGCCTATTTACGACATTTCAGAGGCGTTGGGTAGCACTTGAAAACGCATAAGACGACAAGTTAGCTCGCTTTACAGCATCAAGAACTAAACTATATTGTATTATACATCGTAAAGTTCGATTACATTACAGCTAAAAGCATTTTACTTGACACCTAAAATCAATATCTGACGAAAATGTGGCTTTGTGCATTTAATACAAATAACAAAGTCACATTTTGTTGTATAACGCCTTGACTTTACGTCACTTATACTATATACTTGTATTAAGCACTGCTTTTTATACAATATGTTGTGATTTGCGGTGCGAGTTGTGAGAATATAAAAAATATAAGGATAAATCGGGAAAATCGGAGGCGGTATTGTGATAATCAAGATAAAAAAGCGTGACGGACGTACTGTAACTTTCAATATTGAGAAAATAGCTGGCGCTATATACAAGGCGGCTCAGTCTGTGGGCAAGGATAACTATGAGGAAGCTTTGGAGCTTTCGGGTAAAGTTGTTGATAAGCTTATGGAAAAACACCTTGATATGCCTACTGTTGAAGAGATTCAGGATTGCGTTGAGCGTGTACTTATCGAGGAGGGCATGGCTGATACTGCAAAAAGTTATATACTCTACCGCTCAAACAGAACTCGTGCAAGAGAAATGAATACCCGTCTTATGAAAGTTTATGAGGATCTTACTTTCCAATCAGCGAAAGATAACGATTTGAAGCGTGAGAATGCTAATATAGACGGCGATACCGCAATGGGTACAATGCTTAAATACGGATCTGTGGGTGCAAAGGAGTTCAATGAGATGTATGTTCTTGCTCCTGAGCATTCAAAGGCTCATCAGGAGGGCGATATCCACATTCATGACCTTGATTTTTATACACTGACCACCACTTGCACTCAGATAGACCTTACAAAGCTTTTTGATAAGGGTTTTTCTACAGGTCATGGCTTTTTGCGTACACCAAATGATATACAAAGCTATGCGGCGCTTGCTTGTATTGCTATCCAATCCAATCAGAACGACCAGCATGGTGGTCAATCTCTTCCGAAGTTCGATTATGATATGGCTGAAGGCGTAAGAAAGACATTCAGACACCGCTATCGTGACAATATCGGCAGGGGTCTTGCTCTCCTTGGTGAAGTTTCTGATGCTCAGAGCATTGCAAAGAAAATAACTGAAATGCTTGATGAGCAGGGTTTAAAGATTACTCTCGCCAATGATAACGGCTATCAAGAGGCTGAAGCACAGTTTCTTGTGAATTTTGTTGACGCACCTATAGTGAAGAAGATACAGAGTTTTGCATATAAAAACTCTTTGAAAGAAACTGACAGAGCCACATATCAGGCAATGGAAGCGCTTATCCATAATCTTAATACCATGAACTCCCGTGCAGGCGCTCAAACGCCTTTCAGCTCCATAAATTATGGTACTGATACTTCTATCGAGGGCAGACTTGTTATAAAGAATATTCTTCTTGCAGAGGAAGCAGGACTTGGCAATGGTGAAACGCCTATTTTCCCTATACATATTTTCAAGATAAAAGAGGGCGTGAACTTTGATCCTGATGACCCGAACTATGACCTTTTCAAGCTCGCCTGCCGTGTATCAGCGAAGCGTCTTTTCCCGAATTTTTCATTTATCGACGCTCCTTTCAATCTACAGTATTACAAGGAGGGCAATCCTGACACTGAGATAGCTTACATGGGTTGCCGTACAAGAGTTATCGGTAACGCATATGACCCTACTCGTGAGATAGTGACAGGAAGAGGAAATCTCTCTTTTACTACCATTAATCTCCCTAGACTTGGCATAAAAGCACAGCGTAATATCGGTGCTTTCTTTGACAGCCTTGATGAGCTTATGGATCTTTGTATCGACCAGCTTATGCACAGATTTAAGATACAGTGTTCAAAGCGTGTGAGAAATTATCCGTTCCTCATGGGTCAGGGCATATGGCTTGATTCAGAGAAACTTACGGCTGACGATACGCTTGAAGAAGTGCTAAAGCATGGCACGCTTTCAGTGGGCTTTATCGGTCTTGCTGAGTGTCTTAAAGTGCTTACTGGCAAGCACCATGGTGAAAGTGAAGAAGCAAGAGAGCTTGGCTTGGAGATAATCTCGCGTATGAGAGCAAGAATGGACGAGGAAACAAAGCGTACTGGTCTTAACTTCTCGTTGCTTGCAACGCCTGCTGAGGGACTTTCTGGCAGATTTGTTAAAATGGATAGAGAACGTTATGGCGAGATAGCAGGAGTTACAGACAGAGAATATTATACTAATTCTTTCCATGTGCCTGTTTACTATCCGATAACAGCGTTTGAGAAACTTAAAATAGAAGCTCCTTACCATGCTCTTACAAATGCAGGCCATATAAGCTATATCGAGCTTGACGGCGATCCGCTGAACAATCTTTCTGCATTCGAGAAAGTCGTAAGATATATGAAAGAAGTTGGCATAGGCTACGGCTCAATAAACCACCCTGTTGACCGTGATCCTGTTTGCGGATATACTGGAATAATAGGTGACAAATGCCCGAAGTGTGGACGTTCTGAGGCTGAACACAGCAAGGTGATACATGAGAGGATACCTCGTGCAAAAGCCTGCTGTGAGGGTGACAATTAGCCATGGAGCTTAGGATAGCAGGCACCATCGGTGAATCTATCGTAGACGGACCGGGTTTTAGGTTTACTATTTTTACGCAGGGCTGTCCACACGGCTGTGAGGGTTGTCACAATCCGCAGACACATGATTTTAACGGTGGCATTGTCGTTGACACAGACCAGCTTTATAATGAGATAATAAAAGACCCGCTTCTTGACGGTGTGACATTCAGTGGCGGTGAGCCTTTCTGTCAATGCAAACCGTTAGCAGAACTTGCAGGAAGGATAAAAGCGTTCCATGGCTTTCCACTGAATGTGATATCATTCACGGGCTATACTTATGAATATCTAATCGCAAACGCTAACGCTGAAAACGGCTATATGGAGCTTCTTAGTCAGCTTGATTATCTTGTTGACGGACCATTTATTCTGTCGCAGCGAAGCCTTGAGTTGAAATTTATGGGCAGCAAAAATCAGCGTTTTATTGATGTACAAAGGTCCTTGAAAGAGGGCAGAGCAGTAGTCGTTGAACCATATTGAACATAAAAAAGCGAGTTTCATGATGTTGAAACTCGCTTTTATTTATACCAAAAGACCTCCGCAATCGTTAAACTACGGAGGTCAAATTAATTATTTCTCAGGCTCTATTACCTCAACATCTTTTGGGTCGAGAGTTTCTGCATTATCAGCCTCGGCTGCTCTCTTTACTGCTTCTTCCTGTGACTTTTTCAAAGCTTCCTGTATGTCCTCGCCAAGAAAAGCAGGGAGTGACATTCCTGCTTGCTTGAACAGATCGTTCAGCGGAGGAACTGACTGCATAAGTCCGCTTAGAAAGTTTGCTGTCGAGCCTTTTCCGTCTGCACCTGCGCCTGTATCCCACACGGTTATCTTGTCTATCTTAATGTTCTTGATAGCTTCTACCTGAATAGAGATAAGCTCTTCAAGCTTGTCAGCAACTATGAGTTTAACGGCTGCATTAGCGTCTCCGCCTGCTGCTTCAACAAGCTTTCTCATACCCTCTGCCTGCTTTGTGAGTATTTCCTGATTACCCTTTGCTTCAGCTTCCATTTTTGCAAAGATAGCATCGGCCTCACCCTTTGCTTTACGTCTTACTACCTCAGCCTGTGCTTCAGCTTCGATCTCGGCCTGCTGCTTTGAGATCTGAGCCTTTACGATAACATCGGCGGTCTGTGTAGCCTTTTCAAGTTCGGCTCTCGTCTGCTCGGCGGATTGCTGAGCTATGTAAGCTTCTTGCTTTGCCTTTGCTGCCTGAACAGCTTCAGCGGCTGTAGCCTGTCTGAGTGCCTCAGCCTCACGCTCACGTCTGAGAGCCTCTGACTGTGCAACCTCTATCTTGGCTTGGTTCTCACCGTCGATAGCAGAAGCGTTTGCAGCAGCAACTTGGATACGCTGGTCTTTCTGAGCGTTTGCCTGACCGATCTCACCGTCTCTGTGTTTTTCGGCAACTGACTTCTTAGCGTCATTGATAGCCTTTGCAGCAGCTTCTTTACCGAGAGCTTCCAGATATCCAGACTCATCTGTGATATCTGTTACATTTACGTTGATAAGTTTAAGACCTATCTTTTTAAGCTCTATCTCAACATTATTTGATACCGCGAGCAGAAATTTATCTCTGTCCGAGTTTATTTCCTCGATATCCATGGTGGCAATTATAAGTCTGAGCTGACCGAAAATAATATCCTTAGCAAGCTCCTGTATCTCAATGAGTTTAAGACCGAGAAGTCTTTCAGCAGCGTTCTGCATAACGCCTGGTTCTGTCGAGATACCAACAGTAAATCTTGACGGAACATCGATTCTGATGTTCTGCTTTGAAAGAGCGTTTTTTAGATCCACATTTATGGATATAGGAGTAAGATCCATATACTCATAAGATTGGATTATTGGCACGATAAATGCCGCACCGCCGTGGATACATCTTGCGCTTCTTGCTTGACCATTCTTGTCTGTTCCTACTTTACCATAGATAACAAGCACCTTATCAGACGGACATTTTCTGTAGCGTGACAGTATCGCCATAATTGCCGCAAAAAGCACAACGACTATCACGCAGATAATGATTACTGGTTCCATAATTTTTCCTCCCACACAAATAATATTATAATAACCTCAAGACGGGTCATTTCACAGAATCTTTATGTTTAGCACCCCTTTGTTCTATCAATTCTTTTATTTTTCTATTACGACAGTATCTCCTTGCAAATCGATAATACGAACCTGAGTTCCTGTCTTTATAAGCTCATCACCATTGTTTATTGCAGTGACTTCTCTTAGCTGTCCGTTTATCATAACATTCACTTTACCAAGCCCATGGTCTTTAGGTGGGCAGGGGATATAAACAGTAGCAGTTTCTCCTATAGCATTTTTATAATCAGCCGTACCGTTTTCAGCAAGTCTTGCAGAAAGTTGAACTATCTTTGCTACAAGAAGCATGGTCGCCAGACCCAGAACAAAGCCGATAACTGTAGACAGTGCTGGATAAACACCTGAGCTTACAAGAACGATAGATGACCAGCTAAACACAGTGAAAAAAGCAACTATGGTCTGAAGAGTGAACATTCTCATAGAAGCAAAATCCGCAGGGTTTCCGCCGTCTACGTTGTGGTCACAGCCGATATCATGTGTACAGTGACCAATATCCACATCTCCGTGACCGCTGATGTTAGTATCAACATCAAGATCAAGACCTGACGTGTCACTGAAATCGTGACCGCTTCCACCATCATGAAAACCGAACATAGAAAGCAAAGTCTGCACAAGCAGTATAAGCGTTGACGGAAACGCTATACAATACAACACTTTAAGTAAAAGCGACAAACCGTCCCACCATTCATTCATATAGCTTACACCTCCAATGTAAATATTATTTACGTTTATTATATACTCTTTTATCTTATTTGTCAATAGATTTTCAACAATAATTAAAATTATTTTTAGATATGGCTTAGCATAAAAAAATTGTAAATTTTTCGTTAAACACTTGAAATCTGTTTTACTATCTGTTATCATATAAGTAAATGAAATTTACAGTAAATAAAGTGAGGCGATATAATGGAGAAAAATACTCTCGGCAAGAGGATAAAAGAGGCAAGGCTTGCAAAGAAAATGACTCAAAGCGAGGTAGTGGGTGATTTTATAACCCGCAATATGCTTAGTCAGATAGAGAGCGGCTCAGCAACGCCGTCGGTAAAGACCCTTGAATACCTCTGCAAGGTGTTGGAGATAGAGCCTAATACCCTTCTGCCTGATGAAAACGACTCCAAAAACGCCCCTGACGCAGAGGGCTATATCAGTATACGGACAGAATTTATAAACAAGAACTATAAGGCTGTTATAGAGTATGACGCTGATGACGAATTTTCAGATGAGATATGTGCGCTTAAGGCGAAAGCTTGCCTTATGGAGGCTAGGGAGTATTCAGGCTCTGACAGTGCCACGGATCTTCAAAAGGCGATAGACCTTGCCAAGCAGGCTTCTGAACTTTCAAAGCGTGGTATTTTTGCAGATGAAAGCGTTAAAAGCAAGGCTGACGAGCTATTAAAAGCTAACGCTAAGCGTCTTAGCGACTATTACAGAAGTCTTTTGTAGGGTACGGTCATGGAATTTGTTATCATAGCCACAGTTGTTCTTGTGCTTGCCTTGTGTCTTGGTGCAGATTTTGTTATAGTTCCTATAATGTTCATTGTTTTTCTTGTTGTCCTGCTACTGGTTATTTTTAGTTTCTTTGTATACTCTGCTGTAAAACTTACTGGAACGAAAAGCGTGAAAGGAAAGTTTGTGCGTTTCGGCAGGGCAGAGGGCAAGAAATTTGATACAGCGTTTTACAAGGTTAGTGATAGTGAGTATCCAAACGTATTCCCATATGAGGTAGTAATGCGCTCAAAGATATACATATCCGATAAGGTCTGTAGGCTCAGATATGACGGCAAAAGAAATGAAGTTTTTGACCTGAATGCAGTTTGCTGTGTGATATTTGGACTTGTTCTTAGCAGCGTATCGGCGGTGATGATGATATTTTTTCTACTAACAGTGATAGGCGTGAATTGAATGATTTTAGGCAGTAGGTTAGCTTGCTGCCTTTTTTGTGCATTTAAAATGGCAATAGTGGGTGATTTAAAATAAAATGTTGACTTGTAGGCTTTTTAATGGTATAATATAAAAAATATGTGGAAAGGATCATATATGATGAGAGTTGAGCTTATTACCCATACACCTGAGCCTGAAAAGGTGGTTGCTACTGCTGCAAAACTTTGCTATTCAAGCAGTGATATCGCCTCGCTTAGAGAGGGTCTTACGGAAGAAAAAACAAAGAGCTTTATTGAAAGGCTCGTGTCTATTGGTCACGAAAGCCCTATGGAACACGTTTCTTTTACTTTTGGCATAGAGGGGATATCCCGTGCCTGCTCTCATCAGTTGGTAAGACACAGAATTGCGTCTTACTCTCAAAAAAGCCAGCGTTATGTAAATGAAAGCGGCTTTGAGTTTATCACGCCACCATCAATAGAGGCTGTGCCAGAAGCAAAGGCTGAATTTGACAAGCAAATGGATCAGCTACTTGAGTGTTATAATAAGATTGCCGACATACTTACAAATACACATGAAAAGGCGTTTTTAGAGCAGGGTATGTCTGAAAAGGACGCACTTAACAAGGCTAAGAAAAAAGCCTATGAGGACGCAAGATTTGTTCTTCCAAACGCTTGTGAAACAAAGATAGTTGTGACAATGAACGTCAGAACACTGTTTAATTTCTTCCAGCATAGATGCTGTAACAGAGCACAATGGGAGATAAAGGCTGTGGCTGATGAAATGCTCAGACTTTGCAAGCAGGCCGCTCCTGAGCTTTTCAAGAACGCAGGTCCATCATGTGTAATGAAAGGCAAGTGTCCGGAGGGCGCAATGAGCTGCGGAAAAATGGCTGAAGTAAAGAAAATTTACGGAGAAATGAATAATGTTGAATAGATCTGGACTTGTAGTTCTTGAGGGACTTGATGGAAGTGGAAAATCAACTCAGTTTGAAAGGCTTTCAGCTTATTTCAGTGAAAACGGTATAAAGTATAAGGCTATTAGCTTTCCTGATTATGATAATCCCTCGTCTGCTCTTGTAAAAATGTATCTTAATGGTGAGATAGGCAAAACTCCTGCTGACGTGAATGCCTATGCGGCGTCAAGCTTTTATGCTGTGGACAGATACGCTTGCTACAAGCAATTTTGGGAGCATGACTATAAAGAGGGAAGTCTTGTACTTGCAGCGAGATATGTTACTTCAAACTGCATTTATCAGATGACAAAACTGCCGAAAGAGCAGTGGGAAGATTTTATAGGCTGGCTTGAAGATTACGAGTATGACAAGCTTGGGCTTCCAAGACCTGACAAGGTGATATTCTTGGATATGCCAATAGAGATATCTCAAAAGCTGATGTCGGGAAGATACGGCGGAGATGAAAGCAAAAAGGATATCCATGAAGCAAATGTGGAGTATCTGAAAAAGTGCCGTGAAGCCGCTTTGTTTACCGCTGAGAAACAGGCTTGGGATATTGTTCCTAGCAGCGACGGCAGCGAGCCTTATACAAAAGATAAGATTTTCGGAGATGTTCTGGGGTTAATCAATAGAAAGTAATGTGTGTTTAATGTTTGATTTCAGAAAAATAAGTTTTGAGGACAAAGAATGGATAACCAAGTGTCTTGCAGTATCAGATTTCAGAGGAGCAGAATATTGCTTTGCAAATAATATGGCGTGGCAAAGACTTAATGACACTGTAATAACACATCATGGTGATTTTTATATAAGCTGTTCATTTGAGGACGGTCAGCCGTATTTTACATTTCCCGCGGGCGTTAAAATAGACGTTGAGGGCAAAGAAAAATATGTCAGGCTTTTTGATGAGCTTAAAGAATATGTTTCCGCCCAGGGAAAGCCGCTTATCGTATCTTCTGTGACAGATGATAACCTAAGCTGGATAAAAGAATATTATGGTGATAAAATCGTCTGCGAGTATGATAGGGACAGTTCAGACTATATTTACAATGCTTCCGACCTTATCGAGCTTAAAGGCAAAAAGTATCACGGCAAGCGTAACCATATAAAGCGTTTCATGGACGAGCCTTGGGAATACAGAGAGCTTACTGATAAGGAAATAGACAGCTGTATTGAATTTTCGGCTGAGTTTTATAATAAGAATGACAACGCTGACGATCCTTCGGCGGTGGTTGAGCAATATGCTATTGATCTTTTTCTTACGAATATGGATAGGCTCGGACTTAAAGGCGCTGTGCTTTACAGAAATGATAAAATGACAGGCTTTACGGTTGGTGAACAAATAAATTCGGATACCTTTGTGGTGCATATAGAAAAAGCACTCGCTGACGTTCAGGGTGCATATCCTATGCTGTGTAGTCAGTTTGCGTCGCATAACGCAAAGGGTCTCAGCTTCATCAACAGGGAAGAGGATCTAGGAATAGAGGGTCTTAGAAAGTCAAAGCTTTCTTATAATCCTGCTTTTCTTTTGAATAAAAATGTAATTACTTTCAGATGATCGAAAGGAGTCATTTGTTATGGTTTATGTATTTCTTGCCAATGGTTTTGAGGAAATGGAGGCTCTTGCCCCTGTGGATCTGCTCAGACGAGCAGGCGTTGAAGTTTTTACTGTAGGTGTAGGCTCTGATATGATAGTCAGCTCACACAACATTCCTGTCAAGACCGATACAACAGTGGATAAGATAGTTCTTAATGACGAGCTCGAAATGATAGTTCTCCCAGGTGGTATGCCGGGTACTTTAAATCTTGAAGCAAGCCATGATGTGCTTGGTGCGGTTGATTACTGTGCTGATAATAACAGATACATTGCCGCAATATGTGCCGCTCCGTCCATAATCGGTCATAAGGGTCTTCTTGACGGCAGATATGCAACTTGTTTTCCAGGCTATGAGAAAGATCTTAAAGGTGCGATACATTCTGCCAGACTTGTGGCTGTTGACGGTAAGTTCATCACTGCAAAGGGCGCTGGCTGCAGCATGAAGTTTGCACTCAAGCTTATAGAGCTTCTTGTTTCAAAAGAAAAGGCAGAAGCCCTTGAATCAGGTATGCAGAGCAAATGACAGATAAAAAAGCTTTAAGAAAGCATTTCAAAGAGATACGTCTTAGTATGTCTGCGGAAGAAAGAAAACAGGCAGATGTGGCTGTTCAGCAAGCTTTCCTTGACAGCGAGGAGTATAAAAGCTGCACAACTGTGCTTGCATATGTTTCCTCTGATATTGAAGTGTCTACGGCGGAGATAGTAAGAAAGGCGCTAAAGAGCAAGATAGTGCTATGCCCGAGATGTGAAAAAAACGGCAATATTATGTATTTTTACAGAATAAACAGCACCTATGATCTCAAAGAGGGTAGGTTTGGCATTTTTGAGCCTGATGAAAGTTGTGAGAAATACTGCGTTTTTGACAATGCATTGTGTATCGTGCCTGCGCTTTCGTATGATAAAGACGGATACAGGCTTGGCTTTGGTATGGGCTTTTATGACAGATTTTTGGCTGATTATAATGGCATGAAGCTAGGTTTATGTTACGATAACTGTATGTCAGAAAGTTTTTGGCATGACGGCTATGATATCTCTGTGGACAAGGTATTTACTGATAAGGATATATATACTATAAACACAAAGGAAAGGAAGTAAATAATGGACGATCTGAATTTTAATGTTGACGATATAATAAATGATGTCAACGCAAAGATAAAGTCTGCCGAGAAAAATGAAGCGGACGAAGAAAGCGTTGAAGCAGAGCCTATCGCTGACACTGAGGACAGTTCCGAAGCCTGTGAACAGGCAGATAATACTGACGAGAAACCACAGGAAACTCCAGAAGCGACCGATGACAAGCCTGAACCTATCCTAGCTTTTCACGAGGACAAGTCAGAGGAAGACAAAAGCGAGGAAGACGAGGATAAAGAGCCTGAGAAGCCCGAAAAGCAAGAAAAAAAGTCAAAAAGCGGCAAGAAGAAAAAGAAAAAAAGAAAGAAAAGCAAGGTGAATAATTCTGTGTTTGGCGGAATTATACTTGTTATAGTAATTCTTACAGTTTCTTTAGTGCTTGCAGTGGGCGGCATTTCTATTGGCATGGAGTATTATGGTATTGGAAAAACTGACGAGGATATCAGATTTAATATTCCTGCAGGCTCAACAAACAGTGAGATAGCTGATATACTTGTAAATGAGGGAGTTATAAAGAACAAAAAGCTGTTTATGCTTGCTTTGAAATTTGAAAAGCCCGCAGCTATATATCCTGGTGATATCACACTTCAGCCATCAAGCGGATATTCTGAAATAATCGAAAAACTTTCACAAATGAGAGAGTCATATAAGACTGTAAGCATTACATTCACAGAGGGAGAAAATCTTCTTGACATAGCTAAAAAACTTGAAGATAATGAGGTCTGCACTGCTGACGACTTCCTGTTTGAATTCAATAAAAATCAAGGCTTTGACTTTGAAAATGATGTTGATGATAACGGCGATATGTTCTATCGCATGGAAGGCTATTTCTATCCTGATACATATGAGTTTTATGTGAATGACAGCGCAGGAAACGTTACCAAGAAGCTTAGAGAACAGTTTGAAAAGAAATACGAAACCGTCAAAGCTAAGATCAAAAATTCCGGCATGTCACTTAATGAAGTTATGACCCTTGCTTCTATCGTTCAGCTTGAAGCCGCTTCTGAGGACGAAATGCCAAAGGTAGCTTCGGTATTTCTGAACAGACTTGACGACCCTGACACCTATCCTATGCTCCAGTCTGATACAACAACAAATTATATTAAGAATGTTATAAAGACCGAGGCTGACAACACAGCTTCTATCGAGCATTATACCGAGTGTTATGATACCTATAAGTGCAAGGGCTTGCCGGCAGGACCAATATGCAACCCTGGTATGGCTGCAATAAACGCTGTTCTTGAGCCTAAGAAGACTGATTACTATTACTTCTGTAATAATCTTAAGACGGGCGAAACATTCTATGCAAAGACACTTGACGAGCATGAGGAAAATCTTGTTAAGGCTGGACTTGCAAAGAAAAAGTAATAAAGGACTGAAATTTTAATGACTGAAAATAATTTACTTGAAGTTCTTGCTCCTGTGGGAGATATGGAACGTCTGTATGCGGCGCTGGATTTTGGTGCTGATGCAGTTTATCTTGGAGGTACGGCTTTCGGAATGAGAGCCGCCTCTGCAAGCTTTGACGCTGAGCTTCTGAAAAAAGCCTGTGACGAGGCTCACAGCAGGGGTAAGCGTGTGTATCTGACCTGCAATACGCTTCCTCATAATGACGAGATAGTGCATTTAGAGCAGTTTGTGAATGACGCTCTTGCGGCAGGCGTTGACGCTATGATAGCCAACGATATCGGTGTTTTCTCACTGATAAAAAAATATGCACCTGATATAGAGATCCATGTTTCCACACAGGCTGGTATAGTAAATTATGTTACTGCAAATGAATTTTATAACATGGGTGCTAAGAGGGTAGTGCTTGCAAGAGAGCTTTCTCTCGAGGAGATCGCCGAAATAAGAGCAAAGACCCCTAAAGATCTTGAAATTGAGTGCTTTGTACATGGTGCAATGTGCGTAAGTTTTTCAGGCAGATGTTTGCTTTCCCAGTACCTTGTAAACCGTGACGCAAATCGTGGCGAGTGCGCACAGCCTTGCCGCTGGGGATACCACCTTATGGAAGAAAAGCGCACCAATGAGTTTTATCCTGTTTTTGAGGACGAAAAAGGAACTTATATCCTCAACGCCAAGGATATGTGTATGCTCAACCACATTGATAAGCTTGCAGAGGCAGGTGTGAACAGCTTTAAGATCGAGGGCAGAGCAAAATCTTCGTATTATGTGTCCGTTATCACAAATGCCTACAGAAAGGCTATGGATATCTATAAGTCTGATCCGGAGCATTTTGAGTTGCCACAGTGGCTTAAGGACGAAGTTTTCAAGGTAAGCCACAGAGCATACTGTACAGGATTTTTCTTTGGTCACCCAAAGGAGAGCCAGTATTACGAAAACGGCGGGTATATTCGTGAATATGACGTTGTGGCTGTGGTTGACGGTTGTAGCGGTGGAAGAATATACTGTACTCAAAAAAACAAATTCAACAAGGGCGACGAGATTGAAGTGCTTTCACCTGTTGGTAGCCCTGTGAAGTTCACCGTGGAGGAAATGTTTGATGAATACGATAACTCCATAGATACTGCAAATCATGCAGCTATGAAGATGTCGATAAGATCAGCTCTGACGTTCCCAGAACATTCTATAATTCGTATGAAAAAATAACAAAAAAGCCATGTGATTTTCCTCACATGGCTTTTTTGTTTACTTCTTTTTCTTTTCAATTTCTTCAGACAATGGATTCGACTCCATGGCCTTTTTGATGTTTTCATCAGATAAATGGGTGTATATCTCAGTGGTCGCAATGCTTTTGTGACCGAGTATATCTTTCAGTACAAGAGTATCTACACCGCCGTGTTGGTACATTAGGGTTGCGGCTGTATGCCTGAGCTTGTGGGTGGTAATACCCAAATTGCTAAGCCCTGCACGCTGGAGCTGTTCATCTACTATTTGTTGAACACGTCGCTTGTTTATCCTTGTTTTGTTAGCCGACAAAAAAATGGCAGTTTGTTCCACGTGGGGGCGGGTAGTGTCAATATACTCATCAAGTGCAGAAATACAAGCGTCGTTAAGATAAATAATGCGCTCCTTGCGGCCTTTGCCGAGGACACGCAGAGTTCTGTTATCTCGGCTGTAATCGCTTAAATTCAAGCCCACAAGCTCGCTCAGACGCATACCGCAGTTAAGGAACAGAGTAATGATACAATAATCACGCACCTGATTTTTAGAGTCGATATTACGCAGAAGCTCAAGGCTTTGTTCAAGGGACAGATATTTAGGCAAAGCCTGATTTATATGCGGCAATTCAAGATCATCAAGCGGATTGTTTGAAATGAGCTTGGCTTTTTTGCAAAGATAAACATAGAATTGTTTCAAAGCTGAACATTTTCTTGCACGGGTCTTTGTGGAATTATTGCGCTCATCTTTTAAATATTTCAAATAAACATAAGCATCGTTTAGTGAAAAGCATTCGAGCCATTCTATTGGCGTTTCTTTTATTTTTATTTTATTGAAAGGTGTTTCGTCTGGAACTGCATGGTGCTTGACATTAAGATATCGCAGAAATGTTCGGATATCAATAAAATAAGCTTCTTCAGTGCGGTCAGAACGGTCTTTGACAACTTTCATGTTAGTTAGAAAATCGTCAAGATAATATGGGCAATCATCTACATATGCTTGTTTCATTTATATCTATTCTCCTTATTTATCACTTCTCTAAGTTTCACTAAATTTTTATTTAGTGAAACTTTACGTGCCCACTGCGAGAGGGGCTGATTGTGGTGCTCTCGTCCGTTTTGCTCTGTTATCCGTTGAACACTAATTCAAGTATACACTGTCTTTTGCGTGCTGTCAAGCTATGCTACAATGCGGTAATCCCTTGACAACAATTGAGGGACAGTTTATAATAAAAAAAGTATACAATTATATCAATTTATATATTTGCAAAGTTGAAGGAGAAATAATTAATGTGTGTTGTTATTCCTGATTGCACTTATTGCAAGAATTTTAAAGGTAAAAATAAGACTGGATTATTCTACTGTAGTGCCTTTCCACAAGGACTTCCTAAAAAATATTTTTGGGGAAATATACCTGTGAGAAATATATCAGAATGTGCAAATAAAATCAGGTTTGAAGAAATTGATGATTAGTATATAAAACAATTATTTTATAAATTTTCTCCAAACAGTTGATTTTACAGCGAAAATATGATAAAATTATAGTAGTATATTTTATGAAAGGAACGATAGTTAATGAACGACAAGAAACCTATGGTCATGAGAATACTCGTTCTCGCTTTGGTTGCCGCACTTATACTCGGTCTGATCGTCGGAACTGTCATTAGTGCTGTATAATGGTGCATATCGGAAATAGCTGGGACGATATTCTGGCTGATGAGTTTAAAAAGGAATATTATTTGAAACTCCGTGAATTTTTGAAATACGAATATTCACACTTCACTGTTTATCCTGATATGCATGATATCTTCAATTCATTGAAGTACACGCCTTATGAAAACGTCAAGGCTGTTATCATTGGACAGGATCCTTACCATGGTCCGGGACAGGCTCATGGTCTTTGTTTTTCCGTTAAAGCTGGTGTTAATCCACCACCGTCTTTGCAGAATATTTTTAAAGAACTTAATGCTGATCTTGGTATCTCTATCCCTAATAATGGCGAGCTTACCGATTGGGCTAAGCAGGGCGTGCTGATGATGAACACTGTTCTTACTGTTCGTCAGGGTCAGCCTAATTCTCATAAGGGCAAAGGCTGGGAGCAGCTTACTGACGCTGTAATAAAAAAGCTTAATGAGCGTAATGTGCCTACAGCGTTTATCCTTTGGGGTGGCAATGCTAAGGCTAAGGCACCACTTATAACGAACCCTATTCATGCAGTATTCAAGGCAGCTCATCCATCTCCATTGTCTGCGTATAACGGTTTTTTCGGATGCAGGCATTTTTCTAAGGTTAACGATTTCCTTGTAAGCAACAATATTCAACCAATAGATTGGACAATAAGCAATAAGTAAAAAATAACCTCGGTTTGTATCACTGCAAGCCGAGGTTTTGTATTATAGTTTTTTGATGTGCTGTATTAGCAACGCTACGCCCGTTACAATGAGATTGTAGACGATAACTAACGTTGGAGTAAGCTGAACAAACGAACCTGCCAGCATCATTATAAGGGCTATGAGCGCCGCAAGTATCGTTGCACCATACATCACTGACGCACCAAGTTCTGCGGTAAATTTGAGCCTTTTTGCGCCTATCACAAGCATTGCAAATGACGGAAAATGTCCGCTGCAAAGCATTGATGAAGCCTGACGTGGAACGTACTCGGTTTCGCTTTCGTAATCCTTATGATATCTAAAGCTCAGCAGTTTAACACTGTCACTCTCAATATCAAAGAGATCAGAGAGAAAACGCTGTGAAAGGAAGCCGTCAACTGTTCTTATTACTGTTGTGATACCTTCAAGTTCAAGCTCCTGAAGCCAACGTGTAACGGACAGATTAGGCGATACCTGAATAACGAACATTGCTGCTGTTATTCCAGAAATAGAAAGATATACAGCAACATTACCATTTGTATACTCCTTCTCTTTTGCTTCTGACGGCAGACCGTCAATAGAGTGGTTTTCCATGAGCTCTCTTGTCCCAAGAAGCACACGTTTGTTTTCTATCCAGCCCGAAAGTCCAAGACCGTCCTCATAAATGTAGCTTTCAACAGGATAAAGCAACTCAGTCTTACCTCTGAGCATTTTGTAGAATGTAGATTTAAGAACACTTCCCGATTGACAGCTAAGGCTTGCCGCCATTAAAATGCAGTCTTCAATAGAAATAGCTGAGAGAAGCTTAAGGTTTGCAAGCTCAATGCTTCCTTTAGGGAAAAGCTGTTCAGCGTCAACAAGAAGTGAATTTGTGTCAGCAAATTCATCAACAGAAGAATATCCAAGCATTACCGCTGAATACTGCAAATACTTTTTTGTAGCTCTTGCCAGAGGTACATTTACTATTAGCATTACCGCAAACGAAGAACACATGGTAACAGTGCCTGAGAAAGCCGCAAGTGCTATAAACAAACGTTCTTTCATGTTTGACGCACCCTTATCAAATATAAATGACAAAAGTGCTATAACAACGCCTGCAATGAGGATATAAGGGCTTATTTTCTTTGAATACTCATCTGAGATATCAGAAGTGTAGCTGTTCTTCATAAAATCGTCCACAAACTCGGTTTTGCGCATAGCTGCTATCTTTGGCTCTGCAACAGCACCTCTTGTGAAGTTTTCTGCTATTTCCTCATCTTCAACGGATGTAACTGCATATCTCTCAAAATCTCCTGCAACGTACCTAAAATTACGCTCAGTACGTTTTACCACCATAAGTTTTCCAAGAGTATTGAATATCAGACCCACGATTGCAACGGATATGTAAACATGGTAAACACTATCACGAATAGACTCAGGGTCAAATAGATTTATTATTCCTGCAATGACTGTAATAAAAATACCTATCGCTGCTATTGTATCATTATCTGCCTCTTTTTTAAATAGGCTTTTCATTCCTGCAAGAAGCACGTTATAGCACACCGCTATAGAAATAAGACCCAAAATAGTGTTTGCAAACAGATATGCCGCAGGTGTTATCGTTCTGTCAAATGTCTTTATAAGAGGCAGTTCCAGGTCATTTGCAACCGTGATGAATGTGCTGAAAATGCCCGTAAACAGAAGTACACAAAGCCTTAGAACAAGGTTGCTCTTCACATGACGGATAGAGCCAAAGACCTTTTCGGCGTCATCAAACTTCTTAAACTCCGTCTGCCCTGCCTTGTCTTTATCGTTTGTATCATTACTGTCAGGCTCGCTTTCCTGCTCGTCAGTTTTAAGAACAAAGCTGTCAACTTTCTTCTTTCTGTGCTGTGACAATATAGAGGATTTTTCCTCATAGGTGGCGTCATCAGGGATAAGTGCCTTGTCAAACTCCTCTGTTTTCGGGATTATTTTTCCCGTTAGTCCCATTTTGATATCTTTAAGGCTTGCCCTGTTCACAGGCGGAATGCTCTGTTTTGCAGCCTTGCCTTTTTTATGTTTGGTGAGATTATTTATAAGTGCAGCATTTTCCTCGTTACGTTTTTTTTCGTTCGTATGATCTGATGCCAATTCATCATCAAAATCTGTTGCTTTTATTGGATCATAGACGTCACTATCTATATCGCTGGTATCATTATCTTTTTCAATACTCTCATCAATATTAGTATCTTCATTTAAATTTTCATCGTTTTCCTGTGACTCGTCAGTCTTTAAATCATTTTCAACTTTTTCGCTGTATTCTGAAATTATATCGTCTATTGAGAATTTATCAGCCAAAGCTTTAACCTCCCTGTTCCTTATAGATTTCTCTGTCTTACGGCTTCATACATAAAAATGCCCGCCGCAACGGAAGCATTCAAAGAATTGACTTTGCCTGCCATAGGCAAACTAAGCAAAAAGTCACATTTATCTTTTATTAAACGTCCCATGCCAAAGCCCTCAGAGCCGACTATCAGCCCTATAGGACCAGTTAGCTTAACTTCAGTATAGCTCTGACCCTCGCCGTCAGTTCCGTATATCCACACACCGTTTTCTTTAAGCATATCAATAGTTGCTGCAAGATTTGAAACTCTTGCAACAGGCAACCAGCTTGCTGCACCTGCGGACGTTTTGAAAACAGTTGCGTTCAATGATGCACTTCTTCTCTTTGGAATGATAACGCCGTGAGCACCTGCCGCCTCAGCCGTTCTGATTATTGCACCAAGATTGTGCGGATCTTCTATCTCATCGCAAATGATAATGAAAGGATCCTCTCCCTTTTCATTTGCGATGCTGAGAATATCCTCCGGAGACACATACTCCGCACACGCACCCATAGCAATAACACCCTGATGTGAAGCTCCCCTGCTCATATTGTTGAGTTTTGTTTCTGTAACACGCTTGACATTTATGCCTTTTTCCTTTGCAAGTCTACAAATAAGTGTTATAGAGCCTTTAGCCTCAGGGTTAATATAGATAGTGTCGATCAGCTTATTTGCTTTTAAAGCCTCGATAACAGGGTTTCTGCCAATTATAAGCTGCAGTTCATTTTCTTCGTCTAAATTATTATTTTTATCTTGATAATTACTCATTGAATTTTCCTTTTCAAAAAAATATACTACTCGTAATTATACCACAAAAAAACCATAATGCCAATAGTAAACAGGCTTTTTATACATACTTTCGACGATTTACACAAATTTTATCAATGATATTTATGCTTATCACATACACAATGCGATAAGCAGCAGAACAAGCATTGCCACACCTATTATAGTTGATATCACAGCCGCAAAGTTGAATTTTCTGTTTGTCGAAAACATTTTGTCCCCCGTTATCGCACTTGCGATATCAACAGCATTTTTTCTTAAAATATCAGGGTGTAGATGATTTTTATTTGCGTTTACAAATAATAGAATCTTATCAAAACATTCATTTTCTGTACACTTTATTTCGATGATTTGTTTATTAATTCCTTTGAGCATGACGGTCAACTCCTCTGAATACCAATTACTTGATTATATTACTGATTGTTGGCATTTAAAAAGTGCAATATTCAACATTTCAACGCAAAAATGTTGAATATGAAAAGTTTTCAACATTCGTAGGGGCATTTTCTGTTGAAAACCATGTTGAAAACGTTGAAAACTCATGGTTTTATCGGTATTTGCAGGCTGTTGAAAACTTCATATTATAACGAAAATCGACCATTTAAGCGAAAAAACGCTAACTTTTGGGAACAAATACACACGAGAATGTTACGAATATATTAACATACAAACTTGTTTGTTGAAGGTTATTTGTCAGCAGTGGAATGAACGCACTTTACATAATTTTTGAATTTGTTTGAGAATAAATTTACAATGCTAGATCCAAAGTACAAAAAAATGACCCGATCAAAGAACAATGACCTATTAAATGATATAAGCTGATCTTCTGTACATATAATTGTACTTTTACAATCTTCTGCATAAAATCTAAGCTGTAACCATTGTAACGAAAAGTAACGAAAATTTCTTATCTTGTGGTAAGAAATTTTATAGCACGCTCTATGGAGTCTTTTGAGTTTCCCCAATCGGCATTTGCTCCTGTGTTACGGTAGTCATACATCTTGCAGTAGTGTGATACGTCCGCTTCAAGAGTGTCAAGATATTTGCTTGTCAGCTCGCCGCAAGCGTCAATAAACTGCTTCTGATATTTCTTATCCATATTTTCAGTACACATAGACACTAAAAGGTCATAGTGCGGCAGACAAAGCATTTCCTGCTGAGCAAAAAGATCTCTGAAATCACGCTGTTGAACATACATCTCAAACAGCGTAACGAGTATCCTTGACATTCCCCAATCCACCTTGCTGCATACAAAACATTCGTTATTTACTGCGCTGACTTTCTTTTGCTTTGCTGTCTTGCCCTCGAACATTTTCTTTCGTGTGAAAATATGCTTTTGCATATCCTGCAAATGTGATTGAAGCATAAGCGCAAGTGACAGTCTATTTTTGCAGGCTCTCATCTGTTCAAAATGTGTTTTGCAGAAACCGAGCTTATTGGTCTCCATACGCACGTCTGGCTCCATCATAGCCGCTCCCATTATGTACTCAACAGTTCTCTGCTCCAACGTATCACGCAGGCGGCATATTGGACAGCCGCATTTCGGCTCAAATATATCTGTGACAGGTATTGTCAGAATGCTTTCTCTCATATGATCTATCCTTTCTTAGATATGTTTATTTTATCCGCTTGAAAAAATCTAATATTTATAGTATAATATTTTTTGTAGAATTTTGCAAGTAGATTCGATGATTTTATGATAAATAGGAGCTGAATTTTATGGATTATACACAAATCGGCAGTGACATTTTGCTGAAACAGTCTGATTTTGGACTAGATGATACACTTGATTGCGGACAGGCTTTTCGCTGGGAGAAGATAGATAAAAAAACTTACAGCGGAGCTTTCCTTAACAACAAACTTACCATAAGCGAGGAACCCGAAAATGGCGTGTTTAGGCTTCATGACACTACTGTGCAGAACTTTGAAAACATTTGGATCGATTATTTTGACCTGAATACTGATTACGGGGAGCTTAAACGCCGCTTCTCTGAGAACGAAACTCTGTCAAAAGCCTGTTCATTTGCAGGCGGCATAAGAATACTCAGGCAGGACAGTTGGGAGGCGTTATCTTCCTTTATAATAAGTCAGAACAACAATATCCCAAGGATAAAGGGCATTATAGGACGTTTGTGTGAGCATTATAGCGGCTACCCTTCTGCCGAAGATATGGCAGATGAAACTATAGACAGCCTTGCGTATCTGCGTTCAGGGTTCAGAGCAAAATATCTTGTTGACGCCATTGAAAAGGTTTTGAGCGGTGATATAGACTACCAAAAGATAAAAGAAATGCCCCTTGACGATGCACGAAACGAGCTTATGAAGATCAAGGGTGTTGGTCCGAAAGTTGCTGATTGTACACTGCTTTTCGGCTTTTACAAAACGGACGCTTTCCCCAAAGACGTGTGGGTGAAGCGAGTGCTTGCACAGTGGTATCCGAACGGACTTCCCTCTTGTGTGAAGGGTGTTGAGGGCATTGCACAGCAATATCTATTCCACTACATAAGAAATACCCAGAAATAACAAAAGACCCGATCGTAGAGTTTTCCACGGTCGGGTCTGATATTTTATTACATAGACTCTGGGCAAGTTATCTTGAGCATATCAAGAATATTCTTTATTACCTGCTTAACTGCAAGTGAAAGTGAAAGTCTTGCCTGCATAACTCTCTCGTCTTCTCCCATGATACGGCAGTTGTTATAGAATTTGTGATACATTGTAGCAAGGTCTATAACATACTTTGTTACCTTAGCTGGGTCATAAGCCTTTGCAGCCTCGTTTATAACGTTCGGCAGAGTAGCAAGGTGTTTTATCATCTCCTGCTCCTCAGGCGCTGTGAGGACGCTGAGAACCGCCTTGTCGAGGCTCTTAACTTCAATGCCCTCTTCGTTCATCTTTTTAAGGACAGAACAAATTCTTGCGTGTGCATACTGTACATAGTAAACTGGATTCTGGCTTGTCTGAGATACAGCAAGGTCAAGGTCAAAATCGAAGTGAGAGTTTGGCTCACGGAGATTGAAGAAAAATCTTGCTGCGTCTATCGGTATTTCGTCAAGAAGAGTTGACAGAGTGATAGCTTTGCCTGAACGCTTGGAAAGCTTATACTTTTCACCGTTACGGACAAGGTTTACCATTTGCATGATAACAATGTCAAGTCTGTCAGCGTCAACGCCAAGTGCTGTCATAGAAGCTTTAATACGAGCTATATATCCGTGGTGGTCCGCACCGAAAATATCTACAGCCTTATCGAATTTTCTTACTGCAAGCTTGTTGTAGTGGTATGCGATATCAGGCACAAGATATGTTGGCACACCGTTTTCACGAACGAGAACTCTATCCTTTTCGTCACCGAACTCTGTTGTTTTAAACCAAAGGGCGCCGTCTTTTTCATAGGTATGACCGCTTGCTTTGAGCTGTTCGATAACTCGCTGAACTGAACCGTCCTTGTGAAGTGTGCTCTCGTTGAACCACTTGTCATACTGTATTCTGTATTTGCCAAGATCATCGTGAAGCTTCTGAATGTTCTTTGGCAGAGCAAAATCGCAAAGTGCCTGACGGCGTTCCTCGCTGTCAGCGTTCACATACTTATCGCCGTATATCTCATTGAATGCGTTTGCATGGTCGATTATGTCCTGACCCTGATAAGCGTCCTCCGGAAGCTCAGTTTCAGGCTTGTATATCTGAAGATATCTAACTTCGAGTGAAGTCTTGAACTTCTCTATCTGATTGCCTGCGTCATTGATATAGAACTCTCTTGCTACCTCATAGCCTGCCTTTTCAAGAACAGACGCAAGACAATCGCCTATAGCTCCGCCTCTTGCGTTGCCTATGTGCATAGGACCTGTTGGATTTGCAGAAACAAATTCCACAAGAACGCTCTTCCCAGCGCCAAGGTCAGTTTCACCGTATTTCTCTTTCTGTTCCAAAACAGTGGCAACTACAGTTGCATACCATTCAGTAGAATAGAAAAAGTTGATGAACCCAGGACCTGCCACTTCACATCTTGCAAAGTATGAGCCGTTAAGGTCTATCTTTGATACGATAGCTTCTGCTATTTTTCTTGGATTGTTTCTGAAAGGTCTTGCACATACCATTGCGGCATTAGTGGAAACGTCACCGTTTTTTGAGTCGGCAGGTATCTCCGTATTAAATGCAGGAACAGGCTCTGCTGGAAAAGTTCCGTCTGCAACAAGCTCGCCCATAGCCTTCATTACAAGCTCCTTAGCCTGAGTAAATGCGTCGCTTATGAGATTAGTCATATTATTTTTCCGTCCTTCCAAATATAATTATGCGACAACATTTGCCGCTTTTACTTCTATAGCTATCTCAAAATCACCGATATAGCTTGAATTGACATCTAAGACATAGTGAAAGAAAAGCATTCCACCGTTTTCGTCAAGATCTGATCTTATGGTTTTAGCGGTTATGCCTATCATAAAATCACCGTATGGAGTGCCATAAACGCAATGCTGCTTTTCGCCTATATCAACAACAAGATTCGCTTCAACCGTTCCGGTTCTGTTCATAGTCACCTTGCGGCATCCTTCGGTTTCTAGCGTTGTAACGCTTCCTTCAAATCCTGTTGCCTCAGACTCCTCATATGATATGCGATATCCTTTTTCGGTTGCTTCATAAAGTCCTGCTGAGATAAGCTCTGTTTCTTCTTTGGTATTACCGTCGCTTTGACGGCTAACAAGTTTTATTGATACTTCCTTGCTGGTCAAATAAAATCCTCCAGTTTACAGCTTTAGGCTGCATTTTGATATTTGTGCATTGATATTGTTTCCGAGAAAACGTTCAACATTCTCAGAAAACAGCTCAACGCTGTCGGTACAGTAAAGCTCAAGGCTCTCACGCTCTTCTCTTTCAGCCGTATCATCGCTGTATGAAAGGGAGTTGAGTGCATATTTCGCAAGCTCTGCACCTGATGAAACAAGTGTTACACCCTCGCCCATTATATCTGAAATTAGTTCAGTGAGGTGTGGATAGTGAGTACAGCCGAGAATAAGCGTATCAACGTCTTCTTTTTTCATTATTTCAAGATACTCCTGTGCGATATACCTTGCAGGCACGCAGTCAGGGGCAGTATAGCCATTCTCTACCAGTGGCACGAACATAGGACAAGCCTTGCCGACCACCTTGATGTTAGGGTTAATGCTTCTTATAGCTTTGCCGTAAATGCCGCTCTTTATAGTCGCACTTGTGGCTATAACGCCTATCTTGTTATTCTTTGTAGCAGAGCAGGCAGCCTTTACAGCAGGCTCAACAACTCCGCTTATGGAGATATCTGACTTTATATCCATTGCAGGCAATACAGAAGAAACTGTACCGCAAGCAACGAGTATCATTTTAACGTTATGCTGTTTAAGAAACTCTATATCCTGTCTGGCATAGCTCATTATAGTCTCTCTGCTTTTTGAGCCGTATGGCACTCTTGCCGTGTCGCCAAGATAAACGATATTTTCATTTGGCAGAAGCTTTATAAGCTCTTTCACACAGGTAAGCCCGCCAACTCCTGAGTCGAAAACTCCAATGGCGGCGTTATTCATAATCAACCTCCGCCTTATCAAGTGCCAGCTTGATAAGCTTATCTTCCTGCTGTGCAGGGGTCATTCCCTCGTACTGCATAAGCTGTGGATACATACTTATAGGCGTGTGACCTGGGAGAGTATTTATCTCGTTAAGAATAACAGTGCCGTCTTTCATAAGGAAGAAGTCTACTCTTGAAAGTCCGCTGCAGCCCATTGCTCTGTATGCCTTGACAGCCGTCTTTCTTATTTCTTCAATGCTCTCCTCGCTCATTCTTGCAGGGATAAGCGTTTTGGAAGCGGCGTCATTATATTTTGCGTCAAAATCGTAAAACTCGTCATTTGCGGAGCATACTTCACCGACAGTTGAAGCAAAAGGCTCGTCATTGCCCATTACCGCACACTCGCACTCCATGCCTACTATAGTTTCTTCGACTATTACCTTGCCGTCATGTGCAAATGCAAGCTTGATAGCAGCTTTAAGTTCGTCTCTGTTTTTAGCTTTTGAAACGCCCACAGAAGAACCGCAGTTTGCAGGCTTGACAAACATTGGATAGCCAAGCTTGCTTTCCATTTCGTCACACTTCTCGTCAAGATGTGAAAGCTCTGAGGTTATAATGCCTACCCACTTTGCTGTCTTTATGCCGTTTGCGTCAAGAACAGTGTGTGTAAGTCCCTTATCCATGCAGTTTGCAGAGGATATGCAGTCACAGCCTACAAATGGAATCTCAGCAAGCTGAAAAAGCCCCTGAATAGTGCCGTCTTCACCGTTCTTTCCGTGAAGGACTGGGAAAATAACGTCAACTTTTACATTCTGATATTCGCCGTTTTCTCCAAGAGCGATAAAGCCCTTGTGAAGAGGGTCAGGACTGAGAACGCATGGAACATTATCAGGGTGCTGTTCCCATTTGTTTGACGCAATATCGTCAACATCTCCTATATATTTCATCCAGTGACCTTTTTTTGTTATTCCGATACAAATAACATCATATTTGTCCTTTGGTATACTCTTTATAACGTGAGTTGCAGAAACAACAGATACGTCGTGCTCGTTTGATTTTCCGCCGAAAATAACGGCAACTCGGATCTTAGACATAAAAACTCGTCCTTTCTGAATTAGTATCATAATATTATAACATATTTCCGCTAAAATTGCAAATCTTTTTGTGCCAAAATATACGCAAAACTGCCTTGAATATTGTGTTTATTGCATAAGGCAGGACTATTTGCCGTAGACAGCGACTTTTTCAAAGCTCATATTGCCGCCGAATATATCCAGTGCTGAGCCTATAGTGAAATCTATCTTTCCCCTGCCGAGTTCTTTTAGCGTATCGAGGTCGTCAAATGAGGAAATTCCTCCGGCATAGGTCGATGGAATGGTGCAGTATTTTCCCATTATCTTTGCTATCTGCGGCTCAATGCCCTTTGCTTTGCCCTCTGTGTCAACGGCATGGATAAGAAATTCATCGCAGTATTCTGAGAACATTTCTAGGGTCTGGCTGTTCATTTCAATATCGGTGAATTTCTGCCAACGGTCGGTCACCACATAATACTTTCCGTCCCTTTTGCGGCAGGAAAGGTCAAGAACAAGTCTGCTTTTGCCAACTGACTTCACCAGTCTGTTCAGATTATCGAAATTAACAACACCGTTTTTGAAAACAAAGCTCGTCACGATAACATGGCTTGCGCCCTTTTCAAGAAATTGTGCGGCGTTTTCATCATTTATTCCGCCGCCTATCTGCAATCCGCCCTCGAATGCGGATAATGCACTGTAGGCTTGTTCGAGGTCTGCGTTGTAAAATTCGCTGCTGACAGGGTTCAGTATAATAATATGTCCTCCTGTCAGTCCGTATGACTTATAAAGCTTGCCATAATAAGCGCCGTCATATTCTGAAACGAAGTTATCCACAGCATAATTGTTTTTATCAGAAAGGCTTCCGCCCACTATCTGTTTTACATTACCATTATGGATATCTATGCAAGGTCTGAATTTCATTGCTCTCTCCTATCTGAATTTTCTCATGTATATCACCAAAACTATATCATTTCCGTTTTGGACGCGTTGACAGTATACTTGATGATCTGTATGCTTTTCGCAGAAGCTGTCAAAAACTTTGCTAAGCCCTTTGATATTTTCCTCATTGAAGTTCGTGTCTATCTGGTCAGTTTCACTGAATTGAAAATCGCTCATATCTGACGTTACCGCCACGCTGTCCTGCATATTATCCAAAGCCTTTTCCATAAGGCTCTCTATCTCATTTACCGAGTTTATATGCGTAACTGTCTGCGTAATATAGCTGAACTTTGTACTATCTGTATCAGGAAGCTCTGTATCGTCCCAGACGTGTTTTGTTTTCATGTATTCTTTTGAGACGTTAAAATACTTGTGCCTTACTGGTCTATCCCTAAAGTCAGGGATAGGGTCGTCCCAGCAGACGTCAACATAATACCAACTACCGCCTATCTGAACTATGTTCCATGAGTGATCGTCGCCCTCAAAATCTGTGGCGTATATGGTCTTGCAGGGTATTTCCAGCATATCCATAAAAAGCTGAAATGTAGTGGAATAGCCTGAGCATATTGCTTTTCCGTTTATAAGACAGCCATATGGATTATCAGAGTTTGGCAGACCAATACCAAGCGCATTGAGATGTGCTTCGTCATAGCTTGCACAGCCGACTATATAATCATGTACCGCAAGCTCTTTTTCGTAATCGTTCATGTCAGGTGTGATAAGGTCATTTATCGTCGAAACTGCTTTGTTGTATATTTCAGTCTGCTTTTCATCAAGACTTGATGTATCTCCTGTTAGGTATGCCTGCGAGATAGGTGTGCTGTCATAGTATTCATCATTTCCGCTTTCGCTGTCAGCACTTGATGATATAGTCACGGCAGAGGAATTATCCACAACTGTTGTGGGCTTTTGTGACTCTGTACAGCCTGTCAGACATAGAATCACAGCCGATAATAATATCAAAACAGTTTTTGCTTTCATGCTTTTCACCGCCTTGTTTTCTCTGATAACACAACTATTATATAATATACGCTTTGCCGTGTCAAGTAAGGATATCGTAAGAAGTGAAAATTTATACAGTAAATTGACGTATACCATGCAAAAATATGCACTAAAACGCTATAAAATCAAGCAAATGTTTATATTTACCTTGACAAAAATCGCAATTTGTTATAAAATATTAATATCAGTTATTTTTGAAAGGATTGTTGTTACAATGGGACTTACTTTAACAGAAAAAATACTTAAAGCACATCTTGTTGACGGCGAATTTGTTAAGGGTCAGGAGATCGGTATCCGTATCGACCAGACGCTTACTCAGGACGCAACAGGTACAATGGCTTATCTTGAATATGAGGCAATGGGCGTTCCTCGTGTCAGAACGGAAAAGTCCGTAGCTTATATCGACCACAACACGCTTCAGTCAGGCTTTGAGAATGCCGATGACCACAGATTTATCGGTTCTGTCTGCAAGAAGCACGGCATTTATTTTTCACGTCCCGGAAACGGTATCTGTCATCAGGTACATCTTGAGCGTTTCGGTATACCAGGTAAGACCCTTATAGGCTCTGACAGCCACACTCCAACAGGAGGTGGTATCGGAATGATCGCTATAGGTGCAGGTGGACTTGATGTTGCAGTTGCAATGGGTGGTGGTGCTTATTACATCACATATCCTAAGATAGTAAAGATAAATCTCACAGGCAAGCTTTCTCCATGGGTATCAGCTAAGGACGTTATCCTTGAAGTTCTCAGAAGAATGTCTGTAAAGGGCGGCGTAGGCAAAGTTATAGAATACTGCGGCGAGGGCGTAAAGACACTTACAGTCCCTGAGAGAGCAACTATCACAAATATGGGTGCTGAGCTTGGTGCAACTACATCTATCTTCCCTTCTGACGAAACAACACTTGCATTTCTGAAGGCTCAGGACAGAGCTGACGTATGGAGCGAGCTAAAGGCTGATGATGACGCTGTTTATGACGAACAGATAGACATCGATCTTTCACAGCTCGTACCACTGGCTGCCTGTCCTCATTCTCCTGACAACGTTAAGAGCGTAAATGAGATCGGAAAGCTTAAGATAGATCAGGTTTGTATCGGCTCATGCACAAACTCTTCTTATGTTGACATGATGAAAGTAGCTCACATTCTTAAGGGCAAGACAGTTGACCCTAGCGTTTCACTTGCAATCGCTCCAGGCTCAAAGCAGGTACTTAACATGATCGCCGAGAATGGCGCACTTGCTGATATGATAGCAGCAGGCGCAAGAATACTTGAATCCGCTTGCGGCCCATGTATCGGTATGGGTCAGTCACCTAACTCAAAGGGTGTTTCACTTAGAACATTCAACAGAAACTTCGAGGGCCGTTCAGGCACAAAGGACGGTCAGATCTATCTGGTATCACCTGAAATGGCTGCTGTTTCAGCTCTCACAGGATACCTCACTGACCCAAGAACACTTGGAGATATGCCTGAGTTCAAGCTTCCTGAACATTTCAAGATAAACGACAATATGGTTGTTCCGCCAGCTGACGAGGCTGATATGGACAGCGTTGAGGTTCTTAGAGGACCAAATATCAAGCCTTTCCCACAGACTTCACCGCTTGATGACAGCATTGATTGTCAGGTATCACTTAAAGTGGGCGACAACATCACAACAGACCACATCATGCCTGCCGGTGCGAAGATACTTCCATTGCGTTCAAATATACCTGCTATTTCACAGCACTGCTTTACAGTATGTGATGAGGACTTCCCAAGACGTGCAAAGAACATGGGCAAGTCAATAATCGTAGGCGGCTCAAACTACGGTCAGGGTTCATCAAGAGAACACGCAGCACTTGCTCCTCTCTATCTTGGCATAAAGGCTGTTCTCGTTAAGAGCTTTGCAAGAATACACAGAGCTAATCTTATCAACGCAGGTATCCTTCCGCTCACATTTGTAAATGAAGCTGACTATGACAAGATAAATCAGGGCGATGAGATTGTTCTTGCTGATGTTCGTGCAGATGTTGAGGCCGATATGTCTAAGCTTACTGTTGTGAATAAGACAACAGGCGTTGAGATACCAGTTCTCTGCGAGCTTACAGGCAGAACAAAGGATATTATCCTTGCAGGTGGTCTGCTTGACTACACAAGAGAACAGCTCTCAAAATAATAAAGTCTGATATGGAGGTTTCTATGGGGATTTTCTCGAAACTTTTCGGCACAAAGGACAGCACTCCGGCAATGAAGGACTATTCTTTTATTGCCGATATTGCCGCATTTATTACGGACAATGACAGCGAGGTTGTTTCAAAGCTTCGTGAATGTGCTAATGACCCTTGGGCTTATGCTGAGAAAAACACTTCAAGATATTTGCAAAGAGGCGTAGTTGTTTCTGACAGGGCAGCAAATGATATTGACGATATCTGCTGGATAGGTATGATAGACGAACTTGAAGAAAACGGCTATCTCTTCCCTTGCGACTATTCAGAGGAGGTCGAGAATATTATCTGGGGACTTTCACAGCTTAAAAACTACAGCTTGATCGAAAGCTATACAGACGACTTTAAGGCTGATGACGATGATGACGCTGAGGCGTTTGTACATAAGCTAAACAGCACTCTTAAAGGTGCTTGCATATGTATGATAGATATTGACAGCGACAGCTACGAGCTTATTATTGCAAGTCTTGACGTTTACAAAAAGATATCTGCGATAGCTAAAAACAACGGATATTCCATTATTACTTTATAGGAGGTCTTACCAATGGCAAAAATTCAGATGAAAACACCGCTCGTTGAAATGGACGGCGACGAAATGACCAGAATTATCTGGCAGGATATAAAGGATATTCTTCTTACTCCATATATTGACCTTAAAACAGAATACTATGATCTTGGCCTTGTTCACAGAAATGAGACCGACGATCAGGTAACTGTTGACTCTGCAAACGCTACAAGGAAATACGGCGTTGCTGTTAAGTGTGCAACTATCACACCTAACGCTGCGAGAATGCCTGAATACAACCTCAAGGAAATGTGGAAATCCCCTAACGGCACTATCAGAGCTATCCTTGACGGAACTGTTTTCAGAACTCCTATTCTTGTTAAGGGTATCACTCCATACATTCCTACATGGACAAAGCCTATCACTATCGCTCGTCACGCATACGGCGATGTTTACAAGAATGTTGAAATGAAATGCCCTGCTGGCTCAAAGGCAGAGCTTGTTTGCACAGATAAGGACGGCAAGGAAACAAGAGAGACTATATACAACTTTGAGTGCGACGGAATCATTCAGGGTCAGCACAACAAGTCAACTTCCATTGCTTCATTCGCAAGAGCTTGCTTTAATTTTGCACTTGATAAGAAGCAGGATGTTTGGTTTGCTACCAAGGATACTATTTCAAAGAAGTATGACCACACATTCAAGGATATCTTCCAGGAGATATACGACAACGAGTACAAGGCTAAGTTTGAAGCGGCTGGTATCGAGTATTTCTATACTCTTATCGACGATGCTGTTGCAAGAGTTATCCGTTCAAATGGCGGTTATATCTGGGCCTGCAAGAACTATGACGGTGACGTAATGTCTGACATGGTAGCTACAGCATATGGCTCACTGGCTATGATGACTTCTGTTCTTGTTTCACCTGACGGAATCTATGAATATGAGGCTGCTCACGGTACTGTTCAGAGACACTATTACAAGCACCTCAGGGGCGAAGAAACTTCTACAAACTCAGTTGCCACACTGTTCGCATGGACAGGCGCTCTGAGAAAAAGAGGCGAACTGGATAACCTGCCTGAACTTATGAACTTTGCTGATTGTCTTGAAAAGGCAACTATTGAAACTATTGAAGACGGTGTTATGACAGGTGACCTTTATCTGCTTTCTACACTTGAAAATAAGAAGAAAGTAAATACAGTGGACTTCCTTAAGGCTGTTGACGAGAGACTTAAAAAGCTCCTGGGTTAATTTTCATATCACAAATATTAAAAGCTGTAGCACTTTGCGGTGTTACAGCTTTTTTTTAATAGAATATTATGCCGAGAAAGGCGGAGCTTACGATAATTGTGATCGGTGAGAGCTTGAATTTCTTCAGTTTCAAAAGAAGCACATCTGCCAAGGCTATGAGCAGGAATATTATCAACGCTTTATAGTCAAAAGCAGGCTTTGAATTTATGGTGGTGATATTTAGCAGTGAAGATAAAGCCATTGTAATGCCAGTGGCGAGTATCATTGCAACAACGCAAGGACGAATGCCTGAAAGCATTGCTTTGACCCCTGAGTATTTCAGCAAATCCTTCATGATCGAAGCTATGATGAATATTATCACGAACGAAGGCAACACAACGCCAAGGGTGGCTATCAATCCGCCTATGAAACCTGCCTGCGATGAGCCTACAAAGGTCGCCATGTTCACTGCAAGTGGTCCAGGGGTGGACTCAGATACGGCAATAAAGTTCACAAATTCGTCCTCACTGAGCCAGCCAAAAGCAAGGACTTTTTCACGGATAATGGATATCATTCCATATCCACCGCCGAATGACACTGCGCCTATTTCAAGAAAAGTGAGAAAAAGCTTGAGGTATATCATTTTACGGCACTTCTCTTTCTGAGGGTTTTAAGCATATACACAGCAATACCAACAGCACCACTTATGATAATATAAAAAACTGATGAAAACTTCACAGAAAAAAGTGTGAAAAGTATCATCATTATGAAAACTCCAAGCATTATAATTTTGTCAAGCAATGTGTTATCAAGTGCTTTCAACATTCTTAGTCCTGCAGTAAGTATGAGATATATTACGCCCACCTGAATGCCACGGAATCCAGCGTAGACTACTTTTAAAGACAAAAATTTGTCAAAGAAAAGTGATATTATGTAGATTATAAAAAACGACGGTATGCACACACCGACAGTTGCCGCAATAGCACCCAGCACACCGCCTATTTTGTAGCCGATATATGTAGCACTGTTTACAGCAGTTGGTCCGGGGGTGGACTCTGATATAGCTGTCATATCGAGAAATTCTTTTTTATCAAGCCAATTTTTGCGCACACAAAATTCTGTTTCAAGCAAGGCTATCATTGCATATCCTCCGCCAAAGGTAAAAACGCCTATCTTAAGAAAGGTCAGAAACAATGTTTTTATATTTGAATTGTCATTTTTCAAAAAAACTCACCTCTTTTTATATTATAACGAACTTGTCCTAGTAAGTCAATGCTTTTATTAGCATTTGCTGATTTATTACGAAACATTAAAATAATCTATAATTATGTGTAAAACAGTTGACAATAGTCGATATATGGTGTATAATATACTTTGTTAAAATTAAATAGCCTTATCAAGAGTGGTGGAGGAAACAGGTCCTGTGAAGCCCAGCAACCTAGCGTTAGTTAAGGTGCTAAATCCTGCGGTTATTTCCGAAAGATGAGGAAATTGAGTAATTTCAAGCGTTTCGGAATGAAGCGCTTTTTTTGTGGCTGTTTTTAGATTAACAAATATTCAGAAAAGAGGTATTTTTATGTCAAAGTATTTATTTACATCTGAGTCGGTTACTGAGGGACATCCTGACAAAATATGCGATCAGATCTCTGACGCTATACTTGACGCTCTGCTGGAGCAAGATCCTATGTCAAGAGTTGCCTGCGAAACGGTCACTACAACAGGTGTAGTAATGTGCATGGGCGAGATAACAACAAAGGCTATAATCGACATACCACAGATCGTTAGAGATACAGTTGTCGGTATAGGCTATGACAGAGCCAAGTATGGTTTTGACGGACACACCTGTTCAGTTCTCACAACTATAGACAAGCAGTCGCCTGATATTGCAATGGGTGTTGACAACGCTCTCGAAGGCAGAGCTGAAAACGCATTCGATACAGGTGCAGGCGATCAGGGTATCATGTTCGGTTTCGCTTGCGACGAAACACCTGAACTTATGCCAATGCCTATATCACTTGCTCACAAGCTTGCTCTTAAACTTACAGAAGTTAGAAAGAACGGCACTTTGCCATATCTCAGACCGGACGGAAAAACTCAGGTAACAGTTGAATATGATGATGGCAAGCCAACAAGAGTTGACGCTGTTGTAGTTTCTTCACAGCATGATGACGCTGTAACACTGGAGCAGATAAGAGAAGATATTATCGAGAACGTTATAAAGACAGTTATCCCTGCTGAACTTCTTGATGAGAACACTACTTATTTTGTAAACCCAACAGGAAGATTTGTAGTCGGCGGCCCTCAGGGCGACAGCGGTCTGACAGGAAGAAAGATAATCGTTGACACATACGGTGGATATGCTCGTCATGGTGGTGGTGCTTTCTCTGGAAAAGATCCTACAAAGGTTGACAGAAGCGCAACATATGCTGCAAGATACGTTGCAAAGAATATCGTTGCAGCAGGTCTTGCCAAGAAGTGCGAGGTTGAGCTTGCGTACGCTATCGGTGTTGCTCACCCTGTTTCAATCATGGTCGACACATACGGCACAGGAAAGGTTTCTGATGAAAAGATAGAGGCAGCTGTAGAAAAGGTATTTGACCTTCGCCCTGCTGCAATAATCAAGAGCCTTGACCTTAGAAAGCCACAGTACAAGCAGCTTGCAGCTTATGGTCATATGGGACGTGAGGATCTTGATGTAGCTTGGGAAAAGACAGACAAGATCAATGATCTTCTTGAAGCAGTTAAATAATAAATATCAAAGCCTTGACAGGAATGTGCCTGCCAAGGCTTTTTTGTGTTCAGCATTAATTTTGTTTTAGTCTTTGCCTTTAAGAATAGGCGACAAAGGCTTATAAATAAGAATTGTGACCAATGCACAAATAATACCCTTCACAAAAGTAAAAGGCAGATTGAAAATACACAGTGCAGAGAAAATATTCTTTACACTACCCATTATCTGCTGGTACATACCGAGTATAGCAGCTTCTCCGCCGAATGCTTTAAAATATATAGGATAAACGATAAAATAATTCAACGGCAAGCTTATTACTGTGAAAACCAAAGTGCCAATGATACAGCTTATGATAGCATTCTTTCTGGTTTTTTTCTTGTGGTATATAACAGAAGCCGTCAGCACAAAAGCTGCGCTTGTTACAAAGTCAAAGATGTTGCCGATACCCATTGTTGTGCCTAGTCCCTTTATAATCAACTGGATAACGTTCTTGATAAGGCAAACGATCACGCCTGCAATAGGTCCCATTGAGAAACCTGCCAGCAGGGATATAACGTTTGAAAGGTCAAGCTTGATAAATCCTGGCATAAGTGGCACAGGGAAATCAAGGTAATATATTACAGTAGCTATGGCGCTGAGCATTGCCACCGTTACCATTTTTCTTGTTGTAAAAGTTTTATTCCTTGGCATAGTGTTATCACTTGTCATTTTAATTCCTCCAAATAATAAAATTATCGGGAGAAACAGCAGCAAAAGCAAAAGCACCCTGAAAATAAAATCAGGGTGCAATTTATGCGTTATTGATCTGTCGTTTCTTCCATCCGGACTTTACCGTCGGTTTCGGATTTTCACCGAATCAGCGCATTTCTGCGGTCGAGGACTTACGAATACTATTCGATCACCTCCGGTGTGGAATTTCACCACCCCTGAAACACATTATTAAATTTTGCTGAACACTTTTTATGAGATCAATCCTCGTTGTCCTCGTCCTCAATTTCTGAGAAATCAAACTCAAGGCTCTCTCCACAGTTTGGACATTCAATAGAACCATCAGCGATAATGTTCTCGCCAAGCATTATTGTGTCACCACAGTTAGGGCACACACACTCGTACATAGCGTCATCATCATCATCGTCATCATCACAACAACAATCATCGTCGCAACAACAATCGTCGTCATCATCATCACCGTAAATTAGATCTTCTATCTCGCCGAGATCCTCGTCAAGAGTATCTACAAGCTCAACTGTCTCGTCAACTTCTTCTGCAATATCCTCAACTGTAGCAGACATCTCATCAAGGATATCAGCCATAATTGTCAAGATCTTGCCTTCGTTTGTGGAATCGTCAATCTTAAGACCTTCCATAAGTCCCTTTAAATATGCAACCTTCTTTGACAGCTCCATAATATTCCCTCCGTTTCTAAAAAACCGTAAAGGCTAAAACTTATGCTCTTTCCATGTACTCACATGTACGAGTATCGATTCTTATTCTGTCGCCTGTGTTGATGAACAGAGGAACTCTGATCTCAGCACCAGTTTCAACTGTTGCAGGCTTTGTAGCATTTGTAGCTGTATCGCCCTTGATACCAGGCTCTGTCTCTGTTACTTCAAGATCAACAAAGTATGGAGGCTCTACGCCGAATACTGTGCCCTTGTAAGAAAGGATCTTACATACCATGTTTTCCTTTACGAACTTAAAGTTATCTGAAAGCTCAGCCTTGTTTACTGGAACAAGCTCATAGCTCTCTGGATCCATGAAATAATAAAGATCACCGTCATTGTAAGAATACTCCATATCCTTTCTCTCAACATATGCTGTTGGGAATTTAGCTGTTGGATTGTATGTCTTTTCAACAACAGAACCTGAAATTACATTTCTAACCTTTGCTCTGACGAACGCTGCACCCTTACCAGGTTTAACGTGCTGAAACTCAACGATCTGCATTACGTTGCCGTCCTCTTCAAAAGTCACGCCGTTTCTGAAATCACCAGCAGTTACCATTATTTAGTACCTCCATAAACATTCTTAATTAATGTGTACACAGTTCAAAATGTCCGCATACCTCTTTATTTATTTTACCATATTTATTTGTTTATTGCAATAGCTTTTGAAAACTTTTTTACCAAAAAATCAAAAAAAGTTACAAGCAAATAAGCTCTTTAGGGGCTTTTGTCATATTGATACATCCGTTTTCTGTAACAACAACAAAATCTTCTATTCTCACACCAAACTTGCCCTCAAGATAAATACCTGGCTCTACTGTTACGATCGAATTTTCAGGCAATATATCTTCCCTGCTAGGCGAAGCATAAGGGCTTTCATGTATCTCAATTCCCACACCATGTCCGAGAGAATGGCCGAAATTATCTCCATAGCCTGCTTCAGTTATGATATCCCTTGCTATTTTGTCAAGTGCTTTTCCTGACATACCTGCCTTTACTGCGTCAAGAGCTGAAAGCTGTGCAGTAAGAACAGTTTCGTATACAGACTTCATCTTGTCACTAGGTTTGCCTACGCATACAGTTCTAGTCATATCGCTGTGCCAGCCATCATAAGTTGCCCCGAAATCCATAAGCACGAACTCACCGCTCTCAACTTTTTTGTCAGAGGGTACACCATGTGGAAGCGAAGTATTAGATCCTGAAAGTGCAATAGTGTCAAAAGACAGAGCTTCAGCACCATTTTTAAGCATATAATAATCAAGCTCCAGCTGAATCTCTTTTTCAGTTCTGCCGACCTTGATAAAGTCAAGCATATGTGCAAAACCCTTTTCAGCGATACGCTGTGCTTTGATTATCTTGTCTATCTGCTCTTGGGATTTAACTGTTCTGATCTCTCGTATTATTTCCGCAAGCTTTGTGTCCGCGATGACCTCAGCATTAAGCTTTTGCTGATATGCGATAAGCTCGGAAAGTGTGCAGGTATCGGCATTAACAGAAACTGTTTTTGCACCATGCTTTTTAATAAGGCTGTTTATCTGTTCATAGAGCTTGTCCTGCAAAATGACCTCGCAAGCTGTGACAGTTTTCTTTGCCTTTTCAATATATCTGAAATCTATGATAAAATACGCTTTTTCAGGAAAAACCACTAGTGTTCCTGCACTTGATTTCATTGCGGTGAAATATCTTCTGTTCACATCGTCAGTGATAACAGCACAATCTGCCGCTTCTATTACTCGTGAACAAAGTTTTTCAAGATCAGTCATTGTCTGCACCGCTTTCATTTTTCCATTTGTAATACAAAGCGTCAACAGCCATGTAGTATGAATACTTTCCAAACCCGCTTATCTGACCCACGCATACAGGTGCGATAACAGAAGTGTGTCTGAATTCGTCACGGGAGTGTATATTGCTCAGATGTACCTCAACGACAGGAATCTTTATTGCGGCGATGGCGTCTCTGATAGCATAGCTATAGTGTGTATAAGCGCCTGCGTTAAGTATAACGCCGTCATAATTTTTTCTAGCAAGGTGAAGCTTGTCGATTATTTCACCCTCATGGTTTGACTGATAAACGTCACAGTGAAACTCATATTTCATTGCATGCTCGATTATCTCGTTGTTTATGCTCTCGAATGTATCTGTACCGTAAACTCCAGGCTCACGCTCGCCCAGAAGATTAAGGTTAGGACCATGTATAACAAGTATTTTTTTCATATCAATACTCTCCTATCTTTATTTCACCGACAAATAATAATTCTTCATTGTCAGTGCGTCTTTGTCCTGAGTGCCTGCACTTTCACAGACGAATATAGGCGAAAGACCTTTCTTTGCGACTATCTCCATAAGCGGCTCATAGTCAGGTCCAAAGCCTTGATTATCGTCAAAAGTCAGGTGCTTTTTCTCGCCGCCTGGATTTGTAAACATTATCTTAGAAAAATGGCTGTGAAATATTTTCAGCCTGTCGTGACCGATAGCATTTTCCACTTCATCAAGCATTTTCTCATACTCTGCCTTACCTTTTATATAGCCGAACTCTCTTGCGTTGAGATGTCCGAAATCTATTGTCGGCAGGAACGTATCATCAAGCTTGCAAAGCTCCAGCACTTCTGTTAAGTTACCAAGCTGATTTACCTTACCCATAGTTTCAGGGCAAAAAACGATATGCTCAAAGCCCTGCTCAACGGCTGCTTTTCTAGCCCTTGTGAGAGTATCTTTAGCAAATTCCAAAGCGTCCTCTCTGCTTATTTTCGCACAGCTTCCTGAATGGATAACTATTCTATCAGCACCCATTCTGCTTGCAGCGTCACAGGATTGCAGAATATAATTTATGCTGTTGTCACGCTTTTCAGCTTCAAGGCTTGAAAGCGAAATAAAATACGGCGCATGAAGCGAAAGCGTGATATTATGCTCTTTAGCCTTATCTTTCAAGGCAAAAGCTATTTTATCGGAGACCTTAACTCCCCTGCCACACTGATATTCATAGTGGTCAAGCCCCATTGCTTCGAGATATCCCGGAGCTTGAAGTGTTGTTTTATATTTAATGGAAAAAGCCTCGCTGTTTCCCGCAGGTCCAAATTTTGCCGACATTAGTATCATTCCTTTCGTTTTATGCTATTTGAGCTTTGGTAAAAACGGATTTTCACAGGCTCTTTTAAATCTAAACGGCAGGCTCGTTTCAGGCTCTATTGGGAACACGAATATGGAGCGTATACCTTTCAGATTTGAGCCAAGCACGTCTGTGAATATCTGGTCGCCAACAGCCGCAACATTTTTCTTATTAAGCCCGAGCTTAGCTATAGCTTTGGTATATCCAAAGGTCAGCGGTTTTTTGCCTTCAGGTACAAAGTCAAGCTCCAACTGCTCTGCAAAAGGCTTTACCCTTGGAGCATGATTGTTTGAAACGATCATAAGCTTTATCCCTGCCGCTTTCATCTTAGCAAGCCAATCAAGACTCGACTGTGGGGGAATGGGATTGTTATGTGTTGTCAGCGTATTATCAAGATCGAGGAGCAGCCCCTTGATATGCTTTTTAGCAAGAAAATCGGGGGTTATCTCTCCTACCTTGTCAAAAACATAAGTTGGTTTGAACATAAAAAAACTCCTGTAGTATAAAATAAAAAGCGGACATAAAAATGCCCGCCTTTAATTACATATTAGTATTTACGCTTACGAGCAGCTTCGGACTTCTTCTTACGCTTTACCGAAGGCTTTTCGTAGTGTTCTCTTTTACGAACCTCTGCGATAACGCCGTCTCTTGCACATGATCTCTTGAAACGCTTAAGTGCTGTATCCAAAGTTTCGTTCTTTCCAACACGGATTTCTGCCAAAATTATTCCCTCCCTTTGCCACCTGTGACAGAGGCAATTCTATCGGAATTTCCGAAAATCAACGGTGATAGTGAAGGTGTCTGCAAAAGCAAACTGAAACGCTTTACGTTCCCCCAGTCCTACTCTTTCGGACCGCTCTGTCTTTAATCTGCGGAATTTATAAAACCGATATAATTACAAATTTAATTATACTATATTTCCACCAAAAAGTCAATAGCTTTCTGGCTCTTTTTTTGATTTTTCTGAGGAAATTTTCGCTTACTTCACAACCAGATTTACAAGCTTGTTAGGAACATAGATTTCCTTGACTATATTTTTGCCTTCCGTTGCCTTGACGATAGCTTCGTCAGCCTTAGCGAGTGCGATAACGTCGTCCTTAGCTGCGTCTGTAGGTATTGTGAGCTTGGATTTTACCTTGCCGTTTATCTGACAAACGATCTCGATAGTATCGTCCTTGCAGAGTGCTTCATCATATGTTACCCACTCCTGCTCGTCAAGAACTCCCTCGCAACCTATCATCTGATAAAGTTCTTCTGTAACATGAGGTGCAAAAGGATTGAGTATGATAAGAAGATCTCTGAACTCTTTCTTTGTGATAGAGCCAACATTATATATCTCATTAAGAAGCGTCATCATTGCGGCAATAGCAGTATTGAATTTCATTGACTCGATATCATCTGATACCTTCTTGATAGTCTTGTGCATGAGCGATCTCAGCTTGTCGCTGTACTCATCGCTGTCAACTACCTTATCCTGCAAAGCCCAAATTCTGTCCACAAATCTCTTACAACCCTTAACACTGCTCTCGCTCCATGGAGCTGCCTTTTCATAGTCGCCCATGAACAGAACATAAAGTCTGAGAACATCAGCACCGTATTCGTCAACAACATCGTTAGGGTCAACAACGTTTCCTCTTGACTTACTCATCTTCTCACCGTCAGGTCCAAGGATAAGGCCCTGAGCTGTTCTTTTTGCATAAGGCTCTGAAGTTGGTACAAGACCGAGATCGTAGAGGAACTTGTGCCAGAAACGTGAATAGATCATATGACGTGTAACGTGCTCCATACCGCCATTATACCAATCAACAGGCATCCAATATTTCAGTGCTTCCTGTGAAGCAAACTCATCATTGTTGTTAGGATCGCAATAACGCAGGAAGTACCATGAAGAACCAGCCCACTGTGGCATTGTATCTGTTTCTCTCTTTGCGTCACAGCCACACTTAGGGCACTTGCAGTGTACGAAAGAGTCTATCTTAGCAAGTGGGCTTTCGCCGTCTGTACCAGGCTCAAAGTTCTCTACCGGTGGCAATTTAAGTGGAAGCTCATCATATGGCACAGCGACCATTCCGCAGTGAGGGCAATGTACTATCGGGATAGGCTCGCCCCAATATCTCTGACGATTGAAAGCCCAGTCTTTCATCTTATACTGAACGCCCTTTTCACCGCAGCCCAGTTTTTCAAGAACAGTAAGCATCTTTTCAATAGCTTCTTTTTTGTTTGTTATGCCGTTAAGCTCACCTGAGTTGACCATTTCGCCGTCGCCTGTGTAGGCTTCCTTAGAAATGTCACCGCCCTTGATGACTTCGATTATGTCAATGCCGAACTTCTTTGCAAAATCATAGTCCCTTGTATCGTGAGCAGGCACAGCCATGATAGCGCCTGTGCCGTATCCCATCATAACATAGTCTGAGATGTAGATAGGTATCTCTTTGCCTGTGATAGGATTGATAGCTGTCAGACCGTCTATCTTAACGCCTGTTTTATCCTTAACGAGCTGAGTTCTCTCAAATTCGCTCTTCTTTGCACACTCTGTCTTATAAGCGTCAAGGTCAGCAATGTTTGCAATACTATTTCTGTATTTCTGGATGATAGGATGTTCAGGAGCGATTACCATGAATGTAACGCCGTAAAGTGTGTCAGGACGTGTAGTGTAGATCTTGAGCTGCTCGTCCTGCTCTTTGATCTTGAAGTTTACAAATGCACCTGTTGATTTTCCTATCCAATTCTGCTGCTGGAGTTTGATGTTAGGCAGATAGTCAACTTCTTCAAGTCCCTGAAGAAGCTTGTCAGCGTATTCTGTGATCCTCAGATACCATACTTCTTTAGTTTTCTGAACTATCTCGCTGTGGCAAACATCGCAGTGACCGCCCTGTGAATCCTCATTTGAAAGAACGACCTTACAGCTTGGGCAATAATTTACGAGGGTCTTATCTCTGAATACAAGACCATTCTCAAACATTTTAAGGAATATCCACTGTGTCCACTTATAGTAGTTTTCATCGGTCGTATCAATAACTCTTGACCAATCGAATGAAAAACCTACTCTTTTGAGCTGCCCCGTGAACTTCTTGATATTGTCGTCTGTTACCTTTCTTGGGTGAACACCTGTTTTAATAGCTGTGTTCTCTGTAGGCAGACCGTAAGCGTCAAAGCCTATAGGGAAAAGAACATTATAGCCCTGCATACGTCTTTTACGGCTTACAACTTCTAGACCAGAATATGCCTTGATGTGTCCAACGTGCATACCGTGACCTGACGGATATGGGAACTCTACAAGTCCGTAAAATTTCTTCTTAGAAAAGTCATTGCTTGCCTCAAAGGTCTTATGCTCGTCCCAGTATTTCTGCCATTTGCTTTCTATGGCCGAAAAATTGTATTCTTTCATCTTTATCAATCCTTTGTTAAATTATAATTGTCAAAATTAATCCTGTGGCTCGTCTGGTAAGAACTGCTTTACGTCGATATCCTTGCCGTCAGACCATAGTCTTTCAAGATTGTAATGATCTCTTGTTTCCTTATAGAAAACATGAACTATGATATCACCGTAATCAAGTACGACCCAAGTTGCACCCTGATAGCCCTCTGTTCTGTTAGGTTCAATGCCAAGCTGGCTCATTTTGAACTCAACTTCCTCCGCAAGAGCCTTTGTCTGAGTGCTTGAAGTACCATTTGCTATAACAAAATAATCCGCAACTATAGTCAGATCACCGATCTCTATTACTCTGATGTCCTCTGCTCTTTTTGAATCAAGAGCTTTAACAATAGTTGACAGCTTTTCATTCTGTGAAATATTATCCATAAAAATCTCCTTTATTTTGAATTATCGGCAAAATCATTATATGCTTCAAGTGTAGAAACAGGGATAGTATTACCCTTTTCCACTGAGTCTTTTATTGAGAATTTCAAAGCCTCAAACATTGCTTTCTCCAAGCTTTGTTCGGCATACTTTCTCATTTTCTTTACGTCTTTATAATCCCTGTCCGCAGAAATAAGGTCTGCAAGATATACTATCTGGCTAAGCTTGGGCATATTTCCACAGGCAACTGTATGATAGCGTATAGCTGAGATTATCTCAGGGTCATGAATATCAAAAAGCGTCTGCACAAGCTCTGCCCCTGCAATACCGTGAAACAGCGGAACAGCCTTTTTCTCTATATCGCACACATCAAGTGAAGATTTAGAAACTATAGCCGCAAGCTCCAATGCTGGTATCTCTTTTGCAACATCATGCAAAAGTCCTGCAATATAAGCCTTGTCTGCGTCAGCACCATATCTTTTTGCAAGCTCCACAGCGGAATTTGCCACGTTCATAGAGTGTGTGTATCTCTTTTTTGATAAATGTTCTTTTAGGTATGCTTTATAAATGCCTATTGTTTTTTTATCTGCCACTTAGAAAACCTCGGTTATACAAATTTTTGTCCACTATATATTGTACAACATTTTCACTCAAATAGCAAGAGCAATCAACATTTTTTTTGAGCATTTGACGTATCTCAGTTGAAGACACCTCAAATGGGTCAGTTTTTACTATGATTATCTCTCCACCCTCGGCTTTGAGCTGTTTGGCTTTCACCTCTATGTGGTCAATGTCCTCATGCGAGCGTGCAACGCAGATAAGTGCCGAAAGTGATAATATCTCCTTATACTGATACCATTCTTCAAATGAAAGCAACATATCACTACCCATTATAAAAAACAGCTTATCATGTGGATATATCTCTTTTAGATGTCTGAGTGTTATCACTGAATAGCTTTTGCCCTCTTGCTTAAGTTCCCAATCGGATATTTCCACACATGGGATATCTGCAAAAGCAAGTCTGCACATATTCAACCTATCCTCAGAGGAAGCTAAGTCCTCCGCTTGCTTATGTGGAGGTATTCTGTCAGGCATGACGATCATCTTGTCAAGACCCGCCTGCTCCGCTACGCTTTTAAGGCAATTAAAATGCCCTAAGTGAACAGGATTGAACGTACCGCCGAAAACACCTATTTTCATTACTTTGACTTTAATTTTATAACAGGCTGCTTCTCATTGCGTTTATAAAGTACCGCCTTTGAGCCTATTACCTGAACGACTTCAGCAGATATCTTTTCAGCGATCTCATCTGCGGCTTCCCTTGCGGTGTACATTGAGTTGTCAAGCACCTTTATTTTTACAAGCTCGTGAACTCTCAGATAATCGTCTATCTGTGCCACCTGAGCGTCATTAACTCCGCCCTTGCCTATCTGAAAAGCAGGCTGTATAAGCGAAGCCATACCTTTGAGTTCTGCTCTTTGTTTAGTTGTAATCATAATCTAAATCCTTTCAGTTTACTGCTTTGTGAGCTGTTCAAGCAAAGCTTTCAGTGCGTTTGCTCTGTGGGAAACGGTATTCTTTGTTTCTGAGTCCACCTGAGCAAAGCTCTTGTTCCCATACATGAAAATAGGGTCATAGCCGAAGCCATTTTCGCCAACAGGCTCGTGAGCTATCTTACCGAATACTTTTCCCTCAACGGCTATCTCTTCGCCGTCTGCTTTGATAAAGTGTATTGTACAGGTAAAGTGTGCTCCCCTTTTATCATCAGGTATTTCTTTCATTTTTTTAAGCACAAGAGCGGTACGCTCATCATCAGTTTCGAGTCCGCCATATCTTGCTGAATATACTCCGGGCTCACCATCCAGGGCGTCTATCTCAAGACCGCTGTCGTCTGCAAGTACAGCACAGCCGCAAAGCTTGAATGCAGCTCTTGCTTTTAGTGCAGAGTTTTCAGCAAAAGTAGTGCCTGTTTCCTCAACATCAAGTATCAGACCTGCCTCTGATTGCGAGAACACCTCATAACCAAGCGGCTCAAGAATTTGTTTATATTCTCTTATCTTGCCTTTATTGTTGCTTGCAATAACAAGTTTCATTTTTTCTCCTTTAGCTGTGTATATAAGTTACCTTATTTTTCTTTAATTTTTCACGGCATTTGTTTGCCTTATCTTTGAAAACTGTACCGATACATTCTTCGTTGAAAACAACTTTCATTCCACATTCAATAGCACCTATTGCAGTATTGATAACGGAGATACCACCATCAACACCTACAAATTCTATCTCTTTCACATTCCTTGCTCTCATAAAATCTTCAAGAGCAACGTTTGAAAAAGCATCGGGCTTGCTTTTGGAATAAATATTTTTGGATACAACTTTCAGCTTTGCTGGAAAGCTAGCCGCAGGTGTTCCCTCTTTGGGCATTCCTCCACCCAAAAGTCCCTTTTTGTAGCTGACGATATAAAAGACCTCCTCAGCTTTATAAGCAGAGATACGCTTGTTTATGGCGTCGATAAGTGACTCGGCATCATATGAGTATGTGGTTTTATCTCTGCCCCTTCCTACATACATTTCCTGCATATCAACTACAAACAAAACCTTATCCATAAAAAATTCCCCCTGATTTTATACTTTTAAGTGTCTAATCCAATATTCTATTATTCAAACAGTGCTTCAACAAAATCTCTTGCTGAAAACGGCTGTATGTCGTCTATTTTTTCGCCTACTGTAACAAGCTTTACAGGCACTTGCAGATCGTCGGTTATGCTGATAATTATTCCACCCTTGGCTGTGCCGTCAAGCTTGGTAAGAATAATACCCGTTATATCAGCTACTTCGTTGAACTGTCTTGCCTGATTAACTGCGTTCTGTCCCGTTGTAGCGTCAAGCGCAAGCAGGACTTCGAGAGCGCAGCCCTCTGCCTGCTGGTGAACTATACGGGATATCTTTTTCAGCTCGTCCATAAGGTTTTTCTTATTGTGAAGACGACCTGCAGTATCGCATATAACAACGTCAGCCTGTCTTGCCTTAGCCGCCACCAGTGCGTCAAATACCACGGAAGCAGGGTCTGAACCTTCGTTGTGCTTGATTATGTCTACCCCTGCACGCTCTGTCCACACTTCGAGCTGGTCAATAGCAGCCGCTCTGAAAGTATCAGCCGCCGCAACGATAACCTTTTTGCCTTGTTTGTGAAGCTGATAAGCAAGCTTGCCGATAGTTGTTGTTTTGCCAACACCGTTTACACCGATAACCAGTATAACTGACGGTGTTGTTGACATATCGAGCTTCTGATCCTCACCGAGCATTTCTGTGATTATCTCTTTAAGCATATCCTTGATTTTTTCAGGTTCTTTAACGCCCTCCTGCTTGACTTTCTGTCTGAGCTTATCGCATATCTTTTCAGAAGTTGTAACACCGATATCGCAAAGGATAAGCGTTTCTTCAAGCTCCTCAAAAAGATCTTCATCTATTTTGCTGAATGAATGGAGCAGACTTTCTATTCTGCCCATCATTGAGTCTTTAGTCTTTTTAAGACCATTTTTCAGCTTTTCAAAAAATCCCATTTCTTCACTCCTATTCAAGTTTCATTTGACGTGTTTCCGAAACGTCCATTTTAAGAAGCTTGGAAACACCCTTTTCTTGCATCGTTACTCCATACAGAACGTCAGCTTCTTCCATTGTTCCACGTCTGTGAGTAATGGTGATAAACTGTGTTTTATCTGTAAGGTGGTGCAGATATTGTGCATATTTACTTACGTTCACATCATCAAGCGCCGCTTCTATCTCATCGAGAAGACAGAAAGGTGATGGCGAAATTTTCAGGATTGCAAAATAAATTGCAATAGCCACCAGAGCCTGCTCTCCGCCTGAAAGGGACATAAGATTTGTTATGACCTTGCCTGGCGGCTGAACGTTTATCTCAATACCACATTCAAGTACATTGTTTGGGTCTGTGAGAATAAGCTCGCACTGACCACCACCGAAAAGCTCGGTGAAAATTTTCTTGAAGTTCGCATTTATGCGCTCAAAGCTGTCGGTGAACATATTCTTCATATTTTCTGTCAGATCCTCAATAAGTTTTTCAAGTTCTGTTTTTGACGTATTTACGTCATTAAGCTGACCTGTGAGAAATTCGTGTCGCTGTGACACTTCTGCATATTCCTCTATAGCCCCAAGGTTTACGCTTCCAAGATTTCTTATCTTTCCACGAAGTTCGTTGAGTCGCCTATTAGCTACCGTTATATCCACAATATCCTCGGCTATCTCTGCAGCGTCGCTTCTTGTAAGCTCATAATCGTCCCAAAGCTGTGCCACAAGCTTATCAAAGCCTGCAGTAACAGATTTTTTCTGTTCCTCCGCTCTCGTAAGCTGACCTGAAAGTGTTTCCTTCTCGTCCATTTTGTGCTTCTGCTTGGTGCGAAGTTTGTTTGCAGCATTGTCAAGCTCAATATGCTCACGCTGAGCCTGCTCCGCCATTTTCTGTGCGGCGGCTATCTTTTCGTCAGCACCGCTGAGTTCCTGTTTGGTCTGAAAAATAAGCTCTTTCTTCTCGGCTATTTTCTTTTCACACTCGGAGATATTATCATTCAACTTGCCGCTGTCAGTATCACTGTCGCCGATAGTTTCTTCAAGCTGTGATATTGAAAGCTTGCAGGCATCAAGGTCTTTGGATAACTCTGCCGCCATTATCTTCATTTGCGAAAGCTCTTCGCTGAGCTGTTCACGCTTATTTTTAAGTTCTGCCTGCTCGTTCTGAGAGTCGGCAAGCTTGGCTTCATTATCTGATATCTCAGCTTCGATCTCTGAAAGTTCAGTCTGAGCCTTGTCGATATCTCCGCTTACTATCTTGTATTTATTTTTCAGCGTTTCGATAAATGTTTCTATCTCATCAAGCTTGTTTTCATAGTCAGAATAATACTCTGAAACACGCTTTATTTCCATTTCAAAACGGAGTATATCGCTGTTTACCTGTGAAAGCTTTTCCCTTAGTCCCTCGGTATCAGCGGTGTATTTTGAAACCTCTTGATTTAGCTTCTCAACCTGCTGTTTAAGCTCTGTAAAGGAGTTTTCAAGTGCTGTTTTCTTTTTAGCAAGTGCTTCCGCTTCATTTTTTCTTGTAAGCAGACCTGTCTGTTTGGAAACGCTTCCTCCTGTGAATGAGCCGCCCGCGTTTATCACCTGTCCGTCCAGGGTAACGATGCGGAATTTATAGCCGTATTTCTTTGCGATAAGGGTTGCACTATCGATATCCTCTGCTATACATATCCTGCCTAAAAGGCTGTTGATTACGCCCTCAAACTGGCTGTCATACTTAACAAGCTCACAGCCTAGAGCCACAAAGCCGTCCTCATTTTCAAGTTGCGGCATATTTAGCCTGTTTCCTCGAACTGATGTAACAGGCAGAAATGTTGCACGGCCTGCTCTGTTCTCTTTCAGAAGCCTGATACCTCTCTTAGCAGAGTCCTCATTGTTTACGACAATGTTCTGAAGTGCCCCACCCAACGCAGTTTCAATGGCTACAGAGTATTTTGTTTCAACAGATATAAGCTGAGAAACAGTACCGCAAATGCCGCTTATCCTACCCTGCTGTGAGGCTTTCATTATATGCTTTACGCTGAACTGGAAGCCCTCCATGGAGTTTTCAAGGTCGGCTATAGTCTTTATCCTGTTCTCAACGTCACGGAGCTGTATTTCCGTATCTGTGAGATTTTTGCGACATTCTGAAAGCTTTGTGTTTCTAGTTTCAAGAAGCTTTGCAAGTCCGCTCATGCGGTTTGTAAGCTCCTGCTTGTTTTCGTCAGCTTTGCCTTTTGATTCACGCAGTTCCTTTAATTCCTTTGAAGAAAGTTTTGAATGTTCTTCAAGCTGTTTTTTTCTTTCAAGAGAATTTTCGATCTGCTCATCAATATCTGAAAGGTTGTTTTTAGCATTTTCAAGTCTGAATGAAACTTCCGACTTTTTCATGTAAAGCTCATTTATAAAGCTTCCAGCTTCACTTACCGACTTGTCAGATAATGCAGTTTTATCAATAAGCTCAGAAAGCTCTTTTTCCTTACAATCTACAGCTTCCTGCTGCTTTGCTTTTTTCTCGTCGAGTTCTTCAAGCTCCTGTCTGCGTGTTTTCAGCTCAGCCTCAAGATAGTATTTTGATGAGTTGGACTCACTTATCTGCTCTTTAAGCTTCAAAATATTATCTTCAAGGTGAGAAATATCATTCTCATATACTGCGATCTTTGACAGTGCCTGAGAGTTTTCAAGCTCCACCTGATGTATCTGATTTTTGTAGCTGTCAGCAAGCTCAGATTTTTCAGCGCTCTTTGCAAAGCTGTCATTTATATCATCTTCAATGCTTTCAAGCTCCTGCGTGATGACCTCGTACTCTTTTTTTACAGCAGAAAGCTTCTCCTCATAACCTGCTATTTGGCTCATATACTCGTTGAGCTTATGCACCCATACGGAGACTTCCAGCTTTCTCTTTTCTTCATCAAGGACTCTGAACTTCTCCGCCTTTTCAGCCTGCGCTTTAAGCGGACCTATTCGTCCTTCTATCTCTCCCATGATGTCATTGATACGAGAGAGATTATCCTCAGCCGCCGCAAGCTTTTTTTCGGCTTCTTTTTTCTTTGAACGGAATTTTGAAATGCCTGCCGCTTCTTCAAATATCTCACGGCGGTCATTGGATTTTCCGTTTACGATATCTGCTATCCTGCCCTGACCGATTATCGAATAACCGTCCCTGCCAAGACCGGTGTCCATAAACAGTTCCACGATATCCTTTAAATTTACTTCTTTACCGTTTATCATGTAAAAGCTGTCGCCATTGCGGTAAAGCTTTCGTGATACTGACACGGTGTCGCTGTCATATTCAAGTGCACCGTCCTCGTTGTCTATGGTGATAGTTACCTGAGCAAAAGGCGCTTTTGGTCTAGTTTGAGTGCCGTGAAAAATAACGCCTGCCATTTTTTCACCTCTCAGGGCTTTGGAAGATTGCTCGCCCATTACCCAGCGCATAGCGTCACCGATATTACTCTTGCCTGATCCGTTAGGACCGACAACTGCGGTGATACCCTTATTGAATTTCAGCTCTATTTTATCCGGAAAAGACTTAAAGCCCTGCAATTCAAGTGATTTAAGATACATTATTTTTCACCACCCCTCATTATGATTTCGTTTATCTTTATTTTATCGCTGCCCTCGTGACCTACAATTTTTATATTGACACCAAGATCTTTGAAATATTCTATATTAGCTTTTTTCTGACCTATTGCCTTGCTTATCTGCCTTTTTGGTACAGATATCACAACGGAAGCTATATCGCTTATATTGCCATGCTTTCCAAGCTCCTCTGCTATAAGCCTGCGGTAATTTCTGCCTTCGCAAAGTTCACGGAATGCAGGGTGATAAAATCCGCCCAACATTTGCTCCTCCACGACCTCGCTTGCGTGCAGACCAAGCTTTATAACATCTATACCAAGTTTATCGGCTTCTGTGAGAAGATAAGAACAGATTTTCACTACCTCGTCAAAGTCCATAGGCTTATATTCGCCACTTTTGTAAAGCTCTCCGAGCCTTGTACCATTAAGGATAACAACGGGATAAATACGTACTGTTTTAGGAGACAGCGCCGCTATCTTAGACCAAGTTTCCAACTCAGTTTCACGGTTGCTTTTATAAAGTCCTATCATCATTTGCAGACCAAGGTCAAAGCAATCATAGCTTTTTATAAGCTTTGCAGCGTTTTCGACGTCCTGAACAGTATGTCCACGCTCGTTGGCTTCAAGAACAACACCTGACATAGACTGTGCGCCAAGCTCGATAGCCGTAACGTGATTATCTCTGAGAATGTCAAGTATCTCAGTGCTGATATAGTCAGGTCTGGTGGATATCCTGATACCCTTGAATTTGTCGTTGCCTATAAACTCCTGTGCTGCACCAAGAAGTTCGAGCATATATTCTCTCGGCACTGCTGTAAAGCTACCACCGAAAAAGGCTATCTCCGTCTGTGAAACGTCCTTGACTTCGTTCATTGCCTGTGTGCAGATACGCTTAACATCATCAGCGTGCGGTATCTTCTCTGTACCAGTTATGGTGCGCTGATTGCAGAACGCACACATATGCGGACAGCCTATATGCGGCACGAAGACAGATATATTACTGTGCCCCATAGCCCATTAGTTCCAATGCTTCTTTAGCCGCCAACTGTTCAGCGGTCTTTTTCGATCTGCCTGTACCCTCGCCGATAACATTCGTATTCAAAAGTACCTGAACAGTAAATTTCTTATTATGGTCAGGACCTGACTCGCCTTTAAGATGATATTCTATTCTCTCCTCAGGATTTTTCTGGATTATCTCCTGAAGAATAGTCTTGTAATCATGGAAAACAACTCCGTCAGGAGTGATATTTTCAGGTATGAATGAAAGTATATATTTTGAAACAGGCTCGATACCTCCGTCAAGATAGATAGCGGCGATAACGGCTTCAAAAGCGTCTGAAATAATTGACGGTCTTTCTCTTCCACCGGTTATCTCTTCGCCCTTTCCGAGAAAGATATACTTGCCAAGTTCTATTTTCTTTGAGAACTCAAACAGTGCTTTTTCGCACACAAGTGAAGCTCTCATTTTTGTCAGCTCGCCCTCAGGCATATGCTTGTAATGCTCGAAAATGTGATCTGACACGACTATAGAAAGCACTGAATCTCCAAGAAATTCAAGCCTTTCATTGCTGTTTCTTGCCTTCTTGTTTTCATTTGCAAATGATGAATGGGAAAGAGCTTCGTAAAGGAGCTTTTCGTCTTTGAATTTATAACCTATTCTTTCCTGAAACTCTTTAAGAGCCTTTTGCTCGTCCATTATAACATCTCCTGTTTGCTTTTCAACTGCTCGATAGCAGTTGTGATCTCGTCTATCACATTAGTTTCAGTAAACTGTTTTGCTTGTCTGATAGCGTTATAGAATGCTCTTGCATTTGATGAGCCATGTGCCTTGATAACAGGCTTTGCAGTACCAAGTAGAGGTGCTCCGCCATACTCAGAGTAGTCTACCTTTTTCTTGAAATCTTTAACGTTCTTCATTACCATAAGAGCAGCGATCTTTGATTTTGTATCCTTAGTCAAAAGCGTTTTAAGCTCCCCTGAGAAGAATTTTGCCATGCCCTCGTAAAGCTTGAGCATAAGGTTTCCGCAGAAGCCGTCAGCCACGCATACGTCACAATCGCCCATAGGAAGCTGTCTTGCTTCGATATTTCCAACAAAGTTTACAGGTGCGTTTTTCAACTGCTTGTAAGTTTCAAGCTCCAGCTCTCTGCCCTTTGACTCCTCTGCACCAATATTTGCAAGACCTACTCTTGGTGACTCGACACCAAGTATCTTGTTCATATAAGCCGAGCCCATTATTCCAAACTGAGTAAGCATTTCAGGGCGGCAGTCTGCGTTTGCACCGCTGTCAAGAAGCATCGTAGGCGTCGTTGCCGTAGGAAGTATCGTTGCAAGAGCTGGTCTTTTGATGCCCTTTATTCTCTTTACGATAAACGTTGCTCCAACTACAAGTGCGCCTGTTGAGCCAGCTGAAACGAAAGCGTCGCCCTCGCCATCTGCGAGCATCTTCATACCTACAGCCATTGAGCAATCCTTCTTGCCTTTGATGACTTCTGTAGGCTCTTCACATATCTCGATAACAGTATCAGCGTGCTTGATATGTAAAGCTGTGATATCAAGGCCGTTTTCCTGTGCACATTTTTTTATCTTTTCTTCGTCACCAACAAGAGTAACGTCAACACCAAAATCTTTCTGTGCGTCAATTGAACCTTTTATGACTTCGAGAGGTGCGTTATCTCCGCCGAAAGCGTCAATTACTATATTCATAACATTCTCCTTAAAATTCTCCGATGGCCTTGTCAAGGTCTGCAAGACCCCTTTCAGCTATCATCTTATATTTCAGTTTCTTATCTCTTATACGTTCAGGTAGCTCAGGCAGGATACCCATATTACATCCCATAGGCTGGAATTTCTCCACAGTAGGATCGCTTATATACTTTGAAAGCGCACCCAGCATTGTGGTATCAGGCAAGGTAACCGCAGGCTTGCCCTGCAAACGTCTTGCCATGCTCAGTCCTGCAAAAATTCCGCTTGCCGCCGATTCGATATATCCCTCAACGCCTGTCATTTGACCTGCAAAATAAAGGTTCTCCCTATCTCGCATATTAAACTGCGGATTTAAGAGCTTAGGTGAATTGATGAAGGTGTTTCTGTGCATAACTCCATAGCGCACAAATTCTGCATTTTCAAGTCCTGTGATAAGAGAAAATACTCTTTTCTGCTCACCAAATTTAAGGTTTGTCTGAAAGCCCACAAGGTTATACATACTTCCCTCTGCGTTCTCTGCACGAAGCTGAACGACGGCATAAGGTCTATTGCCTGTTCGTGGATCTGTCAAACCTACAGGTTTCAGCGGACCGAAACGCATTGTGTCCTCTCCTCTTTTGGCAAGGACCTCAACCGGCATACAGCCTTCATACACCTTGAACCCGTCCTTTGAAAAATGCTCCTTATCAAAATCATGGAGCGGAGCGGATTCCGCATTGATAAGTTCATTATAGAACCTGAGATATTCTTCCTTATTCATAGGGCAGTTTATATAATCAGCCTCGCCCTTGCCATATCTCGATGCAAAGAAAACCTTGTCCTTATCAAGACTTTCATATGTGACGATAGGTGCGGCGGCATCATGAAAATACAGATAATCACCGCATATTTTGCCGATACTCTCTGTAAGCCCATCGCTTGTAAGAGGACCTGTTGCGATTATAACATCGCCATCAGGTATATCTGTGACTTCTTCCTCAATAACAGTGATGTGAGGATTTTTCATTATCTTTGCCGTGACCATATCGGAAAACTTTTCCCTGTCAACAGCAAGTGCTCCGCCTGCTGATACCTTAGTTTCAGCTGCACATTCCATTGTGACAGAGCCAAGTCTGCGCATTTCCTCTTTCAGCATACCTGCGGCTGAATCTATTCTGTCCGCTTTCAATGAATTTGAGCAGACAAGCTCTGCAAAGCCCTTATATTTATGGGCAGGCGTAAACTTTTTCGGCTTCATTTCATAAAGCTCAACGTCTATTCCTGCTTGGGCTAACTGCCACGCAGCTTCACAGCCTGCAAGTCCTGCACCTATTACCTTAACCGCCATTAGATAAATTCCTTTCATATCCGCAATCAGGCTTATGGCAAATGAGTATTCCGTTCTTTCCGCCTTTCTGGAAAAGCGTACTGCCACACTTAGGGCATTTCTCTTCGGTAGGAACGTCCCATGTCATGAACTTGCACTCAGGATTATCCTCACAGCCGTAATACTTCTTGCCCTTTTTAGACTTTTTAAGAAGCACTTTCTTTCCGCAGTAAGGGCAAATTCCGCCTGTTTCCTGAACTATTTTCTTGGTATTCTTGCACTCAGGAAAGCCTGAGCAAGCCATAAATTTGCCATATCTGCCTATCTTTATTACCATAGGTTTGCCGCAAAGCTCACACACCTGATCTGTTTCTTCGTCAGGCACTTTGATACGCTTCCCGTCCATGGCTTCCTCGGCTTCAGTCAATTCCTCGTCAAAGTCACTATAAAAGTCCTGCAAAGTTTTTACCCAACTTTTCTTGCCGTTTTCCACTTCATCAAGAGATTTCTCCATGTTTGCAGTAAACTTAACATCAACTATTTTATCAAAATGCTCGCTCATAAGCTGGTTTGTTACTTCGCCAAGTGAAGTCGGCTTAAGCTGTTTTCCGTCACGCTCAACATAATTTCTGTTTATTATGGTTGTAATAGTTGGAACATAAGTCGAAGGTCTGCCGATGCCTGTTTCCTCAAACGCTTTTACGAGGGTCGCTTCTGTGTATCTTGCAGGAGGCTGAGTGAAATGCTGATTTCCCTCAAGGTTACGCACCTTTATTGAGTCACCGGATTTTATTGGGGGAAGCACGTTTTTCTTTTCACCCTCATCGTCTTTAGCCTCTTCATAAAGAACAGTAAATCCGTCGAATTTTACAGAATAGCCTGTTGCCTTGAAGTTACAACCGTTTGCAGAGATATCAACAGAAACAGTGTCCATAAGGCAGTTTGACATCTGAGAAGCTATAAATCTATCCCAAATGAGTTTATAAAGCTTGTACTGGTCACTCGTCACTCCGCTTGCCTTTACCATATCAGGTGTTACCTCTGGGTGTGTTGGTCGGATGGCTTCGTGAGCGTCCTGAGCGTTGCCCTTAGTTTTATATTTTTTCGGTGTGTCAGGGATATACTTATCGCCATATTTTTTTCTGATAAAATCATATGCCGCTGCTCTTGCTTCATCAGAAATTCTAAGGCTGTCGGTACGCATATAGGTGATAAGACCTGTCTGACCCATATCGTTTATCTCAACACCCTCATAAAGCTCCTGAGCGGTTTTCATCGTTCTTCTCGCCTGAAAGCTGAGACGTCTTGACGCTTCCTGCTGTAAAGTCGAGGTGGTGAATGGTGCGGCAGGAGATTTTCTGTGAACGCTCTTTTTTACCTTGTCGATAACAAACTCGGCACCCTCAAGTCTTTTCAGTATCTCGTCAGCCTGCTCTTTATTTTTCAACTCTGGCTTTTCTCCGTCAACTGTATTAAGCTTTGCGGCAAAGGTCTTTCTTTCACCGTTTGCGGAAAATTTTCCGTCAATGGACCAATATTCCTGAGATACAAATGCCCTTATCTCGTTTTCTCTGTCGCATATCATTTTAACTGCGACAGACTGAACTCTGCCCGCTGAAAGTCCTTTTCTTATCTTTCTCCAAAGAAAAGGTGAAAGCTTATAGCCCACAAGTCTGTCAAGGATACGTCTTGCCTGCTGTGCATTAACAAGATTTATATCAATAGAACGTGGGTGGCTCATTCCAGCTTTGATACCGGTTTCAGTAAGTTCGTTGAAAGTTACTCGGTTTTTATCATTCAGGTCAAGACCCAAAAGCAATGCAAGATGCCATGAAATGGCTTCTCCCTCTCGGTCAGGGTCTCCTGCAAGATAAACATGGTCGCTTTTCTTTGCAAGCTTTTTTATATCTTTTATAACGCCCTCTTTGTCTTTTATATTGACATATTTAGGTTCAAAATTATTATCTATATCGACGCCCAGCTTTGATTTTGGCAGGTCACGGACATGACCCTTTGAAGCCACGACTTCATAATCATCGCTAAGATAACGCTTAATTGTTTTTATCTTCGTTGGTGACTCAACTATGATCAAATTAGACAAATCTATTCTCCATTCTTAATATATATTAAAGTCCAAACATTTTGCCCGGATATGATTTAACAGTGCCATAAAGTTCAAGCTCCGTTAGCTGTGCAAGCACATCAGAGATATCCATACCAAGCTTTGCAGCAATCTCGTCCACAAGCATATTTCCGCTTTTTAACAGTTTACAAATGCTCTTTTGTGTATCATCAAGCCCTGACAGATCAGGCTCAGGTGTTGGCTTTACCACTTCTGTTTCAGAAACAGTCTTGCTGTCAGGCACTTTTCTTTTGCTTTTTCTGTGCTTCACTGTCTTAGGCTCGCCATTGTTAAGTATAGCAGAATCCTCAGCAGGAAGCGTGAACTCTCCCAGGCTTTCCACAAGTCTAAGAGATTGATACCTTTCATTGCCAAGCGAATACACTATATCCTCTGCGCCGAACACAGGTTGACACTCATTTCTTATGAGATCACGTTGTCCGAAATATCGACTGTCATAGATATCATGAGGCGGTACTACAAATACCTGTTTTCCTTGAGATATGGCGTGATTGACATTATCAAGACCATGACTTTCCTTGCTACACTCAGTAAAAAGCACTGCATTTGAAAGTCCTGTAAGAATCCTATTGCGATTCACAAAAGCATTTCCAAATGGTTTATAACCCGGAAAATACTCTGATATTACTACTCCATTCTCAGCGATCTGTTTTTTTAGCTCGTTACTTCCCTTAGGGTAATCACAATCAAGAGCTGTGCCACACACAGCTATAGGTCTACTATTATTTTCAATAGCTACCCTGTTAGCGATCTGATCTATACCGCCTGCAAACCCCGAAGCAAGCAGACAGTTTCTTCTTATAAGATCTGCGCAAATATGCTTCGTTATCTTTACAGAATATTCAGACGGCTCACGGGAGCCTACTACTGAAATAACGCATTTATCGTTTAAAAAGTCAAGGTTACCATAAGTATACAGAACAGCAGGTGGATTTGCGATCCGTTTAAGTCTGTCAGGATAGCCCTCACTTTCGTAACAATAAATATTTATGCCAAGCTCTTCACAGCGTTTTTTTATGATTTCTGCGTCTTTAAGACTATATTTTCCTATCCTCTGCAGCTCTTTATCATTAAGTCCGCTGACCATATGATCATCGAGTGCAGTCATGAACTCAACTATATCATCATAATTTGCAGAAACTTCCCATATACGTTTGCTCGATGGAGTGAAAATCAGAACCGCTCTTATCCATAATAAAAGTCTTTCTTTATCCATGACTGCCACCTCGAAACATTTCCCACAAAATGATTGTGCCTGCGCAAGCAGCATTAAGTGATTCTATGTTGCCATGCATAGAAATAGTCACACGATTTTTACAAATGTCTGAATGTTCTTTAGGCAAACCTTTGCCCTCGTTTCCTATTACAACAGCACACGGTCTGTCAAAATCAAATTCTGTGATATTTTCACCGTTTCTGACAACTGCAGCATTTGTAACGATACCAAGCTCATCAAAAAGCGTTGCAACGTTCAGAAAATTATCCACTACAAAAAGATCAAGTCTTGTAGTGCTTCCCATAGCGGAACGAACCACCTTTGGGTTATACAGATCAACGCAATTATCTGTCATAACTACTCCACTAACGCCTACGGCATCGGCAGTTCTTAGAAGCGTACCCAAATTACCTGGGTCCTGTAAATTATCAAGCACAAGATACTTCCCGTTTTTGTCAATATACTCAGCCACAAACGGCAAATCGACCTTAAAAACGATCATATAAATGCCCTGGGAGTTTCCCTCATCTGTCATCTTTTTCGCAAGCTCATCAGATATTTCAAAAACATCTTCAGGTCTTGTGCACGAGAAAAGGCTATCAGTTTTAAGTGTATTTTTATATTTAGTCAAGGCCGTTTGAGTATAGAAAACAGAATGAACTTTTATTCTTCCGCACACAGCTTCATAAGCGGTGTCAACGCAGTTTCTTGCACCTTCAACAGCAAACAATCCATGTTCTTCCCTAGCTTTTTTTGATGACAGAAGCTTTCTGAAAAGCTTCACTCTAGGGTTATCTTTACTATTAATATGCAAACTGCGTCACCTCTTATTCTGAAAATTTAATCATTTAGTTGCCAAATGCGTCATATATGGTGTTGCCTTAATATACAACAAAACACGCAGGTTACAAGAACGTGCGTGTTTTTGACTATTAAAGAGCAGCCTTCGCCTTTTCTGCGATTGCTGTGAAACCAGCAGGATCGCTGATAGCTATTTCGGAGAGCATCTTTCTGTTAAGATTGATACCAGCCTTGTTTACGCCGTTCATGAATGTTGAATAATTCATACCGTTCATTTTAGCAGCTGCTGAAATTCTTGTGATCCAAAGCTTTCTGAAATCTCTCTTCTTCTGCTTTCTTCCAATGTATGCATACTGACCTGACTTCATTACAGCCTGTTTAGCCATTTTGAAGTGCTTGCTCTTGGCACCAAAGTATCCCTTAGCAAGCTTCAGAGTCTTATTTCTTCTCTTACGAGTCATCATTGCTCCCTTTACACGAGCCATAGTTATTACCTCCTGAAATTTTTAAAATTTGTTTTCCCTACAACTCGTTTATTTGTAAGGGATAAGAGCCTTTACGTTCTTGATGTTGGTATCATCTGCATAAGCTGCACCACGCAGGATTCTCTTACGCTTGTGATCCTTCTGAGTAAGTCTGTGTCTTTTGTTTGTGTGCTGGAACTTAACCTTACCGCTACCGGTAACACTGAAACGCTTCTTAGCACCAGAATGTGTTTTGATCTTTGGCATTGTATTTATCCTCCTTATTATTTTACTTGTTTACTTTCGGAGAAACGAACATCACAAGACTGCGTCCCTCCATTTTTGATGGCTTGTCAACAACGCCGGCTTCAGAGATAGCGTCTTTGAATTTTGCAAGAAGTTCTTCACCGAACTGTGGATGAGCCAAAGTTCTTTTCTTGAACCTTACAGAAACTTTTATCTTATCTCCTCCGTTAAGGAATTTAACAGCCTGATTGACCTTTACATTAAAATCATGAGTGTCGATCGTAGATGACATTCTAACTTCCTTGATCTCGATAACTTTCTGATTTTTCTTTGCTTCCTTCGCACGCTTTGTCTGTTCAAAACAGAACTTGCCATAATCCATGATACGGCATACAGGCGGAGTTGCCTGAGGAGCGATCTTTACAAGATCAAGATCTTTCTCAAATGCAATTTTAAGAGCCTCGTCAGCACTTAAAATACCAAGCTGATTTCCGTCAACGTCTATGACCCTGAGTTCTTTATCACGGATCTCTTCGTTGATCTGATGTTCCCTGTTGCTAATGACGCAGCACCTCCAAAAATAAAATAAAACGGGCACAGAACTGATCCGTACCCGCATAAAATCACATTGATATGCAAATTCATGTTGACCTTTTTACTACAGAAAACTGCGCTTAAGGTGAGAACGGACATTGTTCTGCTTTGTTTACCATGATATTATACTACACTTTTACCCACTTGTCAATACCTTTTCTCAAATTATTTCAAAAAAATATTATCAAAGCTCTCTACATATCATTATATCACATTCAGAGCTTGATTTCAATCCCTTTTCTCAACCAGAATGAATAAATATAACAGCTTTTTATTTTCTCTCCGAGTATCATCTCAAACGATGCTTTATACAGTGCAAGCTGTGTTTTATAGCCCATAAGCTGTGACAAATCATTAAATCTGTCAGTTTTATAATCAACGATAACATATCCGTCAGGCTCGTGGAAGATACAATCAGCGATACCTTGAAGCATACCGCTGTTACCATTATATTCAGGAAGATTTTCACTTAAGTCAAGATCGCTCATTGAAACAAGAAACTTCTTTTCACGCATCACATTATCGGAATTTTTCACACGCTCATAAAAATCAGATCTAAAGAATGCTTCAAGTGCTTCAACATAAACTCCGTCAGCTTCTTTCTGGCTGAAGTACCCCTGATTCACAAGACGTTCAAGCTCTGTTTTTACGCTTTCATGTGCCTTATCATAGTCCGATAACTCCATAAATTTGTGGGTAAAAGTTCCCTTTTCCGCTGCTGATAGTTTATCAAACTCATCATCAAGCCGTGGAAGACTAGGATAAAACTCAGGTTCGGTTTTCTCTGTCTGCTTCTCTTTTTCAGCCGCAGTTATCTCCGTAACAGTAAGCTTTGCTGGTGTTGATACTCCTGACCAGTCATACTCAAATGCAAATTTGTCAAGAAGATTTCTAAGCATTGTTTTGTCCGCTTCTATTTCGCTAATAGTTGTATCTTCTTCCTGTGTCTGCTCTGTATTTTCAATGCCGTATTCATTATATATTATCTCAGGCTCAGGGTATTGGTCCCCGCTGACAGCTATATTATCAGTGCCAAGCCAAGATGTGAGTTGATCACCTGTTGAGTGAAGTACAAGCGCCATTGTTATCCAGTCAAGCATCGTTTCAGCGTCCGCCACAACATTATCAAGAGAATCTCCCTGCTTTGAGTATATGTTTCTAAGCCTGTCAACTATTCCCACCTTACGTTCAATAACCTTCTCATATGTGGTATTGCTGTAAATAATCGGTGCATAGCTTACAAAAAGTCTTTCTTTCGCTCTCGTACATCCAACATAAAGCAGGCGGAGTTTTTCACTTTTTTCCTCTGCTTTTGATTCCTTTGAAAGCTTATCATAGTAAAGTGAAGTTTTTCTCATAAGTTTGCTGTTATCCATAAAACTGAAAGCAAAGCCCAGCTTGTTATGTGAACAGTAACCTTTGTCTTTCTTTATAAGCGGTATGTCAAGCTGACATAAAAATACAAATGGATATTCAAGACCTTTTGAAGCATGGTAGGTCTTTATGTAAACGGAATCTAAGCCCTCTGTTACCGTCATTGCCTGCTTAAAGGCTTTTTCATTTGAGGACACAGAGTCGATATATCTTAGAAAACCAGTTACACCCTCCTGACTATTTTGCTCATAGGACGAAGCATATTCAAGAAGCAGACGAAGGTTTGCTCGCTTTTTATCAGAATCAAGATACAGCGAAACGATCCCCATAAGGTCGGTCATGTCGTATATTTTTCTTATGAGCCGTTCAAGACCCATGCTCATTGAAAGATAACGCAGGGAATTAATAAGCTTATTAAGCTCTATGCACTTATCCTGCAATGTTTTATTATTAAAGCTTATATGAGTAGCTTCCTTTTCGTGGCTGTCCTCAGCAGAAGCTGACGCCGCTACCACCTGATAGATATGGTCTTTCAGTTTGCTGTTAGGCTTCTTTGACTTTTCTGTTACTGCCGCCATTTCATCAGGCGTAAATCCCATGATAGGCGACATCATGATAGCTGTCATTGCAATATCGTTCATAGGATTGTCAATTACCCTGAGCATATTCAGCACAAGGGTTATCTCTCTTGACTTCATATATCCGTTTGTATCCTCAGAATATGCCTTCAGACCTACTTCTTCAAGGGCTTTTGCCATAAGGGTAATTTCATCATTCTTTTGAACAAGTATACAAAAATCTCCTGCACGGCATGGTCTTAGAGAGCCATGATCTTTGACTTCCTCACCGTTTTCAAGCATGTGCTTTATCTTTTGCGCTATCACTTTGTTCTCCACAGAATAGCCATTTGTCTTTTTGTAGTCCTTATCAAAAGGTATGAGCATTATTTCTGTAGGCTTGTTATTTTCATCATAAAGTTCACCGTATCGAAGTTCTTCATTTCTATCATAATCCACCTGACCTGTGTGCTGTGTCATAAGATAGTGGAACAGAAAATTTACAAAATCAACCACAGACTCACGACTTCTGAAATTCTTGCTTAGCAAGATAGCCTCGAGCTGTTCGCTGTTTTCAGGTGCGGAAGCGTCATTTCTCGTTTTGCTGAAAAGTTCAGGATTTGAGAGTCTGAAACGATATATGGCCTGCTTTATATCGCCAACCACAAAAACATTTTTGCCCATGATATCCAAGTTATCAGAATCAGAAAGCGAGCGGAAAACAAGCTCCTGAAGATTATTCACGTCCTGAAACTCGTCTATGAAAATAAGCTCATAAAGCCTGTTTCTGCGAATTTCCTCGCAAAGCTCCGTGCGAACAGGTCCATTCTCGGTATCTTTTACAAGCAATTCTCTCGCCATTATCTCAACGTCAGAAAAAGTAACGCCATTTCGTTCAAGCTTCATTTCTTGTGAGATCTTGTCTATATCTTCGCATACCCTGCACAGAACAGTAAATATTCTGTCAGATTCAAGCATATTTTCCTTCATGATTAGTTTTGTGTTATTGAACATATCGGTAATTTTAGCTACGATATCTTTATATTTATTTCTGTATGATGCACAGAAGGCATAATTGTCCTTGAACCTAATGCGAATATCATCGTCAAGTGATGCATTGAAAGCCTTGTTCGTGGGAAATCTTTTTATGGTGCTGAATTTCCAATCTGACTTAGCAATAGTATCTATATCACCGCTTTCAAGAAGCTTTCTTAACCTATAAAGAAGTTCTCTGTCACTGTCGGCAGTTTCATTCATTTTGATATGTTTTATAAATGGTATGCCTTCTATCTCTTTACAGCAAGCATATTCTTCAAAAACCTCATACATTAAAAATGCTTCTTTCAGCTTTGTTTGAGCTACACATATATTATCTTTTATAAAGCTGTCAAAAATCTTATCATCAGTAAAGTTTTTATGTACCTCTGCTATCCAACGCTCAGGAAACGGCAGTGAACGCATGAATTCATAAAGATTATCGGTGATTTCATTGAGAGTTTTATCCGCAAAAGCGTTTTTCAGCAGTTTGTAGCTTTCATAATCTTCTTCACAAAGCTTTTCATAAGCCTGCATGATAGCTTCCTGCAAAATAAGATTTTGCACACTGTCATCAAGTATATCAAGTCCGCCCTGAAAATCAAATTCATGGAGATTACTTTTCACAAGGTCAAGACAGAAAGAATTTATTGTAGATATCCTCGCAAGCTGGATAAGATTTTGCTGACTAAGCAGCCACTTGTTTTCAGGGTCGCGGCGAAGCTGTTCGTCAAAAGCACGGCTGAGCTTTTCTTTCATGCTTGAAGCGGCTTCTTTTGTAAATGTTACTGCAAGAAGTCTATCGGCAGGTATTTTATTTTTTTCATCAGAAAGAAGTTGTATCATTCGTTCTATAAGCACTGTGGTTTTGCCGCTTCCTGCCGCCGCTGAAACTATAATGCCCTTGCCACGGTCACTAATGGCTCTTTCCTGCTCTTTGGTCCATTTTGTATCAGCCAATTATTTTTTCTCCTTTCTGTCAGTTAGTTCTTCCATAAGTTTTTCTTCATAAACGCTGTCTTTCACGTCTGTAACGTCCTCTTGGTTTATCCTGCCGCAGATATCGTGAAAATCACAGTGCTTGCAGGCTTCCGCCACAGGTCTTGCCTGAATGTTTCCCTGACAAAGCTGTTCACCAAATTGCGCCACTTTGCCTATAGCAAATTCTCTGAGCTTTGTAAAAAAGCCGTCTGGAACAGTGCCTGAAATGCCGTTGGTTTTAGAATATTTAAAAGGCGCATAGGCGTAATTTTCTTCTGAGCTGAAAGCTTCAGTGACAGCCTTTATATCAACGACTTTTCCTATAGGCTTGAAAGCGTTTAGCCGTGATCTGCTTTCGGCTTCTTCTACGTCAGCGTCGGCTGTCTGCTCGTATGTTTTAGGCTTGTTTCCTAGCGTGTAGTATACGATACCAGCCTGCTTCAATCCACCGTCTATATTCACTGGATTTTTGGTTTCAAGTAAAGCGGTAAGATACACGAACATCTGCAAATTAAGGCCATTGTAGAGCATTGAATATTTAAGGTCAATAGAGCCTGTTTTATAGTCGATTATCCTCACATATTTTTCACCGTTCTCGTCCTCGAAAACGTCAACTCTGTCGATAATTCCCGTAAGGATTATCTTATCTCTGCCGTTTACGTCTATGATAAGTCTGTCTTCTTCTTCGGATTTGTCTATTTTGTATTCCAAAAGCGCAGGTCTGAATTTTGAGTGAAGAAGCTCATTCTGCATAAAACGAATGATATGCAGAATATTGCTTTCCATACGCTCCTGTAAAAATACAAATGACGGAGATTTTCCGAACATTCCACCAAGGCTTTCCTTTATATATTCGGTAACGTTTTTGTGGATATACTCTTTTATCTCATCATCTGAGAGAGTAAGGAAAGCATTGTCAAAGCCTGTGCCGTCATCATCTTTACGCATTATCTTTTCAAGAAGCTGATGAATGATAAGTCCCCTGTTAAGCCCGTCGATATCTGCCTTTCTGACAGTTTTAAGACCAAGACCATACTTGCAGAAATAATTGAACGGGCATTTATAATATGTATCAAGCTGAGTAGGCGAGACCTTTGCAGGCTGTTCTGACATGAAAAGCTTTTCTGCTGTCTTTTCGTCAAGCTTATAGTCACCGTTTTCATGAAGATTCTTTGTTCGCATAAGTTTCTCGGCATATTCCTGCGATAACCCCAACACAGACCTAATCGCAGAAATTGTAGCGTTTTTATCACGGGAATGTTCCATATATTTATAGTAAGCTGTCCTGAAAGAAGTGCAGTAAAAATCAAGCCCCATGTCCTGAGCTTTGGTATTGATTTTGCCGAACATTCCGTTAAGCTCGGAAACAAGCGCAGAGGGGTGGTGAGCTTCTCCTACAAGGTCAGATTCTGAATAAAGCACATAGAGCTTTTCGTCTGCAAGGGTAAAAGCGTTGTAGCACACAAGCTTCTCTGTCTGAAAAGATTTTCTTGCGCTGTGTGAGATATGAATATCGCTTCCCTCTAATATCATTTTTTCATTTTCTGTGATAAGTCCCACGGAGCTAAAAGACGCAGGAAATATGCCGTCGTTCACCTCAACAAGAAAGACAGCCTTTACGCCTTCAAGCCTTGAATGGCTCGGGTCGCATATCCTTACGCAGTCAAGTTTCTGCGGAGGACGTGAAACACTCATTTGCGAAAGCATGAGCTTGAAAAGCTCATAAAACTGTCTGAGGGAGATAACTTCGTCATTCATGCAGTCATAGACGGATTTGATAGCCGAAAGAACAGAGTTCCAAAGTTGTTTCAATCCTCTTGCCATTTCAAGCTGAGTTTCGTTATCCGAAGTTCCTGCCTTTTTTACTACAGAAAAGGTCTGCTGAGAAAGCTCAATGCTACCAAGAAGATCATAAAGCCCACGGCACAGTTCCCCTGCTGTAACGTCTTTAACAAGTTTGCTTTTAAATGCTTCAAAAGGCTCGATTATCTTTCGTCTTGAGCAGTTTATTTTTTCAAGCTGTTTTTCGCTGAGATCACCTTCAACAGTAAAATCACTGAGCCACATATCACCCTCAACGCTCCAGCGTATGCAGTAGTCTTCAAGATTTGATATCTCGATATTCAGCATTGGAAAAAGCGGCGATTTTATGTATTTCAAAATATTGTCCGTGGAATACTTTCTTGAAAGCAAGCACTTGAAAAGCGAGTTCATATACCTCACCAGAGATGATGAAGAAACACTGTCACTGCAGTCTGAAAAATATGGTATCTCATATCTGTCAAACGTACCCTCAAAAACGGAAGCACAATCTTTAAGGTTTCTTGCAAGCAAAGCTATGTCACTGAATTTATAGCCTTTTTCTCTGACAAGTTCCCATATCTTTCCACTGACAAATTCACTTTCTTCGTAAATATCCGTTGCTGATATAACAGAGACATTTTCGCACTTTCCGACGTATGGCTTTTTACAGGTGTTGTAAATCTCTTTGCTCACATATTCAAGTTCAGGGACTCTAAATGAGCTGTTGTGACACTCTATGGTGTTGACCTTGTAATTATGATTAGCGGAAATATCTGTTATCTGCTGCAACGTTTTAAGAGTATCAGCAAATGGGTGATTTGCATATCTTCTAATGCTTTCATTGTCGATACATAAAGAGAACGTTATACTCTTGCACTGTGCGATACAAGCGTCAAGCATTTTAAGCTCGTCAAAGGAAAAATCGTTGAAAGCGTCAACAAAAACTGTCATTCCACGGAAATATCCGTTTTCCTTCACCTGAGCCACACTTCTTGCCATTGCTGACAGTGTATCCTGCATTCCTGCCTTTTCAAGCTCATCCATGTAAAAATCATAAAGCCTTGAGATATCAAAAAGTTTCATAGCAAGAGAGCCGCTCTGCTTCTCAGCAGCAAGAGCTAGATCCTGTGGTGTTATTCCGCTTTCACGAAACTGGCTCACAAGTTCGTTAAGTTCGGCTAAGAAACTGCCCTTTTCAAGACTCTTTTTATAAAAGCGGATATCTTTGGTATGCTTAAGACGTCTGACTGCCTTATACATAAGGATAGTGCGGACGTTATCATCGGCATTTTCTTTTACCCTACCGCCATAAAGCTTCTCTGTGAATTCAGCGATACGGTTAAAGCCTGCTGTCTGTATGACGTTGAAATCTGCCGCACCAAGGTGTTCATACAGTTTTTTATCATATTCAAAAGAAAACTGATCTGGTATTATGACCATGACCTGCTCGCCGTTTTTTACAGCAGACTTGATCTTATCTATGAAAACTTTGTCACGTCCACTGTGAGAGCCACCGCTTATAACTGTTACCATTGAATGAGCCTCCGTTATGATTGATATTTATATAATAACACAGCAAGACTCAAAAGTCAATCGTACTTTTGATATGAGTACAAATAAATGTACACTTAGTTAAAAAGGCTTTTAATTATCTCGGCTATTTTAAATGAAAACTTTATATCTTCCTTATTGCCGTCTATGACAGTTATACCACTGCCATTTTTATCGTTTTTTTCATCTGACATAACATTGCTCAAAACGAATGCTGCCCCAAGGTTTGATGAGGAAAAAGCAGCGGCTTTGATGCCTGCAGAGCTTACCGTAATGACAAATGAAATGATGATAGCTGTAACAAACTTTTTCATTAAAAATGGCCTCCCATAAATATCTGTTGTTCAGATTATGGGAGGTCATAGTTATTTTATTCAGTTTCCGAAAAATTTTCTTGCGATATCTACCGACTCTTTTGCGTCTTTTGCATAATAGTCAGCGCCTATCTGCTCTGCATAGTCAGCCGTTACCACCGCACCGCCTACTATTATCTTGCAGTCAACATTGTTTTCACGAAGAAGCTTAACTGTATTTTCCATGCTCACAAGAGTTGTTGTCATAAGCGCAGAAAGACCGATAAGATGTACGTCATTTTCTATTGCACAATCAACTACTGTCTGATAGTCAACGTCCTTGCCAAGGTCAATAACGTCATAACCATAGTTTTCAAGAAGTACCTTTACAATGTTCTTGCCGATATCGTGGATATCGCCCTTTACTGTTGCAAGGATTATCTTGCCCTTAGAAACGCTTTTTTCACCCGTTGACAGAATGTAATTTTTTATTACCTCAAAGCAAGCCTGTGCAGTGCCAGCTGTCTGGATAAGCTGTGGCAGGAAAAGCTTGCCCTTTTCAAATTCCGCACCAGCCTTATCAAGTGCTGGGATAAGCATATCGTTGACAATGTTCATGGCTTCTGTTTCCTGCAAAAGCTTTGCAGTAAGGTCAGCTGCTTCTTTCTTCAAACCATTTTCGATAGCATACGGCAAGTCTATCTCAGCTTTTGCGCCTGTTGCGGCAGGAGCAGTTTTTTTCTCGCCACCGTAGTGAGAAATAAAGTCAACAGAGTTTTTATCAATGTTTGTCAGAAGCTTGTAGGCACGAACAGTTGCCGTCATAGAATCAATATTAGGATTCATTATCGGCAGGTCAAGACCCTTTGTGAGCGCCATCATAAGAAAGTTGTGATTAACTATCTCTCTGCTAGGCAGACCAAAGCTGATATTCGATACACCGAGAACTGTTTTAAGTCCAAGCTCGTTCTTTACTCGCTCCACTGCATTTACTGTCTGCATAACATTTTCCTGCTCCGCAGAAGCGGTAAGAGTAAGACAATCTATATACACATCTTCTTTTCTAATACCGTATTCAAGCGCCTTGTCAAGTATCTTTTTAGCAAGCTCAAATCTCTTGTCAGCACTCTTTGGTATGCCGTTTTCATCGAGAGTAAGACCTACCACAGCCGCACCATATTTCTTTACAAGAGGAAGAACATTTTCAATGGAGCTGTCCTCAGCGTTTACAGAATTGACGATAGGCTTGCCATTATAAGCCCTCAGAGCCGCTTCAAGCACCTCAGGTATAGTTGAATCCACCTGCAAAGGCACATCGACAACGCCCTGCAAAGCCTTAACAGCCTTGACCATCATACTCTTTTCGTCAATGCCCGGCAGACCAACATTTACATCAAGAATATCCGCACCTGCGTGTATCTGCTCGATAGCCTGACCTAGGATATAGTCAATATCGTTTGCAAGCAGTGCTTCTTTAAAACGTTTCTTGCCAGTAGGATTGATACGCTCACCGATTATTCTTGGCTGGTCTATAACTACAGTATGTGTCGGTGAACAGCAAGCGGCAGGGATATCATTATGCACGCTGACGTGCTTCTTGCCTTTGAGCATTTCAGCAAGCTTTTTGATATACTCAGGGTTAGTTCCGCAGCAACCTCCAAGCACCTTAACTCCCAATGGGATAAGCTTTTCTGCAAACTCTGCAAAATCGTCAGGGGAACAGTTATATTCATTTGTAACAGGGTCAGGAAGTCCTGCATTAGGCTTTACAACAACAGGCAGATTCGTCCACTTGCAAAGCTCCTCCACAACAGGATAAAGCTCCTTTGGCCCTAATGAGCAGTTCACACCGATTGCGTCAACGCCCAGACCCTCCAAAGTCAAAGCCATGGAGCTTATAGCAACGCCAGTAAATGTACGCATATTTTCCTCAAAAGTCATTGTGCAGACTATAGGAAGATCGCTGTTTTCCTTTGCCGCAAGAACAGCCGCTTTAAGTTCATAGAGATCTGTCATTGTTTCAAAAACGATAAGGTCTGCGTCAGCTCCTGCAAGTATCTGCTCCTTATAAATATCGTAAGCTTCTTCAAAAGTGAGCGTTCCTGTTGGCTCTAGAAGCTGTCCGATAGGTCCGATATCAAGAGCAACAAGGGTATCAGTACCCTCACAGGCTTTTCTAGCATTTTTTATAGCCGCAGGGATAGCCTGCTGGACAGTATATCCGCACTTTTCAAGCTTGTGTCTGTTTGCACCGAAAGTGTTGGCGTAAACAATGTCTGAGCCTGCGTTTATATACTGGCGGTGTATGTCCACCAGCCAATCAGGCTTGTCTATGTTAAGGGCTTCAGGAGTGCCACCCATTTCAAGTCCCTTTGCCTGAAGCATCGTACCCATTGCTCCGTCAAGTATGACAAATTCTTTTGTTTTAAGTAATGTTCTAAAATCCACAATGATCTCCTCTTTTTCTGAATTGACAGACTTCCCTCATATTACAGCAGGCACAACCACGTCTGCCCTTTGATATTTCATTTTCTGACAATCCGATTATCGCCGTAACAGACTTTCTCGGCGTCAGTATATTATTTTCAGTTGCATTAAGTCCGATAAATTTCTGCGCATTGAGTACGTCAAGAAAAACTCTCTGCACTCTGATAGGCAGATCGCCATAACCAGGAGAAAACCTCCATGTCTGATTATATCCGCTGAGCTTTTCTTTTACAGTGTTGTCAACTATATCGCATACCTGCTCCACAGCCGCACTTGCAAGGCAATCCGCTATCATAGCTTTAGCCATATCCTCTGCTTCATAAGCACGAAGCTTTCTATCAACGCCCGAAGAAATAGTCGCTGCAAAAAGCACGCATTTACTGCACCCCTCAAGGTGTCTGCATATATCATTGCCGCCAAGAAACAACGGAGTACCGATGACCTCAACACCGTTCTCTTTATGAGCGACATCAAACACTCTGTACACAAATTTAGGCTCAATGACCTTCAAAAGCTCTTTTTCACATTCATCTATCAGCAAAGCCGTGCGTTCGTCTGGCTTGTTATTGCCCATTCCCATATATCTCACGGCTTCTTTGACGTTTATATGTTCAAGTTTCAAATAATCACCTACCGATTGTTATTATACCACATTACTATGAATTTTACAACAATAAATAATAAATGTACGTTCACAAAAAAAGTCCCCGCAATCATCAGGGACTTTGTGTTACATATTGTCAGCGTCTTTAAGATACTGTTCAGCATTTTCAAGCATAAGCTCTGTGATATTTTCACCGCCCATTATCCTTGCTATCTCATATTTTCTCTGCTCATGATCGAGAGTTCTAACAGTTGTAACTGTCCTGTCGCCCTGTATATTTTTCTCAATAAGCAAATGATTATCCGCCATAACCGCCATTTGAGCAAGGTGGGTCACGCAAAGAACTTGCCTAAGGCGAGATATCTGTTTCAGCTTTATACCTATCTTCTGAGCCGCTCTGCCGCTTACACCTGTGTCTATCTCGTCAAATATCAGCGTGCCGATACTGTCCTTTTCTGCAATTACGTTTTTCAGTGCAAGCATTATTCTTGAAAGCTCACCGCCTGAAGCGATCTTCGCTATAGGCTTTGGCTCTTCGCCCAGGTTTGCAGAAATAAGAAACTCTATGCTATCCATGCCATTTATGGTGAGCTTGCCTGTTTTCTGCTGAACCACCAGCTTGACCTTTGGCATATTGAGAAATTCAAGCTCCTCTGTTACCTGAGAAACAAACCGCTCTCCTGCTTTTTTTCTATGGTCTGAAAGTGCTTTGGCTTTCTTTGATACCTCCGCAAGAAGTCTTTCCTTTTCTTTATTAAGCTCGTCTAAGCTCTGCTCTGCTCCGCTCAGTTCATCAAGCTCATTCTGTGAATTTTCAAGAGTAGTCAGTACATCATCAAGCTCAGGTCCATATTTCTTCATGATACGCCTGAGTTCATCAGAACGCTGATTAAGGTAATCATAACGTTTCGGGTCGATATCGAGGCTGTCAAGAAGTGAGCCTATCTCCTCGGAAATATCCTCCATTTCAATAGCCGCAGAACTAAGTCTGTCATATATAGGCGATATCTCAGTCATTATATCAGTATATTCCTCAACCGATTTTGAAGCTCTCTGCGTCATCTCCACTGCACCATCTGTGTCATCATCGCCCGAAAGAAGTTGTTTTGCCATATAAAGAGCCTCAGAGATCACAACAGCATTTTTAGAGATGTTAAGCTCTGCTTCTATCTCTTTATCCTCGCCTTCATGAATGTTTAGCGCATTTATCTCCTCGACAATATCAGCAAGCTCAGCCATGCGAAACTCTTTTTTGCTTTGCTCAGTTTTTATCTTGTTTATCTTCTTTGCAATGCTTTGAAGCTCTCTGAAAGAGCTGTGATAATCTTCTATAAGAGCTTCCGATTCGGCATAGCTGTCAAGTATCTCTATATGACGTTCAGGAGCCATGAGTATCTGATTGTCGTGCTGTCCATGGATAGTTACAAGCGTTTCTCCGATAGCTTTAAGTACGGAAACGTTCACCGCTCTCAAGTTGACTCTTGCAACGCTTCCACCATCTGAACGTATCTCACGGGTAAGGAAAAGCTGTCCGTCTTCTGCACTTATGCCAAGTTCGTCTAGTACCTGCAAAACATTGTCGCCAATGTCAGTAAACAACGCTGAAATAACAGCCTTGTCCGTGCCTGTTCTCACAATATCCTTAGTGACACGCTGACCGAGGATAGCATTTATTCCATTTATAAGTATAGACTTACCTGCTCCCGTTTCGCCTGTGAAAACATTAAGCTTATCAGAAAAATCTATAGTTGCCTTTTCTATCACGGCAAGATTTTCAATATAAAGTTCACTTAACATTTTAGATCATTCCTCTGCTGTTTAAGAAATAATAGAGGATCTCAGTTCCTCTGCCATATGGGACGCATCTTTTTCTGTCCGCATAAGTATGAATATCGTGTCGTCACCTGCAAGCGTTCCCACAACATTGTCAAGCCCAAGCTTGTCAAGCTTTGCACACACCGCCTGTGCCATGCCCGTATGACATTTCACCACAACAGTGTTAAGCGCATGATCCACCGACACAACGGCGTCTGAAATTATGCCGAAAATACCATTGTTTTGCTCTGCAATATCTTTTTTGAGTGCAGGCAGGCTGTATTTATAATTGCCGTCTGAACCAATGGTCTTTACAAGGGAAAGCTCCTTTATATCCCTTGAAACTGTTGCCTGAGTGACTTTCAGACCATGCCTTTTAAGCGCTTCACGAAGTTCCTCCTGAGTGCCGATATTTTCGTCTTTGACAATCTGCATTATCAAATTCTGACGCTGATTTTTCATATGCCGTCCTCCGCTGATTCCTTCAACGGCTGCATAAGCTTTTTGTTTATTGACGAGAAAAAGCTGCCGCCGCTTATATCTATGATTTCAACAAAATACTTTGACTTTGATACTATCACAGTGTCCTCTGCCGAAAGTCTGAAAACATTATTACCGTCAACGCTGACGATTGCGTGAGAGCCACTGTTAGTGTGACACTTGACTTTCATAACGCTGTCCTCTGAAAGTATCATAGATCTTGCAAAAAGCGAGTGAGCACATATCTGTGTGAACTCTATACACTTCATTTCAGGTTCGATTATGGGTCCGCCTGCGGACATTGAATAGGCTGTTGAGCCTGTGGCTGTAGAAAGTATAACGCCGTCTGCACGAAGTGAAGAAATAAGTCTGCCGTTTTTTGATACCTCAAAATCGGCTATTTTACAATCGTCAGCTTTTGTTACTGCAACGTCATTAAGCGCAGTATATGACTTATTTTCACTTCCACATTCGACATTTACATTTAACATCATTCGGCGGCTGAGGGTATATTCTCCAGAAAAAAGCTTGTCCAGCAATTCAAGCTGTGAATGTTCAAGAGAGGCCATAAAACCGAGTCTGCCACAGTTTATGCCAAGTATAGGCTTCTCAAACTCACAGCCCTTAAGAGAGCATTTAAGTATCGTTCCGTCACCACCGATCGCAATAATCATATCACACTGCTTTACACACTCGTCTTCGCTACAGAAAGTGATATCGAGCTTTCCGAAAACGTGCTTATAGCATGTATCCATAAAAAGTTTTGCACCATTTTTGCGCAGCCTTTCATATGTTGCGGTCGTATACTCAAAGCAATGAGTTTTATCAAGATTTGGATAAAGATAAATTTTCATAATATTACCACTCTTGCGTTTAGTCTTTGAAGCTATCAAAAGCTTCGTTCACAAATTCTTTTATATTGAGCTGACCAAGCTTGTCAGCCGTCATGTCAGCGTTTTTAAGTAGAATAAGATATTCAAGATTGCCGTCGCCGCCCTTAACAGGTGAAATTGTTATCTTTTCAGCCGCAAGCCCCTCTGCTCGAAAACAGCCCAGAAGCTCGGTTATCACTCTCACATGGTCTTTACGATCTTTGACGATACCCTTTTTATTGAGAGCCTGCTTGCCAGCCTCAAACTGAGGTTTTATAAGAAGAACCATTTCGCCGCCATCGCAAAGACAATCGCAAAGGGATTTTATAACAAGTTTTAGAGAAATAAACGAAAGGTCACCACTTATGAACTGCACAGGTCTGTCAAAAAAATTCGCTGTCAGATATCGTGCATTCACGCCCTCACAGTTTTTCACCCTACTGTCATTGCACAAACTTTCATCAAGCTGTCCGTGTCCCACGTCCACCGCATAGACAAATTCTGCGCCATGTTCAAGCATACACTGAGTAAATCCCCCAGTTGAAGCACCGATATCTGCACAAACTTTACCTGTCAAGTCAAGCCCGAAAACATTGCAGGCGTGTTCAAGCTTAAGTCCGCCCCTGCCGACAAACTTCATATCGTCAGGCCTACATTTCACCACGTCGTTCTCATCAACCAATATAGAAGGCTTGACGCAGACCTTGCCGTTTACCGACACAAATCCATTTTTTATAAGCTGCTTGGCACGTTCTCGGCTTTTTACGCCGCAGTTAGTAACTATATACACATCAAGTCTTTCACTCATCTTTCAAAAAGCCCTCAACTGTATCAGCCATTTTCTCTGCTGAAAAACCAAGCTCGTCAAGTAGCACATCACATTTTCCGTGCTTCACGAAACCGTCAATGGCAAACTGTGCCACATTTGGGCAGATAGAAGCATACTTCTCTGAAATACTTCCACAGTAATAAGCTTCCTCAAAGAACAGCACAGCATCGTAGGCTGACATTATATCAACCACCTCATTGTCTATAGGGAAAATATTCACGAGCTTAATAATATCGCACTTTATATCACGATTTCTGAGTATTTCTATAGCTGTAAAAAGATCATTTGCAAGCCTGCCGTATGTAACAAGCAGAACCTTTGCGCCCTCTATATGACGATAAACGTAAGTTGAAACAGGATCAGATGTATCATACAGCGATTGATCCCTGCCCCTTGGATATCTCACAGCACAAATGCCACTGTCGTCCTCAACAGCCTTATGCAGGCACAGCCTGAGTTCGTCATAATTAGACGGAGAATATATCCTCATATTGGGCACAGAGGTAAGAAAAGAAACATCAAAAATTCCCTGATGTGTTTCACCATCATCACCGACTATACCTGCGCGGTCAACGCATATAACTGCATGACAACCTCCTATTGCCATATCATGGATAAGCTGGTCGTATGACCTTTGCAAAAACGATGAGTACACCGCAAAAACAGGTACATAGTTCATAGAAGCAAGCCCAGCACAGAAAGTAACTGCGTGTTCTTCGGCAATGCCTACATCAAAGAAGCGTTCAGGAAAACGCTTCGCAAAATACTGAAGCCCCGTGCCGTATTTCATTGCCGCAGTGACTGCACAAAGACGCTTATTCTTTTCTCCCATTTCACAAAGCTCTTTTCCCATTATAGAAGAAAAGCTGTCAGAAAGTACGACGTCGGGATTGCCCGTTTTTATCTCAAAGGAGCCGACCCCGTGAAACTCTCCTGGGTTAGCTTCTGCAGGAGCATAGCCCTTGCCTTTTATAGTATTCACATGAACAAAAACAGGCTTGTTTACTGCCTTTGCAGCCATAAGTCCCTGTTCAAGTTCTTCAAGATTGTGTCCGTCGATAGGTCCAATATAGTGAAAGCCAAGATCTTCAAACATGGTGCTGTGAAGTATCATGTTCTTGACCGCATTTTTGGAGTTACGAACGGCATTTTTCACAGGTTTACCTATAACAGGCGTCTTATCAAGCATTCTCTCTACTCTGCCCTTTGTGCGCTGATAGCTCTCTTTTGTACGCATGGAGGAAAGATATTTTGCCATTCCGCCAACATTTTTTGAGATAGACATTTCATTGTAGTTGAGAATAACGATGATATTTGTATCACTTTTGCCTGCATTGTTAAGTCCCTCGTAAAGCTCGCCACCTGTTGAAGCACCGTCACCGACTACAGCTATAGCATGGTGAGTTTTATCACCACTCAGCTTCATTGCTGTAGCGATCCCAAGCGCCGCAGAAACAGACGTAGAGCTGTGGCCACTTATAAAAGCATCATGCACTGACTCGTCAGGTCTGCAAAAACCCGAAATACCGTTTTCCTGTCTGAGAGTTTTAAACTCTTTGAGTCTACCCGTAAGTATTTTATGTGTATATGCCTGATGACCAACGTCCCAGACGATTTTATCTTTAGGTGATTCAAAAACTCTGTGGATAGCCATTGTAAGCTCCACAGTACCAAGATTTGACGCAAGATGACCGCCGTTTTTTGAAACCGTATCTATAAGAATTTTCCTTATATCACCGCAAAGCTCCTCACACTGTGCAGTGGAAAGCTTTTTCAGGTCGGCAGGCAAATTCATTTTATAAATATCAGGCTTTTTTATTTCCGACATTATATCTAGATCTCCAATCTTTTTATCAACTTCTTCTTGTAAGCATATCAGATGTAAGTTCTGTGAGGAAAACGCTGTCCTCAAAATATTTAAGATGACCCAGTGCTTGAACTGTCAGTTGTTTTGCTATCTGTTCTGACTTGTCAAGTCCAAGAAGGGATACATATGTGTTTTTATGCTGTTCGCTGTCACTGCCGATAGGCTTGCCAAGCTCCTCAAAAGTGCCTGTTACGTCAAGGATATCGTCAACTATCTGAAATGCTCTGCCCATTGCCTGAGCATAGTCTGCCGCAAAGGGGATAGCCTCAAGCTTATCTCCAAGTATAACGCCCATTACACAAGCGGCTTCAATAAGTGCGCCTGTTTTGCAGGTCTGCAAAATATTCAGTGTATCAACATCTATTTCTTTATTTTCATATTTAAGGTCTATCACCTGACCGCCTATCATGCCGTCAGTGCCTACTGCTCTTGCCAGAACAGAGATAAGCATAACAGCCTTGTCGGCAGATATAACGCCGTTCATGGCGCTGTTGGCTATGACCTCAAAAGCAAGGGTATTCAGTGCATCGCCTGCAAGTAGTGCGATATTTTCAGGAAAAGCTTTATGACATGAGGGCTTTCCACGTCTGTAATCATCATCGTCCATACAAGGCAGATCGTCGTGTATAAGAGAAAAAGTGTGTATAAGTTCAATAGAACAAGCTATCTCAGCATACTTTTCAGGCTGACGCTCACCGCACATACGGCAAAATTCAAGCATAAGCACAGGTCTGAGCCTTTTGCCCCCTGCCTGCAAAGAATACTCCATAGCCTCAACTACCTGACCCTGAAGCTCAGGCTTTGAGTGGGTAAGCTCCAGCAGTTTATTATCTATAAGCTCCACATAATAATCAAGTGTGGCTTTGTTCATATCATTCATCGCTATTATCTCCGTTCATAGCCTTTACGGAAAGCTTTGCACTTTCAAGGCTTTTTTTGCAATCGACCGACAGATCTATCCCCTCTTTATAAAGTTCCAAAGCTTTCTCAAGAGGAAGCTTGTCATTTTCAAGCTGACCAACTATATCATTAAGTCTTGTAAGATTTTCTTCAAAAGTCATTTTAAACAGCCTTTCATTTGACAAATGTTATTTTAGCAGATACACTGCCGTCTGACAGCTTTATGTCTACCTCGTCGCCAATGTTCAGCATTGACACACTGTCGACAACGCTTTCGTCTTTCTGAACGATAGCATATCCCCTGCCCAGAATATTGAACGGACTAAGCATATTCAGAGAAGAAACATAGCCGTCAAGCTTAACTGACAGCTTTTCAAGTCTGCGTTCCATGATCTGCGACAGCCTTTTTTCAAGGTCGCACACTGCTTTTTCGCTCTGCTCTAATCTCTTTTCAGGAGAATATAATTTCAAAAGCTTATCACAGCTTTCTATCTGTGACACAGCCTTATCAAGTTTAAGCTCCATAGCCTTGTCAAGCTTTCCCCTTAAAAGCCTCACAGCATTAAGTATATCCGCCTTGTCAGGGGTAGCAATCTCAGCCGCCGCTGACGGAGTTGGCGCACGCATATCTGCGGCATAGTCTGCAAGGGTGGTGTCAGTTTCGTGACCTACAGCCGATATCACAGGTGTATTGCAGGCGTAAACAGCCATTGCCACCGCCTCGTCATTGAACACCATAAGATCCTCGCTAGAGCCACCGCCACGAGCTAAAATTATGGTATCTGCACCGCTTTTATCAGCTGCTGAAAGTGCTTTGCATATAGTTTGTGCTGCCGCCGTACCCTGCACCTGCGCAGGATAAACTTCGATATTGCACACAGGATAACGCCTTTCAGCTATATGGATTATATCCTGCAAAGCCGCCGCAGTAAGCGACGTAACAACGGCTATCTTCTTTGGAACAAGGGGTATTTTCTTTTTTTTGTTCACATCAAATACGCCCATTTTTTCAAGCTTTTTCTTGGTCTGTTCGAGCTGAACGTGCATAACGCCCACACCAAGAGGTGCGATCTCTGTGGCAATTATCTGATAAACGCCGTCACGCTCATAGACCTCTATATTGCCCATAACAAGCACGCTCATGCCGTCCTCAGGCACGAATTTAAGCCTTGAAACACTGCTTGAAAACATAACAGCTTTAAGTGCAGAACTGCTGTCCTTTACTGTAAAATAGGCATGACCTGATTTATAATGTATATTAAAATTGGATATCTCGCCCTTGACGGCAATGCCTTTCAGCTTAAGGTCAGACCGCAGTTTTGAAGCAAGATATCTGTTTAGCTGAGAAACAGTGATAACTGAACTCATATTTTGATCTTCCCTTTCCTGATCGCAGCATAGACCGCAACGCCCACTGCGTTATCACTTGAAAACTCAGGCTCAGCAAAGCTGCCGTACTTTTCAAGCTTGCTTTTTATAAAGCGATTAGACATCACACCGCCTGCATATATAATAGGTATATCCTTATACTCATGGCGAAGATTAACTGTCATTTTCTCCACCGCAAGGCACACACAATCAATACAGTATGCCGCAACATCAGCCACGGAACAGCTCTCGTCTATAAGCTTCATGCACTGATTTTCTATTCCAGAAAGTGAACAATAAAGCCCGTCAACTGATGCTTTTGGCTTTATTTTATGTTCGCTTTCAGACGCAAGTCTTTCAAGCTTTTTACCACATGGAAAAGACAGCCCAAGCCTTACGCCTGTTCTGTCTATGGCTTGTCCGCCTTTAAGATCACGGCTTCCGCCGATCTGAGTTATATTTATCAGCTTAGCCTTGTCAGGCTCGCACAAAAGAAGATCTGTAGTGCCACCGCTGACGTGAAAAGCCGCAAAAGGCTTATCAGAACTGAGCATATCCAGCTTTCCGCAGGAATAAAGTGCCGCAAGTATATGTCCCACCTGATGCGAAGTCTTTTCAAGGTCAGCTCCACAGGCAAGTGACACAGCTTGTGCAACATTTTCTCCAACAAGGAAGCAAGGCATATACGACCCCTCTGCACACCTTGGTGCATAAGAATACCCAACTGCACTTATGTTATACTTTTTATCAAAAAGCTGTTTCATAAGTTCTGGAAGCTGTTTAGTATGGTGAAACACAGCGTCGGATTGTCTTAGTCCTCGCTCTCCCTGCTTGACAGGAAGAAGCTTTTTGCATGACCTGACGCTCATATCCGCAGTATCAAGCAGTGCACATGAAGTGGTATAATTGCTTGTGTCTATTCCGAGTACAAAACTCACTGCTTTTCCTCTTGTTCCTTTGCAAATGAGCCAAGCACACCATTTACAAATGAAACGTCAGGCTCGAGGGCATATTTTCCTGCAAGAGCCACAGCCTCGCTTATGGCAACGTTCACAGGAACGTTCTCCTCATATATTGCCTCGTAAATAGCAAGTCTGAGTATTGCAAGATTTATCTTAGGTATTCTTTCAACAGTTCTCTTGTTGCTGAACTTGCTGATTATGCTGTCGATCTCGTCCTGCTTTCCGCAAACATTTTCCACGAGCTTTTTAACTTCATCATTTACGATGATCTCGTTCACTTCCATGGCAGACATGAAAATATCGTCAAGCTCCTCGTCCTGTCTAAACATTTTCTCAAATATCAGCAAAAATGCTGATTCTCTTATTTCACGCCTTTTAATTGGCACAAAAACACTTCCTTCATCTTATATTTGTCTGAATCCTATTCCTTTTCCGAAAGGTCAACTCCGCATACGGTCACATTTAACTTTGCAACTGTAAGTCCAAGCATATTCTGAACTGCACTTTTTACTTTATCCTGTATCTCCTCGGCAACGGAAACCGCCTTAGCTCCACGGCAAAGTATTATACCTATAGACACTGACAGCACATCGTCAACAAGGCCTATCCTGATATTGCCGAAATTTTCCTGTCTAAACCAGAGCTGACGTGGAGTCTTCATAACAGGAGCGATACCATAAACGCCCTCTATCTCATTAACAGAGTTTGTAACGATCTGCGCTATAACGTCCTGACTTATGTGCAGGCTTTTTTCTACTTTCTTTGAAACATCATTCATATTCATCCAAGCCTCCCTTTTTAGATATAAAAAAGAAATCCTTCAATCTATACTTACAACCATTATATCATAAAAATCAATAGGTTACAAGTATTTTGAAGGACTTTTTTTATTTGCTGACAAATTTTATTCTACATCATAAATTCTGATGTTTTCATTTGCAACTGAAACTTCGCTAAGGAGGATATCTTTTATCTGTGCCGCTTCGCTTGCAACAAGCCCGTCGCTGTCGGTCTTTACAACGATATTTGCGTTGTCACCGTCAAGATAAACAACACAGTCCTCAAAGCCTGCTGCTTTCACGAGTGTCTCTACCTTGCTCTCCGACTCCATGAGCCCTGTCATGGCTGAAGCTTCTTCTTCAGCGACTTTCTTTTCTTCCTCTGTGGAATCGCCGCCGTTCATTATATTCTTTAATGTTTCTACCGCCTCGTCCCTTGAATTCATTCTGTCTATTCTTGCCTGTGCAAAATAATCTGAAGTACTGTCAGTGCTTACGAGCTGTGCGTCGCCGTAATTCACGCTTTGACTTTTCACAACGTCCGTCGCCTTTATCTTGCCGTCTGAGGTCGATACTGCATAATTTATGTATACTGCAAGACCGAGTATCAGCGTCATTCCTGCAAGGATTATCTGCTTTTTGCCTATTATCATGGTCGGTTTTTTCATCTTTATTACCTCTTTCTGTTATTTTCTGCCCTCAACGCAGATCTTACTGCTTGATATACCTAGTACTGTCGAAACTGCTTTAAGCACACGTTCGTTTACTTTTATATCTCCACCTCCTTCGCAAACAATGACAACGCCGCATATCTGCGGTTTTATTATTTTTCTGACCAAAGCCTCCTTTTTGCCGTCATTATCAGTTATTACTATCTCGTTTTCATATCTGTCGCTTGTTCTGTCACCATTATTGTCTGTGCTTTTGGTAAGATTTTCGGCATAAACATATTCGGTAGTTCCCTCAACTGTCACCATTACCTTGCACTCGCCAACTCCCCTGACTTGAGAAAGAACATCTTTAAGCTCTTTTTCTATCTGCTTTTTGTAGCTGTCTGTATCATCAGTGGCAACGCTTTCCGTGGGAATGCTCTTGCTCTCTGCCGTATTTTTAGCAGGAAACATCTCAGAAACAAATATAAGTAATATCCCTGCAAGACCTACGGCTATCACTATCTTCGTTTTCATAGGAAGCTTTTTAAGAGCCTTTATTTTCCCCTCAACTTTACTTTTCAGCAATGTTTATTCCTCCTGAATGATAACTTGAGTATCAGGCAGATCTTCTGCAATAAGCTTTTCAACAAGCCCTCTGTCGTTTGTTTTAGTCAGATATACCCTTACCGTTGTTATCTCTATTTCATTATATTCATTTATATCTGTGGTTATGTCCACTCTGACGTTTTCTATGCCATTCTTATTCAGCTTATCCAAAAAATATTCTTCAAGCCTGCTTTCGGATTCGGACAGATAATAAAGTTTCGTCACTGTTGAAACGCTGTCAAACTCAGGCAGATCTGCAAGCTCTGTATAGTCGCTTAGGGTGACTTTGAAGCCACGTCCCATTACAGGCGTTATGACCGCAAGCAAAAGTATCACCGCAAGCACTGATCTAAGCTGTTTTTTCAAAGTTCCCTCAGGTGCGGCAATATCCGTCATAGAAGTTATCACGCCTATAATGCAGGCAATAAATATCACTGCTTTAACTGTATTCATTTTAAGCTCCTGTGTTCATGGCTGTCATTATTACAACTGATGTGGAAATAACGAACATTATAGAATAAGCCGCAAGGATGCTCACACCAATTGATAAAACCGAGTTTATGCTTTTAAGAAGTCCACCACTGTTGCTTATGCCGAAAATATCGTTAATAGTTGCACCTATCCACACCGCAAGTTTTACTGCAAGAAGCGTAAGCAAAGGTTTCGCAACTATCACAGACATTATTATAACGCCTATCACGCCGACGCTTGTTCTTATTACGCCTATACTTCCCTTTACCGCTGAATAAGCTTCAGAGACCGAGCCGCCTATGACAGGTATAAAGCTTGAAGCCGCAAATTTAACGGCTCTAGCAGAGAGATTATCAGCCGCCGCTCCTGCAAAGCTTTGAATAGATAACAGCCCTGTAAAAAGGGTCATCACAATGCCAAGCAACCATATGACCAGCTTTTTCACCGACTCTGCAAGGCTTCCAAGGTCAAGAGATGGGTTTATTGCAGAAACAAGGGTCACTGCAAGCACTGCCGACAAAAACGGTACAAGTATCGTATCTGCCAATATACCTGCGCTTTCACATATTATCAGCATAACGCCGTAATAGCCTGCTCCTGCCGCCGCACTACCGCCTGCTGTCGCCACGCTTGAAAATATGGGTATGTAGGACATCATGAAGCTGTTCATTTGTTCCATGGAAGTCTTTACAGAATAAAGACTATCGGTGACAGTATCGCTTATAACAAGCACTGTGGTAAGGACACATATTAGCGTGAATACCTTGTCCACTGTACCCTCGGCTGACATTGACCTTACCAACACGCAGAGCATAGTGGCGGCTGTTATTTTCCCAAGCATTATAAGAGGGCTTCGCAAAGCAGCGGTAAAGCTTTCAAATATATGCTTTATCACATCAGAAGCACTTATATTTGCGGCAGAAGACGGATCTTCCAAAGTGATGTTATTATCTTCAAGTACAGTTTTTACATCTTCATCACCCTCAAAAGAAAGTCCCTCGTTTATTTCGCTTATGAGCCTGTCATAATATTCATTGTTCTGTTCCTCACTGTCTGCATATACTCCCTGTGGTGCAAACATGACCGCAAGGACTATGATGACAGTGGCAATTATTTTTTTCATATGTTAATCCTATATAAGCAATGCTTTTACTATTTCTACAAATGCTTTGAAAAGCGGCAGCGATACCGAAAGCATTGCAAGCTTTCCTGCCAAAGTGACCTGTGACGCAAGTGCGTTTTCTCCGCAGTCCTTACAATAATCAGATGCAAGCTGTACGATATAGCATATACCAAGTGATTTGAACAGTATGGTAAGATACATATCGTCAATTCCTGACAGAATGAAAAGGTCTTCAAAAACGGAGATAACATCTTTTACAAATGCCACCGAATGAAAAAGCACCAACACCGCTGCCGCAAGCACAGCCGCATATTTTATTTCACGGCTGTCTTTTTCAATGGCCTTGCACACTATGGCGGAGAAAATACAAAAGCACGCTATTGTAAATATTTTCATTAATACAATCCAAACACTTCTTTTATCGTTTCAAATAGATTTCCAATCTGCCTTACTATCATAAGCAGAACGACAATAAGCCCTGCAAGAGTTGTCATCATTGCCTGCTCGTCACGCTCCGCTCGTTTCAGCAAGAGATTTAACACGGCAACGATAATTCCTATGGCAGCGATTTTGAAAATAAGATCTATGTCCATAAAATTTTGTTCCCTTCATTATGGTTATCCTTTGCTATGGCTATATTAGCATAATAGCGATAAAAGCCCCGCTGAGAACGCCCAAAGCTCTGCATAGCCGCACCTGTGAGGTGAAATTCTCTGAAAGTCTGCTTATCTGCTCGTCAAGTGCGGCAAGGCTCATGGAAATGTATGCAAGCTGTCCATTTGTGTCTGTTGTACCGAGTTTTTCAAAAAAATCTATGGCGGTCTGCCTGATTTCATTGTCAAAAAGCTTTGACTTATATATATCCTCGGTTATTCTTCTGCGGACATCAGGCGAAGAGGTATCTTGCGACAAAAATGTAAAGTCAGAATAATCTTTCTGCAAGCTAAGCTTTAAGATAATTTCCCCGAAAGTCATTCCACCCTCAACCATTGCTCTTGTTTCAAATATCAACCGTCTGAGTAGCTTGAGATATTTCATTTGCCGTATCTTGTCCAACGCCATTGCACAGCCCATTTGTGTGCAGGCAGATATGATCAGCACACAGCCTATTAGCTTTATCATTTCATGCTCCTGTTTTTGTAAATGATACCAGCCTGCCACACATTGTTCCTGTGCCTAGTACCGCAAGTGCGTCGAAAGCCTTGTCTTTTATAAGTTTTGAGATATAACGCCGCTTTTTAAGCTCATCAAGGCTTGAAGCATGGCATGAAGCAATAAGCTTCACTCCTGAGTTGAGCGCATACTGCAAAGCTTCGTTGTCCTCAGAAGAACCTATCTCGTCGCATATGAGTATTTGCGGTGACATGACCTTGACAGCCATCATTATGCCCTCATATTTGTTGTAGGAATTGAACACGTCCGTCATTGCACCTATAAGATTTTGCGGCTCACCTGCCACTGTTGCGGCAAACTCGTTTCGCTCGTCTATAAGCGCAACACGCCAGCGTTCTCCAAGCTTTCTTGCAAGATCACGAAGCACTGTAGTTTTTCCTCCCGAGGGCGGTGAAGCTATAAGCAGGCTCATTGGTTTGTCAGAAAAGCATTTTGCATATATCTCGTCTGAACTGCCTAACATTTCACGAGCTATCCTTATATTAAGAGAAGATATATTTTTTACCGACTCCACGGCATAACTCCTTGCAGGATCAAGAACGGCAGTTCCGCAGAAGCCTACTCTGCACCCTCCTGAAACTGTTATGTACCCTCTTGCTATCTCACGGTGAAAGCTGTGAAGAGAGTTCTGAAATGCTCGCTGATAGATAGTTTCAATATCATCTGTGGTAACTTGAACGCTATCCCCGATATTGTTCATTAGTCTGCCGTTATCATTAACGAAATACTCTTTCGAGAATATGGTAACAGACAGCCTTCTACCTCTGCGAAGCCTTATTTCCTGTATCCTGTCACGCTCTATTTCCGGCACTGACATAATCGCTCCCCTTATGCGAGGGGTGAGCAGTTCGTAAACGTATTTTATCTTGCTGACTTCTCTTATCATTTTTTCACGCTCCTTTTGACTTGTCCTATGAAATAACTATGCAGTGAACCTGCATTTTAGTACAAGATATTTGTATTCTCCTACATACGCAGATATCCATTATTGTATTTAATTATCACGCAAAATGCTTGAAATACTGTTGTATTTGTGATATAATGTTAATGCAATATGCACAAATATTGTGAAGATAAAAGAAACATACAAAACAAAGGAGAAAATTATGAACAACAGCTTAACTGAAGAACAGGTAAAAGTACTGAATATGTCACAAAGCGTGATAAATGAGGTAAGAAAGGTCATTATCGGCAAGGACGAGATAATCATAAAAGTCCTGCTGTCCATACTTGCAGGCGGTCATATCCTTATTGAGGATATTCCGGGAGTAGGAAAGACCACTCTTGCCGTGGCTCTTTCAAAGGCGCTTTCACTTGACTATAAAAGGCTACAATTCACCCCTGATGTTTTGCCAACAGACGTGACAGGTTTTACCATGCTAAATAAAGAAACACACAAGTTTGAATATAAGCAGGGTGCAGCACTCACAAATCTTTTTCTTGCAGACGAGATAAACAGAACCTCAAGTAAGACGCAGTCTGCGCTTCTTGAAGTAATGGAGGAGGGCAAGGTAACTGTGGACGGTATCACACATAAAATGCCTGACCCTTATATCGTTATCGCAACGCAAAACCCGGTTGGCTCTATAGGCACGCAAATGCTCCCGGAGTCGCAAATGGACAGATTTATCGTAAGGCTCACAATGGGTTATCCTAATCTTGAAAGCGAAGTTGCTATGCTAAAATCAAAGCAAAATCTCGTGCCTGTGGATAATGTAAGGCCTGTGGTTTCTGCGGAGGATATCCTTCTGGCAAGAAAAGTTGTGGAAAATATTTATGTTTCAGATCAGGTTTTCCAGTATATCGTTATGCTTGCAAATGCAACCAGAAACAATGAATATATAAAGCTGGGTCTTTCACCTAGAGGAACTATCGCACTACTCAGAATGACAAAGGCGACAGCGCTTCTTAAGGGCAGAGATTATGTTATCCCCGATGACGTTATATACAGCTTCAAGGACGTTGTTCTTCACAGACTTGTGTTCAGCTCAAAGGCAAAGATAAACGGCTTCACAGGAGAACAGATACTCAAAGGAGTTATTTCCTCAGTTCAGGTTCCAAGAGTTAGCAAGTAACGGAGGAGCAAATGCTGGTTTTATATATAATATTATTTATCGCCTCTATTTTCTTCTATATATTATATGTGGGTAGCTTCTCTTTTTATCTCTTTGCATTTTTACTTGTTATGCCTATAATCTTATTCGTTATGCTCAAAAAAATGTCAAAGAAAATAAGCGTTGGTTTTGTGAACACTCAGAAAACCGCAGGCAGATCGTCAAAGATACCTGTTGTGCTGAGATTGCAAAACCGCTCAAAGTTGCCTGTTGCCAATATGATTATAGAGATAGAATATTACAACACTCTTGACGGCGACAAAAATACAATGAAGATAAATACTCCCCTTTATCCTGATGATGTTCAGTATCTTACTTTGCACGTTTCTGCAAAGCATTATGGCACAGTAAGAATGAACATAAAACGCTGCCGCATTGTGGATATGCTGAAGCTTTTCAGGATAAGAGTAAGTACCGACGCTGCTTCCAGACTTTTTAGCGAAAGTACGTTCACTATAGTTCCTGACTATATACCTATCGAAAACAGCATTGCGAATTATGCTGAAATGGGTCTTGAAACCGATGATTATTCCAAGACATCAAAGGGCGATGATCCCTCTGAGATTTTTGATATACACGAATATCATGATGGTGACAAAATAAACAGGATACACTGGAAGCTTACTGCAAAGCAGGATAAGACCATGGTCAAGGATTACTCTCTGCCAATATCAAATTCTATCGTGCTTATGGCTGATCTCAACCTTGATACAAATACAGACGATTATATGCTCGTATATGATACTCTTGTAGAGGCTATAGCGTCTATATCCTATTATCTCATAGAAAATGACACACCTCATAAGGTAGTGTGGTATGATAAAAAGAAAGATTTGAGCGAAGTAGTGAACGTTACAGACGAAGAAAGTGCAAGGCTGCTTATAAGTCTGCTGTTGCAGGCTTCTGTTTATGATGAGCCTGACCTGTCTATGATAAATTACATCAATGAGCCTGAGAGATATAAATGCGGTCACTTGATGTATTTTTCTCCCGCATATAACAGCAATCTCAGCGGCGTTATGAACGATAACGATCTGGCGTTCCGCTATTCCTATATGCTTATCACAAAAAAAAAGAAAGACGACGTTATAAACGATGAGTTTGCAGAGGTCGTGAACGTTACTGCAAAACACGTTGCCGAAAGCATACAGGAAATATGTCTATAAAGGTGACAACATGAAAAAGAAAAGAATAAAAAGCAAAAACAAAGATATAGGATTTATCAGCAGCAATGGTATCTGCATTGACGGAGATATCCTTATGAATTGTGAGCGTGAGCATAATTCAGGCTCATTTCTATGGTTTCAGATACTTCTGACCTTTGTGGCGACCATATGCACAGCGTTTATGGCAGTATCATTCCTTGATATGGAAATATACAAGACCACGATCATATATTACTCCGCCATGCTTTCACTTGTGTTTGGTCTGATGAAATCGTCACACAAGATAATTAAGTTTTCTGCACTTGGTGTGATGATACTTCATGTAATTTACCTTGTGAGCAGGATATCTACAATAAAATACGGCTTGTTCGTTGTTATAGACAGATATCTTTCAAGGGCAAATCAACCTAACTCAACTCTTGGTGTTCAGCTTAGTGGAATTTCTACTATCGACTACCCATATCTTGCGTCAAATTTTTTCGTATTTTTTATAACTCTTGTTTGCCTTGGAACGGCAGCAGCCTGCCTTTATAGGATAGATTTTCCACTGCTGTTCATCATTACATTTCCTGTTTTCGAGCTTGGAATGTATTGGGGCTGGGAGCCGTCAATGTGGACTGTTATTGGTCTGTTTGTATGCTGGGTGACAGTGCTTGCAATGCACATAATAAACCACACAACTAACAAGGCAGGAAGAAAAAACACCTTTGCGGTGCATGAGCGAAAACGCACGTTTTATTTTACATCTGAAAAGCAAAAAGCTTGTTTCTATAACGTATTCATGAAATTCACGGCTATTTTAAGCTCGTTGGTACTTGTAGTTATAATGCTTTTCTCAGCAATAACAGGCTTTACACGTCCTGAGTCATTTGCAAAATACAGACATGATATTTCTACAGCAGTGTCAAATTTCTCTCTCACTGACCTGAGGAATGCTTTTTCAGATTATGACGACGGATTTGATCTGTTTGGTATAAAAACAGTTGGTGGCACAAACGGAGGCGTTCTTGGCAAGACAGCAGGCATTAGCTTCAACGGCTCAACAGCACTAAAAGTGGTCACTCCAAAATTCTCTAATACACTATATCTCCGTGGATATGTAGCAGGCGTTTATAACGACAATAGCTGGACTCCTGTTGACGTGAATGGCAATGAAGACACCTTCTCTGATGATTTTGAGCAAGGCAAGATATGGGTGCAGGATCTGGATTATGATCTTATCCAACGCAAATACGCTGATTTGACCCCTGCTCAGATTTCTGTATCTGTTCTCGGCGCAAGCAAGAAATTTGTGTATGCGCCATACGCTTCTTTATATTCAAGTGATGGAAACACAGACGATAAAAAAATGCGTCCTACCACTGAGTCATATGTCAAATTAAGTTCAACAAAGTATTCTCTTTACTATTTTGACCCCTCTCTTATAGAAGAAAGGCTTGAAGCCCTCCCTGAGGCTATAGCCACAGAAGTGCCTGCATTGTCTGTTAATAAGGACAGAGGTGTTGACGCTTACTCAGAGTTTGTTCACCAGAAATATATGGACGTTTCAAAGTCTGATGAGCTTGATAAGGCATATAAAGAAATACTTAGTGAATATCTTGGCGTGGATATTTACCACAAGGGTGATTGGACTTATGAAGAAATAAGCACTGCAATAAAAAACTATTTCTCTGATAACTTCACTTATACCCTTGAACCGGGTGTTACTCCAAAAGGTGAAGATTTCATAGATTATTTTTTAGGTACACAAAAGGAGGGCTATTGTTCATATTTCGCAACGGCGGGTGCAGAGCTTTTAAGAATGTTTGGCTATCCGTCAAGATATGTAGAGGGATATGTGGTGCTTAATTCACAGCTCGGTGAACCTGAAGATGATTCAACATACGAGGTAAGTGTAAAGGACAAATGTGCGCACGCATGGGCTGAGGTATTTATAGACAATGCAGGTTGGTATCCTGCAGAATTCACACCAGGTTATGATAATGATAATCCTAATCTTACACAACAAGAGAAAGACCCTAAGGAAGTTACAACAACTAAAAGCACAGAAAGCAAGCCTACGACTACCACACAAAATGGCGGTCAGGGTGGCACAACTTCAGTGGTTACTAAAAAGCCTGCAAACAGTTCAAAAGCTTCAACAACAAAGAAAACAAATTCTGCAAGCAACGGACATGGTGCCGGAGTGATGTCAGGCGCTGGGAAAACTTCTGTTTCATCAAGAATAACAGAAAACAACAGCGACCATGGCTCATTTGTAGGAATTTTCATCACTCTGGGCGGACTTCTGCTTATAGCCTTCGGCGTTGTAGTCCATAGAGATGTAAAAGTAAAGAAAATGCATTCGGAACTAAGTAATGGGGACAATAGATCACGCACTGTGGCGGTATATCGCTATATGCTCAAATATTTAAAGCTTATAGGCATTGCCGACAGCAGAAATATTACAGACTTACAGCTTTGTGACAGGTTAACAGAAAAATGCCAGGAAATGCAAATCAATGATTTCTCTCATATGATAAAATATATCGGAGAACTTGCAGTCAAAGCGGAAATGAGCAACTCAGTAATATCTGATGGTGAACTTGAAACCGCACTTTCTTATTTTGAAATCGTAAAGGACAAGATCGTCCTTCCAAAGCTTTCGGGTGCTAAGCTTCTTAATGCAAAATTTGTTTACTGTCTATATTAGAGGGAAAAAGCCACGCTCGGTGTGGCTTTTTTAACCTTAATGATAATACCAAAAAGCTGATAGGTGATTATTTATATGAAATATATGTTTAATGAAAATATGGATATGATATTATCAATAGGATAACTTTTTGAATATTTTAGAAAGGAATGATCGGATTGCGAAAAATAAAAAATACAATAATATTTATTGTTACAGTTGCTATACTTACAATGTTCTGCTCTTGCTGTAAACACTCTGAGATAAAACTGGGATCCGGCAACGAAGGTGGTATATATTATAAATTTGCTGACACTCTCAGTGATATTGATGAAAACATCACAAATATAAGAACGGCTGGTTCTCAGGCTAACATGAGGCTTTTAAAGGACGGCTTTATCAACATGGGAATAGTCCAAAGCGATGTCCTGTCTGAAGCAGTGAATGGCACAGGGGATTTTAATGGTAACAAAATAAACAACGTCCGTGCAGTTGCGGCTCTTTACATGGAGTCTTTTCAGATAATCGTTCCGGCTGACTCAGATATTAAAACTCCTGCTGATCTTAAAGGAAAAAAGGTCTCTGTGGGCGAAGAAGATTCTGGCGTAGCAAAAAATGCTGAGTACATTTTAAACTCTGTAAGTCTTGACTATAACATGATAGATGTGTGCAACATGAACTATCAGAAGTCTGCTGAGGCACTTAAAAACGGCTCTATCGATGCATTTTTCGTGGTACTTGGTGCTCCATGTGATGTTATAACACAGCTTTCTGAGGAAATGGATATAAGAATATTGCCTCTTGATGACAGAACGATATCATATATGACGAATCTTTATGACGGATACTATGAAACTGTAATAAAGGCAGGAACTTATAAAGGCATTGACGAGGACGTCAAGACTGTTGGCGTAAAGGCTGTTCTTGTGGCAAGCCAAAAGATGGACAGCGACACTGTAGCAGATATCACAAAAATGCTTTTTGAGGAAAATGACCAGATAAAGAAAAGGATCTCATTTGCGAATAATGACACAAAATTTGCGACAGATAATATCCCGTGTGCTTTTCATAAAGGGGCAGTGGAATATTATAACAGCATCGGAACTGCTATAACAGAGGAGGATCAAATTTGAAAACAATAAATGTGGATATGTATCAAACTCTTGCGGTGGCAGTAGGAGTCTTGTATTTAGGGGGATTTCTTAAAAAGAAAGTCAGATTTCTTGAAACCTTCTGTATTCCCTCTCCTGTTATCGGCGGAGTTATTTTTGCTATCATATCATGTATTCTTCACGTCGCAGGAATAGTAGAATTTCAGTTTGATGAAACGCTTAAAACGGTTTGCATGGTCATGTTCTTCACTTCTGTTGGCTTTCAGGCAAACATTAAAGTTTTGAAAGCAGGAGGTAAAAGTCTTATTGTATTTTTATTATGCCTGATAGTGCTGATATTTGCGCAGAATGCGGTTGCAGTGGGACTTTCAAAGCTATTGGGAGTAAGCTCGCTGGTAGGTATGTGTACAGGATCTATCCCTATGGTGGGCGGTCACGGAACGTCAGGTGCTTTTGGCACAGTGCTTGAGGATCTTGGTCAGCAAGGAGCAACAAGCCTCTGCACAGCAGCGGCTACTTTTGGATTGATTATAGGCTCTGTAATGGGCGGACCTATCGGCAGAAAGCTTATACTCAAACACGATCTGCTGAAAACTGTTATTCCTGAGGACGACTCTATACTTGTCGAGGACGAACAAAAACATCACCGTTCTGTAAGCATGTATGCACCTGCAGCTTATCAGCTTGCGATAGCAATGGGAATAGGCACGTTTGTATCATGGATGCTTTCATATTCCGGCATGACCTTTCCTGTGTATATCGGATCAATGATCGTTGCAGCATTTATGAGAAATATCGGTGAATACAGCGGTAAAATACACATACACATGGGTGAAATAAATGATATCGGTGGTATTTGTCTTTCGCTTTTTCTCGGAATAGCCATGATAACATTGAAACTCTGGCAGCTTGCCGAGCTTGCATTGCCTATGATAATCATGCTTGTTGCACAGGTGCTTCTTATGGCAATGTTCTCATACTTTATCGTATACAATGTCATGGGCAGAAACTATGATGCGGCAGTGCTTGCGGCAGGAACTTGCGGCTTCGGAATGGGTGCAACGCCAAACGCTATGGCTAATATGCAGGCTTTAACAGCAAAATTTGCCCCTTCAATAAAGGCTTATATGCTTGTTCCTATTGTTGGAAGTATGTTTGCCGATTTTATAAACAGCCTTGTTATAACAGGATTTATCAACTTTATTAATTAACGGAGGAAAAGAATATGAACAAAAAGAACAAACATCTTGACTGTTATACAGATAACCTTGCTTTTCCAGAAGTTCACGTTGAAGATGTAAAAACTGAGAATGATGAAAACGAAAATAATAGTGAATCAGGCGTAATATTCGACAACTTAGCGATACCTGAAATAAAAATAAAGTCCAAGAAAAGGAAGAAATAACAAAAAACGATTTTCTGGTTATTTTCAGAAAATCGGTTTTTTTTATTTCATATTGGCGATATATTCTCTTATCTCTTTTTCCACACGCATAACGTCCTCGTGAAGCTCCTGAGCTGACATTCTGAAAGCACCGCTGCCCATGATTATGACCTGCTCCATGCCGTCAGATGTGGCGACCCTTACCTTATGCTCTCGGCTGAGCTTGTGAGCAGTGCGTTCGATATAAGTGTCAGCCGTTTCGGCTTCTTTGGTGTAAACTATACTGATATTGTGGTAATTTTCCACTACGCGCTCCTGCTCTTTGACCTTGTATGCGTCAAAGACGAGTATCAGCTCACATTGCTTGTATCCCTGATAGTTGCAAAGCCTGTTCACAAGCATACTTCGTGCAAGGTCAAGGCTCTCGTTGGCAGCCTTTTTCAGCTCGTCCCAAGAGAAAATTATGTTATAGCCGTCAACCAGCAAATATTCCACGCCTGAGTATATCTGCTTCGGCTTTGATGCTGACTTTACAGATTTTTCAGGTCTGCGCATCGCATAGTACTTATCACGTTCTATCTTTCCGTAAGTGCGCTCAAATATCTCCATAAGCTCTTTGTCGCTTGCTGCACGTCTTACAAAATCTTCGGCACGAGCATATGTCTGTGGCTGAGAAACCTGCCTGCGTTTGTCCTCTGGAGGTATGTGAAGCTTATCAGGAACTTCGTTCCATTTGACATTGTAACCTGCGCCATGAGAGCAAAATACAGAATCTGCCGTATTTTCAAGATCTCTGTCAGGATCATAGCCATATTCTTCAAGCACAATTTCTGCATTATGACATTCACGGTAACCGTCAGAAGTGCATATCAGCTTTCCAACGCCCTTGGTGTAGCTTATGACCTGCGACTGATATCCACGCATTTCCGCCACCGGTGCGCTTCCCTTTATAACGGAAAATTCGCCCGATACCTCCGGCTGTGAGAAAACTCCGCCCATGTTCTGTATATCTGTTATAGCACGTCCTACGTTCTGCTGTGGCACTTCAAGTGTGAAGCTGTAATAAGGCTCAAGAAGAACGGACTTTGCGTTTCTAAGTCCCTGTCTGACGGCACGATATGTTGCTTGACGGAAGTCGCCACCCTCTGTGTGTTTAAGGTGCGCTCTTCCCGAAACGAGCGTTATTTTCATATCTGTAATAGGAGAGCCTGTGAGAACGCCAAGATACTTTTTCTCCTGCAAATGGGTAAGAATAAGTCTTTGCCAGTTTTTGTCCAGCGTATCTTCACTGCATTCCGTTGCAAAACGCAGACCCTTGCCACGCTCCAGCGGCTCAAGCTTCAAATGCACCTCAGCATAATGCCTGAGCGGCTCATAGTGACCATAGCCGTAAACCGTTTTCTCAATAGTTTCTTTGTATGCAATGCTTCCCTCGCCAAAATCAATGTCGATATCAAAGCGCCGCTTGAAGAGGCTTTTCAGTATTTCAAGCTGCACCTCGCCCATTATGCTGACATGTATTTCGCCAAGCTGTTCATTCCAATCGACGTGAAGCTGTGGATCTTCATTTTCAAGCACACGGAAATACGACAGCAGAGTGTGCATATCCAAATCACACACAGGCTCGACACGATAGGTAAGAACAGGCTCCAGCAGTGGTTTTGCAGAATCCTGCTCAAAACCAAACCCCTGCCCTGCATAAGTTTTAGTCAACCCTTCAACAGCGCAAACAACGCCAGTTACAGCGTTATCCGCATTACGATATTTTGCCCCTGAATATATTCTTATCCTGCTGACCTTTTCCGAGAAGCTTTCACCGTCAGCCGATGTGTAATCTACTAGATCTCTAACCTTAAGACAGCCACCTGTTATCTTCATAAAAGTCAGGCGTGAGCCACCGTCCTCTGAAATTTTATACACTTTTGCACCAAAAGTACCGCTGTCATATACACACGGTGCAAGCTCTGCAAGGGCGTTCATAAATTTTTCTATGCCCTGTGATTTTAAAGCTGAACCGAAAAAGCACGGAAATACTTTTCTATGAGCCACGGCATCTGACAGTATCGTGCCAGACATTGATCCCGTTTCAAGAAACTCATTCATAATATTTTCATCAAAAAGGGCGCAATTCTCTGCGACTTCGGACTTCATACGGCAGAAATCCACAAATCCACTGCCAAGACGACCCTCTAGGCTGTTCATAACAAAAGTCTTATCAGCGCCGTCCAAGTCCATTTTGTTCACAAAAACAAAGGTTGGGACGTTATAACGCTTTAACAGCCTCCAAAGAGTTTGGGTATGGCTCTGCACACCGTCTGTGCCACTTATAACAAGCACAGCAAGATCAAGCACCTGTAATGCACGCTCAGTTTCCGCTGAGAAATCGACATGACCAGGTGTGTCAAGCAAGGTGAAAGATGTGTTTTTATATTCAAATTCTGCGGGTTTTGAGAAAACAGTTATACCTCTGTATTTTTCAATCATATCCGTGTCAAGAAAAGCGTCACCGTGGTCTACACGTCCGACCTTTCTTATTTTGCCAGACAAATAAAGCATTGCTTCCGAAAGCGTTGTCTTGCCTGAGTCGACGTGGGCAATTATGCCTATTACTGTTTTTTTCATATTTTCTTCCTATTTGCTAAATTTCAATGTACTCCATTTCATTCTTCATTTGCACAAATCCAAACTTTTCATATAAAGACATGCCCATTTCTGCGATATAAAGGGTTCGTATATATGCTTTCTTCATGCTATCTAATTATAAATCATTTTCAAGAAAGTTTTGTATTTTATCATTAAGAAACATCAGAACATCCTTATGATCAGACAAAATGTCCGTTTCAAATCTTTCCTTATTTAGAAAGTATTCAACCATAATTCTATTATCATCCTGATACGATTCTAATAAACTTTCTATCGACAAGGGATAAACTCCTGTTGCACAAAAGCGTTCTTGTCTTAATGCAAACATGAGCGGCTTCAAAATATATGTCGAAATTTTTTGGTGCGTAAGTAATTCTTTTGGCTCATCTACACATATATAATGGCGAACACTCATTAAAATATTTGCTAAATTTTTCTTATAGGATAACTGTATCTTTTCATTTATATTTTCGATTTTCACCAATTGCTCACCATACAATAAAACACTATTTAGTTCAGCAATTGCATATTCTGACCAATCTTCAAATATTTTGCTTTTATATTCGTCTACGGATAAGCATTGAGTATTTATCTCCAACAAATCATAAGGGATAGATGTGTTTCTTGCACAATGCCCAACATTTTCTAAGACATATTGATTTATTGTACTAAAGATACAAAACACGTCTAAATCAGAATTATCATTTGCATCTCCTCTCGCATAACTTCCAGTCAAATAAACCATTAATAAGTATTCACCTAATCTATTTTTTAAGGCTGACACAAATTCACTCAATACTTTCTCATAATCATGATTTACTTTATTTGCTGGTATCACTCTTCTCATAAACAAGTTCCTTCATTATTTAGTCTGTTACTTCCGGGTCTCCAATTTCTTCATTTCCTAAATAAACTTTATACGCTTTTCCTTCATACAAATTCATGATCTGTCGGCGTAATTTTGAAGGATATAATGGTGTTGTATTTAATGTTTTAATATCTAACCAATCATATCCAACTTGATTTGTATCACTTTGCAAGACGGCATTTTCAAGTTTTCCAATATACTCACATAAAAACACCATGAAATTTTTCTTCATGTAAACCCTCTATAACAAACGCTAAATCTTTCACAACTACCCGCAATCCCATTTCTTCTGCCACTTCTCTACAAACTGCTTCAGGAAGAAGTTCCTCCACATCTTGTCCGCCGCCGGGCATAATATACCATTCTTCTTTTCCGTCACTTATTTTGATTGCCAACATCTTATCATCTTTAATAATTAATGCTTTTGCTGCATTTCTTACAGTTCTATCCATAATATCTCCAACGTTACTTGTATCGCTGTGGAACTGTTGTCACCACAAACATATTATCCTATACGCTAAACTGCCATGCCCTATAAAAAGCGGCATGTTTAACCAATGTGTGTAAACCACACCGCTAAGCTAACTGTCCTGATTTACTGCGCTTTCCTTGTTATCAATACCACACACTCCACGTGGCTCGGTTGTTCAACGAAAAACATACTCAACCCCTATTGTACGAGGAAATGGTGGAACGCACCTTTTCCCTTAAAATCTAGTGGTTCGAGCCTGTGATAACCTTGAATTGCCCTATAATTTGTATAGGCAAACAAGGTAAAGTTCTGTTCCTTAAACTTCATTTTTAATGTCATCCCTACAAACTGGAATTTGTTAATCTACCAGATAGAAAGAGGGAACCAGATCATGGCTTCTATATTGTTCTGTACTCTCTGACTTATCATTTTATCCTCACAAATTTCGATTTATCTTTCTAATCAACTACACGCCAACTTCTTTAAAATATTAACATAATATTTAAACTCATTCAAGGAACTCAAATAAACACACAAGTGGAACACCTCAAATTAAGTTTAGAAAAAGCTGATTAATGCGAGGCATTCGTTTCGCCGTTTTGAGCAACGCTCGAAAATACGTCACTGAGAGGACTGTGAAAAAACGGCAGAAACGATTTATTCAGCGTTTCCTTTGTTTATTTGAAATTGCAATATAACTGCATATAGAAATCAGGAAACTTATACAGTACAAAACAACCGCTCCAGAACTAAACAATACTTCTCCCAAATAAGTTAGTCCTGGCATAAATCCATATCCAGGAAGATTATTATAGTAAATCATCAGTCCTATGGATATAAGCAGCGGAATTAGTTCTGCCGAAAACAATATCCGCCAAAGCTTTTTTGTTTTCTTGCGAATGGATATCACAAATAATATTATTTGAAATATTAAAATCACTATATATGTAATCAGTAGGAACAGTGCCATTACTATTTTCCTCCGTAAATTCCGATTTGTCAATTTCATTAAATATGAATTTTATCTTTCTCCAGTGGATACAGATATGTAATCGGATTCTGTGCCGACTGATTCAACTTCAATCCGGCTATCGACTTTCCAATGTAGAACGATTCATTCTCATACAACGGAAATCCCTGCTCATATCTTTCATCCACAAAAAAATAATCTATTTTCAGTTTTCGGTGTAAGAACAATATCCTGTCTTTGAAGTTTTACTACCCTATAAAATTAAACTACTCTCAAACCTCAAATTTAAGATAATGACACTACTCATCAGTGCATTTTATATTAGGCAGTAATTATATTATAGCATACAAATATAAAAAGTCAACAAAATTCAGATAACGAACATATCCTTGTCTATTATCAAAGTTTTTGAGTATGCTGATAGAAACGTTCATTTATCGATACATTTTTTATCTAAGCATACAGCTTATTTACAAGGTCACGCTGATTTATTTCAAAAGGTATTATCTGAGTTATAAGCTCTGCACGCTTTGGTTTTGTCAATATCACTTGACACATTTTATTCGAACAAGAATTATGCAACGAG